>Ga0075975_101_pt1 | contig 150880 bp, 158 predicted proteins | sample RifGroA2_FD_68001 | JGI IMG/M metagenome (GOLD analysis project Ga0075975, IMG submission 68001) | Parcubacteria bacterium GW2011_GWA2_47_10
AGGCAAAACAGTTCTTGTCGAATACTTCCAGTTAAACATCGCAAAGCGTCCTCATGTGGGGCATCTTCGCTCTGCCGTTATTGGAGACGCCTTAAAACGGGTGCTTCTTTTGTCCGGATACAAAGCCGTTTCAGACACGCACGTGGGGGACTGGGGAACGCAGTTTGGGATTTTGCTTCTTGGCTTCAAAGAGGCCGGAATGTCCGTCAAAGACAAAAAAGTTTTGGCCGATCCATTTGGAGTACTTGAAGAGCTCTATATTAAGGAAAATGAAAAGATAGAAGCCGATTCGGACAGACGTGAGAAAGCAAAACTTGAGTTCGCAAAGCTAGAAAAAGGAGACAGAGAAAACAGAAAAATCTGGAAATGGATGGTTGATATTTCGATGAAGAATCTTGAAACATCAGCGCACCATCTCGGGCTTTTGAAGTTTGACGAACACAAAGGCGAAAGTTCATACGAAAAAGATATGCCAGGAATTGTGGCTCTCGCGTTTACAAAAAGGGTTGCTATAAAGAAAGACGGCGCTGCGATCGTTGACCTTTCGGACGAAAAACTTGACGAGGCGGTGCTTGTAAAGTCCGACGGAGCCTCAACATACCTTCTGCGCGACCTTGCGACAATTCAATACCGCGAAAAAAAGAAATATTTTAAAAACTTATATGTGGTTGATGTGCGCCAACAGCACCATTTTAGACAAGTTCATTTCGTTGCCGCGAGCCTCGGATTTAATTTTGAAGGAGAATCCCGCCTTGTTGAATTCGGCGCAATGACGCTTCCGGAAGGGAAAATGAGCACGCGCAAAGGCAACATTATTTCGCTTGAAAGTCTTTTGAAAGAGGCGGGCGAGCGGGCGCTCAAGGTCATTAAAGAAAAAAATCCGGAATTGAAAAATATGGGGAGCGTTGCCGGAGCGGTCGGGCTTGGAGCCATAAAATATTTTGATCTTTCGCGAAACCGTAAATCCGATATTGTATTTCGTTGGGAAGACGCACTTGCGTTTGAAGGAAATACCGGGCCGTATTTGCAATATACCCACGCGCGCCTTAAAAGCATTCTTAGGAAAGCGAAAAAAACGGTGAAGCTTCCTAAAAATATTCCGGTGTTGAGCGACTTAGAACACGAAATTCTTTCGCGTATTCTTTCGTTTGAAGAAGCTATCGAAGACTCTCTTGCGTCATATGCTCCGAACATTCTTGCGAACTACCTTCACTCGCTTGCCCAAAACGTGAATGAGTTTTATCATTCACACCCCGTTTTGAATGAACCGGATGAGGGCAAGAAAGCAGTTCGTCTGATGCTCGTTGAATCGTCTACAACCGCCTTAAAGCAAGGGCTTTGGTGTTTGGGGATTGTGGCGCCGGAAGAAATGTAGTCTCGCTCGGAATAGGACAAATTTTTAACGCCTATATTTTATATTCTGTATTGACCCCACCGCCAGCCCGATTAAAAATTTGTCCTATTTCTCGCTTATGGCTTACTGAAGGAAATAAATTTTTTCTCGCGCCTTTATTGCATATTCGGTATTGACTCCACAGCCCTTTTGCCCCTCACAAAAGCCCAGAGTTGTCCCCCTGATAACTCGTCGCGTTACGACCCCGACGAGAAAAAATTTTACAGTTTCGCTCGGAATAGGACAAATTTTTAACGCCTTTGTTATAAATTTCGAGGAGGCTATTCATGGCTTCCTCTTTTTGTTATGATAGGGAAAGTTCTTCACATATCAGAGGTTTCATATGCTAAAAGCCCCTGTTTTTCGTTTGTTACTAGGAACGGTGCTCATGGTATTTGTGCTCTCTTTTTTAGGAGTAACTTCCTATGTGTATTATGAGCCGCCAAAAGACGAATACACCGAATACGAGGAACTTGTCTATGAGATGCTCTCGCCTCAGGGAGATTCGTCAGTTCCTGACTATCGCGACCTGTACCTTAAAAAGATCGCCAAGTACGAAGCGTTCATAAAAAAATATCCGAAGTCTCCCCTGGTGTCGGAAGCAAAACTCCGCATCGCGGAGCTCTACCGCGACGTTGACCGCGCGGAAATTTATACCTATCGCAAAGAAATGTTTGACTGTGTCACGAGGGCAAATTTTGACGTAGCAACGGAAGAGTTCTGCATTGCAGATTTCTACCGCCGCTCCGGAAATCCGCGTGACCCGCTGTATTTCGCAAAGGCGCAAAAACTTCTTGAAGAAATTGTCCGCGACTACGGACACAACCAGCGCTACGCGCTCACTGACCCAGGCCAGGGCCGTTTCGAATATATCAACGAAGACGCGGGAGGATACGCGTTATACCTTCTTTCACAGGGGAAATCTCCCGAAGAAAAACTCAAAAATTATAGAAAAATTTTAAAAGAATACCGCGTACGGCCGGAATTCAAAAAGGTCGTTGAAGATTACGTGAGAAACTACGGAAAATAAACGCTCCGATGAGCATCGGAGCGTTTTTTGTTTGCCGCTTGTATATAAGCCGGAACGGTGTTAGTCTTGAGTCAGTTCTTGCGAATGAGGAGTGCGCCATGAACGTGTCAGATGTTCTCTTTTATCTCGGAGGAGTGTCTTTGGGAGCCGCTCCGTGGGTTCAGGTGGTGCGGATATTCCGTCTAAGGCGCGCGGATACGATGTCGCTTGCGGCCCTTGCGGGCATTGTGCTTGGACTTTTAGCAAACGAAATTGCGGCAGTTCTTATTGGCCAAAGAAGCCTTTTGATAGCAAACAGCGTTTCTCTTGTCGGATGGACTATTGTTCTTTTTCAAAAGATATATTTTGATATGCTCATCCGGCGGTAATTCCGCCGATTTTTATTGCCAAAACATTCTTCGGTCGTTTGATTTTAAGCGGTAAAGTGATATTATATGAAGCATGCCGGACGATTCAAAACAACTAAACCTGCCCAAGCGCGAGGAAGAGGTGCTCAAGCTATGGGAGACAGAGGGCACATTTGAGAGGAGCCTTGAGAAAACGAAAAAAGGAAAGCTTTTTACGTTCTTCGAAGGGCCTCCAACAGCAAATGCCGCTCCAGGCATCCACCACCTTGAATCGCGCGCCTTTAAGGACATTATTCCTCGCTATAAAACTATGCGCGGTTTTTTTGTTCCAAGAAAAGCAGGCTGGGACACGCACGGGCTTCCGGTCGAAATTCAGGTTGAAAAAGCCCTCGGCCTCAAGACAAAAAAAGATATTGAAGCATACGGTATCGCGGCATTCAACGAAAAATGCCGGGAGTCCGTGTGGCAATTCAAAGAAGCATGGGAAAAATCAACCAAGCGAATCGGATTTTGGCTTGACCTTAAACAACCATATATAACTTACCAATCGGAATATATGGAAAGCCTATGGTGGATAATCAAAGAGATATGGAAAAAAGGACTATTGTATCAGGACTTCAAGGTAATTCCGTGGTGCTCCCGGTGCGGTACGGGGCTTTCAACGCATGAGCTGGGACAGCCCGGAGCGTATCGTTCGGTCAAAGAAAATTCCGTTTTTGTGAAGTTAAAAATAATGACCACGGGGCACACGAACGAATATCTGCTCGTGTGGACGACGACACCGTGGACGCTTTCCGCGAACGTTGCGGTCGCGGTCAATCCAAAAATAGATTACACAAAATTCAAGATTGGGGGCGAATACGTTTGGTCTGCCACACCGCCTCCGTACGGGCAGGGGGAGGAGATTGGGGTAATTGAAAAAGTTTCGGGGAGGTCTCTCCTTGGAATAATCTACGAACCGCTTTACCGGATTCCGAAAGAATATTCTCTCGGCGGCACTACCGAATACTCCGTTATCGGAGGAGATTTTGTTTCGACGGAAGACGGAACGGGCATGGTGCACATAGCGCCTGCGTTTGGGGATGAAGATATGATTGCGGCAAAAAAAACATGGGGAGAAAAGTATCCGATATTCCATACCGTCAACCTCGACGGTACGATGAAGCGTGGCCTTGTTGGAGAAGGAAAATTCGCAAAAGATGCTGATGCTGAAATTGTGGAAGAACTTAAAAAGAGAGGGGTGGTGTACAAGGTAAAACCGTTCGAACATGATTATCCGTTTTGCTGGAGGTGTGGGACCGCCCTTCTCTATTTTGCAAAAAACGCCTGGTGGATAAAAATGTCGGGCTTCAAGGAAAAACTTCTTCAAAACAACGCGACAATCAACTGGGTTCCGGAACACATTAAAGAAGGGCGGTTCGGAGAATTCTTGCGAGAAGTGCGCGACTGGGCTTTTTCTCGCGACCGGTTTTGGGGAACTCCGCTTCCTGTGTGGCAATGCGAAGGATGCGGATATCAGGACATCATAGGCTCTTTTGGCGAACTTGATGCGAAAAGCGGGGGCGCTAAGAACAAATATTTGGTCATGCGGCACGGAGAATCAGAGTCAAATATACAAAATATCTGTGGGGCCAAGGATGGCTATTCGCTGACGCTCAAGGGCAGAACAGAAGTTGAAAAAGCGATTCGAATTCTGAAGAAGGAAAACATTGATGCCATTTTTGCTTCTCCGATAACCCGAACCAAAGAAACCGCAGAGATTGTGGGAGAATTCCTCGGAAAGACAATTCGCTACGACGCGCGGCTTCGCGAGATTAACGTCGGAGACTTCGAAGGGCGGCTTGATCACCTGTATCATAGTTACTTTTCTTCGCATATCGAAAAATTCACCAAACGCCCCCCGAACGGAGAAACGTTAAGTGATCTTCGCAGACGCATGATGGATTTTATTGAAGAAATCGAAAAAAAATTTTCAGGCAAAAAAATTCTTATCGTGAGCCATGAATATCCGATTTGGATGCTTGCAAGCGGCTCTCTCGGCTGGTCGAATGAAGCGACCATTACCGCGCACACCGGCACGAGGGCCGATGATTTCATTGATTTTGCCGAGGTACAAGAGCTTTTGTACAAAAAATTACCGCGGGATAATACCGGCGCGGTCAACGTCCATCGGCCGTATAGTGATGAGTTTCGTTTGCCATGCCCGAAATGCAAAAAGTCGATGAAGCGCGTTTCAGAAGTCGTTGATGTGTGGTTTGACTCCGGGGCAATGCCGTTTGCACAGTCGCATTTTCCGTTTGCTTTCGAAAAAGGCTCAAAACCAAAAGAAAAACTTTTATTTCCTGCGGAATATATTTCCGAGGCGGTTGACCAGACGCGCGGGTGGTTTTATACGCTTCTTGCCGTCTCCACACTCCTTGGAAAAGGGGCGCCTTATAAAAATGTTGTTTCTTTGGGGCATGTTCTCGATAAAAATGGACAGAAAATGTCGAAGTCAAAAGAGAATGTCGTGCGCCCGGACGAAATGATACAAAAATACGGAGCCGACACAATCCGGTGGTATTTCTATTCCATCAACGCTCCGGGCGAGCCGAAGAAATTCGACGAGAAGGATCTGCAAAACAAACTCCGTGGATTTTTAGGGACACTCTGGAATAGTTTCATTCTTTTCGAAACATATGTTTCGAAAACAAAACCCTCAGCGTCGAGCAAAAATATTCTTGACCGGTGGATAGTTGCGCGAACAAACGAGCTTGTTTCAACTGTTTCAAAAGGCCTGGATACTTACGATATTACGGGAGCCGCGCGCGCGATAGAAGAGTTCACGATAGGCGATTTTTCAAACTGGTATTTGCGGCGTTCCCGAAGGCGTTTCCAGAAGTCTAAAAGCGCCGTCGAAAAAAAAGCAGCTACCGAAACAACCGCGTATGTTCTTCTTACTCTTGCAAAACTTACCGCTCCATTCATGCCCTTTGTGGCGGAAATTTTATGGCAGGGATTAAGAAAACACTGCGGATTCAAAGAAAAATCCGTGCATCTTTCCGGGTGGCCAAAGACGGAGTTAAGAGTTAAGAATGAAGAATTAAGAATTATTAAGGAGATGAAAATGGTGCGTGGGGTGGTTGCGGAAGCGCTGAAACTTCGGGCGAGTGTCGGAATAAAGGTGAGACAGCCTCTCGCTTCACTTCAATTCCCAATTTCCAAACTCAAATTTCAAAACACGAAAGAACTTTTCAGCCTAATAAGAGAAGAAGTAAATGTAAAAGAAGTTATTGACGGAAAAGAATTGAAACTCGATACCGTGATAACTCCCGAACTGAAAGAAGAAGGGGTTGCCAGGGAGGTTATACGAAACCTTCAGGAGATGAGAAAAGATCTTGGGCTTGAGCCGAAAAACAAGATTCGCGCGCAGTTTTCATCTTCTTCGGAGCTTGAAGAGCTACTCTCGCGGCGGGAAAAGTTCATCAAAGAAGAGGCCGGAGCTACCCTCCTGGTTTTCGGCGGAAAAAAAGTATTTAAAGGAGAACACGAAGTTTTGGTAGACGGCGTGACACTTTGGATTGGGATTAGCCGGCAGTAAACGCTAATAAATGAGCGCGGAAGTTAGTTTTACAAGGAAGTATTTAAAAAAGAGGAAAGCGGATAAATCCGCTTTTTTCTTTTGTATAAAAATGCGATAATATGGATATGCATTTTACCGACGGCATCATTTTAAAAAAAGACCAATACCGCGAAGCGGATTTCCTTATTACTGTTCTTACGAAAGATTTTGGAAAAATCCGGCTTGCGGCTCGTGGCGTTAGGAAGCAGGAGGCAAAACTTCGCGGGCATATTGAGGTTCTCATGCGTTCTTTTTTCGGGTTTGTTCTCACAAAAAGCGGGTACCGGCTAACCTCTGCCGATATGAAGGAATGCTATCCGAACATTCGTTCGCACCCCGAGCTCATGCGCGCGACATACTCTGTTTTCCGGCTGATTGATGCAAACACGTTTGAGGAGAGAGAAGACCCCCGCCTTTTTGAAATAACGTTGGCATTTCTTTTGGAGATGGAACGCGGGGACGACGTAACTCCCGAGGCTCTCAATGCCTGTTTATACCGCTTTTATGCCTTGTTTCTTGATATTTCAGGGCTTCTTCCGGACCCCACCCCTCTTGAGACATCCGCTATCGACGCGATACTCGCAACACACCTTGGATTTAAAACGGAAACACTTCTGATATAATAGAAGGAGCAAGTTTGGATACTCATATGCCAGAAAAAATAAACGAACTTAAAGAAAAACTATACTCACGCGAAGGTCCGGGAGAACGCAAACCCGCAGACGAATTGCACGAGGTACATCGTTCACGCGAGGAAAAGGCAAAAACGCGGTGGGAAGAAGAGGGCGCGAGCCTTCCCGGGAAAATTCTTCAGCGGGAAGAAGCGGAAGCCAAACCGAAGCGTTCAAAACTTTTCATCGCGGTCATGGTGGTATCCCTCATTTTGCTTTTGGGAGCGGGCAGTTTTATTTTTTATAGTCTCTACTACAAAAAGAGCGGAGTTTCGCTTGAACTCATCGGAAAAGATACGGTGGAGGCCGGAGACGCGGAGGTGTGGGTTGTTATCGTCCGGAACGAAGGAGACATCCCGCTGATAAAAAACGAACTCACATTTGCCTATCCAAAAGGAGCTATTCCTCTCGCGGGGGGGGCGACAGATCCGTCCGTTCTTCATCCAAAGATATTGATAGATTCAATACAGCCTCGCGAAGAAAAGAGGTTTGAATTTACCGCGCGCCTTTTCGGAAGTGCCGACGAGAAAAAAATAGCCGACGCTGGCCTCATCTATCGTCCCGAAAATGTTTCTTCGCGCCTCACAAAACGGGCAAGCTTTAAAACTTCCATTTCACGGGTTCCGTTCGCTATCGCATATACTGTTTCCCCGGAAATTGTTGGAGGACAAGCTGTCTCGTTTACAGTCGATATAACGTCAAGCTCCAAAGCAACATTCGAAAACATGTATGTGAGGATTGATTATCCAGCCGGGTTCCAGTTTGCGTCTGCGGAAGCGGCTCCGGATATTGAGAAGAACATCTGGAGGCTCGGGAATATTTCGCCAGGGGAGACGCGGCGTATTACCGTTCACGGAACGCTTGCCGGTACACCTGAAGAATTAAAGCCTATTATTGCAAGTTTCGGAGAATATAACCCCGATACGCGCCAATGGAAAGTCTACCTTGAAGGAAGAGGAGAGACTCGCATTTCTTCTCCTCCTCTTTTTGTCCGCCACGAGGTAAATGGGGGAGCGACACATACCGGTAGTTTTGGAGATAATATTCAATTCCGGATATTTTATAAAAATACGCTCGGTGTTCTACTGAAAGATGTTTTTATCCGGACAAAAATAAGCGAGGGCCTCTTAAACATGCGCCAGCTTCATCCCCAATTCGGATTTTACGACGGGCAGACGCACGAAATAGTCTGGAACGCGGCTTCTAACCCGGAACTCAAAGAAGTTCTTCCCGGAGTAGAGAAAAGCGTTTTCTTTTCCGTCACAACACTTCCTACTCCGCCCGTGCACCAGCCCTCCGATAAAAATTTTGTTCTTGATGTTCACACGCGTATCAACACACGGACCGTTCCAAAAGAATATTCCGGCATCAAAATAGAATACGAAAACACTCTTTCGATCAAAATGAAGTCGCGTCTGACACTTTCTTCTAAATCGATATTCTATGACTCTCCTTTAGGTCCGAATATTGGGAAACTTCCTCCGCGCTCAAACCAGGAAACTGGCTACACCATCCTTATGCAGGTCGTAAATACCTCAAGCGACCTTAAAGATGCGAAGGTTATGTTCGCGTTACCTGGCAATGTTCGCTGGACGGGCCAGCTAGCGGGGGACAAGACCGAACGGGTAAACTACAATCTTTCATCAGGGGAAGCAAGCTGGAATATTGGTGACCTTCCGGCTGGCACCGGCGTTCTGAAGCCTCCGCTCCTTCTTGCGTTCAACGTGGTACTGACACCGGGAGCCGATAGCATCGGACAGACCACGATCCTTATAAAGGATATTGCCATTACGGGAACAGATACATTTGCCGGGACAGATTTAAAAGCGGCAAATAGCGACATTACAACGAGTCTCCAGCAGGATCCGAAAGCGAAAAATTCCGATTGGGCGGTTGGTGAGTAAAAAAGAGGAAAAACAGTGTTTTCACGCTGTTTTTCTGTTCTTGCAATTGCCTGCCAAAAGGAATACTATATACGTACATTAGGCGTTTTTATGGAAGAAAAAGCAAAAAAACAGAAAACGAATGAGCCTGTGTCTCCTCTTATGGAGCGTCTCGTAAGTCTCGCAAAGCGCCGAGGCTTTATTTATGCAGGCTCCGAAATTTATGGAGGGCTTGGCGGAACATGGGACTACGGTCCTCTCGGGGTTGAGCTTAAAAATAATATCAAAAAAGAGTGGTGGAAGAGATTTGTTTCATACAGGCGAGACATGTACGGCATTGATTCTTCCATTCTCATGAACTCAAAAGTATGGGAAGCATCGGGGCATCTGAAAAATTTCGTCGACCCGATGGTGGATTGCAAGAAGTGCAAAGGAAGATTTCGGGCTGATAAAATTGATGTTTCAAGCGGCTGTCCTACGTGCGGAGCAAAAGACTTTACCGAAGCGCGCCCGTTCAATATGATGTTCAAAACGCACGCGGGGCCGGTTGAAGATTCCGGTGCTGAGGTTTATTTGCGTCCGGAAACCGCGCAGGGCATGTTCGTCAATTTTAAGAACGTCATTGATTCATTCCATCCGAAGCTCCCGTTCGGCATAGCACAGATAGGGAAAGCATTCAGAAATGAAATTACTCCCGGAAATTTTATTTTTAGGACGCGCGAATTTGAGCAGATGGAAATAGAATATTTTATAAAACCTGGCGGATGGGAGAGTCAGTTTGATTATTGGCTCGGCGAAATGAGAAAATGGACGGAGTTTCTCGGAATTGCGAAAGGCGTTTCGGAGCGGGAGGTTTCTGCCGAAGACCGCGCGCATTACTCGAAGCGCACGATTGATATTGATTTCGAATTTCCGTTCGGGAAAGAAGAACTCTACGGCCTTGCGTATCGAACCGACTTTGACCTTAAAAACCATATAGAAAAATCCGGCATTGACCTTGTGTACTATAATGAAGAAACAAAAAAAAAGCTCGTACCGCACGTTATTGAGCCGACATTCGGGGTAGACAGAACGATGCTCGCGGTTCTTCTCAATTCGTTCGCGGAAGAAGAGGTAAAAGAAGGCGAGATACGCGCGGTTTTGAAATTTCCCGCGCGTCTTGCTCCCGTAAAAGTCGCGGTTTTCCCGCTTGTCTCAAACAAAGAAAATATCCTTGCCAAGGCCGAAGAAGTGCATGGCAGGCTGAAAGAATCAATAGACAGCGTACGATGGGACGATATCGGAAACATCGGAAAGAGATATCGAAGACAAGACGAGATAGGAACACCGTGGTGCGTTACTGTGGACTATCAAACACTTGAGGACGGAACAGTTACGGTGCGGGATAGGGATACAATGAAGCAAGAGCGAATTGCGGCGGGTGAACTAGCCGGCTATTTTCACAAGAAGTTAAGTCAATAATTTTAAGTACTTTTTCCGCCCAGGGCGGAGTTGCCTCTGACAGAAAGGTTTAAATTAAAATTTAAAATTGAAAAATTAAAACTTTCAACTGTGTTTAAAAAAACTGTACTTCCAAACGGGCTTCGCATCATTACTGCTCCGATGCAGGGAACGAACACCATCACGGTGCTGGTGCTTTGCGGAACCGGATCAGACTATGAATCAAACGACATTCGCGGCATGTCCCATTTTCTTGAACATATGTTTTTTAAGGGCACAACCAAGCGTCCGAAGCAGGAAATGATAACCGAAGAACTTACGTCAATGGGGTCGCTCCACAACGCGTTCACGGGGCACGAGATGACGGGATACTATATCAAGGCCGGGAAAACCTATCTTGAGCAGTCGTTAGAAATCCTTTCCGATATGTACCAAAATTCAGTTTTTCCCGCGGAGGAAATAGAGCGGGAGAAGCAAGTTATTATTGAGGAGATGCACGATGACCATGACACCCCCACTACGTATATCTGGTGGATATGGGAGGAGCTACTTTATGGCGACCAGCCTGCGGGATGGCATATTATGGGCAAAGAAAACATCATCCGAGGTTTTAAGCGGGACGACTTTGTGAACTATTTTTATCACCAATATGTTTCTTCCAATACGGCCATAGTCGTTGCTGGGAATTTTGACGAAGCAAAGACCACCGAGCTTATAAAAAGTCTTTTTGGAAATCTGAGGAGCGAGCTTCCTATTCGCATGAAGCCCTTCGTTAAAGAAGTGCAGACGGCTCCTATATCAAGCATTGTTGTCAAAAAAACTGATCAAACGCACATAACGCTCGGATTTCGGGGACTTCCGGCAAATCATCCCGACCGGTATGCGGCTGATATTCTCGGATTTATTCTTGGAGGGGGAATGTCTTCCCGCATGTTTCAGCGCATACGCGAAAAAATGGGTCTTGCCTACACCGTGCATACCCAGCACGAAAGCTCTTCTAACCGCGGCAGTCTCGTTACCTATGCCGGAGTGGATCATACGAATACGGAGCGTGCCATTTCGGCGATGCTTGAAGAGTATAGGCGCATTACAGCCGACCGTGTGCCTGATGCCGAGTTGAAGCGCGTTAAGGACTATGTGAAGGGAACAACGCTTATTTTTCTCGAGGCCTCAAATGCCGTCGCCGACTTTATCGCAAATGAAGAGATTTTAACAGGAAAACCGTTGACAATCGACGAAATTTTTGCTAAAATAGAAAGTGTTACGCCAAAAGACATCATCTTGATAGCTCAAAAGCTCATCAGAAACGATACTCTGAATCTTGCTATTCTTGGTCCGCACGAGGACAAGGAAAAGTTTGAACCCCTTTTAAAACTCTAAGCAAAAAGGAGCGGCCATTAAAAAACGCGTCGCTCTTTTCAGAAACAATTTCCATGCCGACAAAACAACCTACTCATCCGATAGATATTTCTTACAAAGTGTTCGTCAAGTTCTTTTTGGTTGTGGGGACCGCGGTTATCCTCTACATCGTCTCTGACATACTCGTGTCCGTTTTTTTTGCCGTAGTTATCGCATCCGCTATTGAGCCTGCAATTCTTTGGTTCAAGCGGTATAAGGTTCCACGGGTTCTCGGGGTTATTATCATTTATTTGACGGTACTTTTGATATTTACGGGAATCTTTTTATTGCTTATTCCGATTCTTGTTGATGAATACCGGTCTTTCGACTCTGCCATTATTGCCACGTATCAGGCGCGTCTTTTCAGCGAGCTCAGGACACTTAATAACGTCCCATTTTTTGGTTTTTTGTCGGATAACGCCGAGCTCGTTATCGAGAACGGCTATACCCAGATAGGGCAGATAACCGGGAGCGCTGTGGGAGTTGCGTCAGCGATATTTGGAGGGCTTTTTTCGCTTATTATTCTTGCTGTTGTTTCTTTTTATCTTGCCGCGCAAGAAGAGGGAATAGAAAATTTTTTGAGACTGGTAACACCGCTTGAGTATGAAACCTACATCATCGATCTATGGACGCGCTCTCAAATAAAAATGGGGCAATGGCTGAGAGCACAGCTTCTGTTGGGCGTTCTTATTGGTGTCATGGTCTTCATCAGCTTAACGCTCCTCGGGGTGCAATATGCGCTCCTTCTTGCGATTCTCGCGGTTATGTTTGAGATCATACCGATCATCGGCCCGATACTTGCGGCGGCCCCAGGCGTATTCATGGCATTTCTGCAAACTCCTCTTCTTGGCCTTATTACGGTAATTGTGTATTTCTTCATTCAACAAATAGAATCGCATCTCATTGTTCCTGTCGTTATGAAGCGAGCTATAGGGCTAAATCCGCTTGTTGTGATTATTGCTCTTCTTGTCGGTGCCAAGCTCGGAGGGATTCTTGGGCTTTTGATTGCTGTTCCGCTTGCATCCGCCCTTGTTGAGTTTGTCGTTGATATTGATAAAAAAAAGAGAGGCCTCTTTCAAGAAGCCCACCCGACCGTTGTTTAGCTTTAATTTTTTCTTTGGCTAGAGCGACGCGAAGAAAAGCGCACACCCAAGGATGAATACTTGGAATATCTTTCCTGCTAAAACAAGTTTCGGACCGACATATTCTTTCCGCAAAATAAGGTTTGAGTGCATAAAGTTATGGAACTTCTTCAGTAGTGTGAAGGGGTTATTTTTTTTCCAAAGCCAAAAAATCGGCTGAAGCATGTCGGGGAGAATGCCGCCGAGGATGGTAAGCGCGACCGGCAATAGTCCGGCAAACGTCAGTTCCGGACGCAGAAGAATAAATGAGAGAGTTGACCCGATTGTAATATCAAATGCTACTTTTAAGAGGTCATACCCGATAAGCTTCGGGTCGTTTTTCAGAGTATGATCCCGTTTTTCGCTCGTATCCTCATTCACCGAACATAGGTGATAGTCCCAGTGGGGGATAGCATCTGCGGCATAATGCGAAAGAAAAGCGAAAAGAAAAATGAAAAAAGGATGTGCCCTCATAATGGGTTTTGTAACAGCTGTTGCTATGGCAATGTGGGTGGTGAGGGTCATATGGAGAGCACTGTGAAAAATTTCTTAACGCCTCTATTATACTATATTTTTTTTGACCCCATTGCCAGCCCGATTAAAAAATTTTCCACAGCGCCTCCTTTTAGTATAGAAAAAAGCGCCACCGGGCGCTTTAGTATTTATCGCTCCTCTTCGGGTAAGTCAAGGAACTCTTTCATCTCGTAAACCGTCGCTCCGCTTTGGATGAAGAGTGTTCCGTTTTCGTCGAGAAATATTGTCTCCTCAACTTCCAGGTCAATGGCAACTATCTCTACTCCGCCCGCGTGAAGCTTCTTTAACGCACCGATGACAGCATCACTTTTTGAAATCTCAATAAAAATCTTTTGGCAGCTTATGGGGGCGAGCCACTCTTTACATGTGACGTACTTCCGGACCTCAACGGCTTTTGCTTCAAGCTGTTTGTGTCGCTTCTTTGCTTCAGCGGATACCTTGATGAGTTCTTCAATTCTATCAGGTCGGGGTTCGGCGGGGGGTTTTACTTGCTCTAAGTCTCGGGGGTATGCTTGACCGGAGTATGAGCGGTCCCCTGTATGGTTCTCTCTCCCTTCTCCATCCATAACTATTTGATATCCTTCGCTATTTCGTTCAGTCGTCTGCGCAGGAGCAGGAGCACTCTTAGCGGTTTCCTGTTTTTTCCCCTCACAGGCGGAAAGCGATAGAATTAAAGCAAAAATGGCAATACCGCCGCAGAGCCTGACAAGAGACTCATTTGTCGCGTGGGTCACGATTTTTTCCTTATGGTTGAAAGGTGCATAAGATATGTACCATAAAGATATTTTTAGGTCAAGGTTTTTATAAAGCATGCTTCATGGAAATCGGCAGTTACCGTTACGGCACAAAATACTAGGTCAAAACAAAAAAGCGTCCGAAGGCGCTTTTGTTATTTATACTCCCAATACGGCCAGTAGGGATTGAGTCCGAGGAACTTTCGAATCTCCGACATATAATAGGCCATATCAGGGCTGATGGAGACTGAACCCCTTTCAACCAATATTCCGTCTCCTCTATAGCCGCTTATTCCTATCACGATACCTCTGTCGCGCAAAGTCCAAATGACTTTAAGCACGTCAGGATGCCACATGAGTTTTTCAAGAAGCGGTCTGCAGTAGGTGTTTTTTTCTCTTTCAATCATCCAGCAAATGGTTCCAGTCTGCTTTTCAAGAGTCTTAACAATCTCCTCATTCCTTTTTTCTTCCGCTGCCTGTTCACTTGCGGATTTGATAATTTTATCAATTGTATCCGCCGGTTCAGCGGCAAGAGCAATACCTCTGTCGGGGAGCAAAGAAAGAGCGAAAATTCCGGAAACTATAACAAAGAACGTTAGTGTTTCCTTCATCTCGGTTCTCCGATATTGGCGGGTTGAAAGATGTCAAAAAAAGGGTATCATAAAGCCATTGCCATGTCAATTCACGCCAAGGAAAAATTCTATATTACGACCGCCATTGATTATGCCAATGCGAAGCCCCATATCGGCCATGCTTTGGAAAAGATTCAGGCGGATGTATTTGCTCGCTACTACCGCATTAAAAGGGAGGAAGTTTTCTTTTTGACGGGTTCTGACGAGCACGGCGTTAAAATTGTTCGTGCGGCAGAAGCGGCAGGGAAAGATCAGAAGGCCTTTGTCGACGGGAACACCGAAGCCTTTAAAAATTTGAAAAATATCCTGAACTTGTCATGGGATAGATTTATTCGAACAAGCGACGTTAATCAACACTGGCCCGGAGCTCAAAAGCTGTGGACGAAAATTTTTGAAGCGGGGGACTTATATAAAAAGAAATACCGGGGACTTTACTGTATTGGCCACGAAGCGTTTGTAACGGAAAAAGACCTTGAAGGAGGTATTTGCCGCGACCATAAAAAAGCCCCCGAGGCTGTCGAGGAGGAAAATTGGTTTTTCAGGCTTTCGAAGTATTCGAAAGAAATTGAATTAAAAATTAAGAATGACGAGTTACGAATAATTCCGAATTCACGAAAAAATGAAATTCTGGCCCTGTGCGAGCAAGGCTTAGACGACGTGAGTTTTTCGCGTCCGCGAAAAGACCTCTCGTGGGGCATTCCCGTCCCGAATGACCCGGAGCATACGATGTATGTCTGGTGCGACGCGCTTGCGAATTACATCACGGCCGTCGGGTACGAAAATGAAACTCCGGAGTTCAAAAAGTGGTGGCCGGCGGATATGCATGTTATAGGAAAAGATATTTTAAGGTTCCATGCCGCAATTTGGCCGGGGATGCTGCTCTCTGCCGGACTGCCTCTTCCCAAGTCCGTTTTTGTCCACGGATTCATCACGGTAGAAAGAGAAAAAATGTCGAAAACAGTCGGGAACATTATCGGTGCCGAGGAGCTTATACAAAAATACGGAACAGACCCCGTGAGGTATTATTTGCTCCGCGAAATTCCGTCATACGAAGACGGCGATTTCAGCTATAAAAAATTCGAGGAGCGATACAACGGCGACCTTGCAAACGGCATCGGCAATCTTGTTTCCAGGGTTGCAACAATAGGGCAAAAACTTGGGAACATTCCTTTTAATTTCGCAGAGGACATTGTTCCGGGGACGAAAGAAAAAAATAGCTCCGTATTTGCTCTCTATGACGAAAAAGTTGCCGCGGGACGCCTGAATGAAGCGCTTGGGGTAGTTTGGGAGCTTGTCGGGTTTGCGGATCGTTATATAAATGAGCAAAAACCTTGGGCAATAAAAGATGAAGCAATATTAAAAACTGTCATTATAAACGCTTCGTGGTGCATCGGCTCCATCGGGAATCTTCTTGCGCCGTTTCTTCCTGAAACGTCGGAGCGTATTTTGTCGCAAATAAAATTTTCAAAGGATGCGCTTGAAATAAAAAAAGAGGGAACACTATTCCCCAGATTGAAAACAGACTAGCTTCATTATTTTAGGAATTTAAAAAAGAGGGCGTAGCCCTCTTTTTGCTATCTTTTTCTTACGCAGTCGCTTTGCCCGGCATTTTTTCGGAAATAGAGCGAAGAAACATCGGCGTAATATCCTGGCGCTGTTTTTAAAATATTCCGAAGCCATTCTGCGGAACTTACTTCTTTAATATCGGAAGAATCCGGCTTTTGCACAAAAAAGTAAAATGGCTTTTTTTCGTCATCGGTAATAAGGATATAGTAGGTAGTGCTATCCGCCGTTTTGATAACCTCAACAGCATAGTCCACGCCTTTGTAGAACGTCATTGATGTTTTTCCGGCATCACAGGCATACTCCGCTGCGAGCCATGTCTCCTCTTTATAGTTGGGGAATTGCCGGGAAGCTGAAGCTCCGTCGGTAACGAGCGGAAGAAACAGGAAAAAAGAAAAAAACAAGACTATATGTTTCATCGGTTTTCACGCGGGCAAGACGATAAAGGTGCTTACAGCATAGTAAGTTTTGCCGGAGATATTGTCAAAGATGAATAAAAAAATAGGGGGAACCCCCCTCTGTGCTATTGGGACATTTTGCAGTCGTGTTTGTTGCTGTTAAGACTTGCACGGAAATTCGGAGCGTCCTCTTTGAGAGCTTTTTTTACTGCTTCAGAGGACATGCTCTGGACCTCTGCCGACCCGGTTTTCTTCATGAAAAACGTTTCTTCGGAGTTCGTGCCCACGTCGTAGTATATGGTGCCGTTTCCAACGGTAACAACTACAATGTCGTACTTTGATGATTTATAAAATTGAACAGAGGTTTTGCCTGCGTCGCAAACTACAGTGCCCACAAGCCTCGCTTCCTTTTCATAGTCCGGAAGCTTTGGCGTGGCGGCGAACACGAACGCCGGAATTGCAAGAACAAGAATTGAAAGAGTAAGGATGCGCTTCATTGTGTCCTCTGTGGTGGGGGCGAAGTCCGTATCGGTTTTGCCGACAGGCACATCATATTAGAATAAAAATGTTCCGTCAAGTGTTCGCTTTTGAAAAACAAAAAAGCGGAAATTTTCCGCTTATCTACTTTTTTGCTTACCTCGTTCATGTACTGGGCTCCGAAGAATGAATTCTCCTCGTCTCGACTGTTCAATGCCTCGCTTGATGCTTTCCTCAATTTTCCGGTGCGCGGCTATCTCGGTCTCAAGAAGTTTCCTGAAGTCTTCAAACTGCATAAGCCGCTCAAGTTTCTGACCGAATGCTGTTGTCCTGTCTTTCTCTCCTTGCCACAGCTCCTTTGCCTGTTTTTTAAAGTCAGGATATGCGCGGTAGATTTCTCGTATCAGCTTTTCAAAGTTTGTCTTCGGCCGCTTCACTCTCATTTAGAGGCCTAGCCGGATTTTGACGAATTCATACGGAACACCCTTGCCCTTCTCCATTTCTTTTTTTGCCGCGAGAACGTTTTTTTCAAACGCGCGTTCGAAAGCAACCTTTCGCTCAATGAGCTTTCTGAATTTCTCGTCCTCGAGGAAGTCATCAAGCATGTCGGAAAGTATCCGGAGTATGTCAACTTGGTCTCGCTTCATCTGTCTCACAAGCTTCGCCACGCGCTTTTTAAAAGCAGGGGCTTCTCGGTACTGCCCGGCACGCCATTTTTCAAAATTTGTCATGGAACGCTTTTCCGCCTTCTTCTTTGCCATTCTGTGACTCCTTGAGTAAAATATGTTGTATGAAGAGTGGTGGCCGCATTGTAGCATTTTAATCGCATCATGTCAATTTTATGAACTGGAACGCCAAAAACCCAAAACTTATTGATGCTCACACGCACGTCCATTTTCACGCGTATAAGGATGATGCTGATTTGGTTTTGCAAAGAGCGCTTGAGGCCGGGGTTTGGATGGTTCTTGTGGGGACACAGCTCGATACATCAAAAACTGCGATTGACTTTGCAAACCGGTATTCCGAAGGTATTTATGCAACGGTCGGGCTCCACCCGATACATACGGAAGAGTCATACCATGATGCAAAGGAGCTTGGCGCACCGTCAGCAGACTCAACAAAAAAGGAAAGCGAAAGGGGATTTACATCGCGCGGCGAAGCCTTCAGTTATGAAAAATATAAAGCGCTGGCGCTCGAAAAAAAGGTTGTCGCCATCGGAGAGTGCGGCCTCGATTACTATCGGCTTACGGAGGAAACAAAAAAGAAACAACAAGATGTTTTTACTTCGCATATTGAGCTTGCGCGCGAAGTGAAAAAGCCGCTTATGATACACTGCAGAAACGCATTTGCCGACCTTATTTCATTGCTTGAGTCGCATAAGTCCGGTCTGAACAATCCGCCCGGCGTCATGCATTTTTTTACCGGCACAAAGGATGATGCGCGCATTCTTCTTGATCTTGGCCTCTCGTTTACGTTCGGAGGAGTTATCACATTTACGCACGATTATGACGAGGTTGTGCGCTTTATTCCAATTGAGCGCATACTTGTTGAAACCGACGCGCCGTACGTGTCGCCGGTACCGTATCGCGGCAAGAGGAACGAGCCGGCATACATTATTGAAATCGCAAAAAAACTCGCAGAAATAAAAGGAATTCAGGAGGAAGACGCGATGACAGAAACCGTAAAAAATGCGCGGAAGATGTTTGCGATATGAAGTGAGTTCCGAAGAAAGAAAAAATCCGCCTAAAGGCGGTTTTTTATCTTTTTCTGCTCACAGAGTGTCGGTTTTTTTATAGGCTTTTACTGTTGCTTCGCACCTCAATTCCATCTTTTCGTTCTCCCGGCTCCAGAGCTGGATTTCGAGAGAGATTTCCACATATCGCTGTTTTGTTTCCGGGCTTACCTTTATCGCATAGTTTTTGTCGATGATAGAAACGTCATATCCCTCTGCCTCAAGAAATTTTTGAAGAACATTCACCTGTGTGTCTTTTTTTGATTCGAACGACTTGAGAAACTCTTTAATGAACGCAAAAAACATCTGTTTGATCGGTTCACTCGGCATAGTCCGACACCGTTTTTAAGAACCTGCTATCACTCTTCCATATCTAGGCGGGCAAGTCAACAAAATATTGGGCTATAGGCGGAATATAGAAGAAATCCTAAAACTATGATACGATATGCTAATGAAAAATGCAGCAAGAATTGTAGCGTATGTCCATGAAATATAATCCCGGAAAAATTGAAAGTAAATGGAAAAAGCTCTGGCTCAAGAAAAAAATATACGAGCCGGATCTTAAAAATGCGGAGCGTCCGTTCTATACCCTCATGATGTTTCCATATCCTTCGGCTGAAGGACTTCACATCGGAGGAGTGAGAACATTCACCGGTGTTGATATATACGGCCGGTTTAAAAGGATGCAGGGATACGACGTGTTTGAGCCAATCGGGCTTGATGGTTTTGGAATACACTCCGAAAATTACGCTTTGAAGATCGGAAAACACCCCACGCGCCTTGTCCCCATAACGGAAAAAAATTTTTATCGCCAGCTTGTCGCAACAGGAAACGCGTTTTCCTGGGATGAAGCGCTTGAGACATATGATCCGGACTATTACCGATGGACGCAATGGATATTTATCCAGATGTTCAAGCGGGGCCTCGCATACCGCAAAAAAGCGAAGGTGAACTGGTGCCCGTCATGCCTTACGGTGCTTGCGGATGAACAGGTTGTTTCCGGCGAATGCGAACGATGCGGCTCGTCCGCTATCAAAAAAGACCTCGAACAATGGTTTTTTAAAATTACAGATTATGCGGAACGCCTGTTAAACAATCTTCCTAAGCTTGACTGGTCGGAAAATATAAAAATTGCCCAAGAACACTGGATAGGTAGATCGGAAGGGGCATTGATAAAATTTCCAATTCTCGATTCTCAAATTTCAATCGAGGTGTTTACCACGCGGCCGGATACGCTTTTTGGCGCAACATATATGGTAGTGGCCCCGGAACACCCGCTTGTCGAAACATTAAAGAACCGAATACAAAACTGGAAAGAAGCCGAAAAATATATTTCTGCGGCCGCGAAAAGGTCCGAAATAGAACGTACTGCCGAAGGGAAGGAAAAAACCGGAGTTGAGCTGAAGGGCGTGCGTGCGATTAACCCGGCAAACAAAGAAGAAATCCCCGTGTATATTGCGGATTATGTCCTTTTCGGATATGGGACCGGAGCTGTCATGGCGGTTCCTGCGCATGACGCGCGCGACTATGCCTTCGCGAAAAAATTCAATATTCCCGCGCCTGTTGTCATTGACGGCGGACAGGAAGAAATGCTTTATGTCGGCGCGGGACGTCTTATTAATTCCGGAAAATTTTCAAGCATGCAGTCGGATGAGGCAAAACGAGCCATTACGGAATTCGTCGGAGGAACTCTCAAGGTTCAGTATCGTCTTCGTGACTGGCTTATTTCGCGCCAGCGCTACTGGGGACCGCCAATTCCTATGATATTTTGCGGAGTATGCGAAAAGGCTGGCATGGGAGAACGGAAAGACGCGCTGGGCTGGTACACGGTTCCCGAAAGCGAACTTCCGGTGAGGCTTCCCTTTGTAAAAGATTTCAGACCGAAAGGAACCGGAGAATCGCCGCTTGCTTCGGTAAAATCTTTTTATGAAATTCCCTGCCCGAAGTGCCACAAACCTGCGCGGCGGGAGACGGATGTTTCCGACACATTTCTCGATTCGGCATGGTATTTTCTCCGTTATCCTTCTGTTTCCGACAGCCGCCAGGCTTGGAATTCCGGCATAACGAACCGGTGGCTTCCTGTCCACATGTATATCGGAGGAGCAGAACACGCCGTCTTACATTTGCTGTATGCGCGATTTCTTACGATGGTGTTTTATGACTGGAAGCTGGTTGGTTTTGAAGAACCGTTCACAACATTTCGCGCGCATGGGCTTATTACGAAAGGCGGAGCAAAAATGTCAAAGTCAAAAGGCAATGTGGTAAATCCCGATGACTATTTCAAGCGTTACGGCGCGGATACTATGAGAATGTACCTCGCATTCCTTGCCCCGTTTGCTGAAGGCGGAGATTTTCAGGATTCCGGAATTGCCGGCATTACGCGGTTTCTTAACCGCGTGTGGGAGTTTAGCAATGCGCACGCAAAAAAGACCTCTTCGGAATTCTCTCCAGGCGATGAAAAGGTAATAAAGTCGGTGCATAAGGCGGTAAAAAAGGTCACGGAAGACATCGCGGAGCTTCACTATAATACCGCCATTTCTGCCCTCATGGTTTTATTAAACGAATTTGAGGCAAAACCTGCCGCGGTGAACAGAGAAGACGTCGGAATATTTCTGAAATTGCTCGCGCCATTCGCTCCATTCATCACGGAAGAATTATGGCAAAAGTTTTTTGCCGATAAAAAATCCAGGAGCCACTCAATACACCTCGAATCGTGGCCAGCATTTGATAAGAAATTGATCGTTGATGAAACGGTTGTTGTCGTCGTTCAGGTAAACGGCGTTATGCGCGACAAATTCGAAATTAAAAATGACGCTTCTGAAGAAGAGGTGAGAACCAAAGTGCTGTCTCTTGAAAAAGTAAAGCACTATGTTCCGGATGTTTCAAAAATAAAGAAATTCATTTATATCAAAAACAAAATAGCAAATATCGTCTTGCAATGAGAGTTGTTTTATGATACGCTACAGGTGTGCAACACGAGTTCTTTACAACACAAAGGGATTCCATGAAACGGGCTCTTTTTTTAATTCTTGGCGGTATTGTCGGAGCGAGCGTTGTTATCCTTTTGAAGGCTCATATGGAGGCGGAATATAAGAGATGTGGGCGCCTTCAGGGGTCAGACGACGACAGCTCTTGGTGGATCGGCTCATGATGTTTCCCCTGGGGACGGCAAAAAAACCGGCAAAGTATATCCTGTATTACAATCCGGAGGGCGCAATTGAGGCGGTTTTAGCACCTCTTTATTTTGAAGATTTCAAGCCGGGAATGGTATTTGATTCCTCTCTTTCGGGGTCGTTGTCGCCGAGAGCAATTTTTTCAAAGAAGCGCGTTGAAGAGTTTGCCGTCGTTACCGGGGATAAAAATCTTCTCCATACTGATCCGGAGTTCGCAAAAACCACCATTTTAAAGGATGTTGTCGTTCACGGGCGTCTTGCCGGTCTTGATAAACTCTTCGGACTACTTGATAAAATCGGTTTCTGGTCGGGTTCGTTAGAAGCGCTTACCTCCGACAATACGAATTACTTTGCTCCCGTCTATCCAAACCGCGACTGGATCAGATACGCTCTTGATGTGGTGGAAACCAAAGAGGTAGAAAAATATCCGGATAAAGGAATTGTGAAATTCCACTTCCTTTCAACAAATCAAAAAGGCAAGCGCGTTTCCGAGGGTAATTTTACGGTCATGCTGCGCAGGCGCGAGTTCTACCCCGTTATACCCAAAGTTTCGAGATAGGGCATTACTATTCAAAAAATAATTTCCCCGCAAACATCTTTTTAGCATGAGGGTGTAACGGGGCAGGTAAAAAATAATGGCTTCCATGTTGGAAGCCTTTCTTATTGTCACTCGCGGCCCGAGCTTAATTATACTAAGTTCTGAGTTACCAAACTATATTGTGAAATAAGGCTTGATGCGTAGAGTTCCGAAACTCCCGAAGGCGAATTATCGGACGGGCTTGGGGTGTATGAAACAGCAAGGAGCATTTCCCTTTCCGTTTTCGGATGTTTCCAGGAAGTCTCGACGACGGCGGCAAGCCCTTCTACTTCATTCCAAAGTCCGTACATCCTGCGAAGCGGTGCCCGCGGAATTCTCTCCAGCCATCGCTCACGCACAATGGAAAAAATTGCTGGCGCATATGAGATGCCGAAGGCAAGAAGTTCCTCATCTGTTAAGGGCTCTTTCATTGAGGAACTGTGATAGATCGGGACGGGGTCTTCCATACCATACCTCCCACAAAGAACATTTCTATAATGATTATACATAATAAAATGTATCTTGTAAAGGCCATTATTGAAGACTAAAGGGTACCAATTTTTTAAAAAATTCATTATGATACGGGCATGAAAGAAAGCGTGGAACAACTTCACAGCCGTAAGTCTTTGCGAAGCAAGGAAAAGCCAGCTTCGCTTGAAAAAGACGGAAAGAGCACGGAAATAATAGAACGAATGCAGGATCTCTTATCTACTGTTGAAAAAGCGAAAAATGTTCCTTCAGGAAAATATAATAGAGAGCAGAAAAGATTTTTAATATACTCTGAAAGCACAAAAAAAGGGGCGCATAAGGGCTCTCCCGAGTCTCTTGAAGAAATTGAGGTCATATTTCAAATGCCAGAGTTTTTTTCTAACCAACTTGATGCTGCTGAAAAAAAGTTTTCATCTGCAAAGGCAAAGGGCGATTTTATAAAGAAATTAACCGAGTACCAGTATCTTATCTCACATTTTATTGAGAAGAATAAGGAGGGCAAAGAATACCTAGATGAGCTCTGGAAACTTTTTGAGCGAATAGCGAATATTGAGGGGGTGTCAGCTAGCCAGTGCGAGGCATTGAAGTCTGGTATACTCGGGCAAGTTGCAACAGGACACCTTTTCCAGTTTTTTAAGGACGTCCACACAGAGCAGGCAACACCGCACGAAGACGCGTTTTATAAAATAGACCTCTGGATAGATGACTATAATTCTCAATCGGGACGTTCTGCGGTGCAGACGACAACATCTCAAGCGGCGGAAAAATTTGATATTCTCACAGATTTTGAAGAAATATCCTTTCCGGCGTTAAAAATTAAAGATTCTTATTTTTCTAACAACCTTTTAAATAAAATAAACCGTTTTCGGATGAGCGCTCAAAGATATGCGGAGGAATATGGGGAACCGATTAGCTCATATCTCATCATTCTTCCTCGGAATGAGATTGACTCACTAACCGGTGTCCCGTCAGAAAAGCTTTCAGGTCAATTTACCAAACGAATGAGCGAAATCTTAGATATTTAAATTATATGAATGAAAACGAAGGACAACTTAACTTGCCGGAAAACCTGCAGCCAGTGCTGGGTGTTTTGGGAGAGGAAAAAATGGATACGTTTGCGACCCCAGAGAGCTCTTTTCGGGGCAAAGAAGCCAAGGTGGTGGAACAAGAAAAAAAGGAGGCGGATATTTAGAAATAGTTGTGGAAAATTGCCAAGAATTTACTACGGAGTTTCAGGCAATTCTTGATAAAAAACTTTTACACAGCCGCGTGCTTCCGCAGGAACAGTCTCTATTTGATAAGGAGTTACATGGTTGGTGGTGGTCCCGGTTCGGTATCAGTTTTGCCAGTCGTCATCGCTTAATCGATGGAGAGGCTCGCAATCGCCCGGAAGACTTTTCTGATAAAAGTGTGGGGCTTGATGAAAGTTCGTCCGGGGGCGTGTGGTCAGGGACAAAGATACAATATTGGGTTTCCCAACTGCGGCGGGAAATTGATATATTGCCTGATGATATTGTAAAAATTATTCAGCAAAAGCCAGAAAAGCTGGCCCTGGACGAGCAAAGAAGACTTAAACGATACGTACATCGGCGAGGACAAAGTATAGAGTTTGCCATTCAAAAGAAAGATAGGATTTCCGAACTTAAAAAAAGAATCCAGAGCGCAGAAAACGGTGCAGATCCGTTTGAAGGAGAAGATGCCCACAATAGAAGGAAAGTATTTTTTGATTCCGAACGCGACTTGTTCTACATAAAGGAAGGGCAAGAGAGGAGAGATCTTGGTGTTGGAGACTTGCTTGCGGATTATGCGTGGGGCATAACGTACGACCCGGACGGATCAGTACCTGAAAAAAAAAGACGTATGCTTATAAAAAAACTTGCTTTAAACGAAGCGCGTCGAGAAATAGAAAAAATTTACGATAGCGAACTTTCGGCTATCTACGAAATTTCTCAAGGTGCCGGGGCAATTGGTTTGGATAAAATTGAGAACAAAGCAAAAAAACTTTACAACCTTGAGCAAGAAAGGGCGTTTGGGGGTATTATTGCGGAGCGTGCGGTGCGGGAGTTTTTAACTCGGCTTTCACTGAATAATCAAAAAGCAAATTTTTTTGTTGAGCGGTCGAATGCTGCTGAGGATAGCCAATACAAATACGATTTTAAAGTGCGGCGGCGTTCGCGCACTCGTGGGGTTGCCATCGAAGGAAAAGACATGCCGAGGGACGAGTATGTGCGGTTAAAAAAAGAGATCGGTTTTCAACTTACCGTGACCGGAGCCGGCCCAAGCCTTAAGAAAAAAGAAGACCAGCTTGAAGAGGCGCGGGAAAAAATTAAGCGGACGGGTCTTTTTGTAAAGAGGCGTGTCGAAGATATTGCGCTTCTTTCTCTTAGCACCCCCAGGTTCGGGGACTATTTTAGGAGGTGGCTTGAAGAGGGTAAGCCCTCGGGTGGGCCTGAGCAGTATTTTTCTGAAAAAGAGAAGCATCTTATCATAAACACTATTTCACACAATTTTCTCCCCCCTGAGGAGGCGGCGCTACCGACCTGGAGCCCGGTAACCGAAGCAGATGAGTAAGTGTTTTAATAGATAGCTATGTGCGGAATTGTAGGATACATCGGAAAGCAAAAGGCCCTGCCGGTTTTGATTGACGGCATAAAAAGCCTTGAATACCGCGGATATGACTCCGCCGGCTTTGCCGTATCCACGGCGGGGGGGGTCGTGAAAAGCAAGAAGGCGGTCGGCCGTGTTTCAAATCTTGAACTAAAAATCGAAGAAAAGGACATCCGCCATGGAAATGCCGGCATTTGCCATACGCGCTGGGCGACGCACGGGGGGGTTACCGAAGAGAATGCCCATCCTCATTCGGACTGCAAGGGGGAATTATGGCTCTGCCACAACGGCATTATCGAGAACTACAAGGACTTTAAAAGCGACCTTGCGCGCCGCGGCCACACATTCAAATCCGAAACGGATTCCGAGGTTCTTGCCCATCTTATAGAGGAGTTCAAAACACAAGACCCGGCGCTTGCGACCGAGGAAGCGGTGCGGCTGGCTCTTCTTTCCGTTCGCGGGACGTATGGGTTAGCGCTTCTTGATTCGAAAAACCCGGGTACACTTATTGCCGCGCGGAATTTTTCTCCGCTTCTTATCGGCGTGGGGGACGGGGAATACATTATTGCATCCGATGCTTCGGCTGTTTTGAAGCACACAAAAAATGTCGTGTACCTCGACGACGGAGAAATGGCCGTGCTTACGCCGAAGTCCCATAAAATCTTCGATCTGAAAAGGAACACAATAAACCGGAAATCGGAAGAGCTTACCTGGGACATTGAAGAAGCTCAAAAGGGCGGGAACCCCCACTTTATGTTGAAAGAAATTCTTGAAGAGCCGGAGGCGATAGAAAATTCTATTCGCGGGCGCATTGTTGCGAAGGAAGGGCTGATAAAGCTCGGAGGAATTTTGGCGGTTGAGGAAAAATTACGAAACGCAAAACGCATTCTCATTGCCGGATGCGGCACCGCATATCTTGCAGGGAAAGTCGGGGAGTACATGCTTGAAGAATACGGTGGCATTCCCGTAAAAATAGAGCTTGCTTCCGAATTCAGGTATCGGAAACCTATCTTTCGCGAAGGAGATGTCATGCTTGTCGTATCGCAGTCGGGAGAAACGGCGGATACGCTTGCAGCCCTCGCCGAAGCCAAGCAAAAAGGCGTTTTGTCCCTCGGCATCGTGAACGTCGTCGGCTCAACTATCGCCCGGCAAACTGACGCGGGAGTTTATCAGCATGTCGGCCCTGAAATAGGAGTTGCTTCGACAAAAGCGTTCACGTCGCAGGTTGCAATTTTAGCGCTCCTTTCCGTTATGCTTGGGAGACAGCGCGATATGTCGGTTGTGATGGCGCGGCGCATTACGGAAGAGCTCTCTCGCATTCCGGAACTCATGAAAAAAATAATCAAACAGAGCGAAGCAATAAAAAAACTTGCAAAAAAATACCAGCCGTATCGCGACTTTCTTTTTCTTGGGAGGAAATATAATTACCCCGTTGCTCTTGAGGGAGCCTTAAAACTCAAAGAAATCTCATATGTTCACGCCGAGGGATTTTCGGCAGGCGAGATGAAGCACGGGCCAATCGCCATGATAGATAAAAGTTTCCCGTCAATATGCATTGCCCCTTCCGACTCGGTGTATGAAAAAATGGTCTCGAATATGGAAGAGATAAAAGCGCGGAGCGGCCCTATTATTGTGATTGCTACCGAGGGGAATAAAAAAATAGAAGAAATTACGAAAGACGTTATCTATATACCGAAAACCCTTGAAATGCTGACGCCGCTCTTGGCGGTCGTCCCGCTGCAGCTTTTTGCGTATCACTTCGGAGTGCTTCGGGGACTTGATGTAGACAAGCCGCGGAATTTGGCAAAGTCAGTTACTGTGGAGTAATTTGACAAATACCATCACCCTCTTTTATACTAGGTTTGTGCTTCATTCCTAACACCAAAAAGAGGCAGTATATGTTTGGGCTTGTTGCCGTCGTTGTGGGTATGGTCGTGGTCTTTGTTGCCATATGATGTGGCGCATCAACCGAGCTAACATATGGTCTTGCTATGGGATGGATGATTCTAGCCATAGCAGTATTCTCAGTAGTAAAGAAACACATAAAAAAATCTTAAATCAGTAAGTTACCGCACGCTTAGCGTTGCGGTTTTTTGTTAGATGGCGAGAACAGATATAAACTTTGGTATTGAAAAATCGCTCGTTTAGGCTATCATTCTATACATTATGACCATTGAGGAAATCATAAAAAAAGCTGAAGTAAAGCTTACGCTTAACGACTCAGATAAAGAACGCATTATGCGCGCATTTGAATTTGCAAAAGCGGCTCACGGAGTGCAAAAGCGAAAATCGGGGGATTTGTATATTGAACATCCTCTTATGGTTGCGTATGGCGTTGCTGAAATGGGATTGGACGCCTCGGCAATCGTGGCAGCCCTTCTCCACGACGTCTGCGAAGACACGACATGCGCCCCCGAGACGCTTGAGAAAAATTTTGGGAAAGATGTTTTGTTTTTGGTTGACGGCGTTACAAAACTCGACAAGATACGCTTCCACGGGACCGAACGCGAGGCCGAAAATCTCCGGAAGATGTTTCTTGCCATTGCCGAAGACATCCGCGTCGTTTTGATAAAACTCATGGACAGGCGCCACAACATGAAAACTCTTTCCTCTCTTCCTCCGGAAAAGCAAAAACGCATAGCTCTTGAAACGCTCGAGCTGTATGCACCGCTCGCGTATCGCCTTGGCATCGGAGAAATAAAAGGACAGCTTGAAGATCTTGCGTTCCCGTACGTATATCCGAAGGAACATGAGTGGCTTATAGAGCAGGTAAAAGACCCGTTGGTTCTGCGCCAAAAATATGCCGAACGCCTCATTCCTCTCGTGAAAAAAGAACTTGAGGCGGAAAACATCCACTATCGCGATGTCCACGGCCGGGGCAAGCATTTATTCAGCCTGTACAAAAAACTCTTAAAATATGAAATGGATATCAATAAAATATTCGACCTTGTCGCGGTCAGAGTCGTTGTAGGAACCATTGAAGAGTGTTATGGCGCTCTGGGGGTTGTTCATAAGCTCTGGAGGCCTATGCCGGGGCTTGTAAAGGACTACATCGCTCTTCCCAAACCGAACGGATACCGCTCCATTCACACAACAGTTTTCGGGCCGGAGGGAAGAGTAACCGAATTTCAGATACGGACGGAAGAAATGCATATTCAGGCCGAACAGGGTATTGCCGCCCACTGGGCGTATTCCGAAAGCAAAAGCGGAAATATCTACCGCGAGCGGCAGACGGTTTTTGCCGACAAAAAACAGCTTGAGTGGGTAAATCAGCTTCGCGATTGGCAAAAAGAATTCAGGAATCCGGATGAATTTATAGAATCCCTCAAGATAGATTTTTTCAAAAACCGCATTTTCGTCTTAACTCCCAAGGGGGACGTTATTGATCTTCCCGAGGGGGCAACGCCCGTGGATTTTGCGTATCAGGTGCACACAGACATCGGAAATCAGGCCGCAGGAGCGCGGGTAAACGCAAAAATGGTTCCGCTTGACCATGAACTCCACAATGGAGACGTTATCGAGGTTATTACGCAAAAAAATAAAAAGCCGAGTTCCGACTGGCTAAAATTCGTCAAGACAGCGGGCGCTAAAAAACGCATCCAGGTGGCTCTCCGCGAAACGCGTGAAGCCATAGCGTTCTCCCGGCGAGGCGGGCAAATGGTTGAATTGAGGCTCGCGATAAAAGACAGAATAGGCCTCTTGAAGGATGTTTCGGAGATTGTCGCCGATTTTAAGATAAACATGAAAAGCATTACGAGCGAAACAAAGAACAGGCTTTATCCGCTTATCGTTATTCACGCTCCGTTTAAAAACAAGGAACAGCTTGAAAAAATGATGGTAAAGATGAAAAACATTACCGGTGTAGAAGAAGTGAGCTACACATTTATAAACTAAAAGGCGGCCCGTGGGCCACTTTTTCTTTGCGATTAAAAGGTTTCTGCTTCTTTTAAAGGCTGTCCAAGACTCTGTCGTTCGCAAAAACAATAAGCTCATCAACACTAATAATTTCTGTTTGTTTACCAATAAAATCAGACTCGGTTCCAAAAGCTTCAAAGCCCTCCCGCATCATAATATAAATGAGCCTCTGAAGACCGTGTGGTGTTTCAGCGTTTTTTATTCTAATAACCTTTCCTACTATTTTTTGTCGGATATTACTGTCGTAAAAACTCACCAATGTGCCCTTCCTAAGTTTTGTTTTTGCAGTCAGTTTTTTAGCCACTGGGATATTCCTCATACCATTTTTTCAAAGTTCGACACGGTTAAGCGTATCACACTATTTAATTAAGTAAAATCGGCCGTCAGGGGCCGATTTATTTTGTCTTATTTTTCTTCCTTTTTACTCTCCATGCTGATCTTTTGTCGTTTGATGGCAAATGTTTTTTCAATTGTCGGTTGAGTATAACCATCTTTGTCTACTTCAGACCTCATGATTTTGATGGAAACAAAGCTTCCTTCCGGCCCGCGAATACTATCGACAACTTCTTCAACCTCAACAAAAGCAAGACTTTTTCCATTAATCTCAAACAAAATATCACCAACTTGAATACCGGCATGGTCCGCGGGGCCTCCTAGCAACACAGAAACAACATAATAGTAATTTTTTGGTTCTGATTTGTTACCCTTATCATCTTCAAAGGACATTGAATATCCTTTCAGTCTAATTCCGATGCCGATAAATTCTTCTGCAAAAGCCGCAACAGTGAAGGAAACAAGCATAGTTGCCAGCATGAGCAAAAGGGCTTTTTTAAGCACTTTCTTCTCCAGTGTTGTTTAGGAACTGTGTGTGCAGTCTATCGTGTTTATTACCTTTTGTCAAATAAAATCGGCCGAAGGGCCGATTCGTGGCAAACTAACCAACTCACAAACTAATCAACTAAGAATCTACGCTTCGCGTATCATTTTTTCGAGTATGGACCTCAATTCTTCGTCGGAATAAAATTCCACAACAATTTTTCCTTTCCCCCCGTCCATTTTAACGAGAGAGACGCGCGTCCCCAAAAACTCTTCAAGCTGTCGTTGCCATTCGCGGTCTCCAAACTCAAGCCGCGTTACATCTTTTCTTTGGGGAACTCTGCGGTGCCCTAAAAGAGCCCGTGCCGCAAATTCCGCTTCGCGGACATTCAGTTTTGTCCGCGCGATCTCTTCAAGCAGGATGCGCTGTTTTGAAGCGTCTCCCGAAAGCATCAAAAGAGCCCTGGCATGCCCCTCCGAAAGCTGGCTCGCTCTGACTTGCTCCTGAATGTTGTCGGGGAGTGTCAAAAGCCGCATGCTGTTCGTAACGTATTCACGGGATTTCCCGACTTTTTCTGCAATCTCTTTTTGCGTGAGGCGGAAGTCGTCGGCAAGCTGTTTGAACGCCACCGCGCGTTCAATGGGATTTAAGTCTTCTCTTTGGACATTCTCAATGAGGGCAAGTTCAAGCTTCAGACGATCGTGGAGTTTGTCTTTTTTTATAATGATCGGAACTTCGCGGAGTCCCGCAAGCTGTGACGCCCGCCAGCGCCGTTCTCCGGCAATAAGCTGGTAGCGGACGGCAAGGCCTCGGGAAGTTTCTTCTTCTATTTTTGTGACCAAAAGAGGCTGAAGAATTCCGTAATTTTTTATGGAATCCGCAAGAGTTTTAAGGCCTTCCTCCTCAAAGACGCGGCGTGGCTGGAAAGGGTTTGGCTCTATCTTTGAAGCTTCTATCCAAAAAATACTATCCGCTTGTTTTGAGTTTTTTGACTCTGGCTGACTCGGAACGGCATATTCATACGTTTTTTTTGCGACGACCGCGGCCGGCGGTGTTTTTATTTGGGACGGCTCGGAGGTGGCTGTTTGTATTCGTATCCCTTTATACTTCAGCAATGAAACATCTCCTGCAAGGCTAATACTATGTACCGGCTCTTCAAGATTTTCCTGGAATGCCAAAATATCGTCGGCGTGGAACCGGCTTTTTTGCTTGTTTTCGCTATTGTCTTGTGGAATGAGGGATTCCAAACCCCGTCCGAGAGGAGCCATGTACAATAATTTAAAATTATAAATGCTGAATGCTAAATACTAACTAAAATTCTAATTTCTAAATCCTAAATTCTCATTATCGGGAATATGATTTTGGGTCTGCGGAAATTTTTTCGAGCTTCAGTATCTCTTCCGCGAGCCTCCGGTACGCTTTTGCTCCGTGGCTGTACGGGTCATACTGCAGGACGGATTTTCCGAAACTGGGTGCCTCCGCCAGGCTGACATTCCGCGGAATGACGGTATCGAAGACATATCCAGGAAATTTTTGGTTTATTTCTTTTACGACCGCGCGGTGAAGCCTGGATTTTCGGTCATACATCGTAAGGAGCGCTCCCATAACTTCTATCTTTGTTTTCAGATTGCTATTTATAAGATTAATTGTTTTTAAAAGTTCGGCAAGCCCTTCAAGCGAATAATATTCGCATTGAGCCGGGATGATGACTTTATGCGCGGCGGTCAGGGCATTTAGTGTAAGCAGTCCGAGTGAAGGAGGAGAATCGATAACGATATAATCGTAGTCGTCGGCAAGCTCTTTTAAGGCATCGCGGAGCCTGAATTCCCTTTTTTTCTCGGAGACGAGCTCTATGGACGCTCCCGCAAGGTCGCCCGCCGCAGGAAGCACGTCAAGGCCGAGGATTTTCGTTCGTTTTATTGCAAGCTTTGTGTCTTTCGGATTTATCAGGGCGTGATAGACGGTCTGTTTAAGGGTTTTTGAGGAGATGCCCGCTCCCGATGTCGCGTTCCCTTGCGGGTCGATATCAACCAAAAGCACCCGCTTTCCGAATGCCCGGAGATATGCCGCGGTGTTGACTGCGGTCGTTGTTTTTCCTACACCGCCCTTTTGATTGCAAAATGTGATGATTCTTGTCATAAAAGACCTTCTCATTATACTCGATTTTAAGCCAATTTACAAGGGATGCTCGAAACGTAATAAATTTTTAACGCCTTTATTGTATATTCTTTGCTGATCCCACCGCCAGCCCGATTAAAAATTTATTCCGTTTCTCGCTTAAACATTCCGATAGGAAATGAGCGTTTTTGAGCCAATCATGCCTCGCTTAGGGATTCCTAAAGGAAAGATTTGAAATTTGCTGTATTTTATGGTAAATTTGTCTTGAAATATACGGGCGAGTGGCGGAATGGCAGACGCAATGGACTCAAAATCCATCGGGGGCAACCCCATGAGAGTTCGACTCTCTCCTCGCCCATAAAATTTTAAAAATGATGGATAAAGAACATATTTCTAGCCCCGAACAAAAAGAGCAAATTCCCTATAACATTCTGGGGAAAATTAGCATTATGCGGCATGGAGCTACTGAATACACGGAGCAGTACCCCGACCTTACGGACTTGGGGGCAGAGCAAATTACAATTCAGGCAAAAAAACTGAAAGAAAAAATTGACCAAGAAAAAGAAGATGTTTTTATCGCGTCATCCCCTGCGGCACGAGCACGAGGCAGTGCTGATATTGTAAGGACAGAGCTTGGCGGTAGAGAAACAAGAGTTATGCGGAGCATGCGCGGAGTTCAGATTCGAAACCGCGAAGAGGCCATGAGGATGATTCAGGAAATTATCGGACCCGATAAAGATGTAAAGAAAATGGATAGAGCATATGCCCACGACCCCCAATTTGAAGAGCGGGTTGATGTGTGGGAACCTCGTTCAAATATCGAGAAGCGATTTTTTAATGGATTTGAACATTTAGTTCGTGTATTTAATAAATATAATGAAACGAATTCGCAAAAAATCGCGCACTTTGTCGGAGTTTCCCATTTTGAGCTTCTAAATCATCTTGTAAAAAGAGTGTTCCATCTCGATAGCCCGGAGGCGGATCAGCTTAATTTTGGCGAAATGATTGAGATGACCGTTCTTGGGGCAAGAGAGGAACATCACATTCCTATACTCATAACATTTCGTGGTAAAACAAAAGAAATCGTTTTTGATAGGAACACAAAAGCGATTGAAATAACAAAAGAAGATTAATGGACTCAGATACTGATAAAAAAATTATCAGCGCGTTTCTTAAGGGATCAGTGCTGGGTCTTGCGGAAGAAGGTACGTCTGCAGAGTATATTCAAACCCAAATTTCTCATATTTTCCTATATTCTCATACGGTTTATAAATTATACCGCCGCGATAACGAAAATTTTAACGCTCTTTTTGCCGATCTTTCGGGTGAAAAAAGAGCGGATTTTTATAAAGAAGACTTTTTTTATAACCACTATTTTAACCCGGCGGTGTATAAAAAGCTTGTCGGTGTGCTCGTCCATGACAACGAGGTTATTCTCACGGAAGCCAGCGCCGGGCTTGATTGGGCAATCGAAATGGCCCGGATTGACGCGGCAGAGAATTTAACAGCCTTATTGATCCATGGCTCTCTTAAAGAAGATGATTTTCGGAGTATCGGGTATCAAATGACAAAAACCCTTGCAGAATTTCCTCGTAAGTCGGATACAAAAAATAATTGGTATGCAATAATGAAGGCCAATTTTGAAGATAACGAAAGTTTTGTGTACCTTGCCGACCCGTTGATAAAAAAAGACGACACAAGAAAAGTTCTAGAAGTTTTAAAAAATTATTTCGAAAATGGGAAGGAAAGATTTGTTAACATGACAGGAGAACAGCTTATTTGCGCCATCGATAACCACTCCGATAATGTATTTTATAACGGAGGCGAGGTCTCGTTTATTGATGTCTATCTGCCAAAAGAAAATTGGCGTATGATTGACCCGTTTTATGCAGTCTGCCGGCTTTCCGCGGATGTTTTGGTTTTGGGAGGAAATACATATGCCGAAGCTCTTATCTCAGGGTACGAAGACTATTATGGAAACGACAAGACCAGTAGGAGCATTCAGCTTTTTTATCAACTTGATGGCGCACTCATAAAAGCGGCTTATTTATATATAATAGGGAAAGATAGCGGAAAAAGGTTAAATGAGGCAGAAAAATATTGGCAATTTATTATGAGCTCGATTTCGGAGTTAAAGTAGAAAAGACACCTGACACCTATTACAAAATAATAAACTAAAAATATGACCATTGAGTTCTCTAGGAAGTTAATTAAGGGTCGGATTGTTGAAGTTATTTTTGAACAAATGATTCGCGAAGAAGGTAGATATACCGTGATTCCTTTTGGCTATGAACATACAATGCCGACACTTGCGCAGTATAGGAATATTTCAGAAGTCCCAAATGTAATCGATAATATTTCAGATGCCCCTGATTTCGCACTTATTTCAGAAGATAAGACAAAACTCTTTCTTGTAGAGGTAAAGTATCAGAGGACTCTTGATATTGAAGAATTAAGTACATGTGGGAAAAAATTACTTGATCGACGGGAGTCTCCTTGGGTTTTTGTTGCAACGCCAAATGGTTTTTATTGCGCACCATGTAGTTCTGTTTGCAGAGAAAATAAAATAGGCGAGTTGTCAAAAACTGGGTTACAGTGGAACGTCAAGCAGACTATTTAAAATTGCTTAACGAGTTTGAAAAATAATTTCTACCTAAAGTTGGGTCAGGAGCCCTTTCTGTGCTGATAGGGACAAAAACATTAAATTGTCAAAGTGCCCAGCTGAAAATATTTTATGAGTATTGAGCAAAAAGACACATATTTTGTGGCTGTAAAAATATTCCTGCAGAAGGACGGAAAACTTTTGATATTGAAAGATAACTTCGGCGACTGGGATTTGCCCGGCGGAAGGATAAAAAAAGACGAATTTGAAAAGCCGTTAGACGAGATTATAAAAAGAAAAATGTCCGAAGAATTGGGCAATGATATTACATATGCTATCGGCAAACCTGTTGTCTTTTTAAGGCACGAAAGAGTTGAAGCATCTCCGGGGAATCCTACCGTGAGGATATTTGCTATTGGGTACGAGGGGGCGCTCGAAAGCGGAGAAGTTAAGACTTCGGAAAGACATCCGGAAATGCTTTGGGTAGATCTGTTTAGCTTCAGGCCAGAAGATTATTTTAAGGGAGGCTGGCTTAAGGGTGTTCAAGAATATTTATCTATTGTACGAACACAACAATGAAGCTTCTTATACCAAATTCCGAGACAATTGAGCTGAAGACCTTAATTTTGGACCTTAACGGCACGCTTACTCTGCAAGGCAGGATAATAGAGGGCGTAGGAGAAAGACTTGCTAAGATAAGAGAAAAAGGGTTAAGGATATTTTTGCTTTCCGGAGATACCCGTGGGAACGCAAAGGAAGTTGCCGATGAATTGAATATAGAACTGGTAAAAGCTTCTACCGGGGAAGAAAAGCGGACAGTGGCTTTGGAACTGGATCCGACAACATGTGCTGCGGTCGGCAACGGGCTGATAGATGCCGCTCTTTTTCATGTAGTGAAGCTTTCTATTGCCGTCATGCAAGCAGAGGGCGTCCACACAAAATCTTTAATGGAAGCGGATATTGTGGTTCCATCCATTCTGAACGCCTTAGATATCCTCATTGACGAAAATAGTCTTATTGCAACTCTGCGGCCGTAGGTTACTTTCGGTCGAGAACCAACTACGCATAATGAATGAAAAACAAGATACAAACCATACACGAGAGGGGGTAATTTTAATATTGCTGTCCTCCGTTATGTTTGGCAGTTATGGAGTTTGGTCAAAACTCATTGGCAGCTCTTTCGGGGTCTTCTATCAGGGCTGGGTACGAGCACTGCTTATTTCTCTCGCGCTTTTCCCAATCCTCCTCTTTACTAAAAAGATTGTTTCTTTTGAACGAAATGACCGGAAGTGGCTCGCTATTTTTTTGATATTTACGTCTTTTACCACCGCACCCATCTACTACGCCTTCACGCACATGGACCTTAGCGCTGCATATCTGCTCTTTTTTGTCGGAGTAATACTTACCATGTATATCGTTGGGTTCACGCTGTTTCGAGAAAAAATAACGAAGATAAAATTGATTGCTCTTATTACCGCATGCCTCGGACTCTACGCGGTCTTTTCGTTTTCCGCAGATACCTTTACTCCTCTTGCCGCGTGTATGGCATTTCTGAACGGTATTGCCAGTGGCGGTGAAATAGCGTTTTCTAAAAAGCTATCCGGGTCATATTCCCCATTATATCTCTCATGGCTTAGCTGGATTGCCATTCTTGTTACAAACGGCATCATGTCTCTTGCGGCGGGCGAGATACAGCACGTTCCCTCATTTGATATGGCGTGGTTCTACCTCGTTGCCTATGCTACAACCGGGATTATCGGCTTTTGGTTGGTGCTTAAGGGCATACAATACCTGGAAAACAGTATTGGAAGCCTGCTTACTCCTCTCGAAGTAGTATTTGGAATTCTTTTTGGAATCGTCATCTTCAACGAGTCTTTAACCTTTCGAGTGGTTTTGGGAGGATTGTTAATTATCGTTGCGGCCATTCTTCCTCATCTTCATAAAATAATCAGTTCGGGTCGTGTCCCGACAGCCAGTTTGAGATAGGTTTAAAGTGCGAAAAGCATTTAAATACATATGGTAACGTTATATAATGTAACTTCTTCTGACGGATTTATTGCCCGAAAAGACGGGAGCGAGGACTTTATCCCCGACAACCTTTGGGTTAACTTTCTCAATCTTTGTAAGGAATACGGAACGATAATTATGGGACGAAAGACGTATGATACTATTCAAAAATATGATCAGGAGATATTAGCACCATTTGAAAAATTGCCAATTAGAAAAATTGTGGTAACTGCCAACCCAAAATTTTTCCCAAAGCAGGGTTATATAGTTGCACGTTCCCCGGAAGATGCTGTTCTCCTTGCGCCTAATGCTCTTGTTTCAAGCGGACCCACGCTTAACGATTATTTTTTGAAAAACGGTTTTGTAAAAAAGATTATTATTCATCAAGTATCGATTGCTATCGAAGAGGGCATAAAACCTTTTGAACAAAATAATGCCACCCTGGTTCCTGTTGAGGGAGTGCCACAGCTCGACGGTGTAAGGGTGAAAGAGTATGTTGTTGTCTAGTATCCGAGAAAGCTGGCAAACCGGAAACAGCTTCGAATTTTAAAACCCCCTCGCATTCGGGGGTTTAACTTTTTCCTGAAGTGGTGTATAGTAATAATCGGCTTCTTTGAAAAATCTGCGGAGCGGGTATCGAGGGCGCATGGCTTACAGCGACAAGGTCAATGACCACTATAATAATCCCAGAAATGTCGGAACGTTACCGAAGGACGACCCAAACGTTGGGACAGGCTTGGTTGGCGCTCCAGAATGCGGGGACGTCATGAAGCTTCAAATAAGAGTAAATCCCGAAACGGGCGTTATCGAAGACGCGAAGTTCAAAACTTTCGGCTGCGGATCTGCCATCGCTTCCTCAAGCCTTGCCACAGAGTGGCTTAAAGGAAGAACGATTGAAGAGGCGGGAGAAATTAAAAATACTGATATTGTAAACGAACTGAAACTTCCGCCGGTAAAAATCCACTGTTCCGTCCTTGCAGAAGACGCAATCAAAGCCGCTCTTGAGAACTACCGGGAAAAACAAACCAACAAAAAGGAGGCAACCGATGGCAATTAAGCTGACAGAGCGCGCAGTAGAGAAAGTAAAAGAATTGCGTGAAGATTTTGCGCATGAGAAAAATCTTCCGTCAGAGGCGGTATACCTTCGAATGGGTGTGAGGGGCGGGGGGTGTTCAGGCCTTTCATACAGTCTTGAATTTGATACGAAAAAGGAAGCAAGCGATAAGGTATTCGACCATGAATACCGTCGGGGCGAAGACGGAGTAGGGTTTGTTTGGGGATTTGAGGTCGTGGTTGATGTAAAAAGCTATCTTTTTCTGAACGGCGCAACCTTGGACTACGTAATCGAGGGACTCGGCGGCGGGTTTACGTTCGACAACCCTAACGCAAAGTCTTCCTGCGGGTGCGGAACCTCGTTCCAGCCGGAGGAGGGATAGACAGTGAAACAGCACTGCAAGGATATGACGTTCTTCGTCGCCGATGACGCTTTCGACTATATTGTTGAGGCTCGGAACAATGCCGGGAAGCAGCACTGCGATTATATGCGCGTCTATATTCGTGAAGATGTGAAGAGTTGTTGCGGGCCGGCATACGGCTTTGAGTTCGCTGAATACAGCGAACCGCAGGACTATTATTTGCCATTCGAGAAGAGGGGTGTTGGAATTCTTCGTGTTCTTATCGATCCCAAGTGGAAAGATATTCTCAACAATGTTGAAATAGTGCTGGTCGATATGCCAATGGTACCTATGGGGAAAGGGCTCAAGATCAAGAACCCGAACGTGCGGTCAAAATGCGCGTGCGGGAATTAATATAAAACGGCATACATGCCGTTTTTTTTGTTATATCGAGAGAAGGAGTCGGGCAATTCTTTCTTTTGTGTGTTGAAGCAGGAAACGCTTGCCGTAATGAACCGCGTATGAGGAAACAATACCGACAACCGCCCCGGCCACAACATCCGATGGCCAATGGACGCCTGCCGCAACGCGGTTTATGGATATAGAAAACGCTATAAGCAAAAAAAGAAGCCCGCTTTTGCGGTAGCGGAAAAAAATCGTCATGCCGAGCGCAAAAAAGAATGCCGCGTGTCCCGAAGGAAACGAGGCTTCCTGTGGGTGTTCAATGAGCGTTGTAACCCCGCTTAGCGCTTCAAACGGGCGGAGCCTTTGCCAAAAAAAACGGATTATTTCAACAACAAAAAACCGTGAAAAAATTCCGGATGCCGCTATTTCAAGAACCAAAAAACGGTTTTTAAGTTTTTGGACTTCATCTTTATAAAAAAAGAAAAAAAGAACTGCGGCTGTTCCTGCGATATATGGCAAGTAGTGCGCTTTAAAAATTATTCCATTGTCAACCAACGGGTTCATGCCAGCCCATGAGTTTAACCATCTAAAAAGAGAAATATCGAGCGAATTCATAGTTATTTTTGCAGTTTAGCGAGTGTTATTAAATTCTTGAAAAGGAGCGCTACCGTAACCGGCCCGACACCCCCCGGAACGGGCGTGATGTAAGACGCTTTTTTCGATACGCCATCAAAGTCAATATCTCCCACAAGTTTTCCTTCGGATTCCGACGTTCCCGCGTCTATCGCAATTACGCCCTCTTTGACCATATCGGCCGTGATAAGCTTCGGTTTTCCGGCTCCGCTTATGATAATATCGGCGTGCTCAATAAATTCAGAAATATCCTTGGTGTGCTCATCAACAACCGAGAATGTTGCGTGTTCGCGGAGAAGATCTATTGCAATAGGGCGCCCTACGAGTTTTCCGGAACCGACGAGAACGACAGACTTGCCGGCGTACGTCAGAGAATATTCTTTTAGGAATGCACGAACTGCCCCGACGACAGGAGGCACAATATGAGAACGTCCGGTCGCAAAATTGCCGATAGCGCGGCTAGAAAGCATGTCGACGTCTTTTTCAGGAATGACGGAGTTCAAAATATATTGAGTATTGATATTCTCCGGAAGCGGCAACTGAACGACAAGCCCCGTTGTTGTTTTGTTGTGCGCGATATCGAATATCTTCTTTCTCAATTCATTTGTTGTGATGCGGGCGTCAAACCGATGAATGCGAAAATCCGATCCGATGGATTCGGCCGCCTTATTCTTTTGAGAAACAAATTTTTCCACTACCGGATGGTCTCCGACGATCACAACATCAAGTCGCACCTTTTTTGGGATGTGCGCGAGCTCGCTTCGCATTTCGGCGAATATTTTTTGAGAAAGGGTTTTCCCGTCGAGAAGTATCATACCCGTGAATATACCAGATTTTTTGCATTTTGGCAAAGAAAAAAGGAAGCAGTAATGCTTCCATATATTAATGGACAGGAACGCCTCCGGTGCAATAGTACTCTCTATAGATCGGATATCCGCCACCGGAATACCTCATGTATTCGCGGAAGATGAACCTGGGGTTTGCGTTCCGGAAGATATATCCTCCCTGAATCGTTATATCAACCTTGGGCTCTCCAACCGGTTTGCCCCAAAGGGTTGGTTGGTATGAGTAAATATGCGTAATCTCATAACACGGTGACTGATGTCTCGACCGGTCTTTCCGGACCGTGAGCTCAATAGTGCCGCAACCCGCAAGAATTGTAAGACAGAATGCAAAAGCAAGAGCTTTTTTAAGCATGTATCCTTTCTCCTTATGTGGGGAATTTTCTGCAAAGAGTTTTTACCTTGTTATATGTAGCTGAAGGATTTGAAATTGTCAAGGCTTCGTAGATTAATTGTGCAACAAGTTTCATTTCACATTCTTTCATGCCTCGCGTTGTGATTGAGGGCGTTCCGATACGGATGCCGGAAGGGTCGAATGGAGAGCGCGTGTCGTAGGGGATAGTATTGCGGTTCACGATGATGCCGACATCTTCAAGGCAGTTTTGTCCCTCTTTTCCGGAGATGCCGAGATTTGTGAGATCAATCAGCATCAAATGATTTTCGGTGCCTCCGGAGACAAGTTCAAGCCCGAACTGCTTCAGTTCTCCTGCAAGTGTTTTCGCGTTCCTCACAATCTGTTTTCCATATGCCTTGAAAGCCGGCTTCGTTGCTTCTTCAAGGCATACCGCAATGGCTGCGGTTTGGTTGTCGTGGGGTCCACCCTGAAGTCCCGGAAAAATCGCTTTGTCGAGTAAGGAAGCGCTATCAACACCGTGTTTTTTTGCAATTTCCGATTCGCGATTCACGAAGATAAGAGCGCCTCGCGGGCCACGAAGTGTTTTATGCGTCGTTGTTGTTACAATATCCGCATATGGAAATGGTGAAGGGTGCGCGCCCGCGGCAATAAGTCCCGCGATGTGCGCCATGTCAACCATAAAGTAGGCTCCGACGTCATCGGCAATACGCCTGAATTTTTTAAAGTCGATAACGCGCGGATACGCAGTAGCGCCCGCAATGATAAGTTTGGGATGTTCTTTGTGGGCAAGCGTTGCGACTTCGTCGTAGTTGATGAGACCATCGCGCCCAACGCCGTATTGAACGGCAGTATAAAACTTTCCTGAAGCGCTCACTTTCCATCCGTGCGTTAAGTGGCCGCCAAAGGGGAGCGACATGCCCATTAATTTTTCTCCCGGCTGGAGGAGTCCTACATACACGGCAAAATTTGCGGGAGAGCCGGAAAGGGCCTGCACGTTTACATGCCAATTCTGCCCGAGGTGGAAAACTTTTCTTGCTCGGTTTTGCGCGAGCGTCTCTATTTCGTCAACAAATTGGTTTCCTCCATAGTAGCGTTTTCCGGGATATCCTTCCGAATACTTATTCGTAAGAGAAGAGCCGAGAGCTTCAAGGACTGCTTTTGATACAATGTTCTCTGAAGGGATGAGGTCGAGAGTTTCTGTTTGGCGGCGAGTTTCCTTCGTGATGAGTTCAGCTATTTTTTTATCCGTTTTTTTAAGAGGTAGTTTTGAGGTTTTCATAGTATTTTTAATTGTAGGCCACGGAGTGTTTTTCTGCAATTCATTGTGGATAACTTTCGAGTGACCGAAGGCGGCTTTTCTGATACACCTGTGTACAGGTATTTGAAAATAAAAAAGAGAGTGGCATGAGCCCGAAAGAGAAAGCGGGAGCCAAATCGAATGTTTTCGTGTTTGACGGCGACGATACTCTTTGGATGAACGAATGGCAGTATTCCCAGGCGTACTCGGACTTCTTCAGCTATTTATATAAAATTTTTGGGAATAAAACGCCGAACCTTCACTATCTCCAAGAGCGTTATTTCCGTACCGAGGGTGAGATGTATAAGGAGTGGGGCATTCGCAGGGGGAGGCTCGCGGAAGCCATGATCCAAACATATCGGGATATATGCAATTGGGCGCTCTGGAGATTCGAAGCCGACCTGTGGCGGGAGGAGCACGAAGTATATATCCGAAAGATAGGCGACCAGCCGTTTGATTTCGGAAGGCTCGAGTGGCTTTCCGGAGCAAAATCCATTTTGTCATACCTGAAGCGGCGAGGGCACATGGTCTGTTTTCTTTCGAGCTATGACAAAAAAGTTTTCCCCCAGCGGGCAGAATTCCTCGGATTGTATGAATTTTTCTCCAAAGAAAATATTCTTCTTACGGAAGGCAAAAAAACAAAGGATGATTTTGTAATGGTAAGCGGCTGGCAAAAAGAAACTGACGCTACCCGCGCGTGGTATGCCATTGGAAACGGCGAATCAGATATTTTGCCCCCGCTTGAAATATCGGAAAACTGGCACGGCATCTACATCCCACATGGGTCGACGTCCCGCTATCTTGCCTCGGAATATTTCAAGGAAGGCGGAAGGGCGCTTAATTGTATCCGTAATCCATTTTTTACCGTCTTAAGAAAATTATTTTTATGGCTTTCGTTCGAGACAAGATCAAGGGTGTCGGTATTGACGGTTATGATATTCAAATTGGTGTGTTCGCGTATCCACTCTTTTTGGAGTTCGGAAAGGAGACTCACATATGACATATCAACCTCTTTTTCGAAATCGCGCGAGCGTTTTTTAATGCGCGACTCAACGACAGGAAGCGAGGCCTCAAGTCCGACAATAAGGTCCGGAACAGGGAGGTCTTCTTTCAGAGTATTGTAAAAGCCGGCATAGAGGCTGTATTCGTCTTCGCTTGTATATCCGAGTACTTTTGAGGCTTTCGCGTACGTAAAGTGGTCCTGATAAATGGGGGTATCCTGGACGACGCTTACACGCGAAAGAAGATCTTTTACGCGATTCAGTTGTTTTGCTTTTTCATAAAGGTAGAAGAGCTGTGTCGGAAGTGCCCATCGCTTGGCATCTTTGTAAAAAAGGGGGAGAAAAGCGTTTTCAGCGACGTTTTCTTCAAACAGATAAAATCCAAGTTCTTGCGCAAGAAGATTTGCCGCTGTTGTTTTCCCGGAGCCCATGACTCCGGCGATCGAAATGTAGTATGTTTTACTTTTCCCTTCCATATATACTTTTTATCATAAATCAGCCGTGAAGTAAATTAAAAAACGCCCCGATGACCGTCGGGGCGGTTTAGGAGAAGCTATGGCGCCTCACCAGGCGTTTTTTAATTTTCTTCGTTGTTTCCTTTGAAAGCGAGCGGGATGCCGGGTGTGGCATCAATACGATCGGCACGCCGGGAACGAGTTTACGGAGTGATTCTTTGGCTACCGCACCGCATACAAGAATGATATTCTGATGGACAGCACGAATCCTTCTCTTTATGTGTGCGGCATCCGGAGGAAAGACTCCGCTCGGCATGTCCGCCAAAAGAGGGTTTGCGTTGGCGAAACGAATTCGATAAAGCCGGAGAGGTAAAACTTCGCGAAAGAGGCATGTTCCGGTTCGTGACGCCCGGAACTCTTTTCGCCAAACGGCGGGATGCCATTTTTGCAGCTTCCCCCGCTTCCACGGACACTGGAGAACGACAAGGAGAACTGGCTGTGTGCCCATTCTTAATTCAGAAGAAAATCCACGCGGGACCGCAAAAGCAGATAACGTTTCCGGACGCTTTGTATCTTGAGCAGCCGGGGGCGGCTGATTGTTCTCCCGGAAGAGCCCATGGATGTCCGTATGAATATATCATACGGAAAGTCCGCGGGAAATTGCTCCTTCGAGAGGTCTATAGTTTGAGTGTTTGCCGCAAGCATATTCCAACAATGCGTCTTAAAGCCAAGTTTTTTTGCCCAGCGAGGCGAAAGCCTGCCCTGTCTCAAGGTTCCGCCAAAAAAGTCCTGCACAACGAATGCGGCAACAAGGCAGTGCCCCTGCAGAGGATTTTCTTTTGTCCAAAGGCGTGGAGTGAAGCTTGTTTCAGCCGAAGCGGCCTTCTTAAGGACTGTTTTCAGGCGCTGGAGGGGCATGGTTCGCTTCCTCACTATCAACGTTCTATCGATAACGGTACATAAATAGAAATATTTTGCAAAAAAAAACCGCACAAAAGCGGTTTCCTATAAGACTGTGTGAGCAAAAATAGTTTTCTGAAAACGCTCACTCGACGAGTTTGCGTGGTTTATCCAGCAACGTGGCTGTTTTTCCTTAAGTAAACCCTCAAAGCGAAGCTGGCAGATTTTTCTTCGTCGGGCTGGCGGTGGGGTCAAACAAGTATATACAGTAAAGGCGCGAAGAAAAATCTGCTAGCGAGCGACCTCCCAATCCTTGTGCATCTGCGGAATCATCATGTGGGGATTCCACGACGCCTTTACTTCTTCAATATCCTGCGAGCGCTGGTATTTTCCTCCTTCTCCGACATAGTCCACCGTCGCTGCTTTTAGGGGCTCAACCTCATAGAACACCATTTGGGCGATTCTTCTCCCGACAACAAGCGGGATTGTAAAATTCTGCGAATTATTCGTTATCTCCATCGTCCATTTGTTGAAATATCCGACATCTCCCCACCCGGCGTCTTTGCAAACCTCAATAAAATTTCTTCCAAGAGAGGAGCGGGCGTACATTTTTCCTACGCAAATATCGCGCCCTCCGATGAATTCTTGGGTATGTCCCAAAACGGTCTCTCCCGGTTTCAATAAAATAACTTGTTCTGTCGGTTTGATATTTTTCAGGGCGACACCGGTCCTTTTTGTAACGTCAGACGCGGTTTCCGCCTCAAAAGGGCCCGTCCACACCCGTTTGGTTGAGTCTTCGTCGTAGATGTTATGGAGCGTAGCACCTCCTTCGGGCGACCCCTCGCGCCAAAACCACTCGCCGAGCGTTACGTCATAGCTCGTCGTTTTGAGTTTCCGGTCATCAAAAGGCTCTATAACGATAGTCCCTCTCTTCATGTGCCGGACGATCGCGTCGCGTGAAAGTAGCATGGTAAAAAGATGCTGCGCTTCAAAGCAGGAATGCCTTGCGACATGCGCTTACAAGTAGATGTTTCTCTATTCTAAAACCGCCGCAATAATTGGTCAAGTTCCCCCCTTGTCATGATACCGGAACGCAAAACAATCGGAGAATTTTTGGTAAGATCAACGAGCATTGACGGCTCGCTCGATATCTCTCCGGCATCAATGATAAGGTCGGGCCTTTCTTTTTTTTTCACAAAATAGTGTTCGATTTCTTTAGCGTTTTTTGCCGATGGCATGCCGGAAATATTTGCGGAGGTTTGAGCGAGCGGGACATCCATTTTATCCAAAACTTCTTTTAAAAACTTATGGTCCGGCATTCGGAGCGCTAGTGTTTCAAGGTTTCCCGTAAGGATTTTTGGGAGTTTGCCTTTATGGTGGAACACTGCCGAAACAGCGCCCGGCCAGACTCTCTCAAGAAACTCCGCCTTTTCGTCCGAGATATACGCAAGGCGCCGAGCAGATGCGATGTCCTTAACAAAAATCGGCAACGCTTTTTCTTTCAATCTGGTTTTTATCCGGAATATTTTTTTTATTGCATCAGTGTTCATTGCGTCGGCCACAAGACCATACACGGTGTCTGTCGGAAGTGCAAGAACTTTTCCTTTTTTGAGAAAAGAAACTGTCTGAAAGATGATTTCTTCAAAATTTTTAGCTTCAAGTGTCACGGTTTTCATGGCCGCATAATTTTAAAGAATCATACCATAGCCATCGGTTTTTTGAAAATAATGACGCATATAGTTGGCAAATAGAAAAATTCACCCCGTGGTGAATTTTTGCCTCACAAATGCTTGTTATAATTACAGCGAATCCGCTATGCCGGTGTTTCTTTTTGGCTGGACACATCTCTATCTTTTTTCCGTTTCAACCAGCGTATTACCCAAACACGGATGCCATACACGACAGCGAGCGGTAAGAGTATTTCAATTAATATCAAAATAAAATTCATTTTTTTTGTTTTTAGGGCCGGAAAATAACTCTTTTCCGAGTGTATCTTCGTACTATGAGTATAAGCTATTTCCGTTTTTAATTCAAATCGCTTGTCCACATGGGGGAGGAGAAGACTCATTATCATGCTTTTGGGCGGACGGCGCGAGAAACTTAGCTTCTTTGTGTAACTTTGATTATCGACGTTTCACCGTTTTTAGAATATAATGGAAGCATTAACCTTTTCTGCTCAAGGCGGAAAATGTGCTCTATTCTATGTAAAAAACCGGGATAGTCTGAAAAATTTCTTACTCGGCAGTCCAAGACAAGCATTCAAGAATTAAACGGAACAGGCGTGTTCAAAAAATTATGAATGGAAGGCATCATAAAAACACCGATGCTGTCGGTGATCCAATTCATCGCATGTCAAAGAGCCATCCTGAAAAAATTGCGGTCGTCTTGCCCGCGCACAATGAAGCAGCGCATATTGGCGCTGTTCTTCGTGCTCTTGCCGCTTACCCCGTTATTCCCATAGTCGTCGACGACGCATCCGGCGATGGTACTGCAACTCGCGCCGGTTCTCATACAAATGTTGCTGTCGTAACCCGCACGTATCGGGGGGGCAAAGAGGCTGCTCTTAAAGACGGACTTCATGAGGCGCTTCGCCGTGGCGTCGACGCAGTGGTCTTTATGGATGCCGACGGACAGCATGATCCGGCCGACATCGAAAAGTTTCTTACTCTCTGGAGAAGCGAGCATCCGGATGTAATTATTGGAATGCGAAATTTGAGAAGTCGCGTAATGCCTCTTTCGCGAAAAGTGTGGAACCGTCTTATAAGCCTGCTCATCGGATTTTTTGCCGAAAAAATCTTTTCTGATACTCAATGCGGATTTCGTCTTTTTTCTCGCCGTGCCGCCGAAAAACTTTCATTCGGTGCATCCGGGTATGCGTTTGAAACTGAGAGCATATACGAAATGCTTGAACAAGGCTTTGAGGTACGCGTGGTTCCCATAAAAACCATATATAATAAAGTCGGCAAAGAATCACTTTTCGAAATAAGCCGGGCTATGCATCTTTTTTATTATGCCGTGACGCGTGGCATGCGCTGTTCGGTAAAACGCTCTTTTCAGATTTTCCATCAGGTAGCAAAGCCGGCGCTCATCCTTCTTTTTATTTTTCTTTCGTTTCTGCTTTTTGTGGAGTCATATATGGCGGCGACCAATGAGCCACAAGCCTCTCGCAATGCCCTCTCTGCGGAATATCTTGCGGCATTTACCTGGTTAAAAAAACACACCGAACCCAGCGCGATTATTATGGCACACTGGTATCGCGGCAACCAGATCGTCGCATTCGCAGACCGGAGAGTTGTTTCTACGACGAAAGTGTACCCCACGGAGGCTACAGATGTTGCCGAACGGCACCGTGATATTGCAAAGTTTTTTCTTGCGGGAGACGAAACAAAAGCGCTTTCAGTTGCCACAAAATACAGCGCGTCATATGTTTTCGTAAGCAAAGACTTCGAGGCGTGGCTCTGCAATAACATCTCCCGGTGTGATGTTAGTCTCGACGGGCGGACGCTTTCCCGCCGGGCAATGCGGCAAACTCTCGCTGGCCGCATGGCGCAAGGAGATGAGTTCACGCATTTTAAAAAAGTCTGGAATTCCCCGCACATTGCGATATATAAAATAACCGATGCGGACCAGTCTATTCCTCACCATGTTCGGGAGACAGCGCTTTTTATTGCCCGCTCGACGATTGAGGCCGCACTCAACGGTAAAACGCTCACACCACAAGACTTTCAAAAGCTTATTCGCGCACGGGGGCTGGATGAGGCGTTTTCCGAAAAAATGGATGTTGATGTTTCTGCGTGGTCAAACCAACGCTTTCGCGCCTCACGCCTTGGGATTGGTGGGACATTACTAGGAAACATTGTTCTTGCCGCGCACGCCACTGCATTTGATAACCGCTTTTACTCGCTTGAAAAAAGCGAGGTCGAAGCAATGCAGGTTGAAGTCGTATTCATGAAAGATGACCCATATCCTCTTGAGCCATACGCGCTTAAAACAGCCTCTATCGATCCTTTTAAGGGCTATGCGCTTGAATATAAAAATAATAGGGTCATCTTTCTTCCGGAGGTTTTTAATGTTCATCAGTACCACAATCTTGCGGAATTTTTAGGAAGTCTGTGCAGGAAGGGAGGGTTTGCGGCATCGTGCTATCGTGAGCCGGATGCGCGCGTAACTGCGTTTAGCGTGGAAGATATCATTGAGTCAAAAGATAAAAAAACCATTCTTGAGCTCGCGGGGCCCTTGGTTGATGCTTTGGCCGAATACTCCGATACCCGTCTCATGGCGCGTCTCGGACTTGCCGCCCGGTGGCTTTTGGCAAACAGCGACGCCGAAGGGCGCATGACATTTACTATTAATCCGCTTGACGGCACCGAGTCCAGAAATTTTGACGTGATCAGAAATGCTCTCGGATCACAAAGCCTGGCCGCATTCTATCGAATAAGCGGCGATAAAAACTTTTTGGAAAGCGCACAAAAAAGCAGAAATTATATCGTATCAAAAAGAGAGTTTCTCCGGAGCAATTACCCGAGCGAAAAGCTTCCCACCGGTATTTTGAATTTTCTTATTCTTGCCGACCTTGAACTTTTTGACATAACACACAACGAAACTTATAAAACTTCGGCGGTTATGTGGACAAACATGCTGTGGTCTTTACGATCCGGAAGAGAGGACTTTTCTTTGGTGTTTTTTCCAGATGGGAAATCTGCCGGCGCTGAAGGAAGAAGAAGTGACCCAATCGTTCGTTATCAAGCGCTCGCTGCTCTTGCAAAATCAATGCGTGTGACCGGAAGTTCTGCGCGCCTTAAGGACCTTGAATTGCTTGCATCAATGTACCAGAAGGAGTTTCAGCAGGGCCGGATACTGAAAGAAGGCAAACTCTCTATCGCAAAAAATGCCTGGCTCGTCAATGCGTTTGCGGAAATGTATCGTCTTACGAAAAAACGTGAATATGCCGATTTTGCCTTTGACGTTGCGGACTGGCTGCTTGGTTACCAGCTTTTGGGAGGGGCCGGGAAGGAGGGTGCGTTCACCAACACTCCGGCCGATGACGATACGTATTACGCGCGCGGCACAGGAAAAACGACGGAAGCGCTCGCCGACGCGTATGCTTTGGCAAAAGAGACGGGAGACGCACGGAGAGAAAAAATATACGCCGAATCTCTCCGTTCTGCGTTTGGCTGGCTTATGAGTCTTCAGCTGACAGACGAAAACAGCTTCTGGGTTTCCCCCTCGGCGCTTTCACGTTCTATTGGCGGCCTGCGCCACGATGTAAAAAATCCTAAATTATGGATTGACAGCGCTTCGCATTTTCTTCTCGGCGGCTCCATGTATTTGAAATCCTTAAAATAGTATTTCGCATGAACAATGTCCTGCTAAAAAAAAGACGGACTCTCGTTGCGGCAGGGTTGCTTGTTTTTATTTTCATGGGAGGGCTCTATGTGCGAACCATTCGCACGGGACATTACCTCCCATATCACACTGTTGCCAGCTACTACTATGATAAATCAAACCGGCTGAATAACGACGGGGTTTTCCCCAAAACGGATATATGGGATTTTGCCCCGGACGCAAGGATTGATAATGCTCCTCCGGGACTGGCCTATATAACGGTCTTTCTCTACCGGGTGTTCGGCGGCAGAACAGCATTTTATGATTTTGCCCAAACGTTTCCTCTTTTCATATATGCGGCATGGTTCATCATGCTCGTTCTTTCTTTTAGAAAGCTTTTTGGCGCGCTCATAACGCTCGGAGGAGCAGCACTTTTTGCATTTCTTCCCGTCTCAGCTTTTTTTACAACACGCGGCCACTATCTGGAAGAGACGCTCGGCGCGTTACTTATTTTCATCATGGTGCATTGTATTATCCGAATTCCCGAGGAAAAAGAACGGCGGCAACGACACATTCTTAGTATTTCTCTTCTTCTTTCTACGGCACTTTTCGCGCTCACCTGGCAGCAATATATCGTGGTACTGGGTGCTGCGGGAGCACTCATAGCACTCTGGGCCTTTAAAAAAAGCGTCGCATCAGCCGGTCTTCTTGCCCTCGCCATCGCGGGCGGGGTCTTTCTTGCCGAGGCTTGGTGTCGTTTGGCAGGACTCGGATATTCGCCGCTTATGATGGCATGGGAGTTTATCTATGCCACTATTCACCACAATGATCCGGCACTCTATGCCGCGATGCGTCGAACGGACTGGGCAAATCCCGGTCTCAAAGATCTATATAGTTATTTTGGCGCGCTCGGCATACTTGCGGGTATCCTCGGGGTTTTCTCCGTACTTACCGATCTAAAAAACTCACGGAAGCAAGTAATCGGGATATTTGCCGCCGCAGGGCTTGTGGTACTTGCCGCATTTGTAAAGGACCGGTTTTTAGCATTGACCCTTTTTTTATATCTCTTCGCGCTTGGCCTTGATGTTCTTATCCATCCTGAAATGATACGCCGCGCCTTCAAATCTTTTTTTTCGTTACCGGGAGTGGCGCGGTCTCTTTGTATCGTGGGCGCCCATAAAAAAGAACTCACGGCCGGAGTGTGCGTTCTTATTGCCAGTGGAATAGTGTTCACTCTATTCTCCGATACCATTCTTTCGAAGACGCTGTATCGAAATAAACCGCTTCCTATAATCACTGTTTCATCCGGCAATACGCCGCTGAAGGTCGGCGGCTCGTATAAGGTCGTTCTTACTCTTAAAAATACCGGCGGAAGGCCTCTTTCCGGAGATAGTGTTTTCGGCGGCCTGCACGTGGAGATTGAAAACGCAATCGTTAAAAACATTCGCGCGTATTCGCGTTTCACCAAATCGGAGGCGTCACTTAAAAACTTCGCCTGGGCGGGAGACAAATTTTTCTTTGAAACGAAATATTATTTTCTCAATTCGAGCGAGGATGGGGGGGTTACGTTCGTGGTCGAACCATATGCCCTGCCGGTAACAATTTATTACCGCGGATGGCTGCCGGGGTTTTGCACGAAAGAAGAGCGAGGTACGGCGCTTAACGATCTCCTGCCTGCTTGGAAGAGAGATGACAAAGGCGGCTGGCGAAACGAATCCTGTATCATGCGCGCGCCGGAGACCCCGGAAAACGGAGCAACCCTTTGCCGCATACCTGTTATGGCGGCTCACCAAGCAATTCAGGACTTTCCGTGTTTTGAGAAGCAATTGTAAAGTAGCGGGAACTGATACGCTATCGAAAGGTCCGCCCCGAGGCGGATCTTTTTTGTATCTTCGGCAAGTAGTGTGGTCTATTGCGTATTATATCGATAAATTCCGCCTGTTGTTTATCTTTAAAACTTTTCAACAAATCCGGCGCCCTCTCCGAAATAAATCACTCCCCGCTCTCCCCGGTTAAGGCGCTGCACAATGTCGCCCCCGGGAGAGATTATGGCAGAGATGCCGGTCTTATAAGCCCGGAAAAGCCATACGTGGGCCTCGGTCGCGCGAAGCTGTGCCATTCTAAGCGTACCGCGAAAAATGAAATTCGATAGAAATGGACGGTCGCTTCCCGAAACAACAAGAATGGGTGCGCCCATGCGCTTGATGCGATTCAGGAACTTCGGTGAAAATGGCTCATTACAGATGGCTGCGGCAAATATGCCGTCCGGCGTCAGAAGACCATTTTTTTCTGCGGCATCAGCCGGAACAAATGGCGTTATCGAATAACCGACGGGTTTATCAAAAAGATACTTATAAAAACCGCCGGGGCGGTAGTCAGAAACCGGGAACAATATCTCTTTTTTGTACTTTCCGACGACCTCGCCGTGTTGTAACGCGAACATTGTCTGAAGAATAATACCACCCTCCGTTTTTACCGGAATGTAGAATATAACAGTCGCATCCGTTTCAATAAGTGTTTTGCCGAGCGTTTGCGTCCAAAAATCTTTTGAAAGCTTTGACTCCGTCGTTACAGGCGAGACGATCTGCGCCGAAAAAATGATCGTTTGAACGTTTCGCGTAAGCGCCTTTTTGATAAGCGGACCGTAATTCTCATCACGTTCTATCGGAAAAGTATCCGGAAATTTCACATTGGGTTGAATAATAGCAACAGATGGTAAACCGGCCGGATATTCCGCTGAAATTCGCTCATGCAACATAACACCATAGAGGAAAAAAATGATAAGCCCGAATAACGAGAGGCTAATGTAAAAAAGCGGGATTCGCGTAAGCGGACGAAATACACAGCACGCATAGAGAATGCTCCCTGAAAACACTGTTATAAAACTTAAGAGGGGAACACCCAAAAATATCCCCGCCAGTTCCCGAAAGAGCCCTATGGCAACGAGCGGAATACCCACAAACCACCAATCAAATCCGAAGGTGACCACGCGTATGACAAGCTCTGACACGACCCAAAGCGCCGGAAAGACAAACAGAATAAGCGGCTCATGCGGAATTTTTCTTGCCACCAATTTAAGCGCTACAAACATGATACCAAAAACACCGCCAAAGATACCCGCGGCAACCGCGAATATGCCCAAAACTCTGGCAATAAGCTTGGGGTCGAAAGCAGTTGCGGCGCCAAACACTTCGGATTCAGCATCGAGAAGCGGCGGCAATCCTATAAGGAGGAAAAGAGTTCCGACAAACGCGCCCCACAAAAAAACCGTAAAAACTGCCTTGGAAACGACCATGCGCATACCGAAAAGGAGGGGTGGAAATATAAAAAACGCAAGAAACCACAGAGGTCCGCTCCAGTATGAAAGCCCAAAAAAAACCATTGAAAGAAGGAATGGAAGGAATGTGCGCATGAGATTATACCATCATTATAGTATGGGTTTCCGTTTCTTAGAAGAAAGATAAAATAAAGCCTTTCGCATTAAGCATACATTCAAAGATTTTCTGATTAAAGAAGATCCCCTAGAGGGGATCTTCTTCTTTAATTGCTTTTGTATTATTTTCCGCCTTCTCCCTCGCCACCGCCACCGCCCGCTTCCAGCGTCGGCTCCTCCAGGGGCTCCGGGACCTGTATCAGGGCCGGCATTTTCAACATCTGAACCATCTGCAGCTTCGGCACCTGCATTTTCATCTTCAGCGTCGGCTCCTCCAGGGGCTCCGGGACCTGTATCAGGACCGGCATTACCGCCGGAAACTTCAGGGGCGTTAGCTCCGACCTCAACTTCAGCAACACTTCCAGGGGCGCCGGGACCGGTATCAGGGCCGGGATTTCCAACATCCACATCCACCCCCACATCCATGTCAATACCTATATCCACATCTATGTCAATACCTATATCCACATCAGTAGTAACGTCTACGGTAGGAGTAAGGCCAAAGAAACTTGCGATTGCATTTATTGCATTGATGGCCATCTGACCAATTGTGCTTAAAAGTCCGCCGAACATGCCATCAATCGCATTGCTTATCATGCCATTCGTTACTGCGTCTACAACTGCAACAACGGCCATCGCCATCATTCCTATTGGGCCAGTAACTGCCGTAATTCCGAGGCCGACAACGCCCAATCCTACCGACGCAGGAGTAGCGCCATTGCCTATTCCTATAGCACCCGCAACGGCACCTCCTATTCCGGTAGCTGCAGGCCCGCCACCTCCACTTCCGCCTCCATCTCCGCTTGTCCCGCCTGACGTTCCTCCTGATGTGCCTCCATCTGTACTGCCGCTCCCATCAGACATTCCGCCCGTAGTTCCTCCGGAGTCTGTTGATGGACTGCCAGCATCAGAACCTCCGCCTGATGTCGTATCGCTGGTTGGTGAAGAGCATGAAAGCGTTCCGCAGCTCTCGCAAGATCCCCCAACGTAAGTGCAGTCGGCAGGCGGGGGAGCACAGGAGACACACGATGACGGAGGGGGAGGCGAAGATGTTGGCGAAGATGTTGGAGCTAACGCAAGACCCGGTTCAACGCTCCATCCGGTGATTTTGTTATCATATGATATTTTCCACCATGTAAAACCATCCGCGACCATAGGTCCGTCGATAACTGTGCCCAGAGAACCGGAGGGTTCATTGCCGATAAGTGTTCCGGAGGACGAAGGAGAAGAGCGGACATTCAAAACTTCTGTTGTAATGACCCTGTCTCCGATAGAAAACATCGGAGTGATGATTTCAGGAGTCGGTGTTGTCGGAGGCGAACTCGGAGCGGGGGGTAAAGAAGCGGGAACTACCTTAACGTTAAATGTGGTCTGCGCGGCGAGCCCGTTTCCGGTTGCGTATGCCGTGATCGCATATATTCCGAGGGGGGTTGTTGGCGTCGTAGTTATAATAATCGTCGTACCGCATGGAGGGATGCAGGAAGAAGGGGCAAATAAAAACGATGAGTCCGAAGGAAGTCCGGCTGCCGAAAAGGCAACCTTTTCTTCCGCAGCCGGGCTTATAAAAGCGTTAAGCGTATTCGCGGCACTTTGTCCTTGGGCAATAGTTACGTCTCCTCCGTTTTGAAGGAGGAATGCGATGGATCCGGGCGGCGTTGACGTGGAGGTTTGAGCGATAACGAAGCCAGCCGGGAAACTTAGAATTGCCAGGTGGGCGATAAGCGCAAACGAAATTGTTTTTCCCACAAGGGAAGAGGCTCTTTGTGAAAATATTTTCATAAAAGAAGGTATTTTTTGAAGTTTTATATTATCTTCATAGTACTCCATTCTATGCTTATTCACAAATTCCCTATGCACAGAAAAATGCAAAAACCCGCCTCAAGGCGGGTTTTAAAGCAAAGAAACAAGAACAGAGGCAAGCTTTTTGGGGTCATGCCTCAAAAACCCTTTTTCTCGGAGGAAATCTCCGAATATTGGCGTGGGTTTTTGGGACATACCTTCCGATCCCACAAACTCCGAGCGCTCGGCGGAATATTTCGTAAGACGAGCGAGGGAGGGCCGGCGCGTGTTGACGACGGCATAGTCGAGCACACGCTTTCCCAGGTAGGCTTCAATAGTTGACACGAATTGCGATGCGTCAAACTTATTCGTTTCGCCGGACTTTGTCATAAGATTCACAACATACGCTTTTTTTGCTTTTGAGCTTCGTATCGCTTCCGGAATGCCGGAAACGATAAGATTCGGAACGATGCTTGTGTAAAGGTCTCCGGGGCCGATGACGATAAGGTCTGCCGTGCGTATCTTCTCAACGGCCCGTTTATTTGCGCGCGCCTTCGGCGAAAGGAAAACGCGCTTGATTTTAAGTTCCGGGTCATGCTTCGGAACGTCGATATTCGTTTCTCCCATGACTGTTCTGCCGTTCTCAAGGAGTGCTCCGAGTTTTACGTTTGAAAGCGTAACCGGCAATACGTGCCCGCGGATGTTCAGAAGCCTTCCTGCTTCGTACACCGCGTCTTCAAAACTTCCGGTAAGCCGCTCAAGGGCTGTTAGCATGATGTTGCCGAATGTGTGTCCCTTGAGGTTTCCTTGTTCAAAGCGGTAGTTGAAAAGATCCGCGACAAGACGGTCTTCGGTATGAGAAAGCGCTACCAAAACTCTCCGCACGTCTCCCGGAGGAAGTATGCCGAATTCTTCTCTCAAAACTCCGGATGATCCTCCGTCGTCAGCCATGGAAACGACCGCGGAAAGTTCCACCGGATATGCGCGGAGTCCGGAAAGCACGGTAAACACACCGGTGCCTCCGCCGATGACGACTATCTTTTTTGTTTTATCCGCCGCTGTTTTCATGTTTCCGTATTACTTCAGAGTAACGGTAAAAAGAAAAAAATCAAATGTATAACTTCGAAGACTTGCGCGGCGTGTTATAATGTGCTACTTTTTTGCCAGCGCTCATTAACATTTTTATACGGATGTGCGTTCCGGAGAGAACGGAGGACGCGATGGACCAGAACGAAACGGCATATCTTTTCAGCGCTCTTATGACCGCGCGCGAATGGGTCAGAGTAAAACAGCAGACAAGAAATATCAGAGACATTCCGTATTTTCGGGACCCTGACAATACGTGGGTGGACGAGCGGGCCGAGATAGGCGCAGGAACCAGGGTATTTCCCGGGTGTGTCATTATGGGGGAGACCGTCATCGGCAAAAACTGCGTTATCTGGCCACACGCTGTTATTTTTAACGTTAAGACCGAAGACAATGTTACGATAGCTCTTCCGCATCTGAAAAACTGCGCGATAGGCCGAGGGTCCGTCGTGGGTTCTCTTGCGGAACTTAACCGAACGGAACTTGGAAAAGAAGTGAAGATGCAGCATCATGGATATCTTGGAGATACAACGGTCGGAGATGGATCGAACATAGGGGCGGGTACCATTACGGCAAATTATGACGGTAAAAATAAGCATAAAACCGTTCTCGGCACCGGTTCGTCAACGGGGGTTCATACAACCCTTATTGCACCGAATAAACTTCCTGAAGGGGTATACATTGCCGCGCACTCCGTTGTTCCAGCAAGCGCCAATGATAAAATAGAGGGTGGTATTCCTCCTTTCTCGCTTCTTATCAGCCGAGTAAAGGAACTTATCTGCAAATCCCTCAAGCGAAACGAACAAAAGCCAAAAATGGAGAAGTAACCATGGTGCCCCAGGACACAGACCATCTGAAAAATTTTTGCCACAAACATTTTGCGTCGTATCGGTTTTTTACTATCAGTAGGAAAGTTTTTGGATATCCGCTTGGTTCGTTGGGGCGGAAGGAAGATACCGATATTATCGTGTCCTATTGCCCGCGAGAAGATTGCACGGTATACGAAATGAATCCTTCCGCGTATAATATTTGGGCGGGTGCGCTGGGGGATACGATTCAGAACCAACTCCTTGTTGATACTATGATTCGGGTTCGCGTCCTTGAATGGAAGATGGCGGAGAGGGCACAGAGCAAAACTCCGGGCCTTACAGAGTAAAACCCCCACAACCCGAAAGGAGCAATCATGACCACGCCTAACCTCGCCTCTCCCCCGAAAAGTGAAGAACAGACTTGCCGTGAGCACGGAACGCCCCTTCAGACGTTCGATCTTGCGAAAGAATATCTCGGCATGGACAGATACAGTTCTCTTGTCGTGCGTTACTGCCCGAACCTGCTCTGCCAGGTATATGTTTGCGATAAGCCCTATAAAATACGGAAAGTAACCGGCACGCTCGGAATTCAGCAGCCATACGACGACCTCACATTAAACGTCGTTATTCAGCTTCACATTCTGAAAAAACAGATCGCCCGCAATATGGTGGGCGACCAAAGATAGAAACCCCGCGAAGTTTTCGCGGGATTTTTCATTTACTTTTTATTCGGGCGTATCCGTTGTTTCCGGCACTTCGGCGGTATCGGCCTGCGGAGCATCTTTTTTCATTTTATAGTCGCATTCCTTGCTGTTGCATTTGATGCCGTATTTCGTTTCTATTAAAGGATTTTCGCATTTCGGGCATTTTTCTCCCGTCGGTTTTCCCCACGCGGCGAACATGCAGTCGGGGTAGCGCGAACAGCCGAAGAAAATTTTTCCCTTGCGTGTTTTTTTGACGATAACATTTCCCTCAACGCATTTGGGGCAGGCCATGCCGAGATTCTGCTTTTCTTCAACGGATTTCAGAGATTTTGCGTTCTTGCAGTCCGGGAAGCCGGAGCATGCCATAAATTTGCCGAATCGTCCGTACCGGACTATCATGGGCTTTCCGCATTTTTCACAGACCTCATCCGTCGTCTCGACGGGAGTTTTTTTCTCAACTTCCGTGAATTTTTCTTTAAGATTTTTTTCGAACGGAATGTAAAAATCCTTGATGACCGGCCGCCACTCCTTTTTACCTTCCGCAATCTCATCAAGCTCTTCTTCCATTTTCGCGGTGAATTGGATATCGACGACAACCGGGAAGTGCTCGACCAAAAGGTCATTTACTACGAATCCGATGTCTGTCGGCTGAAAGCGCTTTTCATCGTTTTTAAGGACATACCCGCGGTCTTGAATGGTCGACATAATCGGCGCGTACGTTGAAGGGCGGCCGATGCCGAACTTTTCCAATGTTTTAACAAGCGAAGCTTCAGTAAATCGCGATGGCGGGTCGGTGTAATGCTGTCCCGGTTTTAGTTCTTTCGGTATCACTCCTTCGTCCTTTTTGAGTTCGGGCAGGAGTAGTTCGCCGATCTTAATTGGGTATACCTTAAGGAAGCCGTCGAATTTAATGATCTGGCCGTTTGAACGGAAGGTATAATGCGAAGCACGCGCGTGCTGGGGCTTCGGGCTCTTTGACGTTCCGATGTCTATTGCCGTCGCATCAAAAAGCGCATCGGGCATCTGGGTTGCGATGAAACGTTTCCAGACAAGGTCATACAAACGGTACTGATTTCTATTCAAATACTGCCTGACGGATTCCGGATCCAGCTTCGGGTCTGTCGGGCGGATCGCTTCATGCGCTTCCTGCGCTCCTTTCGACTTTGTCTTGAAAATGCGAGGAGAAGGAAGAGCATAATTTTTGCCGAAGTTCGTTTCGATATATTCTTTTCCTGCGGCAAGCGCTTCTCCGGACATGTTTACCGAGTCCGTTCTCATATATGTGATAAGACCGACCGGACCTTCTCCGAGTTCGATGCCTTCATAGAGCTGCTGTGCTATGAGCATTGTCTGCTTTGCGGAAAATCGGAGGCGTCTCCATGCTTCCTGCTGAAGGGTGCTTGTTGTGAACGGGGGAGACGGCTTTTTTGAAACCGCGCGTTTTTCAATGGTTGAGACTTTCCACTCTGCCCCTTCAAGGTCGGCGACTATCTCTTTCGCTTCTTTTTCGTTTTGTATGCCAAACTTGTCGAGAACAACGTTGTCTATTTTGATGAGGTTTGCGGAAAATTCCACGGGAGATGTTTTCTCTTCTGCGGGGCTCAAAAGCGCTATAATGCTCCAGTATTCCTGTGGCTTAAAAGCCTGAATCTCTCGCTCGCGCTCGACAATAAGCCGAACCGCGACGGATTGCACACGGCCCGCCGAAAGCCCCCGCGTTACTTTTTTCCATAAAAAAGGAGAAAGCTGGTATCCGACAAGTCGGTCAAGGATGCGCCGTGCCTGCTGGGCCGAAACAAGCCGCTCGTCAATAGGGCGCGGATGCGTCAGCGCTTCTTCAATCGCTTTTTTTGTTATCTCATGGAACACGATGCGTTCGGTCGTCTCAAGCTGTTTTTTTGTAAGGCCGAGCGCTTGTATCAGGTGCCAGGCGATTGCTTCTCCTTCGCGGTCCTCATCGGTCGCGAGTATTATTTTATCCGCCTCTTTTGCTCCAGCCTTCAGTTTTTTTACCACTGGCTGCGATCTCCTGGAAATAACATATTGCGGTTCGAAATTGTTTGCGGTGTCCACACCGAGTTTGTAGGCCGGAAGGTCGCGAATATGCCCATAACTTGATTCAATGATAAAATCAGCCCCGAGGAACCGGGAGATTGTTTTTGCCTTGGTTGGCGACTCAACAATGACGAGGTGTTTTGCCATTTTTTTGATTATACGATATGTGTCAAAAAATAAAAAATGCCGCTTTAAGAAATTCTTTTCGTATACACTATGAAATTTTCGTCCACTGCTCGTTTTCCATGCGTTTTACAAGTTTTTTGAGCTCAAGCATGGCAAGTGTTGAAAGAATTTGCGGTGTTGATAAACCTGCTTTCAACTTCAGTTCCGCGACCGTGGACGGAGACGCTTCAAGGATTTCAAAAATCGTTTTTTCCTCTCCTTCGAGTGCCTTTTTTTGTTCAATTTTTCGCGCGGCCGGAAGGTGCTGGAGAGAGAGTTCTTCCAGAATGTCCTCGGCTGACGTTATCGCTTTCGCCCCTCTTTTGATGAGGCCATTTGGACCGGCGGACTCTTTTGAAAAAATTGAGCCTGGCAGGGCAAATACTTCACGGTCGTGTTCCAAAGCAAATCGTGCGGTAATTAAAGCGCCGGACCTTTCTTTTGCTTCGATGACGACAACCCCGAGCGAGAGACCCGAAACAATTCTGTTTCGTTCAGGGAAATGGTGCCATAATGGAGGAGTTCCTGCGGGGTATTCCGAAAGAATGGCTCCTCCTTTGGTTATGATCTCATCGGCAAGATTTTTATTCTCTCTGGGGAAAATTGACGGCGCGTCAATTCCGGAACCGAGGACCGCAATAGTGCGAAGGCCGGATTTGAGCGCGGCTTTATGAGCGACGGTATCAATTCCTGACGCAAGTCCGCTTACTATCGTAAGTCCGGCAATTTCCGAAAGCTCGCGCACGAGTCTTTCGGTTGCTTCAACGCCGTAGCGGGTCGGTTTTCGGGTTCCAACAATTGCAAGGCATTGTTCTTCGGTCTTGAGCGTCCCGCGGACATAGAGAACTTCGGGAGACGCGTGGATCTCGTGTAAACGCTTTGGGAAGACCGAATCGGTTTTTTGTATGACACGCATATCAGACATGAGGACACAATATAATAGAAAGAAATAATTTGGCAAGAGTGAGCGCCACCACATCTTGTGTGTTTTTCCATTTTATGGTACTTATTGCATCAAGTACATTGAAAATATATTGAGAGAATGGGCGCCATGAATGCGAAGGCGAAAGACCTGCGCGGGCACTATGAAGTTGAGGAACGACTGAAAAATCAGGGCAACCGAGTTCATTATGAGCTCGTTCATTCCGTCAATAACATTCTAAATGGGAAACGCCGTTCGGACGGCAGTCCCGACCCCCAGTTTCCGGGGGCGCGTGATCAGCTGAAAGGCAAGCAGCTTGAACGCATCTGTACAGCACTCATTGTTGGCGTCTATTCCGGAGGAGATACTACATCCGGGTCCGAAAAGGTGGTTCGCAAACAATCTGCGGGAAAAATTACGGAAGAACGCGTTATCGTTCCCTCATCAATGACCTGCGGCCATATTCTTATGACCGGTTTGCCGGGTGCGGGGAAAACTCATCTTGGCAAGGTTGCGTCATCTCTTTTTGGTTTGTCTTTCGGTCGTTTCCAGATGACGCCGGATAAAACACCCCGAGAGATCACGGTATATGCCAGTAAAGAAGGGGATGAAACATTTATTAACTACAGCGCACTTTTTAATAACATGGTTCTGGCAGACGAGATCAACCGCGCAACGCCCAAAACCCAATCCGCGCTTCTTGAAGGAATGAGCGAGGGGTCGGTTTCCTTTAAGTCTAAGGGAACTGATATTACCGAAGTTCTTCCGCATCCGTTCATTGTTATGGGAACCCAAAACCCGCTTGAGCATGAAGGAACGTATCCGCTTCCCGAAGCCCAGCTTGACCGTTTTATGATGAATATTCTTTTTCCTCTTGCTGATAAAGAAACCATTATTGCCATTCTCAGATTTCTCAAGATACAGCTTTCTACGATGACGCGTCCCGTTACGAACGCCGAACAGATCCTGCGTTGCCGTGAGTTCATTTGGAACGAGATCGAAGTTTCGGAAGAGATTGAAGACTACATCGCTGATCTTATTGTCGGGTGCTACGATCCGCTCCAGTTCAAGGATATTTTCCCTAGCATCCATGAGCGAAGTGGGCTTGTGAAAAACCCGCCGAACGTGCGCGCCGCGATGCATCTTCGCAACGCTTCAAAAACGCTTGCGGCCATCAGGGGCTCGCGGAAGGTTGAGGCTCGGGATGTAAAAAAGCGTTTCTACGAGATCGTCAACCATCGGTTTATCCTGAACGAAAATCTTCGCGGAGAATTTGCGAAGTACGGCGGTCGTGACGAGTTCGTCCGCCTGCTGGTCATTGGCGATAAAGAGCGGGATATGCACGGGATTCTTGATGTTGTGCCGGTACCGGAATAACTCGCAATGGGGTCTGTGCGTTTCCTGACAAAGGAAGATCTCTACCACTGTGTCCAAAAATATCCTGTCAGCGATCCGGCGTTCCGTGTTTGGACGCTGATGTTTGGAGAGCACAAATCAAAGCAGATTGGAGAAGGGATCGAGTTTAAAGAGTTCCGGCCCTATGAGCCCGGCGAAGATACGATGGGCATTGATGTTGAGGCCTCAACCCGCCTTGGCGAGCCAATGGTCCGTGAGGATTTAAGCGAAGAAAAAGTCCGGTATGCAATTGTTTTTGACTACTCGGCATCCCTCTATCACTATGGTCTTCGGGAAGCATCTCTCATAGCGATCGGTTCGTGTGCAATTTCCGCGACGGCATCTAAAGATGCGGTACGCATTATTGTGCTTGGGGGAGCGACGCCATATATATCATCTGCAATATATACTGTTGATGATGTCATTGCATCCCTTTTTGAAATATGGGACTTGCCGAAACCGGAAAGCGGACGCCCCACAACGCTTGAGGAGTGTTCAAACGAGTCTTCTCGTCTTCTCAAACTTTCAAATACGCGCATTCTTTTTGTTTCGGACTTTCAGTTCAAAGATGTGCGGGCGGTCTACGACAGGAAAAAAGAGAAATTTGAAATTGTGGGACGCGAAATTTTACAGCAGGCAGTCGGCGGGACGCATGCGAGCGGAGGACAATCAGTGGAGCTCGCGTTCCTCGGCATATCGCCAGTATGGGACGACTTTCTTGGACTGCGCGGACTTGTGCGTTTTGAGGATTCGGAAGACGGCTCGCGGGGTTTCGTGCGCTTTACAAAAAGAAAGGCAAAGAAATTTGTTGCCGAGCAATATGAGCGGGAAACAGTGTGGCAGGAGTCCACGCGTTCGTTCGGAGTTCCGATGTCCTGGGTTCATGCAGGAGAGCCTGAATCTATTATCCGCGAACTTGAACAAGGATTTATGTAATAGACAACTCCGCCCTGACATTCATCCGGGCGGGTTTTTTTATTTTTCCGCCCAAACGATGAGTTGACAGCACCCTCAAAAAAGCGTACCGATGACGATAAGAACATTGACATATTATAATGTAAGGAGAAAGAAATGAAGCGATTTGCGCTGGGGGTTCTTCTGATTATCGGCATCGCGCTTTTCTCCGCGCCGAGTGTAAGAGCTCAAGGGGAGGAGCATGATCCCAATCCGGCACCTCCCGCGGGCGGATACTATGAACTTCAGGACCTTTACTATTGGGACAAAAGCGGAAATAAGACGCTTCTTTTGCTGTACCCGAAGGCGGTTGTGGTCAGGCTTAGAACCGAACAGCGCTGTGACGAAGGCGGGTGCGTGGTAATTGAACCGGAGGAAAATAAAAAGGCTTTCAGCGATTTTCTTATTGCAGAAAAGCTGACTCCGGCTGACGGCGCAGAAGTTGAATCCACCGAAGGCGTTCTTGGAACGGATGAGGCAAAGCTTCCGATTGTGATAAGGAAATATTACGTCATCACGATGCCGGAAAAGACGGACTACTACATTTTCAGCCTCGTGAACCGGCTTGTTCAAAGCGGTGTTGCCGTTGAAGCGCATCCGGTATTTCTTGTGAATGACGATCTTGTGTTCCCGGCTGGGTTTTGGACCAAGTCAAAACTCTCAAGCGGTAAGTTTGCCGATATGCTGAAAAAGAAAATTCAGTCAAACGGCTACGAAAAGGTTTCTATAGATCGCATGATGACCTCAAAGGTTTCGAGCCAGCTTTCCTATTTTACCCAGGCGTATGAGAAAGATAAGCCCGGCGCCATCAACCCGGTGCGCATGTCGCGTCTTGTCGCGGAGGATTCGATCTCCGTCGAATGGGCCGTGCCGGACTTTGTTTCCATTCGGAAGGCAATCACGGCAGACCCAAAGGCTATTAAGCCTTCAGCAACATTCGGGGACCCGATGACGGCGTCATTCGTCATCACCTATAACGAGAAAAAATTTGTAGTTGACGTTCCGGCTCTTACGGCAATGAACGCGGCAAATATCCGCCCGAACGGCCTGTATGAAGAGCTTTTCAAGCTTGACCAGGTTGCAATTCGGGAAGAACCCGGGAAGGTCTATATTGATCTGGCGTTTCGTGTATACCAGAGGGGAGATTTTATTCTCCAGTTGCCTCCGGTGTTTTACCGCGTTAAGGGGTCTCCGCAGGATGTTCCGCCTCTTCAGTTCAAGTTTCCTTCCGTTACCGTCAAGATAGTGGGATTGGTGCCTCGGGATTCAAACGGCAATCCGCTCCTGAAAGATATTTTCCCATGGAAGCGGATGCCTGTTTTTACTACTCCCGCGCTTGCAAAGCCTGAACGGACGGAGTATCCGGTCTATGACCTTCGGTACTATACCGAAAGTCTCCTCAAAACTGTTCCGAATGTTTCTCTGTATCTCAAGCGCGCCGGATTCTTCTGCATAGTTTCCTCGCTTTTGTGGTTTGGCTGGGTTCTGGTATGGCAACGGGTCGAATCAGTTCGGCGCCGGGAATTGGAAACCATCGAGGAGTCTGATGCTGCACTTGAACGTGAATATCGTCTCGCAAAAAGCGGACTCATTGTTGCGGTGCGCTCCGGAACTACTACTCTGGAACAGGTTCGTGCGTATGTTGTAAAAGCGCGGATGGAACTTCGACGAGTCCTCGGATTTGCCCAGGGAAGTACCGAGCGCGATATGCTGAAAGAGGTTTCGCCGGTTTTTGGAAAAAAACTTGGAGAAGCGCTTGGAATACTCACGCAGATCAAAGAGGCCGGGATTGTTGTTGAAAGCGACATTGCGAAAGTCCATTCGCTCTTCGTCAGGCTTCGGCTCATGAGGAAGTTCGAATGGTTTCTTCGCCTGTGGAACCGTGTTCGCCCGCGAGGTGCGGCCGGGGGTTCCACATGACATGGGCGAATGTGTTAGACGGCCTGTCCAACATGGACAGGCCGTGGATTCTTATCGCAATTCCCGTTCTTCTTATCCTTTTATTCTTCAAACGGCGGAAGGTGTTTCGCGTAAGCTCCCGCTCGGTATTTGAAGCGCGCCCCAGTGGATTCGTTCTAAGGTTTTTTTTGCGCCTTTTCTGGATACTCCCCGTCCTGTTCATGGTTGCCGGAGTTTCTTCCGGCGTTATCGCTCTTGCCGGTCCGAAAGCGCGCGTTGTAACCGTCATTCTTAAGGAAGTCGAAGGGAGGGTTGCAATGCTTATTGACGATGTTTCGGGAAGCATGGGAGTGCAGGTCCACGGCACAACCACCAAGATTGAAATTCTAAAGGTCGGAAACAACGCTTTCATTACGGAGTTTTGCAAAGAGACAGAAGGGAAGAAAAATATCGCGATGGTCGGACTTGTCATATTTACCGATGACGCCGCCGTGAGAGGCGGTCCTTCTAAGGATTGCAACATGATACGCCGCAGAGTAGAGGAGCTTGCTCCAAATGCCGGAACGCGTATTGATAAGGGGCTCTGGACCGGACTTAAACGCCTCATTGATTTTGTCGATAAAGGTGAACTTATTTCCGCGGATGAAATGAGCAAAATGAAACTTTCGTTGAGCGAACGGAAACCGTACATCCCGAAGAGAAGTGCCGAATTCTGCCGGAAAAACCAGGGACTCTCGCTCGAACTTTTTACCGACGGAGATTTTCTTGACTGGGCGAAAGATCGGGACGCCGCTCTCCAATATACGAACCAGGCACAGGGAGCACACAATACATATATCAATCCGTTTCATGTGATTGATATGGCGCATTCGCTTTGCATCCGAACATATTTCTGGAGTGTGGAAGGTATTCTTCCCGCCTATAAACTTGCATTTGAGAGTCCCCTCGGAATGGGAAAGGCCATGCTGGTTACGAACTTGTCAGAAAAAAGCCTTTCCGAATTGTATGCGGGTGTGGCGGCAGCCGAACGCGGCCGCATGACCGTCAGGACAGAAGTTTCGTACAATCCGCTGACGAGGCTGTTTCTCTTGGCGGCCCTTGTTCTCTTTTTTGCCGGAGTCATCTTGCAAGCATTCGCCACATTCTCTCATAACACCGGAAAGGAGGTGAGGAAGCCATGAAGCGGCCGAAACTTTCTCGAGCAAGCCTTGTAATGCTCGGAGTGCTTATCTTTGGGGTTGTTCTGCTCTTTGCTTCGTACGAAACGAAAAAGTTTCACGACGCGGAAGAGAATGCGTATCAGGAATCCGTCAAAAAGGTCGAAGAGGAAAATGCCCGCCGCACGACTTTTCCCGATGCCATTCGCTCTATTGACCGAATGATTGACGCCGGAAAATTTTCTGATGCAGAAGCTCTGCTTGCGGCTTTGGAAAGGAATGCTCCGAAAGAGCGTCTTGCGGCGATTTACCACCGCCGAGCGGAACTTCACTACGCTTCATGCGAATCGCATCTCCGGTCGTTTCTTTTCTTCCTTCGCACCAAAGACGAGACCCAGTCCGGACTTGAGCGCGATATGGCCACAAAAGAGTGCGAGACGTCCGAAAAATATCTTGAAAGCGCTTTAAACACGGGCGTAAAACCCGTTGATTTCTTCGGAAGCTACGGGGCCGGGAACGAATCGGTGAGGAAAGCCCTGACCGCCGTTTCTGCAGAAGCGCAGATTGACGCCCTGCGCCAGGCTATCCGCGCGTATGTTGCGGCTCTGGACGCGGATAAGAACGACTACGAAACAAAAGTAAATCTTGAGCTTCTGCTCGATCTGAACGAAAAGGCGAAACAAGCCGCAAGCGGACAGGGCGAGAAAAAATCTCTTTCTCCGGAAGAGTTCAGCCTCCAGCCGAGTGGCAAAGGGGTGGGTGCCGGTACTACAGGAAAGAGCCAGCTGTAATTTTTCCAAAACATAAAATATCGCCGTCCCGATGGCCATCGGGACGGGTTTTTTATTTTTACTCGAAAAAAATACGCTTGTTTTTCCTGAATCGGCATTATAGAATCAAATCGCAGTTCCCCAAAATCAAAAGAGGCACACATGGCCGAAAGATCCCGCTTCGTTATTCCTGCGACCGCCAAAGAAGGGGATCCGTGTCCCGTCGGAGATGGAGGAGAACTTGTACTTTCAGGACACTGAGGTATCTGGCTTGAGTGCAGTATGCACTCGCAGGACCACTATCGGGAAGCGAACGGAAAAGAGACCGAAGAATATTTAAGCAAGAAAGACACGCGCATCGGAAAGTGTGGCTAGTATATTTTTGAGCCCTATGGGGCTCTTTTTTATTTTTTCGTACGCTTGACGCCAGTCTTTTTATATAGTATTAAAGTCTCATACGGTTTCTACATCCTTTCCCGCGCATAGAGAGGGAGGTATTATGTCGGCCGTATCCGAGCCCTTTTACAAACTCTATCAATATTTTCTGAGCCTGCTTGGAGCGGACAGAATATCCTTCCGCAATACCGAAGTGCCGTTTTATTTTTTTTCGGTCGGCATATTCACATTTCTTCTTTTAGGGGCATGCCTCATCCTTTTTCTTTCCGTCAGGGACATGCTAAGGCGAAAGGGAAATGCGCACTCGCTCGGGATGTCGTTCTCTCTCTTTTGGGAGGTCGTCGGCACTAGTGCGGCCGTTTCCGTTTTTTCCCTCTTTCTTTTGGGGTACTCGGAGCCGTACAGCATTGCTGAAGGGAAACGTCCTGTCTATAAAGACGAAGCGGTTGATTTCATCTTCGACCTCACACAAAGCCAGATGGCGCGCGATATCAAAGTGTGTGATAGCAAACTGGAGACGAAAGGAAACCGAGAACCGTGCCGGAACATTTCCCGACTGGAAGCGGTCAAGTCCGAAGCGGTATACGCCGTGAACAAACTTACCGCGGAAGGGGTATCGTACTTTTGCGTCGGATACTTTACGACCGTCTTCAACCGCCTTGTCGAGTGTACCGACAGTGTTGAGACCGTTCTTGACATGATCGAGCGGCTCGACCTGTCGTTTGCCGGAGACGCCGGAACGAACCTTGAGGGGGCGTTCGGAGAAAATTATAATTTTGTGAAAACTATTCTACCGAAAGAAGCGCGTATTACCGCAGTGGTCATTACGGACGGAGGAAGAGAAACGTATAGGCTCGGCGCTATTTCAGGAGAAAAGTCCGCTAACGGTATTTTTATCGAGCGCCCGCCGGACTGGGACGAAAAAAAGCTTGAAGCCATCGTGCGCGAAATGAACCAGAATCAATCCATCCGCATCATTCCCGTCGGCGTCGGGTCGCACGAATGGGTGCCGGTGCCTAACCTTGGGAGCGACGGCAGAGAAGACTTTGTCAAAACCGACAAGGGAGATATTCTCTACACAAAACTTGATGAGAATATCATCAAAAAGATCGCGCTCTGGAGCGGAGACTCGGAACGGTATTTCATTTTGCGCGAGGGGAAAAGCTTTGGCGACTGGCTTATAACCCAAACGCTTTCCGGGCGGAGAGTTGACAAATATGTACCCGTGGAAGAATACACCGAATATTGGATATATCCGGTAGTGCTTGCAGTACTTCTTGGTTCGCTCTATCTCGGGATGCTTGGTTTTTTGGGGAGGCTTTTTGCATGGCTTTTCCGCCAAGAATCATAGATAGCCGTTTTGCTTTTAGCAGAGCGGTTTTTTGTTTTTCGGACATTAAAAGCGAAAATTTTTGCTTCCTTGCGTGAATTATGCCTCCATGCTACTTGAAAGAGGAGGAACTTTGAAAAACCACAGGACTTAGCGGTGAATATGCCAGCAAAAAAGATCCTTTTGTTCGGTCTTGCTGTCTTTGCTTCGGGTCTTTTGCTTGGAGCAGTACTTTATGGAAAAGCAAAATGGCAGACGGAAACCGATTTCGTCGGCGAAGTTTTTCAGATGATCGAGCAGGATTCTCTTTATGATGTTGACCTGACGCAGTGCCGGTATGACATTCTGAAAGCTCTGACGAGGAATTCGCTTCAAAAACGCGACGAAACAGGCACTCTTGTTCCCGACAAAGAGTTTGTGTGTCTCGACAAGTTTTCCGGTTTTATGACGCCTGACGAAGCGAAAGAAATGGCTATCGAGATGACCGGAAAGCTTGCGGGTGTTGGTCTTGAGATCGGACTCAAAGACGGGAGGGTTTTCGTTTTTGCTCCGATTGCCGGAGCACCCGCGGAGAAGGCGGGAGTGAGGGCGGGAGACGTTGTCGTCAAGATCCGCCAGGAAGGCGAGGTTGAAGCATCGGCAGTGACGGACGTTGAGGTAGCGGCAAAGCTCATGCGGGGTAAGGTTGGAAAGATCGTATATGTAACGCTTGAGCGTGAAGGGAAAATGTTCGAGGTCGCTATCAAGCGCGAAGACATCAAAGTTCCTTCCGTTGAAGTAAAAGTATTGCCCGGAAATATCGGCTACGTCAGGCTCAAGGTATTCGGCGAAAAGTCCGCCGATGAAATGGAAGCGGCCCTCCGCACATTTAAATCTCTCGGAGCAATGCCGGAAGTCGTTTTCGATCTTAGGGAAAATTCGGGCGGAGACCTTTGGACAGCGCTCGAAATTCTTTACATGATAAATAAGAATCCGAACGATATGGCGCTTACTATCCGATACAATAAAAATCGCAAACCCCAAACGTACACAATCAAGAGCATGAACGGACTCTTTAGAGACGTTGCTACGGGCAGTGCAAAAGGAGCCGGAGAATTCTCGAACTATAAGATTGTTTTGCTCGTGAACGAGAACAGCGCTTCCGCGTCCGAAGTTGTCTCCGGTGCGATGAAAGACTGGGGGTATCAGGTTGTCGGCAAGACCACGTATGGAAAAGGCGTTGGACAATTTGTCCGGAGTTTTTCGGACGGTTCAATCTTTCGTCTCACGGCGTTTGAATTTTGTGTTGGAAACGCGAAGTATTGCCTTCATAAAAAAGGCGTTACTCCGACTGCCGAAGTGAACGACAGCCGGAAGCCCCCGGCGGATACCGGAACGGCGCGTGACGCACAGCTTCAGAAGGCCGTCGAGGTTCTAAAAAATCTTCCGTAACCGCAAAGCTCCTTTGAAAGGAGCTTTTTCTTTTTAAAAATTTTAATAGCAAGCTCTTCGTAAAAACATAAACACTTGACAGATAAAATTAAAATGTGGTATATATTATATGAGCTCTTAATGACCACGGAACAGACATAATGAAATCTGAAAACCTGGGTATTTTGGCCATATTGATTGGCGTAGTAGTTCTTATCGCGTCCTTGGTAATTCTTACGCCATCCGGTCCAACATTTCTTTCTAAATCACTTGCCTTGGTTGGGGTATTTCTCTGCCTCGTAGGATACGCGATCGAAGCCCTTTCCAGAAGGACAAAAAACCCTCGTTAATGAGGGCTTTTTCTTACTCTTGCCGATCGGATGGAATCCTCGTTGAAATAATCTTGACAACTATATAAATATATGTATAATTGATATAAACGTGCTTTCTGGAAAGAAAAGGGCAGGGATATTCCCGTCGACTCTATTCCTAGGAAAGCGTGTCTTAGCCTGTGTATCTCAGGCAAGCCTGAGCCCAGCGCTCGGTCTTTGACATGCTTTTAAGGATGGAGGGATTGGAACATCTCTGTTTTTTTGTTTCCCCAAAAGGGAGAGGAAGATGAAACCAGGAAAACTCACCGCATTTTTTTCGGTAATTGCCCTTCTTGTATTCTTCGTAGGCGCGGGATCTGCGGCTAACGCCAAAGGATCCAAGACCCCGAAGCCAGCCGTTTCAGCTTCTGTTCCTATTTATTCCGACACGCTGATAAAGCTTTCAGAGAAGAGCGTTAAGGAAACTGTTCTGGTCACGATGGAGAAAGGTTCCGGAAGCGGAATAGTCTGGACAGCTGACGGCTACATTCTGACCAATGCTCATGTGGTAGGGAACAAGAAGACCGCGCGCATCCGTTTTATTGACGGTACGGTTCTTGAGGGGAAGGTTGTGGGAACGCCAGATGTTGAAACCGACGTCGCGGTCATAAAAGTTGAACCACCTTCTCCTCTTTCCGCTGCACCCATCGCGGATTCGAACAATGTTCGAAGAGGAGAAATGGTTTATGCCATTGGCGAACCTTTCGGATTGGACTATACCCTGACCGCCGGAGTTGTGAGTGGTCTTCATCGGAACATGAGAAGCGGAGCGCAGGAGACGATTCAGACTGATGCCGCGCTGAACCCCGGAAATTCCGGCGGGCCTCTCTATAACATGAACGGCGAAGTTATCGCCATGAACGTCAGCATCGTTCCCAGGGGAAATACGGTAAGTTTTTCCATTCCTATTAATGATGTCATCTTCTCTGCACGAAGCATTCTGAAAAACGGCAAGGTCGTCTTCGGGCGCCTTGGCGCCGGCCTCATTGATCTTGCTGAAGTTCAGAGCGAAGAAGCCGCAAAGGCAGTCGGTCTTTCGTGGCCTACGGCTCAAAAGACGGGAGTCTATATCAGAGAAGTCGTGCCGAAAGGCCCCGCTGATGTTGCGGGCCTCAAGGTCGGCGACATCACTGTTTCACTCAACGGAGTTGCCATAACGGATTCATTTCAGTTTAAACATCTTGTTTCCCGTTCCGCCATCGGCGTACCTCTGCCGCTTATCGTTTTGCGGAATGGCACAGAGGTAACGCTTACGGTTTCTCTTGCCGGGCGCGAACCCGAAAAGTCGAAAGAGTTCGTGGAAGACGAAGACCCGGAAGGTCCGGCTCCGAAAAGTCCGGGAGATCCGAAGCTTCCGGAGAAGCAGTCATTTCCGAACTTCGGGAAGGGCATTATGCTGTTGCCGCCTGCGGTTCAGAGCGCTGTAAGAAATTCACAAGGCATGATTGTTGCCCGCATGAAGGGCTCCGACGGCAAGGCCATGACGAGCAGCACAAACGCGTTTCTCGTGGATTCGGAATATGCTGTTACAACTGTTGCCTTCCTCGGAGGGATGAAAAACCCCGAGCAGGTTCAGTATGTTTTTAACAATACGCCGGTGGCTCTTGTCGCGCTTGATACAGAGCTTGGTTTGGCGCTCTTCAAGCTTCAGACCCCGGAGAAAGGGAAGAAGCCCGTTCAGTTCTCGGAGCGCGTGAGTGTTGGGAAAGAATATTACTCCATCATCATCAAGGATCCCAAAGATGGAAACTCGGTTCCGTATAGTGTGCTTCTTGTGAACCAGTTGGACGACGATATCTTCGTTTTTCCGGTTGTGTTGAAGCTCGTCGGCATTGGCGCCCCCGTCTTCAACGAAGCGGGGCAGGCTGTCGGTATGTGGATTTATGTTGATAAGGACCCGAGTGATCCGGCTGATATTGCCGACGTGTCCTATGCTATTTCTTCCACGATCATTAAGGACTTCATCAAGGAAGCGAAGAAAAAGGGCTCTCGCGAGCCGGGTAAAAAGTAGTTTATCAGCAGACGGTTTTACGCCGTCTGTTTTTTATTGTTTGCCTGCGAGCGTTAGCGGTTCGCGAGCGGCTACAAATAATAAACCCCGCACCAAGCTTCAACATAAAGAAACAGATATCTTTTTCAAGGTCGAAGGCGAATTCCGTGAGATAAAGAAGCATCAAACAGAAATCCTTTCCAGGTTTGGGGGCGGGGTAATTCTTGGTTTAGTGAATGCCTGCGAGCGAAGCGAGTAGCAGAAAACCTGCCTTCTTTTTTCGAAAGTTATAGTATAGATATAAATATTTGATTAATTTAAAATAAGCTTTAACTAAAAAAAGATGAACACAGAAAAAACGCCAGAGGCAAAAGAAAAAGAAGCTTCTCCGGCAGAACTTCTTACAGAGTTATTAGAAAAATACGCGCACCCCGAGGACTCTAAGGAACACGCAAAAATCGCGGGAAAAATTATAGACGCAATAGCGGCAAGAAATAGGGAGAAACTTCTTATGCAACTTGAATATTTTGGGAATGCCCGGATTGATAAATCGTCCGATTCGAGGGCGCAGATGGTTGAAGTATCGTGTGCAAGAGAATCTCGGGCAGTTATTAGGGAACTAGAGGCTGTTCAAAAAGTTAACTGGGAAGAGTTGTCAAAAGCCGTGGGAATATAGCGCGGCATAAGATTTAAAAAGCGGTTTTCTGGTTAAATGCCTGTCTTGGCGCGTATCTCATTTCCCGTTGCCTTGTGTAAGCTTCAACTCCTCCACGGCCTCCGCCAAAACTTGGCAATATAAATTCAAACCCACTCGGTTTATGGCGCCGGATTGCTCACGCCCGAGCATGTTTCCCGCCCCTCTCATTTCAAGGTCTTTTAAGGCGATGTCGTATCCAGAACCGAGCTCTTCGAATTCTTTTAATGCAAGCAGCCGCTCCATTGCCGTTTCGGTAATGCTTTTGGGCCGGTAGGCAAAGTATGAGAACGATTGCGTCTCGCCTCGACCAATGCGTCCTCGTATCTGGTAGGCCTGCGCCAGGCCGAGGCGCGTTCCGTCATCAACGATGAGGGTATTGGCATTGGAAAAATCGAGTCCGTTCTCAATGATGGTCGTTGCCACAAGCACGTCTATTTTTTTATCGCGAAACTGCTCCATGATCCGTATCATGGATTCTTCCGGAAGCCTGGCATGGATTACTTCAAGGCGCGCATTTTTTTTCATCTCGTGCGCGATAGCCTTCCCAAGTTTCTCTTTTACAATGCCGATAGTTTCAATGCGGTTATGCAAAAAATATACCTGTCCATCCCGCTCAAGTTCCGCCGCAACGGAGCGTGCAAATGTTTTATATGAATGAGGTAAAATGAACGTTTTGATGGGAAGCCTTCCTTCAGGCGCTGTTTGGATTGTTGATATTTCGCGGATGCCGGCAAGTGCGAAGTTCAATGTGCGCGGAATGGGGGTTGCCGAAAGGCTCAAGATGTCGCAGGAACTCCGAAGTTCTTTGAAGCGCTCTTTTTGCCTGACGCCGAACTTTTGCTCTTCGTCAACAATGACGAGCCCGAGGTTTTTAAAATGAATATCTTTCGAGAGAAGGCGGTGAGTTCCAATAACAATGTCACACGTTCCGTTCTCGATCCACGAGAGAGTTTTCTTTTTTTCGTCTTTGTGGGTAAGGCGCGAAAGGGAAGCGACTGTTATGGGAAACTTTTCAAATCGCTTGACGAAATTTTTTCCGTGCTCATATGCAAGGACCGTCGTCGGAGTTATGACCGCAACCTGATAGCCGGATTCGACCGCCATGAAGGCGGCCCGCATGGCGACCTCCGTTTTTCCAAACCCGACATCCCCGCAGACGATGCGGTCCATGGGACGCTTTTTTTGCAAGTCATGCTCTATGTCTTTTATGGCCTGTGCTTGGTCAGCTGTCTCGGTAAATTCGAACGCCTCTGCAAATTCGCGGTTCATTGTCTCGTCCAATTCATATGGGAGGCGCCGTATGGCTTCACGGGAGGCATAAATTTTTATAAGTTCTTGCGCAAATTTTTCGGCGTCTTCCTTTGCGCGTTTTTTTGTCGAAGTCCAGAGTGACCCTCCGAGGCGGTGAATTGCAGGCGTCTCAAAACCGATATATGGAGATAATCTCTTTTCTTGCTCAATCGGAACAAAGAGACGGTCGGGTTCGGTTCTATCCTTTGGCGGGGCATATTCCACAACAAAAAAGCCTGAAAGATTTTTTGTTGTGCAAAATTCTAAATCTCGAATTTCAGATTTTGAATTCAGGTCTTGGAATTTGTTTAGTTTTTGGGGTTTCTGATTTCGGATTTCAGCATTCGCGGTTGTGCCGCGAAAGATGCCTATTCCATGGTCAACGTGGACAACATAGTCTCCGGATTTCAGCCCCCTCAACGTTCTTTTTGAACCGGTTCGTTTCGGCTCGGTATGCGAAATAGCTTCCATGTCCGGAAAAATATGCTCAATGGTATTTCCGAGGAATTCTATCTTGAACGGAATATCAGAATTGATGGGCCAAACGTCAATAAGGTTTCCTTTTTGGGTAAATTCTCCTTTTCCAAAGAGCATTCCTGTTTTTTCGTATCCGAAATCGGAAAGGTGTCTCAAAAATTCTCCCGGCTTTATTTCCAGTCCCTCTTCCAGAATAACGGCGTTATTTTTCCAGAAGCTTTCGGTTTTAACGGCGTGTTTTATCTTTCCCATGTGTTCCGCAAACCACAAGACACCCCGTTCCAAAAACTGGGGGGTGATGGCGACGATTAAAAACTCTTTTTGTGGCGGGCCGTTTTCGCCGGGTCCTGCCATGTTCGGCGGGGAAGAATTTGACATTTCTACCCCGCAGTATAATCTAAAATGACCAAAAAATCAAGCTCATTGAAAAAAGGGACGCATGAAAGGAATTCTGCCAAGCGGCACGGAAGCCTACATTTCCGTCGATGTCGAATGTTCCGGAAACATTCTCCCGGGAACATACAGCATGCTGTCTATCGGAGCATGCGTTGTCGGAGACCGCTCCAAAAAGTTTTATATCGAGTTAAGGCCTTTGAATGATAATTATATTCAGAAATCGCTCGAGGTTTGCGGCCTTGATATGGAATTTCTTTTTCGGGAGGGAATTATCCCGAAAGAGGCAATGGAAAAATTTGAAGAGTGGGTTAAAGAATCAGCCGGCGACAAAACGCCAGTGATGGTTGCGTTCAACGCCCCGTTCGATTGGATGTTCGTCAATTGGTATTTTTATAATTTTTTGAAACGGAATCCGTTCGCCAACTCGTGTCTTGATATGAAAGCCTACTATATGGGCATGATGAATACGTCATGGGAAGATACCAAAAGCAGCCGGATTCCGCAAAAGTTCCACTCGGAACTTTCTCATACGCATAATGCCCTGGATGATGCGCTTGAGCAGGCTGAAATGTGCGAAAAATTCTTTGCCTATCAGGCAGAACGGTGCTGTGGGAGGGTGGCATAGCCATGGACGAAAAACTTCGTCTCACTCGCGTGTTGGTTCGGGAACTGCAGACAAAAATTCCTCCTGATTCCGATAAGCAACTTATTATTTTTAAAGATGCAGGACTCGGACTTTGTCTGACGCTTGATTCTGCCGGAAAATGGCACGAGCGCTACGGAAGCGCGGACCGGTTAATTGAAGACCTTGAACAATTAATTTTTATCCTTCCAGTTGTTTTAAAAATGGTTGTTCCTCTCAAAAGCGATACCACTATGGCATCATACGCAAAACGTGTCGGCGAGTATGCGGCAGAACATAAAGATGGGCTGATACAGCTCATTATTCAAACGCTTGATGATATGCAGAGAAAAAAGGCATTAAGATTCATCTAAAAATATCCGCCGCGCGCGGCTTTTTAATTGACGGCATGGTTAATTAATGCTTTAATAAGCTATCAAAAATCTTAGCGATTCTCTTTAACAATAAAATATAGGAGAAGAGAAAACGTGTTTAGGCGAACTCTGCGAATTCTTGGTGGGGCAAGTATTGCCGCCTCTCTTGATATGGCAATGGGAATCATTATTTTCTATTGCCTTGGCGGTTTGTTTCGCCAAAAAGTTTCACTTGTCGGGTATGGGATTGCAATGCTTATGGCAGTTTTGCCGGACCTTGATGTCATAATACAGCTCGCACGTGAACGGAGATCAACCGGCGAGCATAAAAAAAGTATTACGCATTACCCAATGGCAATGATTCCTGCGGTCATGGCAGTGGCGTGGTTTCTTTCCCCATTTCTGTCGCTTGCGGGCGCACTATGCCTTTTTTGGCACTATCTTCACGATTCGATAGGGGAAGGGCCGGGGATTTCATGGTTTGCGCCGTTTAGTTTCGAGCGCTATATGCTTCGGAAAGAGAGAGACGGCTGGCATTTACGGCTGACGCCCGAAGAACTGAACGTTCTCTATTCTGCCAATACGGAAAAATGGCTTGAAGAAAACTATCTTTGTATCAGTGCAAAATCAGTTTTCGGGGTTGCGGCGCTGGTTACAGCGCTTGCCCTCGTATTGATCTAAGATGAACATCCGGTTAAGCTCTCGTGAAATTATTACGAGAGCTTTTTAGTTTTTTGCAATAATCAGGCCGCAAAAAACAAAAAATGGTTAAACAAAAATCCGGCGTTATGAGCCGGACGGCTTAGATTCGAGGTTGATGGGCCGCGTGAGCGGCGGGCCGAGCGGGTGGGGAGGGAACGACTGTACTGTCGAAGTTCTGTTTGCCAGTTCTTCGAAGATAATTATCGTATTCAATTTACCGTATTGGGCAAGATCAAGCATGCGACCGTAAGACAAGTCAATCATTTCGCGACCCCGGACGTCGTGATACTCCATCGTCATTTTGATTCGGGGCGGAAACTGGTCGTTGTCAAGCGAGTTATTGTTTTCCGCTACTTCAATTGTTATCTTCAATCCATCAGAATTGCGACCGAGAACCATTTTTTTAGTATCATAAGATTCAATTGCCATGGGGCTGAAGCCATAAATCCTATCTCCCGGCGCAAATACCAATACTTCCATGGGGCGTCCTTTTTCAAAAAACTTACAAAAGCAATTTAGCACATCTGCGATTTTTTGCAAGCAAACAAAAAACCCGCCTTGATAACTTCTTGTCCAATTCATTAATGAATTGGACAAGAGAGATTTTCAATTTTGATTTATAAAATTCATCGCGTGCGCCGGGCCGTCGGAAAGCAGCAACTCAAGGCCTTCGCCTATTTTCTTCATAATTTTCTTCATTTCGCACCCTTCGTCGCCTTTGAACTTCTGAAGCACCAGTTTCATCGCGTCCACGCGTTTATGTTTTTGGATGCCGATACGGACCCTCCAGAATTTTTCCGTTTTTAAAGCGCGCCTGACCGACTCAACTCCGCGATGCCCGGCAGCGGAGCGATTGAACGATAGTTTGGTGTTGCCAAACTCAATATCGGCATCGTCGTGAAGCACCACAACATGCTCGGGTTTCACTTTGAAATATTTAACAAGAACCGCCATCGCCCTGCCGGAGTTATTCATGAATGTTTCCGGAAGCGCTAAAGCCGTTTTTTTATTTCTTGAGATGAGGGCATTCGCCTTTTTGTCGAACTCAAAAGCGGCAAGGTCAGCCGCCTTTTGCCACCAGAGAAGGGTTTCCCGCCCCACATTGTGGCGCGTTCCTTCGTATTCTTTGCCCGGATTTCCGAGCCCGATAAGCAAATACATATCCTTTGATATATTACGGCGCGGTCGTGTACAAGAAGTGCCGGTACATACGAATGCTGCGAAAAAGTTTGTTTTGTGCCAGACCTTGGATAAATAGATAAAACGGTATAACCCTTCTATTATAATGCGGCGGGAAAAACTTGCAAAAGTTCCTGTTCCGACATATAATAAGCCCTATGTATCCTGTAATAAGCATGGTTTTACGCTTCTTTAAGGGGTGGCCATTCACGTAAGCTTATTTTTTTAACCAGAAAATAATTACCAGTAAATTTCTAACAGGATGAACGAACAAAAAACAGGACATGAAAGTGCTGTTTCGGGGTCCGTGACGCCGGAAAAAAATTCGTCAATCGATGCGCCGTATATTGAAACAGTTCCGGAGCCGAAGAAAAGTGCGATGCGCGAAATATGGGAATTTGGAAAAGTCATAGTGCTTGCCCTTCTTATTGCCGTGCCCATCAGATACTTTATCGCCCAACCCTTCATCGTTCGGGGGCAATCAATGGAGTCGTCCTTTGAAGACGGACAGTATCTGATAATCGACGAATTAACATATCGATTCCACGAGCCAAAGCGGGGAGAGGTCGTGGTATTTCGCTACCCGAATAATCCGAGCGAGTTTTTTATCAAACGTATTATTGGGCTTCCCGGGGAGCAGGTTCACATCAAAAATGGGACCATTACCATTCAAACAAAGGACGATAAAGACTTTGTTTTAAACGAATCCTATCTGCCGTCCGACCTCAAAACATATCCCGACCGCGATTTTAATTTGTGGGAAAAGCAATATGTTGTTTTGGGGGATAATCGCCTCCACTCATCCGATTCCAGGGTGTGGGGGATTCTTGACCAGCGTTTTATCACCGGAAGAGCGCTCTTTCGCGCATGGCCTCCGGCGCAGTTCGGATTCATACCGCACCCAAGTTATTAAATAATGCGAATAATGCCGATGATATGCGAATACCGCAAATAATATATTTGTAGCATTCACATTCATTCGTAGATCCGAATTATTTTATGGGAAGAAAAAAGAAATTTAAGCCAAGAATATTTCTTGCTCCAAAAGGAATGCACGACATTTTGCCGGAGGAGCAGAAATATTGGGAGCGAGTTCGCCACATGACGCGCACTCTTTTTTCGTTCTATAATTTTGGCCGAATCGACACCCCGCATATTGAAGAAACAGAACTTTTCCTGCAGTCCGTAGGGCAGGATACCGATATCGTCGAAAAAGAAATGTATTCGTTCATCACAACTGGAGGGGATGAGTTAACACTCCGCCCCGAAGGGACAGCGCCGGTCATCCGCGCCTATCTTCAGAATGGCTTTGTCAATCGTTCTCATCCGGTAAAACTGTATTATTTCGGTTCGTACTTCAGGCACGAATCTCCCCAGCGCGGGCGCTTCCGCGAATTTAATCAAACCGGACTTGAAATCATCGGCGACGAGAACGCCGTAGCGGATGCCGAGATCATGCACATTTTTTCAATACTCCTGAAAGAGCTTGGCATATCCGATTATGTTTTCCATGTGAATAGCGTTGGTTGTAAAGATTGCCGCCCGCACTATCGTTCGCTTCTTCTTCAATATTACCGTCCGAAAGCAAAGGGTCTTTGCAGGGATTGCAAAAGGAGGCTTAAGCAAAACCCTCTGCGGCTTCTTGATTGCAAAGAGGAAAAATGCCAGGTATACAAAGCGAATGCTCCGCAGCTTCTCGACAACTTATGCGAAGCCTGCAAAAAACATTTTACCATGCTTCTTGAGTTTCTCGACGAGGGCCAAATTCCATACGCACTTGACATGCATCTTGTCCGTGGCCTTGATTACTACACCCGCACGGTGTTCGAAGTGTTCGTGAACGCCGAGCCGAAACCGAACCAGAAGCCAGAAGTCGAAGAGATAGCGATGAGAGAGCCCGAAGAAGGGGAGGAAGAAAAAGCCGGAGCCAAGGCCGAGGAAATGAAGCCCGAGCCGGTTATCGAAAAAGTTCCCGAAGAAAAACCCATGTCTCTGAAGGGCATTGCCATTGCCTCCGGCGGCAGATACGACAACCTTGTACAGCTTCTTGGCGGGCGTCCGACCCCTGCGGTAGGAGGAGCCATCGGGCTTGAGAGGCTTGTCTATGTGATGAAAATGCTTCGGGTAAAGACCGGGTCGTCTTCAAAAAATAAAGTGTTTTTCGTCCAGCTTGGAGATTTTGCCAAGAAAAAAAGTTTTAAGCTATTGGAAGAAATGCGGGATGCCGGAATTTCGGTCGGAGAGTCCCTGGGGCGCGACTCCATAAAGTCCCAGCTAAAAATTGCCGACAAGTCCCAGGCGGAGTATTCGCTGATACTTGGACAAAAAGAAGCCATCGACAACACGATCATCATCCGCGAAATGAGCTCTGGAATTCAGGAAATAATCCCGCGCGACCGCATTATTGATATGCTTAAGAAAAAACTGAAAAAGTAATATGTCCGATTGCCTGTTTTGCAAGATAACAAAAAAGGAAATATCGTCCGACATCGTTTTCGAGGGCGTCGACCTTCTTGTTTTTAAAGACGTTCACCCAAAAGCTCCCGTGCATGTCCTCATAGTTCCCAAAGAGCATATTCAGTCCATCGCCCATCTTGAAAAGAATCACAACGAAATAATTTCGAAGCTCATTTATACGGCAAAGCGCGTTGCGAAAGAAACATATAATTTAACCGGTTATAAATTAATATTTAATGTTGGCCGGAGTGGAGGGCAGGTTATAGACCACCTGCACCTTCACCTTCTCGGTGGATGGTCGATGGGGGAAGACCCCAACCAGGTAATTTCAAAGGTATAATTCAAAACTCTAAATTCTGAATCCTGAATAAAGAACTCTGTTCATAATTCAGCATTCATAATTCAGAGTTCAACATATGGTATTCGTACGAAAAAAAGAAAAAGAAACTTCGGCGGCGATGCTCCGGCGGTTTTCTCGTATGGTCCAGCAGTCGGGCGTTCTTATTCAGGCGCGCAAGGGTAATGCCTTCAAAAAACCGATGAACAAGCGCGCCATGCGTGTTCAAGCGCTCCGCAGGATAACAAAACGGGCGGCGCGTGAAAAACTCTCAAAGCTTGGCAGGATTGAAGCTCCGAAGAAGCGATAAGCAAGACGTTGCACCATATCTACCTTTTGTTTTTTAGATATGCCGCTTAAGCAAAAAATAGAAGCCGAACTTAAGAGCGCGATGAAAAATAAAGAGGAGCTCCGCCTCTCTGTTTTACGTATGCTGAAAACAGCCATTGGAAACAAAGAAGTTGAAAAAAGGACAAAACTTTCAAAGACAGGCACAGGAGACCTTGAAAAAGAGTCCCAGCTTACCGACGAAGAAATAATGGAAGTACTCCGCGCGGAATCAAAAAAAAGGAAAGACGCAGTCGCTGGGTACAAACAAGGCGGGAGAACGGAAATGGCCGAGAAAGAAAAAAGGGAAATGGAAATTCTGCAAAGCTACCTTCCCGCTGAAATTTCGGAGAGTGAATTGAATATCCTTGTGGAAGAAGCGGTCAAAGCAACCGGCGCCCAAACCCCTAAAGAATTCGGTCGCGTGATGGGATATGTGATGGGCAAGGCAAAAAATCGCGTTTCCGGAGATCGTGTAAGCGAGGCGGTTAAAGCAGTACTCGGAAAATAAAAAGTGCTCCACAGACGCTTTTTTACAGCACAAAAGCATGCTTTTTATCAGATGCCCGGGCAATTATGACCTGCGCGCAGATTAAGAAAAACAAACAGCAAAGTATTCTTGTATCTAGCCATAAAATATATAGACGGGTATGGCAATTGTTTTGAATAATAGTAAGATGAAAGTAGATATACGGGGGGCAGGGGGGGTACTTTCGAAAGCATTGACGCGTCTCAAAAAAAGGCGCATTTTTAAAAAGAAAAATTACCCGATAACAGTCGTTTTTGTCTCTGGAGAAGAGTCCCGGAAGCTTAACAAGGCTCATCGTCAGAAAAACAAGCCCACAAACGTGCTTTCCTTCGATTATGAGGCTTCCGGCGAGCTTATTCTTTGCCCGGAGGTCATACGAAAAGAGGCGAAAAAAGCCGGAAATAGCGTAAAAAAGCAGACCGCCTGGATGATTGTTCATGGTCTCGTCCATCTTTCGGGACTTCACCATGATCAATCGGGTAAAAAAGCCGAAAAAGCGGAAAAGTTGGAAGAATCTGTTCTCGCAAGTCTCGGCTTCAAATAACAAAGAAGTTCATCCCGCTTCCGCCCCCCAACTGCGTACCTAGGCTTGTCTCCGGAAAACCATATTCACCATTCCATAATCAACATTCTCATAATGAAACGAACCATAACCGCAATTGATATCGGCACGACGTCAATCTCGACCATCGTTGCCGAACGCCAGAAAGACGGAGGAATCCGTATTTTGGGGATTGGACAGTCGCCTACCTTCGGCATGAGGCGGGGAATGGTTGCGGATATTGAAGACGTTACGAATTCTCTCAAGCGCTCTGTTAAAGAGGCGGCAAAATCTTCTGGTATCTCCATAAGGAGTGCCGTTATCGGTATCGGCGGAACGCACATTAACACGTTCTCTACGCGGGGGGTTGTTGCAATTTCCAGAGCCGACGGAGAAATTTCCGAAGAAGACGTCCGCAGAGTGAACCAAGCTGCGGAAAATTTCATTCCAAAAAATCCAAACCGCGAGATAGTTCACATCATTCCGCGCGAGTACAAAATAGACAGTGAAGGCGGCATCAAAGACCCGGTCGGCATGAACGGCATACGGCTTGAGGTTGATGCCATCATCGTTGACGGTTCAAAGTCGGCCACTCAAAGCGTCGTCAAGTGCGTCAAAGCGGCTGGCATCGAAATTGAAGACCTTGTCTTCTCGTCTTTAGCTTCGGCCGAAGCAGTCCTTTCCAGAAGACAAAAGGAGCTCGGCGTCATGCTTCTTGATATCGGTGGGGGAACGTCGGATTTTTCCGTCTGGGAAGAAGGCCGCTTGATACACGCGGGAATTTTTCCCGTCGGCGGGTTGCACATAACGCAAGACCTCGCGGTGCGCCTTCAAACGCACATAGACGTCGCTGAACAGGTAAAGATACGCTATGGCCACTCCATTCCGGATACGCTTTCAAAAAAAGAAATGGTGCAGTTCGCCGATTTCGTTGAGGGGCCGGAAGGAATAGACACCACAGGCTCTTTTTCCAGGCGCGATGTCGCTGAAGTTGTCGAAGCGCGCCTTAAAGATGTCTTCGAGCTTTCGGCAAAAGAATTGAAAAAAATAGATAAAGCCGGGCTTCTTCCTGCGGGAGTCGTTCTTATCGGAGGAGCAAGCCGTATTCCTGGCATCATGGAACTCGCAAAGCACGAGCTCCGGCTCCCTATTGAGATTGGAAGTCGCGTGAACCTTCCGACCCTCGAAGACAAGGAACTTCAAGACCTCCTCTTCACCTATCCGGTGGCGTTGGGGCTTGTTGCCTGGCAGATAAATAAAACTTCGGGGAGTGAACGCTTTTTTTACAACCCCGCGCTCTCCGGCTACACATCCACTGTTAAGAACTGGTTGAGGATGTTCTTGCCCTAATTCCCGCGGGTATACGCCGTTTTACGGAACGAATCATTTATCCGTCCGCAAGTTTTTCACCTGCCTGCCTCGTTAGAAATTCTGCGTGCAGTGTATTCATTAGGCTTTTTAAGCTTTTTGTTAAATAAAAAAGTTTTGACATATATTTCTAATAGGGTCAATATTGGCTTTTAGCGATAAATAGTATAAGAAAGAAGTAGATACATACTCGTTCAATTTTGTAAAAATACATATACATGCCAAATGTTAAACCGGATATTGAATCATACGCTCGTATCAAGGTTGTGGGGGTAGGGGGCTCGGGCGGGTCCGCGATCACCCGTATGATGGACTCCCGCATTCATGGGGTGGATTTTGTCGTCATCAATACCGATGCCCAGCATCTTCACCACCACAAGGCAAATAGCAAAATCCATATCGGAAGTAATCTTACGAAAGGACTTGGCGCGGGAATGAACCCGGAAATCGGAAAACAGGCTGCAGAAGAAAACCGCGACGAAATTCAAGATGCTCTCAAGGGATCCGACATGGTTTTCATTACCTGCGGTCTTGGAGGAGGAACGGGAACGGGGGCCGCTCCGGTTGTGGCTGAAGCCGCGCGAGCCGTCGGTTCGCTTGTCATCGGAGTTGTAACAAAACCGTTTCATTTTGAAGGCTCACAGCGTTCACGCATTGCCGACGTCGGATGGGACAAGCTTCGCGACAACGTGGACGCGCTCATTACTATTCCGAATAACAATCTTTTGAATTTAATCGAGCGGAACACCCCGCTTGTCGCCGCCTTCCGCACGTGCGACGAAGTGTTGAAAAACGCCGTTCAGGGAATTTCGGACCTCATCACGATGCCCGGTCTCATCAATATTGATTTTGCCGACGTTCGGACGGTTATGGAAAACACCGGCTCCGCGTTGATGGGTGTCGGGGTTGCATCAGGAGAGAACAGAGCACAGCAGGCGGCACAACTTGCCATAAGTTCTCCTCTGCTTGATATTTCCATCAACGGAGCGAAAGGGATTTTGTTCAACGTTTCCGGCGGTGCTGACATGTCTATGTGGGAAATAAATGAAGCCGCAAAGGTTATAACCGAATCCGTTGATAAAGACGCAAAAATAATTTTTGGCGCGGTTCATGATGACAGGCTGAAAAAAGGAGAAATAAAAATTACCGTTATCGCGACGGGCTTCGGGAGCGGAGTTCCCTCAATGAAACGGGAGGACAAGCGCATGGGAAATGGCAATGGGAACGGAAATAACGGAGGGGGAAATGGGATGCATAGGCCGCAGGGAACAAGTGTTCATACGGTTTCTTCCTCGATGGGAACGCCCAAACCGCAAGCAGAGGAGGAATCGGAGTGGGACGCGGTACCAGCATTCTTAAGGCGCAAGAAAAATTAATTTTTTTAGGCACACAGCAAGCCCCCATTCGGGGGCTTTTCTCGTGCTTTCCGGCTTCTCCTCTGGCAGCAAAACAAATTTGTCAGGGTTGTTTTTTTTATTCTTTTTGGTTATAATAGTCGCGAGAACTTTTACATAGAGCGGGGAAGAAGAATTGAATTTCAAGAGGATTATCGTTCCTTCTATCCTTTTTGTATCTCTTGGGCTTGTCCTCTCCTGTAATCAGGCAGAAAAGCCATTGAGCCAGGCCAGCACAGAGCCAACTGTTGAGGCGCCGAAGGCTCTAGAGCCAGCTCCCTCCACGGCCAAACCTGTGGATACGGCAAAAGCTCCAAAGCAAGAAAAGAAGACCACGCCGCAACCAAAAGATAAGCTTGCAGAAAAACCGGGCGCAAAGGAGGCGTCTCCGCCTCCAGTTGTTGAAAAACCGGCTGATGCTATAAGCAAGCCGAAAGAGGCTCCACCCGTAATCGAGCCCGCGCCAAAACCTGAATCCAAGCCTGAACCTAAACCCAATCCTCCGGCTGTAGAAGTGAAACCCGTTGATCCGCCGGCAGAAATTGTTTTCAAGGCAACGCTGGGAGACGTGACCTTCTTTCACGCGAAACATATAGCGAGAGAAAAACAGTGCGCTGTTTGCCACGATTCGATATTTCCGAAGGACAAAACGAAGCCTTTAAATTTTAAAGGGGGCATGCATCAGACGGCAACTGCGAATAAAACTTCGTGCGCAACCTGCCACGTGCCTGATGGCAAAGCTTTTGCGGTCAAAGGGAATTGCATGAAGTGTCATAAGAATAAGTAAAAGAGAAGCGGTAATAAGCTCAATCGAGCTTAATACCAACCGCATGGTTCGCCCGGCGGTTTTTCATTTCTAAAATAATAACCCTTCTCCGCCAAGGCTAAGGAAGGATATGTGAGTATCCCAGCGGGGTAAAATTTGGTAAAATAAATTTATGAAACGGGTCGAAGCGAGTTCAAAGGCATTTTTTCTGAATATATTAATAACCAGCAAAACGCGTGCGAAAAAAGCTTTTTTTAATTTTTATCGGAATATGGCTGGTCACGTATTTTACTCAAGACCGGTATCGCTGGGTAACGGATATTTCCCCCGAAGTTCTCACGGATCCGATTCAGACAAAAGTTGCTGACGGGAAACCGATTCTTTTTACAAAGGACGGATTCTCTTACACGCTGACGCCGTTATTTGACTATGATATATCGGGGCTTGTTGTGCACCGCATGATATATAACCGGTGGTTCAGCCTGTCCAGGACCGATAGCGTTTTTTTCATGGATATTTGCATGATATGGGGCGAGAATGTTAAGCGAGGGACGTATCGCAACGGCGATGTGGATTTTTTACAGGATGCCCGTTTTTGCCGCTATTCATACGGAGAAGGCCATGAAATTTTCAACAACGCGTTATCTAATAATCACTTGGTGATACGAGATGATGATAAGGAGCGTCTGGTTGAGGCAATTCAAGCGGGGGACCAGGTAAGGATTCGGGGCAAACTCGTTAATGTAGAAGCAAAAGCTCTGGCAAATCCGGAGCGGTATGAACCCACTGACCTTTTGTGGCCTACAAGCACAACCCGGGACGACACTGGAGCGGGTGCCTGCGAGACTATTTTTGTTGAAAGCGTGGAAATCTTAAGGCGCGGCAATCCGTCATCACGAGTGCTTCACTCCGTAAGTTTCTATGGCATCATTATTCTTTTTGTGTGGGCTCTTGGAGAATTGACTTTCGAAGTATATCGCGGGGAATTACTGATACAAAAGCGTTCGTAAGGGCGCGGGGCAAGCGCCTGGGTAGTTTTGAAAAATAGCCGCGGAATAGGGAGCGGGCCGGGGCGCCGAATCCACCCTTTTGATTATTTGTCACAGTTGTATTTTGATATGTCCTTGCTACAATAAAATTATATGAAGGAAGCCATTAAAGAATTGGAGAAAAAAGAAGTGATGCGGAACAAAGACTGGCCGGACTTTGTCGAGTATGATGAAAGGACATTTCCGACGGTAAAGCCGATGGTGCAACAGGCGCGGTACCTGCAAGAAAAGTTTGGGCTTGCCCAGGCAGAAGCGAATGATATTATTGCATATAAAAACTATCTCGACTTTACCTTCCCTGAGCTCGTTGATAAAAAAATCCTTGATATTGGGTCTGGTATGGGTGGCTTCAAGCAGGGGCTTATGAAAATGGGTTATCGGGCGCGCAATATTGTCAGTCTTACCAGGATCTACAATAGAGTGTCAAAAGAACAGAAGCTGGATATCCAGGGACTTGCCGAATTCCTCCCGCTGAAGGACGAAAGCTTTGATATCGCCGTTGCGAATTGTTCAGTGCCCGTCATGGCGGCTTCCGATGGGGATTTTGAGATCATCCCTCAAATATTTAAAGAAATGATGCGCGTTGTGAAGAGGAGTGGAGAGCTCAAAGTATACCCTGTCGGTGGGTATAATGCTGAATTTGACGACAGAACGAATAAAAGTGGTGCCCGGCTTACTCAAATAATGAGGCGCGAGCTCGAGAAGCTCCATAAAGAGCAGCCGGGGACAAAAATAAAGATATCTAAGGTGCTATTCGGCGGTGATTCTCAAAACTATGGGTACGCTCTTTCGGTATGGAAGTAGCGGCATGCCACCCGTTCTTTTTTTCAAATATTTAAAAACGTCCGCGCGGGCGTTTTTTATTACGAGCTAATAAGTATCAATGTTGTGTCAAACGGATTTCGCAAAAAACATTCATATTCCGAACAAAACCGCGAAAAAGAAAAATAAAAAGTTATCCACAAGAAAATGCTTTTATTTTTTTCCGGATGCGATAAAATGTAAATAACAACATCAGATAAATCCTTTTAAATTTTTTTAGGAACTCAACCTGCCATCCGTTTTTGCTTTAGAATGAGATTCGCAGAAGGGGAGGTGGGGCCTAGCCTCACATTCTACGCTCTGCATTCAAGAAATTTCTAAAATCCAAAAATGGGTGGCATTTTTGTCCCCAAAAAACAACGCACATGGCCCCAAAGATCACAATTCCCTTTAAGTCGGTCCGCAAACGCGACGGCAGAGTCGTCCCGTTTGATGACGAACGCATATCGGGTGCTGTGTATCGGGCCATGCAGGCTGCCGGAGAAGGAGACCTCTCAAAAGATCCGGCGCGCGTTGCCGAGCGAGTGTTGAAGGAGATTGTCAAAAAGTTTCCGGCGGCCCATGTTCCGGCGATAGAAGAGATACAGGACATTGTCGAGAGCACTCTGGTGCTTTTGGATTTTCCAAAAACCGTAAAAGGCTACATTCTTTACCGAAGCAGGAGGAATGATATTCGCGAAAAGCAGAAAGTTGTTCCGGAACACATCCGCCAGCTTGTTTCACAAAGCAAACAATATTTTAGAAACCCTCTTTCAGAATTTATTTATTACCGCAGTTATTCGCGCTGGATGGAGGAGGAGGGAAGGCGCGAGACATGGATAGAAACGGTTGACCGCTACATGAGTTTCATGAAAGAGAGCCTGAAAGACGGTCTGAAGGACGCGGAGTATAGCGAAATTCGGGAAGCGATATTAAAGCAGGAGGTCATGCCGTCCATGCGTCTCATGTGGAGTGCCGGCAAAGCGGCGCGCAAAACGAATGTCTGCGCATACAACTGCTCGTTTATCGCACCGTCCAAACTCGGAGACTTTGCCGAGATAATGTATCTTCTGATGTGCGGAACGGGCGTCGGGTTTTCGGTTGAGTCGCAGAGCGTTCAGAGGCTTCCGATAATAAAAAAACAGACAGGAAAAGTTTTGAAGGCTTATTTTGTCGAAGATAGCAAAGAGGGGTGGGGAGACGCCCTGACGGCTGGGCTTAAAGCGTGGTACGGCGGACAAGAAATACCGTTCGATTATTCTTTGCTCCGTCCGGCGGGGGCGCGTCTCGGCACAATGGGGGGACGCTCATCCGGCCCCGAACCTCTGAAGGCACTTCTCGATTTTTCACGGGTAAAGATATTGTCGAAGCAAGGAAAGCGCCTTACGAACATTGATATCCATGATATCATCTGCAAAATCGGCGAGGTTGTGGTTATGGGAGGGGTTCGGAGGAGTGCTTTAATTTCTCTTTCTGACCTGGACGACGAAGAAATGCGGAATTCAAAAATGGGGCAATTCTACGTTGCGCATCCGGAGCGGGCAATGGCGAATAATTCCGCCGTATATAATGAAAAACCGAACACAGAAACATTCCTCGACGAGTGGCTTGCGCTGGCAAAAAGCGGGACGGGCGAGCGGGGGCTTTTCAACCGTGGAAGCCTCAAGCAGCAGCTCCCCAAGCGTCGCTGGAAAGTATTTGAAAAGGACGCTCTCACATGTGGAACTAATCCCTGCGGAGAAATTGTTTTGAAGTCAAAGCAGTTTTGCAATCTTACCGAAGTCGTTGCCCGGACCGAGGACACGGAAGAAACTCTTTTGAAAAAAATGCGCCTTGCGACAATTCTTGGAACGTATCAGTCAACACTTACAAATTTCCGCTATATTTCGAAAGAATGGAAGAAAAATTGCGAGGAGGAGAGGCTTTTGGGGGTCTCTATTACGGGCCAGTGGGACTCTCCGGCAGTGCGTAATGCCGAAATGCTTAAGGAGATGAGGGAACGCGCGGTTGAAGTGAACAAGGATTATGCCAAGCGGTTTAATGTCAACCAATCAACCTGCATTACGTGCGTGAAGCCTTCGGGGACCGTTTCCCAGCTCGTTGACGCGTCCTCCGGAATGCATCCGAGGCATGCCAAGCATTACATCCGCCGCATTCGAATTTCCGCGACCGATACGCTTTTCCAGATGCTGAAAGACCAAAAATTCCCGTATCATCCGGAAGTTGGACAACTCGAAAGCTCGGCGACAACATATGTGCTCGAGTTTCCGGTAAAAGCACCGATAAGTGCCGCCTATAGAAATGACCTTACGGCCCTTGACCAGCTTGAGTACTGGAAAATGGTGAAGGAGAATTATACGGAGCATAATCCGTCAGTAACGGTTTCCGTCGGAGAAGGCGAGTGGATAGAAACCGCGAATTGGCTTTACAAAAATTGGGATATGCTCGGCGGACTTTCATTTCTTCCGCGAACCGACCACGTCTATCAGCTTTCGCCCTATGAAGAGGTAACGGAAGAAAAATATAACGAGCTTCTCGCCAAAATGCCGAATGTCGACTTTGCGAACATCATAACGTATGAAGAGGACGACCGCACGACGGGCTCGCATGAACTTGCGTGCGTTGCGGGAGTGTGCGAAATTGATTTTATAAAGAGCGATACGTCGAAAGACACGGCGCCCGGAACAACGGAGCCCGTCATCACGGAAGTTTAAGGATGAGAATATTTTTGAAAACAGCCCCGATGTCCATCGGGGCTGTTTTTTTGTTGCTTTTTTTATTGAGCATGCTATAAATCAAACAGTTTCTTGAAACCATGGGCGGGGGAATATGCTTCTTTCAGAATATGTGACGAGGAAAAGTCTTCGGAATATCGGTCTTGCCAGAAAAAGTCCGTCGGTAACTATTGACAAAGCCGCTTTGGCCGTATATGCGGAAGAATTGAAGAGGGGGAAAAAGACGGCTTCAAACTGGAAGTTCCCCGGAGTCCATCCGGAAGACAACATCGCGTTTGCCGGTATGTCGCTTGTTGGTTCAGCAGTCAATTTTCATCTTCCGCTTGCCGATAACCCGCGGGAAAAATTCACCGTCCCGAACCCTTCGGGCAAGGCGTTTACCGGATCATTCGGAATGGAGCGGTGTTTTTACAGAACATTCGGAGAAACGCGCGTTACAACGAGACATTTGTGGCCGTTCTTTGGCACACTTCAGGCCACGAAAGATTTTTTCCGCGGCTCAAACCAAATTCCGCTCATTGAGCACCGGCACTGGATTCTTCAGGAAGTTTTGACGGTGCTTGACGAAAAGTTCTCCGGAAATCCGATGTATATGTATGAAGAGGCAAACTGGAATGCCCCGGAGCTTATCCAGATTCTTACTGACTCGTTTCCACAGGCGTTTGGGGATGACGTTTCAACTCTTCCCGTTTTTTCCTACGGCGGAGACATATTTGCAAAAATGCGGCATGAACTCGTTTTTCCGTTCTACAAAAAAGCAAAGCTTGTTTGTTTGTTGTATCACGGACGCGCTCTTGATCACGACACAGAGAACGGCGCGTTAAAACCGCTCACCGGCATGCACAATTTGACCGCGGTGGAGGATTACCAGGTTCCACGGGCGCTTCAGAACGAGGGGGTGCTCGTGTATAGCGATGCCCTTCTTGAAAAAATCAAGAATTACGAAATTATCCGGCGCCACGGCGTTGAAGAATTGGAAATTCGGGCCAGTACTACCGAAGCCAACGCGCAAATTTTGGAAATTCTGAATGACGGGCTTGAGCCGGAAGACCCGAAGTATTGGACCATCAACGAACTCGACGGAGCCGAATGGTTTGGTTCCCGAGGATGCCCTCTTCCTCACCACATCACGCCGAGCACAGCCTACTAAAGGAAAAGTCCCGCATGGGACTTTTTTACTAGCTTTCTTTTTATCTGCCGGAAACTAATTTTCTTCACTTGAGAAACAAGTTCTTTGTATAATGTGGGCGATTACGCCCGCAATGATTCCAGCGAGGTAGCCTAGAACGAGAACTATCATGGCCGAGAATAAACGCTCGCTTGAGACAAGGTAGATATACATGTAAAGTATCACAGCGAGCTGAAAACCCGTCGCGAGTAAATACTTCGCCCCCGATTTGTCTAAAGAGTAGGCAGCCTCAAGGGCAAGGAGAAGGCTCACAACGAAGCTTGCGCCGGGTCTGACTCCGGCCAAGGAGATGAGGGATGGAAAAGTAAACGCAAAAAAGCCGATGACTATTCCGATTCGAAGGGCGTTCTCTTTCATGAGAGTTCCTCGGTTGTTTTGGTACCGGTATAAGGGTATAACACTATTACGCAAGCGTAAAGAGCGCGGTTTCGCAAAAAATTGGACAAAAGAAAATATTTATGATATAATTTATTCGCTCGGAATTCATGGGGGAACTTTATGGTTGAACACGCGGAAACAAAACGAAGTCCTTTGTCAAAGACAACAAAGCCGGTTGTTTTTTTGATGGCGTCCGGCGGGATTGATTCGTCGGTTGCGGCAAAGCTTTTGATAAACGCCGGATATTACGTCCGCATGTTTTACATCAAAGGATGGGCGCCCGAAGGGCTTGAGTGTCTTGAACCCGCCGAAAAGGAAATGGCCGCGGAGGTTGCGCGGTGCCTCGGCGTTGATTTCGTTCCTATCAATACATGGTCGGAACATTTCTATGACGCCGTTTTCAGCCCGATGCTGAACGGATATCTTGGCGGTATTACTCCGAATCCCGATACGCTCTGCAACCGCGAGATAAAGTTCAGGCTGTTTGCCGACTTTGCATTTTCGCACGGAGCCGACTTCATTGCTTCCGGCCACTATATACGGAAGGCAGAAAGGCCGACGCGGCTTTTGGTCGCGCGCGACCCGGAAAAAGACCAGTCGTATTTCTTATACGACATAGGGTATGGTGTTTTAGAGCGTTCTCTTTTCCCGATGGGAGAATACGTAAAGAAGAATGACACAATTCGCATGGCCCGGGAGTTCGGTTTCCCGGAACGCATTCTGACAAAACGCCCGACGGTCGATATTTGTTTTCTCCTGAAAAAGAAGTCGGAAGAGGGAGATGACCCCGCGCGCATTACAATGGAAGAGCTTTTGCTTCGCGAGGGAGGAAAAAGGGGAATTGTTTTTACACCCGGTCCCATCATACATGTCCGCACTGGCAAGGTTGTTGGAGAGCATAACGGAGTCATGCTTTACGCCGCAACGATTGGCCAACGGAAGGGCATTGGCGTACACGGAGGAAAAACTCCCATGTACGTTGCCGGAAAGGACATTCCGACAAACCGGCTTTTTGTTTCGGATGAACAGTCGAAGTCTTCCGAAGTAATCATACATAATCTGAACTGGATATCGGGAGGCACGCCGAAGCTCCCGGCGCGCCTCAGTGCTAAGATCCGCACTCCGCAGAAGCTACAGGCGTGTTTGGTTGAGGAAACCGGCAGGGATGAATTACGCGTGCGGTTTGATTTGCCGCAAAATTCTGTAGCGCCGGGACAGGCATGCGTCCTCTATGATGGGGAGGTCGTGCTCGGAGGCGGAATTATTGCCGCGTCGGCGTAAACTTTATACAAAGAAGTATCCCGCGTTCGCCATTGGGTAACGCGGGTTTTTTGTTGACACCGTCTAAATTTTATGCTACTGATGTAATCAGGAATTTGAAACCATACTTGGCCAAGGAAGGAAAGAGTGAAACGCATTTCTATCGGATGGTTTTGCTTTCTGTTTCTCGCACTGTTTGTTTCAGGATGCCAGGATCCATATACGGATGCGACTCTGAATATTTCGTTTGGAGAGAAGCGGGAGGCGATGGGTAAGGTGGTCATACTTGAATTGATGGACGCGGGAAATAACCCTGTCATGATGGGCTCACGGGTCGAGCATCTTGCCGTTTTGGGGGCAGAAGGTGCCACGCAGTATTTTGCCATTCCTGTTCCGGGGAGATATCGCATCTCGGTGCTTGTGGGCTGCGGGGCTGACGGATTGCTAAAAAAACCGCTTGCTGTTTTTGAACTTCCGCCTCGGTACAAAAATATTCCGTATGAAGTCATCGTCAGCGATTCGAGGGTTACGGTAAATACCGGAGACCAGTCAAAAGAGCAAAAGTAAGGACCGGAGCACCCGGCCTTTTTTCTTTTGTATACGGCGTCCGGATTCTTTCAGATTTGGTCCGGAGTTGACAATAAATTTAAAAAAGAAGAGAATCCCTGTAGGTATTTCCATGGGCATTGAATTCGGAGGTTTTTGTGAAGGCCAGTGGAGCACGCAAAAAATTGGCTTCGAAAAGAAGTCGCAGGCGAAGCCGGAGACTTACCCGTTCAGGGCTTGTTTCGCCTCTGGCATATGCCGCACGGCAACGGAAGGCCCGCAAAGCGCGAGCCCACAAAGCCCGGCGCAGGCGGGAGCGCTTAAAGAGGCGAAAAGCTGTTTCAAAAAGAAAACATAGATAATAATGTACACCGTGTGCATTCTGTTTTAACGCATACTAACAGATCTCACGGTTTTTCTTTTTTGAAAAACAGATATTGACACCGGTAAAAATGAGTACTATGATGCTCTTGTGTTCTTTTTATAAGCTCGAAAGGGTGTGTACCTATGCGAAAGCTTTTCAGCGCACGTGAATGGTTTTGTTTTGGTTTGGTTATCGCTCTTATGCTTTCGTTGGGGCTTGGGATCATGGTGATTGACGCATATCTGAAGATGCCAGTTTTACGCGTTATTTTGGAGGATGGGAAAGAAGGAGACACCATCGTTCTTTCGCGGCTTGATCGTGCCGACGGCGAGGAAAGACAGCAAACAGGCATCGACTCGAATAAACAAGCAACGTTTCGCGTAATGGCAGGTTCTTCTTGGAAGGTATCAAGAAAGAGCGGCGGGCAGGAAACATATATCGTAACCTACACGGTCGGAAAGAGTATGGAAGGGTACGACCACGTGATTATTGAAGGACACGACGGAAGCATCACAGTTTCTGTCTCAAAGCGAGACGGGTAGAAAATAACAGCCGTCCTCTAGAAACTGGGTGGTTTTGTTTTGTTGACAACGTATCATATCATAGTGTACTTCTTAGAATATCGGTCTTTATAAACAAGGAGAAGTGAATGAAGGGATTGCTTGTTGTTGGTGCCGCTACAGTTCTTCTTTTGGGCATGTTGGGAATGCAGTCAACTGCGCTTGGATTGCACACCACATCCGCTCCTTCAACCAATCCGCAAGGTGTCGGAGTAAATATCGTTTTTGAGGAAAAGAAGGCCGGGGACTATGTTCAGATCGAAGCGACATGGTCTAACGGCTCAGCGAGCTTTTCTGCGTCAGCGGGAGAGGATGGAAAGGGGTACGTGTGTTGTATCGAATATCCGGCTAAAGTTAAAGTCTGGCATGTCTTTCCTGATGGCGCGAAAAGGCTTGCTATGACATTTACCATCTCTGCAAGTGCGGCACCAATCATGAATTATACTATTACGTTACATAAAGACGATGGCATCTCTTTGACAGTAGAAAAAAAGAAATAGTCCCGTTATCGCGGGACTTTTTGTATTTTCTTAAAAAATCTGCTTTAATATCCTCAATGGAAGCAATCGATATCAGAAAAAAATTCTTGAAATTTTTTGAAGAGCGGGGACACACTATTGTTCCCTCCAGCTCCCTCATACCAGACGACCCGTCCGTTCTTTTGACGACGGCGGGCATGCAACAGTTCAAGAAATATTATATGGGCGAGGCGGATCCATATATGACTATTCATCCGTTGACCGCTAAGCCGCTCGGCTCAAAAAGTGCCGCCTCCGCGCAGAAAAGCTTCCGTACTTCCGATATTGATGAAGTTGGGGATGAGGGGCACCTTACGTTTTTTGAGATGCTCGGCAATTTCAGTTTCGGCTATAAGCCCGGCGAGTCTTCTCCAAAAAGCGGATATTTCAAAAAAGGAGCTATCACGTACGCGTTTGATTTCATAACCAAAGAAATGGAACTTTCAATTTCATATGTAACGATATTTAAAGGTTCGGATGCAGTGCCCAAAGACGAAGAATCGCGCTCGGTTTGGAATTCTCTTGGGGTAACAGACGTTCGCGAAGAGGGGATGGAAGACGTGTTTTGGGGGCCGACGGGAACTTCAGGCCCATGCGGTCCAACGACGGAGGTATATTGCAAAACTGTTGCCGGGAAAGACGTCGAAATATGGAATATCGTATTCAACGAGTTCTTCTATCCGGGTTCGCGCGAAGAACTGCTTTCCGGTTCTTCCGGTAAAAAACTGGAGAGCTTGAAAGTGGCCGGAGTGGATACGGGCATGGGGTTTGAGCGGCTTGTCATGATTTCGCAAAAAAAAGCGACAATTTTTGACACGGACCTGTTTGCTCCGCTCCTTGAGCTTTTGTCGTCCGCCGTCGAACTTCGCCATAAGCGCATTATTGTTGACCATCTTCGCGCGATGAGTTTCCTTATAGCCGACGGAGTGCGCCCCTCAAACAAGGAGGCAGGATATGTTTTACGGAGACTCATGAGGCGCGCATTTGTATACGAACACATGTATCAAATTCCTCCTCATGTTTTTGACGCGCTGGTTCACGATATTGTTCACGAATATGGAGAGTTTTATCCGGAATTGCTGAAACACAATGATGATATTCGTGAAGAAATGAAGAAAGAATACGACAAGTTCGCCAATACCCTGAAGCAGGGCGTGAAAAAACTTAAAGAAGTAAAGGAAGATTCTATTACCGCCGAAAGCGCCTTTCGGCTGTATGAGTCGTTCGGGTTGCCGTACGAAATAATAAAAGAGCTTGGTGGAGCGAAGACAGCCTCGCTTACGCGCGAAGCGTTCGACGCCGAATTCAAAAGGCATCAGGAAATTTCGCGCGCCGGACAGGAAAAAAAATTCGGCGGGCACGGCCTTTTGCTTGACACTGGGGAACTTAAGGCGGCCAACGAAGAAGAACTTAAAAAAGTGACCCGACTGCACACGGCGACTCATTTGTTGCAGGCGGCGTTGCGGAAGGTCATCGGATCCGAGGTTCATCAGGACGGCTCGGATATTACGGTGGAGCGTACCCGCTTTGATTTTACGTTTCCGCGCAAACTCACGCCGGAGGAAATAAAGCAAGCAGAGAATGTTGTAAACGAGGTTATTCAAAAAGATATGCAGATGACGCACGAAGAAATGAGTTATGAAGATGCGTTGAAATCGGGGGCGCTCCATTTTTTCAAAGAGAAGTATCCTCTGCGGGTAAGCATCTATACTGTTTCCGATAAAAAAACCGGAGAGGTTTTTTCGAAGGAATTTTGCGGAGGACCTCATGTAACGCATACGGGCGAAATAGGGAGTTTTAAGATAATTAAAGAAGAAGCAAGCTCGGCGGGGGTGAGAAGGATACGCGCGGCGGTTGAAGACAAAAAATAATTTGAACCACAATACCGGCGGAAGCCGGCATTTCGCAAAAAGGCTGTCTTTCATGTGAATTGGCATAGAGTCCGCAATATTGTATAATAAAACCAATGAAGATAGCCTCTTTATTTTCAAATTTTCTTGCGAAAGCCTCACCGGACGTGCGGGTTGTTATTGATATTGGCTCAATGTCGATCAAAACGGTTCTTCTTGAAAAAAGGGGGCGGGATATATGTGTTTTAAAAAAACTTGTTGTTGAGCTTCCTGTCCGGGAAGAAATGCTCTCCATCATAAAGTTCGTCAATGCCTATATCAGGGAAGAACTTTTCAAAATAATCAAGGATCTTCACCGCGTTCCCAAAAAAATAACCATAGGATTTTCAGGCGACTATCTCGAGAATTCCATTGAAGCCATTGCGGTCGAGCGCCCGCATAAGTCGAGAAACATTTCTGAAGAAGAGGTTGCGGCAATTTTTAAAAAAAGCCTTGGAGAGATAACGTCCCGCCGGGAAGGGATGCTACTTGTCGACTCGTTCCCCGTACGGGTGCTTGTCGACGGCTATGAAATAGAGGACGTCTATAAAGACATGAAAGGGCAGAGGATCGGGGTATATATTTTCGCTTCGTTCATGAAAAAAGAGCACTGGGAGCAGTTCAAGAACTTAGGCCACATTCTTGGGGGAATCCCGATAAAATTCGTTTCAAACCAGTTTGTGAACGCTTTTTCCATTCCAAAGGTGCTTAAGGCGAACGAAGCGCTACTGATAGACGTCGGCGCCCGCGCTACGGAAATATCGCTTGTGCGGGGCGGGAGGATATATTCGATAGAACGTTTTTTGTTTGGCGGGCATACAATTACCAAAGCCATTGCGAAAGCTCTTGATGCGGAGTATGCGGACGCTGACAGCATAAAACGCCAATATCAGGAGCAGGTATTGCCTCAATCGGTCGTTTCAAAAATAAAAGGAGCCGTAGACGAAAGCGTCGCATCGTGGCTGAAAGAGTTCATTTCCGCGCTTTCGCTTGATCCCCACCTCATGATTCCCGATAACGTGTTCATTTTCGGTGGAGGAGCTTTTTTGCCGGAACTTCGCGCGGTACTCGAAACCGGAGAATGGACGAAAGGATTTTCCTGGAAGCAAAAAACCAATATTTCATTCCTTTCCGCGGAGAATATTTCGCACGGCCTTCTTGAGGAGGCAAAGCTTACCGGATTCAATGAGATATCGTTTCTGTCTCTCATCTATTATTCTTATTTTGTCAGCTGAGTTTTGCGATAACTCCGCGTTCTTCCATGACACTCTTTAAAGACAATACCGACCCTGAAGAAAATCAAAAAAAAGACCATCGCGACCATGGCTTTTTAGACGGTGTTGCGTTTAAGCAGGAACGCATCGTTTCCGATATTATTCCTGGTCCGAAACGCACCGTGAGGGTCCAAAACACAGAGCCGGAACAGGAGGAAGAAAAAAACTCCCGGAATTTTCTCAAAAATATCCGTAGTTACTCTGGAAAAACAAAAAAGGGAGCCGCGGAAAAAGCCCGCGAAGCGCGCGAAGAAACGCGCCGAATAGATCTCCACCGATTCGTGCGCCCGGTGTCTCAGCCGACGGTTCACGAGCGGGAAGAGATTGTTGAACTTGAGCACGTTTCAAGAGTTTCGCGGGAACGCGAATTTACGCCAAAAATAATTCCGACATTACATAGCAAAAGGCTCAAGGAGGAAAGAGAAGAAGAAATAATCGAGGAGAACATTCCTGAAATCCTCGCGGAGAAAAAGAACAAAAGTGATGCTTTCGGAAAAGTTGCGGCCGGCGTTTATGGCGTCGCAAAGAATTTCCAGCCGGAAGCCGGACAAAAGAGCATCCGCGTGCGCCTTATTATAGCGCTTTTGGCCCTCAGCATCCTTGTCGGCGGATTTTTTATCTTAACATCCGTTTTTTCTTCAGCCGTCCTGAAACTCCGTCTCAAGGTCGTCAATACCCCGATAGAGCCCGTTTTGGTCTCTGCTGACCCGAAGGCAACGGCTATTAATATTACGACCAAAAAACTTCCGGGTCTTTATGTTGAAACGACAAAAACCGTTTCAAAAAGTTTCGAACCAAAAACGGCAAAATTTGCCGAAAGCAAGGCGCACGGAACGCTCACGATATACAACGAATACAGCTTTGCTCCGCAGACACTCGTTGCCAATACCCGCTTTCAGACGAAATCCTCGGGGCTTATTTTCCGCCTTGAGAAACAGGTCGTCGTGCCGGGCGCAAAAAAGAACGCTTCCGGGGGGCTTGCCCCGAGCACCATTATGGTGGCTGTTGCGGCGGACACAGCGGGAGAAAATTATAACATCGGGCCAACTGATTTTACCATACCGGGATTCAAAGGAACTCCCCGGTACCAAAAAATATATGCCCGTTCAACCGATAAATTTTCCGGCGGATTCAAAGGGAATGGATTTGTTGCCGGAGACGCCGAAATAAAAACAGCCGAGGAGGCGGCAACCGCGCAAGTTTTTGAGGATGCAAAAAAGGATCTTACATCAAAAATTCCTCCGGGCTTTGTTATGATAAACGGGGCCCGCGAGATACGCATTACGCGCGTTTCAAAACCGCGTCCGGGAGAAGCCGGCACGGCATTTGTCGTATCAGCGGACGCAACGGCAGGCATGCTCATTTTCAAAAAGGAAGATATCTTGACACTTCTCTCAACGCTGTTCCTTAAGCCGGAGCAAGGAGAAGAAATTCTTGCCGATAAATCCGATATTTCATACACAAAAGCGGTTTTTGACTTTGATACGCGACTTCTCTCGTTCACTCTTGCTGGGAATCTTGTTATCTCGACTCATGTTGACCCCGAGGTGGTGCGCAAAAGCCTTGTTGGGCTTTCGGTGCTGCAGGCGGAGGGTCTTCTGAAGTCGCGCCCCGAATTTACCAACTTTACGCTTGATGTGGCTCCGTTGTGGGCGCGTTCGCTTCCGTCGAAACCTGAAAAAATAAAAGTTTCATTTGATGAATAACGGCTCGAGGGGCTTCTTTCAGGAAACTCTTTTTTTAAGGGGGCATAGTACTCTTGACTTTTTTTAGGCTTCGAGTAAACTAGTTATATTGCTTATTTTTGCTTGAAGTTTCGCTCTTTCCGCACGATACGGACAACGGCTTCAAGCCGTTTGTTTTATAGTGTTTAAGCCATTTTTTGGCTCTAAGGATGGAAAAAAGGGAAAAAGAACGTATATATAAAGAAGGAATAGTTGAAGAGGCATTGCCGGGAACGCTTTTTCGTGTAAAATTAGCCGATGGGAACGTGGTTCTTGCTCATTTGGCCGGAAAGCTAAGGCTTAACTACATCCACGTTTTGCCGGGCGACAAAGTCAGGATAGAAGTTTCTCCGTACGACGAAACAAAAGGAAGGATAGTCCTTCGCATGAAATAGCCACCCGTCTGTCATAATTTTCTTCACTAAGGAGGCGACCGCGAAATTCCCCAACCATAAAGCCGTATTCGGCAATTCGACTCCCTTTGAGTTCAGAAAATCACGACCAGACTTGTTCAGGGGTGAACAAAAGGAAAGAATTTTAGTGCTTATTTAACAAAAGAGCAAATGAAAGTACGCGCGTCGGTAAAGAAAATTTGTATGAAATGTAAGATCGTCCGCCGCAAAAGGCGTATTTTTGTCATTTGCTCGACCGCAAAGCATAAACAGCGGCAAGGCTAGCGCGGTTAGAATTTAGGATTTAGATTTTAGGATTTTAACAGCCATGCGCATCGTCGGAACAAACATTCCTGATAATAAAAAGATCGGCATCTCGCTTCGGTATATTTTTGGCGTCGGTCCGGCGCTTGCTTTGCAGATAGTCCGCCAGGCCCAAATTAATCCCGACAAAAAGGCGATCGAATTGACGCCGGAAGAAATAAACCGGGTTCGCGACATCATCGAAAAGAATTTTAAGGTAGAAGGAGACCTCCGGCGCCAGATCATGATGAACATCAAGCGCTTGAAAGAAATAGGCACATACCGCGGCCATCGGCACATCAGGGGACTTCCTGTCAGAGGGCAGAGGACAAAGACGAATTCGAGAACCCGCCGCGGGAACACAAGAAAGACGATGGGTTCCGGAAGGAAGCCATCAGCATCCCCCACTTAAAACGAAACCGAAATTCCAAATCCGAAAACTTTTGGATTTTGGAGCTTCGAGCCTGTTTAGAATTTCGATATTAGAATTTCGAATTTTATAAGGAAATATGGGTAAAAAACGAATTAAGGAAAAATCGGAAGAAGAATCAAAGGACGGAGCCGCGAAAACCGGAGCCGAGCCTTCGCGTTCGGCAACGCGTTCTGTTGCGCGCGGAATTTTTCATATTCAGGCAACCTATAACAATACTCTCATCAGCATCACCGACGAAAAAGGGAATGTGCTGGCGGCTTCTTCGTCCGGAGCCATCGGGTTTCGGGGGACAAAGAAGTCAACTCCGTACGCGGCGGCTCGCGTTGCCGAGGTGCTTTCCGAAAAAGTTGCCCGCATCCAGATGCCGGAAGTCGTAGTGCTTGTCAAAGGGGTTGGCTCGGGGCGGGAATCGGCAATTCGCGCGTTTGTAAACAAAGGATTTAACGTTGTTTTAATAAAGGACATTACGCCTATTCCCCATAACGGCCCGCGGCCGAAAAAAGCTCGCAGAGTATAATAAAAATACCGCACCTATTCGTAGATTAGCATTATTTATATGGCAAAAGTTTTGGAAAAAGTTGAGCGGAGACTCGGAGAAAAACTCTTTTTAAAAGGGGAGCGTTGCGCTGGCCCGAAATGCGCGGTAACGCGCAGGCCGTATCCGCCTGGGGCGCATGGGAAAGGAGCAAAACGTGGAGGAAGAAGGGGAGGAGGGTCGCAGTTTGCGGTTGAGCTCCGCGAAAAACAGAAAGTCCGCTATCTCTACGGTCTTCGGGAAGCAATGTTAAGACGCTATTTTGAAGAAGCGCTTCGCGACAAGAAACACCCGACCGGAGACGCGCTCATCAACATGCTCGAAAAAAGGCTCGATAATGTCATGTTCCGTGCGGGGCTTGCTCCGTCGCGCAATACCGCGCGCCACCTTGTAAGCTATGGGCATGTTCTCGTGAACGGCCGCGCCGTGAATAAGCCGTCCTACATTGTGCGCAAAGGCGACGTCGTGGAACTCAAGCAGAAAAGTTCTTCCAACGACAAGATTCTCACGGAGACGCAAAAAGCCATGCTGAAAAAATTCGCCGCACCGTTATGGATGAAGTTCAATGTGGACGACCTGAAGATAGAGATCGTTTCCCAGCCCTACGACACCGACCTCCGGATAGACCCGAAAATGCGTTCAGTCGTCGAGTTCTACTCGCGTTAATCGCTAACAAGCAGCCAATCGTTTATAAAAAATAATTTTTTTTGTGAAGTGCCGGATATACATCAATGAGGTTCATGGACAAGAGTGGTTCACAATTCATTGAGCATTTCGGCATTTGGTATTTATGATACCATTACCCCAAAAACCCAAGGTCATCCTTGAGGAGGGAAACCGGGGAGTCTATGAGATCGAAGGACTCTATCCCGGATATGGACATACGCTCGGAAACTCGCTCCGACGCGTTTTACTGTCGTCTTTGAGTGGTGCCGTTATCACATCCGTAAAAATAGAAGGCGCATCCCATGAATTTACCACTATTTCGGGAGTGCTTGAGGATATGGTTGAGATAGTCTTGAATTTAAAACAGATACGCTTTAAGATGCACGGCGATGGCCCGCACACGATTTCAGTCGATGTCAAAGGAGAGCGTGAAGTAACATCATCCGATTTTACGCTTCCTTCCCAGCTTGAACTTGTTACCCCGGACGTGCACATCGTGACCGTAACGGACAAAAAAACGAATTTTAAAATGGACGCCGAAGTCGAAGTCGGCCTCGGATATCAGTCGGTTGAATCCAGAAAAAAGGAAAAAGTGGAGATAGGGGCGGTAGCGCTCGATGCTTCATTTACGCCGGTGCGCGCCGTCAACTATGAAGTCGAGAACATGCGCGTCGGAGACCGCACTGATTTTAACAGATTGCGTTTGCATGTTGTGACCGACGGTTCGCTTTCGCCGCGCGAAGCCCTCAAAGAAGCGGCTCTCATTCTTGTAAGCCAGTTCCAGGGAGTTGTCGAGATTTTCACCGAAGGGTCTGAACCGTCGTCCGAGGCGAGCGAAGAAGCGGTACTAGAAGAAGGCGGAGAGGAAGGGGAAGAGGAAGAGGTTTCAAAAAAGAAAATAGAAGACCTTGACCTTTCAACCCGAACGATGAACGCGCTAAATGCAGGCGGTGTTAAGACCGTAGGCGTGCTTACAAAAAAAACCGAAAAGAAGCTGAAAGAGCTTGAAGGGCTCGGCGACAAGGGAATTCAGGAAATCAGGCGCGAACTCGGGAACCTCGGCCTCACATTAAAGGACTAACGCTCGCAATTATTTTTTTCTTCACGCCTCCAGTGTAAATTCTTGTATGACCCCACCGCCAGCCCGATGAAGAAAAATTTCATTGCTTCGCTGAAACATAACTAAGGAATTAGGATTATAATATGCGTCATTTGCAAAAAGGCAGAAAATTTGGGATGGTCAAGAAAGTCCGCACGGCATTCATCAAAAGCCTTGCTTCTTCACTCATCATGCGCGAGCGTATTCGAACAACGCTTGCGCGCGCAAAAGAAGTCCGCCCATTCGTTGAAAAACTTGTAACGCACGCAAAAGGGGCAACTCTTGCAAAACGGCGCCTCGTCAGAAGCGCTCTTCCGGCGGATGCGGCGAAAAAGGTTTTTGACGAAATTGCGCCACGTTTTAAGGAACGGAGCGGTGGATATACCCGCATCATACGCCTAGGAAGGCGCCTTTCCGATTCCGCCGAAGAAGCCATTATAGAATTCGTGGACTAAAATCATTTATGGAACAATCATTCGACGCAAAAGGAAAAATACTCGGGCGTCTGGCAACTGAAGTTGCCAAGGTTTTAATGGGGAAAAATTTCCCGGACTACGCGCCGAACAAAGCGCCGAAAGGGAATGTGAATGTCTCAAATATCGACCACATTGTTGTTACCGGCACAAAACTGCGGAATAAAAAATACTATCACCACTCCGGATACATCGGAAACCTTAAAACAGTTAGGCTTGAGGAGCTCATGAAAAAAGATTCGCGGAAGGTTTTCTACAAGGCGGTCTGGAACATGCTCCCAAAAAACCGCTTGAGGAGAGTGAGGATGAAGCACCTAAGGCTTTTTAAGGGGAACGCTCAATAATTTTTACATAGTACAATGCCAACAAAAAAAACAGCAGAAAAAACAACGGAGCCGAAAGCAAAAAAAGAGCCGAAAGAAAAAAAGGTTCCGGCTAAAAAAACGCCCAAAGCCAAAGAGCCGGCCGTATTAAAGGTGGCTCCCGAAGTTGTCGTCGAAGAAAAAAGGCCCGAGGCCGAGGCGGCTACCCCGGAAGCAGTTCAGGAAACTCTTGCTATTGGAGAAGAAATGTTTGCCGAAGGAGCGGAAGACCCGAATAAGCCCGACCGCTACTGGGAGGCGGTAGGCAGGAGAAAAACGGCGGTTGCGCGTGTCCGCCTGTTTACCCGGGGCGACAAAGGAATTATTGTGAACAAAAAAGCGTACGGAGATTATTTCCAGTGCCTTGAAGACCGCGTTGTTGTTGAAGATGCTCTAAAGAAAATGAAATCGTTTGAGCGGTTCCGTGTAACAGTCAAAGTTTCGGGTGGCGGAATTCACGCTCAAGCCGAAGCGTTGCGCCACGGCGTAGCCCGTGCCCTCACAAAATTCAACCCTGACTTTAGAAAGCGATTGCGCAGAGCAGGATACATGACCCGCGACCCGAGAATGAAAGAGCGCAAGAAATTCGGACTCAAAAAGGCACGCAAAGCGCCACAGTGGGCAAAACGCTAGATGAGCCCTTCAGTCCACTTGTCCTATTGAGCACTGTTTAAGCCCCGTTTTGAGCGGGGCTTAAAAATTAGAAATCATATGGCTCAAAATCCTGTCCGATAATGATTCAGTCCGCAAAGGAGAAAATGAGAATCTTTACCAGGCCGTTAGAAAGGGTAAAAAATGGAGCTTACTGCCCGCATAACCTTTACAAAGGAAATCTAAAAACCGCCTTCGGGCGGTTTTGCATTACCCCTATTTCCTTATTGTCTAATTCGCGCGAATAAGCAAATAGCTCTAGCCAATGTTAACGCGTATTGAACGGTCGTTCAAAAATCGTTAACATTGAAAAAGGGGAGGGTCAGGAGCTATTTCATAAAAAATTTTTCCTGTGGCCATCAAGAAGAGAAATGCTTTTACGTTTTATTGACTCGATAATCTTGCCATGGTACTTATGAACTGACGCCAGATCTTTGTAAGGAGAAACCATATGGGATGGCCGAGGCGGCTTGTGCTGGTTCGTCATGCGGAGTCTGAAGGAAACATAAAAACGGCGGACGAGCGCGCGGGTTACGGCGTTTCCACGCACGCGTATTCACTGACGGAACGCGGACGATATCAAGCAAAATTAACAGGAGAATATCTTTGTAATCGCTTTGGCGATTTTAACATCTACTACGTCTCGTATTACACCCGCTCAAAAGAAACAATGAAAATTATGTATCCAAAAGCCCGGGTGTATGAAGACCCCAGGCTCGCGGAAGGACAGCGCGGCATTTATCACACGATGACCGAAGACCAAATACGTCAGTGTTACCCCGGGGAGTTAGAGCGGAAAGAAAGAGATGGCCTGTTTCATTATCGGGCGCCGGGTGGCGAAAATTGGCCCGATATTGAAATGCGGATCCATAGTTTTCTTGGTACGCTGAATAGAGATTACGACGGCCAAAACGTTTGCATTGTCGTCCACGGCCATTGGCTGATATTGTTCCAGCGTCTCGTTCACCACTTTTCGATTGATGAGGCGGTCAGGCGATATAAAAATGCTGTCGCAAAAAACGCGTCGGTCACGATATATGATGGCATGGTCAGAGACGGAAAATCCCACCTAGTCTTACGGGATGAAAATATCGTTCCGTGGGAGGGGAGAGTATAATTGCGGAGGTTCTCCGCTTTTTTGTTTTTATGCAATACAAGGAAGAAGTTTTAAAGTAACTTTGCCGGTGGTTTCCTGCGTTGTACCTCGTATGAGAAAGTTCATTGATAAGCGAGTAGGAAAGATGCGAGCGGCAATCGTGGGTTCCGGGAAGGTGAGCGCTGAACATGCGAAAGCGTACGGCGCGTGTGGTGTGGAGGTTGTAGCAATATGCAGTAGAACAAAAGAATCTGCCAGACGGAAAATTAATGAACTTGGCATATCGGCGGTTTCTTATGATAACCTTGAGCTAATGTTGGCTAAGGAGCAGATTGATGTCGTATCTATTTGCAGTCCTCCGGAACTGCATGCCAAACAAACTATACTGGTTGCAAAACATGGCGTTCACATCGCAATAGAAAAACCGGTTGCTTTGAGCAGAACGGAGTTGAACGAAATGCTGGACGCGGTGTCTCAAAACGGCGTGAAGACAATAATTGGATTTGTTTTGCGCTGGAGTGATCTTGTTTTGAATATTAAACAGCGCTATCTCAAAAATATTGGTGAATTATTTTACCTCGAGACAGACTACTGGCATGGCTCTTCTCATGAAAAAGGGCATACCATCCACGAATATGGAACCAGAGGAGGCCCAATTGGAGCATTTATTGGCGGAGGATGCCACGCTGTTGATATGGCGCGATTTTTGTCTAATTCCAATATTATTGAGGTTACTGCCGTAACGCCGCGCCGGGAGGAGCAGGGACTGCAACGAACCACCGCTGCACTGGTTAAATTCGAAAACGGCATAGTAGGAAAAATATCCGCAACTGATGAAGTCTTCATGCCGTATGTGTTTAATATCTCTTTATTTGGTAAAGAAGGCGCAATACAACTGAACAAGTTTTATTCAAAACGCTCTCTGTCAAAAACATACGAGATTATTCCCGGCACAGTTCCCGATAGCGGCGCGGTCTGGCATCACCCATTTCGTGGAATGATACAAGAGTTTATTGACTGCATTAGGGAAAATCGGGAAACCTCTTGTAGTTTACGTGATGCTGTTAACACGCATGCGGCGTGCTTTGCTATTGAGGAGTCAGCGCGCCGTGGAGGAGAAAAAATATGCATCCGATAAAAACAGGTTATTTTCTTGATTTCGACCACACCCTCTTTAATACGGACGAATTTTTCCATAGAGATGTGAGAGATTCCTTTCTTCGCTTCGGGATTGACGCAAAATGCTGGGAGGAGAGTTATCTGGCTGTGTGGCCGACGGGATACGCGCTTGAAAAGCATGTTGAAGAGATTTGCCGGCGGTCTGGCGAAAAACTGCCGCTTAATGAGATGAAACAAATTGTGCGGGACTCATTTTCAGACTTGAGCCGGTATCTTTTTCCCGATGTAGTGCCTTTTCTTGAAGCGGCAAAAGAAGCGGAGGCGTGGCTGGGCCTCTTATCGTTTGGCGACGAGGGGTGGCAGCGGTATAAAGTAACAAGCTCCGGCATTGATACCTATTTCGACCAAATGTTTTTTACCGCGGGGGAGGGCAGGAAAGCGGAGGTCGTTTTGGAACACGCACGGGAGTTTCGGCGCATAGTTGTTGTCGACAATAGTTCAGATGAGCTCGACAGAATAAAGGACGCGGTGCCGGATGCGCGGACTATATATATGAATCGGGTTCCGGACGAACTCACTCTGCCTGATAGCGAGGTTTCCCGGCTAAAGTTTTTGGAGGCCCGGAGATACGCGGGGAAAGTATCGCGCTACTGGCACGATGTTTCAAAAACATTACATGGTATACTAAGCGTATGAACATAATTCGAGCTGAAGCGCCAACACGTATTGATCTTGCCGGGGGAACACTTGATATTCATCCGATTTTTTTATTCCACCAGCCGGCGTTAACCATAAATATCGCAATAAATATACGCGCGAAGGTCGCGATTGAGCCAAGCGAAAAAACGCAGATAATCTCGCAAGACCAGGGCGTGTCCGCCTTCTGGGACGACCCGCGGCGTATTTCGTGGGAAGAGCACCCTCGCCTGGAACTTATTTTGCGGATTATTAAATCATTTAACCCAACAAAGGGTTTTAAACTGACAGTAAATTCGGAAGCTCCTGTCGGCTCCGGTTTGGGCGGTTCTTCCGTCATTGCTATAGCCCTTACGGCCGCTCTCGCCCGGTGGCTTGATGTCAGTTTTTCACAAGAAGAACTTGTGGACTATGCGAAGTCCATCGAAACGCAAACAATCAAGGTTCCCACAGGGTATCAGGACTATTGGGGCGCGGTGTATGGTGGGGTTCATTCGTATGAGATGGGGCTCAATGGCAAGCTAAAACGCACATCTCTTGGTTCAGATGCTTTTCATCGCGAACTTGAGCGCCATATAATGCTTGTATATGTCGGCAAGCCGCACTTTTCGGGGACGAACAATTGGGCCCTTTTCAAACAGCATATTGACGGCGAAAAAGCGACGGTGGAGTTTTTTGAGCGTTTGAAAGAAAATGCTCTTCTTATGAAAGAGGCCCTGCAAAAGGAAAGCCTTGAGAATGTAGCAGACGCCTTAAACAAAGATTGGAACACCAGGAAAACAATGTTGCCGACAATGACCACGCCGGAAATTGAAAAACTGGTAACCGAAACATTCAAAACAGGAGCTTTTGCCGCTCGTGTGTGCGGAGCCGGCGGCGGCGGCTGTACTCTTCTTCTAGTTGAACCAAAAAAGCGAGAGGAGACAACGGCCCTCATTCAAAAAATGGGCATGCAAATACTTCCGGCAAAAATATCGGAACGCGGAGTGTCAATAGAAATATAAGAAGGAAGTTAATATTATGCCATATGCGGTGGCATCTTTTATTCTTATCGCTCTTGGTTTTTTGGGAACGTTCCCGCCCTTTTTTCTGCTGTTCGAGTAGGGTGTTTGCTAAATTCTTGGTCTTAATAGATTTATAAAAAGTAGGGTCAGAGAGCAGTTTGCGAAAATTTTTTTGAAACTTAAAACCGCCCCGATGAACATCGGGGCGGTTTTTGCGTTGGTGCCGGAATCTGCGTGCGTGTATTGCAGATAAAGAGTTCTTAAAAACGAGCCAATAACAGTGATACAAAACAAACCAAGGTATTGTCAAATAGCATGATTTATGCTATTTTACATTCAGTTCATTTAACAAGGGGCCAAAATAATGAATAAACCGGTTTGCCCTCTGACTATAGGAGTTGTTGGCGGAACTTGGAATAAAGAAGGTGGACGCGAATCCCATTACATGGAAAAGTTTGAAAATGAGCTTGTGGAAGCCGGGGCAACGGTTTGGTCGTTCAATGGCGGCTCATACGATACATTATCAGAAATTCTCCATGATTCGCCGCTATCGTCGTGTCGTGCGATTATCTGGGCGGCGAATGTCCCCAACAATCTTCCCAAGCAACGGAATGTTAAGGAACTATATCCCCACACTCTTTTTGTCGCCACAAAACGGAACAACGGCGAATACAGTTTTCAAGAACTTGTGAATCGCGCTCTCGGACAGAAAGCGAACCTCGTGGTTGAGTTTGATAGCCGGGAGTTACCATACTACGCGAGGATTTTTGATCCGCTCGGCGTTGTTTGGCAAGATTATACGCACGATATCGCAAAATTGGCCCGTGCCCTTGTCCTGCGGCTGACCGAGCTCGGGGCATTTACCCGCAGGCAGACGCTTCAGGCTGACCCAGAACCTCTTGATGTTCCCTCGCACCCGGAATTTTTCCAGCTTGTAAAAGAATATGCGGATGTGTTCCACTCGCTGTTACAGCCAGCACCAGGTGTCACGCGTTTTCTTGGGAACACCTCATTTCGTTGCGGGCGCGGATTTCCGTCTCTGCGGGGAGGTACCAGCGAACAGATTTTTGTTTCCCGGCGAAATGTCGATAAGCGCTTTATAGAACCCTCGGCATTTGTTGCTGTGGAAGCCCGCGACGGCACGGTTGTCTATTGGGGGCCGAACAAGCCGTCGGTAGATACGCCGATTCAAGTTGCGCTTTACCGGGAATTGTCGGCAATACGGTTCATGCTCCACGGGCACGTATACGCTGAGAATGCTTCATATACAAAGAGGCCGGTTCCATGCGGCGCGCTTGAAGAAATAGATAAAATTCTCGCGCTCATTCCTGACCGGAACACATGCTTTGCCACGGTGAATCTGCTTGGGCACGGATGCCTCATTATGGCGGATTCGCCGGAAAAATTTATCGGTCTGCCGTTTATCGGACGGCCTATGCCGGAAATTATTACGTCCTGAATACTTCTACCCGTACGGGTTTCCGTACGGTATTTTTTTAAAATATTTTATCTGGTTATTTGTGCGGCTACCGGAGATTTTTACGGTAGCGGGCCGCTACGGATTACTCTCGAAGCACGAACCGTATCCTCGAGTTTTTTGTTTTCATAGCGGAATATGGTATCGTGATGCTATGTTTATCAAACAGCGAAATAAATTATTCAAACTGAAAACGCCGAGATCTCTTAAGCTGGTCTATGCGTGGGGCAAGGGTCTCGGGCTTTTTTCCAATAAAAATTTCAGGAAAGGGGAAACAGTTATTCATTTCAAGGCGGACAAGAAACGGAGTCAGGAGCCGTTTCTACAAAGATTTTCTCGCTTGCTCTGTCCACTCTCTGGCGGGACTTGCGTCGCGCCGCGCGTTTTGGAGAGAAAATAAAAAAACCGTCTCAAAAAAGGAGCGGTTTATTTTTTGAATTCGACGTTTATAATCTCTTCTGGTGTTTGTTTATACCACTCTGAAAGATGCTCGCGCGCGATAAGGCGGTGTCGGCGAACACACTATGCTAGAAGCGGAAAATTATCTATTGTGGCGAGGGTTTGTTTGTATCATAATACACAATAATGAAGGAACTATTGCTTGCAATTCATATTGGTGGGGCGGTTGTGACGGGGGCTGTTGTTGCCGCAAGTTTCGCCGCTCTTGCCGGAGGGGGGGCTCGGTTTTATCGGCGTCTTGCTTTGTTCGTCGGATTGGGCGGCGGATTTCAGCTTGTGTCCGGCGCTTTACTGGCGCTTGTTTCGAGTGATACCGTCCTTTCTTTTTGCTCGCGCATAGGCGTCTATGCGTTCGTAGTGCTTGCCACAGAGGCTTTTTTAGCACTCGCCATGCGCCGCTCGAAGGAGCGTTTTCCGAAAAAATTTGCTCTGTATCCTCTTGGCGCGGGAATGGCCGTCTCCCTCATGGCTGTGGCGGTGCTGGCTTTCAGATAACTACGTCCGTTCTCAATAAAAAATTCCCCAAGAGGGGGATTTTGTGTTAAAAACAAGAATTAAAGCGGCAGGGAGAAGATCGAGGTTCCATCCCCCCAGAAAAGTTTTTGATTCCTATTGCTGTAAAAGAAATTTTCAACGGGAGCCTGAATAAGCTTTTTTATAAAAAATCCTCCGCGGCCGTCAATGTCGGAAACAAAGAGTCCGTTTTGGGTTTGTGTTAAAACATGTTCGCCGTCTCCTCCATACCATACTGCTTTCGCGATACGTTCTCCCGGCGCGGGAATTTTGATGTGAGTATTCTTTACGCGAAAGGGCTGATACTGCTCGTCGTCAAGAAGAATAATATCAAGCTCGCTTTCTTTCCAGTATAAAAGTTTTTTGCCGTCTTTGCTGAATTCCGCGCCTAAAACCCCTCCGTCAACCGGCTCTATTTCAAGCTCCTCCGAGCGTGCGATAAAAAGGCCGTTCAGCTCATCAATGAGAAATATTTCATCATTCGACGATTTGCCCATTTTTGCCATACCCGTGCTTGAAATAAAAGCTCCCTTTCTCCCAAGCGTTGCGATATTCTTTCCTTCAAGATCGGTCTGGGCGAAAAATCCGTTTTTGAAAAGCACAAGAATACTATCCGCGGCGATGCTGTATGAATTTATGTTTTCCAATATATCCTGGACAGTAGCTGTTGCGGGGCTCTTGAGCGGAAGTTTTGAGAGCACTCCGGCTTCATCAAACACGAAAATATTCGAGCTATTCGCCGGGTTGAGGGATGCGGAAACTGTTTTATAGGTTCCTGATTTTGCGCCGGGCCCTTTGCGGAAAACTGTTTCCGGAACAGAGAAAATGCTTTTTGCCCCTGCAAGCGTCAGATCTTTTACGGCAAATAATCCGCCAAATTCCCGCAAAAGAATTTGCCGGGAATCCTCCCCCCATTCCACCCCGAGAGTGTTTTTTCCCGGGACAAGGTCTCCTCCGTCGGTGGCTCCGGAATCGGTCCGTACGAGCCGGACAGTTCCCTTTGCCTTCTCACGGACGGTTGTCTGCGACTCGTCTGGGGAAATGGAAATGAGCGAAAGGTTTGTTGAGCTTGAAGCTCGAAAAAGGGCCGCTGGGGTTTTTGCGACGTCCGGCAGAAGAAGAATATTTCTTACTTCGGTAACCCGCTCTTCGGCGACCGGCAACGTTTTGTGCCACGGCACGAACCCGCCCTTTTCTACGCGGATGGCGTGTTCTCCGGGAGCAAGGTCGGAAACAAGCGCTCCTTTTGAAAGAAAAGAAGTTTCCCGGTAGAGAAGTCCGTCAAGAAATATCTTAATGCCCGTTTCGTTTGATGATTTCAAAAAAATGGCGCCGGTTTTTACAAAATTGCGGTTTTTGAAGCTTACCGTATAGCCTTTTGAATACAGGAAAAGGAAGGGCGTGATAGCGAGAAACACCAGGAGCGATACGTAAAAAAATACGCGTCGTTTTGTTTTTGATAAAGCCATGTTTTTTGCGGGTTCTGCGTGGCAGGCTTGCAGAATACATCCTCATAATACCCCGTTTCCGGGCAAAATTAAATGCCTCGAAAGAGGCACTGTTGATTTGGATTAAGGCATTTCCAAGACGTTTCGTGGTACGGGAGCGGATACGAACTTTTCGTATCTCTCTTTTGCAAGCCTTATTCCGACTTTATTGCAATACGGCGACTTGAGGTCAAACTCCGGGAGCGCCTTGCGCGCTTCCAGGATACGCAGGGTTCGCTTATAAGTAATATACGTTTCGTTTCCGGCCTGGGTTATAATCAAGAGGAAAACTCCAGCATACATTACGAGGAATGCGACTAACCCAAAAACCGCCCCCCACAGCGTTTCCTTTAGGCCGTGCTTCACAATCTGGAGTCAGAGAAGCACATCAATTGCCATAAGAACATAGCCCAGCCAGGGTTGCGCGATTTCTAATGGCGCAGAGAAGATAAGCGCGAAAGCCATATTTCATGGGAGTGTTCTCCCCATGTTCAGAATATTCAGTTTTTGATTGGGGAACTGAGCGATATTTAAATACTAACATAATTTTAGAAAAAGTCAATAGTTACAACAGAAGCCATTTGTCTTACTATTAAGCCATTATGGCGGAAAAATTCATTATTGAGGGCGGAAAAAAGCTTGAAGGGATTGTCCGGGTCAAGGGAGCCAAAAACTCCGTAGGCAATCTTTTCATGGCAACATTGCTCACGGATGAGCCGTGCGTTCTGACGAATGTTCCGAAAAACAAAGAGACCGATATTGCCGCAGAGCTTGCCGGGCATATCGGAAGTATTGTTGAACGCGAAGGGAACATTGTCCGTATTCACACGCCCGAAATAAAAAATTTCCGCGTGAGCGAACTTTCTCGCAAAAACCGCATACCCATTTTGGCGTTAGGACCGCTTCTTTCGCGGGCGCATGAGGCCGAAGTTCCGCTTTTGGGCGGGGATAAAATCGGGCCGCGTCCCGTTGATTTTCATATTGGAGCTCTTGAAAAGCTTGGCACGGAAATTACCATTACCGATTTCGCCTATGCCGCAAAGACAAAGGGCCTTACGGGCGGGGCGATAGCGCTTCCATATCCGAGCGTCGGGGCAACGCAAAACATACTTCTTTCTACGGTGCTTGCTGAAGGCTTAACAACACTCACGAACGCGGCAATTGAGCCGGAAGTGGTTGACCTCATCAAAATGCTTCGGGGGATGGGAGCTCTTATCGAGGTTGACGCAAACCGCGCTATTAGAGTTGAAGGAGTTCAAAAACTTCGCGGCGTAAAGCACCATCTTATACCCGACCGCCTTGAGGCGGCCTCGTTTGCCATAATGGCGATTGCAACAAACGGGAACATTCTTGTCGAAGACGCGATGCAGGAACATTTGGCTCCTCTTCTTAATGCGATACGGAAAATAGGAGGAGAATATTCCATAGAAGAAACCGGAATCCGTTTTTACCGGAAGGACTCGGGAAGTCCGCACCTCCTTTCTCTACATATAGAAACCGATACATATCCCGGCTTCGTTACCGACTGGCAGCAGCCATTTGCCGTACTCATGACAGAGGGAGAAGGGGATTCCGTTATTCACGAAACCGTCTATGAGGACCGCTTTAATTATGTTGAAGACCTGAAACGAATGGGGGCCAGTATTGAAGTTGTTCCGAAGTGCATCGGCGCTCTCCCTTGCCGTTTTCAGGGCAAAATGTATAATCATAGTTGCATTATTCACGGCCCCACCAAGCTTCATCCGGCATCTATCGAAATGAGAGATATCCGGGCGGGAATGGCGCAGGTCATCGCCGCGTTAACTGCTGACGGAGTTTCTGAAGTTAGCGGAGTTGAGCATATTGATAGAGGATACGAATCAATAGATACCCGGTTGCGGATGATTGGTGCTGATATAAAGAGAATTTAGGAATCAATTTTTTGATTTATGATAAATGATTTACGATTTAAGAATCTTAAATCATAAATCTTAATTCTTAAATCTTAAGAACGTGTTCGTAAAAAAAATCGGAATTGACCTTGGCACCGCAAATACGCTTGTTTTCGTTCCCGGCAAAGGAGTCGTTATTAATGAGCCGTCGGTGGTCGCGGTTGCAACCGAAGACAATAAGGTTCTTGCCGTCGGGGCAGATGCCCGCCAGATGATAGGAAAAACACCCGACACCATTATTGCGTACCGCCCCATGAAAGACGGCGTTATCGCCGACTATCGCGTAACTGAAGCGATGCTCCGGTATTTTATCGACAAAACAACGGGACGATTCCGCATCTTCAAGCCGGAAGTCATGGTGTCGGTCCCTGCCGGAGTTACCTCAACCGAACGCAGGGCGGTGGTTGAAGCAACCATGAACGCGGGAGCAAAAGCGGCATACGTCGTAAAAGAGCCGGTTCTTGCGGCAATAGGAGCCGGAATTCCTATCAATGAGCCGAGAGGGCACATGATCGTTGATATCGGCGGTGGAACAACCGATGTGGCGGTTATTTCGCTCGGAGGAATCGTCGCGTCCACTTCGGTAAAAGTCGCGGGCAATAAGCTCGATCGCGCTATCGCTGAATATATAAAAAAGAACTACAACCTTGCCATCGGCGATATGACAGCCGAAGACGTAAAGATAAAAATAGGCTCCGCCGTTCCGATAGACGAAAATCTTTCGATGCAAATAAAAGGGCGCGACCTCATGACGGGGCTCCCGCGGGTCATTGAAATTGTCAGCCAGGAAATTACCGAAGCTATCTCATATGAACTTGACGAGATCATCCGCGCCATTAAAAAAGTTTTGCAGGACACCCCGCCGGAGCTTTCGGCGGATATCATGGAACACGGCATTGTGATGTCCGGCGGATCTTCGCTCCTTCGGAACATCGACGAACTTGTTTTTCAGGAAACCGGCGTTGTCGCGCATATCGCTGAAGATTCACTTTTGTGCGTGGCAAAGGGAACGGGTATCGCGCTTGAACATCTCGATATTTACAAAAAGAGCATTACGTCGAAGCGATAAGCGTGGAATACCCAAATATAATATAAAAAGCGGGCGTATGCCCGCTTTAGCGTTATTCGTTTCGCAAATAAGAAAATATAATCGCTCCGTTTTTGGAGCCGATTGCGAGCGAGAATTCCAAGTCTTTGCTATGTGTCTCTCTTGAATATGCGCTTATCTCCTCGGCCATTCTGCAAACAATCTCCATATTCAGGCGGACGGCTGCATATTTCGGGATACCGGCGCACCCAAGGATTTCATCGTTATCAAACACCCAATATGCATCGTATCCGTTTCCCGCACCCGTCACCTCCCGCCATGTTTTGACAAAGTTCTTAAAATCTTCAGCGTATTCTTTAGACGCAAACAAAAGATCTTTCCCATGAGCATTTTCAAGCACTTTCATGAGGGCAAACACCTTTTCCGCTCCTTTGGCGTTTTTTAGGATACTAATAGAAGTATCATAATGAGGCAAATTTGTGAAGCGAACTCCGGCTTCCATTTTACCCTAAATTTGCTATACTAAACCCATGATTTTAGGGCATGAGCGCCAGTGGGAATACCTAAAAAAAGTGCATGAGCAAAAGAGCTTTGCCCATGCGTATTTGTTTTTTGGACCTCAACACGTCGGAAAAAGGACAATCGCAAAGGAATGGGCAAAGCTCTTTTTCTCAGTCGAGGCAAAGGAAGGGATTGACGCCGGAACGAATCCTGATGTTATTTTCTTCTCAAAAGAAAACGCGCTTGTTCCGACGGAGACGGAAAGTTCCATCAGCATTGATTCCATCCGCGAGTTAAAACGCCTGTGCTCCCTTGGTTCGTATTCCGGCGGGATGCGTTTTGTGATAGTTGACGGCGCTGAAGACATGAGGATTGAGGCGCAAAATAGCTTTCTCAAACTTCTTGAGGAGCCTCCCAAAAACACTATTATCATTCTTATCAGTGCCGACGCGGAGATGCTTCTTCCGACGGTACGCTCACGCTCAATTCCCGTTGAATTCGGCTTTGTGGCGGAGAGTGAGATTAAAAAATATCTGAACAAACAGGCACTCGCCTCTTCAATTGACGACATTGTCGAAATTGCTTTGGGCAGGCCCGGGGTCGCAGTCCGGCTTTCGGAGGACCAAAAAATTCTGAAGGAATCGCTGAAAAAATACGCTTCGCAAAAAAGCATTCTTAATTCGGACCTTGCGAGGCAATTTCGCCTGTCGCAGGACCTGGCGAGGGATGAGCATGGGGCGGATGAAATACTTTTTCTCATGTTAAAAGACATCGAAAAAAATATCACATCCGGCGGCGGAAACCTTTCTCTCACGGATGCCGCAAAGAGAATTCTTATGGCGCGCGAAGCAATGAAACGAACGCCGATAAACAAACGTCTCCTTCTGGACACGGCATTTCTTGCTTATGCGGACAGGAGATAACAAAAAATTTTTATGAAAACACTTCTTATCGTCATTATTTCGCTTGCCGTGCTTGGCATTGTCTTTGTTATTGTTTTGCCGTTCATGCTCGGGTACACCCCCCAAACTCCCCAAAAAGCCTCCGAAGCACCCGAGGCAAAAGAGGTTGGAATTTTCCGTTCGCAGGACAAAGGGGGTACCTGGCAGCGCATTGTTGAATCGGAAAATATCGTTCCAATCAACGCATATCCCATTCTCGATATGACATTTCATCCGCGGGGTTCGGACATTATTTTTGCCGGCACAAAGGGAGGAGGGCTTTGGAGAAACGTCTCCAAGAGCAATACATGGGACAAGATTCAGGATAAAAATAACGTTCTTGACGCCTCGTCGCAGATATATAAAATTGCCGTAGACAAAAGCAATCCCCAAGATATATACCTCGCGGCTTACCAAGGAGATCGCGGGAGAGTGTTGAAATCAACCGACGGCGGGGGCTCATTTCAGGAGATATATTTTACTCCCGTCGAAAAATTCGGAGTCTTTGACCTGTATGTCGGCGGAGGGGCGGTATATATGATAACGGGACAGGGTGGTTTTTTCATAAGCCGCGACCACGGAAAATCATGGCGCGTCGTCCGGTGGTTTTTGGACGGCCTTATCAAGCTTGTTGTTGACCCAAACAACCAGAGCGTTATGTACATTCTGACCCCGAAGGGAAGCATTTTCCGGACAACCGACAGCGGCGAGTCATGGCTTGATATATCGAACTACCTTTCGAAATACGCCGGCGCCAGATTAAATCAAAACTTATTTATCGACCAGAATTCCCGGCTGTACCTTGCTTCCAACTACGGACTTATCACGTCAAAAAATCAGGGAAAATCATGGGAAGAGGTTCCGCTCATTATTCCGCCCCAAGTGCTTCCGGTGCTTTCCGTTGCGGTAAGTCCCGATAACGCGAGCGAAATATACGTTTCCGCATCAAACGAATTATATAAAACCGAAGACGGAGGAAAGAGCTGGTCGGTTGCCGCTTCTCCTTCCGGCAAAAAACTTACGATGATCAAAGTTGACCCGCAAAGTACGAATACTATTTACGCGGTTGTGACGAAATAGAATGTTGAATATAGAAGGAGGAATGTAGGTTACGGTTATGGTATCGGCACTGCAAAAATTTCTTTATCAAATTATTTTAAGTAAAACACAACGTGTATGCATAGTGAAAATCTCAAAGAAAAACTGAACAAGGTTTATACCCCCCTTTTTTTTACGGGCAATCTAGTTATGTTGGTTGGCTATTCTTGGAAGCTTTTATTCGGTAGTGAGGGTTTTTTTGGGTTGATTTTTTTGAGCAGTGGCGCTTTTCTGCTGCTAGCTTCCATTAGCATTAAAACATTCCAGGTCGAGCGGACAGGGTCACTCGTAGAACAGAAAAAGTTTTACAGGGCGTCTTTTTATGGCATGGTGTTCGCTTTCGTAGTACTGTTATTCGCTTTATTCATTAGTTAACTAGTATTAAATAAATTTTTTATGGATACTTTGAAAGAAAAACTGAATAAAGCGCTTGAGCACTTTAAATCCGAAATTGCGACGCTTCGAGCGGGTCGGGCAACCCCTGCGCTTGTTGAAGACATTGAAGCCGATTACTACGGAACAAAAACGCCCATCAAGGCGATGGGAGCTATTTCCACTCCCGAGCCGAGGCAAATTCTCATACAACCATGGGATAAAAACGCCATTCAGCCCATCGAAAAGGCCATACAGGCTTCCGAGCTTGGCATCAACCCCGTTGTTGACGGGCAATCGATCCGAATCACTCTGCCCCAGCTTACGGAAGAGCGCCGGCGCGATCTAATAAAAGTTTTGGGCAAAAGAATGGAAGAAGAGCGCATCGTCGTGCGGAGAGCCCGCGAAGATGCCATTCGGGAGGTGGATGAAGCCGAAAAGAGAAAGAAAATTTCCGAAGACGACAAAAGGCGCAAAAAGGAAGAGATACAAAAACTGAACGACGAGATAAATAAAAAAATTGAGGAACTTAGCGCAAAAAAGGAACAGGAAATTATGACGGGATAAGCTGATCTGTTTGGCGCACAAATATATGAAGGAAACAGAACCAACAGGAGGAAGCAATGAAATTGAGCAAACGAAAAAACTTATACGTCTCATAGAACAGGATGGCCACACGAAGTCTTTAACCGTAGCACAAATGGCATTGCGAGATATTGCGGTGGGTCGGATAGATGCGGCTTTGCTAAGGCTTAAAGTTGATCTGGATAAAGTTATTGTATCAAATCGAGAACTGTACAATTATGTTTTGGAGCTGCTAGAAAAGAGGGGCTTACGTGGTTAAGGGTCTTTAACAAGGCCATTTTCCGTTTTTCAAAGTGGACATGAAGCTTGTTTTAAAAACTTCTCCGCGGAGTGTCGGCAACATGGGTTTTCTGAATGGAAAGCCTGAACGTTTTGTTATTAATAATCGCAATCGTTTTTATTACTCTCTCGGAGTGCGTCCCAAACAGGTTGCCCGGTGCGGACAGGTACATGGGAAACATGTTCGAGCCGTTTCAAAGATTCCGGCAGCGGGATATTTTTTGAAAACTGACGCGCTCATAACTAACAAACCTGGCATATTTCTTACCGCTGTAACCGCCGATTGCTTTCCGGTGTTTTTTTATGCTTCGGGAAAAGGAGCTGTCGGAATCGCGCATGCCGGCTGGAGAGGTGTTGTAAAAAAAATAGTTCCGGAAACACTTCATGCAATGGTAAAAGTATATCTGCTTAAAACCGAAGATGTTCGTGTCGCTATCGGTCCCGGAATCAGGAAGTGCCACTTTGAAGTAACCCGGGAAGTGCTGCTCAAGTTCAAATCGTCCCGTGCGTTCATTTTTCGGCGAGGCAGAAAAATTTTCATAGATTTACCTGGCATCATTCGGGATCAACTTCGGAAAGCGGGTGTCCGCCACAAAAACATAGTGGATTCGGGGGAATGCACCTGCCACAACCCCCGAAAATATTTTTCCTATCGCCGCGATAAAAGCGAAGAGCACCCGAAGGGATTCGGCAATATGATATCGGTTATCGGATATAAAAAATAACATATGAGGATCTTCCGTTTAATTCGAATGGATAGGAGGAGCCAATCACTCATCGCCATGAGCGGTATTATTTTTATCTATACCTTTGCAACAAGCATCATGCAGTATAACCTCTCAATTTTTACCGGCGCGATGGCTCAATCGTACACGCTCTTCGGCATCATCATGGGGCTTCCATGGCTTTTTTCCCTTCTTACAGATATTCCTGTCGGGGCGCTTGCCGATCGTTTTGGATATAAAAAGACGGTTGCACTTGGCCTTTTCGGTCTCTCTTTCAGCGGGTTTCTTCTCTATGGGGTTTCGAATTTTATTCAACTTTTCTGGGTATTGGTAGTATTTGGAGTTTTTGAAGGCCTGCTTACGGTTGCAGGCCTTGCACTCGTTATTTTGTCTTCACCATCCGGTAAAGAGAATCAATTTGTCGGCGGATACACAACCGCCTCTAGCCTCGGATATGTGGTTGGGCCGTTTGTGGGGGGACTTGCAGTCGCATGGTTTGGGAACGGAATTCCGTTTCTTATGTTCGGAGTAATTTGCCTTTTTGCGGCCTTCGTCGCAATAATACTTCTGAAAGACGGCAGGGGAGCACAGCAGTCATTTTTTTCCGCTCTTGCGGATGTTTGGAAAAAGGACAGAGTATATATTTCGGAAGTTAAGGAGTTCTTTTCGGTCGGCAGGGAATCCCTTCTCGTCGGATGTTTCATGCTTCTTACCGGCATGTGGAGCGAGTTTATTTGGGCGATGGAGCCTCTTTTTATAAATCAGGCAGGAGCTTCGTATGCTGTCGGCGGCATAGTTCTTTCGTTTTTTGTAGCGCCCTTTGCCCTTTTCGGTTATGCCATAGGACGATGGATAGACCGCACTCAAAAAAGATTTTTTTCCATTATCTTCGGCCTTGTTTGCGCGGGCTTCGGAATTCTTTTCTTTAGTTTTGCGACTACACCATTTTGGTTTTGCTTTTTTGCCGCCCTTGCGTCTGTCGGATTTGCGTTTTTTTATGTTTCAATAAATGGCATCTTTGATTCGCTCTCCGATCACCACCGAAGAGGCCACATGACAGGCGTCTGGCAGGCGGCGGAGGATATCGGTTTCGTTCTTGGTCCGATAGCCGGAGGTATTATCGCCGATTTTATCGGTATGCGGGGGGCGTTTTTTGTTTTTGGAGCTCTCTTCCTTATGCTCACACTTCCGGTTATTTTTGTGCGCAGAAATATTCAATTTTATGAAAAAAAAGCGGCTTGATGATATTTTAATATCGCAAAACCTTGCATCGGACAAAAACGACGCGTTTATTGTCGTTACCGAGGGCAGGGTGTTTGTTGACGGGCAGAAAGCAGTTTCTCCTTCACAGCTTGTTCCGGCCGGCGCCGACATTGCGGTTTGTAAAAACGACGGGTATGTCGGGCGGGGAGCGCTGAAACTCGAAGGAGCAATAAAAGATTTCGGCCTACAGCCACAAGGGAAAATATGCGCGGATATTGGGGCGGCAACGGGCGGATTTACGGAGGTTTTGCTGAAATACGGGGCAAAAAAGGTGTATGCCATTGACACCGCGAAAGGCAAGCTTGCAGAAAAAATTCGCAAAGATGAACGGGTTGCCGTCATGGAAGACACGAACATCCTGTACCTTAATGCATTGCCTGAACGTGTGGATTTAGCTACTATTGATGTATCATTCACATCGCTCCGATTGGTGCTTCCGGCGCTAGAAAAGTTTTTGATAAAGGGTGGAGAGGTTGTTGCCCTGTTCAAGCCCCAGTATGAAACACGCGACCACGACATGTTAAAGCATGGTATCGTGAGGGATGACGTGGCGCGCGAAGGATTATTGCTTGATTTTAAGAGGTGGCTTGAAAACACTGATTGGACGCTTGATGGAAGCATTAAGTCTCCTATACGAGGGTCAAAAGGAAACACGGAATATCTTTTATATTTACGAAAATGATTTTTTCAATTCTATCATTTGTTTTTCTTATCGCAATCCTCGTTCTTGTGCATGAATGGGGCCATTTTTGGACTGCACGCAAGCTTAAAATAAAAGTTGAGGAATTCGGCTTTGGGTTTCCTCCGCGAGTGGGCGGAATTACAAAGAACGGCATTCTCTACTCATTGAATCTCCTGCCTCTCGGCGGATTTGTAAAAATATTCGGCGAAGGCGGAGAGGGGGAAGGAAACCCCGAAAGTTTTATTTCACGCCCCGTGTGGCAGCGTTTTGTCGTCATTGGTGCTGGTGTGTTCATGAACCTTGTGCTCGCGTGGGTTCTTTTCAGCTTCGGCGCGGGCCTCGGAACTCCGTCCATTATTGATGAGGAAAATGCGGAGGAGGCGGGGGGTGCCGGAGTTACCATCATCGGCGTTGTTCCGAAGTCGCCCGCGGATGCGGGTGGCATACAATTCGGCGACGTTGTAACTCGTCTTGAAAATCTTGATACCTCTGCCGCGGCTGACGTGAAAAAAGTTCAGGAGCTTCAGGATTTTATTGCCAACAACGCCGGTCATAAAATAAAGATGGGTATCAAGCGGGGGAGTGCTGTAGTTGAAGTTACTGCCGTTCCGCGCGTAAATCCTCCGGAGGGGGAAGGGTCGCTTGGTATAAGCATCGCGCTTGTCGGCATCGTCAGAGCGCCGTGGTATACGGCTCCATGGGAAGGCGCAAAAAGGGTTGTTATTTCTCTTGAGAATATTGTTTCCGGATTTTATAGCCTTTTCAAAGATCTTTTTGCCAGCGGGAAAGTTTCGGTTGATGTTTCCGGACCCGTCGGGATATTTGTTGTCGCGGGGCAAGCGGGACAGCTCGGGTTTGCGTATTTCCTGAATCTTATTGCCGTTCTTTCCGTCAATCTCGCGTTCTTGAACGCAATGCCTATCCCAGCACTCGACGGAGGACGCATTCTTTTTCTTGCTATTGAAAAAGTGCGCGGAGTCAAGGTGAATCAGCGCATCGAACAAATGGTTCACACCATCGGCTTTGTCGTGCTTATTCTTCTTATGCTTGCTATCACATACCGCGACCTCACGAGGTTTTTATAGCCGGGGGTATTGACTTTCTCTTGAATAAGAGTACAATGGACATTACAGGTCGTATTATTCATCTATTATAAGCTCACGAATATCATATTTATGTTCGGGGAATAACCGCGAATAATTATCAAATTATTTAGGTAGAACCCAATCAAATTAGTAAATATTCGTGGTTATTTCGCATCATGTTTCAGCGAGACGATCGAGGAAGCGGTGGCCGGGGCAACTGGTCACAAGGTCCTCGGGAAATGCACCCGGCAACATGTTCTGATTGCGGCAAAGAAACGGAAGTTCCGTTCAAGCCGTCATCTGGACGCCCAGTGTTCTGTCGAGACTGCTACGCCAAAAAGCGCCCAGCTCGATATTAATTCCTTCAAAATCCCGCTCTTTGAGTGGGATTTTGATTTTCACTGTTTGTCCGGCCGACGAAAGCGGACGGGAACAAACAGTGAACCCCGTACCAAGCTTAGAAGCAAAGTATTTTCAAGGCACAAGTAAGGCGTAGCAAAGCACATAATAGCTTTTGTGCTTTGCGAAGGCGGTACCGAGAGGTTGGCTTGGAGTAACCCTTGCGAACCTTCGAGCTTTGGTGCGGGGCGGCGATTTACTTTTGAAAACAAGGGCGCATTCATGCTACTATTCCCGTATGCGATACGAATACATCATCATAGGCGGAGGGATTGCGGGAATAACCGCCGCCGAGACCATCCGGGAGCATGATCCAAAAGGAGAAATCGCGATTTTTTCGAGGGAGCCGCATTTGCTCTATTCCCGCGTTGAGATACCAAGTTTCCTTAAGGGCCTCGTCAGGCGCGACCAGCTTTTTTTGCGTACTCTCGGCGACTTCGATAAAAAAAGAATAAATCTTTTTTCGGAGCGCTCTGTTGAATCTATAAATATACGGCATAAAAAAGTCGTCCTCGATAACAGGGAATCTGTTTTTTACGGGAAACTTCTTATTGCGGCGGGCGGGGAGTTGGAACAGTGGAAAGTTCCCGGGGCATATTTGAACGGGGTAGTACGGATGCAAACGCTCGACGATGCGGACGCTATCGCAAAGCATTTGGGCGAAGCAAAAAAAGCGGTTGTTGTAGGCGATTCGTTCACAGCGCTCGAATTTTTGGAAATTTTTTCATTAAAAAAAATTCCAGTGACACTCGTGTGCCTTGCGCCGTCGGTTTTCCCGGCTATACTGGATGCGGCCGGCATGGAACTTTTCACGCATAATTTTAAAAAACATAAAATCGAAACACGGTTTGGAGAAAGCATCCGCGAAGTGAAAGGAACCGAATGTGTTACGGGGGTTCGCACAAGCCGCCCCGCAGAACTTGAGGCGGACACTGTGGCAGTGGACCTCGGCAGCACAAAAAACCTCGTTTTTTTTACGGGGCAGGATATCGAGATCGGAAAGAACGGCGTCAAAACGAACGAATATCTTAAGACAAGCGGCGAAGACGTTTGGGCGGCGGGAGATATCACCGAATATTATGATGTTGTGTTCGAGCATCATCGGAGTGTTTCCAATTGGACATCGGCATTTTTGCAAGGAGAAACGGCGGGACTCAACATGGTCGGCAAAAAAACTCCTTTCAAAAACGTATCGTTTTACTCCATAACGAACCTTGGATTGCACATTACGGCTCTTGGAGAATGCGAAACGGGGCCGGATATTGAAACAGTTTCGCGTTCCGACACATTGCAGGGAATGTACGAGCGTTTTTTTCTTGACCGGAGCGGCATTCTCAAAGGAGTATTCATTAGTAATATGTTTCAAGACAAACCGATACTCGCAACCTGGATAGAAAGAAAAGTTTCTCTTGCGGGCATTAGGGGGCGCTTATCCGATATCGGACTTGACCTCAAGGATGTGGTTATCGGGTAGTGGTGTGAAGCGCCGGAATTTGCATTGACGGATAGTATATGTAATAATCAATTCTATGGAAAACGAACAAAAACAAACAACAGTTTCATCGGAAACTTCCACCGGCGGACAACCTCAAGGAGGAGGGTTTTCTTCTTCGCCCCTTTCGGTTCCGGTATCAATAGTTATTGCCGGAGCTATCATAGCGTTAGCCGTTGTCTATTCGGGAGGAACACGCCAAGGAGGAGCTCCCACGGCAGGACAACAGGCCGGAGAGATTTTCAATGCCCGTTTTGCGGCAAGTTTTTCCGTGAGACAGAATCGAAAATAGTCGATATATATGTAAAGACCGGAAAGGTAAGGTTTGTGTACAAACATTTTCCGTTTCTTGGAAATGAATCGGAGTGGGCCGCACAAGCCTCGGAGTGCGCAAAGGAGCAAGGGAAATTTTGGGAGTATCACGACTATCTTTTTAATACTATCTGGGATAATTACTACGGGAAGGGCAAAGGCGGTGAGAACGTGGGTGCTTTCTCAAAAGCCAACTTGAAAAAATTTGCCGTGGCCCTCGGTCTTGATACGGCAATATTCGCTCAATGCCTTGATACGGAAAAATATAAGGATGTCGTGAACGAGGAAGAGGCACTCGGGAGGAAGGTCGGCGTGCAGGGAACTCCGAGCACTTTTGTGAATGGAAAAATGATCGTTGGGGCTCAGCCTTTTGAGGTGTTTGACGCCGCCATTAAGGAAGCGCTTGCCCAATAATAGTTTTTAGGGAAATATCCGGAAAAGAGAGGTGAAAAACCTTTCTTTTCTCTTTTTTGGGTGGAACAAGGGAATAGCTAGAATATTTGTCCACTTGTTATTCAAGGTAGGGTTGCGTAACGCGAGAACCGAGACTATAATAAATGGGCATTTTAAGTATTAATAGCTTACTAACTACGTATGAATCAAGAAAAACAGGAAAGAATCAGACAGGCAAAACGCAAACAAGCACTCAAAACTTTTATTATTTGGGCCGGCATTGCCGTTTTGCTCGTCGGATTTGTATGGGGAATTATCGCTGTTTTGAAATATAAAAACACTAATCTTCCGGGAACATTTTACCAGGAAGTAGGGAGAGAGCATGTCGGTCTGAATGATCCGTTGCCGGTAGCATATAACTCAAACCCACCTTCTTCCGGCGCGCATTTTTCCCAGCAGGCAAATTGGGGAATTTACGATTATGAAGTGAATGATCGGATATTTATGCATAATCTTGAGCATGGAGGTATTTGGATAGCGTATCGCCCGGGAATACCTCAAAATGCTGTCGATGATCTTAAGGCGATTGTCAACGAATATAGCAGAGCAAAACTTGTCATGGGGCCGCGGTCGGCAAATGACGCCGACATAGCGCTTGTTTCTTGGAGCCGGGTTTCCAAGTTTAGCCTTGCGGGAGGCAGTCTCACATACGAGCAAAAAAACGAAATACGGAGTTTCTACCGGAGCTTGCGTGATCACGGGCCCGAGCTTGTGCCGGATAATACGCCCGGCATTGATCCGAAGAGCGTGCAATAATGATTGAGAGTTTTGTTAGCTGGATAATTTATAATTTTTATGTACGACGTTATTATTATCGGCGGAGGGCCGGCGGGGACTGCCGCGGCGGTGTATACCGCCCGCAAGCAATTGAAAACGCTTTTGCTCACTGAATCGTTCGGAGGGCAGTCAATTGTTTCTGACGATATTCAAAACTGGATAGGCGAAAAGCATATATCCGGTTTTGACCTGGCAAAAAAATTCGAGGAACATGTCCGGAATTTTCCCGGTGTGGTGGATATTAAAACCGAAAAAGTTTCTGCTGTAAAAGCAATTCCTTCCATGGAAGCTTCTATCCCTCTTTCCGCAAGTGTTGAGGCGCTTGGGGGAGATGTTCAGCGGTTGTCGGACTTTGAAGTTACGACTGACACAGGCACATATCAAGGGAAAACCGTTATTGTGTGTTCGGGTGCTCGCAGGAGAAGACTCGGCATTCCCGGAGAAGACAAATTCGACGGCAAAGGAGTTGCGTTTTGCTCAACGTGCGATGCTCCGCTTTTTTCAGGAAAAGTAGTCGCGGTTGTTGGAGGAGGAAATTCCGGAATGGAGGCGGCTGTGGACCTTTTTCCGTACGCATCGAAAATATACGTGCTTGAGTTCGGTACGGCCCTAAAAGCCGACCCTGTAACAGCGGAAGAAGTAAGGAAAAATTCAAAAACCGAAATAATACTGAATGCCGAAGCAAAAGAAGTTGTTGGGGAAAAGTTCGTAACATCCATCAGATATGCCGACCGCGCGACAAATAAGGAAAAGATTCTTTCTGTTGACGGAATATTTGTTGAGATTGGCTCCGTCCCGAACTCGGAAATGGTAAAAGGGCTTGCCGATATCGACAAATACGGGCAAGTTGTTATTGATTCGAAGCATGCTTCCACTTCGCGTCAGGGAGTGTTTGCCGCAGGAGACGTAACGGACGACCCCTACAAGCAAAATAATATTTCGGCAGGGGATGGCGTTAAGGCGGCCCTTGCCGCGTATGCGTATTTGCAGAAGCGCGGAAGACAAAGTCCGGCTGAAGAGCAGAATAATCAAGGAAAATAAAAGCCGCACACTTTTCGGTGCCGGCATCAGTTTTGATTAATGACCTGGTTCAGACCAGCGGGAAACAAATTCAGGGGTAAGTTCAAATGCAAGTTGCGCGCAATATACAGTTTTTTTAATATCTCCCCGTTTTTCCGCCAAAGAAACTGCTTCGAGAACCTCGTTGGGCGCGCAAGAGATTTCTGCATTTTTGCAAAGGGAAAGAATGTTTTCCCATGTAAATGCGCCCTTAACATTTATACGTGCCATCAGATGTGGAATTTCTTTTGAAAGATCAACGGAGATGCGAGGTGCCGGCTTTGTGGCCACAAACTTCCTTCTTTGCTGGGGGTCGTTGCTTAGCATAGTATATTTTATAATTATTGTGTCAAGTTTTTTACAAAGCTCCATATGTAATAATCAGAGGAGGAAGATACAGCAACAATGTCAACATTCTTCGAGAACACTCTTAAAATATTGGAAGAAGCGGGAGCAATCGCCAAACTCGACGGCGGTATTTTGGCGTTTCTGAAAAAACCGAAAAATGTTTTGGAGTTCGAAATTTCGGTGGATATGGAAAAGGGGGGAACGAAAAAGTTTCAGGCGTGGCGCGTACAGCATAACGACGTTCTTGGCCCGTACAAAGGAGGGATACGATTCCATCAGGATTCGAGCCTGGATGAAGTGCAAGCGCTCGCTTCTCTCATGACATGGAAAACTTCTCTTATGGGAATTCCTTTTGGAGGAGCAAAAGGAGCGGTCAGGGTGAATCCGAAAGATCTGACAAAAGGAGAACTTGAACAATTAAGCCGCGGGTTCGTGCGCGGAGTTTTTGATGCGATCGGCCCGGAGCGTGATGTTCCGGCGCCTGATGTAAATACCGACGGGCAAATCATGGCCTGGATGATGGATGAATACTCAAAAATGAAAGGGTACAATGTTCCGGCTGTTCTTACGGGCAAGCCCGTCGAACTTGGCGGTTCGCGTGGGCGCGATATTGCGACAGCGTTCGGAGGGTTTGTGGTGCTCCGCGAATACCTGAAAAAGGCAAGCGATGTTTCTCTTCTGACCGGCGACTTAACGTGCGCCGTGCAAGGGTTCGGGAATGTCGGCGGGCACATGGCGCGGATGCTTGCCGAAGCGGGGTTTAAGGTTGTAGCCCTTTCCGACTCGAAGGGAGCGATTCGTCGTTCGGAAGGAATCAACGTTTCCGAACTTATAAAAATGCAGAAAGAAAAAGGAATTATCAACAACAAAACATGCTCTCTTGAAGAAGCCTCCGGAGGAAATTGTAAAATAATCGGCAACAAAGAACTTCTGGAATTTGATGTTGATATTCTTATACCGGCCGCCCTTGAGAACCAAATAACGAAAGACAACGCGGAGAAAATAAAGGCAAAAGTTGTCGTTGAGATGGCAAACGGGCCGACGACGAAAGAGGCGGAAGATATTCTTGTTAAAAAGGGTGTAGCTGTCTTGCCCGATATCCTTGCAAACGGCGGGGGTGTGGCGGGTTCATATTTTGAGTGGGTTCAAAATTTACAGCGTTTCTATTGGGAAGAGGGAGAAGTTATTCAGCGATTAGACAAAGTGATGACCGATGCGTTTCGGGCAACCGCGCATACAAAAGGTGAATTTAAATGCACCTGGCGGCAGGCGGCGTTCGTCAGGGCGGTTAGTCGGGTGGCAAGTGCAATGAAGCTTCGCGGATGGCGCTAATCTTCAAAAAGAGCCACCTCGGCTCCTTTTGTTTTTGCGGGGACTCTCGTATATAATAGAAGCGGAATAACCTTTTATTAATTCTTCCTATGGCAAAAATAGCAATAAACGGATTTGGCAGGATTGGGCGGTCATTCTTTCGCCGTGCGTTCGGTATGCCGGAATTTGAAATAGTCGCCGTCAACGACCTGACGGATACAAGTACGCTTGCGTATCTTTTAAAATACGACAGTACGTATTCCCGATACGATAAAAAAGTGGAATTTTCCGCCGATAGTCTCATTGTTGAGGGAAAAAATGTTAAAGTGTTCGCCGAAAAAGACCCGGCGAATCTTCCGTGGAAGGACTTGGGGGTGGACATCGTCATTGAATCAAGCGGATTTTTTACCGATGGCGCAAAAGCCAAAGCGCATTTGGACGCAGGGGCGCGCCGCGTTATTATTACGGCTCCCGCGAAGGGAGAGGTTATGACCGCACTTCCCGGGGTAAACGATGCGTTATTTGAGAAAGGAACGAATCTGATTTCTTCAAACGCTTCCTGCACGACGAACGCTTCAGCACCGGTGATGGAAATTTTAAAGGAAAACTTCGGCGTCAAAAAAGCGATGCTCCAGACTGTTCACGGATATACCGCAACCCAAAAGCTCGTGGACGGGCCTGACCCGAAAGATGTTCGCAGAGGCCGGGCGGCCGCAGTGAATATTGTCCCTTCGACAACGGGTGCCGCAGAATCGGTCATCCAAACCATCCCTGAACTCAAGGGGCTTTTTGACGGTATTGCGATCCGTGTCCCCGTTATTACAGGCTCCATTTCGATGATGACGGCACTCGTCGGGCGCGCTACAACAAAAGAAGAAGTGAATGAAGTATTTAAAAAAGCGGCGTCGGAACCGCGCTGGATTAACGTGATGAAAGTAACGGAAGACCCGATTGTCTCGACCGACATTATTGGAGAGCCGTATGGCGCAATTGTTGACCTCGGGCTTACAAAAGTCGTCGATGGCGACCTTGTTACTGTCTACTCGTGGTATGACAATGAATACGGGTACACGTCGGCGTTGGTGGAACACACTCGAAGGATTGTAAGCAGGCTGTAATTTTATGAGCCAGGAAATTCAAAACATTCTCTCAAGTAAAATATGCACTCACTGCGGAGGGCTCGCGGAGGGGTGGAAGTGCATTCAGTGCAAAGAGGAAGTAAAGAATTATTCTCCGATCCATAAATGCGGGCCGGGAAAGAGTCAGCCGAAATGTAAGGGGTGCAGACACGCCGAAGACGCATGCACATGCTGTTCTCACCACGATAACGGCGAAGCGCATCACAGATAAAATTTGGGTACAAAAAAAGACGGCCTTAAGTGGCCGTTTTTTGGTATTATGCGATTTTGATAATCCCTCCGCCGCGGTAGAAGGTTTTTTCGGTTGTGCCTGGGTTTGCGGGCGGACTGCTTTCAACAGCCTCGCCATTTTTCACCAGAACAGTCTCGACTTCGTCCTTTGGGCCAAGTCTTCGGAGAATTCCGTCCCAATCTTTTTCAATGCCTGTAACGCCGACAACGCGGAAATAATTTTGAGTCTTCGATCTTACTTTTTTGTCCGGCACTCTTTTTGCCGCGCGTCTGATGAGCCGGGCGATTTTTGCAAGCCTTAAGTTCGAATAGTACTCAAGGGCCTCCGGACCTGTTTCGATTGTGTTGCGAAACTCGTACTCTTTTTTCTCTTTAAGTTTGTTTGTGTGTCCGGAGAGTCGGTCCTTATCTCCGAAGAAAGGCTCATAAAAGACATGCCGGCGAATATCCTGGCCATACATGTCACTTGGGCCGTCTTTGACAAACTCCGTTCCTCTTCGATAGATGTGAAAAATTGTTTGAGTCAGTCCGTTCTCCGTTAGGCAGAGTTCGTATTTCTCAAAGTCGCGCTCGACGACATATGTCCCTTTTCTATTTCTTGGATGGGTCCAGGCGGCATAATCTACTTCCCCCCACCGTGTTCCCTTTTCAAAGCGCACATTGCGCGAAAGCGTCCGCTCTCCCGAAACAAGCCGGAGAATGGCACCGGGATTGAATTTGAAGAATTTCGCGAGCCGCTCATCGCCGAGGGCATCGGCAAGCTGCTTTTCGGGCGGTACCTCCGATCGTAGATTCCGGAATATCATGTTCTGTGCCCTTTTTCCCCGGCGGTTTTCTTTTTCGGCCAAACACTGCAGGAATACTGTCCTGCTTTGAAGTAGATGCAGTCTTCACCGATACTCTCCGCAACCTCGGCAAGTTTTTCGAGAAGAGGCGGAATGCGTTCTTTGCCGAGAAAGGATACCTCGTACATGCACGACTCGTCATAAATGAGTTCCGCCCCGTCGTTTTTCCAATGTCCGAAATAGGGAACGAGAGTTGATGTAAACGCGCCGAAGTTCCGGACGAGAAAAGAATGAAGGCCGTCCTGTATCGCGCGGGAATCCACGCGCCCCTTGAGTTTATATGATGGAATAAAGAATACCGCCGGACGCCCAAGGTCTTTAAGAACATAATTTCTGCCGCTTTTGAGATTGCCCCACTTATTTTGATTTCTCTTTTTCCGTACTTCTTTTTTTCCTTTCATTTCCATTCTCCTACACGTAGAATTGCCAGTAGTTTGAGATTATGATACACCCGAAGACGATATTGTGGCTCATAAGGATTGCCGTTACTCTCAAGCGAAGCGAGACAGCGCACACAACTCCTGCAAAAATCAACTTCAAACCGAACATTGGCCAAAAACCAATCATTGCAAAGAGGTTCCGTGCATATTCATTCTCTTCAGCAGTAGGGCCCCATTTTTGTATGGCAGCCCATGTGCTATGAGAATCAAGGACTTGTAAAAGAACGGCGAGCGCTGAAAAGACGATAATTATGGTGGTTGAAGCCCGCTTATTTCTCTCAAGAGCCAAAAAGGACACCGCGAGGATAAAAAAGGAGGTGGAGCAGAATAAGGCAATTGGCACGGAAGGTCCCCACAAACCGCATTTTCAGTATATTTATAATAGTATAAAAATATAAGATTGTCAATCGGATTAGGGGTTTAAGGGTGTCTCCGTCTTACCAAACATTGCGAGCCGGAAGCGGCTTTGCCTTGTGGTGTCTCGTATACGAAAGGCCTAGGCGAACCTCTAACGCGGACGATGGATTTTTTTGCGGTTTTTGTATAGAATTTGAGCGTTGCGGGTCTGGAAGAGCCTTGAAACTACTGCTATACTGTGAGTATTCTTAATGTATCATATATGAGACAATCCCAACTTTTCGGAAAAACAACCAGACAAGACCCAGCGGACGAGGTCGCAGTAAACGCAAAGCTTTTACAACGGGGCGGTTTTATCAATAAAACAATGGCGGGAGTGTATGACTACCTGCCGCTCGGCTTTCGCGTGCTGAAAAATATTGAAACTATTATCCGGGATGAAATTGACGCTATTGGGGGGCAGGAACTTTTTTTGTCCGCTCTCCAGCCGAAGGACCGTTGGGAAAAGACGGGGCGATGGAAAACGCTTGAAGAAATCATGTACCAGTTCAAGGACCATTCGGGGCGCGACATGGGGCTTGGAGCGACGCATGAAGAGGCGCTTGCCGAGATTGCACTTGGTTCGGTTTTTTCATACAAAGACCTGCCGCTTGCGGTATATCAAATTCAAACGAAATTCCGCGATGAGCCGCGCGCGAAATCTGGCCTTATCCGCGGACGCGAATTTTTAATGAAAGACCTGTATAGTTTCCATCGCGATGAGGACGACTTGGCGAAATTTTACGACAAGGCCGACGAAGCGTACCGCAAAATTTTTAAACGGTGTGGGCTTACCGTCTATGTGACGGAAGCTTCTGGAGGAACATTCACAAAACAATTCACTCACGAGTACCAGGTGCTGTCGGAGGCGGGAGAGGACTGGACGCTGTATTGTTCAGCCTGCGGATACGCCCAGAACAAAGAGATAAGCGTTCTCAAAGAAGGGGACGACTGTCCGAAGTGTAAAAAAGAAAAAATGAAAATGGGGCGTTCCATTGAGGTCGGAAACATATTCAAGCTCGGAACGAAGTTCTCCGAAGCTTTCGGGCTCATGTATTCCGACGAAAAAGGGGAGAAGCACCCTGTTTGCATGGGAAGCTACGGCATCGGGCCGGGGCGGCTATTGGGGACCATTGTTGAGGTGAATCACGACGAAAAAGGCATTATCTGGCCCGAACACATAGCACCCTGTGCTGTCCATATTATTGAGCTTCCCGCGAAAAAAGGAGAGGAGAGTAAGGCCGGGGATATCAAAAAAGCCGCGGAAAAGCTATATGAGGAACTTCTTGCGGAAAATATTCCCGTGTTGTATGATGACCGCGCCGACAAATCGGCGGGCGAAAAATTCGCCGACGCCGACCTCATCGGTATTTCATGGAGAGTGGTTGTGTCTCAAAAAACGCTTGAACAGGAGGGATTCGAAATAAAAAAACGTAGTGAAAAAGAGCCGCTCATCGCTTCCTCAAAGGAGTTACTGCGTATGCTTGGGGTATCGCCAAAACGAAGTAAAAGAAAAACGGCTACAGAAAAAGCCAAAGACGCGGAAGATGCAAAAAAGGCGTTATTAATAGATAAAGCGTTATTAAAGGACGAGCAAAAAAAAGATAACCCCTAGAAACATCCTCGCATGATAAACAAGCTTCTCGGATATTTTTCAAAAGATATCGGCATTGACCTTGGAACGGCCAACACGCTTGTCTATGTACGCGGAAGGGGCATCGTCATCAACGAGCCTTCCGTTGTCGCCGTGAACCAAAAAACCGGACAGATCGTTGCCATAGGGAACGACGCAAAAAAAATGGTCGGGCGCACTCCGGCTTACATTACCGCAACACGCCCGCTGGTTGAAGGCGTAATTTCCGATTTCGACACCACGGAAGAAATGCTCCGCTATTTCATCCAAAAAGTTCACAAGGAAACATTTTCTTTGTTTCCCCGCCCTCGCGTTGTTATCGGCATTCCGTCGGAAGTTACCGAAGTCGAGCGACGAGCTGTGGAAGACGCCGCGCGAAATGCCGGAGCCCGCGAAGTATATTTGATAGAAGAACCGATGGCGGCGGCCATCGGAGTGCGCCTTCCGGTGCAGGAAGCAATAGGTTCTCTTGTCGTCGATATCGGTGGGGGAACGTCCGATATTGCGGTTATTTCGCTTGGTGGGATTGTTGTATCAAAAAATTTGCGTATCGCGGGAGACCGCTTCAACGACGACATTATCCGATTTGCCCGTGATGAGTACAAACTGCTTTTGGGAGAACGCACCGCTGAAGATATCAAAATAGCAATCGGTTCAGCCTACGAACTCGAAGAACCGCTTGAGGCAGTTATGCGCGGGCGCGATCTTATTACAGGGCTTCCCAAAGAGGTTGAAGTTGACGATTCCGAGATACGCCGAGCCTTGCAACACTCCATTAAAGCGCTCATTTCCGCTATCAAGGGAACCATTGAAGCGACTCCGCCGGAGCTGGTCGCCGATATTATGCATAGAGGTATCATGCTTGTCGGAGGAGGCTCTCTTCTGCGGGGCCTCGACAAGCTTGTTACAGATGAAACAAAAATAACAACGCGCGTTGCGGAAGACCCGCTGACTGCAGTCGTGCGGGGGACGGGAATCGTTCTCGAAGACATCGAGGTCGTAAAAGGCTCGCTTGTGGGAACGGAATACCAAAAACCGCCTATTTCGTAAACCCTCTGCCCGCTTTATGAAACCGCGAACATCATTTTTCAAAAGGAATCTTCTCGTAATCGGCCTTTCGGCTCTCGCGGGCGGTTCGCTTTTTTTTTATAAGACAGCAGCCCCTCCGCTTCTGAAAGAATATGCGTTTTGGGCGGCGTCCCCCGTGATGGTGCGTCTTGCGGGTGTCTCCACGAGCGTTCGGGAACATACGGCCGGTTTTGCCCGGGGGACAGGAGAAGAAATAAAGCGCCTTAGAGAGGAAAATAACGAACTTGCGGCCCGCGTCAATTCGCTAGCATCTGTTGAAAAGGAGAATCGCGACCTCAAAGACGTTTTAAAAATAAAAGATGCTCATCCATCCTACTCGTTCATTCCTTCACGGCTTCTCGGATTTTTCCACGAAGGAAGCGACGAATTTATAATTATTTCCGGCGGCACGACAGACGGAATTCATAGCGACATGCTTGTTTTAGATGCACACAAAGTTCTTGTGGGACGCATTGTTGAATCATACGGCACAGCCTCAAAAGCGAAGCTTATTACAAGTCCGTCCGAGACGCTGAATGGGACTATTCTTCCCTCCGCCACCAAAGTCCTTATTAAAGGAAGCGGATTTCGTGAACTTTCCATAGAACTTGTTCCGGGAAATGCCGAAGTTCATACCGGAGATATTGTCTATTCTGCGGAGAGCGCGCAATACGTCGGGTTAATACCTGCGGTAGGGAAAGTTGTCGAGGTCAGGAATTCCGAGAGTACCGTTTTCAAAAGCGTTAAAGCTTTTCATTTGTATGACCCTCAGTCGTCCGTTTCTGGTGCTCTCGTTGTTGTGCGCAGGACAGGCGAGTAACTACCATGAAAACATTTTTCCTTCTGATCCTCTTTAGTGCGGCAGCGGTATTTGAAATTTCTTTTGTTTCCGGGCTCTTCGATTTTTCCGTCCCTGTTTCTTTTTGGGTTTTTGCCGTCTGCCTTTTTTTTCTGAAAAAAGAAGACATGCCGCTTTTTGGGGTGCTGGCAGTACTTTTTTCCTCCGTTTTCTTTTCCGGATTTGGTTCATATCAGGAGGCACTTATCCTTGCGTTAGCTGCCGCATACTGGCTGAAGACTGTCGGCGGATTGTATCGCCGCTCGGCATTCCTGCTCCATTTCCTGACGCTCATTTTACTCAATGAAGCAGTGCGGATAGTGGCGTTTTCTTTTGGGAAATACCCGCAGAACTTTAGGAAAGAGCTCATGCTTGAAATTTTACTCGTTGCCGTATGCGTTGTTTTTTTTGGCCTTGTTACATTCCGTAAGCGGCGTCCGAAAGGATATAGCATATAAAGCAATACGGCAGATTTGCGGCCAGGAAGCTTAAAACCACTATGAAAGTGTTTTGGAAAAGAAAAAAGAAACATCACGTGCTCATCGACCCGGAAGACATTTTTTCCGATTCTGTTAATTTACCCGGATTCCGGAGGGAAGACCAAGAAGGAGCCATTGAGTCGTCTCTTGAGAGATGGCCGTTTTTTCTTATCGGACTTTTTTTATTTTTAGGCCTTGGCGGACTTCTCACCCAGCTCGTGAGGCTTGAGGTCGTTCGTGGAGATGAGTTCAGGAAACGGGCGGCGATAAATCAGTTCCGCATCACGTATGCAAGCGGGGCCCGAGGTGTTATTTACGACGAGAACGGCAAAAAAATAGCAACGAACATTCCCGTTTTTTCTGCAACGCTCCGCAAAAGTTTCATCAAGGACCCGGAGCAGTTCAACAGCGTTTTAGCGCGTTTAGGGGGGCTTCTGGGAGTTACTCCGGCCGACCTGTTGTGGAATCTTGGAGTTGACCCAGCAAGCAATCCGTTTATGGGCCTTCCGGACGAAGTTCTTCTCTATTCCAACCTGCCGCTTGAAGCAGTTATAGAAATAAAATCACATCGGGAAGATTTTCCCGGCATTGCGGTTGACCAAAAATATTCCCGGGATTATCCGTATGGAGAGGCTCTTTCGCATATTCTTGGGTTTACGGGACGAGCTCAGGCTAAAGACGCGGCAAAAGGATATTCGCTCGGAGACACCATCGGGAAGGACGGGATAGAAGCGGAATACGAGGGCGAACTTAGGGGAGAACAAGAAAAAAATATCATTGAAGTGGATGCCTTTGGCAGGACTGTTGCCGAATCCCGCCTTCTCAAGGGAGGAAATGAAGGAGGAAGCCTTGAACTGAATATTGATGCCGAACTTCAGTCATATGCGTACGAAGTTCTGAAGAACTCAGTAGCTGTGCACAACAAAAAAGGAGGGGCGGTGGTTGTATCCGACCCGCGGGACGGGTCAATCAAGGTGCTTGTTTCTTTTCCCTCATACGACAACAATATGTTTCGCGGCGGAGTCTCAAAAAAAGAAATGGAACGCGTTCGCAACGACAAACGTTTTCCATTCCTGAACCGGGCGATAGCGGGCGGATACCCTTCGGGTTCGTCCATTAAGCCTGTTATGGCCGCGGCCGCTCTCCAAGAGCGCATCATCGACCCCTTAAAACAAATTTTTGACCCCGGATATATTGAGGTCCAAAATCCTTATAACCCGGACCAAAAATCCATTTTTAAGGACTGGAAGGCGCTCGGATACGTTGATATGCGGGAAGCGCTTGCGTGGTCCGCTAATGTCTACTTTTTTATCATCGGCGGAGGATATCAGGGACAGGAGGGGCTGGGCATCGCTCGTATAAAAAAATATGCGGGTTTTTTCGGATTCGGCTCGGAGCTTGGCATTGATCTTCCCGGCGAGATACCGGGCCTCATGCCCGACCCGGAATGGAAAAAGAAAAATTTGCCGAAAGATCCGTTTTGGCGCGTTGGCGATACGTATAATACTTCCATCGGCCAGGGCTATGTTCAAGTAACCCCCCTTCAAATAAATTTTGCGACTGCCGCCATCGCTAACGGAGGAAAACTTTTGAGGCCGAGGATTGCCAAAGCTGTTTTGGATTCAGACAAGAAGGTAGTCCGCGAATTTCCGGCGGTTGTTGTCAGAGAAAACTTTGTCGATCCGCAGTATTTAGAGGTCGTTCGCGAAGGAATGAGGCGTGTTGTGACTACCGGTTCTGCCCAGGCCTTGAACGGTGTTGTGGTCTCTGCCGCCGGAAAAACAGGAACGGCTCAGACGGAAACGGGAGTGTATGAACAAACCCAGAACCACGCGTGGTTCACAGGTTTTGCGCCGTACGAAAACCCGGAGATTGCGATAACGGTGTTTGTTGAAAAAGGAGGAGGGGGGGCTACCGTTTCGGTCCCCATTGCCGAGAAGATTTTGAACTGGTATTTTTTGCGCAAGCTTTATCCGGCTCCGGCCACAACAACGCCCGTGGATAACACCCCTTGACGGAAGCCTGCTATTTGTTATGATTAGAAACAATTTTTAACGAGAGCGCGAATCTTCCGATAAAAAACGCTGAAAAACAAATGAATCAGCGTCTGTTTTGGGGGGCATGGCTCAAAAAATGTGGAATATATAAGCCAGGAGGGACTTGAGAAATTAAAAGAGGAACTTCAACAGCTTAAAATCGCTGAACGCCAGTCTATCGCAGAAAGATTAGAAAAGGCAGCCGCTCTTGGGGACCTTTCGGAGAACGCCGAATATCAGGAGGCAAAAGAGGCGCAGTCGCTGAACGAGTCGAGGATCGGAGAACTCGAAGAAATGCTTAAAAATATCGTTGTGATAAAAAAACCGGTCGGGACAGATGTCGTCCAGATAGGTTCGGTTGTTGTTGTTGAGCGTTCTGGAAAAGATGAAACATATTTGATAGTCGGGTCGGAGGAAGCGGACCCTCTATCGGGCAAGGTTTCGAACGAGTCGCCCCTAGGAAAGGCTTTCCTTGGGAAAAAGCGAGGGGAGTCGTTTGAAGTAAAGACCCCAGGAGGCTCCATGACCTATAAGGTTAGGGAAATTAAATAAAGATACCGAAAACCGTCCCGCCTCAAGCGGGGCGGTCCTTATAAGGGGCCGGAGGGTGCACAAAAATTTAAAAATATGCTACCATTTCAGCATGGCGTTGGAAGATATCCGCAACGAGCGGATAAAAAAATTGAACGAATTAAAGAGCTCGGGCGGCAATCCCTATCCCGCTTCTGTTTCAAAAACCCGCGAAATAATTTGCGCGGTACTTAAGAATTTTTCCGCGCGTGAAAAAGCAAAGAGAAAGGTAACCGTTGTAGGCAGGCTTATGGCGCGTCGCGGGCACGGAGGGGCAAGTTTTGCCGACCTGAAAGACGCTACGGGTAAAATTCAGCTTCTATTCAAAGAGGATACGCTCGGGGGAGACCAGTACGGGCTCTTTTCGTCCGTTACCGATGTCGGCGACATTCTTGAAGTAACCGGCGTTCCGTTTACGACGAAACGGGGAGAAAAAACAGTTGAAGTTTTGAAGTGGGCGATGCTTTCAAAATCTTTGCGGCCGTTGCCCGAAAAATGGCACGGTCTTCAGGATGTTGAAGAACGCTTCCGAAAACGCTATCTCGATATTCTTATGAATGAAGAGGTGCGTGAGCGCTTTAAAAAAAGAGCGGATATCGTACGAGACATGAGGAAATTTTTGGCCGGAACAGGTTTTGAAGAAGCGGAAACTCCGATGCTCCAATCAGTCGCGGGAGGGGCATTGGCTCACCCGTTCAAAACCCACCACAAAGCGCTTGATATCGGTCTGTATCTTCGCATCGCGCCGGAGCTGTATTTGAAGAGGCTTTTGGTTGGAGGATTTGAAAAGGTTTTTGAAATAGGGCGCGACTTTAGGAACGAAGGCATAGACGCAACACACAACCCGGAGTTCACGATGCTTGAGGCATATGCCGCCTGGTGGGATGAGGAGGCAATGATGAAATTTACGGAGAGCCTTTTTGCGAATAGCGTGAAGGCGGTTTTTAAAAAAGGAGAATTCGAATACGAAGGCGAAAAAATAAAAGTAAAAACTCCGTTTCAGAGAATCCGGTTTTCGGACCTTCTTAAAAAATACGCGCTTATTCCGGACTATGAAAGCGAAACCAGGGAGTCACTGGCCCTGCGGGCTCAGCGCTTGGGACTCAAAATCGGGAAGCATGAAGGGAAGGGAAAAATAGCCGACGAAATATATAAAAAAATATGCCGGCCGCGCCTGAAAGAACCTGTGTTTATCACAAACCATCCGCTCGACATCTCGCCTCTTGCAAAGAAGTGTTCCGCAGATTCAGAAGCGCATCGCGCGGATGAGGATTTTATTGAATCAATCGAGTACGGTATGCCGCCTGCGGCCGGACTTGGCGTTGGCATAGACCGCCTTGTTATGCTTCTTACGAATGCGCATAATATAAAGGAGGTTATTCTTTTTCCGACGATGAAGCCGAAGTAAAAAGCAATTATTTTTATGGAAAAAGAAGAATTTGCAAGGAAAAACGTCATGGAAAAATACGGAGAAGGAGGCGCCCTGCAGTCTTGGGATAAAATGGCGGAGATGGTAAATCCTCAGTATGCAAAAAAGTTCTATGAACTTATGGCCGGAGAAAGGTTTATCCCGGATGATCTGAATGGATTTGTTTTTTTAAGCCCGAGTAGCAATAAGGCATCGAAAGAGATAAAACTTGCAGAAATTTTCGATAAACGCCTGGAGGGGACTTCTCTGAAGCAGAAACCGATATTTATTGCTTCCGACATTTTTGGCACCCATGAGAAAGACGGCAGGTTTCTCCCCGGGTTTGACCCGGAAAAGAAGCCTCAATTCAAGAATATTGATTTTACATTTGTTACTTCGGAAGCCGGCCGTCTTCCAATTCGGGCTGAATCGGTTACTATGATCATGGATAGGATGGGAGCAATGTGGCATGCGATTGATGACGGACTGGCTTCATCTTCCGCAGCCGCAGGGGAGGCCGGCAGGAAGACGGACGCAGAAAAAATTTTAAAAGAATACGCAGAAAAGTTAAAAAAGGGCGGCGTAATCCTATTCGACGCGTTTCGGGGCAAGGGGCTTGAATCAACCGGCCAGCTTTTATTTCGAACGTTTGGCAAAAAGTTAAAGGATATCGAGGAGCTCGGCTTCTCCTGGAAGCTGGTCGGGAAAGATGAAATGTGTTTTCTTGCGTTGCAAAAACGCACGGACGCAGAAAGCGAAAAATGAAGAAACTCCTTCTTGCAACAGCAAATTCCGGAAAAGTACTGGAATATAAGGCACTCCTCAGATCACTTCCCATTGAGCTTGTTTCGCTGAAAGACATGGGTATTACGATGGCGGTGGAGGAGGACGGAAAAACATTCGAAGAAAATTCGGTTAAAAAAGCAATGATGTATCACGGCCTTTCAGGGCTTCCGGTTTTGTCTGATGACGGAGGCATTGAAATAGACTATTTGAACGGAAAGCCCGGAGTGCTTTCACGGCGTTGGCCGGGATACGAGGCCTCGGACGAGGAGCTCATCGGCATGACGCTTGAAAAACTGAAAGGTGTCCCGAAAAAACGGCGCACCGCGCGCCTCGTTGTCTGCGTAACCCTTCTTTTCCCGGGAGATGAGACGCTCTATGTTGCCGAAGCCGCAAAAGAGGGGGTTATCGGGACGAAGCCGGTAAACCACGAGGAAGGATATCCGTTTCGCGCAATCTTTTATCTTCCGGAACTGAAAAAATATTACAGCGAACTTTCAGCCGAAGATGAGATTCGCGTCGGGCACCGAAAAAAGGCGATTGAGATATTAATTCCTATCATTCGAGAAAAGCTATTATAAAAAATATGGGATACGAAGGGCAAAATTTTAACGAACCTCCGCCTCTTACTTCAAGAAGTAAAGAAGAATTGTTCAAGCTTTTTAGCGCGGAGGAAATAGAAACGGTCCGGAGAATGGTGTCGGAAGAAGTTATGAAAAATCTTCGGGGGGAAACCCCGTTGAGGGGAGTCGAACTTTCGGGAGAGGAACGAACGCTTCTTTCAAAGATGTCTTCCGAGATACGCAAAGCCGCTCGCAACAACGAAGAGCTTGAACGGCAAGGCAGACAAACGGTCGTTTCCGTTGAATTTAACTTAACGCCGGAATCGCAAGCTGTGTGGCAGGGACTTATCGACAAAATGTCACTCCCCATGCTTCGGGCAAATGCCGAACATAAGCCGGAAAAAGCGTCTGCAAAGCCGCCCTTGAGTCCTATTGAGAAAGCGTTTCTACAGGCAGGGGAAACGGCCCGGAAGGGAGCAAAGGAAAAATTTCGCGAGTACGACGAACGAATCCGTGCCGCGATGAAAGGAACTCCGCTTAAGCCGGGAGATACCGTTGAGGGTCTAAAAAAAGATTTCCGTTTTTTTACGAGAAAGGAGTGGGACGAGGGTTTTAAGGGTGACTAGCGTTTGAGGGTATGCTCGACATAAAATTCATTCGAGAAAATCCGGAGAAAGTGAAACAAGGCCTCAAAAATAAAGGGGTTGATGTTGATATTGACGAGCTTTTGAAAACTGATGAAAGCCGGAGAAAAAAAATACGGGAGGTTGATGAAATGCGCGCTCGCCAGAATATTTTAAGCGACGAGATATCAAAAAGCACCGATAGCGAAGAGCGCGGAAGGAAAACAGCCGAATCAAAAGAGGTGAAGGCAAAATTAATTGAAGCGGAAGAAGCGATGAAAGTTGCGGAAGTCGAATTCGATGAATTTCTAAGACAGCTTCCCAATATTCCGCTTGCTGATGTTCCGGTCGGACCGGATGAGTCGGGAAATGTCGTGCTTCGGGAAGTCGGAGTGAAGATAAAGTTTTCATTCAAGCCGCGCGACTATGTCGAAATCGGTGAGAAGCTTGATTTGATAGACACGAAACGCGCCGCAAAAGTTTCGGGAACCCGCTTCGGATATTTGAAGCGCGAAGCTTCTTTGCTTGAATTTGCGTTAGTGCAATTTGCCCTGCAGTTTGTCGGAGATGAAAAAAATATCGCGGATATAATCATGAAGCGAAGCCTTGCGATCGCCCCCACGCCATTTATTCCGGTAGTGCCGCCCGTTCTCATCAAGCCCGAAGCGATGAAAGCGATGGGATACGTCGAGCGGGGAGGAGACGAAATATATTTTCTTGCGAATGACAATTTGTATCTTGTGGGGACATCCGAGCAATCCGTCGGACCGATGTACATGGGCGAAGTTTTTGCTGAAGAAAAATTGCCTCACCGCCATATTGCGTTCTCCACATGCTTCAGACGGGAAGCCGGCTCATACGGAAAGGACACGCGGGGCATCTTACGGGTGCACCAATTCGACAAAGCCGAGATGTTTGTTTTTTCAACCCCCGAAACTTCGGAAGATGAGCATGAACTATTGCTCGGCATTGAGGAGGCTTTAATGGCAAAACTCGGCATACCGTATCATGTTTTGAACATCTGCACGGGAGACCTAGGGGACCCGGCTGCCTCAAAGTATGATATTGAAGCATGGCTTCCCGGGCAAAATGGAGGAAAGGGAGAATATCGGGAAACTCACTCAACGTCGAATACAACCGACTTTCAGGCGCGTCGCCTTAACATAAAAGTTCGCAGAAAAGACGGAAAGCTTGAGTTTTTGCACATGCTGAACGGCACTGGTTTTGCCATTGGGCGCACACTCATTGCAATTCTTGAAAATTATCAACAGGAGGATGGTTCGGTTGGCGTGCCTGAAGCTTTGCAGAGCTTCATGGGAGGAATAAAAGAGATTCGGCGCTGATAGTTCTCTATAAAAAATATAAAATAAAGACCCCATTAGTCAGGGGTCATTTTTCTTTCCCATGGAAATTTTATCCAATCCGTTGTTTTCTCGCGGAGCCAAATAGTAGGCACAACACTGCTTTGCCTGTGGTAAAAAAGTGTCGCAATCGTATATCGCCGCTTCTCAAGTGGTAAAAACCGCGACAGGGTTTTTCCGGTGTCGGCAATATCGTCAACGACAAGCATGCTCTCTTCGTTTGTTTTTGGGTGAATGTATAAAGCGATATCAAACCAGTACGAGATAATCCCCGCGGCAAAGAGTCCTCCGCGCGGGGGTCCCCACACAGAAGTAAACGGTTGTATCGCGTGTATTGATTCGAGCGCCGGAAGCATTTTTTCATACATATCAGACTGAAACTCTTTCCACGAATATATTTCAACTGTCCCGTTGGGCGTGTGGACGATTTCGTTCATGCGTCACACCCCTGCTCATCGATTTCGTCCGTATACACTCCCCTGATAAGTTCGCACCACGCGAATACCCAATCGTTCCTGTTGAGAGTACGCGTCCATGACTGACGCGAACCCTCGGTGGGAAGAAGATGCCCCGACCCGTCAAAATGAATATTCATAATGGCGTATGCGTATTGTCCCTTTTTTACTTTTACGACAAGTGCCGCGTTGGCAATATTTCCGTTGCGCGCGCACATGATGCTGTTGATTGCCTCAATGGAAACCCGCGGAGCGCGTGTTGCCCCAAAATCCCGATTGACGATTTCTTGGGCGGCGATTGCCATGTCTGTTCCGCAGACCTTGGTATCAACTTCCTTTGTCGAGACGAACATGACCGCAAAAAATAAAAGAGGAAGGCAGGCAAGCCCAAAGAGGATAGCAACTTTTTTCACGGCGGACGCCTCGCGAATGTAAAAGAGCCTTTAGTAGCAAAATGATATGATAAAACCATATAGAAGTAAAGGCGTAAACCGGTAACCTTTAAAATAAGGCGCCGGATATGGTATTCTAAGAGCACTCCTATGAATGCAAAAAAACAAGTACGAACATGGATAGAAATTAACTCTTCTGCAATTCACCATAATCTCGGGGAATTTTTAGGGGTTATTCCAAAGCACACCCGCTTTATGGCCGTCGTGAAGTCAAATGCGTATGGGCACGGGCTTTTTACCGTTGCGGAAGCTATGGCCGGAATGAAAGAGTTTGGCACAAGAGGATGGTTTGGAGTTGATTCCGTTGTCGAAGCGTTATCGCTCCGGCGCGAAGGGTTCCGGAATCCGATGCTGGTTTTGGGCCATACACTCCCCGATCGCCTCAAAGAAGCCGCATTAAATGATATAACAGTTACCGCTTCAACATCTGACGCGCTTATGGAGCTTTCAAAGCTTAAAAAACCCCCCGCCTTCCACCTCAAATTCGATACCGGCATGCACCGACAAGGTTTTTTTCCTGAAAAGGCGGGAAAAGTCGCGCAATTTTTAAAAAGAAAGAAACTTGTTCCGTCCGGAGCATATACTCACTTTGCGAGCGCGAAAGATAGGGGGTATCCGACATACACGACTACCCAACTTGAAAAATTCAAAAAAGCCGGGCAGGTACTCAAGCGGGCCGGTTTCAAAAACATGATACTGCATGCCGCAGCGTCCGGGGGGGCGCTACTCTACCCAGAATCTCATTTGGATATGGTTCGCGTCGGCATGGGGCTTTATGGATATTATCCGTCGCCGGAGTCAACGCTGAATCTTTCATCCGGACTTTTTGAGTTGAAACGGGTTGATCTTCAGCCGGTCTTGCGGTGGAAAACGGTTGTTGTGGAAGTAAAAAATGTATCAGAGGGAGTTCCTGTTGGGTACGACTTGACCGAATACACGAAGAGAAAAACCAGGCTTTGCATTATTCCCATCGGCTATTGGCACGGGTTCGACCGCGGTCTTTCGTCCGTGGGAGAAGTTCTCATTCGGGGAAGGCGCAGGAAGGTCTTGGGAAGAGTTTCGATGGATATGATAGTTGTAGATGGGACGGACTCTCCGCATCCAAAACCCGGAGACGAGGCCGTTCTCGTCGGAAGGCAGGGAAGGGAAGAGGTTTGGGCAGGGGAGCTTGCCGAAAAAACCCAGACATCGCCGTATGAAGTTGTAACACGCATAAACCCTCTTATCAAAAGGTTCTTAAAATAAAAATGTCCCGCTTTAGCGGGGCGTTTTTCTCTTGACTGCTATGCGTTCTTGTGCTAGCATTTACCCGAAAGCTTTTTGACAGGAAAAAGTCACATGCGCCAGGTTGCAAATCCGACTGAGCACGACGTTCTTCTAAGCGTTCTTAATCTTTCTCCTTGTACGGTCACGGAAAGCGCCCGCTTTATTGGAAAATCTGATGTTGCGGCCATTACGTCTATTCTTGATGATTGGGCAAAGGAAGGCATTTTGGAGAAGGTGAAAGATATCTACACTCTTCCAATAGGAAATAGTCTCGCTCTCAGAAATGAGTTGCTTCGATACAGAGCAACGCTCCCTCCTCAAGGGTTTAGCCTCGACGACATCGCTCCTGAGGCCGCGGACGCATACCGGAACTGGCTTGCTATGGTTGAGAATTTTCGTGCAGGACATATTCCCGAGAAAGATCACAAACTATATCTTGACGGCATCAGGGTGCTTGCGGTGGGGGCAATAAATAAATTCGACCAGATTTCTCAAAGGCTTTTCGCGACAGATGTGGCAATTTCTGAACTCATCACACATATTGATGAAACAATGAGTGGTCTCGTATCCGTCCAAAAAAAGGCGGCGCCGGATGCCGCCCCGCCTGCTTCAGGAGAAAAAAAGTAGTTTTCAGAACTATGCCGACGGTTTTATTTTCCGTCGGTTTTTGATTTTTTCTATGAGAAAAACGCTCTTACCTGATTGTCCGTATCTTCGGCGTCTCTTTTTTAAGAGACGTTTTTCAGTTTTTGTTTGCATTTGACAAAAATATTTACGTATGCTACTATTGAATTCGGTACTCCAAAAAACAGGGGGCGAAGATGCGCAAAAGCCAGATATTGGTATTGATTTTTTTTGGCTGGTTTTTTATGTGGTCGAATCCTTCAAATTATCTGCACTCCGGACAGCATGGGACATTTGCGACCAAAGAAGACTGTGACAAAGCCCGACAGTGGTATATTGACCAATGGAAACAATATCGTATTTCTCCCGACCAGGTTAGCTGGTGCACATGGGATGGCAAAGATGGGGAACTGAACAAAAAGGAACTAAGATAGGCCATAAAAAGCCCGCAAACGGATGAAACTTCATCCGTTTTTATTATCGAGCGAACGAGAGAAATGCATTTTTTTGTATTTCCGACCTGTCTGTGCAGGCGGGGCGAGCGAAGATAACAAAGGGTTTAGTCCCTCTTATATTTTATCTTTCGAAGTTTGTGGTGGTATTTTTTTGCGAACCGGTGCGATTCGTCGCGGATATGCTGGAAAAGATGCAGGATGCCCCCTGATCCTTCCTGAAGCCGGATGGGATGCTTCATTCCTTCAATATACAATTCCTCCTCTTTTTTTGCGAGCGACGTCAGGATGACGCTTCTTAAATCCTCATTCTTAAGTCTTAATTCTCGTAACACCGTCCTGACGGCGTTCAACTGCGGCCTCCCTCCGTCAATAACCAGGATGTCGGGGAAGTGCCATTCCACATGCCCAAACCGCCTCCGGATGACCTCCTTCAACATTTCAACGTCGTTCGGGCCAAGAACTGTTTTTATTTTGAATTTCCGGTATTGGCTTTTATCGGGGCCGTATTCTGCGTGGCTGGTGTATCGGTAAGGCGAAGACGGAAGCCTTTTTGAAAATACTACCATTGAGCCGACGGCACTTGTCCCGGAAATATTTGAAATATCATAGCCCTCAAGGCGATGTATGGCGCGACCCGTGCCGAAAAGTTCCTTCAATTTTTGTGAGAGGTCCTCTTGGGCGAATTCAATCTCCGACGGGTGCTTTAAAATATGCCGATGTGCAAATATGCTTTCGAGACCAAGCAACTGGTCCCGGAGAAGTGCCGCCTTCTCGAAATTTTGCCCAGCAGAAGCGGCTTTCATATTCTTTTTCAATTCTAAAAAAAGACGCACCCGTTTTCCCTCAAGTACTGCGACTATGTTTTTTATGCTTTCTCTGTAGTGGTTTTTTGGGATTGCCGTTGAGGAATGGCGCGAATATTTTTTATCGAAACAGCAAAACCCCGGACATCTTCCTATTTCCGAATTCAGGCATGGGCGTGTGTGGTTTTCTTTGCATGTGCAGTACGGAAATATTCGGCGGAGGGTGCGCAAAATTGCCGTGAGCGTACCTCCTTCGGTGAAAGGACCGATATAAGAAATTTTTGTTTGCCTCTGCGCCCCTAGTTTTTGTACCGAGTCAGAAATGTTGCGTGGCTGGTGTGTAATAAAAATTCTCGGGAACTTTTCTTTTGTTATCGCGACGTAAAAATAGCTCTTATCATCGCGCATCAAAATGTTGTATTTCGGCCTCCATTTTTTTATGAGTTCGGCTTCCGTTATGAGCGCTTCAAGTTCGGAGGCTAGTTCTAAAAAATTCACGGAAGCGGCCTCCTTCATGAGTTTTTCCGTTTTTGGGCTTTTCCCGGTTTTTAGAAAATAGGAAGATACGCGGCTCCTTAAGTTGGCCGCTTTGCCGATGTATACGGGGGTTTTTCGGGTATTGCGGAAAATATAAACCCCCGGCGTTTTCGGAATTGATTTCGGTTTTTGCATAAGCTTATAATCCACATTATTTCCGGTTTCGTCAATTTGCTTTGCGGCGGTTCCCATGGTATTTTGAGGGAGCCGTTCTTTCGCACTGTAAAAGGTGTCCGCGTGGAGCAAGCCGAGTTCGCCCCGGGAACAGTTATTGTCATGCTGAAGCCGGATGCTTCCAATGAGGAGTTTAAACGCTATTTGGGGGGTGATGGTCTTTCAATTATTAACTACCTTTCAACACTAGGGACGTACCTCATTCGGGTGCCCGATGGAGAAGAAATCCGCTGGGTCAAAATATTCGGTAGCCGCCCTAACGTGCGCGCGGCCAGCGTAACCCATAGGATTGGTATTGTATAAATTAAGGCCTTTTCGGGCCTTTTTCTTTTGGATAAGGCCACTTCCTCCGGGTACTTGATTTCCCGTTTTTTTCGAGGTATGATGTTTTACTATATGGCAGGCACTGATGTTATCAAAATCCGCGGGGCGCGAGTGCATAATTTGAAGGATATTGATATCGATATTCCGAAAAATAAGCTCGTCGTCATTACCGGCCTTTCCGGCTCCGGAAAGTCTTCACTTGCGTTCGATACCATTTATGCCGAAGCGGAACGGCGGTTCGTGGAATCTCTTTCAAGCTACGCTCGGCAATTCTTGGGAATCCAAGACAAGCCCGATGTGGAAAAAATGGAAGGGCTTTCTCCCGCTATTTCTATCGATCAAAAATCGGTTTCAAAAAACCCGCGTTCAACCGTCGGGACCATTACGGAGATTTATGATTATCTCCGTATTTTATTTGCCCGCGCTGGAAAACCTTTTTGCCCGAACTGCGGAAAGGCCATTGGCCGGCAGACGGTGGACCAGATTGTTGACCGCATCCGCGGGGTAAAAAAGGGGACAGAGGTTATTATCTTTGCGCCGCTCATATCCGGCAAAAAAGGGGAGCATCGCGCTATCCTTGAAGAAGTTGAACGCGCCGGTTTTTTACGCGTGCGTGTTGACGGAGAACTTTCAGTCATTAAGGACACAAAAGAAGAGGTTCTTGATAAGCAGAAAAAGCACTCCATAGAAGTTCTCGTTGACCGCTTCTTTTTAAACGCGGATATCGAGCGGAGTCGCATTGCCGATTCCGTTGAAACGGCGCTTAAGGTTGGTAAAAGCCAGCTTATTGTTTCGGGTGGCGGGCAGGATCAGATATTCTCCGAAAAATTCTCATGCGTTGAGTGTGGTGTCGACCTTCCGGAGATTGAGCCGAGAATATTTTCATTTAACAGCCCGTACGGGGCATGCCCGGAATGCACTGGGCTCGGCTCGAATCTTGAAGTTGATCCCGAGCTCGTATTTCCGAATAAACGGTTAACGCTTGCGGAAGGAGCGATACGCCCCTGGGCGTCCGCATCGCATCGTGTTGGGAGGCAGTCGTGGTACTGGTGGATGCTCTCTGACCTTGCCGAGCGGAATAAATTTTCTTTAAACACTCCGGTTTCCGAGCTCTCAAAGAAAATAGTCGATCTCATTTTATACGGAGAAGAAGGAGGGCGGGAGGAATCGGCATTTGAAGGAGTTATTCCAAATCTCAAGCGGAGGTGGAAGGAAACTGATTCCGAATTCACGCGGGCCGAAATAGAAAAGTACATGATTATAAAGGTCTGCCCGGCCTGTAACGGGAGGCGTCTGAAAAAGGAAGCGCTTGCGGTCAGAATTCTCGACAAAAACATTGCCGATGTTTCTTCTTTGTCGGTGGAAAGCCTCAAAAAATTCTTTTCGGAGGATATTCTTCATCTTGTCAGGTCGTCCAAAAAATATGAAGCTATAGCACTTCCTCTTGCAAAAGAAATATCACAGCGGCTCGACTTTCTTATGAATGTGGGGCTTGAATACCTGACCATTGATCGCGAATCAACCTCGCTTTCGGGCGGAGAGGCACAAAGGATCAGGCTTGCAACCCAGATCGGCTCACAGCTTACAGGAATTTTATATATTCTTGATGAGCCGTCCATCGGGCTTCACCAGCGCGACCAGGCGCGCCTTATTAAAACGTTAAAAGAGCTTCGCGACCTCGGAAATACCGTCATTGTTGTTGAGCATGATTCGCAGA
>Ga0075975_103_pt1 | contig 85694 bp, 100 predicted proteins | sample RifGroA2_FD_68001 | JGI IMG/M metagenome (GOLD analysis project Ga0075975, IMG submission 68001) | Parcubacteria bacterium GW2011_GWA2_47_10
AAAGATAGACGAAAAAAACACTTTCGAACCGCCAAAAGAGCCCGTCAATAAAGGAAAAACACCAGCTTTCGCTGATGTTAATCCTATCTGGCTCCCCGGCCAGGATTCGAACCTGGGACCTTCTCGTTAACAGCGAGCCGCTCTACCGCTGAGCTACCGGGGAATAAAAATATTAAACTGTATTGCTCAACGTTAGAGCGGTTCCCGCTCTCCCCGCTGTATTATCCGCTGCGTCCCGGTCTTCATATATTTCATTCAATGAATACCGTGGACTCCGGATACCCGCGTAAAGCAAAACTATTTGCTTTCCGCCCGCTGAGCTACCGGGGAGCAGAAAGTTCAATTTTCACTTAGTCAGTATATATGAAAGAAAAAAAGTAGGCAAGATGCACGGCAAACAAAAAAGCCGACTAGTGTCGGCTATGTGCCCGCCTCGAATCCTAGTTCATCCCTTAGCTTCATCCATATTTTGCCAAGATGATTTTCGCCTTTCCAGTCCGGGCCTCTGCCCCAAAATGAGTCTGTCGGAGAGTCCTCGACCATCTCGAGAGCGCCCGTCTGGCGAAGCTTTTTTTGAATGAATGGATGCTGGGCAAGTTTTGCCCGCACAATCTCTTCCATAATCTGAAGTTTCTTATCGTCCCAGTCAGGAACGATTTTCGAGGCGTACATTTCCGCGAGTTTCTTTGCTTCCATGCCGGAGCGCGAATATCTGATGCGGGCAACTATGAGCGGGTCGTCGAATTTTGCCGCCATGTATGCATGCTCCGAAGTGTTCCAGTCGATACCGCGCCAATAAACCATGAATGAAGACATGTTCGAAAAGCATCCCCATTTTCCGCCAAAGAAAAGAACTTTTTCCATCGCACCCGCCGGACTGTTTAGTGGAAGTGGTTCATCGGCCTCCGCAGTATTCCGTGGTGTGGTGGATGCTTCCACACTTCATACACTTGATACTCGTCGCACAATGCTCCGTGGTGTGGTGAATACTCCCACAGTGGGTGCACTTGATGCTCGTTGGGCAGTTCTTCTTTGTGTGATGTTCACTTCGGCAGTGCGTACACCTTATCATTGGACATCTCCAAAGTACCAAGATCGATAAATTAGCTATAGCATACTACTATACCACTTGTCAACTTGCCCATGACGCCTGTTTTAACTTTTTTTAATTTTCGAAAGAGCTGAACGGCGGGGGACGCTGTTTATCGCCGAGATGATTGCAACAACTTGCGAAAGGGGAGTCCAGCCGTTCACGCGCCCGCGATTGTTTTTAATCTGAACCTCATTACCCCGAACCGCTCCCACAAGATGGGTATAGAAATTTCCACGGACTTTCGCGAGAACGATATCGCCTGCTTCAAGCAATTTAGGACGAACAGGGGAGAGTGTGACCGGTTCCCTGTGCCTGATGATTGGAGCCATCGAATTTCCTGACTCTTTATAATTTTCAACCGTTTCTCCGTTGCGGAGCCGCTCAAGAAGGGGTTCAAGCCGTTTTGACATACTGTTCTTCTCTTTATGTTCCAACGCATCATACAATATATTTTTGAAAAAATAAAATTGAATTTACGCATTGTGATAAAAAAAGACGGGTCGAAACCCGTCGTGAGAAGAAATTACTTCTTTTCATTCTTTGCCTTGCAGCTGTCACATGTACCGTGTATGATCGGCTTATTCGGATTCGGGCACTTGCACTGGACGATAATTGCTCCGCACGAGCAGACTTCTTTGAAATGGACGTCCACGGGTCTCTCCAGCCATGTTGTTGTTCGGGTTCGGACATTATATATTATAATACTACATAATTTTAATGTCAAGTTGTTTTTGAACTGCGTGTGAATTGCAAGTGTTTGAGTGTAAATATTATAATATTAATAGATCCTTAAGGATTATCAGCTTTGCCCGGAGCCGGGGTGCGGGTTGCGAAAAGTTTCCTGGTGCATGTGCACGAATGCCGATGTTACGTGCCCGAAGGGCCATACATGGCATGTTGCCCGCGACTTCACCGTCCAAAGAGGCTCCGGCCACGAACAAATCTAATCGCAGGCACCACTGCGATTTTTTATTTTATGTGCATATTACCCTGGCGAAATTTCGGCGGTTTCTATTATATATAAGAACCAGGTTTTTATCCGCTGAACTACGCGGGGGCAAGCCCCCGCGGTTTCCGCTTCGCGGCTAAAAAACAAAAAAGAGGGGAGACCCTCTTATTTTTTGCTGCGCACGCTTTGGGAGTGCTGAAAAGCGCAGTCGTTTTCCGAGTTCGTATAGCGCAGGGCGTAAAGGTTTTTTGCCTCGGCGAAAAGAATTGCATCAAATTCTTTATGGACGATCTCTACTGCTTTTGCCGAACCGGGTTTTTGCACCCAGTACGCGGTCGATTTTTCCGTTGAAACGGAATAAAGGATAATTCCTGACTTCACAACAGTAATAACAACGAGGTAACGAGCGCCCTCGCGAACGGTAAACCGGGTTTCTCCGGCATCGCAAGCTCCAATTATGGTAGTGCTTGTTTCCGTTTCGTATGGAGGAAGTGCTGACTCCGCACCAGCCTGTGTTTTAAAAAAGAACAAAGCGAGTGCCACGAGAATCAGAAGAACGTCGATGCGTTTCATAGATTTTCTCGTGTGTCCGGGATTTCTTTGAAGTTAGCACAGCGGGTTTACGCGGTCAAATGGGTAGCAGGTATCAGAGGTCAAAATGCGTTTAAATAAAAACCCCGATATGCTAGGCATAATCGGGTGGAGCGGACATATCGCCCCTTTCAGTGCTTCTTTTTCTCATGTATGCGAGTGTACTCTCGGCATGCGGGTTTGTGCGCTCAAGCGGGTTACTCATGATGAATAGGGGTCCGTCTCCGCTAAATTGAGACCATGAAACGGTAAACACGCTCGGAATCGGATAGATGGTTTTGATAAAACGGCTTCTGAATTCAGCCCGCGTGTCGGGAGGATTATTTCTCGCCAGGAATATTTCTTCCGCGGTCGCAAATCTTTTAACCTTGTTGTTCCGGAGAAGCGTGTTATAAATGCCGCGCTCCGAAATATCGTGATACAGGAAATTTGCAAACTGCGCCTTCGGGCTTGAGAAGTCTCCCCCGCAGTGCTCCAAGAGGAAGCGCTGTTTTATCGCCCAGTCGAGTTCTTCGGAAGCGTCCTCGGGATTTTCCGAAAGAAGGTGCGTCATCCTGCTCCATTCGTTCATTATGTGCGCTTCTTCGGGAGAAAAATATCTGACATTTCGTAAAACGAATTCAAAGTATTCCCGCTGAAGTTCAAGCGGCAAGATTTGCACCGTGCTTCCGTTTTTTTTCAGAAAAATCGGTGTTTTGAGAGTCGGGTCGTACGAAAGAAGTTTATAGCTGGCAATGAAACTTTCCTCGTTTGAGCCTGTGGTATATGGCCACGGCTTGCGATTTCTCTCTTCGAATGCTCGGAGAACCATATGAGTTGCCCCCATCGCGATATATTTTCCGAAAGGCGACATGTGCGTGTCTCCGCAGTGAAGGTGCAAGCGGATCTTATTTTCCGGGGCATCTTCCTTGTCCGGGCGGAAGTGAACGAGGCCTCTTTGAGTCGCCATTGTGCCGGAATTTGTTTTCGCGTCAACGAAAGATGCCCGTTGCGAGAGCAAATACTTCCAGCCAGTGGGAGTATTTCGCACGGCTCCGGCTCCGTCAAAAATCTGCCGGGAAGCGAGAAAGGGAGCTAAAAATTCGCAAAATTCAGGGTTTATATTTTTTTCTTCGTAGTAATAAAAGCGCCGTTCGGTAAGATAATTTTCATGGAGTCCGGTTGAGGCTGGAGCATTTTCATCTCCGAATTGCGTGTTAATGCGCGCAAAATAAATATCAGCAAACGTTGACGCCGTCGGCTCTTTTTGGAACAGCTTTCGCCGGATAATATCTTTGCGAAATTCTTCCATAATGGCGTCTCCCGCAAGACCGTGAATAAGGGCTTCGCGAATGCTTCGTGTCTCCGGCGTCGCATATTCAGGAAACGGAAATGAGCTATAGTTGTCAACATAGAAACGCGCGCCGTTTGTTCCGAGATAAAAGCCGGAGACGCATTCTACGGGAGGGTAGAATAGGAGTTCCTTTAGGACGGGAGATGAGTCCTGGGCAAAGGGCATTGCCAAGCGGAATACTTCCAGCAAGTTCCTGATGTCACATTCTTCGAGATGGAATGTTCTATCAATTTTTCTCACTAAGGCGGAATATTCTGTTTCAAGTCCAAAGGCTCGCTTCTGCACCTGTGGTCTCCGGAATGGGGGTAAATTTTTTAAAAAGCTAATTGCTATTATAAATAAAAAAATATTTAATGTCAACCAAAAAACCAAATAAAAAACCCGCCCCGACGGATATCGGGGCGGCATCAGCGCTGTTTTTGCTTTTGCGAAGATCGCGCGGTTACCCCGCCGGTCCTGTCTTCCTGCATGAACTTCTTAAGTGCCGAAGCGACAATTTCAGCATATTTCTGCCGTCCCTTGTGAGAGAGGAGAAGCATCCTATCACGTTCGTCTTTGAAGTTCCCGAATTCTATCAGAACGCGAGGGCGAACCGTTCCTTCCACCAACACGATGAATTTCTGGGAGGTATCAATTGGGGACTCGCGAACCCCCTTGCGTCTTGGTCCAAGACCGGCGTCGGTGAATGCCCGTGAAAGGTATTGCACAAAGGGATGGTTCTTAAGGTCCGGAGTCGTATATATTTTTGCTCCGGAAAAACCTTGCGGTCCAGAGTCGAAATGGAGCGATATCCACGTCGTCTCTCCCTTCGTTGTCGTAGCCAGCCGTAGAACGCCGTAAACTGTTTCAAGCCGAAGCTTAACACCGGGTTTTTCCGGAAAACCGGCAAAGACAGTAACGGGCCGACCAGGAAGGTTGTAGACCATATCGGACCGCCGAGGAAGAATTATTTCTTTGCCGGAGTTGCTGATAGAAACTTCAGTCCTCGGACGGACGGTGAAAAATGTTTTCCACCCGTTTGCGTCGGCAAGCTCCTCAATGCGGAGCGCAATGTCGTACATATATGCATCTTCAGGGACGCGCTTACCGTTATAAACAAAAGATCCGCCATGATCTACTCCGCCGTGACCCGAATCAAGAATGACGGTAAGATTTCTTTCCGAAGCCTCGCTCGTTCGTATGCCGGAGGATAATCCGGCAACGAAGAAAAACATCAGCAGGGGAATGGCACGTCTCATTGCCGCCTCCTTTGTGGTAGGTTGTTAAGGTGTGGGGCAGAATTGCCGTATGATTTATTTTACAATAATTTAGGTAAAAAGTCAAATATTTATTGATATCTGCGCAATACTTTGCTATGCTTTGAAACGGTAATACTTCACTCTGGAGCGAAGAAGTTCCAGATTTCTAAGCCGTCGGCACCCTATGGATAAATTCAATGAAAGTAAAAAAATATTCGCCGAGAGTGTCGGCATTCTAAGGAAAAATAAAAAAATACTGTTTTTTCCGATACTTTCGGTTGCTTCCAGCGTTGTTTTTTTTATTTTTTTTATAGTTCTTGTCTTTCTCTTCCGGCTCAAAAAACTTGATTTTATGACAAGCGGGGCTGTTTCTTTTTTCCTGCTCCATCTATCTCTCGGATTCATTTGGGCCTTTTTCCAGGCTGGCATCGTCGCAAGTGTCGACGCTTCAATACGTGGCATAACCGCGCTTTTTAGAGACTGTCTTTCACGCGCTTTTCGAAACATATTGAAAATATTTCTGTGGACGCTTCTATCGTCAATCGTTGTATTTGTTTTCAGTATTGTTCTTCAACACTCAAGCCTCGCCGTAAAGATAGGCATCTACCCGGCAAGCGTTCTGTGGGGGCTTGCAACGGCGTTTATTATTCCGGTTCTCATTCTGGAAAATAACTCGCTTTGGGGTTCTCTCAAAAAGTCGGCTCTTTCGTTCAGGCGCGTGTGGGTGGAAACTTTTTTTGTAAGCATAGCGGCCGGAATTCCTTTCATGTTTTTTATAGCGCTTGAAGGCGCGTTATTCTTCGCGTTTTTCAGACTGAATCTCGGACTTTTGCCTCTTGTTTTTCTTGGTGTCTTTTTAGCGGTTCTTCTCTTTTTTGCTGCCATTGTCTTTGCCTCACTGGTTGCTATTTTGCGCACGGTTCTCTACATGCACGCAAACGCGTTGCGGCAGGCCGAAGCGAATCCCGCGGCAGAATAATAACCCCCCCTAGGCGTATACCCGGGGAGTTTCATATTTTTAAAAATCATTACAATTGAGGTGTTTAAATCCATTGCAGAAAAATCATGCTAGAACAAAGAAAAGTAGCAAAGGTCTTGAATACAAAAGCAACGATCGAGGGCGCCGGAGTGCACCTTGAGCGGGCATTCGGCTATGAAGAAGCGCCACTCCTCGACCCTTTTCTTTTGCTTGATGATTTTAGTTCAAATAATCCACGAGACTACATTCTCGGTTTTCCCTGGCATCCGCACCGGGGTATTGAGACGGTCACATATATGATAGATGGCACTGTAAACCATGAGGACAGTCTTGGCAATAAAGGAGTGATTGCTTCGGGAGACGTGCAATGGATGACAGCCGGTTCTGGAATAATCCATCAGGAAATGCCGCAAGAGTTCGACGGGGCAATGCGCGGATTTCAACTCTGGGTAAATCTTCCGGCGCGTAACAAAATGATGCATCCCCGCTATCGCGGTGTTAAAAAAGAGCATATTCCCGTCTGGAAAGGAAAAGGGGCGGCGGTACGCATTGTTGCGGGGTCGCTGGAAAACATAACCGGACCGGTGGGGGATATTGTGGCAAGCCCATCTTATTTTGACATTTCGCTTGAGGCGGGAGTATTCTGGGAGTTTGCCGTTCCGAAAGGGCACAAGGCTCTTGCATATATTTTTGAAGGAGCCGTATGTTTTTCAGAGAATGACGCCGAAATTGCCGGCGGGCACCTTGTAATTTTTTCCGACGGAGACCTCGTTCGTGCCGGAGGAGCCCACCGCGAACGTGGCGGAAGGTTTCTCTTAGTTTCCGGAAAGCCTATCGGAGAGCCCATAGCCTGGTACGGGCCAATCGTCATGAACACAAAAAAGGAACTGGAAAAAGCTTTTAAGGAATATCAGAGCGGAAGTTTCATCAAGCATAAAATAAAAAAATAATGCGTGAATAGCGCCGGGCAGTTTAAATCGGTCGTCGAAAACAGGAATGCCTTTTGAATCAGCGGCAAAATATTTTAAGGGGCGGTGGGCGTATGTCCTGGTGCTTTTGGGCATGATCGCGGTTGCGGCTTTTGCCGAACTTTGGATGGGAAGAGTTCCGGTGTGTGAGTGCGGATATATCAAATTTTGGCATGGCATCGTCAGTAGTTCCGAGAACTCTCAGCACATTTCCGACTGGTACACATTTTCGCATATTATCCACGGCTTCGGATTTTACTGGGTAGCCTGGCGTTTGTTTCGGAAATTTCCTCTTGGTGCGAGAAGAGTTCTCGCTTTCCTGCCCGAAGCGGTGTGGGAGGTGGTTGAGAACAGCAGTTTTATCATCAATAGATATCGCGCCGCGACAATTTCACTCGACTACTATGGGGATAGCGTTTTAAACTCGGTGTTTGATATGCTCGCGATGCTGTTCGGTTTCTGGCTTGCAGGAAAGCTTCCCGTGTGGGTCGTCATCGTGCTCACCGTTGTTATGGAACTCGGTGTTGGGTATATGATACGCGATAATCTCACGCTCAACATCATCATGCTTATGTATGCGTTTCCTGCTATCAAACAGTGGCAAGCAGGAGGAGTGTTTTTAAACATGTAAGGGGCAGATCGCTGCATCGTGAGCCATTAACAGGTCATCAACATCCGGACTTTTTACTTTTCTCGCGTCGTATATAATAGTAAGTAAGCGTCGACTATTAATAATAATTTTTAAAAAATATGGTCATAAAAACATCATTTTATAAGCGCGCCGCCGTTTTTTCCATGCTGGGGGCGGTACTTGCAACTTCTACACCCGCCTTTGCTTTGACAACGCAAGAACGGCTTGTCCTTATCGCGAGCCTTACTCAACAACTCGCCGCCCTTCAGGCCCAGCTACAGGCACTTCAGCAGCAAAGAACTACCGCGGAAGTCAGTCTCCTTAGGATGCTGAAACCCGGAGAAAGGGGCGAGGATGTGAAGGTTCTCCAGGCACTGCTTGCGGCAGACTCAAGTATTTATCCTGAGGGAATTATCAACGGTTCTTATGGCCCCGCAACAACCCGCGCGGTGAAAAGGTTTCAGGCTCGCAAAGGACTTGCGCAGCCGGGAGTTGTCGGTCCGGCAACGTTGAAAAAATTGAATGAAGAACTGAAAGACAAACCGATTGCGATAGAAACGGATGGATCCGGAAAACCGGCTCTATGCGCAAAAGTTCCGCCCGGACACCTCATAGCTCCGGGATGGCTGAGGAAGAATGACGGAGTCCGCCCGATTGTTCCCGAATGCCAAACTCTTCCGCCCGGAATCGCGAGCACGCTTAGCACATCTACTACGCCTATACCTCCGCTATCAGTCAATGATGTAATGCCGCCGACAATCTCATCAACCGCCATCTCCGGTATTACCGGGAATAGCGTCATCGTTACATGGACGACAAATGAGCAGACAAAAAGCAGGGTGTATTATTCAACGAGTACGATGAACTTTTCCTCAACGGCCCCGGCATACGCTTCCGACGATTCTTTTGTTGTAATTCATTCCACCCATCTTTCCGGTCTTTTGGCAAATGCCGTTTATTACTATCTCATCATTGCGACTGACCAGTCCGGAAATACGGCATCATCAAGCCAGGGAATGTTTACGACAATAAATTCGTCGGGTGATATAACTCCGCCGAATATTTCTTCCGTTTCGTCTTCGAATGTGGGTGCAACTATGGCTACCATAACCTGGTCAACGGACGAGTCGGCGAACTCGAAGGTCTATTACGGAACAACCAATTCCATCAGTACAAATCTTTCGGCTGCCCAAGCGTATTTTGACAGTTCTTTTGCGACGAGCCACTCCGCTTCTCTTTCGGGCTTTACGCAAAATACGATATATTACTACATGGTTGTTTCTGCAGATGCGTCCGGCAATGCTGCTTCTTCCAGCCAGCAAAGTTTTGCAACACTTCAGCCGGATACGGCTTCGCCGGTGGTTTCAAGCATTTCCATTTCCGGCGTTACTGCGGGAGCGGCGTCTCTTTCGTGGACAACCAATGAAAATGCTACAAGCAAGGTTTATTACGGTACCAATTTTCCGTTAAACCTCGCTTCGGCGACGTTTATTGCAAACACCGCTCTCGGAACAAGCCATGCAATAGTCCTTTCGAACCTTTCCACGAGTACAACCTACTATTACGTCATCTCCTCATCCGACTCTTCGGGAAACACGACGAACGCAACTGAATCTTCCTTTACGACAACGGCCGGAACCGATACAACTCCGCCTGTCATTTCATCAGTTGTTGCAGGCACATTTACACCCACCGGAGCGACGATTACCTGGACAACCAATGAAAATGCGACAAGCAAGGTTTATTACTCGGACTCGACCCCCGTGAATACATCAACTGCCCAGGCCGTTTCTGATTCAACGCTTGTAACAAGCCACTCGCTTGCCATAACAGGCCTTTCCGGAAATACGCCATACTATTATAGTGTCCAATCCGCCGATAGCGTCGGCAATCAAGTGGTTTCCACCGAATCGTCGTTCACGACAGCTCCTTAAGGAACGCGAAGAAAAGAAAAACAGTCCGCCTTAGGCGGGCTGTTTAATTTAAAATGATTCCCATTTTGTCAGTGTGAGCGCTACGTCAAGATTAATATCCATTTGGCGATCAGCAATGGACACGCGATATTTCTTTTTGAATTTCCTTTCGAACGCTTTCACAAGAATAGCAATTTTTTCTGTAGGGATAATAGTAAACCCGCCATTTCGTTCGGTGTAGTAGACCATAGTAAGGTCCGGAAAGATGAGTTTTGCGCTTGAGAAGGCCACTGTTCCATCAAGCGAAGAAACCTTTATATATTCTCCAATGAACTGCCCGCCGAACTCCGTATCGGTTTTTTCAAAGTATAATTCCATGTAAAAACGGACTTTTTTACTCGGAACTACGAATTCCGTACGTTTACGCACCGGGTAAGTGTCTTGTGGAAAGAGTTTCTTGCGTGTCACGGCTTACCTACTTTTTTGTCAAAGAACCATCAGAGCACAGCACTCATGCCCCGCTGAATTCAAGCCTTGTGTTCTAGCCCTCGGCCGATATTAAAAAGCGCTCGGAGCGGTTTGCTGAATGTGCGGCGAGCAGTATAGCAGTATATATGAGGCTTTCGATTGCCGTTTGTCGTCGAATGAGCTATAATGATTAGCGAACGTTCATTCACTTAAAAAAATTTTTATGAAAATTGGAATTTTAGGTTCCGGAGACGTCGGCAGAGCGCTTGGGCGCGGTTTTGTGGAACTCGGGTATGAAGCAATGATAGGCTCGGGACATCCGGATAAAGCCGAGCTCAAGGCATGGCTTGCTGACAATCCGAAGAACGCATATGTCGGAAGTTTTGGCGAAGCAACAAAATTCGGCGAACTTGTCGTCTTTGCCGTCCACTGGGAAGGAGGAGCCGCGGAAAATGTCATCAGGCAAGCCGGGCGGGAGAATTTTGCCGGGAAAGTTGTCATAGACGTTACGAACCCGTTGCATTTTGCGGAGGGCGGCGCGCCGTCGCTTATTCTCGGACACACCGATTCCGGGGGCGAGGCGGTTCAGCGTTGGCTTCCGAATGCGCATGTTGTGAAAGCATGGAATACCGTTGGCAACGCATATATGTATAAGCCGAACTTTGAAGAAGGTGTTCCCGATATGTTCATCTGCGGGAATGATGAGCAGGCAAAAAATACGGTTATAAAAATACTTGGAGATTTCGGCTGGTCGTCAGTCGACATTGGGGGAATTGAAGGAGCACGATATCTTGAGCCTATGGCCATGCTTTGGATAACATATGGCATGCGCATGGGAACGTGGAAACACGCATTCAGGCTTTTGAAAAAATAAGCGGCAAAGATTTTCCGGCATGAAGACTTACTCACGGGTTGGAAATAAGAAGGGACGGACGGCATATCGGACGCCGTCGGTTTTCCGGTATCAAAAACACCTCAAGGTATTAAGCGCGAAAAACCGCCTTAATTTCAAAAAATCAGGCAAAAATTTTTAAGTCTCGAGCTCGGCGGCACGTTGTTTCCGACAGCCGCTTTTCAATTCTTATTACTAGCTGTTATCCTGACATCGTATGAAAAAACATATTGACGCGATTATCATTGCGCTTGCCATACTCTCGATTGCCGGCGGCTGGTGGGCGTATTCCAGAATATATTATCGCCCGTCGCTCGTACAAAAAGACATCAAAACCGTCGAGGGGGCGGTGGTAGACATTTCGGCGGGAACGGCTGAAGTATCAATAAAAACTCCGGAGGGCAAAGCAATAGAACTCGTGCTTTCGCCGGATATGAAAGTGTATGACATGAAAAACGCTCCCGTTGTTTTTACGGCACTTCAGCGCGGAATGAAACTTCGCGTAACCGGAGTGTTCACGAAGAACGACGCCATGGTTCCCGATAGTATCGCAATAATCGGGAATGCCGCGGCGGGTGCGTTGGGAGATTTTGAGGTGCTCAAGCCCGAGCTTATCATTCGCGGTGCGAATCTTTCGAAGGTGGAACTTTGGGCTGTTCCAGCCGGAACGGGAATAACCGAGAAAGATTTTATCCGCCTTGGGGACGCGACATTGGCCGCTGAAGATTCAGCCGGCCAAACATGGCGTTTCCTTATTCCAAAAGACCCTGTTTCCGCAACGTCAATTTTCGCAAAAGGTTTTGACGGAACGGGGATTGAAGCTGGCCGCGTCCAGCTTCCGTTCACGGGAGAGGCCAAGGTTGCCGATGCGCTCTGGGGAGGCGAACAAGACGGGCATTATACAATAACCGAAAAGGACAAGGGCAAAACGCTTACCTATGGCTTAACAACGCGTTTTACCGTAATTCTCGACGGGAAAAAGTATCCGAAAGAAAAACTTTCATGCGCGCCTGACGGGGTTATCGGGTCCGTTTCCAATATTCCGAGCGTGGCTTTGCCGCTCTATGCTGCTCGGTTTGAAGGGGTGCAAATTGGAACATGCACGCTTAAAGACGGCGTCTTTTCCGTTACGATAAAAATAAGAGAGCATGATTGACTTTTATAGGGGCGGGATATTCTAAACTGCGTACGCATCCATGGAATACAAGAACAAAGAGAGACAGCTGAAAGAGGAGGGATTTTTGCGCACATACGTGTGGACGGATAAGCCGAACATGCGGTATGCGGACCACACGCACCACGCCATAAGCGCCCATATTATTTTAAAAGGGGAGATGGAGCTTATTGTAGAAGGCAAAAAGCATATACTCCGAGAAGGGGACCGATTTGACGTCCCGGCAAATGCGGTCCACTCGGCGTGTATGGGGCCGGAAGGATGTTCCTATCTTGTCGGGGAGAAATAGCAGTTTTTATGGCTGTCCGGTTTCAAACCGGCGCAGTCCGGGAAGGAAATATAAGAGGTGCCATGGGAAGTAATATGGAAAATTTAGAGCAAAAAGTTCAAAAAATCGAAGATAGAAATAAGGGTGTTGAAGCAGATAAGGCGTGGGAAACAAGCTGGACAAGGCGAGTATTACTGACAATATTTACCTATCTGGCGATCGGTGTATATATGTGGGCCATTAATATTTCGCGGCCATGGCTTAACGCGGTAGTTCCCGCAGTAGCATTTATGCTATCGACGCTCACCATGCCATTCTTCAAGAAGTTATGGCTGAAAAACAAGGGAAAATCCGTGCGTGACAGTATTTAAAGCGTAAACGTGCCGTGGAAAATAAAATGATCATACTGCAAGTCGGGGTTAAAATTCTCCTCCACAACAAAGAGAATAAGTACTTACTTCTCCGCCGTTCGGCGGAAAAATACCCCGATGTTAGAGGGCGATGGGATATCGTTGGCGGAAGAATCAATCCCGGCACAACGTTACTGGAGAATCTGAAAAGAGAGGTTCAGGAAGAAACAGGATTGAGTATTGATGGTGCCCCACAATTGATCGCGGCCCAGGACATCCTGTCAACTGCAGACCGTCAGGTGGTACGTCTCACATATGTTGGAAGGGTAGCGGGTGGAGCGGTGGTATTGGACGTAACCGAAAACGATATGTACAAATGGGTTACTTGGGAAGAAATGAGCGAGATGGATGACCTGGACATGTACGTTAGGGAGTTACTGAACGATATATCCTTGCGGCTGGTTATTAAAAAAGCAGAAGTGCCACGGAAAATAAAATAGGCACGAATGTGCCTAGTGGTTGGAAAAGTAGCGGGAGTAGACTTTATATGAAATAATCCCGAAAGGAGTTGCCATTACAGCGCATATTACTGCAAGAATAAACATGCCGTTGATCAGTGCATAGATTGCAGAGCCAGTGAAGAACAAGAACGCAGATAGCATACATAACCTCCAGTCCAATAAAGGAACTAACCACTGATAAGGTAGCAGGTTTAGAGATGGCTTGCAATAGTCCGTCATCGTTGTACACCGTTGAAGTAACAGAGATATTATGGAAGAAAAAAGACTTTCAGTTAAGGTCTTTTGCGGAGAAGCACAACATATGCTTCCAGGCTTCTGCCGTCATTATCAATACCGGAGGTAAGAACTATCCGGTCGTCAAGTTCGTCATCCGGAATATCAGGAAATTCTTTTTTTGCGGCATCCCGAATTTGTTTTAAGGTTGGTTTTTCGTGGGTACCCCAGAGAATTGCCTTTTCGCCCCACAAATTGCCGACATACATATTGATACCTCCGGAGTAGTAAAGAACTATTCAAAATTATAGCGGATTACTATTGAGCTATCAAGAGGCATAACGCATCGTGTCCATAAAGTAAGAAAAAATAAAAGCGGGATTAAGCCGCCTTACAAACTTGATTTATGAGCTGGCCGCCCTGCGGTATAAAACTGGATTTTCCCAGACGATAGGAGAACTCCCTGCCCGTGAGCAGTACGCAATCTCCGATTTCAACAACTGCCTTGGCGGGAAAGCGGTCAAGGTTCGTGCTGAAGATAAAGCCGTATTGGCGCGAAACAATCTTTACGTCCAGTGAACTAGAAATTTCAAAAATTTTTCCTTCGACACTTTTATCTTCCGTTCGCGCCGGAACAGCTGACAAGTAGGCCAAAGAGAAAAGCATTCCCAGGATGCTAAAAAGACCAGTTAAGAAGAGAAATTTTTGACGCATAGGGCACCTCCAGCACGTATTGAGAGCCATGGTAAAAATACCATAAAGATATTATAATGTCAATATCTTTATAAAAAATGTCCCGTTTGAAGCGGGACGTTTTTATTTTGTCTTTTTTCCTGTTGCAAGGCGATGCGCGCGGCGTTTTTCAGCATCTTCGAAACGGCGTTTCTCGTCGTCGGTTTCGGGCATGATTGGAGATATGTGGGTGGGGCGGCCGTTCTCATCAAGTGCTACGAACGTCAGGTATGCCGAAAGGATGTGTTCTGACGTTTTGGCGCGAAGGTTTTCGGCAAAAACCTTAATGCCTATTTCAAGCGAAGAGTTCCAGACGCGGTTGACTGCCCCTTTGAAGATAAGCGTATCTCCTTGGCGGGCCGGAGCAAGAAACTGAACCGAATCGATGAAAAGTGTTACGCACACTTTGCCTGAATGACGCTGGGCTATCATGCCCGCGATGCGGTCCATAAGCTGTAGAACCGTTCCTCCAAAAACCGTTGAATTCGGGTTCAGGTCATTCGGGAATATCTCATAGGGATACAGTTCTATTGCGGAAGCGCGGACGGGTTTGGGCTCGAGGTTTTCCATCTCGCGGGGAATACGGTGTCGAGGAACTAGCTTGATGGTAACAATTTTTCCGATATATTCAAACATGAAAAAACCGCCTTAAAATAAAACGGCGGTTTGAAACTTTTAAAACTATTCGATGTCTCCGGCTTTTGCAAACGGCTCCGGAACGTCAGGCCCCGTGCCGCCCATATACTTTGCGGATGTAACATTGAGCTTGAAGGGTTTTGATGGATCTACGCCTTCGCCAAGGACTACATTAATAATGGGGACGAAATTATTCCGGGAAAGCTTCTCAATGTTCGGTATTTTGCTCTTGCGAATAGCGCCGAGGCGTATGGAGGCCCCGAGGTTAATGACAAAGATAGCGATGGCATACGGAAAATCCTGCGGGATAACCGAATTAAATTCTGCCACGACAACGGTCATATAAGAAACAGAGAGGTCGAGAGAAATATCTTTAGCCGAATTGAGTCCGAACGCCGTCTTGAACTCGTCAACCGCTTTAATGGAGCGCTCGTTGACCAATTCGATAAACGATTGAATAGGAAGTTTTTCAAGACCGGGAAGCTGGGACTTCAAATCCTCTGCTATCGGCCGGAGGGAGTCTACCCTCCAGGAAAGAAGCTTGGCAAGCGTGTTCTCGTCCATGGGCATTTACCATTGTTGAAGAGCGCTCAATTAATTTATCACAAGTTTAAGAAAAGTCAATCGCAAACTCTAAGGCGATTGCTTCGGGCTGTGGAAAAGAAGTATACTTATATCAAGATCAGTATGGACAATAGCGCGCAAATTAAGAAAACAGAAGAAGAGTGGAAAAAAGAGCTGACGCCGGAGCAGTATCATATTCTTCGCGAAAAGGGGACCGAAGCCGCATTTACCGGTATATATCATGACTCGAAAGAGAAGGGCGTGTACATGTGTGCCGCCTGCGGGGCTGGGCTTTTTTCTTCCGACGCAAAGTTCGAATCCGGAACCGGGTGGCCGAGTTTTACCGAGCCGGCAAATCGTGAACATATTGAGCTGAAAGAAGACAAAAGCTACGGCATGAGTCGTATTGAGGTTTTATGCAGGCGGTGCGGGTCGCATTTGGGGCATGTGTTTGATGACGGCCCAAAGGAGAAAGGCGGAAAGCGCTACTGCATCAACTCTGCATGCCTTATGCTTAAACAAAAAGAGGCATAGTAACTAATAATTTTAAATTTTAATTTCTAAATTTTAATTCAATTTCAAAGGATACAATGCTAAAACGCGCGTGAATTTATATTTTGCATTTTGTCATTCATTTAAAACTTAAAATTTATACTTTAAAATTTTAAAAACCATGGAACCGGAAATATTAAAAAAATTGGAGGAGCAAGGACAAAAAATAGACGTGATGTGCCGTTCGTTCGAGAAACTACGGAAAATGTTCTTGTGGCTCATTATCATTTCGGTTGCGGTTGTCGTTCTGCCGGCCATCGGCCTCCTCTTCGTTATTCCGCAATTCTTGAGCGTCTACAACACAAGCGGGTTTTAACTTGCCAATTCCGTGGTAGCTTGCTACGCGGAGTTTTGATAGTTTTTCGTAAAAATAAAAAACGCCCCGATGGGAACCATCGGGACGGTAATGCGGCGGCTGAAAGGCCGTCCTTCTTAGTGTTTGTGGTCGCCGTGCTTCGTCCAGCTTTCCTCAACCGCTTTCGAGCAGAGGTAGCGGGCGCAGAGAAGTTTCCGCACGTCTTCCCGCTTGCACGGGAAGTTCTTGCAGAGGATTTCCCAGGCGAGGTTGGATGCAGCGACAGCCGTGTCGGTTACCTCGACTTCTTCGGTCTCGCGCACGGTTTCCATCCGGCTGACACCTGCATAGCGGATGAAGACGCCCTTCTTTACTCTGTTAGTCCAGAATTGCCAGTAGCTTACCGCGAACCTGTCGTCGCCGAGGGGTCTCCAGTCCTCAAGCGTCCGGAATGGCATGCCCGAAGCGTCGGGCATGAAGGAAACAGCGTACCCCGCCTTGTCCTTATTCTCGACAATGAGGGCACCACCCTGATGCTCAAGCGTCTGGCTCAAGACAGGAGCGCTCCAGAGAAGCATCTCCAGCGTCTCGTCGTCTGGCAGGAATGCCTGGATGATGTCAGGTTCGGTGCTCTTCGGAATCTGTTCGCTTTCAGCGCCAGGCTGTTCGAGCTCTGAAGCCGCTGAAACTGGAACAACGGTAACGACCGTCGTGAAAAAGAGCAGGAAACCGATGGACATCAGAAGAGCTTTCATTGCTTCCTCCGTGCGCCGGTTAAGGCGCCTAGGTTTGAGAGAACGAGGTCTCGTTTTTAGGATATTTTAATTATACCATAGTTTGTGGCACTTGACAAGACCCATAAAAATATGCTATACTACAAGTAATTCTGAAACCGGGTTTGTTAACACAAAACCCGCGGGCGGAAGGGCGAGCGGTCGGTACGGAGTACCTTTGCCTAGATCAACGTGGACGGGCAATGAAACCTCCGGCGGATTCCCACCGTTTGCGCACGGTAACCGCGTCGTCAACTGGCGCAAAGGGCGTACGTATCGTACGCTTCTTTCTTTTTCTGTTGATTGTAAAAACATATAAAAAATTTTATTATATCAGGCATGGACATTATTTCTCACGGTCTGTGGGGCGCTACTGCCGCAAATATCGCAGACAAAAAAATCAACAAAAAAATAAGCCCATGGTGGGCAACGTTTTGGGGAGTATTTCCTGACCTTTTTGCGTTCACTATTCCGTTTTTGTGGCTGATGCTGAAACTTGTCGAAGGAGGTTCCGATATTCCGAATATTCGCGGCGCAGAACTCCAGCCGGATTCTCCATGGGTGTTTCATATTGCCACTACGCTTTATAACTACAGTCATAGCATGATCGTGTTTCTCGCGGTTTTTGGGCTTGTATATTTCATTCTGCGAAGGCCCGTATGGGAGCTTATCGGCTGGCCGCTTCATATCATCATGGATATTCCGACGCATACGTACCAATTTTATCCAACCCCCGCGCTCTGGCCTCTTTGGAATAAAAAGTTCAGCGGGTTTTCGTGGGCGACTCCGTGGTTTATGGTCTTGAATTATTCGGTGCTTCTCTTGATATATGCGCTACTTCGACTGAAGAGGGGGCAGGAACGCTAGCGTACCACTGGAATTTTCGCAAAATATTTTAAACTCGACTGTGATGTGAGAGTTTTCCTTATTTTAAGTCATTTTCCGAATTACGAACCTGCCTAGTTGGGCGAATTACAGGAAAATGCGACGGGGCGTATTTGCTATTGACAAAAAAATAAAGCGGTGCTATCCTTGCATCGGTTCCAGAAAACAATAGGAAACACAATGAAGCTGGCAGAGCTCCGCGAAAAGGTGGGAAGCGCGCTTGAGCGTTTTCCGGAAGTGAAGAGTTTTGTTGCTCGGTCAGGAGATGCGGTTGTCGTTGTGACGGAGCGCCCTATTACCGAAGCGCGCAAGCGCGAAATTCTAGCCCGGCTTCCCAGGCGTCTCAAAATCCACGAATTCGTGGCAGAGCTTTAGCCGTCCAAGGAAAGCAGAGTGCTTAAAATAGAGATTCTTTTCGGAATCGGTGCTATTATTCTCTCTATTATTGCAGAAGCTTTCGGTGCCTCTATCTTACTTATTCCGGCCGGTATTATGTTTTTTGCCGCTGTGACAATGTGGATTATCCATATCCATCGGTCTTGAGCAGGATCTAAAACTGCTCTTTTTTATTTCTGCTGTCCAGCGGACTGATGCGCTGAAGGCGGCTCGGAAAAAATCTCAGCACCAGTGTTGAGGTTATCTTTAAAAATACCGCTCGATATGGCGGCATTTTATTTGCTTGAATCACATTGACAACCTCAAAAAAATGGTGTACACAAAAAGAACAGGCCGAATTGCGAAAAGGAACAAGAGATGAAAACACTTGGATTAGTGTTCGTTCTGCTTGGCATGGCATCATTCGCATCAGCCGAAGAAATGCCAAGGCCTCCCGAAGATCTTTCCAAATATGAGAGCCATGTCGTTTGCAGGGATTTCACATCTCCGGCTTCAGGTGTGACGTTTGACCGGTATCGGCTGTTTGCACTGAATGAAGGGTACTGGAATGCGGAAGTTCTTATTCTGACCATAACGTCAACGGGGATGCAGTTTAAGGAGGAGATTGTATACTCAGCCATGCAGATGGCCATGCGCGGTCAGGTAAAAAGGAGTGCCGAAGGTCCTTGGCAGATCGTAACAAAGGAAGAGTATCTCAAATTATTCAAAGAGAATGTGCCGTCGCAGTTTATTGACGGAGAAGGCCGTTTTGACTTCAGCAAATTTTCCTGTGCTACAGTCGATAAAAGCGTATAACGCGGCTCTGTGCGTGTGCATGGGGCTTTTTTTATTGCTTTTAATCCGTCCAAAGGCGGTTTATACTATATATGTACCAACAGGAGATCTTAATAATATTAGCCGGAAATATTCATGAATCTTCTTTTCGACATTGGAGGAACGAAAACGCGCCTTGCCGTTTCACGCGATAGCAGGGAATTTGACACGCCAAAAATATTTGAAACACCGAAAGATTTTTCCGAAGGAATTCAGAAGTTCAAGCTCCATGCACTGGAACTTTTGGGCGGCGGCTCCATTTCGGCTATCGCGGGAGGGATAGCGGGCCCACTGAACAAAGCAAAAACAGGTCTTGTAAATTCCCCTCATCTTCCCGACTGGGCAGGGCACGAGCTTACGCATGAACTCGAGCGCATATTTGCCGTGCCGGTGTATTTAGAAAATGATTCCGCCGTTGTCGGGTTGGGAGAGGCTATGTATGGTGCCGGCACGGGATCGCCTATTGTCGCGTACATGACGGTAAGCACCGGTGTCGGAGGTGTGCGGATAGTGAACGGAAAGATAGACGCAAATACTTTCGGGTTTGAGCCCGGCCATCAAATCATTGATGCCGGAGGAGTGCTGGGCGTACCGGGAACAGGCGAGGGGCGGCTTGAAGAATTTGTTTCAGGCTCTGCAATCGAAAATCGTTTTCATAAACTTCCTATCGAGATGACCGACCCCGATGTGTGCGATGAATTAGCCCGAATGTTCGCCATTGGTCTCCACAACACTATTCTTCATTGGTCTCCCGACACCGTTGTCTTGGGCGGCTCTCTCATAACCGGTTCGGTAATAACGCCGACATCAATTCGCAAGCACCTTCTTGCTATCATGAAAATATTTACCGAAAGTCCTCATATAAGAGAAGCAACACTCGGAGATCTCGGAGGCCTTTGGGGTTCGCTTGAACTTATCCGGCAAAAGTCTTTGGGGTAGTTCAAAAATCTGTCCGTCATTTTGACCGCGCATACGCGCGGGAATACGATAAGACTGTATGAAAGCTGCCGCAAAAATGGGAATTTTTCGCATCAGTTTCGATGTTGTTCTCATCGCAGTTCTTTCCCTCGTCCTCGCAACGCATTATTTGCGCGTTTTCTCGGCAGGCCTCGACAACGCGGTCCTTATTGCTGTTATTGTCGTCGGGCTTCTTCCGGTTCTTAAAAGTTCATACAACTCGGTTCGCGAGCGGAAAATTTCTGTCGATCTTCTCGCCGCCATCGCCCTCATAGCGTCTCTCATTGCGCGCGAGTGGCCGTCCGCGGTATTTATCAATCTGATGCTTGCATCCGCCCGCATTCTTGATGAGTTTACTGCGAGCAGGGCAAAAAAGGCGATTGAAAGTCTCTTAAAACTTCGACCGGATACTGTCAAGGTAAAACGCGGAGAGGACTTCGTTGAAGAGAAAACAGAAAACCTTCGCGTCGGAGATGCGATAGCCATCGGAGCAGGCGGGCGAATTCCTATCGATGGCATCGTTGAATCCGGAGCGGCAAGCATTGACCAGTCATCTCTTACGGGCGAGTCGCTTCCGCTTCCGAAAGAGCGGGGGGATAGCGTTCTAAGTTCGACTCTCGTTCTGACCGGCTCTCTTGTCATCCGAACCGAAAAAGTCGGCAAAGATACAACACTTGAAAAGATAATCGAACTTGTAAAAGCGGCCGAAAAAGGGAAGACCCGCATTACAGGCATCGCTGACGTTTTTGCAACCTGGTATATTGTGGGAACCGTTCTCCTTGCGCTCGCCGTCATTTACTTTACTCGTGATATAAAGCTTCTCTTGTCGCTTCTTCTCATTGCGTGCGCCGACGATATTGCCGTTGCAATTCCTCTCGCATTTCTCGCTTCCGTTGCCCATGCGGCCCGCCGCGGCATTATTGTTAAGGGGGGCAACTTTTTGGAGACCCTGACGAAAGTGAAGATGCTTGTTGTTGATAAGACGGGGACGCTCACAAAAGGGAAACTTGCTATAGAACGGGTTCGGCCATTCGGAACATATGGCGAAAAAGATGTTTTGAAGTATGCGGCAATGGCCGGTTTTTTCTCGAGACACCCGGCCTCCAAGGCTGTTATTGAATACGCTATCCGGCACGATATTTCTTTTGAGAGGCCGAAAGAATTCGAGGAGATTCCGGGAAAAGGGGGAACGGCGACACTTAACGGCCATACAGCCGTTGTCGGGAGGGCAACATTCCTCAAAGAGTTGGGGGTCTCGATTTCGAACGATGAGCTGAAAGAAATGGACCGCTTGAAAGATGAGGGATACACGGTAACTCCCGTAGCATACGGGGAAAATCTTATCGGGTATATTACGTTTGCAGACGAGGTCCGCCCCGAGTCAATTGAGGCTGTTAAACAATTAAAGAAGCTTGGCGTTGAGCGCATTGTGATGCTCACCGGAGACAACAAGAAAGTCGCGGAAAAAATTGCCTCCAGCATTGGCATTACAGAATTTCAGGCGAATGTTCTTCCGGAAGACAAAGTCGAGTATATCGCAAAGAGCGTAAATAAAAAGTTCAAAGTAGCGATGGCGGGAGATGGAATCAACGATGCGGCCGCCCTTGCACGCTCCGACGTAGGCATCGCAATGGGTGTTATCGGGTCTGATACCGCTATTGAAGCGGCAGACATTGCTCTTATGCAGGATGACATCAGAAAAATTGCGGAGGCAATTAAAATAGGGAAGCAAACAATGGCGGTTGCCTATCAGAACTTTGCTATTTGGGCAGTTGTGAGTGTTATCGGGTTTGTGCTTATTTTCGGGCGCTACATCGGGCCGTCGGGAGCCGCCGCGTTCAACTTTTTGACCGACTTCTTTCCTCTTTTGAATGCAATGAGGCTTTTCCGTATGCGCCGGTAAATATTCTTCGTTAAAAAGGACAAAAATTTATGAACGGAAAACGCGCGTTATACATAGTTCTTGCCATATCGCTCGGAGGTTTTCTTTTCTCGGGAGTTCTTTCATATCAAGAGCTTTTTGGGGCGGGCGGCTTGACGTGACCCGCTCCGGGAACGCCCGGAACCGTCTTCGGATACCCCGCGTGCGTCTACGGCTTTTTCATATATGCGGCACTTGTCGGTGTTTCCGCGTGGGGGATAACGCGGTTTAATAAGGAGTAAAAAGGATATATAATGGTGCTGAACAGGCATTTGTTTGATTCAAAACGCATGAAACTCGAAACCATACAAGACATTATGACAAAAGACGTTGTATCGGTCTTTCCGGAAACACCTCTTATTGAAGCCGCAAAAGTTTTGTATGAGCACCGGTATGACGGTGTGCCGGTCGTGGACTCAAATAACGCGCTTCTTGGTATTCTCACGGAGTATGACCTTGTGAGCAAAGGGTCCGCGGTGCACCTTCCAACGCTCCAAAAAATTTTTAGCCAGCTCGCTATAACGAATGGCATGGTGGACGGCTTAAAAGAAGAGGCGGCAAAAATATCCACTCTTACCGTTCGAGATGTTATGAACGCGGAGCCGCTTACTCTGCAAGCCTCCGCAACGATACAGGAGGCCGTTACATTGTTCCTTGAACATCACCGCGTCAATCCGATTCCCGTCGTCGACGAAAATCAGAGAGTGATAGGGGTTATAAAAACCTCATATGACGAAAACCTCGGACCCGTATGGGCAGACGAGCGGATGTATCGCATTGTACTTCAGAATTTTGTTTCCAATGCGGTAAAATACACTCCTGACGGCGGAACTGTCACGGTTGAACTTAAAAAAGAAGGCGCGAATATCATCATGAGAGTTTCGGATACGGGATACGGCATTCAGAAAAGCGAGCAGGCTCGCGTGTTTTCAAAGTTGTTTCGCGGAGAAAATATCCGCGAACGTATCCCCGAAGGAACCGGTCTCGGATTGTATCTTGTAAAAATGATGGTTGATAAGGTTATCGGCGGTGCGATATCGTTTGCGTCCGAAGAAGGGAAGGGGACGACATTTGTCGTAACTGTTCCGATGAGCCGCCTTACCATGCCGAAGAAAGATTAGCAGTATCAGATACGTTCTATGGCAAAGATACTTATCATTGAAGATGAAGCGCTGCTTCGCGGAAGCCTCACGGCTGAATTTAAAAGGGCCGGTTTTGATGTTTCCGAGGCAAAAGATGGATGGGAGGGACTCCAGATGGCACGGCGCGAACATCTCGATATTTTGCTCCTCGATATTATTCTTCCAAAGATTCAAGGCCTTGATGTGCTAAAGCTCCTGCGGGGGGACCCATGGGGAAAAACTGTCCCGGTTGTTGTCTTAACGAGTCTTGGCGACGGAGACACCGCATCCCAGGCCGCTGTTTTTGGAGTATATTCTATTCTTGTAAAAAAAGACTGGACTCCGGAGGAAGTAGTTGAAAAAGTACGGGAAAAGTTGAGTTCAAAAAAATAGCAAAAAATTCGTATTAGGATTACAAAAGGTCGATACACGTAATGTAACAATTCCCATAGTCATGGCAAAAATTTTAATTATTGAGGACGACGCAAGTCTTCGAAAAAAACTTGTAAGCGAATTTACCGTCGGGGGAAACATAACGCTCGAGGCGGGAGACGGAGAAACAGGCCTTGCGATCGCGCTCAAGGAGCATCCGGAGGCAATCGTTGTTGATTTTGTTCTTCCGAAGATGCACGGTATAAACGTTATCAAGAGGATAAGGGCAGATGCGTGGGGCCAGAACGCCTGTATCGCGATGCTTTCGAACTTGAGCGACCCGGAGATCATCCAGGAAGCGGAAAAAAGCGGGGTTTCGGTTTTTCTCACAAAGAAAGATACGACTCCTGAAGAAGTTGCGGAAAATGTCAGGAGTATGATTTTTAAATGTCGTGGTATGCAGTAATTTATTTATTCCGCCCAGTTTCTCTTGTGCGGAGTGTTATCGGGTAGCAAATGGGTAAAAACAGTCTCATATTTCACGGGACTGTTTTTGGTTGAAAAGGGCAGTAGCAAAGTGATAAAATAGGACAAGGAACTAAAAATAACGATTATGAGCCTTAACCGAGAGCCGGAGCAATTTTCAGGCGAGAGCGAGACCCTCAAAAGAAAAGGGAGTTTTTCGCGTCCGGAGTCAAAAGAAGAGGAGAAAGAGATACATATCGGCAAAAAAACGCTTGTTCTTATCGCCGGTCTTCCCGGAAGCGGGAAAAGCACGTTCGCAATGAGACATTTTCCGCTCGACTCCATTATTTCAACTGACCGCATCCGTCAGGAAATTTCAAACAATCCCGCAAACCAGCTTGTCTCGGATAAGGCTTTTTTTCTTGCAAAACGCATGGCTGAAGAAAGGCTTGAGCGGGGAGAGATAGCCGTTATTGACGCTCAAAATCTTGCGGAAGAAACGCGTGCTCAGTTTTATCAGGCTGCGGAAGCGCATGGCGCGCGGGTTGAGGCGATACTGCTTGACGTCGATTATCGCGAAGCCACCGCGCGGAATAAAAAAAGGAAAAAAGACGTCGGTGAGGAGTACCTCCGGGCGCGGCGCGGAACCCAACGCGTTGCTCTTAAGTCTCTCGAGAAAAGCGGGCATGTCAATGCGGTGCATGTTTTGAAAGCTGACGAAACTGACGGCGTTCGCGTAGCACTTCCGGAAGATGACGCGGAGGCGCTCAAACGCGACCGGGATTTTTTGCAGGAGGCTTTGAGGGCAGAAGCAGTGCTGGGAGTTGCCGAGACCGGATTCTTGAAGCGCGAAGGGATGGAAGATGCTCTCTCGATGCGGATTTCTGCTGGGTCTGTCATGTTTCTTGAAGCGAACCGGACGCCGGAGGTAGAAGAGTTTTTAAAAAATAATTTTTTTGATCACCAAGTTATTGATGCCGAGCGGGTTGCAAAGCGCATTCATACCGAAGTGGGCGACGAAGCGGTGTATGACGTGATGAAGTTTATTCTGAAAGAGCGCGTCGGGCTTAACCTCACGACCGTCGTAGCCTATCCGCCAGGTTTTCCATATGAAGAAAGATTCCGGAAGGGGATTGAGAATATCTCGGAACGCTCGGGGGTTGCTGTTCCAACAACAAAGATATTTGCGCCGGACAACTCCAGTGTCGGACAATACCGAGTTGAGGTCGAGCGCGATGCTCCGGAAGACGTCCCACTTTTTCTTGTCGGGGATGTGCAGGGCTGTTATACGGCGATGCGCGAACTTTCCGGAAGAGTGCGCGAGGAGAATCTTTCGAATACAGAAGAGGGAAAACCGGAACGTACAATCGTGTTTGTCGGAGATATGGCCGACCGGGGTCCATATGACGCCGAATCGGTTATCTACATTACATCTCTTGTCCGAAAAGGGCGCGCCGTATTGGTTAAGGGGAATCACGATGAAAATCTTCTCGGCGGCTTGAAGGGAGAGGAGACCAAGTCACAGGAAACAACCGCAACCGTGAAAGAGTTGAAGCGAAGGCTGAAACCGGAATCTATCCAAAAAATCATCGAAATGCTTGAACATGCTCCTTATATCGCCGAATGGAAAGGCCTTGTTGTCGCGCACGCGGCGTTGCCGAGAATACCGAGAAAAGGGGAAAGCCTTTCTGAAGCAGAAAAAAAGGTCATTACCCACGGAGCGCGAACAGGCGGATTTTCCGGAGGGCGTGCTGCGGTCTGGAAACTTCATAATACTGCGGCTCACGACCCGGAGGTTCTTGTTGTCGGAGGGCATACTCATGAAGAAGCTCCTGTCAAGAATATGATAGCGGGAACTGCGATATTGGATGCGGGGGCGGAGGTTCAGGGAAAACTCTGGGGGATGTATTATCCGGAGCTTGAACTTGCGTCAGCCGAGGAACCGAGCGTTCTCAAAATGTTCAAAATTCTTAAGCAGGAGCGTCTTCCCGAAAGGAAGGACCTTTTAACATTCATGGAATTTGCCCGCCAGCAGTCATTCATTGACGTACTCCCGGGCAAAGGAACGTATGAAGGCCTTACTATCGCAAGCTTCTCCCAAATAACGGAGCTTGGAAATTTGTGGGAAAAATATCCTGTGCTTAGGAATTTTCGCGGAATCATCGTAGACTCCAACGGAAATTTTGTCGCGCATCCTTTTGAAAAAACGCATAAAGCGGGAGATGAAATTCCTCTTGAGAAATTGAATATCGTGCCGGAGAAAGTTTTTGAGAAAGCGAACGGCTCAATGGGCATTGTTTATTTTTGGAAAGGGAAATGGAATGTTTCAACGAAATTCAGCTTTGAAAACGAGGACTATACAAAACCGACGCAAGAAATGCTTTCCAAGCTCAACACATCCGTACTTGATACCTCGAAAACGCATGTATTTGAAATAATACTTCCGAATGATTCGCACATTGTTGACTACGGCGGAAAGAGAGAATTGATACTTTTGAATAGCATCGAAGCGAAAACTGGAAAGGCAGCCGACTGGGACGACGTAGTTAAAACAGCGCACGGCCTCGGCGTTCGCACCGCGCGCGACATGACGGAAGAATTCAGTGGAAAAACGATAGCGGAAATTTACGAGTTTGCGCAAAAAGAAGGGAACCTTGCAAATATTGAAGGGCTCATGGCGCGTTTCCGCGATGCGGGCGGCAAAGAGGTCATGGTTAAGATAAAGACCCGCGAATACGATGACAAAAAATTTGTCCGCGACCGTCTTGACTGGAAGGATATTTTGGAAGCATTTGAACCAGCAACAATGGAAATTTCCGAGGCAAAAAAGGACAAACTTCTCGGGTATAATTTCGACAACTCATTTGCGCATGCATGTTTGGAGACCCGGGTTGCCTGGGTAAAAGAGCAGTACCTGCACGTAGTAGCCGATGCTCGTGAGTTCCTTTTTGCGCCAAAAAGCGAGGCCGAGCTGGTGTACGAGGAAATGATTGCGGGCGGAGTGGAAAAACAGAAGGCGGTGGAAAAGGCTCTTCGTGCTGCGGTTCCGCACCTGGTAAAGCTTTTAAAAGAACACAAGGGCGAAGTGCTGCAGGGAGACATGAATGCTTTTATGGGGTTTTTGAGGGGTATTATTTCCGAAGGAGAGCATCCTGAAGAAGTTTTGGCAAAATATGCTATACTACGGATACAGGCAACTATTCAATCTGAAACAAAAAAAAGAGGTAAAAATTCATTCTGGGTAATTCCGGAAAGCGAAAAAGAACTAAAAAACTTTTTTCGCGTCTAGGGGCCCTTTTGGCATAATGCTTCAGCAAATCGGATTAACAAAAATCGCGATCGGGCTCGGGCTCGTCATTCTTATCGTGCTTGGTTTGTACTTTTCCGCGCGTCGCTCGGGAGAAGTAGCAGTAACTACCAGCCAAAATCAGCCTCAAGCGGAAACACCCGCCGGAACGCCGCCCCCGCCCCCATCTCCCTCTGCTCCAAAAACTTCGCCGGCAAGCGGCGGAACTATCGCTCCGAAGCCTTCAAAAACAACTCCAAAAACTCCGGTTGTTATGACTCCGGAGCAGGAAAAAGCGCTCCGTGATTCCCAGCGCATTCTTTCGGCTACAACTATCCGTGTTGCGCTTGAAAAATATTTTTTGGCGAACAAAATGTACCCCAAGAATGTGTTTGAAACTTCTCCGAACTATCAGGCAGTATTTCCCCGGGACCCCATCGACAACGAGAACTTCTTTTACGCCCGCTGTTCCGAGACGAGTTACCACTTTGGAGTCAACCTTGAGTGGGGCGATGCTTCTCTTGCAAGCGATTCAGACTCCGGGTATCTTTGTTCAATTGATGTTATTTCCGGCAAGGACGATCTTGGATGCCACGGAGAAAGCGGAAGAAAATGCCTTGATTTTGTCGTGAAATAATTAAGTAGATTTTTGGAAAAGAAGAAAGCCCTGCCGTATGGCGGGCTTTATTATTTTCTGACGGTTGTTCCGGAACTTATTTATTTGTGAGGGTCCTGGTGGAACCTCCTATGTGCCGAAGTCCTCCGCGCTCGGGGCGCATGAAAAATCCGAAGAGGGCGCCGAACGCCCCTCCTGCAAGATGACCGAAGTGGGAAGTATTGTCCGTTTGAAGCGAAGACATGAGCTCGCTTCCGAAATAAAGCGAGAACACAAGGAGGAACGTGATCGGCACCAGCACCTTTCCCGCGTCAGAAGTTTTTCCGGTAAAAGAGTTCAGAATGATGAGCATGAAGGCAATTCCGCTTGCGCCAAGCGCATGGTAGTGGAAGAAAAAAAACATCGCGGCCGCACTTGCGACGGTTGTGGCAAGTATCATGAAAAGGAGACGCCTAGAGCCGTACCGTTCTTCAACGGAGGGCCCGACAAGCAGGATGAGGAGGAAATTCCCGGACAGGTGTGCCCAGTTCGCGTGTCCGAAAACATAGGACACGAAGCGAAAATAGTCTGTTGGCGAATAGGGGGTAAACGCGGTCGGCGTTGTGAAGAAATTCGCGACAAGGCCCGTAAAAAGAAAAGAATCGAATGCCAGCACCACGGCAGAAACGAGCGCTAGGGTAAGAATAATGGGGGAGTTATACGACAGTTTCATCAATGCCTCGCACCGTGTTGTTAAAGATTTTTTTATTTTACACTAACTGTCTAAAATTGTCAATTTTTATCGCTTTGCTATATAGTGGCAGCTTATAACAAATAGAAAAACGATACATCTAAAAATAACAAAAGAGCGAAGGGTCTCTACCCGCATGTCACCAATAGAATTGAAGCTGTCTTTCAGCGTTTTTTGAGGAACTTGTTTCTCTCCTCTGCTGTGGTATGATGTATGGGTAGGTCGAGTTTCGTATTATCAATTTGTCATTTCGAACGTGTATGAGTTTTTTTAATCCGGGTCCGTCCAATATATCTCCGGAGACATTCAAGCGGGTCATTCGACCGAAGCTTTATTCGAGAGGGTTTTCAAGCCTCGAGCTTAATAAGGTTGATATGATTTTTAGCGGAGATGTGAATGAATCAAATTCTTCACAGCGAGGGCTTGATTCTAGGGAGCTCGAAGAGCGCATCAACTGGATGAATGCAAACAAACACGAACACGGTATTCCTGATGAAAAGATTAAGATATTGAAATCGACGCTTGAGGAGTATGTGAAATAATCTTTTTCTAAAACACCATTCTGCAAAATACTGGATGGTGTTTTTCTTTGTGGTAAAAATATTTAAAGCATTTTCTTGAGAAAAATGAATCCGATAGAACCGGCGGCCCCAAGAAGGGCGCTTATAATAAGGAATGCCATCGGACCGAGCGCTAAATTGGTAAAACCGGCATTTCCCGACGCCGCTTCGTTTTTGCCGTTCCCCGAAATACCTTCAGCATCTCCGCCAAAGACAGGAGACGCGGAAGCCGTATTCGAGGGAGATGATGATGCCTCGGTGTTTTCTTCTGTGGCGTCGGCTGGCGTTTTAGAACTCGAAGCAGCCTCTGCGCTTCTGGGATCGATAGTATCTTTAATTAACGGTTTTTGGCGCGGAACCGGTATTGGCTCAATATTCGGCTTGCCCGGCGTCATTGGATTTGTCCTTATGAATGTTTCTCCTGCAAGCGAAAAACTTTCGTTACTCGAAAGCGTCTCCTGCACACGAATATGATCAAGAGCTTGGCCGTTTGATAAAAGGAGCCAGAGTTCGCTTGAGTTGCTTAAAAGTTTTGTATTCTCGTTTGGGAACACGATATAAGCGCGCTGGGGCATGAGCGTTCCGTTGGGGATGGAAAAAACTCCGCCTGAAGAATCTTTCATCTCAAGGCCCGATATCTCAAGTTTTTTGTCGCTTGCGTTAAATAGCTCAACGAACCCGGCGGAACCCGGCTTCATTTCTGAAATAATAATATCCGGACTTACAACCTCAACCGTTATGTAATCCGAGGCGCTGTCCTCGCCCATGCTCGCGTGCAGGCTTGCCGAGTATATTCCCGGAAACGCATATGTGTGTATAGTTGCTTTTCCTTCTTTTGTTGAGCCGTCGCCGAAATTCCAAAGGAAGCGCGCATTCGTTATCGCACCACCTCTCATATCTTTTGCGGAGCCGGAAAAATCAATTCCTTGTCCGGCAAGAGCCGTTATGTCCTTTCCCGCATACACCTTCATGACCTCCGGTGGTGGCACAACAGTGAAACTGCTTGGCGGGGGAGAAGAAGCGGCAGGAGGCGGGGAGTCATCGGAGGAAACTGGCGGCGGAACTACAAGCGGCGGCGAAGAATTTTGGAAGACGCTATTTACCGATTTTGGCGTTCCACGGACAGGGTCGCCGAGGGCGTCGTGCCCATTTGTTTTTGAATTGTTGTTTGAAGCCCAGTTTGAGGCAAGCGAGCCTGAAGCAAGCGGGTCAATACGCTCCATTGAAAAATAATCCGGACCGGCGGTTCCTGCCGGCCAGCCGCCGGAAAAACTTGCTTCGTCGGAAATTTCTCCCGATGAATTTTTTAGGATCAGATACTCGCCGCCGTTACTTAAACCACTTCCTCCGAACATCCCAGAAACATCGGCTTGAATATCTGCTACGGGATCGGGGCTTGAAGCCGTTGTTCGCTCGATGAGAAAATAGGATTGTGGCTGAATAGTCCCTGCAAGATCGATTATTTTTGTCGAGCCGCCGCCCTCGAAGAGCGTCCAGCCGTCAAGAGAAACGGAGGAGTCGGAAGTATTATAGAACTCAACCCATTCGCCATACTGGCTTGCCGGTGTTCCAGACCACCCGATCTCATTTATAACAACATCTCCGGCAAAACAAAACGAGGCAGGGAGAAAAAGAAGGGAGATAATATATTTGAGGTATTTTATCATTTATAATTAGTTCCAAAATCTCTTTTTGTTGTCAACCCACGTCGGAGAGCACCTGCTCGTTTTACTGCCCTTTTTTATGCTCAAGAGAATCTTATGATATGGCATCTATCGGAGATCCGGATTTTGACCTTTTGCGCCAGTCTTTCTTCGATGTACTTGTTGGGTTGAGCGGACAGGATGTAAACCAAAGCGAAGAGACGCATACGATCGTAACAACAAGTCCGAGCGTTCCGCTTAAGTTTGGTAACCATAAACTCCTCGTTCTTAGTGAAGAGGCGACGACAGAAGTCGGAGAAACTTCAACGGTTGTTACGTGGACGACGAACCTCCCCGGCACAAGCTGTGTAGTGTACGACACCGTTTCGCATCCAGTTCTTGGTTTTGCGTCGAACTACGGATACGCGAATTCTACGGCGACGTTTGATGAGAATCCTAATAAGGTTGCAAACCACAGCGTTTCCATAAGCGGTCTCGTCGCGGGTACCACGTATTTCTACCGCTCTATCTCTTCAGCATCACCCGAGTCGGTCGGCGGTGAGGGAAGCTTTGCTACAGACAGTTCAGACAGTGGTGACGGTAATGGTGGAGGCCAAAATGGAGGAGGCAATCCCGCAAATCTCACTCAATTTATCGGCGGGCAGGTCTTAGGCGCAAGCACAACAAATCCTCCGTCCGGCGGAACATCAGGCAACTCTAGAGAAGCATGTTCAACCGAATACATTCACGATTACATGCGCATCGGACGCCCGAACGATCCCGACCAGGTCAAAAAGCTTCAAACATTTCTCAACGACTATTTGGGAGCGAATATCCCGCTTTCCGGATTTTTTGGCCCGATAACGCACGAAGCGGTAAAAACTCTTCAGCGAAATCATGCCGACGAGATACTTGCTCCGAGGGAGCCTTTTGGGGGCCGTATTGACCCGACCGGCTATGTTTTTAAAATGACCAAATGGTTCATCAATAAGCAAGTGTGCGGCGACCTTGCTCATCCATCGCTTCCCTAAGACATTCAGCATCGCAGAATTTTCTGCCTACAGCCCGGTGGCCCGGGCCACATAGGGGCGACCGACTTTTAGTTCGGTTTAGTCATAAAACATTTTGCTTCGCAAAATATTCAGGCAATCAAACCCCGCCATTCGGCGGGATTTGACATAGCCGTAAAATTCAGAAACGTAGATAGCAATATAAGGCAAATCTTGCCCTATTTTACGCTTAAAGTAATCCACAGGTAAGGCCTTTTTTTTCTCTGTCCTTTTGCTTATACTAGTGGTGTCTAACAAAATATATTATGAAAAAAGAGGTATATAAAAAGGTCTTGTTTCTTCTGTTTTTTTCTATTTTGCTTAGTTTTACGCTGCACCTGTTCACAGCAAATGACAACCAAGGGGAATGCCTTGGTATAGGGGTTCAGTTTATTTATTGTAATGAAATTGGAAAACGAAAAGATTCCTTTGCCATTTTTTCCCTCCTCATTCTCGCTAGTTTTTTGATCGCTGTCCTATCTCGACTAAACCGGCATCATGTATTTTTCAGCGGGCACGTTCTTTCTCTTTTGCATGCCGGGTGGCATTTAAATATTTATGACCCCATTCGGTCAGCTCTTCACAACGGAATTATCCAACCGAGACTTTATGAATCATCTTTTGCCGGTATCTGATACGGAAGTTGTTAGCGCCTCCGGTATCTTTTTTTTCGTATCACGGACGCTAATATTTTAGGGAGAACTTTCTTAATTCAGCATTAATGATTCACATCATGAATAAAATAAATTGGAAACGCACGCTGCTGTTGTATTTTGTTATCGCCGTAGTCGCTTTTTCGGCTACTCGCGTAGAGCATTCTGCGTATGGCAGCGTGCCAACGCTAAAAGTTGAGCCGGGAACACAGCCTGCTCCGGGACTCGCGCCTCAAAACGCAAAGACAATCACATTCACAAAAGTTAAACTTACGGCCGTAGACGGAGATGTTGTTATCCGCAATCTCGTCATACAAAACACAGGACTTTCGGATGATGACGTTTTTTCAAAAGTTGGTTTCATCGGAACTCCGGCTTATATCGCCGGCACCGCGTTTAATACAAACCATCTCTACGAAACAAAAACAAGCTTCACAATAAAAGCGAGCACCACGGTTGAATTGACGCTGTATGGCGATATGGCCTCAAGCTTGTCTTCCTGGCAGGGCCAAAAAGCGGCATTGGGTCTTTTGCGTATTGATACGGATGCGCCAATTATTGGAACTCTTCCGATTGTCGGCCCAGCGCAAACAATTAATTCAACAATTGTTATCGGCACGCTGACAACATCGGCCGGTCCGCAAGACCCTGCTCGAAGCAAGGCGCTTGAACTTGGAACCAAGAGGGTCGTATTCACTTCGACAAAAGTTGCCGTTGATGGTGCCGAGCCGATTATTCTTAAATCGGCAAAATGGACCCAGCTTGGGTCTGTCGCGATTGCAGATCTTGCAAATGTAAAAGCCATTGTAACGCTTAAAGACGTCGTAAAAGAATTCGCCGTGACCATAAGCACCGATGGCAAGGACTATTCCGCTGACTTCGGGAGTTCAATCGTTATGGATAAAGGAGATACCGCGGAGGTCGCGATTTTAGGGGATGTTGTATCGGGCGCCGGTAGAACTGTGTCGTTCAAGCTTATGGGGTCAAACGTAAAAGGCCTTGGAGGAACATACGGGTATAACATAAAAGCCGCGACAACACATACCGGCTATACTCATACCGTAGGTTCGGGTTCGCTCTCTGTAAGCCCCGCAAATCTTCTCTCGTATATGGGTGAACCTAAGTTGGGTGAGATAATTTTGACAGTAAAAGGGGAGCCGATAGAGATTTCCGAGTTTGGAATAGCGCTTACTTCGGGGGCGCGTACAAAAGTGAAACTTTGGGATGGCTGGGGTAACGCAGTAGCGGGACCGGTAGACTCGTCTTCTGACGGGAGGGTGCTCTGGCGTCAAGTCTGGACAGCCAAAGAGGGAACGAATAAATACTATGTAACCTCCACTGATCTCGGGAGTTTTGAGGATAAGTTTTGGGTCCGCGGAATCGGCAAAAATACCAAAAAAGAGTATAGTGTAACCGGTCTGCCCACGCCATAAACGGGAGGCGGCATGGGGATAAGGCATGCTGGCTGCTGCAATTAGTTCCGTTGTAATATAGAGGTGTTCGATGCTAATAAAATAATTTTAAAAATATGAACAAAATAATTGTTGACCCGCCATTTGCGAGAAAGATGTTCTCGGAAACTGGGATATGGAGCTGGGTATGGGTTGTTGTACGAATCTATCTCGGATACGAGTGGGTTACGGCCGGGTGGCATAAGGTTCTTGACCCAAAATGGATGTCAGGAGGCGAAGCGCTTAAAGGATACTGGACGAAAGCGGTAGCGATACCGGCTGCCCCCGCAAAAGCGGCAATCACATTCGACTGGTACCGAAGCTTTTTAGAGACATTGCTTGCGGGAGGGCATTATACATGGTTTGCAAAACTTATTGTGTTTGGAGAGTTGGCCGTAGGGATTGGGCTGATACTCGGGGCGTTCGTAGGAATTGCGGCATTTTCCGGAGCGCTTATGAATTTTAATTTCATGCTTGCGGGAAGCGCTTCATCAAATCCGGTGCTCTTTCTTGGTGCAATCTTTCTTATTCTTGCGTGGAAAACAGCGGGACACTGGGGTCTTGATAGGTGGCTTCTTCCGTACTTTGGTACGCCGTGGAAAAGCGATACTCCTGAAATGACGTAATCTCTTACCTGCTTTCTTAAAAAAGGCCCGCGCCGTTCGGCGGGGCCCTTTTTAATGCAGACTATACTAAAGGGAACTAAAATGGAAAATCATTGACAAAGTAGTATTATCGTGTGCTATTGTTTATGCTCACCTTTATGCTATAATTGAGATATTATGAAGAGGATGTTGAAAAAATACTTCATACCGCACAACGAAAATGACCACAAACCCCATTTTTTGAGGGAAACAAGCGTGTTTGTTGTCGCGTCTGCCGTTGTTATTTCAATGTTTGTAACGCTCCTGCATTCGGCCGTATTTTTAGGGTCAGGTTTTTTGGCGTCAATTTTGCCGGCAGTACTTGTTGACCTTGCAAACCAAGACAGGAGTATTCAAGGCCTTATGTCGCTTACGGTAAATCCTATTCTGACCGAAGCTGCGCAAAAAAAAGCGAACGACATGGCCGCTCGCGGGTATTTTGCCCACACAAGCCCTTCGGGCGTCACGCCGTGGTTTTGGTTTAAGAATGCGGGTTATCAGTTTACCAACGCGGGGGAAAATCTTGCCATAAATTTTTATGACTCAAAAGATATTGAGACTGCCTGGATGAATTCTCCGGGACATCGCGCGAATATTTTAAATAAGAACTTTACCGAAATAGGCGTTGCTATGGCAGAGGGAATGTACCAGGGGCGCCAAACAACGTTTGTCGTCCAAATGTTCGGGCATCCCGCGTCTTCCAATGCGTTTGTTCCGGCTTCGGTACCAATGCAGGCACCTAAGCCCGTGCCGGCTCCAGTTCCCGTATCTAGGCCAACAACGGAAGGAGAACCGCTTGCCGCAAATAACCTGCCAGAATCTATTCAGGTTAAAGATGCTTCGTCGGACAAGGACGAGTTTCAGGTTATAGCCCAGGACGATATGTTCATCGCGGTAAAAAAAACAGCATACTCGGATGTTTCTGAGCCGGTTGTTTCTCTTCCGGTGGGCTCCGCTCCTCACTATGCGTCATGGTTTAACCGCGTTGCAAGTTCTCCGCGCCACATCATTAATATGACTTACGTTTTGCTTGCTGCCCTTGTTTCAGCGGCTCTTCTGCTTTCAGTTTTTATCAAGATTAGGAAACAGCACCCGAAACATATTGCGTACGGCCTTTCGCTCCTCGCGCTTATCGGGTTTGCGTTTTATATAAACAAAGAACTCGTTATAGCTCACATGGTAATTCTATAATATTTTTGTTATTCGGAAACGGCCTCGTTTTCGGCGGGGTTGTTTTTATATGGCCATACAGCGACTATGTCGGCGGAATCGGCATTTCAAGGGTCGGTCGGGAGAATATGAAAGCGGCATCTGGAGAAAAAGGCGACTACTGCGTTGTTGTGCGTTTGCAGAAGCGTCTGCCGCGCCGTCTTCCTCTCTTAAAAGAAAAGGATGGAGTTAAGATTTTTGTGGAATACATAGGAGTCATTAGGGCTCTATAAACCGCTCATAAAGCGGTTTTTGTTTTGAGGAACCGGAATTGACACGTTTGCCCTCGGGGGATATTATGGATAAGGTCTGAATAGAATTACTATTAGTATTAGGAAACATCTACTATGAAAAAAGAAATTCTTATAGCATTAGTCGTTGTTATAATGGTCCTTCTCATCGCAGTGATGGCGTTTTATGCCTTGAGAGGAGAGCCGCAGGCAAGCGAGAACTCGGATATGCCGACATCCGCCGCTTTTGCGCCTCAAACTCCTCCGGCCCAAACACTCCCGCCCGCGGCTGTGAACGGCTCCGTAAAAAATGGCATGCACAGAGTTACGATAAAAACGAATATGGGGAAGATTCAGTTTGAGACGTTTGACGCTGACGCGCCGAAAACCGTACAGAATTTTCTGACGCTTGCCGGAAAAAAGTTTTACGACGGTACCATCTTCCACCGCGTGGTGAAAGGCTTTGTTATACAGGGAGGAGATCCGACGGGAACAGGAACCGGAGGCCCGGGGTATAAATTCGAAGACGAGCTAAACCCGAATACTGATTCACACAAGACGGGATATCAAAAGGGCGTTGTCGCGATGGCGAACGCCGGTCCGAACACGAACGGCTCGCAATTTTTTATCATGCTTGAAAACAACCCCCAGCTTCCTCGTAACTACTCTATTTTTGGGAAGGTTGTGAGTGGGCAGGACGTTGTGGATGCGATTGGGCAGGTTCAGGTTGGCGCGGGAGATAAACCCATGAAGCCGGTTATGATGACGAGTGTGACGGCGGAAGAAGTGAAATAAATTTTGAGTCATAACAAAAATATCCCGTCATTTGCCGGGATATTTTTGTCATAGACCACGTCCTATTCATACCTCAACGCCTCAACGGGGTCGAGCCTTGAGGCGTTTCGCGCTGGCAAAACTCCAAAACTTATGCCGATGGCGCCAGACACCCCGACACCGATGGCGATGGCATAAAGCGGCACCGTAAATTGCCATGCAATTCCGTTTGCCACGGCAACAACGGAGAGAATCCACGCAAGCAATCCCCCGAATAAAATTCCAAGAAAGCCTCCGAATACGGTAACAAGAATTGACTCGATGAGAAACTCACTTAAGATGTCGGCGTTTGTAGCACCCAGTGCTTTTTTCAGACCTATTTCCGCAGTCCGTTCAGTAACAACCACATACATAATATTCATGATGCCGACACCTCCAACGACAAGGGAGATTGCGGCTATGGCGATAAGGAGAAGTGTTATGCCGGTAAATATAGTATTAAGCGTTTCGAGAACATCTGCTTGCGTTGCCACGGTAAAATCATCTTTAGCGGGGTCTGTGATGTCGTGATTACGGCGCAATGCCTCGCGGATATCTTCTGAAGTCGCATCCGCGAGTTCGGTATTTTTCATCTGCACTACACCTCGTATGATGTGGTCTATCCCAAGAAGTTTTTTTTGGACGGTAAAGAGCGGAATAAAGACCGCGTCGTCCAGTTCGCCGTTGCGGGGAGCATAGACGCCAATAACCTGGAAATTAAGGGTTCCGACTCGGAGATACTTTCCGATGGGCGGGTCCTGCCCGAACATATCATTGGCTATTTTTGAACCGAGTATCGCAACTTGAGCCGCACCCTTATCTTCTCCCTCGTTATAGAATCTGCCGTCCTGGAGCGTCCCTTTATCCACGTCAAAGCGCGCGGCGGAAGCTCCGAAATACATAACGCTTTTTTTTGCGTTCCGATAGCTTGCGACGGCTTGCCCGGCCGCCATTCCGTACGCGTTCGATACGTTCCCGAGTTTTTTAATATCTTCGAGGTCTTTTACTTTCAGCGATGTGATGGCAATGGTCGCATTAAAGTTGCCGGTGCCAATCCCGGTGGAAGGGCCTGAAGCCCGGTTTTTCGTGGTCGGCGGTACCTTGGTCGCGATGACGAGCGTGTTTGTGCCGAGGGAGGCGATTTGGTCATTTACGAAGTTGCGGAATCCTGCGCCCGCCGACAATACTAAAATGACGGTTGAAATTCCGATGACAATGCCAAGTGTCGTGAGAGTCGTTCGGACCGGGTTTGAAGATAGCGATTTTGTAGATTGTCGGAATGCGGTGAACATAGAAAACGCTGATTAGACCTGATTAGATGCTGGTTGGTGCGCTGATGCTAACGCTGTAATTAAAAAATGAATTGTTTTGCTTTATTCATATCGAAGCGCGTCTATCGGATTCAATTTTGCCGCTTTGATAGCAGGGTACAGTCCGAAAATGACTCCGGTAAGAATGGAGACTGCGACGGCAAGCACAACCGAAGTAGGCGAGATGATAAATGCCCATTCATATTCCAAATACCGCATACCCAATGCGGCGCCATACGAAACAGCAATGCCTACGATGATTCCGATGAATCCGCCGAGAGATGTGAGCGTGCCGGCTTCGAGCAGGAATTGGTTGCGGATAGCGGCGTTGTCAGCACCCACAGATTTGCGCAGTCCAATCTCACGCGTACGCTCGGCGACAGTTACGAGCATGATGTTTAAAATGCCGATTCCACCGACAACAAGGGCAATGGCGGCCATTGCCGTGAGAAATAGTGTCAAGGCGTTCGTGATGGTGCTTAAAATACTGAGAGCCTCAGCCTGATTGCGTATAACAAAGTCCACATCAACATCTTCCCGGATATGGTGGCGTTCCTTTAGGAGCGTTTTAATGTCCTCCTCGGTTGAGCTAACAGCCTCAGCCGAATCAACCTTAATACCGATTCCTCTGAGATAGCGGATGCCGAGAAGCTGTTTTTGGCCGATCTCAAGCGGAATGAAGACGAGGTCGTCTTGATTTTGGAAAAAAGAACTGCCGCGGGGGTTAATAACTCCGATGACGCGAAGCGGGATTCCGCCAGGTTCTTTTTGCGAAGTGCTCTTTATTTTCACTACCTGGCCGATAGGCGATACGTCGGTGCCGGCAAAGAGCTCGTCAGCTACGGTTGAACCGAGTACTATCACACTAGCGTTCCCGCGGTCTTCCTGTTCGGTAAAAAAAGCGCCTTCGCGCATTGTAAAATTGACCCCCTTCGGATAGTTGTAATCGGTTGCGGTAAAATTAGTGACTACCGCCCGGTTTCTCCACGTGATGGTTGAAGCTCCTTGCACGGAGGCATTAACCGCCACGGCGTGGGGAACTCTCGAGGTATCGCGCAACGCCTCCACGTCTTCTGGGGTGAGCGTTGTTATAACCAAACCGAAAATTTGTGCCGGGGGACCATGTTCATTTGACGTCCCTGGCTCAATATAGAGCAGGTTGGTCCCGAGATTTGTTACTTGGCCGAGCACCAAGCTTTGAGCACCCGCGCCGAGAGCAATAATAATGATGACGCCGGCAACCCCGATGACAATTCCGAGAATAGTTAAAAATGACCTGCCCCTCCGGGCAAGAAGCAAGCGCAAAACAAGTTGTATGGTAGTAACAAAATTCATTGTAAGCCCTTAACGTGCGATCCGGGCGCCGGAAGTTTATTTTATAAGCTCACGGGACGCGACAAATGTCCGGGCTCTCACGGATTCATCCGAGGTAATCATGCCGTCTTTAATGCGGATGATGCGCTTGGCGTGGTTGGCCGTATCGGTTTCGTGCGTGACCAATATAATAGTGCGGCCCTGCTCGTTTAAGTGCTGCAAGATTTCCATGACGGCATTTCCTGACTTTGAATCCAGGTTGCCGGTCGGCTCGTCGGCAAAAATAACGGCCGGGTCGCACACAAGAGCGCGCGCTATGGCAACGCGCTGTTTTTCTCCGCCGGATATCTGGTTCGTGAAATAATCCAGCCGGTGAGAAAGGCCTACCGAGGCGAGAGCTTCATGCGCAAGCCGGTCATGGTTTTTTTTCTTGCTGTAGATGAGGGGGAGCTTGACGTTATCGAGCACAGTAGTGCGGGCGAGGAGATTAAATGACTGGAAGACGAATCCGACGCGCTCATTCCGGAGGTGTGCAAGATACGTGTCGTCAAAGTTCTTCGTGTCCTTGTTTTCAAACTCGTATAATCCGGATGTCGGACGGTCTAAAAAACTTAAAATATGCATGAGCGTTGACTTGCCGCTTCCGGAAGGTCCCATGATTGCGACGAATTCACCTTGGTCGATGGTAAAACTTACTCCGCGGAGCACTTCGGTAGTCACGTCTTCGTTGACGTAATCTTTTTTTAAATTTTTAACGTTTATCAGCATAGGGCTGGTAGAGAAGCGCCATGGTTATTGTTTCATGAATGTTATTACCTCTTGTCCTTCGGAAAGTCCTGAAATTATCTCAACCAAACCTTCATCGGCCTCAAGTCCCGTTTGAACTTCTACCTGATGAAAAGATTTTGTCTTCGTATCGTCAACAACCCGGACATAATGCTTGCCTGCCTGGTTGATGACCGCGCGCTGTGGCACGGCAAGGACGTTATCCTTTACGGCAGCCAAAATTGTCATATTTGTCGTCATGCCCGGTTTGATGCCAGGAACATTGCGAAAGCCGGCGGTTACTTTATAGTTTACCACCCCTGAAATTACGGTTGAGGCAGGATTGATTGCTTCAACGGTGCCGTCAAAATGGCTGTCCGGACCAAGCGCGTCAAATGTAAAGTCCACTGTCTGTCCTTGCTTCAAAGCCGCGATGCTTGCTTCGCTGACATTTGCTTCGGCATGAAGGTCGCCGATGTTTTGGAGAACCATAACAATTTTCATCGCTGTGGCCTGCTCTCCAACCTTAATATCTACCGAAGTAATAGTTCCGTCTGCCGGAGCCTTGAGGGTCGTGTTTGCAAAAGCCGCTTCGGCAGTCTGGACTTGTCCTTCCGCGGAAAGTATTTGGGCGCGCGCTACGTCAATATCAGCCGGCCGAGCTTTCGCCTGTTTTTCATTCAAGCTTGCTTGAGCCTGCGCTAAGGCGGTTTCAGCGCTCTTTACCTGGGCATCCGCGCTTGCGACAGCGCTATCCCGTGTTTTCAGCGCCGCTTGATACGCATTGTTATTCGTCACATAGGCCGACGCATATGTGTTCGGAATATAGACGGTCCAGGTATCCGAAGGGGAAGGGGTTGAACTAAACTGAATATAAAGTCCCCGTTTCCCCATCGGCACCGGCCCGGTCTGCACGTCTCCCGAGGAATTTTCAAGACCGTTTGTTTGAAACTGCAAACCGCTTCCACCGGAATATAAACGAATCTGATATGCTCCCTGATCGGCGCCGGTATACGTTCCGCTGATAGCAGGAATGACGGAGTCGGCATTTCCGGCCCGTGGGATTGCGGTAAGGGAAGTGTTCAAAAGAGCCGCATAGGCATTTTGAACTGCGGTGTTTTGCTGTTCCCTTGTGTTTACAAGACTTGTTTTGGCATTATCCAATGTTACTTCCGCGGCGCGTACAGCTTTTTCAGCGACGGCAATTGTTTCATTGCTTGCTCCGGCCACGACCTTCTCATAATTTGCGTTCGCCTGTGCGAGGCTACCCCTCGCCGAAGTGAGGCTTGCAAGCGCATACAACCTGGCCCGTGGTTAACACTGTTTCTTTTAAATTCAGCCGTTTAACCGTATCGGTTTGAATGGCGCCGGTGTTATTTTTGTTCCGTAAAAAATAATAGCCGATGCCGCCGAGTATGAGCAGGATGAGAACCGCCCAAAAGATTTTTTTCCTTGTGAAAAACTTTTTCATACTCTATAATGGTATTAGAGGCTACCTTTTTGTTTTTTAAGTTTTCCAAATAATTTATTTATCTGCTTTTTAACGAGAGATTCAACCGGACTTCCGGCGACATGATCCATGATCATGGCGGCAAATTCGCCAAGCTCTTCTGTTTTCATTAGCCCCAAAGCCTTGCCGAACTTCCCCAAAACTATGAGCCGGTCCCCGGGTTTTAGCTGAAGGTCGTGTCGGGCTTTGGCCGGAATAACCACTTGTCCACGAGTACCAATGGTTGTTGTGCCATATACTTTGTCCCGTTCAAGCATCTTTTTATGGCGCCCTAGAAATGTTTTAGAGGTTTTCATTGCCGATGAATAAGTTACTTCGGATAAATCATACTTATCATACCTTTATCTGGGTGTATCGTCAAACATATTAATTAGCAAAAAACCGGACTTCGCACCATTGATTGAAGAGAGGCTTAATCGGTGGCTTATGCGCAGAAAAAATTAATCTATGATTGAGGGCATAAAACAAATTGATAGTGCATTCATAATGTTTATGAATCGTTACGGCACTGCTATTCTTAGGGTAGCGTTGGGAACCGTGTTTTTATGGTTCGGACTTCTAAAGCTACTCGGCATAAGCCCGGTTGGCGAACTTATTCAAAGCACCTATTCGTTCTTTCCGGAGCCCGCATTTATTATGCTGCTTGGCGCATGGGAGGTTCTTATTGGTCTTGGGCTTCTTCTGAACAAAGCTCTCCGCCTAACCCTCCTTCTCCTGTGGCTGCAGATGGCAGGAACGTTTTTTTCGCTTGTGCTCACCCCATCAATTTTCTTTGTTCACGGTAACCCTCTTTTGCTTACGACATTCGGAGAGTTTGTCGTAAAAAATGTCGTTCTTATCGCTTCAGGCATTGTTATTGGCGGGCACCTAAACAGCCCGAGGGAAACTTCCGGCATTCAGCAGTGAATTGCCGATGAAGTGAGGAGTTGTTATGATACTAGAAGGAGTTTCACATGATTATTACTCGTTAATACATATACATATATGAATGAACAATTTAAAGGATACGCAGTGCTTCTTTCCGCACTAGCGCTTTTTATTGGTTCGCTAGCCGCGGTTGGATATGTGCGTACATATTCAAGCTCAATCCAGCCGTCGTCATACAGAAGTTTTTCGGTTACCGGAGACGCTAAAGTAACGGTTACGCCGGATGTCGCGGAGTTTACTTTTAGTGTTCTGTCCCAGGGAGATGAGGATCTCGGCTCACTTCAGACGGAAAATACCACAAAGGTTAATAAGGCGATTGCATACGTAAAGTCGCTTGGAATAGAGCCAAAAGACATTGAAACGCAAAATTATAGCGTTGAGCCCAGATACCAATATTACAATTGCCAGCAGGGTGTGTACCAGACAAAGGGAGGAGAGCCGTGTCCGCCGCCGGAAATAGTCGGCTATACCGTCGCACAATCGGTGTCCGTGAAGATTCGTGAAAAAGATTTTGGTAAAATAGGGCAGGCGCTTTCCGGTGTCGTAAAAAATGGGGCGAATTCCGTATCCGGCCTCTCGTTTGTCATTGACGATCCGGACGCCGCCAAAAGCCAGGCTCGCGCGAAAGCCATTGCGAAGGCGCGCGCAAAGGCTGTAGATGTCGCGGGGGCAGGCGGATTTCGCGTCGGCAGATTGCTTTCAATTGACGAAGGGGGATATTATCAGCCGATGTATGCGGAAAAAAGCATGATGCTTGCCGACGGACGAGGAGGCCCAATGGCTGCTCCGGCTCCGGCAATTGAACCCGGTTCCCATGACGTGAGCGTTTCGGTTACTCTTCGCTACGAAATACAATAATTGCATAGAAGACTCAAAAATCCTCCGTAGCGCGGAGGATTTTTAATTGATTTTACATTTAATACGTGATAGAGTTTCGGCAGGACGTTGAAATCATATCGGCGGCGACAATGAGGAAGATCATTCTTTTTCTCTGCATAGCATTTGTGGGCGCGCCCTTTGCATATGCCGCATCTGAAATGAAAGGGGAACCGACGTTCTTTCCGTCGCGTGAGTCTTGCCCAGACGGCTACTACTGGCATACGGTCATGAATTCGACAGAGCACCATCTCCGGGTCTTTGTGGACGGGAAACCGTTCAGTTCCGAGATCTATGCGCTTGCCCCGATGATGAAGGTAGAAAACGATGACGGAACCTTTTCCTCTGTTCCATACGGCGTTACCAGGTGTTTCCCGAAAGGCGGGCATCCGATAATTTATCAGGCGGAAGATTTTCGTTCACTTCCTATCGGGCACGGTAGGGTTGAAGTGATAACCGGAAGAGCCGAGCGCAAAACCAAAGAGTCTTCGGACTACGCAGTAACGGAAATCAAGGACGGCGATCTTACTCCGATACTGTGGTATGACTCTGAAAATATCCGGATGAACATCGGGCTTGTCTTTCCTGCAATACTTGTTGTTGTTTTTTTTGCCACGCTGATTGTTTTTATCCGCATCGTATTCTTCCACAAGCGGCCATAACCGGCTTATTCAAATAAAAAACGTCCTGCTTTTAGCGGGACGATTTTATTTAATAGTATCCACTCTTTCGGAGCTCTCTTTGTTCTTCAAGGCTTAGGAGAAGAGAGCCATGTTTTTTTATAACGCCCTTGAAGGCCTGAAGACGTTTCCCAAGGCAGCTATCGCCGTATCTTCCCGCTTCAAGGCATCTCATTCCTCTTTGCTCCCGTTCAAAGCGTCGGGTAAACGCCGGGAGGTCATGGAGCGAGTTCTCAAAAAGCGCAACCGATTCTGCGCATACCGGAAACGGCATCGGAAGTGCCGGAAACTCGCTTTCGGCGAGCTCCGTCCAGTGGCGCAGTGCGCGCGGAAGGTGATAAAAGTTTGTAAGAAGAGCAACCCGTTTTTTGTGAATGGTTGCCCCGATGACGTTGAAGACTGCGACAAGGTTGTGCCGTGTGCAGGGAAGCGATGGAATGCCGACTACGGAATTCGGTATGAACCTCACAAGGAAGTCCGTCATATCCTCCACTTCGGCTGATTTTTCGGAATACTCATCAAATCCGCCTGTTGCTATAAAAATAGTTTCCGGGTTTCCGCACGAAAGTTCGAGAGCGGCCGACATTCGAACTTGTCCGCCGAGATACAGTCCATCTTTTACATCAGGGAATACTCTGCTCTCGTCAGCCTTTGAAGGTCCGGGAATAATGATGAAGTCGTATCTCCCGAAACGATTCGGAGACTTTTGCGGTGGTGTTGGCGGCACAGATGCGAATCCTCTAATTAAAAAGACCTATCCACATCGTAAGGCTAGGCAGGCAGATGTCAATTACTTCTTGCGGCTATATGAAACTCCACGGCCGTAAGACTGTGGAGTTTCAGAAAAAAACTGAAAAATCAGCCTAAAATAGCCCAAAGCTCTTGACAAATACATTATAAAAGTATAAAGTAATCACATCGTTATAAAGCTGGAGGCGAGTAGTATACTGCCCCAGTAGTTTTTTAAAAACATACAGGAGGAAACAGCCCATGGCGCGCGACCCGCTCGCTTACTGGGTTCCGGAAGACCGCTTGGCATGCGAGACAGTTTCGTCGTTCGAGGTACTCGCCGGTGTTGGCATTCAAATCCTTACCCGGATGAAGCATGACGTTGGAGACACCCCAGTCGGAATGGTATGCGGTCCCATTAGCACAGGTGGACTTGGGTCGCAGGAAAAAAATCTTCAAGCGCTGACCTCCTGGATTGCAAAACTGGTTTCAAGCGGACACCCGATATTTTCGCAGCTTCCGTTCGAGTCGGCCCTTTGGCGCATTTCGAACGTGTCAGACTGTTTGGGCGAGTTTGCTTTGCTTGAAGGGTTCTATCTAAAACTTTTTCAGTCGGGACTTATCGGCATTCTCTATTTTCTCCAAAACTGGCAGACATCCGTAGGAGCCACGTGGGAGCATGACCAGGCATTAGCGCTTGGCATTGAACGGAAGTATCTGGAGGGAAATCTTCCTTTCTAAGAGCCCTCCGACACAAAGCTGTTCACGCAATTCGTATGATGGCACGGAGGCGTGAATGGGATCCTCAAAAAGGATTCTTGTAGGAATACTTCTCGGACTTGTGCTCATTGATATGCAAAGACTTGGAGCGGCGGGTGAAAGATATTCTGACAAAATCCGCTTGATGCAGAGCAAAACACAAGATGAAGCTCCTGCCTTTAAGGACGCTGATGCCACGAGGCATATCATGCGGGAGAAAGCGAAAGGGCTCGTTAAGAAAACGCTTTGGGAGAGTCAGATGTTTCTCAAACAGCCTTTCAAAAATGGAGACGGTGTTGCCGTCGTTTCAACTGCGTACTATGGTCCTTTGAAGGGACAGAAGAAATACGCGAACGGCTCATATCGGGCGGATGTCCGCTTGAACGGGAAGGGTGTGTACACATACTCCGGCAAGCAGGTACGGGTCGGCCACATCGCCGCCGATCCCCGGGTATTTCCGTTTGGAACTGTCCTTGAAATTCCCGGATACGGATATGGTGTCGTAGAAGACATCGGCTTCAATGTCAAAGGGTACCGCATCGACCTCTTTATGGGCCACGGCGAGCACGCGCTCGCCAAAGCGGTCCGCTGGGAGCGGAGGCGGGTTATGGTCAAAGTCGTAAGGATGGGCGGCGAGTAGTGCCGTCTTTCGGCGGTTCGTTTCAAACGAGCCGCCTTTTTTTATTCTGGCTTTTTTCGGCGAAATGAGGTTATAATGAAGCGTATGAAAAGGAAAGCTTCTAAAAAAATAGTTAGGCGGGGCTCGAGATTTTTCCACGGAAACGATCTGACCAAAACAGCCCTCGATAGAAAGCGTCGTTCAAAAATAGAGCCCTGGGAAAAGCGGTGAAAAGAAAGTAAACTCTGATGCGTAATACTGTATGTTGAGACCCAGACCGTTTAAGATTTAGAGTTTCGTTTTTAGAATTTTTGTTTTTATTATGCATCTTTCACGAACGCGATTCTCCGCCGTGGGAGGATCCTCCTCGGGCAGAAAAGAAGACTAAGAAAGGATTTTGGGTGTTTTATCCCCGTTACAGGGGTTCGTGGGAGAGCGGAGGAGAGCTGTTGAAGTATTCGCCGGCAGAAGATATTGCTAGTGTTGTTGAGGGAATTCATAGGGGATTTAAGGATTCATGGTCAGGGAAAACTATTCATGTAAGGCCGGAAGAGATTTATATCGTAGGAACAAGTTTTGGAGGAGCGGCAGCGCTTTTGCTCTCGCGTCACCAAAAAGTAACAGCTGTTGTCGCTGTCTCTCCCGTTGTTGATTGGACAAAACCGTCAAAGGACGAGCCGTTTGACCGGTTCGTCGGATTTATCCGGCGAGCGTTCGGAGAAGCATATCGAGGAAAACTATCGTCATGGAAAAAACTGAAATCGGGGAAGTTTTATAATCCGGCGGCGGAAATAAAGAAATTAAATGGGAAAAAGATATTCATCATCCACGCGAAAGACGACAGAACAGTTTTATGGAAGCCTGTTGCCGAATTTGCGAAACAAGCAGGTACCCAACTTTTCATGTTGAAGCGGGGCGGTCACCTCTCATCCTCAATTCTTACGCAGTCAAGGTTTTATAAAAAAATAAATAAATATTTTAAAAAGTTTAAAAATTAAATATACACCCATGACATTCGACGAATATCAAAAGCAATCGAGAGTAACAGCGCACTATCCGAACGCCGGTGCTAACTTTGTTTACCCGACACTCGGACTTGTAGGGGAAGCGGGCGAGGTCGCTGAAAAAATTAAGAAGGTTTTGCGCGATCATGATGGCATCATGAACGACATAAAACGTGAAGAGATAAAAAAAGAGCTCGGCGATGTCTTATGGTATGTTTCCCAAATTGCGACCGAACTAAACTTCGAACTCAAGGCCATTGCGGCCCACAACCTCGAGAAACTGCGATCTCGAATGGAGCGGGGAACGCTCGGAGGAAGCGGAGATAATCGCTAAAAAAATAATGGAAGGAATGAAGGAAAAAATTTTAAAAAATGATCCGGAAAAATCCGAAGAATTCGGCGAGTCGGATGAAGAACAAGGAGTCCAAAATGATTTCCGGTCAAAAATAGAAAAACTTGTGAAGCAAGGAAAAATTCCTCCTACTAACGTTGATATTTTTTTTTCTGCCCACAAGACTACTGAAGATATTAAGGGTTTTGAGGAGCGCTTAAAAAACGCCGACATATATATTCCGGAGGCGCTCGGCTGGGACGAAGAAGCGCTTTCGAGCCTGCGGGAAGTTTCGGAAGGAAGAAAAACACCACGCGAACTTATTCAAGAACTACAAGGCAACCCCGATAATCCTGAATACGCGGCTCAACTCTACAGAGCCGAAATGCTCTATGGTACGAAAAAGCCGTTAGGCATTATCGACCTTCCGGACTCGAGCCAGTTTTTCGAACATTTGAAAAAAAGGGTGGTAGACTTTAGCAATAGTGTAAACTTTGAACAGATTCTAGACACATATTTGGCGCACTTGGAAGAAGATGCCGACTTTGAGAAAAAAAGGGAGGAGCACATGCTTGATTCCCTTGGACCCGTACTCGAGAAGCTCGTCAAAGAACATCCGGAACTCTCAAAAAAGAAAGGGTTGAACGTATTTATGACTCTTGGCTCCGCCCATACAGGCGTTTACCACGGGCTTAAAGAAGGAGGGATTGAGGCGGCGCGTTCGTTCAAAGTCGAACCCTATTGCTGGGGTTATGAAGTTGAAGCTATACGGCGCTATCGCTTCGGTAAGCCGGTTGACGAAACGCTTGCGGCACGTGCTTTTTTTGAAAGAGTTCTGAAAAAATTATTACCGGAACTTTTTATGCCGGATGACGGCAATAGCGAAATAAGTACTAATGTCGCCCGCCGCGTCATCAGTGTATTCAGCTGTGAGGAAATACGGCCGATCACTGAAAGCAAGAATCATGAGCAATTTTTCGACAAGTTTCTTACCGCGGTTGAGAAAAAGGGGCTCAAGCCGTATGTAAAAGAGATTCTTCAAAAGCATTTTGCAAAAGAGGAAGACACGCTATTCGAGGAATAAAAAAAGGTGCCCGGGATTGGGGCGCCTTTTTTCTTTGCTCGCGGAGGTTTTCCTCGCGAGATTCCGGCGGAATAATGCTAAAACGAAGGGTGCTGAACGTTTTGCATCAAGACCGTCGCGGTCTGAAAGAACTGGAGGAGGAAGATCTGGATTGCCGCAAGCACCTTCGGCATGAAGACTCCCAGGACTACGATCATCGCCGCAAGTCCGATGGCACGCATGGGTGTGAGTGCGGAAGGACGTGTTAGGATTGCTCGACTGCAATCCCGGCGCATGAGAGCGTCCGATTTCCTCCCGCGCTATGTCCATAAAGGCGCAGGGCGGGAGGAACCGTATTTTTACAAACCCTATTTTAGATTTAATGCTTTTCTTCTTCGTCTAAGAATAATGTGGGCTGAAAAAGACCTTATTTTTTCTGGCTTAGAAAAAGAGAAGCTTTGGTGAACCTCTAGCGGAGTAAAAAAGAAGCCTTAGGCGGGGCAAACGCTTAAGGCCGAGGGCGAGTTCCTGCTTTTGGCGTGGTGCGGATTCGGCCGCGGGTGCTCGTGGTGTTTTCGGAATGCGCAATTCCGCTCGCTTTATACCGACCACGGGGATTCCGGGCTATACCGCGTCTGCCGGCAGTCTTTTGCTCTAATGCTCTCGGCATTGAGTGCTGCCCCTGCGTGGAAGCTTTTGAGGCTTCCAGCATCAATTGCATTATATCATAATAGCAGCTATATGTCAATGTATTGAAAAAAACATACAATCTTTTGCTTTTTAGCGGCTCGGACTGTATAATAAAAATCACTATGGCGGAAAATCTCACAGAGAAAAAATGCGTTTCATGCGAAGCGGGGACTCCGCCGTTTGGCGCGGAAAAAATAGCTGAATATTCGAAACAGCTCAAAACAAAATGGGATAGTAAGGAAGGCAAAAAACTTCGTCAGGAATTTGAGTTCAAGGATTTCAAGGAAGCAGTGGCGTTCATAAACAAAATTGCCGGTGTCGCCGAATCCGAAGGCCATCATCCCGATATTTTCGTTTTTTATAACAAAGTTGCTATAGAACTTTGGACGCACGCATCAGGCGGGCTTACGGAAAATGATTTTATCGTTGCGGCTAAAATAGAGGCACTCACCTTGCCGGCAGTGTAAGTAATCGAACATGACGAAAAAACTTTTAACACTCTGCATTCCGTACACTGAAAACCGCATATTATTAGGCATGAAAAAAAGAGGATTCGGCGAAGGCCGATGGAACGGATTCGGAGGGAAGGTCGAAGCGGGGGAAGCTATCGAGGAAGCTGCTAAACGGGAACTTTTTGAAGAAGCCGGGCTTCTTGCCCAAAAATTCGAAAAACGGGCCGTTATAGAATTCGAGTTCGACGGAGACCCTGAAATAAGGGAGGTTCATGTCTTTGGGGTGTTTGACTTCGGCGGAGAGGCGGTTGAAACAGAAGAAATGCGCCCCCAATGGTTTCTGAAGGAAGAAATTCCGTTCGACGGTATGTGGCCGGATGATAAATACTGGTTTCCGCTTTTTTTGCAGGGGAAATGCTTTAGGGGAAAGTTCCTTTTTGCCGATCTCAACACCATCCGCGAACACGCGATTTCAGAAGTTGATGGAGGAGCCATATAATTTTCAGGTCATGTCAAAATACTACAACTCAAAAAGAACGCGAAATCTTTTTAATCCGGCGTCCCCGGACCCGTTTACCGTAAGCCGTTCTAAGCTTGACCTCTTTTTAAATTGTCCTCGCTGTTTTTACCTTGACCGAAAGCTTGGCGTGGGACAGCCTCCCGGATATCCGTTCAGTCTGAATTCCGCAGTTGACAAGCTTTTGAAGAAGGAATTTGACTTCCACCGGACGCACGGCACGAAACATCCTTTAATGAAAGCGTATGGAGTGGACGCTGTTCCATTCGAACACGAGAAAATGAACGAATGGCGAGACGCTCTCCGTGGCGGCATTAGACATCTTCACAAACCGACAAATATCATGCTTACGGGAGGGATAGATGATTTATGGGTTTCTCCGGAGGGCGAGCTTATTGTTGTTGATTACAAGGCAACATCGAAAGACGGCGAGGTGAGTCTGGACGCCGACTGGCAGATAGGATACAAGCGACAGGTTGAAGTGTACCAATGGCTGTTTCGGAAAAATAAGTTCAAAGTTTCGGATACAGCGTATTTTGTTTATGCGAACGGCGAGACGGACAAAGAAGCGTTTGACGCAAAACTCGAATTCGATATAAAACTCATTCCCTACGAAGGGGACGACTCGTGGATAGACGGGGCGCTCAAGAGCGCAAAAGCGTGCCTCATGCAAAAAAATATACCCGAAACGGGTAACGACTGCGACTACTGCGCCTATCGCAAGGCGGCGTCCGAGATGGAAAAATGGTAATATGAGTGTGAGCGAAAAGGTTTAGAATTTAAAATTTGTAATTTTCCGCCAAAGGCGGATCCGCCTTTGGCGGAAAAATTAAAACCTATGGAACACTATATTTGTACAGGAGGGTGCACGGGGGTTTCTCCGCGTGCCGGCGTGTGCCAGGCAAAGGATTGCCCAAATTACGGCAAGCCGCTTGAGAAGTGCGCATGCGACGACGATAAGCACCATGGAAAACAGGAAGCAGTGTCCGAAGAATCTCCCGGTGCGCCAAAACAATAGAAAAAGCAAAAATATCTGTTTTTGTTAAAAGGTTTTGACACGTCGTCATAAATTTTGTTGACAAAAAACTATGATTTTCGAGTATATAATCAACAATCCGTGGATATTAATTTTACTTATCTTGTGGACTGTTCCCTGGAAAGGGGTAGCGCTTTGGACGGCTGCCCGCAGGGAAGAAAAGTGGTGGTTTGCAGTACTTCTCGTTGCAAATACGCCGGCACTTCTTGAAATTTTCTATATCTTTTTCTGGACAAAGCGGAAACCCGTTTCAGAAGTTCCTCAAAAGTAGTCTGAAAAAGCCGTACCGATACGATCATCGGGACGGTCTTTGTTTCCTCAGGGTGCTTGCAAAAATTAAATTACTATGGTATAAGTATAATAGTTGTTCTTTTGAATCGTACAAAATAACAAGAGGAGCCTTGGGGTGCCAAAACCGCTGTTTTCACCAAGTGTCGGCTTCTTCAGAAAAGACATAACGAATATTTGTTCTGTCGGGATTATCTACAATTCGTCGAATCCGCGCCAGGTGTTTCTTGATGTAAAGAACAGTATATATCCCGTGAAAATATTTCGGAATATGCTTTGTCCTATCGGTGGAAACTGGATAGGAGAAGACGCAAAAGCGGACCGAAATACCCGGGATACGTTTCTAAGGGAGCTTGAGGAGGAGCTTTCGCTCGATAAAAAGATTATCTCAACAGCCGAAGCCGGGCTTCTTGGAATGAAACCCGAGCGGGAGTCATATCAGGTTGCACCGACCGACGTTCCACCAACCGACGAAGACAGGAAAGCCCTCCAGGACCTGAAGCAGGCCATAAAAGACCAGGCGCTTCCATTCCGCGACTATGAGAATATTATCCCGAACAGCGTTCTTCTTTCTGCCGACCCCGAAAGCAGACGGGAGACGTTGCATGTTCTTTCGTCGTACTGGCTTGTGCCGCTTCCGCAAAAAGAGTGGTTCGAGCTTGCACACCTTCAGAGCATATACGGGAATCTCTCGAACGAATCGGTTACATGGGTTATTTCTCTCCCCGTGATTATTAAAGGGAAACATTATATATCATGGGGCCACGACCGCGTCTTCAAAAGCTTTTTTCTCTGTCACGGCCTTTCGGAAGCGAAAAGTCTTCCGCTTGTGCGCGGTATTGAAAGTATCGAACTCGGCCCGCCGCTTTCTTCTTATGCCGAGTACAACGCCCGTTACCGGGTTTTGAACAAGCCCGCAGACTAAAGCCTGGATAATCCGGGTTTTTTGCTTGGAAAAGTATCTTTTGGCAACACAAATATGTTATTATACGTATAGTAAGGCGTATGGCACAATTTCTTATTGCAGTATACACATTTTTCCAAAATATGACCGGGAGCTTCCAGCTTGCGGATCTTTTCGATATTCTTGTCGTTACACTTCTTATATATATCGTTCTTCTTTTGCTTAAGCGCACGCATTCGTACTTTATTCTCGGAGGCATTGCGACATTGTTCTTCGTATACCTTATTGCGCGCCTGTTTAATCTTTATCTTACCGGCCTCTTGTTCCAGTCGTTCTTTACGTTTTTCATCATTATTATCGTCATTGTTTTTCAAAAAGAACTCCGCAATTTTTTCGAATGGATATCCATTCTTGGCAGACTCTCCGGCAAGCGTCCGAAAACAATGCCGGAGCGTATTCGCGATATCATAACAAAGTCAACGGAGTATTTTTCCGCTCGCAGGATCGGAGCTCTCATCGTCTTTCAGGGGCGGCAGCCTCTTGAACGGCTGCTTGATGGCGGAGTCGGGCTCGACGGAAAAATATCTGCGCAGCTTCTCTTGAGCATTTTTGACCCGGCTACTCCGGGTCATGACGGGGCGGTTATAATCAACGCAGATCGGGTAAAAAAATTTGCAGTACATTTGCCCCTCTCCGAGCGTTTTAAGGGAGGGGAACTTGGGACGCGCCATCGCTCCGCCGTCGGGCTTTCGGAGAGGTCGGACGCTTTTGTAATCGTTGTTTCCGAAGAGCGAGGAACAATTTCTCTCGCCCGGTTTGGCGCACTTACGGTTCTTGACGGGACCGAAGAACTTGAGCAAAAACTCGAAGAGTTTTTCAAAGAAATATCGCTTATCTCGGAGGGGAAGCCATGGTATTCGTGGGTAACATCTAACTTCCGGGAAAAGGTGCTGGCGCTGGGGTTTGCGTTCTTCCTCTGGTTCCTGTTCGTATTTCAGCTTGGAGACATCAGCCGCGAATACGATATTCCGATCGAATTCCGCTTTCTTGCGAAAGAGTATGTGATTGATCAGGTGGAGCCAAAGGAAATTATGCTTGCCTTAAGCGGGCGTACTCCGAACTTTCAGCTTCTTGACCCGGAAAACCTGAAAGTAATGATTGACGCGTCCCAGTACAGCGAAGGCTGGCAAAAGATAAAAATTGAAGAAAACATCATCAGCTATCCATCCTCGCTCAACGTCGTTCAGTTTTCGCCGAAAACAATCAAATTTCACATCAAAAAAGTCGAATAATATCTAAGCAGCGCATGAAAAAAAAGAAGAAACAAGCGGTTGCGGTATTTGATATTGATGGAACTATCTTTCGCTCAAGCCTTTTGATAGAACTTACCGAGTCACTCATTCAGGAGGGCGTGTTTCCCGTTTCAACGCGAAAAATGTATAAATCCGCTTACCATAAGTGGTTTGACCGAAAAGGGGATTACGAAAAATATATTCGAGCCGTTGTAAAAGCGTTCGAAAAAAATATCGTCGGCGTAAACGAGAGTGAGTTCAACGCGGTTGCAAAAAAGGTACTTGCGTTCCACAAAAACCGAGTGTACCGCTATACGCGGGATCTTGCCCTATGCTTAAAAAAGAAAAAATATTATCTTTTGGCGGTGTCGCATTCTCCGCGCGGGATAGTGTATGAATTTTGCAGAAAGCTCGGATTCGACAAGGTCTACGGCCGTATCTATACCGTGAACAGCCGGGGAATATTTACCGGAGAAGTTTCCTATTACGAACTTATTGAAGACAAGGCGAAAGTCTTAGAGAGGGCTGTCCGAAGGGAGGGGCTGACGTTTTCTGGTTCCGTGGGGGTGGGAGATACCGAGTCGGATATTCCGTTTTTGCGCCTTGTCGAAAAGCCCATTTGTTTTAACCCGAATCGGAAACTCTACTGCGAAGCTAGAAAGCGAAGATGGGGCATTATTATCGAGCGAAAAGACGTTATATACCGCCTGCATCCCGCACGGCGCGGTAAACAGAGCTTTTAGGCGCCTCGGCTTAGATGGAGACTTGAGTTTGGACAACCGGAGGGTTCGCATGATATAATCCGCATATGAACGAACTTCTTCACGCGGACATCTTCTTTTTTGTCACAGCAATAGCCGTTGTCGCAGTTGCCACTATTCTTACTGTTGTTCTCGTCTACATCATCAGGATTCTGAATGATATCAAAAGCATTTCAAAAGACGTAAAACATGTTTCTGAAAATGCGACCGTTGAGGCTGATCGCGTCATCCAGGACCTCGGAACTTTAAGAGAACATATCAGAGAGGAGGGCATGAAGCTGAAAAACTTCGCAAATTTTTTTACTGGAAAATATAAGGCAAATAAAAAAGGTCGAAGCGCTCATAAACTATAACTATAAAACCTATGGCAAAAAAATCAAAAAAAGTGAAAATTGCCGCGGGAGTTGGCGCGGGGGTTGCAACCCTCGCAGCGGCGGGAGCTGCGGCATATCTTTTCTATGGCAGCAAGAACGCTTCTAAAAACAGAAGAAAGGTTTCGGCGTGGACTCGTAAGGCAAAACGTGAAGTTGCCGCTGAACTGGAAAAAGTGAAAAAATTCGACCAAGCGGCATATCACAAAGCCGTAAACAGCGTCATGAACCGATATGCAAAGCTGAATCATGTTGATAAGAAAGAACTTGCTATGCTCGTAAAACTTGCGAGAGGTCAATGGAAGAATATCCAGAAGCATGTCGCGAAGTCTCAGACGAAAGGAGCAAAAAAGGGAAAGAAATAAAATAAAAGCAGCTGTCTTTTGTCCGCCCCGATGTCAATCGGAGCGGATTTTTATCAGCCAAAAAATCATGATATACTTACCCCATGAAAGGGAAAATACGAGCAAATTCTATTTCGGGAGGGCAAAAGTCAGTTTTCTGTTGCCGGGAATGCAGACTGTATTACCCAACCAAAGCTCTTGCAAAAAAATGTGAAGTGTGGTGCAAAAAATATCGTACCTGCAATATTAATATCATTACGCATGCCATAAAAGAGCCATAGCATGAAAGCTAAACTTGTTTCATTCGTCATCAGCGAATCTACCCGCACCAAAAAGGGGCGGATTGAAGCCGTTCAGGCTCCAGCCGTCAAAAGCGCTCCGCATTATTTTGAAAAGACCGTTCCCCAGCAATTCATAATAAGCCAGGAGGGTATTACGGTAAGCGGCCACGAGGGGACATCCATGCTCAAAACCTATCAGCCGGATATTCTACTCGTTGAGGCGACGTTTGATGTATCGGATATATTTTCCGACGACCTTATCACCTTTAAGGAGGAGGTTATGAATGTCTGCCGCGAGATGCTGAAGAAAAAAGGCGGAAAAGATGTTGAAGAGTTTAGCGAGGAATATTCAATCTATGCGGTCTCAAACTATGATGGAGATCCGGAGCAGTTTTTAAAATATAAGGACAGGATAGCAGGGCTTCTTAAGTCCGAAAAATTGGCGGTTGACCCGCTTGAGATCGACTACACCCTCTCTTCCCAGTTGAAATATGCAAAGAACGACCTTGTGGTGGTTGACTGGGACGGCGCCTTTCTTTTTGATCCCGACGGGGATTTTGAGCAGACAATTGAGCTTTTTCAGCTCGCAAACCTTGAGCTTTTACGATACCGCATTCTCGACAAAGCGCTCGACGACAAGCTTCGCATGGTTGCGCATGTCATTGAACACGCGCCAGTCCAGCGCCGGTTCTTCTTCACTCCGAGCGAAGTAAGCCAAACTCTGCGCGACCTTATTAAAGCGAGAGCCACCTCAATTTCCGAATTTCAGGCGCTTGATAGGGAAATAAAGCTCATCGGGGACTGGTATTCGGCCCGGCTCTATGATTTGACAGCAAAAAAATTTAAAATAGAAGAGTGGCGAAAAAGCGTCAAAGATAAGCTCGAATCCATTGAGGACGTTTATGCTATTGCTTCAGAGAACTTCACCATTTCCTGGGAGCGCAGAGGCCGCATTATCGAGATGGTCGGGTGGTACGTGCTTCTTATCGGATGGTTAGTACTTCTTGTGCTTGATTTTTATTTTTATAAGATTAAATGACCGCGGCCGGTATGGCCGGCCAACTACCATGAAGATCATTCTTGACAAAGGTTCAAAATATGTTATCCGGTTCGACCAAGGGGAAGAAGTCATAGAAACAATAAAAAAAATATGCTTCGAGAAGAATATGGAAGCGGGTTTTTTCTTCGGTCTTGGGGCTGCGCGTGAGCTTGTGCTTTCGCATTATGATATCGATCGCAAGCAGTATAACGATACGCCGATCAACGAAGATCTTGAAATAGCGGGTATTTTCGGGAACGTGACGCGAAAGGACGGCGAGGTGTATATTCATGCCCACGGAAGTTTTTCCGATAAAAACTTTAAGACATATGCGGGACACGTTAAAAAGGTTATCGTGTCGGGAACGTGCGAGATTGTGCTTGAAATGCTTCATGAGCCGATTCTGCGCGAGCACGATTCGAAAAGCGGCCTTAATCTTTTAAAATAACATGGACCAACCGCAATCAAAGATAGAAAAATTGAGAGAAGAAGGGGAAAACATCAAGCAGGCACTCCGCGAGCAGGTGTTTGGGTATATTTTGGGGGCGTTCGGCCTTGTTGCAGGACTTGCGTGGAACGACGCAATACGCTCGCTCATTGAGTATCTTTTTCCGTTGAGCCAAAATACGCTTTGGGCAAAATTTTTCTATGCATTTGTCATCACCGCCTCTGTTGTACTTGTGGGCATGTATTTTTCCAGGCTTTTTAAGAAGGGAGATGAAAAGTTATAGGCCTGCCGGTTTCAATTCAACTTCAAGCCGGATTTGCATGTGAGGTGCGCCCTCGTTTTTATATGGCGTCTCTCGTTTGGAATTTTAAAAAACGGTTCATGCTCTTTTTTTGGGGCCTGCTTTTTTCATTAGCACTTTTTGCGCCGCATTCAGGACAGGCCGCAAGTATTGAAAACTTTAATTCGCGTCTCGACATCAAATCCGACGGCGCGGTGTATGTAACCGAAACCATCGTTTACGATTTCGGCTCCGAACAAAAACACGGAATCTACCGCGTTATCCCGGTCAAATATCAGCGGAACGGACTGAATTATAGCCTCGGTTTTTCTTTTGAACGCGTGACTGACGAGCAGGGCCGTTCGTATAAAGCTAACGTAACGAATGTCGGCGCGTACTGGGAAATGAAAGTGGGCGACCCGGACATTCTTGTGTCTGGGAAAAAGTTTTATGTTTTTCAGTACACGGTAACTGATGCCATTAATTTTTTTTCTGACCATGATGAGCTCTACTGGAACACGACCGGAAATGGGTGGAAGGTGGAGATACAAACCGCTTCAGCCCAGGTTACTTTGCCGGTTGCGGTTTCCGCTCTCGCAGTAACGAAAGCGTGTTTTGCCGGGACACTCGGTGGGACGGACCCATGCTCGGGTTTTACCGTCAACGTTGACGCAAACGAAAAGGCGGATACAGTAACGTTCCATCATGATGGCTTTCTTGATGTCGGCCAGGGACTCACTATTGTTATTGGTTTTCCGAAGGGCCTCATAAAAGAACCTAGCCTCACACGCACCGTGATAAAGACGATTCTGGATAATAAGATATTTTTTCTTCCGCTCACAGTTTTTTTTGCCCTTTTATATTACTGGTATACGCGCGGGAGAGATCCGGAAGGACGTGGAACGGTCGTTGTTCAGTACGAAGCTCCGGAAGGACTTGTCCCGGCAGAAGTAGGAACGATTATTGACGAGCATGCCGATAATTACGATATATCAGCCGAAGTGATTAATCTTGCCGTAAAAGGCTACCTTAAAATAACTCGCCTAGAGAAAAAGGAGTTTATTTTCGGAACGACGGTTGACTATGAGTTCGAACGGATAAAATCATCAGTTCCTCTCGGAAGCGAGGTTGAAGGCGAACTTCTTCGGAAGCTTTTTAAAAGGCGAAGCAAAAGTTCAGTTGCGTCAATCCTTGATTCCGGCTCATATGAACCTCTTTCGAGTGTTCGCCTTTCCGACCTTAAAGACCAATTTTCCAAAGATCTCGCTGAATTGAAAAAAATAGTCTACGGCATGGTTACGCGCAAAGGGTACTTTGTCCAAAACCCCGAAACGGTGAGAAACATGTTTTTCATCGGCGGCGGAGTGGTTGTAGTGTTTGGGTTCCTTTTTGGCCATATCTGGGGAGCTAGCGGCCTGTGGAGTTTGATTCTTTCCGGGGCGCTGGCATTTATTTTCGGTTTTGTTATGCCGAAAAAGACGCAAAAAGGGGTTGCCGCGAAAGAATATATTCTTGGATTAAAAACCTATCTTTCGGTCGCCGAGAAGGAACGTATTGAGTTTCACAACGCCCCAGAAAAAAGTCCTAAATTATTTGAAAAACTCCTGCCGTATGCGATGGTGCTCAAGGTTGAAAATGTGTGGGGAGCGCAGTTTGCGGACCTGTACAAGGACTCTGCGCCCGGTTGGTACGTGAACGGAGCGGGACAGGCATTCATTTTTTCTTCGTTTATGAGCGATCTTGGAAATTTTTCAAAAGCAACGGGAACGACCCTCGCGGCAGTTCCGGGCGGAGCGGGCTCGTAAAAAATGAGAGAAAAACTAATACTCGGCGGCGTCACGGTTGTTGTCCTCGCTTTCCTCGGAGGGTTGTTTTATTATGTTTGGAAAACTACCATACCTCATACCGTCATTATAGATGCCGGACCAAAAACCATCGAACCGCGAATTGCCGCACGGGTGCAACCGGAAACATTGGTTTGGACGGAATACAAGAATAAAAAATATGGATATACGATCAAATTTCCGAGTGATTGGCAAAAGCCGGCGGAAGACGGGAACCCCGCGGTTTTTCGCGGTAGCGGAGGCCGCGAAGGCGATTCACTAGCCGTTCATGTTTTAGAAAATACCGGTGCTGTGGCGGCAGACACATGGTGGAAAGAAAAAGGCAGAAAAACAGGAGTCGCATACGCGTCTCGCGGAGAAGTCATAATCCCGGGTATTGCGGTAGGATTTCTTTATAATGAAAGCGATGGTACAAAAAACAACCATCTTGTATTTGTCGCAAAGGGAAGGATTTTTCACATTTCTGGATTTGGAGATGACAGTATATTTGCGAATTTTATCAATAGTCTTCTTTTTTTCTAGTCCATTTTAGGGTCATGGCAGAGATAGGATGCGCCGAGACAGCGGTCCAGGCTTTGCCAAAATTCTTCATTCAGAGTATACTATAAACAGACGAAACGCTGGAATGAATTTTAAATGCATATGTTTTGTGTCAAACGTTTGAAGTAATTGCAACCGCGACGGAAGATAACAATCAAAACTAAATATCGCTATTTTGCAAATAGGGGAATGCATCGGTCGAATCTCCCCAAAGGATCTTATAATATGTTAACGGACCAAATTAACATTCTTATGACTTCAAAAATCACACTGGCGCTTGCTGTTGTTCTTGTCCTTGTTGGCGGATTTCTCTATATGCAGATGGGGAGTGCGCCGGAATATACGGCTGATCAGACTGCTCCGCCAGCTACTCCACCGACCGCCGCAGTGCCGGCGCCGGGAGCGAATACCGCCGTTCCGATGCTTGCCACAACCGGAAATCCAGACGACATCGTGAGTCAGATACTTACGGACAGCGATGCTGAAGCACAGGCTTTACAGGAAGAAGCAAATGATGCTTCGCTTGTATCGTCATCTGATAGTCAGGAGATGAACGACCTTGGTCAAACGTATGATGAAAGCCAATTTTAAGAGGTTTGAAGCATCTGTCGCGGCGGGAGTATTGCTTGCAAATCTTATTCTGCCGGCATCCCTCTTTGCCCAGACATCTGCTACAGGCGGAACCTCTTCTCAAACCGGAGCAACCGAAGCAAAAAGATTCTGTGCTCGAGTTTCTGCTCTTACATCATCGGTTGACAAACGGCTTGATGGGCGTCTCTCAAAACTTAGCGATGCGCAAGGCAAGCGAGATAAAAATATCGCCAATCGCCGCACAAGGCGAGATGAGAGGCTGAAAGAAAATCGCGCCAGATGGATAGGGAACCGCGACGCTCAATTCACAAAGCTTGAAGCGCACGCTTCTACAACAGAACAAAAGCAGGCAATTGAGGCGTTCAAGATGGCTATCACAGCGGCAATTTCTACCAGACATACCGCAGTAGATGCCGCAATTTCCGCATTCCGCACTGGAGTTGACCAGGCAATTGCCCAGCGCAAGACCGTTGTTGACGCCGCCATCAAGACCTTTGAGGATTCCACAAAAATGGCGCTTGATAAGGCAAAGGCCGATTGCGCGGCTGGGAGCAATCCGGAAGTAGTCCGCCAAACGCTCATGACAAGCATGAAGAACGCACGTACAAAACTTCAGAGCGATCGGAAGGCAGTCGATACCATCGGCACTAACTTAACCCAGCTTACCGCAACGCGGAAAGCCGCGGTTGATAAGGCGTTTGCCGACTTCAAAACGGCAGCCGAAAAAGCGCGCAAAGATTTGAAAGCGGCTTTGGGAAAGTAACGAGTGCTTCTATTTTGAACCGCAATAAACCCGCTCCGCTTTTAACGGGGCGGGTTGTGCCTTTTAAGGGAATATGCTATGATTTAAATGCTTTTATTCTTCAGTTTGGCAATTCATGCGACTCACGCGTTTCCAAAAATTTGTTTTAATAGGATTTCTTTTTTCGATTGCCCTGCTTGAGCTCGGGGATGTCGGCGGAAATCTCTATCAGCTTTTTGGGGCGACTGCGGCGAACGAAACTGCCGGTGTTATCGTCGGCCTTAAGCCGGGGGATGTTCCGCACAACCTTGTCGTCATTTTCCTTGCGTTCGTTATCGCGGCTTCTTCGCTCATTGCGGCTAAAGATATTTTCCGGGAGAAGTTCCCGTTTAAAAGCTGGCAAGTTCTTGCCATATCATCTGCCGGATATGCACTTTTTCTTCTGGGGCTGTTCCTTTATGGTTCATATGAAAAACGCGTTCTTGGTGTAGCGGCTGTTTTTTATTCGCTTCTGGCGCTTGCGAGTCTTGGCATTGCACGTTTGCTTAAGATAAAGGCCGAGGGAAAGGAGCAAACTGGCTTATGAAAATACGCGTCCGAGCAAAATTGCACTCCTCGCGTGAGCGCGTGGAAAAAATCGACAACGGAGAGTATGCGGTTTTTGTATCAAAACCGCCGGTTGACGGAAAGGCGAACGAAGCGATTATCGAACTCTTGGCGGAATATTTCTCTCTGCCGAAATCACGTATTGTTATCCGTTCCGGACACAAGGCACGAACAAAGGTTGTTGAAATCGGGTAACGCTGTTTTTCTGCCCGCGAGCGTTTAGAAAATGAATACTGTCGTTGATTTTCTAATATGGTATACTTATAACGTTACCGTGTATATGAAATTTATTGCACGTCTTAGGAAAAAAATTTTAGAACATTTCAGATGGGTCGCCGGATTCGGCCTTGTTGAAAGCATCGTAGGGGTTGCTATTTTTGCTATCATTGGGGTGAGCGTTTACTCGACCTATGTTCGCATTTTTCAGGTAATACGGGCTACAAAAGAAAAGGATGCGGCCATAGCGCTTGCAAACGAAGAGTTCGAAGTCGTACGGAACCTTCCGTATTCCGACGTCGGAATCATGAATGGCATTCCTCCGGGAAAGATTCCTGCGACACAAGTTTTTCAACGCGCGGAGGGGCGCTATACCGTTTCGACAGTCATCCGGAATATTGATGACCTGTTCGACGGAACCGCGGGGGGAACTCCGAATGACCTTTCGCCGGCAGACTATAAGCTCGCCGAACTTACGATTACCTGTACGAGCTGTCAGAGGTTTACTCCAATCGTGTTCAATACTCGTGTCTCTCCGAAAAATCTCGAAAGTGCCTCAACAAACGGCTCTCTTTTTGTCCAAGTGTTTGATGCAAACGGTAATGCTGTAAAGGACGCAACTGTTCACATTGTAAACTCGTCTTCATCGATTGATATTACTGACGTTACCGACAATACCGGCTGGCTTCGCATCATCGACGCTCCTCCGGGCGTCAACGTATATCAGATAACGGTTTCCAAGAATGGATATTCAACAGAACAGACATACACGCCGGGGAGTCCCCAAAATCCGAATCCGATAAAGCCTCACGCGACGGTTGCGGTGCAAGAGGTGACCCAGACAAGTTTTGCCATTGACGGCCTCTCGACTCTCAACGTATCGAGTGTAACGGAAAGCTGTTCCGCCGTCGGGCCTCTAAATTTTCACCTGAAAGGCTCAAAACTTATTGGTACAAGTCCTGATGTATACAAATATGACGAGAATCCATATGTTACCGACAGCTCCGGCATAAAGGTTATTCCAGATCTTGAGTGGGACACGCTTACGATAACGTCAACAAACGCCGCCTATGATCTTGCCGGAACCATTCCGTTGTCTCCGATGGGCCTTGCGCCAAGTACAACTCAAAATCTTATGCTTGTTGTCGCCGACAAAGACCCGCAAGCCATTATGGTAACTGTGAGGGACCTCCTTCGACTGTCGACCCAAAAGCATATTTTTTCGGAGACTCAACCCTTGACGACCAGTCGAGTCCGCCTGGGGACCTTACACTGAAAAAAATTGGCCAGTTCTACCAGCCTTCCGGAACGCTTATTTCTTCAACATTTGATACTGGTTCTGCCGGTAACTTCTATCAGCTCTTATGGAATCCGGGTTCGGAACCGCCCCAAACAGGAGCCGATAGCATCAAATTCCAGTTTGCGGCAAATAACGACGCTTCAACGTGGAATTTTACAGGCCCCGACGGTACGGCAGATACGTATTATACATACGAGGACCAGAACTTGAGCAATGCGTATAACAATAAGCGTTATGCTCGCTACAAAGCGTTTCTCCAAACCGCAAGCACCTCTTACACGCCGACTCTTTCCGATGTTTCATTTACATTCTCTTCGCAGTGTGTTCCTTCCGGTCAAGTGCTTTTTAACGGTCTTTCGCCGGCAACATATTCGCTCACGGTAACAAAGTCCGGCTATCAGTCGTATACAGACTCTGATGTAAGTATCAACGGCGGCTGGCAGGCGTATGACGTTTCGCTTCAACCATAAAAAGGTTTCTATGTTTTTTCGCGAATGCGCCTACATCAGGAGAATAATGCAGGCTAGGGGCCCAGAAAGAGGTTTTACGCTTGTTGAAATGATGTTTGGTTTGTTTGTTATGGCACTTGTCGGCATAACAATTTGGACGTTTCTCGCCGACATTTTCCGTTTCAGCGACACATTTCAAAAAGGAGCAAGCTCCGAGCAGGAAGTGAGGACTGTGTTCAAGCTGTTTACATCGGAACTTCGTTCTGCAACGCAATCTGCCGGGGGAGCATTCACTCTTGCGGAAACTTCAACTTCTTCCATCAGATTTTACAGCGACATTACGGGAGATGGTCAGGCAGAACAGCTTCACTATTATAGGTCAGAAACTGACTTCATCCGCGGCGTGATAAATCCGGTCGGGGGAATATACGCAACATCCACCGAGTCCGCATCAACTGTTATTCAAGGCATCCGCAATGCAGCGTCTTCGGATATTTTTCAGTATTACGATAAAACGTACACAGGCACGACTTCGCCCTTGGCTCAGCCGGTCACTTCTTCAGAGGTTCGGCTTGTAAAAATAACGCTGAATGTTGACCCTAACCTCGGACGGGCTCCGGCCTCAACGACATTTATTACCGAAGTAATGATCAGGAACCTTAAAGATAACTTATAATCATGAACCGGGACCAGAAAAACAAACAAAGCGGACAGCTTATTATGCAAGTTCTGGTTTTTGGCGCAATTGCTATTTTTCTCATTGGCGGCCTTGCATCGTGGGCGAATCTCAATATGAAAGTATCTCGGAGATCATATAACCGCGAAATGGCGCTTCAGATAGCGGAGGCCGGTATTGACTATTACCGTTGGCATTTGGCGCATGCGCCCAACGACTATACGGACGGGACAACAACGCCGAGTCCGTATATCCATAATTTTACCGATAAAAACGGTGATATTCTCGGGAAATTCACGCTGACAATCGTTCCTCCGCCGGTCGGCTCAACTGTTGTAACTATTCACTCGTCTGGAACCGTTCTTGCCGATCCGGCAATCGCGCGTTCCATCACAACCCGCCTTGCCATTCCATCGTTTGCAAAGTATTCGGTTGTTGCAAACGCATATATGCGCTTTGGCGCGGGTACAGAAATCTTCGGCCCCATACACTCAAACAATGGAATCCACTTTGACGGGCTTGCTCATAATATTATTACAAGCTCTCTTGCGACTTCAACCGACCCGGACCACTCGGGGGCGGCCGAGTGGGCGGTGCATACGCATCTTGCCCCGGTTGACCCCTTGCCTCCGATAGCGATTCCTTCCAGGCCCGACGTATTTCAGGCAGGAAGACAATTTCCGGTCGCAACAGTTGATTTTACGGGCATCACATCGGACCTTTCTCAGATAAAAGCGAACGCACAGGCGAACGGGAAATATTTTACCCCATCGGGCGCTTTGGGGTATCACATTGTTTTAAAAACCGACGACACATATGACGTGTACCGCGTGAATACCCTTGTTTCCGCCCCTGGCGGGTGTGCGAGCGGGGGAGTGTCGGGATGGGGAACATGGAGTATCGCCGGAGGAGGAGAAACATTCCTTCAAAATTATGCAAACCCGACAAATGGTTTGATATTTGTAGAAGATAACGTCTGGGTTGACGGACAAATCAACACTGCGCGCCTGACCATTGCGTCCGGCAGGTTTCCAGATAATCCGGCAACGCGGACGAATATCATCGTAAATAAAGACCTATTGTATACAAATTATGACGGACAAGATGTTTTAGCGCTTATCGCTCAGAATAATTTCACGGTCGGGCTTAAAAGCAGCAACACATTTCGGATAGATGCGGCTCTTATCGCCCAAAACGGACGCGCCGGAAGGTTTTATTATAATTCGAACTGCGGCGCGGAGTATGTAAGGAGCCAGTTAACGCTTTACGGCATGATTGCCACAAACCAGCGCTATGGTTTTGCGTATACCAACGGAACCGGATATGCGACCCGTATAATCAACTATGACGCAAATTTGCTCTACGGCCCGCCTCCAAGCTTTCCGCTCACTTCGGCGCAATATTCAATACTTTCATGGCAGGAGGATAAGTAAAAAACGAACAGTCCCGCTTACATGGGACTGTTTTACTATTTGGGTAGTTCCTTTGCGAAATCTTGAAGTGTGGTGTTTGTTTAAAAAAGCCAGAAGCTATTTTACGGAGAATCGCGATTGACCGTTTTCGTTTGCCGCAGCCTCCGGCATTTCGGCGAAAAATCCGGCGGTATTGAGAAAAGAACAGAAAGCTGGTTTAGTGCGGCTGTAGGGCATAAAATATATTATATCACTTTTCGTATAGTACGTCCTCCGTATTCGCAACAACAACGTCATCAATAAATAAAGTCACTTCTTTACGAGTTGTATTCGACGTCTGCCCGACTTCAACTACATCATAAAAAGCCCCACGCGGCATATTTTGCCCCCTCCCTTCAACAATTTTTTTGCCGTCCTGCCATACTTCGCTCACGCCGTCGGCGCCAGTTGATAACTTTAGATGGACTTTTATATGCACCCACTGATCGCGCGGAAAAATGGTCGGCGATGATAGTTGATAATAATCAGGGCCGGTGAGCGTCTTTCCTTCAAGAATTAAATAATTATTTCCGTTTTTGCCCGCAAAAAGCAGGCGCCGTTCTTGACGGTAGAGTTGAATCGAACCGACATCGAATATAAAAAGATTCTCAATATCTTGCGTGCCGGGGATATAGTACCAAGCCGAATACCAAAAGTTACTTCCCGGCGGGAAAAAAAGAGCTTCACGCTGAAGTGAGATTCTCTCAAGACTATCAGGATTTTGAGTTGTATATGTCTTCAAAGAAAAACTCCCAGAATGTGCTTGCTCGGAAGAAATCTCAATTGTATTCTTTGGACTGCCTAGCTTTTTTCCACCCTCGGCAAGATTTACAATCGAATGCCATCGATCAGGACTAAATGTAATATCATTTCTGCAAATGGTCTTTTTCGGTTCGCTCTTTGAACACACGCTTTCAAAATCATCCGCAAACAAAGTTATACACTGAAAAATTTCATCTTGGCCGGCAATATTTTTCCCCGTTCGTGCACAATCTTCCTTAGCAAACGGCTTATCGGGAGAAAGAGGGGGGATATATAGGATGCTTACTAATCTTTTTTGGTTAAGAAAAACAGACAAGACCACTGATGTTAAGATCAGAAGTGATATGACAAAAAGACTGGTAGTTCTTTTCCTATTCACTTTGTGCACTGATCTTCGTTCCGCGCCTAAATCGAAAAGGGGGATCAGTATTTCAGTTTTTTATCTTCAGGCCGCGAATCGAGTTTTTTCAAGATAATCCAGCAAGTCGTTCAGTTTGCCTGTGGCTAGCCCGATAACAGTATCGGCGGCACCGTAATAAACGTACAATTCGTCACCAACTATAACTGCCGCCGACGGAAATGTTACATTTGGCACAAGCCCTTCGCGCTCGTAACTGGTAACTGGCTGCAAAATGTATCCAGGCACTCTGGCAATCAGTTTGTGTGGCTCATTGGTATCGGCCAGCGCCGCCGTTATGGTCCACGTATCGGACATAGATTCAGCCGAATAGATAAAAAGCCATCCACGTTTCGTTCTTATTGGCGGCGCGCCGAGTTCCGGGCCACGATGCAACCACCAATCCGTTCCAAGCAGTGCAGTTTCCTTTGTATTTTTAAGGAAATCGCCCCATTCTTTTTCCGAAGGTTGAAGCAATTTTTCTATTGAATCATAGTAGCGCACCGCGACATGAGAATTTGTGGAATCGGAAGAAATGGTTAGAACCAGCCCAACCTTTCCACTATTTACTAATTCTGGGAAAAGTGCGGCTGCTTTTGAAGTTGTCGGCGGTCCAATGATTCCGTGCTTTTGTACAGAAACAAAATCTTTTGTTGTCGCTAACGCGATGCGTATGTTAGATCGCTTGTTTTTATCTTCAAGCGGAGCGTCTATGGCCGTATATGTTATGTAAAAAGTGTCATCGAATTTTGTTATGCGCGGGTCTTCACAACCAAAGCGGTCATAATCTGTATCCGGTGAAATAAGTGGTTTTTCTCTCGCGATAAAACTTTTTCCATCTGTGCTTTCGGCATAACCAATATACGAGATTTGGTTTCTAAAACGGAATCCTGGGCGAGTCAATATCCGCGTTGTTTCTTTCAACTTGCTCGGGTATGTTCGATACAACATCCGAAAGACATCTTCATCCCGGACAACACCGGGGTTAAAAACAGCTTTCGACTCAAAAGAAACATTTTTGCGAGGCATCAAAATTGGTTGCGCGTTCTCGTCACTGGGATAGCGCGAGAGACGAAATTTATTATTCATAGCATGTACATTGTAGTTCTTTCGCCGAAAAGAATCAAATACTCTGGAACAAACTTTTTGAAAGTTAGAGCGAGGACGGCGCGGGATTCCTCCCCTAAGTTCAGAGTTGTAGTCAATTCTTAAAATAGTTCGGACGGTTTTCGCCCAGCGAAATTCCGAAGTCGCGGCTCCGCCGCGCCAACTTGTCCATCAGAAGCTTTAGTGGAGGAGGATGACAATTTTCCCGATTTTTCCGAAATCTTTGATTTCGTGAAAACTCGAGGATCCTCGTCCGCGACCGCAGTCGGGACGGGACAAGTTTTTCTTTGGTGGCCGTTAATATAAGAAATGAGTTCTTTGTACTTATCAATAATTGGCGTGGGCAAGTTTTTTTGAAATACGGAAACAAGAAATTGAAGTTGTTGCGACCGCTGACTGAATCGAGGATCTGGATAATTAGCGAGGTGCTTTTTGCCGATGTCAATCATGCGCAGCATGTCTTCAATTTGCGGAGGCTCTGAAAAATTGATTTCTCCCTGAACCTCTTCCTCTTTAATATCGTGATAATAAAGAGCCGGGGCATAAATAAGATTCCACAGTTCGGTGCGCGTCATATTAAAGTCCGGGTCGGAGGCAAACAGAAATTCTTGAACAGTTTTTGTTGTCTCCCAGTATGTGATATCGGGAATAGTTCGAATGTCTTGAGCGACTTCCTCATCCACACCCTGCAGACCGAGCTCTTTGAACTCTCGTAGGTGTTGATTTTGTTTTTCCCCAACCGGAGTCTTTTGGATCAGACTTCCATAAATCATTCTGTGCAACCCTTTGTATGCCCCCTCTGGATGAAGCGCTTTTTCTGCCATACGATTGGCAAATAAACCGAGAGTTCCAACTGCCTTAAGACAATCCTCAATATCTTTGCAGTTTCTTTCTAAAGTTTCTGTTGAAGGCCCAAGGTTCGGTCGGTCAAAAAAATCGTCAACGAAATGAGCTCCGTAAGTATGGTATGCTTTCACCGCTATCTCGTTCAGGTTTAAGTCGGCAGGAATTCCCAAGATGAAGGCTTGCACCTCAACATCTTCGTAGGAATGAACTTTACTCATGTGGGGGTTTTCAAAACCGAATTTTGCTATATCAGCTTCAAATTTTTCTCTGCCCTTGCGTACTGCTGTTAAAATTTTTTCGTGTTCCGGAATAATGGAGTAAAGCTTTTCCAATTTTGGTGGCAAATCTTCAGAAGCTAAACTTCGATGAAATTGTTCTTCTTGGTTTCCCATAATTTTTTTATCAAAATGTGGACCTTGGGAGAATCGTCCCGATGGCTTTGCCATCGCGGATCCTCGATCTTTCATCATTATAATAAAAATAAATGATGATCGGGAGGCTCCCGCATCCCGGATGTCCCGACGGCAGTGGTGGACCTTGGGAGAATCGAACTCCCGCATCCCGGATGTCCCGACGGCAGTGGTGGGATATTCTAAAAATGGCGCGAACCCATTTTGAACGAAATTGCTGACGCAATTTTGCAACAGGTAGCTCGCGGGCAAAAAATTTCCTCCCCCCAACCCCCTCCATTTTTTGCCCGCTCGCCCGAGAGGTGCGACGCAAAACCTTGAAACCTATTGAGTACTTATTTTCTTAAAGACGAACCAGTCGTACTCATTATATCTCCTCTTTGTTTCTTTTTCAATTTTTTGCTCCAAGTGCTTCGAATGTTTCAACTTCCCATTCGCTAAAAATAACTCCCACCAAGTTTTTCTTGGCAGAATGGTCGGATGATATTCATAAGGGTGATCTAAATTGATTGTTAAAACCAAATACTTCCTTGCAACTCTTGCTAATTCTTTTATGGAATCGGCGACATCGGAAATGGGAATGTGTTCCATAACATCCGAACAAAAAACGAGATCGAACTGATTATTTTTGAATGGTAATTTTTCTACGCCAGCGTGACTAACAATTTTTTCTTTTGCTAAGTCTGGCATGAAAAATTTAATTGCGTCTTGAGAAATATCAACACCCTTCACTTTGTAGCAGCGTTTGAGTAAATTACGCACCATATGTCCCATTCCACATCCGACGTCCAAAATGTTTTTGAATTTGAAATGTTTTTCAAGAATTTCAGTCAAATACACAAATCGTTTTTCGTGAGTCGGGTCACTGTAATTAAACTTTCGATAATGCTTCTCTCCCGAAAAATCTTCAACCCAATACATGTTCTCGAAATACCACTTAGTGTATTTCGCTCGCTCCTGCTTTCGCACTTTCAGGCGTTCTTGTCGGGAGCTTGTTGGGATGGTAGTAGATTTCATTTTCGTTTGAGCAAGACTGTCCACATTCGTTTATTAGACGTTGCGGGATGTTTTGCTAGTTTTGCGGAAATAATCAAAAAGTTCTTTTGGAAAATTTTTGGGAAATCTGCTTTATCAAAAAAATGTGTGAGAACATTTTCGACAACAAATTCTTGTTGTCCAATCCTCGGGGTATATTTTTTATAGAATAGGGAGTTAATGTCATGGGTATACAAAAGTAAATATCCATCTCTTTTCTTTGGGATCGAAAACCCGCGTACGAGCGAGTGCGTTCAAGCGAAATTCTTCCAATTGTTTTTTGACAAATCCCATAGTCAAGGGTGCGCCATAGACCATCGGAAATCCGAGTCGCGGTAACAGATACGGAATCCCCCCAATATGATCCAAGTGACCATGCGTGAGAAAAACACCTCTAATATTTTGTTTTCGTTCCATCAAATAAGAAACATCGGGAAGCACATAATCAATTCCGAGCATGTCTTCTTCGGGAAATTGAAACCCCATGTCCACAATAATGATGTCTTTGTCGTATTCGAACACCATCATATTTTTTCCGACTTCTTCAAGCCCACCCAGGGGAATGATGCGGAGTTTGCCTTTTTTGAAAAAGGCCGGTTTTGCATTTTTTTCTCGTCGGTTAAAGAAGGAAGGTTTGGCATTGGGTGCAACGCTTGTATTTGTATTCATACTGTTTTTGTTAACTTTGTTAAAAGGACGCTTATTCTTTGGTTGTAAAGCGTTTGGTTGTTGTGATGAGGTTGGTGCTTTTGGATCGGGCACCGGTGTGGGTGTGGCGGGATTGTTTTTCGGCAAAGACGATGGTTGAACAATATTCTTCAACCATTGATCAAGATTGTTGAGTTTCTGCTTAAAATCGGACTCTTCCCCCCCGGGATTGCTTTGAGACATTGAACTTATTAAGTTTTGTGTGAATAATACTCTTAGTCGATTCCATTATACGCGGTTTCTGAAAAATTTACAATTAGGAGTCTATAAAAAATAGAGTTATGAAGATTGCCATCCTGGGATTTGGTACGGAGGGAAAAGCGGTTGCGGACTATTTCAAAACGAAAGAAGCCGAAATCCTTATTTATGATGAAAATGAGACGCTTTCTTTTAATGAAAATCCGGGAGAATTTCATGTGGGCCCCGATGTTTTTCAAAGGGGTATTGAAGCGGATTTGATTTTCAAAAGTCCGGGTATTCTTCCTGAAAAAGTAAAACATCTTTCCTTCACCACCGTGATCGATTATTTTTTGGAACATTGTCCTTGTCCCGTCATTGGCGTGACAGGAACCAAGGGGAAAGGAACCACCTCCACACTCATTTATCGGTTGCTAAAAAAAGGGGGTTACGATGTTTACCTTGGTGGCAATATCGGCAATCCGCCGCTTGAATTTTTGGATCAACTCACCCCGCAATCCGTGGTGGTGTTGGAGCTTTCCAGTTTTCAGACCCAGCATCTCCGTTACAGCCCGCATGTGGCGGTGCTCCTTCGGATCACACCGGAACATATGGACTACCATAAAGATTTGCAGGAATATCATCAGGCCAAGGCACGCTTGATCGCCCACCAAACCGATCGGGATGTGGTGATTTTTAACGCCGATGACCCCGTAGTCACGGAATTGGTCCGGCTCACAAAAGCGCATAAAGTTCCCGTGAGCACCGAATCGGATTTAGAGAGCGGGGCGCAATTGCTTGGAGAGGACATTGTTTTTAAAACGAAAGAAAACACCATTTCGATTGGTGCGAAAAAAGAAGTCGGTTTATTGGGGGCTCACAATTTGGAAAATATTTTGCCTGCGGTGGCGGTGGCACAGCTTTTTGATTTGGCCCCAAAAACCATACGCGGCGTCCTTCGTCGATTCAAGGGACTTCCGCATCGCCTGGAGCCGGCGGGGACTGTTGAAGGCGTCGCCTATTACAACGATTCTTTTTCCACCACCCCCGAAACGTCCATTGCCGGGATACGATCTTTTGAAAAACCCCTCATCCTGCTGGCGGGAGGTTCTGAAAAACAGAGCGATTTTGCGGCGTGGGCCGCGGCGTGTGTGGCGCAAAAAAATCTAAAGGCGGTGATTTTAACCGGAAAAGCGTCGGCGGAGCGCATGAACAAAGCCATTGAAACGGTAAGGGCACTCAAAAAGAATAAAAAAAGCAGTCTAAAAGTGATTCGTGTGGCCACACTTCATAAAGCAATCGAACAGGCAAACCACATCGCGGAGCCCGGCGATGTGGTGCTGCTTTCCCCGGCATGCGCCAGCTTTGAAGAGTTTTCCAACTACAAAGAACGGGGCGAAAAGTTTAAGCAGTGGGTGAAGAATTAAATGCAATCACTCAAGGGCACGGAGAGATGTGAATCCTTAGAGTTTTGAGATGCATGCCATTGAGGGAATTTGCTTATTATAAAGGAAGATGTTACGATAATTTCTTATAGATTAACATCATTACAATGACTTCAAATCCAGGAGGAGATAGTAGACCGTGGGAACTTATCGGTACCGAAGCCCCAAATGATCGTTGGCTCGGGATAGATGTAGATTTAAGTGATGAAAAAACGGTTAAGCCGGTTATTGACGTACAAAAAATAGTCTCAGAAACGGTGGTGAAACAACTCCCATCCGATCGTTTCGAAATGTTAGATTTAGACTACGTAGACCAGCGCCTTATCCCGTTGGTTAGGACCATCAATTGCTTTCTGTGACAGATCGTACCTGTAAGGGCAAGGTACGCACAGGTTTAGACGTGGTGAAAGCGATTCCAAATATCGAGGCATTTTTAGTGGAGTTAGCCACCTTGAAAGACGGCGAATTTTGGGAGTTGAATGAAGCGGGTCAATTGGTTATGGGAGATGGTTGCACCGAGCCTGCGCGCGACACGTTTGGTCCGGATGGCGAAGGCCTTGATTATGATCAGTCTCGGTCAAGGGCGACTCGGGTTTGTACTCTCAATGAAGCGGGTCAGCCCGTGGTGATTGAAGGAGATGATACCCAAATCCCCCTAGGAGTAAACGTTATTTCAGGCCGAGGGCTGGCTACTTTACAAGAATATAAACGTAAAAATACGGGACAGTTTGAACCGGAAAAGTTCTATGGAGTTCAACAGTTCACTTGGATAGAAATTGGCAAAAATCCTTCCTACACACTCTATGCCTGCTCTAAAATTGAGTACTCTTTTATACATTCCGATAGATTTCTTCCCGGCTATAAAGGTCACCTTCTGGGTTCTCGCCGGGTACTCAGGGTCAATTTGAACTTTGATTCTTGATTTCTCCCGATCCACTCCTTTGGGGTGTATTTTCCCATAAAGGTCATGCCTCAGTCTATTTTATGGAGTCTTCATCCACAAAATAGACCAATTATTGGGATTTTAAATCCTTAAAATTGAAAATTATTTCCCCCTCAACAATGCCAACCGCTCCTTATTGATCACCCCGGTGGCCCAGAGCATGAAACCGTACACCGCCACCCCCAAGGGCAACAACACCAAGAAGTTGAAGTTTTCAATAAGCCCATAAAGCGGATCTCTCAAAACCCACACCACCACTCCCATGATCAACGCTGAGAACAGAATTTTAAAGGCGGCTCCAAAATGGAGCTTTAAAGGAAAATATTGACGCAGCATGAGGAAGGCAAAAGTCAAAATAAAGGCTTCACTCAAAACACTGGTGAATGCGGCACCCAGGAAGCCAAATCGTGGAATCACAATAAAATTGCACGCCAAATTCACTACCGCTCCCCCCAAACTGATAAAAAGGAGTTTTCCCTGATTGCCAATGGAAATGAGACTGAAGGTGAAAATGGAGCTGATGAACGAAAAAGCCATGGCCACAATCAAGATGCGAAGGGCAATATCCGACCCATAAAAACCGTCGCCCAGCCGACTCAAATAATCCGGACTACTGATGATAAAAATTAAAGGATAAGCCAATACCTGAGCCCCCACCACGATGGGAACCGCCAAAGACAGCATGAAATCAAAACAGTGCTGAACGATTTGCTGGGCTTTTTGCACATTCTCTTTAATACAGATCGTCAACACGGGAAGCACGGAATTCATGAAATACACTGGAATGATCGAAAGGATATCCAAAATGCGCATCGGAACGCCATAATAAGCCACTTCCCTTGAGTCCTTGAGTAGCAGCAATAGGATGGAATCGAACCGGAAATAAATCATGTTTAAAATCAAAGCAATCCCGTACGGAAGGGCCTTGACCAGGGTATTTCTCCAGTAATAAAAATCGAATAAAAATTGGATTTTGGCGTACTTGGCGGCATAAAACCAGGTGATGACTAGCATCAAAAAGTTCCCGGCCACGCCCGCCCAGAGTAGCTGGTAAAACGCCTCAGCCGATGGCGCTTGAAACGCAACCAAAATCACGTAAATCATGTAACCAACACTCACTATTTTACCCACGACCAAAGCAATCGTGGGGTACTGCATTTTGAGGTGAATTTGAAGGACACTCGAAACCGTCCCGTTCAGAATAGAGAAAAAAACCGAGATGGAAGCAATCGCCACTCCGATCGGGATATAGGTTCCCTGATACTGAGGCACGATAAAAGCCACCAGAATAGCCAATCCCATTGCCCCCAGCGAAAACAGCGTCCGCATGCTCAAAATATTCCCCAGAATAAATTCGGGCGGTTGCTCATTCTTGGCCATTTCTCGGACCGCAATCGTGAATAATCCCAAATCGGCAATGATCCCAAAGAAAGCCAAGAATTCATAGACCGAAACATACTGCCCATAGCCTTCCACGCTCAAAAAATTGGTGATCAACTTCACAATCACCACACTGATCAGCGCTCCTACGATTTTTCCACCGATCTGAATGAAGGTATTCGAAAGAATTTTTCGTGCCATCGACATGTCGATAACATACCCCACACGGAGTTAAATTGACAAAAATAAATAAAGATGTAAAATAGAGAGAAATGGAAAATAAACCACACGATCTCGGTCTAGTGGAAAGACGCTATTTTCAAACCAAGGCATTGGAGTTGGCGGAGGAGTTGGGAATGGGCATGAAAGAAGGAAAATTGACCCGAAGGGACGGATGGTTGAATGTGATTCAGCATGAGCTCAAAGAAGCGGTGGGGGTTGGGGTTTTGGGGGAATTGCTGGGTCTGTCTACGGAAGAAATTGAACAATTGGAACGAGCGGCGGCGTTGCACGATTGGGACAAACGACGGGACATCAAGCCGAAAGATTTTGAAAATGAAATGCCCACCGAAACCATCGTGGAACAAATCGATCCCGCGGTGCGCCACATCATGCAAGGCACCAAAGAAAGATATATTTTGACGGAATTGGCTCAGGGACGAGGAGACTTTTTGCAAAACTTACTCTTTTATGTCGACAACATGACTGCGGAAACCGCCATCCTTCCGTGGCCTCAGCGACTGGATCGCGAAGAGGAAAAACGTCCGGATGCCACGATGGCGAAAGTGTTGGGGTCTTTGTTGCCGCCGGGAGTGAGCTATTGGCAGACGGAGAGAGGAAGTCATCCGACGAGACGTAGAATTGTTAAATTTAAAAACAATCATGATTGAAGTTCGGGATCAGCGTCGCGGCGACGATCCGGAGTTGAGCGAAGACCGAAGTTCGGTGATCGAAGACGAGAATTGGCTTTCCGCTACCGTCGTGGATGGAGCTTCGACCTTTGGACAAAAGATAAACGGAAAGACCACCGGACAGATTGCCGCCGAAACGGCAACCAAAACCCACAACACTTTCGGGGCTTCTAAAGATCCACTCAGTGCTCTTTTGGAGATGAATACGGCCTTGTCGGAAAAAGCACGTCTCCTAACCGAAGCTCTGACAGGAGAAGGTGGCGAAACTTTCTTAAAAACATTGGATTTATTCGGAGCCGCGGCTGTGGCGATACGTCTCAATAAAAAAACCGGAGTACTCCGTTATGCGGCCATCGGAGACTGCCGATTGGTTGTCCAACGACCCGACGGGCGCATACATCATTATGTTTTAGACAAAGTCACGCCGTACGAAGCCCAGGAAATCAGTTTGGTCCAAAGGCTCTGTCATGAAAAAGGCCTTACTCCGCAGGAGGCATTTAGTGATCCCGAATCTCAAGCCTTGATTACTCACAACCACCACGAGGTGGAAAATCGGCCGGACGGGACAGGCTACGGAATGCTCAAGGGAATCACATCCAATGAAGTTCTCGAGAAATATATTGAAACCGGAATGATTCAACTGGAGCCGGGCTGCAAGGTCTATCTGATGACCGATGGCATGTTGCCTCCCGCCGAAGAAAATGAACAGAACCCCGGACAGGTTAAAGAGTTGCAAAGAAGAATGCTCATGAATCTCGCCCTGAAAAAGGGAGGTATCGCCGAGTTGTTGCGCGCCACTCGAGAACTTGAGGAAGCGGATCACGACCTCAAAAACCCACGCCTCAAAACCCACGATGATGCGTGTGGACTGGAAATCGAAGTAGTGTTATCTTAAACGGCCCGAATTGGAACAGAAAATTAAAAATCTTGAAGAAGAAATGCAAGCTCCCGGTTTTTGGGACAACGCCCAAAAAGCCCAGCACATTGCTCGTGAACAAGGCATATTGGACCGTAAAGTAACGGCATGGAAACGGTTGAAGACCGACCTTATCGATGGGCAAGAGCTGGCCACGCTCATCAATGAAGAGGAGCATCCCGACGAAGCGGCGGAGCTTAAAAAGCAGGTGGAAGGGTTGGAAAAAACCTATCAAGACTTGGAAATTCAACTGTATTTGAGTGGAAAGTACGATGCCAGCCCCGCGATGCTTTCGCTTCATGCCAGTGCCGGAGGCACCGATGCCCAGGATTGGGCCGAAATGTTGCTTCGAATGTATACCCGCTATGCGGAAGGCAAGGGATGGAAAATAAGCTTGGTTGAAAAATCAGATGGAGAAGAAGCGGGCATTAAAAGTGCGACCCTGCGGGTGGAAGGCGATTTTACTTATGGGTTGCTCAAAGAAGAAGCGGGCATGCACCGGTTGGTGCGACTTTCCCCTTTTAACGTTAAACATACCCGCGAAACGTCCTTTTGTCGGGTGGAAGTGGTGCCGGAAATTGAAGCCAATGAACTGCAGATCAAAGACGAGGATCTGAAAATCGATGTGTTTCGGGCGGGGGGCCACGGCGGACAGGGCGTGAACACCACTGATTCCGCGGTTCGGATCACCCACCTGCCCACCGGAATTGTGGTTCAGTGTCAAAATGAACGGAGCCAGCTCCAGAATAAAGAACTGGCCATGAAATCGCTCACGTCCAAGTTGGTGGTGATTCAGGAAAAGAACCGATTGAAAGAACTGAAAGACATCAAGGGCGAGCATGTGGAAGGCGCCTGGGGCACCCAAATCCGTTCGTATGTGTTGCATCCTTACCAAATGGTCAAAGACCATCGTACGAAAAAGGAAACTTCTCAAGTGGATGCGGTGTTGGCAGGGGATCCCGAAGCACTGGACGGTTTCATTGAAGAATCGTTAAAATCGGAACAAGCGTCGCATTAAGACCTGATTACTTTATTTTATCCCCCACTTTTATGGCCATCCTTCCGGTTGAAAAAGGACCTGAAAACCCTATTTTAAGAGGAGAATCCCCTCCCGTTAAAAAAGTGGATAAGAAGTTGAAAAAACTCATTGGCGACATGGAAGAAACCATGTTCGATTTGAACGGGGTGGGTATTGCGGCGCCTCAAGTGGGAGTGAACCTTCAATTGGCGTTGGCCCGTTTGAATGTGGACACTAAAAATGAAATCATTTTAACGCTCATCAACCCCAAAATTCTCAACGCGTCCGAAGAAAAAACCTCGATGGAAGAAGGCTGTTTGAGCCTGCCGGGTTACTGGGGAGCGGTGAAACGTCACAAAAGCCTAACTGTTATTTTTGAAAACGAAAAAGGTCAACAACAAACCCTTTTTCTCCAAGGGTTCAATGCAAGAGTCATCCAACATGAGGTGGATCATCTCAATGCCAAGTTGTTCATTGATCGGGCCACCAAAGTGAGGCAGGAGGGCAAGGAAAAACCAAATTCGTAAAATAAGGGTTTGGGGCCGGCTCCGAAGAACCGACCCCTGTGAGTCCGTGTCGCCTTTCGGCGATCACACGGTCACACCCCCGGAGCATTACAGCAGCTCCGCCTTCAGCATCCGCTCCGCTTCCGGATCACGGAAGGTCACGACGCTGATTTCGCGTACGGAAGACTCGGGTCCCTGCTGGGCCACGAAATCCTTGATGGCCCGTGCGATCGCGACGGCGGCCTGCGCCTTGGTTTCGCGAGCACCGGCCATGACGCCCATGCGAAGGGTGGGCACCGTGAGGGTACTGAGACCGGTGGCTTCTGCGGCCTTGAGGCCCGCCGTCACGATCTGCTCCAGCGGCAACCCGAGGTCGTCGATCACGAAGACCTCGTTCTCGAACCGGCCACGGTGGGGACGGCCCTTGGCGACGATGGCTTTGCCGTCGACGAGTGGTATGGAAGCCGGGGTCTGACCGATGTCACAGCTGAGGACCTTAACGAGTGCCTTCATCACGTACTCCCTACAGTTTTGGATGGTGTGATAACATTTAAATTGTGGCGACGCCACGTTTACAGGACGAAATTATATTAAAATATTTAATAGGATTAGTCAATAGCTGTTACATCTGATAGAAATGGAAAACAAGGTCTTTTCCTAAGGATCCGCCACCCCTCCACAAAAAACATTGAGAAATACAAAATTCTCCTGTATAATGAAAGGATTTTTTATTAAACAAAAAACAATATGGCCGGTAGTCCTTCCACTCCAATACCTTCGTTCAAAGACAATGTGGTTCATCACATGGAGACCGTTTTTGGAGAACTCCAAAAAACCCTCAAAAAATTGGCTAAAAATTCACTCACACTTCACCTTTTATCCCCTTCTTTACATCAAAATATAATCGAAGGGTTAAAAACGCTTCCCCAAGCCAAGCAGACGGAAGCGATTCAAATTTTACAGAAAGAAAAGAGTTCCTATTTCAGACAGGCCCAGCAGAACCATTCCGCCCAAAAGAAAGCCCTTCAAGAAATAAAATCAATTCAGGCTGAGGCTCAAAAAATGAAGCAGACGCATTTCAAGGCTAAAGAAATTTCTCATGCCGAAAGTACCCTTAATCGCCTTTCCCAATGAACTTTCCTGCACGGCTCATTTTTCTGCGTTCCGAACGAAATACGTCGGTGGCTGCCCACGAAACCGTAGACCCCACGAAGCCCAAAACATTGGAGATGACGGCTCAAGAAAATGCTCTCAATGAAGAGATGTATCGTGCCATGATTGATGAAAAAGTGGTGGGGATTAATGCGACGGTCGAAGAGATGACAGGAGCGTTTCAAAGGACAAAGGAAGCCCTGCGCCAAGATTTACAGGAAGCAGGGGTTCCGGTCGATCAAATCAAAGCCATGGAAATGGCGGTGGATAAAACCGCACAAATGTATCAGATTGAGGTGGAACAAAATAGGGCCGAATCGGGAAAAATAACACTCAAAACCCTCCGGGAATTGGCTCAGTTGACCGGAGTGGAAATCAATCAACAAAATCCTTTTGGGGGAGCGATGGAAACGAAAGAGATTTTGGCTCCAGCTGTTGGCCATGAAAGAGCTAAAAACCTTTATGGAAAAACACGAAAGCATGAATTACGCGGCGCCATTAAATAAAGCCGGCGCTCGGAAAATTGCAGAGTATTACACCGGCCCTAACTATTTGGGAGGAACAGATTATGGGGGTGCTCCGAAGTCTGCTCAAGACAGCTATAGGCAGTATACGCTGGAGACGTTGGGAGATAATTTGAATATTCAAGATAATGCGGAAGATTGGGGCGACACCGCAACAGAACAAGATATTGGCTATTGGTTTAATCAAGAACAAGATAAAGCGTATAAGCCGCGTCGAAGCAATGATGAGCTTAAGTTAAACCATGTTCGAAAGGCCAAAGACGGCTACGCCTATCCTGAATCTGTATATACTTTTGCGGACTGGAACGATCTACAATTTAGAGTTGAAACAGGGAAGCCACTAGAGGCCTACAAGCAAGAGAGAAACAGTCATTATAGATCTGTGGAGCAATGGCGAAAAGAATCTTTTTCTTTGGCAAAAATGCTCGAAGACGATACGTTCGATAAGCGTTTCGACACCACTTTGGATCAGCCACGCCTTTATTTATGGAAGAAAATTTATAAACCAGACGAAACCATTTATTTGGAAGATCGGGCGGAAATTCAAACGGCGGAAACAACAATCGATAGTTTTCAGAATACTGAAATGAAGGCGTTCAAAGACAAAGCCATTGCGAAACTAACGGCTCAGGACGCTTTGATTACTGAATTGAATCAGGAAGAGTTCATAACAAGAAAAGAAGCGCTTGTTAAAGAAGTGGAGGATACGAAAAGTCCGGAACAATTAGGTGTCGTCATTAAAAAAATTGAGGATTGGACGCGTGACGTGGCTCGCGAAAAGCAGCACCAAGACGAATTACAATCCCTAAAAGCGCTACAGGAAGAAGAGGCAAAAAAATTAGCGGCCGCAAAGGTTGCGGCCGCCGAAGAAACGGCACGAAAGGCAAAAGTAGAGGCCGATGCGGAGAAGAAAAAAGCAGAAGAGGCCCAAAAAGAGGCGGAAAAAGCAGGGAAAGCCGCCAAAAAAAGAGAAGAAGAAGCCAGTAGAAAGATGGAAGAAGCGGAAAAAGGCAAAAAATCAGATAAGGCTGACCCCGATAAATCGGAAGAGAACGGCGAAAAAAAGGAGAAAAAAGCAAAGCAATCCGCAGCGGGAGGAGAAGGAGCCAAGCAAGAATCAACCGCTCGAAATTCGGGACGTGAGGATAAATCCGAGCGCCGCGTGGAAGCTTCTTCCGAATCACTTCGAAATAAACGCTCCATCGAAATCACTAAAGCCGAAAATTTAGACGGCTATGTCAAAAAATTTCTCAAAGATAACTTGGGTTCTGAAAAAGTGGATGAGTCCTTGGTGGCCTCCGCCGTTATGGTGCTGGATAAACATCTGGTGAATGAATCGGGACGTCATCTGGTCATAAAACAGGATGAGAATATTTTCGCCGCAGTGGATCAAAAAATAAAAAATGGAGAAAAAATTTATATTTCAGGGACTATTTTTGAGGCGGCTCAGGCCAGAGCCAAACAAGAAGGAGGGAAAGATATTCTGAGTGTTCAAAAGCAAAAAGAAACGTTTCAAAAAGGACCTGCTCAAGCAGCGTCGGCACCAAACCCATCGAAAGAAGCCTCTGTTTCCACGCAGGGTGAGGCCGGAGACAGTTCGGAAGTCGCCATGAAAAGAGCCAACCAAGAGAAAAAAGTGGAAGCGGCGGAAGTTCGAAATAAAGCCGCCCTTGAATTCCTTCCTCCCAATGTGGCCAAGGCGCGAAAACTCAACCTCATCAATCATCTTCAGGATCAATACGGTATTGGTCGACAACGCAATCTTCGTTATTTTTTGCACACCAATTATCGCAATGCTCAGGAATTTTTACAAACCATGGAAAGCACCGAGGGCCAGTCTCGAAAAGCCAAACGTAACGCCATTCAAAATATTCTGGGCGTGAAAAATTTCTTGGGCTTGGGCGATGTGGGCCAGGCGGAACGGTACGCGGCCGCGTTTAAGGATATTGAAGGGCGAATACAATCCCTCAAAGAGTCTGGATTCAAACTCAACCAACGCGGTCTTTATAATCTCTCGATCGATAAAGTGATGAATCTTATTGTACAGGGTGAAGAATGGGTCAGCATGGAGGGCTGGAATCCAAAAGACATCTATTCCATGGAAAGTCAGATGGATTTATTGACACACGATAGAAGAGTAGAGGAATTGTAAGGGCTTGCAAGGCAAACCCGTCTATTATTCCGATCGATTTTCTTCGCAGCAAGAGGGACAACCCATTAAAAAGCCGACCAAGAGGCCGTTCATTGAGTACATCCCTTCCAAGGCTAAAAATCAGGATGCGGGTCAGGCGTAAGGGAATTTTTCTCCTCCTTCCACTTCTAAAAAAATGACGGGATAAGCCTTTACAGAAAATGAGGTTTTTTCGAGTGAGCATTTCCCCCTCTTCCATTTTCCTCCGTTCTAAAAAAGAGGTGAGGTAAATTATCAGAGACCGAGCGTGTTTGGCGAGGAAGCATTTTGTTCTGCGAACGAGCCGAATGCGCTCGGTCTCCGCGGCTCACTTCGCCCGCCACTTTTTTAGAGCGTACCACCACTTTCGGAGCACCAACTCTTTGGCCATGGGGTACCGCACTTTCACCCCCCCAAATTTTTCTTTGAACGCGGTGATCCCCTTCCAATGATGATCCGGTTCATCCGGATTGGCGATGCCCAAAAAGTCATACCAGTGAAAGCCCCGCGCCTTGGCCTCGCGCATGGCGGTCCACTGCAACAGGTAGGGAGCCATCAAATCCCGATGCTCATAATCGGAAGCACCGTAATAATACACCACCGTATCGCCAAAAAACGTCGCCATAATCCCAGAAACAATTTTACCTTCATGTTCCGCCACAAACAACTGTCCCCACCCCGCCTCGTGCCCTTGTTTCACCCAGTCCTGATAGTACGCTTCCGGATGAATGCCAAACCCATCCCTCTCGCCCGTTTGCTTTAAAACTTCATAAAATGCGGTAACATCGGCAGGTTCATGGGTGGACCGCACGGCCACTTTTTTTTGCGCCACCTTGATATTGTATCGCCCCTTCGGTTTCATTTGGGCCAAAATCGCCTCTTCGGTTGGTCTGAGATCGACTTTAAGGGTCCATTCGGGGTGATGATGCGTGTGGGCTTTCCGCCATGGTGTGGCAGTGTTTAAATCCCAAAGTTCCTCCCCCTTCTCGGCCGCCGGTGGTTCAATCCTCAAAAAAACCGCCCTTTGATCGATCGCCAAACGCTCGATTGCATTCGATAAGTGATCCCACGCTTCTTGAGCATATTCCTCAACTAAAATGGGTCCCCGCGCCACGGACAACCAACACAATCCAAACGGTAGTCGATGCCGTACCACGAGCACGCTTCCCATCCACTCCTCGCCCTCAATCGCTGCAAACGCCCAAAATTTGCCCCGCTGCGGGATTTTTTCCTGAAAAAGTCCCCAGGCATAGGATTGATAGAGCTCGCCGCCGTGGGTCGACACGAAAGCATCATATTGCGTTCGATGAACTTCGGTAATGCTTAGAATGTGCATTAAAATTGACTTTAATTAAAATCCATGTTGTATTTAATACTTACTATATTAACATACCATTTTATGATAGAAAAAAAGGGATTTATCAATCCTGAGACGGCTGGTGGCGAAAAAATGAATGTAGAAAAAGGCTTTATGCCAATCCCAGAGGGGAAAACATATGTCGTTCTATCTGGTTCTGAATCTCATAGAAGGACGATAAGAAAATTAGTCAAAGAAGCTGCTGGAGATGTCGAAAAATTCAAAGAATTAGTTATAGCTAGATTCAAAAAGTTTGACGATGAAATGTTGGTCAATCAAGCAGAAAAGAGTCGAATGGACGCTACAAATTCTGGCCCTGAGCTACTTAGAATTACTTAAAAGGAGGCATTTATTTCAGGCGGTTTTTAAATAAAGCTACCATATTTCTTTTATCCCAGTGTAAATTGGGGTTCTTTGAATAAAATAATTGAGTGTTTTCTGAGTGAGCCTGAGTCCGCGTCCGAGCGAACAGATTAACATTTCCCCATTCCCCCACTCAAAATAAGATGTTGTCCGAGCGAGGTTTTTCTTTCCCCCTTCCACAAATAAAAAGAGAGTTATTCGAGCAAGAATTTCAAGGAAGAAACCCCGAGACTCATGAGCCGAGGGGTTTCGCTCCCTTCTTGCGAAAATAAGCTTTCTTTTTATTTGCTCACGCTCCGCCTGATAAACGCCGGAATATCATACTCATTTTCCGTTGCCTTGATCGGCCCGGACAGTTCTTCCAATGCACTTTTTTTCTTAACGGGAGACGGCATATTCGTACGGTTTTCAATGCCTCCACGGAACATCGTCGCGGCACCTCGGCGACTTTCATCAAAGCCCGTAGCCACCACCGTGATCTTGATTTCACCGGTATAAGAATCATTGACCGCGGCTCCGAAGATAATGTTGGCTTCAGGATCGGCGGCATCGGTAATGATGCGAGCGGCTTCATCGACTTCAAACATGGACAGGTCGTTGCCTCCCACAATGTTGAAGAGAATTCCTTTGGCGCCATCGATCGACATTTCCAATAAAGGACTTTCGATCGCGGCCTTGGCCGCATTGGCGGCTCGATTTTCTCCGGTACCATAACCAATTCCCATCAAGGCGGATCCGGCATTTTCCATGAACCACGCTGAAGGCTTCGGTGAGTGGCGTTTTCTTGTCGATGAGCGATAAGATTTTATCGTTCGGGATTGTGATCAAGGTGTCCACTTTGTTCTTCAAGTTTTCCAAACCTTCTTCGGCTTGAGTCTTACGACGAGTTCCTTCAAAGGCAAAAGGTTTGGTGACCACTCCAACGGTCAAAATGCCCAATTCTTTGGCAATTTCAGCAATGATCGGCGCGGATCCGGTTCCGGTTCCACCACCCAATCCACAGGTCAAGAAGACCATGTCGGCGCCTTGCAACAAGGATTTGATTTCTTCCGAGGTTTCTTCGGCGGACTGTCGTCCAATTTCCGGATTGGCTCCGGCTCCCAAACCACGCGTGGTGGCTTTTCCAATATTGATTTTCGTGGGCGCTTCGCAGTGATACAACGCTTGCGCATCGGTATTCACGGCAATGAATTCAATGCCTCGAACGTTGCCTTTCAGCATACGGTTCACGGCGTTGCATCCGCCTCCGCCTAATCCAAACACTTTAATTTTAGCCACTGGGGTAATATCGGGCGTCACTTCCGTCATGGTTTTTCGTCGGGAAGCAGTTCCTGAGAAAAGGTTACGTAATGCGGCATCGGGATCGTTGTGAGTCGCCATGGGATAAAAGTTTAAAAAGTTAAAAGTGGAAGGTGGGAAGGGGTTAGAGATAAAAGAAAATTAAGGCAGTAAGCTACGGGCCCAGCTTTTGAAGCTTTGGAGAGCCTTGCCCATATTCAAACTGCGGAAATCAAAGCGGTAACTGTGCCCCTCAAAGCGCGATCCCCAAATGGCCAAGCCAATGGCGGTGGCGTACGCGGGGTCATCGATTTTGTCGACCACTCCTTCAAAATTT
>Ga0075975_105_pt1 | contig 64628 bp, 74 predicted proteins | sample RifGroA2_FD_68001 | JGI IMG/M metagenome (GOLD analysis project Ga0075975, IMG submission 68001) | Parcubacteria bacterium GW2011_GWA2_47_10
ATTCCGAAATCGCGGCTCCGCCGCGCCGATAAAAACTGCCAAAGAACCTGTAAAAATATCGGCTCGAACTGCATTTTAATTTTGGGAAAAGAAAATTTTTAACTTTATGGACGTATCCACCTATATTTCTCCGAAGGCCAAGAAAGCGGTAAAAAGTAGGATAGAAGGTCGCGGCCTGTTTGCGGTAAAACCAATCAGAGAAGGAGAAATTGTAGCAATTAAGGGCGGCCATATTATTGATTGGAAAACCCTCAAGAAACACGAAAAATTGATAGGTGCCTCGTACTTGCAGATTAACGACAATTTTGTTCTCGCGCCGCTTATGAAAAGTGAAGTTGAGAAAGTAATGATGTTTCTTAATCATTCGTGCAATCCAAATGTAGGAGTGCGCGGAGAAATAACCTTTGTTGCGATGCGCGACATTAAAGCTGGCGAGGAACTGACTATTGATTATGCCATGATTGATAATGATAACTACCGGATGAAATGCAATTGCGGCGCGAGAAATTGTCGTAAAATAGTGACAGGCAAGGACTGGAAGCATAAAGATTTGCAAAGTAAATACGGCGAGTACTTCGCGTTTTTTCTCCGCGAAAAGATAGGAAAATAATCCGAACCAATATGGTTGATAAATCAAACTTTGATTGGAAAAAATATCTAGTTGAGTGTATGCAATCAACCGAATACTGCTGTTTGGCAACAGTTGATAAAAACGGTGTATGGTCAAACCCTGTTTATTTTTCATGGGATGAAAAATTTAATTTGTATTTTATTTCCCAACCACACACTCGCCACATGAGAAATTTAGAAAAAGATAGCCGCATAGCCATTTCGATTTACAATACCGCTCAATCTACCTTTGGGGATGTGGCGGGAATACAATTGGATGGGGATGCACATATTCTTAACGACAGGCAAGAGGTAGAAAAAGCATACAATACTTACTACGGCAGGAAGTATCCCGAAACTGCCGAGAACCCCAAGAAAGACAAGGATGTATATATCAACAATCCCGAATGGATTTTTGTAAAAGTTGTTCTTGAACATATCTATTATTTTGATACAAGATTTTTTGATGAGGAACGGCAAGAAGTTCCTCAAAAGATTTTTAAGAAATAATTTGTTCATTTGCCGCCAAAGAAAAACTTGAAATCGTCATCGGCGCGGCGGAGCCGCGATTTCGGAATTTCGCGGGGGGCTTTCCTCGCTCCGACGCAAGGTCGGAGCGAAAACCGTCCGAACTATTTCAAGAATAGACCATTGTGGGCCCACCAGAATTATCGGGACATTGCCGAGGCGGGAGTCTTCCTGTTTTGTTCGGGCGGAGCGAAACGAGCACGAGAAAAAAGGTACCTGAAAAAGGTACCTGACACCATTTCCATTTCCAACAAGGGATTGGTAAAATCAACAAAAAGATTATTCCTTGGGAAGTCATATATTATGAAGCGTTCTATGGTTTAGCAGATGCCCGATGCAAAGAGAAACAGAACCCATTTTGCGGAAAACCCTGATTGACCGCCTCCGCTTCGCTCCGGCGGAACGCTCGGGCGCGGCGGAATTCCCCCCACATCCTTCCGCCGCGCCCTCGCTTCTGGCATTTCGGCGAAAAAATCCGGCGGCTACAAGTTGAAGAGAATCAAAAAATGTCATAAGATAATTATACCAAGCTAATATAAGTATAGTAAAGTTTTACTACATGGACAAGAACTTACCCACAATTGCCAAGAATATGAAAAAACACCGAGACAGGCTTGGTATTTCGCAGGATAAACTCTCTAAAATTGCAGATGTTACTTTGCATACAATTACAAAAATAGAATCGGGCGCAACGCCCGATCCAAGAATCGAAACCTTACGAAAAATTGCGGCGGCGTTAGAAGTTAAGGTGGACGATTTACTTAAATAATATGAACTGGATTTTTCTTTCATTACTTGCACCACTATTTTGGGCTTCATCCAATTTTGTGGACAAATACATACTCGGTAAATATACGAAAGGAATTTTTGATTTTGTTTTCTTTTCAACAATCACGAGTTGGGCTTTCTTCGCCGCAATTATTCTTTTCGTAGGAACGCCAGAATTCAACATTTATTCTTTGATACCGATTGCAACTGGCATGGTGCTTATTTATTCTTATGGCTTCTACGGAAAAGCGCTTGAGCAAGGTGATACATCCTCTCTTGTAATTCTTTTCAAGCTTATACCCGTAATCACTGTTATTTTGGCTTTTGCGTTTTTGGGACAAACCTTATCCTCAAACGAACTTATCGGATTTGTGATCGTCTTGGCGGGTGCAACCATCATTTCGTTTGAAAAGACCAGAGGGATTTTTATCAAGGGCTTTGGAATGATATTGATAGCAATTATTATGTGGTCGGTGATGACTTTGTTCATAGATTACGGACTAACAAAAATGTCATTTTGGGATTATTTTATGCTCGACAACTTGGGTTCTGCATTGGCGGGACTAACCATGTTCATTATTCCGTCAATACGGAGACAAGTTATTAATGGGATAAGGACGGCGCGTATTGGAAAATACGTCTGGTTTTCTTGGAATAATATTTTGGATTTCTTCGGACAAATGAGCGTTAAGAAAGCCCTGGCAATCGCGCCGTCCGCTGGGTTAGTCACGGTCGTTATGCAAGTGCAATCTTTCTATGCAATTTTAATTGGTGTTTTGCTAACGCTCCTCATACCGAACATAATCAAAGAAGATATTTCGGCGCCGACCTTGATTAAGAAGATTACCGGAGCGGCCGTCATGTTTTCTGGCGTTTATATTCTGTTAGTATAAAAATATGGACGACAAACAATTTCTCCAAAAGGCAATAATGAAAGCAAGAGAATCTGTTGCACAGGGCGGTTTTCCTGTCGGTGCGATTGTTGTCAGAAATGGAGAAGTTGTTGGCGAAGGAATTAGTGTTGGTAACAAACTGAACGACCCAACAAGTCATGGCGAAATGGCCTCAATTCGGGCGGCATGCAAAAACCTTAAAACTTCCGATCTATCCGGCTCTGTTCTGTACGCCTCAATGCAACCATGCCTCATGTGTCTTGGTGCGTCTATGTGGAGTACAATCTCAAAAATTGTTTTTGCATGCTCGAAAGAGAAAGTATCGGCTGAATACTATGGAGGACATTATCAGCCATCCGCAATCAACTCTGAACTGACCCGCCCGATTGAATTAGTCCATTTCGCCGAGTTGGAAGATGAATCACTCGCGATTGTTCGCGAATGGGAAAAATCACTATGAACACCAAAACACTCGCAAAATTTTTGAACGAAGCGAACAAAGCGACATATGCCAACAAGACCGAAAAGCACTGATGCAAGAATACAACGATATTATTCCAGTTCGAGGACCAGCAAAGTTTTCTGATGGTGAATGGACTTATCAATTTACAGTAAATGGCGTACTAGAAAACTTTGCTGGTCAAGAGGAAATTTTGCTAAACGCAAAAATTGTATATCGTTGTATAACACATGGGGGATTCATCAGATAGACGCCGGATTTTTCGCCGAAATGCCAGAAGCGAGGGCGCGGTGGAAGGATGTGGGGGGAATTCCGCCGCGCCCGAGCGTTCCGCCGGAGCGAAGCGGAGGCGGTCAATCAGGGTTTTCCGCAAAATGGGTTCTGACTTTTTATCATATTACAATCAAATAAACCAGAACACATTTGGAATACTTTCCGTTTTGGTATAACTGCTTTGAGGACAAACCATCAAGTTAAAGTCTTCCTTATGAGCGAAGGAGCAGAACTTGATACTGTTTCCGACACAGACGATTTTGATATCTCCAATAAAATCGCCGAATATAAAGAACTGAAAGGAGAGATTTATGCCTGCGGAACTTGCTTAAAAATTCGTCAAAGAGAAGAAAGCAAGGTTTGCCCCGTATCTACAATGGCAGATTTACTTAAATTGGTTGAGGAGAGCGATAAGGTGTTGGTATTTGGTTAACCAGCGGTTGCAAGTTTTGTAATTCGCCTATAATCTGGTTCCAACTAACTCGGACGAGAGCCAACTGCATTTTAGTCCGTTTCCATCTGCCTATGTCCACAAAAATATCCATAAAAGAGCTTTGTGCATTTCTAAACGAAGCTCATAAGCGCACATATGCGGCGGGCGGGAAAAAGGCTCCGCCAGCCCGGCTTAATTCGGATGATTTTGAATACCGGAAAGGCGATTTGGTTTATCACGATACCTATTTCGGAGCAAGGGATTTTATTGGAGAAGAAATTGTATACAAAAGAAAAACCCCCGTTTGGGGCATGAACTATTACGGTTTTGTCTTGGCTAAAAATAGCAAAGAAAAACAAATCTACGGCTTTTTGAAGAAAGCGCTGATGCAAGAATATAAAAGCCTTATTCCCGTACGGGGTCCGAAAATATACGAGAGCAATGCCTGGCAGTACAAAAATTCGCCGACAGGCGGATTAGGCAACTTTTCCGGAAAAGAAGAAATTTTAGTCCGAAAAAAAGTTATCTATCGGTGCCTGTATCACGGCGGCTTCATATGAAAAAATATGGTTTAAAGAATTAGGCCTGGTTGCGTCTAAAACAAGCGGGTAGGAAGCTAGCGTTAGGGCTTTACCAGGTAGTCCGGTTTTATCTCTCGAATACGAAGTCGGAGAATAAAACCTTTATTGTATGAGCAACGAAAAATTTCCTGAAGAAAATAATATTTTTAATCTCGACGAATATCGGAAGAAAAAGTCGAAAGACGGCGGAAGCGAGCACCTTTCTGTTGAAGACGGCAAAAAAGGCGCTGTTGTTTCGCTTGATAAGTACAAGGAATGGACCATACAAAAACGTTTGATGAAAATTGTGAATGAAAAAATTAGGAATGTTGCAAAAGTATGCGCGGGAGATTTTGAAAAAGCCTATCCGCTCATAGAAGCAGAACTAAAGCAAAATCTTATGCTCCCCCCAAACGCAACAAAAGAAGAAGTCTTTCAGGTGCTGTGGGTGGCGTGGGGGCGCGGAAATAAAAAAACCGGGCAAAAATAGTCTTATGGAAGGTTTTAAAAAATTCGAAGAAAAAGAAGCTACTCTCTCTTTTGAGGTATTTTTTAAAGCACTGAACAAAAAAGACCTGGACACCGCAAAAGCAAAAGGCTTTGTTCCGGGAACATGCACAAAAGACCCAGCCGAAGCACTCCAATGGTATTATCAGTACAATCTTCCGGAGGGAAAGAAACAAAAGAAAAAAGAATACGGCGCGCGCCGGCATATCAAACGGGGAGAGGCCGTACTTGTTGCCTTTAGGGCGGATACGCGGAATTTTTTAAGTGCTACGGAGTTTCAGAGGGGCGGTGTGCACGAGCACGAACGGAAAAATTGCTGGACATCAGGCGCAAAAACAAAAGCGCAGATCAACACGCCGGTTGACGCATACGTTGAAATAACGGACGAAGAACTCTACGGCATGACGCTTTCGGAGAGTGCTAAAAACGAAAAACTTGGCGGTTTGGTAAAAACGCTCGAGGCGCTGCCGGAGGATTAGCTGAAAAAGTTTCCGGTTCAAAATAAAAAGTAAAACACCTTGCCTAACGCAGGGTTTTTATTATACGCAAAAACTTGACAACATAGGCATTTTTTGTTACATTACTAACGTTCTTTTGAAAATCGCAAAGAAGGTAACCATGCCGGACAAAGCGAGAAAGGATGCGCATTATGAGGCGCTTGAGCAAAGAGAAGCGCTTCGGCAGGGCATTACTGTGGACGAGCTTCGTTCGCGCGAAAAGGAGGAGACGATTCAATATGCGATGGAGGCTTTGGGTTTGAGCCGGGAAGAGGTTATTGCCCAGAGTATCCACGAATACGGGCGAACTTACATTACGCTCGAGCGCCGGAGGAGAAACCTTTCCACTAAGCGCGGGAAAGAGGTAACGCACCAAGAACTTCTTGATGAAGACAGAAAGTCGGTGAGGGAGTCTCGGTTCCCTGGTCCTGATTGTTTATCAACGCACGAGTGCGACATTTATGATTTCTCGGGTGAGCTATCGAGCGATAGGCTTGAGCACGCTGAAAACTGCACTTTTTGTTCTATCATGATTTCAATGGCAGAAAATCAGCGCGAAAGCCGCCAAATCTATGAAAGTCCCGCAGGCCCCGAGTGTTTCACAAAAGAAGAGCTTCATGAGCTTTCCGAGACAGGCTCGCTTCCGGAAGGGCGCCGGAATCACACGGCAACATGCAAGCGATGTGAAATGCATTACAAAGGCTTTCGGGAAGCATGGATTGAGAAAACGGTTCCTGTCCCTCCGCTTTATACGGAAGAAGAACTAATGGCGATGCATTCCAGTTTTTATCCTCAAGACAAAAAGCGTTTGGAGCGCGTTCCGCTTTGGAAAAAAGTTTGGCGGTTAGTAGCCGGACAGTAACATAAAAAAGGGCAACGAGCCCTTTTATTTTTTATCAAGTTAGAATGCAACTGGCTCCTGTCGAATAACGTGGTATAATAATTCTAACTTTCGTTTTATATGCTGGGAGTCATTCTTGCGACAATCGGCGGCCTTTTTGAAGAAGCTTCATCCGCTATCGGAAAGTTTGAAGTTTCAAAACACAGGGAGAGCGTTTACTCCATGGCCTTTTTAGGCATGTTTTGGGGGGTATTTTTCTATCTTGGAATCGGCATATTCAGGCATTCACTCGTTTTTTCCCTTGCGTCTCTTCCCATTTTTTTGACGCGGGCAGTTTTTGAAATAATACAAGTATATGTTTCAACGTATGCGACGATAAAATCCGACAGAAGCACGTTCGCATTTGTCCGGACCATTACGATACCTCTGCTTTTGGCGGTTGATTTGTTTTTGGGGTATGCGTTCAAGGAAAACCAGATAGTCGGAATTACTCTTATTATCGGCGTTTTCATCCTTCTTCTTTTGAATAAAGGGATAAAAAAAGACGGCATGATTCTCACTGTTTTTAGCGCGGTGAACGCCGTTATTACCATTTCGCTCTTTAAGTATGATATTTTGCATTACAATTCGGTTGAGGCGGAGCAGACACTTATGTTTGCAATTCTTCTAAGTTACTTCTTCGGCGCTGACATCATGCGCGCGAAAGAAAATCCTCTGCGCCTCCTGGTTAAACCCATCTTTTTTGCTCAATCCGCAACACAAGGAATTGCGACTGTGCTTTCGGGGTTTGCTTTTCTTTTTGCTCCGCCATCGGTCATCATTGCGGCTTCGCGTTCCTCCGCTATTGTGTGGTCGGTTGTTTCCGGAAACCGAATTTTTAAGGAAGACCACATCGTTCTCAAAATCGTTTTACTCGCTCTGTGTATTGTGGGAATTATTTTTCTTGCGATATAACAATCTCAAAATAAAACCCGCCAGATTTAGCGAGCGGGGGTACGCGGCGGTTTTTAAATTTTCAACCGCAAAAACTTACTCCAAATCAAGCTTTAGTTCTCCGTTCTCTTTCGTTTTGAATTCGGTATGGCTGCTTTCCATCGCGGTACCGCCCTGAACGCTCCCGTTGATATGCGCGTCGTCTTTTTTTGTGTTGCTGTCTTCGGCCTCTTGCTCGTTTTCGTCATCGTGGCGCGCATCTGCGCTGTTTTTTGTTTCTTCTTGTTCGGTAATACCTATTTCCGAACGATCTTCTTCATCACTTTCGTTCGGTTCTAATTCCCCGGATAGAGTGCTGTTTTGGCCGGTATTTATTTGAGTTTCTGCTGTTTTATCTCCTCCACGATTGCTTCTTTGCAAAGAATCAAGGCCAAGGCGTATTTTAAACGTCCGCCGAGCCTTCAAGAAAACTTTTGCTTCTTTCGCGATGCGGAGGGATTTTTGGAACGAAATAAACGCGTTAGTATAAGTTCCGGCGTCTAATTCCGACTTTCCGACTGCATGCATATTCTCCGCGAGTGCTATGTCCGCTGTTGCGGCCGCTATGGCTTCGGAGTCAAGCGCTGTCTTGTTTTTTTCAAGAAGAGCTTTTACTTCGGCAATAGTTCTTTTTGAAAGGGCAAACTGCGAATTCGCCGCTTCTTTCATGGCGCCATTTTCATTTTTAGAAGAAAGCTCGTCCTCAAAATCTGCCCGGGAGTCGGCCATGTCTTGTGCGCTTGCTCCGGCGCTCAAAATAATGTCATGGGCCTCTTCGTCTTCGGCATATTTTTTTGCAAGTTTCTTCAGTATGTTTGTATGCGTGGAAAGAGATGATTCCAGGTCGGAACTTACTTCAGCTGCGGCTTCTAGTTTTTTTTCGTTTCTGAATTTTTCTATATGTTTTTTTGTTTCACTTGTGTGCGTTTCAAGGCGGATATTAATGTCTGCCGCAGTTTGCTTGTCGAGCTTTCCTCTCGAGGCAAGGACTTCTGCTTCTTCAAGCCTCCGTTTTGCCCGTTCGGCATCCCATCGCGCTTTGTTCTCTTCAGAAAGCGTCAGAACCGCGCGGACTTCTTCGTTAACTCCTACCTTTATCGGGTAGAGCACAGAGCCGGGAAGCGAACCTTCGGCGGCAAATGACACACCGCCTCCGAAGATCAGGATGAGTATAAAAATAGCCGGCGCGGTCCGTGAAAGTGTTGGCGGGTAGAACCCGAGGAAGTGCCGCTTGCGCCAGTGTTGATGCGTGCCACCCGGTGTTTGTGTCGGATTATTTTTCATAAACGAAACAAGGGCAGATTGAACATCAGCTTTTTCATTGCGCGAAAGGCCGACTTTTTTTGACTCTTCGCTTAGTTGTTTGAAATCTTTGAACATGGCTATAGTTCTTTTGTTTCCGGAAAAAGTTCTTTAATTTTTTTAATACCGCGGTGTATCCGTACCGAAACAGCATTTTCCGATTCTCCCAGCACATGCGCTATCTCTTTCGGGGTCATGTCGTCGATGTAGCGCATGAGAACAATATCGCGGTAAGCCGGGTCAATCCTTTTGAACGCGGCAATGACCCGCTTTGCTTCGATGACCGTATCCATGGCCGAGGCAGTTTCAAACGATGGCTCAAACCCCTGTTCGCGCATTACTTCAAGCGATACACTTGTTTTTTTTCTGGATTCGTCAATGACGAGATTGTTTGCGATCCGGTATAAAAAAGCCCGGATATTATCTACAGTGTTTCCCTTTGCGATATATTCCCACGCCCGCATGAATGTTTCCTGGGTCAGGTCCTTGGCGCGGTCTCTCACATAGAGCCGGAAATAACAATGGCGAAAAATAGCGTCGGAGTAGTCGGTGTACGCTTTTAAGAATATTTCATTTTGGTCATTTTGGGCCATTAGCGGTTTCGTGTTATATGACGGATTTGCCGTTGTTTTCTTACGCTGATACATTGATATCGTGGGTCACATAGTAGAATATTTCTGTTCTTGCGTCAAAAATGTATAATTGGGCTATTAATCCAACCCAAAAGTTGTCTTGAATATGGAAAAGCTGCCAAAACGGGAATATCCTGTTGAGCGCGTCATCGGACGCGGTTTTAGCGAGGAAGATTTTGAAATTGCACGGAAACTTATGAAAGGGCGGTTTGAAGAACAAAATATCACGGCCCTGGAAGAGAGGCAGAAAACTTCAGAGGAAATACGCATAATTCAACAAGTAAACGAAGCAACCAATGCACTTCTCCAACGGTATGGGGCTCGCCCTCTCGATGTTCCTCCTGGCAACGTTCATATAATTTCTCCGGAACATTGGCCGGAAAGCCATAAAGACGCCTCCGCCTTTTATGAATTTTATCTCCAGGCAATCGCCTATCAAGATTTGGAACGTAAGACAGCGTTAGCCTACAGGACATTCCATGAAATGCTCCATATAAAATTCCATCAGGCAAGCCAATTTGTTGAGAATGGGTCCGTTCGCGGATTTATGCCATATCGCTCGGGACTTGGCCTTTCAAGCCCGAAACGGCATGGGCAAGCTCCATATTTTCACAAACCAAACGAGGCTGTCATAGAAACATTGGCAATAGAGTATTGGAAAAACGAAATAGAGAAAAACCCCGAATATGCCGATGAAATAAAAAATTTAAATGCATTCAAAAAGGTGCTTTTGGAATGTATGCGCACTGAAGAAGGCAGAAAAAACTTAGCACTTACGGAAGAAAATATTCAAGAGCTCTACTATGTCAACTATATAGAGGAGGCAGACAAGTATAAATTTGACCGTTTTTCATATGAGGAGGAGAGAATGGCACTAAAAACCCTTATCAGAAAAATTTCTGAGCGGAAAAAAATATTAGAACATGAAGTTTTTGATATCTTTGCAAAGAGTGCCGCGACCGGACACATGGTCGGGCTCGCAAAATTGATTGACGGCTGTTTCGGCAAGGGAACATTCAAAAAACTCGGAGAGATGAGTCGTGGAGATAGTATTTTTAGCAAGGATGGAGTTGCAAAAGAACCCGGACCCTCAACAAAAGATCTGCTTGATTTTATAAAAAACTTGTAAACCGCATGAAACAAAAAAGAAAAACTATTGTTGCGGTTTTTGCCCATCCCGATGACGAAGCATTCGGGCCGGCGGGCACGCTTGCAAAATTTGCGCAAACGCATGATGTGTATGTGATTTGCGCAACAAACGGAGAGGCAGGAGACAAAACATATGCCGGAAGGGGAAAGCTCGGCGATATCAGGAGGAAAGAGCTTGAGGCCTCGGCTAAAATTCTTGGCGTCAAAAAAGTATTTTTCCTCGGATTTAAGGACGGTACGCTTTCAAACAATCTGTACCACGACCTTGCTTGCTCGGTGGAGCGTGTTTTGCAAAAGCTGAAGCCGGATACGCTCATCACATTCGAACTTCGGGGTGTCTCGGGGCATATTGACCACATTGTAACGGCATTTGTTGTGACGTATGTTTTCGAGCGGATGCCGTTCATAAAAAAACTGATGTATTTTTGCGTTACGGCAAAATTCAGGAAGCCAATGAAAAGCTATTTTATCCATGTCCCGCCGGGATATGATGAGAGCGAAATAGACGAAGCTATCGACATTTCGACTGTTTTTGAAAAGAAAATTGCCGCAGTTCAAGCTCATGTGTCTCAAAAAAAAGACGTTTTGAGAATTCTGCCCGTACTGCAGAAGTTCGATAAAAAAGAGCATTTTCTGGTCTTGAAAAAATAAGGAAATTCATGTACATTTAAAAACGAGCTTATTTTGTCGAGGTAGCTCAGTGGTAGGGCATCCCGATGTACATAAAATTTAATAAAGCCAATCTGCCGCGGTAGCTCAGTGGTAGAGCGCAAGCCTGAAGAGCTTGGCGTCGTCAGTTCGATTCTGACCCGCGGCAGATTGGCTTAGATTAAAAGAATATCGGGAGTGTTGCGAGTTCGATTCTGACCCGCGGCACTTTGTTCAGAATTAAAAGAAGTCTAGGAAGAGCGCAAGCCTGAAGAGCACGGCGTTGCGAGTTCTCCACCAAAGGCGGACAGTGATTCTTGCACCCGGCACAAGTGCAAGATTGGGTCGGGGAAGAAACTTAATTCTAAAACAGCTTTTTATGGAGGAGTTCCCACAAAATGTTGAGTCAGTTGATGCGTCAATCGAACGAATTTGCGATGAAGGGAAGCGCTCCGGAAATTTTGACGCACTGAAGAAAGCTCGGCGCGAAGGCTCTCCGGAAGCCGTTCTTCGGGGTGTCGTGCAAATAATAGTTGCAGAAAAAAGAGAAGACTTCAGATTTGTATTCTTTTTAAAAAAAGCGCTTTTGAAAGACGGTTTTAGTTTTGTTTCGGAAGACGATGTAAGGAGAGCAGGAGGAGATGCATATCAGAAAGCGCTTGAAGGCGGGAGGCCCCTTGAAGCAGTCGAAGTGGCGAGTGCCTTGTATGGAAAGCAAAGCAAAGAATACCAGCATGCGTGGCAGTGTGCGAAAGCAGACAGCGGAGAGAAAACAAAAGAAACGCTTGAAGGCGAAGAGGAAGATGAAGAGGAGGAATGGACTGCGAATATTCCTCAAAATTCTACAATTTTCAATCTCTTTGAAGCGATTGAAAGCGGCGATGACAATTTAGAGCATACAGATATATTTTGGAGTGAAATACATGATAATTTTAATCCCGAAGTTGCCGACGAGTTATTTGAAATTCAGCATAATGAAAAGCTTGGTGCTGGCACGAAGGTTGTCGATTTTTTTGAGAAACACGGATATTCAAAAAAAGATATAGAAATTTTTCTTCCGGTTAAATTTGAGAAAGTGCCGACAAAAAAGAAGTAGGACAGGCTAGTAAAATGTGCGGTCACCCCGCTAAGCGAGGTTAGACCGCGCTAAGCGCGGTCATGGTCCCGATTTCACTCGCGCTTATGCGCGAATGTGAAATCGAGGATCCTCGATTTTCTTGCTCCGGCGAAGCCGGAGAGAAAACCGGGATTTAGTGGTATACTCTTTTACATATTTTTTATGTATTATGTTTATATGCTTTTAAGCAAGCGGGATGGTCAGCTTTACATCGGCTCAACCCCCGACCTTAAAAAGAGAGTGGAAAAACATAATCGCGGATTTGTGCTTTCGACCAAAAACCGACTTCCTCTCGTTCTCATTTACTATGAAGCGTACTTGTTGAGCCACGACGCTAAGCATCGAGAGAAGTTTCTGAAGGGTGGCAAAGTGAGAACAGAACTGAAAATTCAACTAAAGAGCTGTTTTGAAAAAATGAATTATAGATTTAGATGAGCGGTCACCCCGCTAGGGCGGGGTTAAACCGCGCTAAGCGCGGTCATGGTTTAGTGGTAGAACGCGACCTTGCCAAGGTTGAGACGCGAGTTCGATTCTCGCTGACCGCACAATAGTGGACTTTTGATGCTCTCGCGCATCAATTGCCGTTTCTATTTCAGAAACTTTACGGGTTCTAACATCGTCTAATTGCCCGTATAGGGGAATGGATTTTTTTATTGTTGAAAAATGAAATCTTCTGAAAACTAACCGATTTTTTAAGAGTTTGGCGGAGGTTCTAACAAGGATTTATCAAAATTGATATATTGTGTTATTTTAATGATATGGTGGCATGGGTTTTCAGACTTGGCAGATTTCAAAAAGTCTTACATCAATCGGTAAAGACGTAGTTTTGGTGTGGGAAACCGGCGACGATTTGCCGACCTGGGCGCAGATAAAAACTTTGGCAAAAAAATATAACATCCCGGAACTAGCATTTTTTTCAAACGAAAACATTCAAAAAAATAAAATAATTCCTGATTTCCGAGTGGGCATAAAAGATGAAGAAACAGACGACGTCAAGAAACTAATAAATTTAGTTCTGAAAAGACAAAAGTGGTTAGAAGATACTCTTAAAGCAGAAAAACAACCACATAATAAATTACTAGGATCAGGCAAGAGCACCCAATCTCCATTGGATTTAGCAAACTTTATATTGAAATCATTAGGAATAAACTTGGAGGAAATCAAATCTATATCCGGATTGGGCGCAAAAAGAAAAGTACTCTCTTATTTGATAAGCATGGCAGAAGATAGGGGGATATTCGTCGGCAAAACCATCTCTTATCATAGAATCAGCGTTGAAAAAATGCGGGGGCTTTTTATTTCAAACGACTTTGCTCCTTTTATTGTTTTAAACAGAGCCGATGCGCTATCCGCGCAAATTTTTTCGTTTATACATGAATTGGCACATTTTTTCAGAAAAAGCGAGAGCATCTCAAATAGTATCGACTTCAGAGATTCAAACAAAAATGTGAATGCCGAGGAAAGATTTTGCAATAGAGTTGCTGCAGAACTATTGCTGCCGCAAGCCGATTTGAAAAAAGAATTTTATGACGAGAATGATATTAAACATTTAGCCGAAGCATACAAGATGAGTAATATTTTCGTTTTTTATAGATTAAAAGACCTTGGAAAAATAAGGCGAGAACGTGCTAGTGGTCTAGAAAGCCAAATACTCAAAGAAACTGAGGAAAATATATTGAATCGCCAAAAAAATAAGAAGAAGGGCGGCAACTATTATAATAATATGCGGGACTCAAATGGAAATCTTTTTAACAAAATTGTCGCCAAATCATATTTGCAGAATAAAATAGGTTACGTAGAAGCATCAAATCTGCTTAAGTGTTCGGTTGAAAAAATATGAACAGCGAAGCCAGCCAACCAATTTATATTGTCGATACAAATGTTTTAATTGGTTTTTCGACATGGAATCCGCTTGAATTTAAATCAGAATTTTGGAGTAAATTTGAAAAGGCCCTAGAGGACAAAAAATGGGTATTGCTAGATGTTATTGTTGACGAAATCATTTATGATAGTGAATTAAAAAGGTGGTGTAAACGACAAAGAGATAATGGTTTAGTAACGATTGTAGATGGCGAAATTAAAAGTCTTGCCGTCGAGATAAACAATAAATACAAAATGATAAATACCGAAACCGGCAATTCAAGCGTTGACCCATTTATCGTAGCTTTTGCTTCTAAAAACGGATTCGGAATTTGTACAAGAGAAATTTATAAGACTAACGGTGAATCTTTATTTAAAATTCCAGATGTATGCGATATACTTAAAATTCCGTGTATTAAAAATCCTACACGGTTTATGAAATCAATCGGTTTTGTATAAAATATATCAACCCCGCATCGCAAGAGAGGTTCTAAAATCATCTCTCTGCCAGTATGGGCAAAGAAAGATTGATTAAGATAAAATAATGGGAAATAATCTTCAAATAATCAAAGAAAGGGCAATCGAGAAAGTTCTTAAAGATATCCTCGTATTACGAGATGATGTTAAAAACTTAAATCATAAAGTAACACCTGGATTGACCGGTTTTTACGGTGAACTTTTGGCTTGGAAACAATTAAGAACATTTTTTGGTAAACGTAAACAAGGATATAATGTTGCATTTGGAGTGGGAGCGTCAAAAGCTGATATCGTGCTTCATAAGGGGAACAGGAAAGTAAATATTGAAGTTAAGACTTCGCGATTAAAAAAAGAACAGCCGGGCATGGTTTATGGCTTTGCAATCAACATTAAAAAATGCAAACTTCATCCAAACGCATCGTATATTCACCCCAAAAAAGGAAAGATAAAAGGTGATTTCCATTATTTTGATTATCTGCTTATAGTTACGCTCTCGGAAGATTTAAATAATCCAAAATTCTATATTTTACCGAGAACTTTTTTAGAAAAAAACGAACATTCAATCCGTAACCGTAGCAAACGTTTTTCTTCTGGTTCGCATCGAGTCATTTTTATTGAGAAAGAAAAAGACCCAGAGGAAATAACAAGATTTGATAGAAATTTGACTAGAAATAAGAAAAAATATCAAAACGCCTGGCATTTAATAAAGTTTTTATAAAAAGACCATATATTGTATATACTAAAAAACGCTCGTCCTGTGTGAGCGTGCCTATGAGCAATATTTTCGCCTATTTTTTTATATCGTGAACTTCGTGACTATTGTGAACATTTAAGGATGGATACGGACGTAAAAAGTTGGGCACTCTAAGCAGGGTTCTATTACAGACGGGCAGTATTCATCAATATATCAGTTTTCTGCTTTCTAACCGCGTCTAACAGCTCTCTATGGCGTTGAGAAAAGCTACCAAGATGCTACTATATTGAATACCGAATAGTCGGTTAAGGCCTTGAGAGAGGTTCTAACGTCGTCTATAAAAGTGCACAATAGTGGACTTTTGCTTTGCTCGCCGAAGCTTTCTTGACCTCCGTTTTTCAATACTTGCTGAGCGAAGCGATCGTGTGCGACTTTTTGGAGTACGAGGAAGCGCTCGATCAGCTGGATGAATATGAATAATATCAAATTTGCCGCCTAGCGCGTCTTTGTATATTGCAGAGAGAAGAAACTGATCCCAAAGATTGTAGATTTTTATCCTTTCCGCGCCGCCGACAGTGGGTTCTGCTAAAATAGAAAGCTCCCTGTTCTGGCGCAATGCAGTAAGTCCGCAGGTTTCAACTTTAGAAACTTTTTTTTTTGATCCATCTGGATCAAAAAAGGTTACCTCGTGGCCGCGGCGTTGGATACCTTCGCTTACGGCAACCGCGATATCCGTCGGCGTGTACGTGACGCCGGGGGCGGCGGTGTAGTAAAGTGGCCAGTGACTATTGTTGCAATGTGAAGTTTTTTCATTTTTCTAAAATAAAATTTAATAATGCGCCGCTTGCCCACGCTTGAGGAGAGCAAGCGACTGGAATCTTTTCTATTTCCCCTCCAATAACAGCATAAAGTTCTGGGATTTCCCCTAAGGCTCGATATGCATCAAGAAGGGCGCGTTTAATTTTTTCGTATTCACGATCATATCCATATTTTCTAAGTCCCTGAGCGATAATCCAGTTGTCATGTGGCCAAATAGAACCGAGATGGTAACTCATGGAATTGAAATCGGGATTTGATTCAGCGTGAGTACGAATGCCATACGGCGTCCACATATCTTTTTGAAAAAGACGATCCACCACTGCTTTAATTTTATCATCTTCGCCGTCAAGAACACCACTAAAAAGCAGGTGGCCGGGATTGGAAGAAATTCTTTCGTCTGGAAATTTTGATTCCGAAAGGGCGATGGTGAAAAAATTTTTCTTGGTAAGCCAAAATTCCCTTAGTACCGTTTCTTTTAGTTTTTCAGCACGCGCACGAAGCTTCTTTTCAAGAAGTTCGTTTTTTAACATTAAGGCAAGTTCTGCCGCTTCACGAAGCGCGGCATAGTAATACCCCTGTACTTCGATGAGTTCTATCGGCGGCTTAAGACCTAAGTGATCCATCCGGCTGTCTTTCCATCCTTGATGCAGAAGGCCAGCGGGATTCTTTCTCTCATATTCAAGAAGCGCGTCTCCGTCAACATCTCCGTATTTTTCGCACCACTCAAGAGCTGATTCAATATGCGGCCAGTATTTTGCAAGCCACTCGGTATCCACACTTTTTTCATAGTAGAGGCCGCATAGATATACGAAAAGCGGGGTTGAATCCACCGAGCCGTAATACGGCAAAGGCCACTGCAACGACTTATATTCTGATGGGTTCGGGTGCCACTCATGAACAATTTTCCCAGGCTCCTCTTCACTGGTGTTATCAATTTTTTTTCCTTGTAATTCAGCAAGCAACTCAATTGTCCGCCGGGCAATCGTGACATCATAATCAACTAATTGCCAAGAAACAATGCAAGAGTCCCTGCCAAAGAACGCGGCAAATCTTGGAAGTCCCGCGCGAATATAGCCGAATTCCGGGTCCCGCAGTGTTCTAATATCTTCTTCCAGTTTCTGCTTGATATTTTTAACCGCTATTCTTGTTTTGGGCATAGCTCATAGTAGAGTTTTTCGTACTCATCGACCATTCGTTCTTTGCTGAAATTATCTTCTGTGTATTTTCGGACCATGCCGCGGTCAATCTGGTCAATGCGCGAAACTGCTCTTGCCATTTCGTTGACGGTGGAAACGATGTATCCCGTTTTTCCGTCCACGATCACTTCCGGCACCGAACCGCGTTGAAACGCGATCACGGGGGTGCCGCACGCCATTGCTTCGATCATTACTAATCCGAATGGCTCCTCCCATTGTATGGGGAAGAGCACCGCCTTGGCGTTTTGATAGAGCGGCACCAACTGTTTTTCATTTACCTCGCCCACATACGTAACACATTTCTTTTTCAACGCCGGTGCGACGCGCTCCCGGAACGCCGCATAGTCCTCCTTCTGGTTTGGCGAAGGAACTTTTCCTGCAACAATAAGATGCTTCTCGGTTTTCTCCGCAACCGCTATTGCCTCAAGAATACCCTTATTCCGCTTTACCGTCGACATCTCGCCGACAAACAACATATATTCTTTGGACAGTGCATGAAATGCGTATATGTCTGTATCCACTCCATTATACACGGTGGCAATGTAATCGAGCCTTGGGTAGGGTTTCCGCTGATTATTCGAAATACTCACGAGACGCGCGCCGAGGAGTTTATAGATGGCTGCGCGATCGTTGTTGGTCGGCACATGGAGCGTATGCACGATCGGAATACGATCAGCCATGCCGTAAAGTGAAAGGGCCAGAGGGCCCAGGTGATCATGTAGTACATCAAGTTGGTACTTTCTTGCCGCTCGTGCAATTTTGGACATAGCGTATGTATAGTATGATGTTTTTTCACTTTCCTGCGGCAAAGACCACAACCCTTTCGGAAAAATGGGGTATAGCTTTGCGCTTGTTTTATCCGCCCCTGTTCCAAAAAGCACCACCTCGTGCCCGCGTTTGGTCAACCCTTCGCAAAGATTATAAATGACGCGCTCCGTTCCGCCATACTTGGGTGGCGGAATGGCGATATTCAGAGGGCTTATTTGCCCGATACGCAGTTTTCTTTTTTTCATCGTGATGCACAGTTAAGTAAACGTTTTATATCCTCAAAAACAACCAGTTCGCCTGCGGAATAGATTGCTTTTTGGTCTTGTCTCATACGTTGTCTCTTCTTTTCATCATACAGTAGCGATTCAATCGCAGTGATAATTTTCTTGATTGGATCGCTGAAGGAGAAGAACATGCAAGCGCCGGCGCGCGCGAACGGCTCCACTTCCCAAGCGTGAGCGTGCCACGGACTCCGTTCGTCCCGCACATCTTTGACGTTGGCAATGGCGGGAACGCCTGCAGAAATCGCCTGCGCAAGTGTTCCCAGACCCTGATGCTGAAAAATCAGATCCGAACTTGCCAAAATAGCGTAAAACTCATCCGTCGTGACAGGACCCGCATACGTCAACCACGGATAACGCCGCTGTTCACGTCGCGGCAAACCATAATCGCCCGCGTGCACCACCCTGATACGGCAACTCTGTCCACACAACGCCTCGACCACATCCGTGAGCGTTCCGAACACTTCCGGTTTGATGAGTCCGCCGACGCTTGCATAAAGAAAAATTAACTTCTCGCCTGGTTTGGCGTACTTACGCCGAATTGGGCTTCGCACGCGAGCTGGCAAGGACTTGTATGAAGGAATCATCCCCACCACTTTTATTTTTTTAAGCATCTCGTGCGAAATACGATAATGCCCGCCAAATTCTTTTTGCCCAAAGCGAAAAACTTTTTTTGGAAGATTTATATAGTGGCGGTCAGTCCAGGGCAGTGACTGATACGGACTTTCCTTGAAAAAGAGCCAATTGGAATCTATGGACACTGTAAGCGGTTTCGGATCCGGCGGATGATTTATAAAATACGCGTCCCAGCTGAACATTTTTGAGTTGCACAATACCAAGACATCTGGACGCGATTTTTCAACAAGGGCATTGAGCTTCCGCGGCGTCGGCGCAAGCAGTTTCTGGAAACGCGCGGATGTTTTTGGTAAAAATGGAAGATTTGATTTGCGAAGCACCGCAAATGAGACTGCACTTCCCTTTGAGAGCGCATACTTCGCAAATGCCATACCCTGACTGATCTCGCCAGGGCCCAGAGCGGCAATAAAAACTTTTTTAAGCGAGTTTTTCATAAATTTTTTCATATTTATCAACCATTTGTTTCAAAGTAAATTTTTCTTCCACGGTTTTTCTGCATTCATGTCTATCAATCGTTGCAATATTTTTTATTGCCTCAACCATTTCTTCCGGCGTATCCGCAACGAAACCAGTTTTTCCGTGCTCTATTATTTCGGGCACCGAACCTTTTCTAAAACCAATCGCCGGGGTTCCGCACGCCATTGCCTCGATCATGACCAGACCAAATGGTTCTTGACGATCAATTGGGAAAAGAAGCGCTTTGGCGTTTTTCAAAAGTTCAACTTTCTCACGGAAGTTAACTTGCCCGCGAAAGGAAATATTCTCACTATTGAGGCGCGGCTGAATTTCATGCAAGAAAAAAGACCACTCGGCATTTCCTGCGCTATTTCCGGCAACAATCAGCTTCTGCCCCGCGGCTCTAGCAACCTCGATAGCGGTCAGCACGCCCTTTTCCTTGTTAAGGCGGCTCAAATACAAAAGATAATCGTCGGGAGAATCGTTGAATTCATAACGTTCGGGATCGATGCCGTTATAGACTACATCGCATACGGGAATGCCGAACGACTCCATGCTTTTTTTATGATCTTCGGAAATCGCCACAAATTTGATTTTGTGGTAGGCCTTCATTGCTTCGGCATACTGCTTGTCCACCGGACGATGAACGGTGGTTAGAAATTGCGGACAATCAAGTCGAAGCGAAAGAGGAAACATGAAAAAGTTGAAATGGTTATGGAGAATGTCGAATTCGTAAAACCGATCGAAAACTTCTTTCAGCATGCGCATCACCGGCGCATGAGGACTTTTCAATTCATGGTTAAGCCAAATCGCTTTTTCGGTGACAGGAATGAATTTTGCGGATGTCTTTGAGTCGCCCGAGGCAAACAGCGTTATATCGTACCCTTGTCTCACCAGCGCTTCAGTGAGCTCAGAAAGCATAAGCTCAATACCGCCGTATGTTCTCGGCGGTATCGGGATCCATAAAGGGGCGAGTTGTGCAATGCGAGGTTTTTTCATGATAATTTTAAGAGCCCGAGATTACTATAAAAAAGCGTTGCGATGACCAAAAGAAAAACTCCAAACGCTCTGGCCAGTTTTCCATTCAACATTGGCTTTCATTACTAATATACTTCATTTTCGTAAAAAATAAAAATGGTTTAGTTTTCCACCGCAACCCCCGAGAGTAAGCTCGGGGATGGAGTATGTACCCGCATCCCTGGCGCCGTGTTAAAATAGCTTGGTGGCGACATACCAAAATGACTACCACCATGTATACCTTTGCGATTATCATATTGTCATCTCGACCAAATACCGTCGTAAAATCATCAACGACGGTATTTTCGCGTATCTGAAACGGAAACTGCTGGAAATAACAGAGCATTACTCAAAGCTATTCATTAAAGAAGCTAACCTGCCACGTATAGAGAAATGGAAGTTTTTATTGCTGAACAATAAAATCTTCTGAAAAGAAACGGTTTCTTGATGGCTAGACGGAGGCTCTAACACAAAAAGAAAATCCGCCTTTTTGTGGGGCGGCGTATATCATTTAGAGCAGTGATTTTAGATAATCAAAATACGGCTTTGTTTTGGCATCAAGATTTTCTGCTGAAAGTTTCGGGTCGACAGCACTTAAGTCAATTTCTGCAAGAACTAAATATAATGCTCCGTTAAATGCCATTGTGGCTTGCTTTTTGTTTTCTGAACTTACATACGTTCGCTGAATTTTTTCCTTGCCGTCTCTGTTGGTAATAATATTCCAACCCCTGAAGCCAGTACCCCATCCTTCCGTATAACCATCTCTTGTAAATACTAGAGAGGCTGTAATGAAATTTCCTTCGTTTTCTCCGAGAGTAAATATCATGAGTATAAATGCCTGATTCTCCGGAAGGTTCTTAAAGAGCGTTTCCAGAAACTTATCGGTGTTTCTTTCAGATTTCAAGCTTTGGGGGGCAGCGGGGCCAACATAAGGCGGATTGCCAAAAACTTCGTAAAAGATAACCTTATCCGAAACTGGGGATTTTGGAGGAATATGCCCAGCAAATATGAAGCTTGCCAGCATGGTGACTCCCAACATTGTCAAAAACCCAAAACGTAATGAGATTTTCATGGTTGACGCCTCCTATAACAAGGAACTTTTACCATTCAAGAGACTAGCATTTCTTGTTATTATTGTCAAATGGCTCTCGTGAATTTTATGCACGTTGTGTACCTTCCCAAAAGGCGTATCCTAATAATTCTTCATTCTTGCTTTCTATCAGCGCGTTATAGCGTTTCCGGAACGCATTATACTACCATTCGCAGAATCAAAAATCGTTAAAATTGAGGTTCTAATAGAGTTAGTGTAGAGCCACTTCATGTTCCGTGCGATGTCTGAATCCGTATAGCCGAGTTCTTTATTGTTGGCCAGAAATGATTTAGACATCGTCATCTCCCCGGTCTTGCTGGTTGCCTGATTCGCAACGGTGTTAATCCGGGTATCATTGCCATATTTGTCTCCTGCGGCCTTAACCAACTGCCAGTAGCGGCAAACATACTGCGGATCCCAGCGTACTATTTTGTCGGTTGGCTCATCTGGGTTTACTATCGTTTCAACACCCTCTTCTGCCCAGCTAGGCATTCGTTTTCCTCCGGCAGCACCCCCAGCGCGCACTTTTAGGGAGATGAACTTGCTTACATTTATCTTTGAGCCTGCTTCTTGTTGGATCTCGGCAAGCTGGTTATCAATACCGAGGATGTTCCCTTTATCATCAGTAAGATTCCAAAGGTATGTTCCCGGAGTAGGTTCGATTTCGTCCCATTGTTGAAGCACGTTTAGGTTCCTAACATAGGGCTGGGTAACCGCACCGCTCTTTCGAGCATCATCCAAACTGCGCCACTCTTCGGAGAGCTGGAGGCCATACCAGTTCTTTGAGAACGTATAGACAGGCGCGGGAGATGACGGCGTTTGAAAGTAAATTGAGGCGTGACTTTTTCATTCCCCCCTGCGTCCTTGATCCAGAGCCGGGCATAATAAAGCGTATTGGCCGAAAGGTCGGTCGGGCAAAGGTCCTGCCGGGTTGAAAGGACTCTCGTATACGGCGCGTTTAAGGAAAGCGACTTCGACGGAAAAAACGCGCCCTCTTTGTTTGTGGAAACAAACGGTGACGTTTTATATTCAACGCTCGCGAACATTGGTGCAGGCGTCGTCCAGCTTATTACTTCGATTTTGCTCGATAGGGGTTTAACAGTAACTCCTTGGGGGGTAGGAGATGGTTTTGGCGATGGAGGCGGCGGAGGCTCTGGCGTGGGTGAAGGTTGTTTAATTTTGTTGTATGAGCAGTCTGAACGGTGTATTCTTAGTGTGGTGTAAGGTATTCGGTAAGAATTTTTCTCCTCCCGCGTCATATATAAAAGTCCTGTGTTAAAGGTCGAATGCTTTCATTTCGCAGGCAAAAACACAAAAAAGTGAATGTTTATAACTTAACCTACAAAATCTTATGAATAAATTTATCAATCAAAAAGTATCGATTGCTCTCGCATCAGTCGGTATTCTTGCGACTGCGGCCCTTGTCTTTGCTCAAACCGCCGATACGATCGCCCCGACGGTGAGCGTTACGGCACCCGTCGCAAGCGCTGTGGTTTCCGGTTCGGTTGCGGTTTCCGCTACCTCGACAGATGATGTCGGAGTGGCAGGAGTGCAGTTCAAGCTTGACGGGACAAATCTTGGGGCAGAAGTTACGACGGCTCCGTATTCAGTTTCGTGGAACACAGTCTTGACATCAAACGGCGCTCACCTTCTTACTGCCGTTGCGCGCGATGGCACGGGGAACTCGACAACATCAGCGCCGGTATCCGTAACCGTCTCAAATATAACAACGCTCCCTCCAACGCCCACATCAACGCCGAACCCAGAAGTTTTCAGGAAGCAAACGCTTGAAATAAATCCGAGCGGCAATGTCCAGATTCATAATGCAAAAGTTCTTTCGAATTCTTCAAGCGCACTTTCCGTTCAGGTATGGGGGCTTACGCTTAGTGTTGCGATAACAGGAGATACGAAACTTCAAGGTCACGGCATGATTATGGTTGGTGATATCCATACTGGAGACGCAGTTGATGTGAAGGGAAAGATGGACGCCGGCACTGGTGCTATTACCGCGCGAGAAATTCGAGATGATTATGCTAAAAACAAAGGAGACGCTGAGCGCGAGGCAAAAATTTCTGAATTGCGCGAACTTATCAAAAAACTCATGCAGCAGGTGGATGAACTGCGTGGCAAGGGAAAAATGCTCCAGAACGAAATTAGAGATTCCAAGAAGAACAACCACGAAGATGATGACTAATTGCTGAAAAGTGGAAATGGAAAAATCCCGTCGCGTCAAACGCGGCGGGATTTATTTTACTTTTCGGATGCCGAAAGATGTGTTTGCAGTTTTCTGACTTTTTCCGTGTCGGTCATGAAAGGGTCATTCATTATAACTTTGTGTTGTTTCGCATTAACCTCGTTCCATGCAATACGCCAGGAGTCAGGGCGTTTTTTGAGGATTTCCCGAATGCACCCGGCTCGGACGCACGAGCGCGTATTGCTTTCGGGAGATACCATGGCATGTGCGATAAGTTCTTCCTCATTCTTAAAAAGGGGCAGAACTTTTCCGCGCTTTTTAAGCTGATTATAAATGCCGCGTTCCGAAATATCTCCATAGAGGAAGTCCGCAAACCGCGCCCTGGGGTTTTCGAAATCAGCAAATTTATCCCGGAGATATTTTTGTTTAATAGCCCAATCAAGTTCTTGAGACATGCTCTCCGGATCTTCGTGAAGTCTTGAGACAGTTTTTTTCCATAGCTCGAGTATCTGCCTTTCTTCGTCAGAAAATTCGCGCACGTATCGCTCGACCAAGTTAATATATATTTCCTGTGTTTCGAGCGCCGTGAAAGAGCCGCCGCCTACGGTCGGAGCAAGGGCTCTTAGCGTCGGGTCGGAAGCGAATACCCAGAGCCATTGAGCGTTGAGTCCGTCAAACTTGAGCGGGGCAGGAGGGCCGTGCTCTTCAAGAACGCGAAGCACTAAATGTGTTGTTCCCATTCGCAGGAATGTCGAAAGCGGGGCCATATTCGAGTCGGCGTATACCGGCTGAAGCCGCAGAAACTCCTTGGGGCAGTCTTCTTTGGTGCGGATGGTTATGATGCCACGCTGTCTTTCTGTCGTGATACGTGACGAATCGTGTGATATTCCGAACGCTTTTTGTGATAAAACGAAGTGCCATCCTTTGCCGGGCGTGTAACGGATGCCCCCGTTCCCATGGAGTACTACGCGCGAGATGAGAAACGGAAGCAAGAAGGATTTCATATTGTAAAAGCCTCTGTATTTTGGATCCTCTCTTCTGCCTATATCCGGCGGCTGGAAGCGTTTTTCCGTCATGTAGTTTTCATGGGAACCGATGTATTTTTGTTCAGTATCAATACGGGTAAAGGCGGTATTGGCGCGCGAAAAAAAGATATCTTTAAAATATCGTCTTTCAAGCGGCTTACCTCGTTCCCATTCGAGTGCTTCTTTTCTTAGGGTCTCAAGAATTCTGTCTCCCGCGTGTGTCTGTAAGATAACGCTTTTTATAGATGTACATTCGGGGGTTGAATATTCCGGAAGATGTCCCGAATACTGCAATTCGAAATAAAGCCGTGCGCCGTTTGAACCAACCCAATATCCGGAAGGAAGAGATTCAGGACCAACGGAGTAGTAGATGCTCGGAAAACAGTCTTGAATGAAGAAAAAATCATGGAGAGGCCCTGTGTCGTAACGGCTTTTCAAGAATAGATCAAGAATGGTGTATGAGGTAACGCTTTCCGTAAATGCTCCATGCGGAGCCTGGATTGCCGCGCCGTATTCCGTTTCAATACCGAAAATCCGTCTTCTCATCAGATTCTCCTGATTTCAACGTGCTCTCGCCAGCATACACCACCAGCTTTTTATTTCCAATATCAAAAAAAGAAGCCCGGGAAGGGCTAGCCCGGCGGCGAGTTGCCTTGGGGCTTTTTAAAAATATTCCCGGGCGATATACGGCTCGCCGTCGATCTTATAAATATACACGGCATCCCTAAGCTCAAGTTTCTTAAGGATTGGCCAGCAGATGTCTTTGCACGGCCGGGAATTGCCGGGCGCATTCGCTTCGGTTAAACGATACACATAGATGCGCGCATTTCTTAAGAGGTCAAGCATGGGGCGCGAGCGAAGCGCGCTCAGGACATTTTCCGACGGAATTTTCCCGATAGCATCCATTTCCGCGTGCATGGATTTTCCCGGGAAACGCTTGAAGTAGAAATATTTGAAATGAGAGTTTGCGTGTTCTCCACCGCAACATCCCGAGGAGATGAGCCTGCCCTTTCTGTCGACAATAATCGCTCCCAGCCTGAAAACGCGGAATGGGGATTTCTGTGCCGCCTTCTTTGCAAGAGCAAAGAATTCATCATTAAATGAGGAACCATCAAATCGCCCAAGCGTAATGGGGGCGCCAATCCTCGGCACGCGCGCTATTCTCCTCGCTTTAAGAAAGAACCAATAAAAATATTATAGCATGTTTTTTATCTTTATGTCAAAACATATTCTTTAAAAATGTTGAAGAAGTTTGACAAAATTTATTGCTAAAAAAGACCTTTAAAAGCAATGTTTTTTAGTGAATATATTAAAAGCTATCTCACAGTATTGACATTATGTCAAATAAATGATATTATAAAGTTGTTGAAAATGAAATAAGGCAAACTAACTGAGATGCGCGCAAGTAACCGGTTCTCAAACGCCGCGAACGGCTTCGGCCTTCAAGGCTCCACATATATATTGAACCGGCGAAAACGGCACCGTGGTTGCGGAAGCGGAAGCTTCAATGTCTTACCAAATGATATTTTCCAAGACACTACGTAATCTTTTATGATTACAGCTCTTAGAGAAAATATCGCAACCCAAGGAGGGGGGTTTTAGCCCCCGCCATGTGCGGCAAGTAAGGAGGGAATTTGCCGCAGATGAGGAGGGCTAAAAGGTATTTTCTCGAAGGCATGCAACAAAGTGCAGGACTTCGAGGGGAGACCGCTGGATCGGCTGTGTGCTCTACAAGGCGGCGAGCATTTTAATCACTTTGTTATTGAATGCCACGCGGAGGTCAACAGAGCCGACCTAGCGATCTCCCTCGGGAGATTCGCTCTTATTGTCGAGTAAGCGAGTGAAATGCAAAAGAGTACTTTTGCATTTCCGAGCGAGCGAAGACAACAAAGGGTTTAATACCCTTTATTTGAAAAATTATTCGTATAAAAAAAGTAGGCCAATTTTTCTTCATTCTATGCGCTCGCATATGTGGGGAAAAACTGGCCTGCTTGTTACGAGGCCTTCGGCTTGCCAGCCGGTCGTCTAACAGAGATAGGACACCGGACGAAGAAAGCGCCGAAAATGGTGGTTTAAATCCATCTCGGCTGGCAAATCAGTGCAACAGGACACGCGCGTCCGATAACCTTTATCGGCTTGAATGGCGCGCAAATGTTCCCTTTGTGCGCCGGCTGTGCCGAGTCCCCGATGGGGGATCATCTCTGCGGTAGGACACCGCGGGGCAGTCTCTTCGGGTGCCGTGGCCGCGGCATCCTGCGGGAAAAATCCGGAGGTCCTGTGCGCCTTTGGGGCGACTGGACACAATCGTGGGCGGGGAAGTCCACCCCGACCTGCTCCGGAGACGCGCATGATACAAACCGACAGGGGTGACGGTAGTTCACCCCCTTCCATATAATCTCCTGTAAAACGTTCCGGTCCACCGAGCTTAGCTCTGTCAACCGGAAGTTTGGGGCGGGAGATTATATGGGAGATCTTTACAACTCCTACGAAGCCGCCGGCAAGAATGTCGGCGCGCACACGGGGCAGGAGCCCGCCCCGGGAATATCCCCGTTCGATGGCCGACGAAGCCGCTCTGAGCGCGGTGGAGGTCACGAGCTCCCAAGACCATGTGTGCGGGGAGGACCCCCGTGCGTGTGGTATGACTGACCGGTGAAACCGGATGGCCACAGTGGCAGAGCCCCGATGGGGCCCCGCTGTACTTGGGAAATCCTTCGGTCGCGTGGTGGCGATTGGGGGGAAACTGGAGCCGGCGATGGCGCCATCGCCGGATAGGCTGGCGCCTCGCGAGCGCCAGAGTCCGAAACCAGTAAAGGGGGACAACCACCACAATTCGTAAAACCCCAGGCCGCGGGGGATGCGGCCGAACAGGGCCAAGACCGCGCGCAGTCGAAGAAGATGGCGCGCCGGTAAGGCCGACTAGGGGCAGGGGGCTAGCGGCGCGCGGGCTGGGAAGTTGAATCATTCGCCCGTCGCCGGCCTCCTGCCGAACACAACCATCGCTCAGGCTCAAGCGGGCAGTCCGCGCGGAAGGCGTAGGATTCCCCAGCTCGAGCCTCGCTCCGAAAGGGGCAACCGGGAAGCGGCGGATGGGCATCGCCGCCCGTGCCGCTCCCGGTCCAAAAAGAAAAGTTGCTCGGGTTTCCGAAGAGGGCCCCGGGTATTCCTATAGCGAGGCGGAGAAGGATCAAACCAACTCCGTCTCGCCCCATTACAAAATTTATAAACTCATTAAACTGTATTCTGGTTAAGAGGACTAATTTCCGCAGAATAGAAAGAAGTTTATGAATTTTGTAATGGGTGGCTAGCTCGCTAGCCGGGGCCGACTGAACTTATCGGGGCCAGCTAATCTGGCCGGGTGAAACTTCCGCTAAATTTTCTAAAAAAGCTTGGAGGATTTAGCGGGGGATTTGAGAGAAAATGGTTGTCTACGGACGGCCCATTTTATACCGACGGCGTTCCCCCTGCCAATCGGGCGACAAGACCAACAATCAAGTCGCCCTCCTATCAAATTTCATGAAATTAGATTCGCGAAATTTGATAGGGGAAAACAGAAAGTTCTTTCGAAACATATGACCAACCCGCCGAAAGGCAGAGGAGACGGAAATGCCATGGAATAGTCCGTTTTACAATGGTCCGTTCGTGGATGATGACGGCATTCAGGGGTGTGTCTTCTGCGGCGAGCCGGACTGTTACGGCGAGTGCGAAGACGACGAGATCGACCTCTTCGACTCATATCTCGATGGCGAGGATGAGGATGACGAGGAGGAAATCGTCGACGATTTCGGCTACGACTATGAGGATGAGCTCTACGACGACGACATCTTCTGTGGCAACCCAAACTGCGAGTTCTGTAACTGACTCGCAGTCGGGCAACAAATTGGGCCGGATGAGCATTTTCCGGTTCACATGGGGGGAGTACAGCATTCATCCGCGACACAGATATTCTCTGTGTTGCGGCTGGGAGCAATGAATGCGGTCGAACAAAAACCTACCCCCCGCTTCTATTAAACTTCATAAATAACTTTGTGGAGTTCAATAGGAGGGAATGTTCGTTAACTCGGGAGAAATCCCAAACCGCGCATGTCTAACCGGCATTGCGCAATAAGGAGATACATGGAGCAAACAACGTTCGTTTGCAGTGTCAGCCCCTGTGGTATCAAGGGCCCGGCCGAGGCGATGTGGAACATTGACCGCAAGGCCACGAGCGGAAAGCTCGTTATTGTCTGTGGTCCGTGTGCCCGCGAAGCCCGGCGCCACGACATCAGAGCATATCGCCTCTCCGAGACGATAAAGCTTGATGCCGAACGCGAGGCCAAGCGTCTTGCCCGCTCTTCGTTCTTTCAAGCATTCGAGAAGGCAAAGAACAAGAAGGCAGAACGCAGTGCTGCCAATCGTGGCCCGGTTTAACAATAGCTCCGGCGGAGGAATCTGCCGGACAGGCAACAAACGTTGCCTCTCTATCAAAGTTTTTAAGAGAATTAAAAATTTTGATGGGGAAATCCCCATTAACACACCAATCCGGTCTTGTGGAGCAGAGCCACTCGAGGCCGATGCCCGGTGCGAAGTGTTTCGCGGAAGACCGCGGGACCTCACCAGGGGCATTAGGGGAACGATGGTTCCTCAGCGTCCGAAAGGACGCTAAAATAGGCGCGCAGGGCGAGCTCCCTAAGGGAGCAAGAGGAGAGAGGTGAATCTCTCCGACTAAGCCTGCTTGTCCCGGCCCGTCGCGATGCCTCGCGATTCCGGACTCTGCACTTTTTACAAATTATCCCCAAGGAGGGAGCAAAAAAATGAAAGTGCGCGGGAAGAAAATTCCTGTACGTCTTCCGCTTCCTCCGAAACAGGGCGGCGCGATGAAGGCGAAGAAGGGCGGATACAACCGCGAGCGCGACCGGAAGAAGCCGATTCGCGAAGGCAGAAGTGCAGGCATCTGGGAGTATGAGATCGAAGTGCACGATGTGGATGATTTCGACAGCTAGGAGGATTTCTACGGTTGAAAAGATATAATCGGACGCGCGATAAAAACAAAATCGTTCGTCTGGCGAACCTGGGGTACGAGGAGTTTTTTCTCGATATTGTCGAGATCCTCAATGTAGTAAGCGCAGTCAGCTGCATTAATAATGGAAACGAGGCCTACAAGGTTTTCTCGGACGAGGAAGTAAATTGTCCCGAGGACGAGACCGAGGAAGAGGACCCTTGGTTGGAAGCGGAGTGGGATGACATAACCCGAGATCGGTATATGCACGAAGGAGAAGGAGAGGAATGACCGACAAGAGTTTTGCGCGCCTGCTTGATGTGGCGCGCCAGATGGTGCTCGCAGAAGAGTTTGTCAATCAAATCGATACATTTCCCGGTACACCCGGCGACTTGTTGAGAGGGGATCACGAATACGTGAAAAGCGAAATCCTCTCAATCGTTGCTGACGAAATTCACCGGCGGCAAGAACATGCGGAGGGCAGATGATACCAAAATATGCACGCCCCCTGGCCCAGAACCCCTTCGCGGCACTCGATGAGGCGACGAAGGCGAAGCTCTTTGTTCTCCAGTTCCGGCTGAAGAAGGCTGAACGGGAGAAGAAGGCTTCGAAGAGCAGTTCAACAAAAGCAGTTAACGACGGACGCCGGGAACGGAGTTCGCCAACCGCGGGAGAAACTCCCGCATCTATCAAAATTCAGGAAACGATTCGTGAATTTTGACAGGTCTTTAACGAAACGCCGCAGATAAAAATGCGGCAAGCAAAGAAACAGGAAAAACAACCGGTAACGACACCTTGCAGTGAATGAAGCACAATGAAGAGGGAGGAAAACGATCATGATGAAGATTTTCTCAATGGCAGGGCGTCTTGCGGAGCGCGAGGCAGAGCTTCGCGTCAGCGAGGGAAGATTCTCGCCCTCGTACGGGCATCTTACGATTCTCTCCGCGATCGACAGGGCGATTCACCTCGCTGGTAAGCACGGCGAGAAGAAGGACGGCACCGAGACGCTGATGTTTGCGGCGGACGAGTACAACGAGTTCATGGGACTCGTCGGGGAGACGGTGGTGAACGAAGCCGGCCTCGTCGGCGTTCCGGGTTTCCCGGCCTACCTCCACGGCTACCGTCTGCCGGAGAGTGACCCGCGCAACCCCGATGCCGGGACGCTCCAGCCGACACTCTCGGACATGACCGACCAGGCACATGCCGAGGACCTGAAGCTCCCGGCACCCGTGGCCAAGAAGCCGACCGAGCAGGACATCAAGAACTTCATTCTGGTTCTTGGCGCCCTCGGGCGCCTCCTCCGGCAGAAGAAGGCCGACCTCGTCGTCGAGATGCGCGGCCGTGAGCGGACTCGCCGGCGCGTAACGCGCGCCCGGCAGAGCGTCGGGCGGCTTGCCCGAGCCTACAGCCTGATGTAGGCAAATCCTGTTTCCCGGGTCAGTGCGGTATCGTACCGTGCTGACCCTCCTATTAAAATTCGTAAACGAATATTTAAAAAATCGTTCGCGGCTTTTAATAGGGGTTCACTCGAAACAACGCCCCACATGCGCCAAGCCTTTGCGGTGGTCTTCGTCCAGCGGCAGGACACCGGATTGTGGATCCGGGAACGCGAGTTCAAATCTCGCAGACCACCCCAAATAGGAGAGAGTATCTGCTGAAGCAGTGCCTGCAACTCTCCACGGTGTGTGAAAACCTGAAGCAGTAAGCGACCCGCAAAAAACTTGGGCACCAGTAGCTCAACTGGAAGAGCTCCCGCCTTGTAAGCGGGGGGTCGGAGGTTCAAGTCCTCCCTGGTGCTCCAGTTAAAAAAGATGCCGGGGTGGCGTAATTGGCAGACGCGTCGGACTTAAAATCCGATGGCGAGAGCCGTGCGGGTTCAAGTCCCGCCCTCGGCACCAACACCTTAGTCGCGGGATGGCGTAGCTGGTAGCCGCGGTGGTCTCAAAAACCACTGAGGAAGCTCGTGAGAGTTCGAGTCTCTCTCCCGCGACCAAAAAAACTCGAAAACGTGGACCCGTAGCTCAACCCGGCAGAGCAACCGGCTCATAACCGATTGGTTCCAGGTTCAACTCCTGGCGGGTCCACCAATTCTTCAACGCGTCTGAGCCGAAGACTTCAAACGGGTTTGAGGAACGAAAACCAAACCGAGCAATTCATGGAGGAACAAAGTTCCATGGGAAGCTCGGCTTTTCTTATTGAAAAGAAAAACCGTCCGGCATCTGCTGGGTGGTTTTTAAGTGAGCTATGCAGTTTTTCCATTCTCTCTCTTGATGATCTTATCAATAAGGCCGTACTTTCGCGCTTCTTCCGCATCCATGTAATAATCGCGGTCGGTGTCTTTTTCAATTTGTGTAAGAGCCTTTCCGGTGTGTTTTGCCAAGATCTGGTTGAGGCGTTCTTTTAAGTGAAGAATATGTTTTGCCGAAATTTCAATTTCGGTTGCCTGTCCCTCGATACCGCCTGCCATGACCTGATGAATAAGCATTTCTGAATTAGGAAGCGCGAACCGTTTCCCTTTTGTGCCTGAAGTTAAGAGGAGGGCCGCACCTGACGCCGCCATGCCGACACAAATAGTTGAAACATCGTGCTTTACGTATTGCATCGTATCGTAAATGGCAAGAGTCGCAGGAACGGAGCCTCCCGGAGAATTAATATAAAGTTTTATATCGTTTTTCGAATCCTGTCCGTCAAGAAAAAGAAGCTGTGCGATGATTGCGTTTGCCATTGGGTCGGCAATGGGGCCGGCAAGGAAAACGATGCGGTCTTTCAGAAGGCGCGAATAAATATCATACGCGCGTTCTCCGAACTGCGTTTTTTCGATGACGGTGGGAATAAGGTATTGGTTATATGTTTCGTTTTTCATTTTTTTAAAAATTATTGTTTTTCCAAAAACTCAAACACTTTTTCATTTCTCCTTACTCCTCGAGCATATTCAAAAAGCTGTTCTTTGTCAATTTTTTTTATCTCATGCTCCGCAAGCCCCGAGCGCATTACGAAGCGGTCCGCTTCGGCCTGCACTTCGTCGTGTTCGGGCTCAATGTGCTCGGCATCGGCAATTTTTCTAAGTATCAAAGCGCCTCTTACCCGTTTTTCGGCGTCTTTCCTCCAATCTTTTCTAAGTTCTTCCGGACTCTTTTTGATGTTTAACAGATAGTCGTCAAAAGAAAGCCCCATGTGTTCCACTCCCGATTTCAATTCCTGTTCCATTTTATCAAGTTCGCGTTCTATCAAAAGTTCCGGCAGTTCGGCATCCGCTTTTTTTGCGATTCCGTCTATAATCTCCATCCGGATGCGGTCTCGTTCCTTATGTTCTTTCTCCATGAGAATTCCCTCCCTAACGTTTTTTTTCAGGGCCTCAAGATCGGAAAAGTTCCCGACGCTTTTTGCAAATTCATCGGTAAGTTCCGGAACGTGTTTCTCCTGGACGGCGCGGGCGGTTGCTCTGAATGTAACTTCTTTGCCGGCAAGGGAGCTGTTCTGAAAATCCGTGGGGAGCTTCAGATTGAACTCTTTTGTTTCACCGGCCGCAATGCCGATAAGGTTATCTTCAAATCCGGGAATAAATCTCCCCTCCCCTATGGCAATCGGGTGACTCTTTGATTCGATGCCGTTGAGTTTCCTGTCTCCGTCGAATGTTTCAAAGTCGATCTCTACGATGTCTCCACGCTCGGCCGGGCGTGAAACTGTTATAAGGGGAGCACGCGACTCCCGGACGGATTTGAGGGCTTCGTCTACTTCTTTGTCTTCAACGACAACGGGTTTTTTTGTTTTGGTAACAGAGCTTGCGTTTTTTTTGTAGTCGGGAAGATTGAGTTCCGGGATAACGGAAAGAACGATTTTGTATTCAAAGTCCTCTTTGGGGGCGAGTTTTGTTATTGAGATTTCAGGATGCCCGATAGGCTCGATTCCCGGTACGTTTTCTTCTCCGTTCTTTTTTCCGCCAAGCTCCTCCACTATCTTAAGATACTGTTTTTCGATGCACATTTTTGCGGCTTGTTCGTAGACGGCAAATTCTCCGAACCGCTGTTTCACTACCCCCATCGGAGCTTTGCCCGGTCTGAATCCTTCCATTGGGCGTGCTTTGGAAAGCGAGCGGGCAGCGCTTTCAAGGTGAAGCGCTAGTTCTTCAGCCGGAACCGAGACGGTTATTTCAATTTTTGATTTTGGGGTTTTTTGGGTAGAAAATTTCATAAGGATAGTGTATACTACGCGTAGTTCATCTACAATATATCAACTATACGGCCGGAGCAACAAACGAATGTGGCGACACGCCGAAAGCATTATCTTGGGGTTTTTGTGTTTTTTTCTTCCTCTTTTTTTGGTTCTCTGGTTTTTGAAGCTTGTTATCGGAATCGGAGACGAAACGTTCGGGTGGGTAGGGAAACTTATTTTCCAGCGGGAAATTTACGGGTTCGGACTTGTTCTTTTGCTGGTGGTATGCTGGATCCTCGGCGAATCATTCAGCCTTCCCTTTGTTGGGCCATTGTTTACAAAAATATTTGTGAACATTCCATATTTCGGCGTTATTATCCAGCGTCGCGATATTGTTTCCCAGCTTCGGTCCGCTCTGAAAAAAAGCGGCTGCGGTCCCATTTACGTTCCGCTCTATGACAAAGACATTCTCCATCCCGGAGCAATTGTCTCAGTGCTTCTTACCGATATAGGGTATCGAGTGGTAATTTGTATCGCAACGATTCCTCCGCAGGAGCTCGTATATCGGGATACTGTTGTCGTTGAATACGGGCTTCCGGCTTCAGAGATGACCGCTATTCATCTTTCGTTCGGGATTGCCGCAAAAAAGACAGATCTTCGCGGAGTATGGAAACAGGCAACCCTTAAAGAGCTGATCGAACAGCATAACTTGTACAAGAAGCTGAACGGCGGAAAAAGCAAATGATGTTCACGCGGTATGGTGCACCTATTGCTTCACTTTTGTCCCGTGTGTGGAACTATTTTTCCCCGCCTCCACCTGTTTTGCTTTTTTATTGCGACCACTGTGGAGGAGAGTTTCCCGAACACCTTTTTAAAGAAGAAGGAAAAAAAACTCTCTTTACGGAATATCACGGCGTGGACGTCGTATTCACGAATGAAATGGGGGCGGTTATCGGCCGGGGCGCTTCATGTGTTGTGAACGTTCGTCTCTGCCGGCTTTGCAGGCGCCTTGCCCCGTGGCTTTCGGAAGTTGTCATCGGAACGGGAGGCCATCATTTTTACTGGGAAGACGGTGACGGCTGTCGGTATGAATTTGCCGAATTTCTCAAGGGCATAAAATTCATAAAGAAAAAAGATCAGAACTAATCGCTTTTGCGGTTAGTTTTTTTATTTTATCGGGCTAAAGAAGACGCACAACAAGGAGCGCTACGATATTTACGATTTTTATCATGGGATTGATGGCCGGACCGGCAGTATCTTTGTAGGGGTCTCCGACGGTGTCTCCCGTAACCGCCGCTTGGTGCGCAAGCGATTTTTTGCCGCCGTAATTTCCTTCCTCAATATATTTTTTTGCGTTATCCCATGCCGCTCCTCCCGCAGTCATGGATATGGCAACGAAAAGGCCGGTGATGATGGTTCCCATAAGGAGCCCCCCCAATGCTTCCGGACCAAGGAGCAAAGCGATCACAATCGGGAAGACAACAGGGATAAGAGAGGGCACTATCATTTCTCGGAGAGCCGCTTTTGTTACTATGTCTACCGCTTTTCCGTATTGCGGACGCGCCGTTCCTTCCATGATCCCTTTAATTTCTTTGAACTGTCTTCGGACTTCAGTTACAACGTCTCCGGCAGCTTTTCCGACCGCGCGCATAGCGATGGACGCAAAAAGATACGGCATCATTGCTCCGACAAAAAGCCCGGCGATAACAAGCGGGTCGGAAAGGTCGAATGCTACATTTTTTCCAAAATTTTTAAGTTCTGCCGTGTATGAAGCAAACAAAATGAGAGAAGCAAGGCCGGCGGACGCGATGGCGTATCCTTTCGTGACTGCCTTCGTGGTATTCCCGACCGCGTCCAGCGGGTCGGTTACTGCACGCACTTTTTCGTCAAGTCCCGCCATTTCGGCGATCCCTCCGGCATTGTCCGTGATGGGGCCGAAAGCGTCGATCGCAACAACTATTCCGGCCATTGAAAGCATCGTTGTCGCGGCAAGAGCCACGCCATAAATTCCCGAAAGCCAGAACGCTCCAAGCATGCCGCTCAAAATTATAAGTACCGGAAAGGCGGTCGCTTCCATAGACATTGCAAGTCCGATGATCATGTTCGTTCCGTGTCCTGTGGTGGACGCCCGTGCTATCTGCTGAACGGGCCGGAATTTTTTTGAAGTGTAATATTCCGTTGCGAGCACCATAAAAGCCGTAACCCCCAAACCAATGATAGCGGAAAGATAACTTTTTCCGGGTGTAGCAAGAGAGCCAACACCCCAGAAAATGGGAATGAGAAAAAGAGCAGAAAGGACTGCGGATCCAATAAGGCCTTTATAGAGGCCGTTCATAATCTCACTCCCATCTTTTGCGGATTCTGAGATCTTCACAAAAAAAGTGCCGATGATGGAAGCGATGATGGCGGTTCCGCCGATAAGAAGGGGTAGAATGACGAGAAACGAGCCGGGACTCGCGGTAAGAGAGCCAAGAAGCATCGCCGCGATGGTCGTTACGGCGTACGTTTCAAAAAGGTCGGCTGCCATTCCCGCATCGTCTCCGACATTATCTCCCACGTTGTCCGCGATGACTGCCGGATTTCTCGGGTCATCTTCAGGAATTCCGGCTTCAATTTTTCCGACGAGATCAGCCCCTACATCCGCCCCTTTTGTGAAAATTCCTCCGCCGAGTCTGGCAAAAACAGAAATGAGCGAACCCCCGAACGCGAGTCCTACGAGAGGAGCAAGGTCACGTATATATCCGTAAAATCCTGTTACTAATAGAAGCGCTATTCCAACAACAAGAAATCCCGTTACAGCCCCTCCTTTGAAAGCAAGACCGAACGCCTGGGAAAGTCCAGACTTTGCCGCCTCAGCCGTTCGTGAATTTGAGTCAACTGCCGTTATCATACCGAGGTATCCGGCAAGAGTGGAGCCGGCCGCCCCGATGAGAAAACCAAACGCAGTCGGCCATCCGAGATGTTTTGTCAAGCCGATAAGAAAAAAGAGTACTAAGGCTACCCAAAACACTGTCATGTTCTGACGCTTAAGATAAGCTTTTGAGCCTTCTTTAATGGCGTCCGCTATCTCTATCATTTTTGCGTCTCCGCGCGGATGGGAAAGGACCGAACTCCTGAGCCAGAGCGCAAAGCCGATGGAAACGAGAGACACTATGATTGGAAAAAATATCATATGTTTTTCGAAGTAGCGGCAGCATTCAGAAAAGTACTGAACAAAACTGCATTGCTCCGATTATAATTATTGCGACGAGTGAGCGGCGGCGCGCCCCGGCTTAGGCCGTTGGCATGACGCTCGAGCGATGTCGCACCTGCCTGCCGATAGGCAGGTCAAATGGTTTAATGCCCTTTATTTTTTTGCTTTTTTAGTTTTTTTCTCTTTTTTTGGTTTGGTTTCCGCCTTTTTTTCTTCCGTTGGCTCTTTATCGGATGTTCCTCCGCTTTCCTCCGCTGCCTCTCCAGTTCGCATTTCACTCTTCTCCTCCGGCTCTTTCGGAGCTGTTTCTTCGTCCGTTTCTTTATCTGCTTCCTTTTCGGCTCCGGCGGTTTTGTGCGCCCTGATGTCTATTCCCCAGCCGGTAAGCTTTGCGGCAAGCCGGACATTTTGTCCTCCTTTGCCGATGGCAAGCGAAAGCTGGTCTTCGGGAACAATAGCGCGGGCTTCTTTTTTATGTTCCGATATTTGAACCTCAATAACCTTTGCAGGAGAGAGGGCGTTGGCAACAAGGCGCGCCGGATCGTCCGCCCACTCAATGATATCTATTTTTTCTCCTCCGAGCTCATTGATGACGGTTGTAACGCGGACACCCTTCTGTCCAACAAGAGACCCGACGGGGTCGATGTTATCCTCTTTTGAGTCGACGGCTATTTTTGTCCGAGAGCCTGCTTCGCGGGCGATTGCTTTTATTTCAACGGTGCCGGAAGCGATTTCTGGAACTTCTATCTCAAAAAGTTTTTTGATGAGCCGAGGGTGAGAGCGCGAAAGGAAAATGCCGGGCCCTTTTGGGTTTGATTCAACAACAGTAATGACCGCCTTGACGCGTTCTCCCAAGCGGTAGCGTTCTCCGGGAATTTGTTCCTCCGGCGGAAGCACTCCGATGCCTCGTCCGAGGTCGACATAAATAGTTCTCCCCTCGATTCTCTGGACAATCCCCGAAACGAGTTCTCCCTCTTTATTTTTATATTCCTCAAATACCGCTTCGCGTTCCGCTTCGCGGATTCTTTGAATAATGACCTGTTTTGCGGTTTGCGACGCGATTCTCCCAAAGTCGGAATGCGTTTCAAGCGGGAACTCAAGTTCGTCTCCGACACTCGCCCCTTTTTTTGTTTTTTTGGCTTCGTCAATCATCAGATGTTTTTCCGGGTTGAAACGCACTTTTTTTTCTTCCGGATTCTCCAATTCCTCTTCCTCCTCTTTTTGCGGCCGCTCCCTCCTCGGGATCTTGCCCGAAGTCTTCCGTTCCTCAGTTTCTTTTGTCGCTTCTTCCGCCGCTTCCGCGAGTTTTTTTGCCCGCTCCTCCTCTTCGGCCTTTATCTCTTCTTCTGATTTTATCATTGACTCATCCACGACAATTTTAATCTGTGTGAATGTCAATTCGCCCGTATCCGGATTCATTTTTGCCTTTACTATCTGTCCTTTTTTGCCGTAATCTTTTTTGTATGCCGCGGCGATCGCCATCTCAATGGTCTCAAGCACCCGGTCTTTGGAAATTCCTTTTTCTTCCGAGAGCTGTTGTATCGCTTGCGCGAAGTTTTTTAAGTCCACGTGTATAATGCCGAACTATGAATTTTGGATGATGAACGATTCAGTACCCAAAAGCCCTCATTCAGCAGTTAAAAATTGGCATTTTAAAAGTCCGCATATCAAGCGGACCATGACTCTAATCACGATATTGACAGTGTAGCAGAAAGAGAATACCGTGTCAAGCACAATCTTTGAAATAGTATTGTCCCAAAAAAGGAGAGTAAAAATGGAACTTTTCCACTTGATTGGGTATTTTTCTACCGGTTTTCTTGTTTCAATGGTATTCCTTGCTTTTGTGATAATGGCATCTGAAAGCGGCGGTGGACTAGATATTATTTTTGAGACTCTTTATGGGTTCACTATTTTACTGTCGGCTATCGTCTTAATTGTCGGTGTGGCAATTCCTATTATTACTCTTCTTAACGGGGCGCCGGCTGACTCAATGCTTGATTTTCTAGGTTTTGCTAAGCCGTATCTTTCGGGTTCGCTTGGTTATTTGTTTGGATATCGGTTCGGATTTTGGCTAATGGATACACTCGAAAATATATAATACATATTAAAACTCCCGAAATTCGGGAGTGTTTTTATGGGGACCGCGCTCAGCGCGGCTATTTTTTATATAAAACTTTCGTGAGAGTGTCGTCGAGGTATTCCATCTCGCTTTCCGGTGCTATGAGGCACGGTTCAAACCGGATAGTAGGATTGGTTTTATCGTTTCCCGCGGGAAGAGTCAGGATGCCGACGGGCTCCGCCTCGCGGAGATTTTTTAGAACCGTGTTTCTCCACTCGGGGTATGGCTTTGAATCGTGTTGCCTGAAGACAAGCCCCTGCATGAAGCCAAAACCTGTCCGTTTGCAATAGTCGGTCAGACTATCCGGCTCGCCTGAGTGATGGCGGAGCACATCATAGAGTTCGGCGCTTCGGAGAATAACATTTTCGAGCACCTTTTCTTCTTTCATGATGTCAAGAAACATAATACCACCAGCAACCGCGGTAATATATCCGGGGAATGTTCCCGAATGCCATCCTGTCTCAAGGACTTCTGTGTCTTTAAAGTTAAATAGTTCCCGATTGTATCCGACAGCTGACATCGGAACAGCGCCCCCGCCAAGAGCTTTGCCCGCGATAACAACATCCGGAGTTACCGTACCGTGCTGCCACGCGAACCATTTGCCTGTTCTGCCAAGACCCGACTGGATCTCATCAATTGCGATACGAATTCCGAGATCTCTCAAAAAGCCCAGAAATTCATCCATATACGCCACAACAGGCCATTTAAATCCGCCCTCTCCTTGAAGGTATTCACCAAGAAACGCACTCACATTCTTGAGCGGAATATTTGAAAGCTCTGATTTTGCTTCCTCAAGATTTTCGTATGAATCGGGGAAGGGAAGATAATGAACAACGATGCCTGAAGAAGGGTAGTCCTGCTTCTGAATCGGCTTTGAGTTCGTGAAGTCAAGACTAAAACCATGTCGTCCATCAAATGCGTTCCTAAACCCAAGAAAATGATATTTTCCGGGATTCGCTTTAAGAAAAAGCTTCACTGCGGCGTTAACGGCTTGTGCTCCAGTAACTTCCGGAATCATACGAAGAAGGGAAAGGGAAGTGTCCGGAAACATGAGAGGAAGAAGTGTTTTTGCAAGGGCAACGAGCGAAATCTCATACTCTTTGCCGGCAACTTTGAGCTCGCGGATGCGGTGGTTAAAGCCCGTCGGCTCGATAAAATCGATGATTTCGAGCTGTTTTCTCAACATTTCGAGCATTTTTGGATGGCAATGGCCGACACCGCTCGTCCCGACGCTTGCGTTGAAATCAATGTATTCTTTCCTAGATTCGTCCCATACGCGCGTACCTTTTGTCCTTGCAATGACGCGATTCAGTTTAGGGTCAAGCGTCGACGGAGCAATAAGATTTTTATGGCGTTCGGTGTAGTATTTCTGCGAAAAATCATCAGAAGATTCAAAAACCGCGGTTTCCATGGTTTTCCGTCCAAATTTTTAGAGAACATACTCCATGAGTACTATATATAGGAAGCAAAGTCAACTAAAAAGGCGGAAACAACCATTTTTCCAACGTACCAGCTTTTTGGTGCATCGTATCCTGTCGTCTCTCTTTAAAACTTAAAAAGCATGATAAAACAGTGCCTTCCCGGGTGTTAATTGCTCGTTAGGTCAAATAAAATTATATATGTTATACTTTAAGAAGCTAAAGACTGGTTTTTAAATATTTTTCAGCCGCATTAACCATTTTTGCTATTCGTGAGCGCGGCGGAAGTATCCGCACATTTTATATGATTGCGAAAAAATTTTTAGAAAAACTTAACGTTATAAGCGAATGCAAGAAGGTGGGGCTTGGGGCATGGGAGTGCCCTCCTCTCCTTTTTGTCCTCATGGGCCTTATTAACGTGCTTGCAATGTCCGGAAGTTATCTTATCTCAAGCCACTATATTGACGACTCTGCCGTAGAAATTGGGATAGCTGCGGTGGTGTCCATTGTTATCCTTGTTATCGGCAACTTCATCATTCACGGGTTTAACAAAATGGCCGAAGCAAACCAGCTCAAAAGTGAGTTCATTAGTATTGTTTCGCACCAGCTTCGTTCGCCCCTCTCTATTTTTAAATGGACGATGGACATTCTTCTTAAAGAAGCAAAAGAAAAAAAGGGCGGTTCTCCCGACGAAACATATCTTAATATTTTGAGCGAGAACACCGAACGAATGATACAGCTTGTTAATCTTCTCCTGGAGGCAAATCGTATCGAATCTGGCCGGATGGTGCTTGCCCGTGTTCCGCTATCTCTCCAAAAGATAACAAACGACATGGTACAATCGGTCACCTGGTATGCTAAGGCATATAACGTCGACATCGCGTTTGAGTCGGTTGAAAATCCGCCCGAGATCATCGGAGATGCTGACCGGCTCCGGATGGTTGTTCAAAATCTCATTGATAACGCCATCCGTTATTCGCGCGGCAAGGGAACGGTGCATGTGAAGCTTTCGGTTGACGGTAAATTTTTACGCTGGGAAATCCACGACAATGGCGTCGGTATTCCCAAAGAACAGCAGAAATTTATTTTCCAGAAGTTTTACCGGTCTGATAACGCCGTGCGCCACCAGACACAGGGCTCGGGACTCGGACTCTATATCGCAAAATCCGTTGTCGAGGGCCTCGGGGGGCACATCGGATTTGACTCGGAGCTTGACCAGGGCTCGACGTTTTGGTTTACTCTTCCGGCCAGGAGCTGATACTCACGCGTGTGCGGTGCGGAATCTTTCAAAAAGAACTTGGGCTAAAGGACATGTGATATGAAAAAGAAAATTCTTTACATTGAAGATGAACCAGCGCTCCAACGGGCGCTTTCCGCGATGCTCGTGCGCGAGGGTTTCGAGACTCTCCAGGCGCTCGACGGAGAAACCGGCATTCGCATTGCGAAAGAAAAAAAACCGGATATTGTTTTGCTTGACCTCGTTTTGCCGAGAATGAACGGCTTTGCTGTTCTGCAAGCATTGAAAGGCGATCCGGAAACGAAGGACATTCCGGTTCTTGTTCTGACAAATCTTGAGGGAGTGGGAGACATTGAAAAAGTCGTTGAGATGGGGGCAGTAAGCTATCTTGTAAAAACCAACTACCCCCTTTCGGAGCTTATTGAACAGATAAAAAGGTATTTGAACCAATAAACCGAAACCGGGTAAAATCTCATGAGCGCCATTTTGCGGGATATGGGTGAGCTCGGAATAATCATCCGGGCTTTCTCATCTTGCAAGAAGGAATGCCGGAACTTTCGGGGTGAGGAGAAGGTAACAAAAAAGCAAAGATGCCATGCGCGTAGCAAACTCACAACTTAAAGCATTTGTTCTTGACGCGGGGGTCGTAAAAAAAGAGGACCTCGATAAGGCCTTCGCGGAAGCGGAAAAAAAAGAGACGTACCTCGGCGCTCTTCTTGTAGAAAAAAAACTTATTAGTGAAGATGACCTCAAGAAGCTGGAAGCCTATATTCTTGGTATTCCTTTTGTCAATCTCGAAAAAGAAGCCATTCCGCCTGATGTTTTGATGATTATTCCCGAGCTTATTGCAAAAAAACACAATATCGTCGCATTCAAAAAAACAGGCAACGATCTTCAGGTTGCGATGCTCGATCCGGATGATATCCAAACGATCGAGTTTATCAAAAAAAAAGCGGGACTCAGAATACTTCCGCGCCTTACGAATCGGGCAGGCATTAAGGAGGTTGTGAAGCAGTATCAAAAAAGTTTGCAGGCGGAGTTTGGAGAGATCATTAAGCCGGATCTTGCCGACGAGCTTACGGTTATCCGCGAGGAAGGCGAGAATGGAGGAAGGGGAGGCGAGGAAGACCTGAAAAAAATGGCAGAGGACCTCCCCATCATCAAGATCGTGGATACTCTTATCCGCCATTCCATTATTGAGGGTTCATCGGACGTTCACATTGAGCCGGAAGAGCGCGAAGTTGTCGTGAGATACCGTATCGATGGAATTTTAAAACAAGCAATGGTATTGCCAAAAAATGTTGCGGCCGGAGTCGTTGCAAGGATAAAAGTCATGTCGAATTTGCAGCTCGACGAGCATCGCCTTCCGCAGGACGGAAGGTTCAAGATAGAAACCTCCGAATACAAAATATCATTCCGTGTTTCTATCATGCCGGTGTTTGATGGAGAGAAGATCGTAATGAGGCTTCTGCCAGAAAAATCGCGGGGGCTTTCTCTTGAGGCGCTCGGATTCAGCTCGCTCGATCTTGAAAAACTCCACCGAAACATCAAAAAAACTGTCGGCATGATCCTTGCAACAGGCCCGACGGGTTCTGGAAAAACAACGACGCTCTATACCGTGCTTGATATTTTGAACAAGCCCGGGGTCAACATCGTGACTGTTGAGGACCCGATTGAATACAGAATGCAGGGAGTCAACCAAACGCAGGTGCGCTCGGCCATAGGATTTACCTTTGCTTCAGGACTTCGTTCCATTTTAAGACAGGACCCAGACGTTATCATGGTTGGAGAGATCCGTGACACCGAGACTGCTTCTCTTGCCGTGAATGCGGCACTCACCGGACACCTCGTTCTTTCAACGCTTCACACAAATTCCGCTTCCGGCGCCCTGCCTCGTCTTCTTGACATGAAAGTTGAGCCCTTTCTCATCGCGTCCACCGTCAACATCATAATTGGACAGCGCCTTGTTCGCACTCTTTCTTCTGAAAAGGAATTTTACACGCTGGGACCGGCCGAAAAAGAGGCGCTTTCAAAAATTGTCGATCTTGGGCGTATGGAAAAGATATTGAAACGCGAAAAAGTCATCGGCCCGTCCGATACTATAGAGAATGCGAAATGGGCGCGGGCAAAACCGGGACAGGAATCAAAAGACGGGTTCCGGGGCAGGCTTGGCATTCGCGAGGTTTTGGAAATGTCGGACGGCATTCGAGATCTTATCATGAAAAATTCCACCGCAAGCGACTTGGAGCGCCTGGCGAAAGAGGAAGGCATGACAACCATGCTTGAAGACGGGATAGTAAAGGCGGCACAGGGGCTTACGACTGTTGAAGAAGTTTTGCGCGTTATCAGCGATTAACATTCGCCACGGATTATTTTAACACCATGATATACGAATACGTCGCTGTCGATAAGACGGGGACAAAAAATCAAGGGGCAGAGGAAGCAGATACCGAGCGGGAGCTTGCGGCATTTCTTCGTTCAAAAAATCTTCTCCTGATAGAGTCGCATGTTAAAGGCTCCGTCAAAAAACGAAATGTCGATATCATGGAGTATTTATGGCGTTTTCAGAAAGTAAATCTTATTGAAAAAATAAATTTTGCAAAAAATCTTTCCGTCATGATAGGGGCAGGAGTTTCTTTAACACGGGCGCTGGATGCGATGGGAAATCAGACGACGAATTTCAAATTCAAGCGTGTTATTGCAGATGTTCTCGAGAATATAACACAAGGGAAAAGCTTTTCCGAAAGCCTGAAGCCTCATTCAAAGATATTCAGCGATATCTTTGTCAATATGATAGGCGCGGCCGAAGTTTCCGGAAAGCTTGAAAAAACACTCCTTCTGCTTTCGCGGCAGATGAAGCGTGATTACGACCTGCGGTCCCGCGTGAGGGGAGCAATGATGTATCCCGCGATAATTTTGTGCGTGCTTGTTCTCATTGGGGTGCTTATGATGGTGTATGTCGTTCCAACACTCGCTTCAACATTCAAGGATCTTAAAGCAGAACTTCCCCTTTCGACGAAAATTCTTATGGCAACCTCTGACTATCTCATGAACTACTATTATATCATCGCACCGTGTTTTGCGGCGTTCATATTTCTTTTTTACCGTGTAATTAAAACGAAAACCGGAAAGGCGATATTCGACCGAGTTGTCTTGAAATTCCCTGTGTTCGGAACCCTTATTAAAAAGTTCAATACAGCGCGTTTTGCCCGAACCCTCGCGTCCCTTATTGCTTCTGGTGTTGCCATTACGAAAGCTCTCGAGATTACGTCGGGAGTTCTTGGAAATGTCCTCTTCAAAGCCGCAATTGCTCAAGCCGCTCAAGATATCCAGAAAGGGAAGCCATTCAACGAGACTCTTAAACGCTACCCAGAGCTTTTTGAACCTATGTTCACTCAGACAATCGAGGTTGGAGAGGAGACCGGCACTATCTCGCGGATGCTTTTCCGTATCGCAATTTTTTATGAACAGGAAGTGAATGAAACGACGAAGAACCTTTCAACCATAATCGAGCCTCTCCTCATGGTATTTATTGGAGCCGTTGTTGCCGTGTTTGCCGTTTCCATCATTCAGCCGATTTACACATCCTTGAACGGGATATAACACATATGCATATGGCGCGTGCGGGAAAAAAAGGATTTACGCTTATCGAGGTTGTCATATCGCTCGGCATTGTTGTTCTTCTCACAAGTTTTGCATATCGCGCATTTAACTCATACCGCGAGTCGAATAATCTCTTGCGTGCGGTTGATATTGCCGCGGGAAATCTTTCAAAAGCGCGCGTTCAAACACTTTTGTCTAAGGGGTCTGTCGCGTACGGAGTTCATTTTTCTTCAACAACGATAACCCTGTTCCAGGGGAGCACGTATGACGCGGCAACGACAACAAACGTTGTAACCGATCTCCCGCCGCTTATCGAAATATCGTCTTTTGCTCTTGCTTCCACATCCCGCGACATCGTGTTCCAGCGGCTTACCGGAGACGTTTCAAACACGGGAACAATAACGTTTCATATTATCCGCGACCCCGCCAAAACGCATCAGATTACGATAGGCAGTTCCGGTCTTACTGAAGTAAAATGAGCAGAATAAACAAAAGCATTTTTATGCGTGCCATGGGTAGACAGCATTCGTCCCAACTTAAAAAGGGGGTTTCTCTTATTGAGGTCATCGTTGGCTCCGCCATTATTTCGGGAGTCCTGCTTTCGCTCGGACTTGTCGCCGAGTATTCCATCAAAGTTACCGCTATCGGAACGGAACGGCTACAGGCGGGGTATCTTGTGATAGAAAACATGGAAGGCCTTAAAAGCATTCGCGATATGGGCTGGACGGCAAATATCGCCCCGCTTACGTCGGGTATGACGTATTATCTTGCGTATTCAACCACGACGAACACATATAGCGCGACAACAACCGTTCCGGCGCTAATTGACGGAAAATTTACGCGAACATTTGTTTTATATGACGTTTATCGGGATGCGAATGATAGAATCGCTCCAAGCGGGACGCTGGATCCGAACACAAAAAAGATCTTTATTACCGTAACATGGACATCCAGAAACAAAGCACGGAGTGAAACACTTCAAACATATACGTCGAATATTTTCAATAATTGAGCATGAAAAAAAGAAATGTTGGCAATTTAAGAAGAGGAACCAGTCTTATCGAGACTGTCGTATATTTGATGATCTTTGTTGTCATATCGATTCTTGTTGTAAACAGCGTTCTCATTATTGCCACGTCTCTTGCAAAAATACGGCTGGAGAGAAAGATTGTGCGAAATGCCGACTCTGTCATGCAGCGGAATTTTTATGTTGCTCCGGAGACAGGCCGTCTTATGATGAAAAAAGCCACAACAACATTTATGCTCACTGAATCCGATGTTATCGTAACCAACCTTATTTTTCGCCAGATAACGTCTTCAAGCACTTCAAAATCTGTAAAAATAGAGATGGGACTCCAAGTGTCAAACAGAAACTCATCCATTATGAGGAATTTTTACAGCGCCGCACTTTTACGCGGGACGTATCAATAGCGTAGCTTTTTATGAAAACCGTGAATGGTATTTTTAAGAGCATTCCCCAATACCCCCAAGACCTTCAAGCGGGGCAGGCGGTTCTGACCGTTGTTGTCTTTATGCTATTTTTAGGTATTACAGGTTTTTTTGCGTTCACATTTTTAGCGCTCGACCAGGCGGCGGAATCGCGCGAAATTCTTACTGCAGAAAAAAGCTATTACTTGGCAGAAGCGTCAGCGGAGGATGTGAGCTGGCGTATTCTCAAAAACAAAAATTATTCTGCAACGGAAACACTCACATTGAATGGAGCAACCGCAACCACTACGACGGCTGCATCAGGCACCCAGCTTCAGGTTACGTCGGTTGGAAGTGTTAACCAGAATTTTCGGACGATAAAGGTTATTTTTGACAAAGGAGTCGGTGCCAACTTCTCATACGGGGTACAGGTCGGGCGAGGCGGTTTTGAGATGCAGCAAAGTTCTCAATTGATTGGGAGTATATACAGTGCAGGAAATGTTCTTGGAGATAACAGCCCGACGGTTACAGGAGATGTATTTGTCGCATCCACTTCAATAATTGACGGCATGCCGGATATTGTCGGGAACGCGCAAGCACATCTTATAAGTAATAGCACAGTATCGGGGAGCGCTAGCTCAACGACATATATTTCAAAGAGCTCGGTCGGGGTAAACGGGTATGCCGATAAGATAAGCGGAAGCACTATAACACGGGATGCTTATTACTTTACGTCTATCGGAACGAGTACTGTCGGCGGCTCGCTTTACCCCGGCTCTCCGGCTCCGGCAGATCTTCCTGTCATTGCCATGCCGATTACGGATGCCCAAATTTCCGATTGGGAGGCTGCGGCGCAAGACGGAGGCACTTACTCAAGTCCGTGCCCGTATGTCCTGACGAGTGGAACAACGACGCTTGGTCCGCTCAAAATCAATTGCGACTTTACAGTAAAAAACTCCGCGGTGGTGGTCTTAAGCGGTCCGGTCTGGGTTGTCGGGAACTTTTCTCTTGAAAATTCCGGGCAACTCAAAATTTCTTCAAGTTATGGCTCGAAAGGCGAGGTACTTATTGCAGATGACCCTTTGGATCGCACAACATCAAGCAAGGTTAATACGGCAAACTCAACTCAAGTTTTTGGTTCAGGGGCCTCAAGCAGTTATCTTACCCTCATTTCCCAAAACAACTCTGCGGAAACCGGAGGGGCTGAAGATGCGGTTACTCCGAGCAACACGAGCGGAGGAGGGCAGATATTTTACGCAATGCATGGCTCAATTTTGATAACAAATAAAACAACTCTTGTGGAAGCGACTGCATATCTTATAAGAATGAGAAATAACGCTACACTGACATATGAATCCGGCCTTAATAATGTCAATTTTTCATCCGGCCCTATGGGGGGATTTGTTTATAAACAATGGAAAGAGCAGGAATAGCGCCATTATTTCGGGCGTTTCCTTTTGTGCCATCCTTCCTTACAGGGTGGCGCTTTTTTTGATATAATAGCGACATATGTCATTTATCTCCCGCAGAATAAAAAACATCGTGAATCCGCCGTTTTTTGGCATGGATATTTCCGACCTTACAATAAAGTTTTTAAGAGTTTCTGACGGCGGTGGAACAAAAAAAACAATCAAATATTTCGGCGAGATAAATATTGAGCCCGGTATTATTGTTGAAGGCGAGGTTAAAAATGAATCGTCTCTCTCTGAAATTCTCAAAAAAAACCTCAAGGACTCGGAGGGAAAGCGAGTGCACGAAAAATTTGTTGTTGCGTCTTTGCCGGAAGAAAAAAGTTTTGTCCGAATTATCCAGCTTCCAAAACTGAAACCGAGCGAGCTTGCGACAGCCGTTCGGTGGGAGCTTGAGGGAAATATTCCGCTTCCGCTCGACCAGGTATATTTTGATTACGAGGTTGTTGGTCAGGAAAAACCATCCGACCATACGGACGTGCTTATCACGGCATTCCCTCGCATCATTGTTGACTCCTATACGGAGGCTTTAAAAAGTGCGGGGCTCTATCCGCTGGCGCTTGAGCTTGAATCTCAAGCGATCTCTCGCGCCTGTATTACGCCGGATACGAAGTCTGTCATCATTCTTGATGTTGGCATGACGCGGACAAGTTTTATTGTTTTTGGAGGCGGTTCAATCATCCTCACTCTTTCCATACCATTCGGGGGGCAAACGCTGAACAGCGCGATCGCCAACAAGCTCAAAGTGCCCAACAAAGAAGCAGAGGCCCTCAAAAAAACACATGGTCTCGATAAGCAATATAAGAACGGCACGCTCTTTGAGGCAATGAGCCCGTTCCTGAAAACCTTGGTTGAGGAGGTCCAAAAACAGATCTGGTTTTATAAGGAGCATTCCGAACATCGCCACGGATCTCCTTCTGATATTGAAAAAATTCTTTTGGTCGGGGGGGACGCGAATCTTATCGGGCTTGAAAAATATCTCGCCGTAGCTTTGAAAAGGCCCGTCCTTATGGCCGACCCTTTTGTAAATGTCTATGGTGCTGGATATAAAGTAATCCCGTCCATCGAAAAAAACGCGTCGCTTAAGTACACCACCTCCATCGGCCTTGCCCTTCGGCAGTAGCGTCGGGTAGATAACCAATCACGTTTTTTCAGCCTATGTTCAACCTGAATCTTTTATCGGAAGCGCAAAAACAGGAGATACGCTTCGAGATTTATAATCGCTTTTTAATACGCGTCGGAATCGACCTCGGTGGCATTTTTTTGGTTTTTTCCGTTCTGCTTTTTCCGACGTTCACGTTCCTTGTTTCCCAGGAGAGTGTTCTGAAAGATCAACTTGATATTGAGCAGGACGCTCAAAAGAGCGTCTTAAGCGATGGGTTCGAGAAAACGCTTGCCGAAAAAAATGCGCTCATTGGCGCGCTCACGAAAGCCGAATCCCAGTCCAAAGACGTAACTCCGCTTGTGTTGGACGTGGTTTTGCAGGCGGGCTCGGGCGTTACCATTGGCGAATTTCATTATGATGCAAGCGGAAAGAACGTGAAGCTTGGCGGGGGTGCCGAAACAATAAAACAATTTCTTGACTTTAAGGATCGGCTATCCAAACTTTCGTATTTTTCGGATATCATCTCGCCTCCGGAAAACCTTGTCCGCTTTAAGGACGTAAAATACAATTTGGACCTGAAACTAAAATAATGCATATGTTCAAGAATATCAGCTCAAAAAATCGTTTTCTTGGGGTCGCCGTATCAATTGCTTTGGGGGTGGCGCTTGTTGTATATCTTTTGCTTAGTTATGTATTCCCCTATATTCTTTCCGAGGTGGACGCGATCCAGGCCATGAAAACTGGAATTGCGACCCTCGAAGTGAGGCGGGCAAAATTGAAGGACCTCGAGGGCTCATTTCAGGAGTCGCACCAAGACCTTGAGCGCCTTCGGGGTCTGCTTGTTGACCGCTCTAACCCGATTGCCTTTTTTGAGTCGTTGTACTCAATCGCTTCTTCCAGCCAAATTTCTCTTACGATACGGTTTTCTGCAATCGGAGTGCCTGCGGAAAAAATGAAAGAAAATAAACCCCAATTCGGAGTTTCGGTCCATCTTGCCGCCGAGGGTTCTTCGAAAAACATCTATGTATTTCTTTCTTTGCTTGAGGCGCTTCCTTATGAACTCAAAGTGGAGAAGCTTTCTCTTTTTGACACAAGTGGAGCTACGCTTCGAGCCGAGATGGATGTTTCTGCCTTAAGCATTAATTAGTTATACGCATGTTCAAACGAGTCTTAGAAAAAATTCCAAGGCCACTCTTAGGGGGCTTCAGATTCCCATTTCTTTTTGTGGTACGGCTAACGTATGGAATATTGGCGTGCCTTGCGATTGCGGGCCTTCTTCTTGACGGATGGATATTTTATAGCTATGGTTACAAGGCACTGAACTCCTCGGCAAGCGGTGTCTATAAGGGACAATTTAAGAAAGCCGAGCTTCAGGCAATTATTTCTTCTCTGGACGAGCGGCAGAAAAAATTTGAATCAGCTCTTGAGGAACTGAACTCCCGTTAGAGAAGGAGCTTCGACTGCATGCTAAGAAAAGCGCGGGAAGCTCGCCCCATAAGATACCCCCCTGTAGCTCAACGGATAGAGCAGCGCTCTTCTAAGGCGTTGATAGGGGTTCGATTCCTCTCGGGGGGATATCTAACGGGACGAGGTTTTTTCAATTTATAAGAATGTAAAAACAATTATTGAATAGCTTTTATAGTATGCGTCAGGCGCCAAAAACAGATTACGACCCCATTCCAAAAGGACACTTGCACGAGTACAGCCTTTTCGGCGAGATTAAAAAAAATAACCCAAAGTATCTTGAGGCCTATAAAAAAGCAGGGCCTGATGTGAAAGGATATTTGCCATTCGATAAGGCATTTGACCTTGTTAAAGAATTCCAGCCCGGCGACCCGACGAATCCCAAAGCCGCATTCCTCCGCAATCTCCGTATTGCTGTCATTGATGCTCTTGGGTTGACGGAGGACGCTGATGTGGAACGGGTAAAGGCATATACTGCCGTTGGGTCTCCACTTGATCACTGGCATAGTGCTGATGCTGTTATTGAGGTTGAAAGCACGGAGAAGGGCCAGCGCTCATTTCGCATAACATTGGACGCGACACTTGATGAAAAGAAAGAGGGGCGGCCGTCTGGCGCGGATATTTTAATTGGGGAGCTACCGGATGAACTTGATGATAAAAAGAAGTATCTGGACGCTATTGATGAACTGGGAAAGCGCATTGCCACGATACTAAAAAGCAAACAATCGAAAATTAATTTGAAGGAAGGTTAAGAATTTTCTGCCAGAGGAGGACCCATCTCCGGCGAAGGAATTAGGATTTGAAATTCAGCATACGGGGACATTGGTGTAATAGTTAGCACAGGAGTTTGTGGAGCTCCTGGAAGGGGTGCAATTCCCCTATGTCCCCCTTACTTGTTTGCGTTAGTTTTCAAGCGGTTATTTTGACAAAACTTCCGGTTTTGCGTCAGAACATCGTTAAGAAAAATTTTAACTCAACCCCGCTATTCATTTAATGAAACTCCGCCGACGGAGTCGGCGGAGTTTCATTTTTGGAGGGCCCGGGCTCTGAAGGAGCGCGCGGGGGGGTTCCCGTTAGTCCCGCAAATAATCATTTCTGATCTTAACAAACCAGAACAGCCACATTCGTGCTAAGGCTACAAGCTTCTTGTATTATTCACACCCCCATGCTATTACAGTTTGCATATCGTATAATAAAGACATCAACCTTTTACCATCTAAGTGTACATATTTAGGTTAGTTCATGGGAGTTTTACTGCTATTTTGACGTCCTTAATTAGTTGACAGATTAATATATTTAGTACATAATAAAAGCATTATGAATGAGCTAAAAGAACTAACTGAAAAGGCCTTTAGATTCCTGTATCCACATAAAAACCCGATGCTGGTAAAGCGGGAATATGGTATGCCCGAAACTCTAAATCTCAATATACGTCTAACAGAAGATGGGTGGTTTGTTGTAACCTCTTCAGACTTACCGGGATTAATTACTCAAGCAAGAAATCATCAAGAACTTATTGAGATGTTCAACGACGCTGTACTAACCTATTTTGATGTTCCTAGAAAAGAGGCGGACATAGTTTATGATCGTCTTAATATGGGCAATCAAGTAATTCAGTATCGGGCAAAGGCGCAAACCCAAGCTGCTTAGTCTTTTTGCATTTTATGAGCGACCTCAACTTCAACCGGAAACGATGCGTCAAAGCGCTGACTAAAATGGGCTTCACACTACAAAACAAAAGAGCAGGCATCCACGATAAATATGATCCACCTCAAGTGATAGCAAGGAAATTAGCACCGACACAGCCTCACTTTATTATGATACCTCGTCATAATGAGCTCCATTGACAACCTGAAATTATTTCAGAATTAAGAAAAATGGGCGGGGAATCTTTATTAGAATCCTTCAAAAAATATCTTTAATCACTGAACTTCGACTAATTTCAAATTCGGTATATAAACATACTTATTCTCTTCCTCAAACATAGTTCGCACATCCTTCACTGTGTGCCCCAACCGAAAAACCGCCCCGCAAAGCGGGGTTGTTTTTATGTACCATTGTTGGGAATGCGAACTGGCGGGGGCTATTGACAATGGCAACCAGCTTGCTATAATGGGGGTACTAAACGTGAACGGCATCCTTCGTGGGTGCCGTTCGTTTTTTTATTTCCAAGGACAATAACCTCTTTACCAGTTTCTTTGAGAAATTTCAAAACAGGCAGAAAATCACCGTCGCCGGAAAGCACGATCACTCGATTGAAATTGTCCCTTTCTTTCATCAAATGGAATGCCAGATCAACGTCGCAGTTTGCCTTCTTTTTCATCCCGCCGTCGTCTTGTTTATAAAACTTCACCGGTTTGAGGAACAGCTTATACCCGAACTTTTCAAGCTTGAGGTAGAAGCGAACGCGCTGAAGATGCCGGTCGAAAAGCAAAAGCCCCGCCTCGTTCAGTTTGCTTACCCTGATTTTTGAGTAGCTGTATTAAGTGATTCTCTAGCTCTTTGAGCGGAACTGTTTCATCTTTTTGATAATCGTATGAAAAGTCATGAATCTCAACACCGCCAAAATAGAAAACTTTGCTTACCCCATATTTCTGTTTTAGGTACTCAAAGAGTTTTTGGTAGTCGATTTTCCAGCCTAAGCTCTTTTCGCCACCGTAAAAAAGGTTTGACGCGTCTATGAAGGCAAAAGTATTCATACGTTTACGCTACTATGCCAGAGCGTTTTCAGCAATGTCCGGTATATAAACATACCGATTCTCTTCCTCAAACATAGTTCGAGCGTCCTTCACTGTGTGTCCCCACTGTGAACGAACAGCCGCTAAAACGGCTGTTCGTTCTTTGTTTAAGGGCTTTTTCGCCAGTTCGGGTTGTTTTTATTTGAAGGTGTGCTAGGCTCTAAATGAGATGTGGAAATATAAATAACTGTAAGCTATGAATGAGGAAATTCCAAAATTCCGGCCCAATGTGCCCGAAGAAGTTAAGGCAACACAGCTTGATGCTTTTTTGCGGGCAAAAAAGCGGATTGAAGAAGGAGAGGTCAAGGGAGAAATCGAGCATGATATGGAATACTTTCGAGTGGGGGTTTCGCTGAAGGGCGGCCAGAAAATTACCGAAAATATTCCTAAAAACGCAGGCGGTATTCGCCTTGATAAAGAGGGAGCAGAGGTTTCTCCAGAGGAAGCGGTTGAGGCAGTACAGAGATTTTACCCCGAGCTTGAAGAATCGAATCTCAAAGAAGCCGTACGGCGGCTTCGCGAATCTAAATTGAAAAAATAAATCTGCTAATTCAAATGAAAACAACCGCTCATAAGCGGTTGTTTTTGCTCTGCAAATATTTTAAAAAGTGCTTTACTCCTTCTTCCTTTTCTTTCCTCTAGTGCCATATTGCCAAATAACCAGTTTTGGGCTACGGTTGGGCCATAAGAATCTTGACAAAAAAGGCCAATAGATGAGCGACAGGGATCTTCTAGAGTCTTTTCAGCAAAATTATCCGAGCGTTGATTTTAGAGATTCGAGCAATTGGCGCATCTTTAGAATAATGGCGGAACTTACGGAGGGGTGGCAGTTTCTTGCCGACTTCAATAAAAGAATTACATTTTTTGGTTCAGCCCGCGTCAGGAAGGGCAACAAATGGTATGACGAGGCGCAAAAGCTCGGATACCTGCTTGCAAAAGATGGCTATCATATTATTACCGGCAGTGGACCCGGCATCATGGCGGCCGCAAACCGCGGGGCGGCTGACGCGCTGAAAGAATCATCCGCAAACGGCACGGAAAGTTCGGTCGGGCGTTCCATCGGGCTCCATATACAGCTGCCCAATGGACAGAAAAAAAATAAATACGTCAGTAACTCACGGGACTTCCATTATTTCTTCGTTCGCAAGGTAATGCTTTCTTATCATGGCTCCGCGTATAACTTTTTTCCGGGAGGATATGGGACCCTGGACGAACTTTATGAAATCTTGACACTCGTTCAAACGAAAAAAATGAAGCCAGTCCCCATTCTTCTTTTCGGCAAAGAATACTGGCCCCCTCTTTTCCAGTGGATGGAAAAGGAGTGTTACAAAAAATTCAAAGGAATGGACAAAGAAGACCTAAGCATTCCGGTGATCGTTGACAGTGCCGATGAGGCCTACATATTCCTTAAGGCAAAACTAAACGGCCAAAAATAAGTCAACACGTCCCATCGGGCGTGTTTTTATGTGTAAAATGAAGCAAGAACTTTTTCTCTAATACTTTTGTCACATGCGCACTGGTCTTTATGGACGATATATTACAGTTCTCCAATCGCCAGAGCGATGCTTCGTGCCCAGTCGATCGAGGCGCCGAGAAGATGAATGAGTCCGGAAAGAAAAAGGACAACGCCCAAAACAAGGTCAAAGATTGACATAACCAATTGCTCCCCTCGGTTGAAAGTACCTTATTTATTATAGGTTTCTTGCTATCTTGGTCAAGGGTTTGTGTGTAATACGGCGAGTGAATCCCGGACCTTCAGGATTTAATTGCATCGCAAAGTTCTTTCCCGTATAATGCAGATATGCCTGAAAAGAAAGGAACAAAAAAAACAACTCCCAGGGTGCTCCTTATCGAAGACGACGAGTTTATGATAAAAATACTTGAGAGGGAGTTTAAAACGCACGGTGTTAGCAACTTTCGGTTCGTACGGGAGGGCGAGAAAGCCGCCGATGAGTTTAATGTCTACAACCCCGATGTTGTGGTGCTTGATATTTTGCTTCCGGGAAAAAGCGGGCTGGATGCCTTAAGAGACATCCGCAAGCTCAAGGCGGGGAAAAATATTCCGGTCTACGTTCTATCAAACTATGGCACCGACGAATACCGGGAGCAAGCCCTAAAACTTGGCGTCCGCGAATATCTTCTGAAATCAAACACGATGATAAGCGACCTTGTTGAAAAGTTAAAAGCTCTCAAATAAAATCTTTTTAATAAAAAAACGCCCCGATGTGCATCGGGGCGTTTTTGCTTGGCCTACAGTTTGATGCTGTCTCCCTTCCTATATTTTCCGGCAAGAAGGTCTTTGGCAAGCGGGGACTCGACCGTATCCTGGATAATGCGCCTCAATTCGCGCCCCCCAAAAACACTTCCGGCGGCCGCCTCCGCAATGCGCGATACGGTTTTGCTCGTAACTTCAAATTCATACCCCTGCTGGCGAAGTCGCTTCCCAAGGCTTCCCAAAAGAAGTGCCGTAACCTTGTGCGTATCTTTCGGAGAGAGGGGCTTGAAGACGACGACTTTGTCGAAGCGGTTTATGAACTCGGGCCTGAAGATGCCGTCTCGAAGTATTTTTTCAATAAGATTTTTTTGAAGTTCCGGATACGGAAGGCTTGACGCAAGCGACTCTCGGATAAATTCGGCTCCGGCGTTGGATGTTCCAATGATGATGGTATTTCTGAAATCAACGCGTTTTCCGAAAGCGTCCGTAAGGCGGCCCTCATCAAAGACCTGGAGAAATAAGTTCAAAATATCCGGGTTCGCTTTTTCGAGCTCATCCAAAAGAACAAGCGAGAACGGATTTTCTCTTACCTGCATCGCCATGATGCCGGGCTCTTTCATTTCGGGGGAACCAACAAGCCGGGGAAGGTCTGTTACTTTTTGAAATTCTGACATGTCGAAGCGTATCATGTGTTTTTCGTCTCCGAAATAAATTTCAGCGAGCGCCTTTGCTGTCTCTGTTTTTCCAACCCCCGTCGGTCCGAGGAAAAGGAACGAACCGATCGGCTTTCCTCCCGCCGCAACTCCCGTGCGCGACCTTCTCATGGCATCGGCAATTCCTTCGATGGCTTGTTCCTGGTCAATGATGCGTCGATGAAGCTCTTCCTCAAGCTTCATGAGGCGTTCAACCTCGCCCTTTGCGAGGTCTCCCACAGGAAGCTGAAGTTTCCGTTCCAGCACTTTTTCTGCATGTTCCGGAAGCACCAGCCTTCCGAGTTCTCCTTTTTGGACAAAGGCTATGACGTCTTCAAGAAACAGAATGGCTTTTTCCGGGAACGGGGAATCGGTGATGTATTGTTCAGAAAGCTGATAGACCTTTTTAATCGTTGGATAGGTAATAAAAAGAGCGTTTTTTTCTTCTTTGTGGGATACGACGTCAGCCAAAATTCCCATGACGGTTTTTTCATCCGGCTCTTTTATTTCAAGGCGTTCGAACAAAGTGCTTATCTGCTGGTTTTCGATAGTGCCTCTTCCGGCTCCCGATTGCGTCGTAAGGCCGATTATTTTCAGTGAGTTCGATTTGAGGAACGGAACAAGGATCTCCGATATGTTCGTCTGCGATTGCGAGGAAATATAATTTTGGAGCTCATCAATGACAATAATGATATTCCCAGCCCATGCGGCTTCCCTCAATACGGAACTGACGAGACCGGCCGTATCGCCGAAACTTTTCTGGCCGTATATCTGCTCAAGATTCAGCTGCACGACTTTTTTATAATTGAGGCTTCCGACGGAATACCCATGATTCATTTTTCTGACAAGCCCCTTTATAATAGTCATTTTTCCGACGCCCGGTTCTCCGATGAGGAGAGCATTTGATTCGGACGACTTTGCAAGCGCTTCTTCAAGGAGCGATATCTCTTTTTGGTGGGCGATAAAATGCAAAAATTCGTCTTCGGAGGATGAAACCGCTATCCCCTGTGAAAATTTATCGAGAAGCGGCGTATAGGCGTATGCCCACGTTTTTCCGATGCCCACCGAACTCGTCAGGCGCGTCAAAAACGTCGGGGGCTGATGTGCGCGTGCCCACTGGTACCACGCGACGATATATGGAAGGTCTTTCGGTTCAAGTTTCGTTTCGTGAAGAAAGTTTCTGAAGCCTCCGGAAAGAGATGCGGTGGTAAGAAAAATATCGCTCAGCTCTATTGTTTTATGCCCGACCCGCTCGGCATACGCGGCGGCTGAGCGGAGGACGGAATCAAACGAATCCGTTGAGATGATATCGGATTGATGCACAACATTCCGGAGTTTTGAAAGAAGATAGGCTTTTTCTACGTTCAATCGCTTAAGGAAAAATTCCCCAAAGTCGAGGTCAAGAAGCGTCTGCAAAATTGTTTCCGACCGGTAGTCCCCGGTTTTGACGAAAAGTTTCGCGGTATCAAAGTCAATATACCCGAGCAGGTTTTGGACGATTGCGGCGTTCGCCGGAAGCTTCGGCGGCACTATTTCCGCAAAATAGGAGATAAATCGATGCCACGCGAAAACTCCGCCGGCAAAAGAAAGAAGTATTAAAAATATTCCCAAGAAAGGGTACTCGCCCGTGAGAATAAAAAGAGAGAACGCAAAAAGAGTTATCGCGGACACGATATGCAATGTTTTCCGGATGGTGGAAAGCGGGACTGCGTTTTCAAGGCGGGCCGATGAAAAGAAAAGTGGAAAATCCATACAATGGAAGCGGAGAGGTAACTACTACTCCGCTCTTCGTTTTAAAACAATAAAATTATTCCAAGGACAAATGAGCCCGGGAGAAGGACCGGCAAAAAGAGCCACGCGACGAATACCGCAAGACTCGCAATGAGGGCGATGACTGATACGACCGTGCCGAATATAATCATTACAAGGCGCATAATGGCGCCAAGCACCCGCGAAATAATATTTCCGGCAAGTGTCGTCAAAAATTCGGAAAGATAAAAACCCCGGTGGTAGGGTTCAATGTAACGGTGCCACGGATAAAAAAGCGTGCGAAAAAGATGGAGGACCGAAAAATAATTCAAAACGCCGCGGGCGAATGTGATCCCGCTTTTCATGACCGAGGCGGCACCCGACGAGTAGTGCCAGTAGATGTATTCGAAAAAAAACATACCAGGCAGTAGAAATTCGGCTGGCGCTTTGCGCCAAAAAATCTTATTTAAATTACATGCACAAAGTAAAAAATTTTAACTTTTTTGTCAGATTGTAAGGATAAAAATCGAATTTCTACTGCATGGCATGCGCGAAAATATACGAATGGCCGGCGGAATAGTCCTCGCTCGGCTAGCGTTCTCCGATGTGCAATTTTTTTGAATATTCTTTTCCGGAGCGGAGAATTTTTATGGAAACTTCATCTCCGATCTTTACCGTATCAAGAATATCTTCGAGAGTGTTCTTTTCATTGATGGTGCTGTCTTTGCATTCAGTGATGATATCGAATTCCTTGAGGCCGGCTTGGTGGGCGGGAGAACCCGGGACGATGCCATGACCGTCGGGGCCGTGTTCGCGGAGTATCAGAGCGCCCGTTTCCCGCGGAAGTTTGAATTTTTCCTGAAGATTTTTGTTCAGCAGAATATAGCGCACTCCCAAAAACGGCTTTCGTATCTTTCCGAACTTTTTAAGGTCTTCAAGGTCGGCCTTCGCGCGGTTGATGGGAATCGCAAATCCGATATTTTGCGCGCCGAATACAACAGCCGAATTGATGCCGATAACCTGCCCTTTCAAATTCACAAGCGGTCCGCCGGAATTTCCTGGATTGATGGCGGCGTCAGTTTGAATAAGTCCGCGAAGCCGTTCCTGGTGTCCAGTCATGTCAGTCACCGCGGTGATAAAGCGCGAAAGGCCGGAAACAATTCCCGAAGAAACGGTGTTCTGAAATTCTCCGAGAGCGGTTCCGATGGCGATAACGGTTTGTCCAAGGACTATTTTATTCGAATCTCCGAGGTTAAGCGGCTCAATGCAGTTTTCTCCCGGCTTGCAGTCGGAGTCTATCTTAAGGATGGCAACATCATTGATGGGGTCGCGCGCCACGACATGGGCCTTGTATTTGTCGTTCGTTTCCGTAAGCACCGTGTATTCGGCCTCTTTATCCATGACGACATGTTTATTTGTAAGAATAAAACCGTCCGTTCGGGGAAGGCTTTGATAAAATTCCTGCTGTTCCTCGGGGGTTGGCTGATAGTTTCCATAGGGCCCCGTGCCGAAATACTGGTTTAAGGGGTTTTCAGCTACAATTTCCTCAAGCGTTTTTGAAATGATAATGCTTACGACCGATGGAAGGGTCTTTCGCACTACTTCGATAATAGATTCTTCGTGGGTCATGAGAAAATAAGTTAAAAGCGCTGTTTATCTTTATTGTTGAGTAAGAGAGAGAAATGCAAAAGTTTTACATTTCCGACCTGCCCGCGCAGGCGGGGCGAGCGACGGCATCAAAGGGCTTAATACCCTTTTTTTTTTGCTTCTTCTATTATAGTATATGGACACCCAAGAGTAAAAGAAGATTACCCCCCTTGTAGCTCAACGGATAGAGCACCCCCGTCCTAAGGGGGTGATAGAGGTTCAATTCCTCTCGAGGGGATTCCAGGTTTCACTACTCGCGATAGCTCTCTCGTGGCGTGATTCGCCGGTTTTGCTATACTAATTATAAGAATATAAGAAATAGTATTTATTCGTAACTATACACCAATGGTTTCAAAGATTTTTTCGAGTTCTATTTTTTATGCGCTTGCCCTTGTCGTGGCGAGTTTTATTCCGTTCTTCGCTTTCGCTGATACATCGACCACGTCAAGCCAGCTTGTCGCCGCATACGCGTTTGACGAGGGAACGAGTACGGTAGCGGCAGATTATTCAAACGCCAACACAATGACTCTCATGAACGGAACCGGGTGGGGAGCCGGAAAATTCGGGCAGGCGCTGAAACTTGACGGAGCAAATGATTACGCAGAAGCTCCGAACGCGCCTTCCTTTCCCGGCGAGCGAATGACGGTTGAGTCGTGGGTGTATTACGCGGATAACGGCCAAAGCCAAATGGCTGTTGGAAAACCGTATTCCCCGACATCAAACATCAGTCCGTTTTTTTGGTACAGCCTTCGGGTGGTTCCAATGAGTTCAGCCGAGGGACTGCCGCAATTTTGGGTAACAACCGGCGCTGACGTTGCGCATTCGGTCAATTCGTCGGTAAATGTCCCGGTGAATACATGGACTCATCTTGCCGGAGTATATGATGGCTCAAGCCTTCGCATGTACATGAATGGAGTTGAGACCGCAAACATTCACGCTGAAGGGCATATTGATACGATAGTTTCTCCGCTTCGCGTCGGAGCAAACGGAGTCTTGGGAGAAAATTGGAACGGTTCTATTGACGAAGTGCGCCTCTACGCAAGAGCGCTTTCACAATCGGAAATTCAAGCGGATATGAATACGCCGGTCGTCCACCCAGTCGTCATCCCTTCTCCTGTTCCGACACCCGCTCCAGTCCCAACACCGACGCCTGCTCCAGCGCCTGTTCCCGCGCCGTTACCCACGCCCGCTCCTGTACCCGCTCCAACCCCCGCGCCAATCCATTCAGTTGGTTCTATGACAGAAGCACAGCGTTTGAGCTTGATTGATACGTTAAGAGAACAAATCAGACAGCTTACAATCCAGCTTCTCCAGCTTCAGATAAAGCTCTTGCAGGAAAAGTTGAGCGGAATGCATTAAAAAAATACCCCGCGCACGCGCGGGGTATTTTGTTTTGTTTTCTCAAAACCAAGAGCGCTGTTGTACGCACAAATCGGTGTCTGAACTTTAGGGTACCTTCCAGTTGAAGAATGTAAAGCATATTTGACATTATGGCACTACTTGCATTACAGTCAAATCAAGCACGGTACATGTATGCAGGAAATAATTTCAAACAAAGTTTACGAGTTGCGTTTCAAGGCTAGCATTACCATATCTGAAGATGCACTTGTACTTCACAAAGAAAATGGAATTTTGGACGAAAGGATTGAAGTTCTCGATACCTGCTGTTCACATCTCGGACATGTGTTTGACGACGGACCGAAGCCAACCGGCAAGAGATTTTGTATGAATTCTGTAGCACTTTACTTTGTTCCAGATGATAACTGATTCATAAAAATAACAGAGCAACGGAAGTTGCTCTGTTATTTTTTAACTATTTATTGAGCCACTCGGGTCGCGCTACTCTCGCGAGCATACGGGAACACGCCGATAAAAAATTGTCTTGGCGGGGTTTAAGCGATTCGAACCATGTGGGTCGCACTGCACTCATCGCGTTGATTTTATCCTGTTTTTTCTATATAATAGTAGCAATGGAACACGAATTTCTCAAGGAAAAATATGGCCTGCACAAAAGCTCCGAAGTGGAGAAGGCGGCAGAGCGTACAAAACAACGCACCGGAGAAAAAGTGCCGCAAAACCCCGACGCACGCATCCAAAACTATCTTGACCGCATGGAACGCCTTGCTTTGGACCCCGAAAAAAAGCAGGAACGCAAAATGTTCGGGGGCGAGCCCCGTCCACGCGCCCTTTCGCTTCTCCGCGAAATGGTGATGAATAAATATGTCCGTCCGCACAAAGAGAAGATGGCCGAGGGCGCGGCAAGAGTAGAAGAACGCGCCGCGCGGGAAATGGGAATCGAGGCGCAATATGGAGAGCAGGAATTGGAACAACACGGGGACATTGCTGTAGAAGACCTGGAAAAATCCTTAGACCAGTGGATTTCATACCTTTCGGATGCTAATGAACCATATCCAGTATGGTTCCGTTACTATGCCTTCCGCAACGTTCTTGATCTCGGCGATTACGACAAGGATAAGGGAGAATTTACAAGGCGCTCTCCCAGAAGTGTTCGGCTATTCCCCGAAATAGACCGAGGAGCGCTCGCATATGTTGAGCAGATGATTGAGGCCGCGAGAGACCCGGCAATGTTGGAACGTTTGCAGAAAGCGCAAAAAGCGGCAGCTAACCAAGATGTTCCCGTCGGCGAACTAATCACGAAAGAAAAAGCCGGAAGCTTCGCCAAGCTCTCTTTCGCCAAACAATACGCGGAAGGAATCAAACAAGCAGGAGAGATTACGGATGAGATGCGAAAGGAGACGGCAGGCAAATGGGTCAAATATCAAAAAGGCACCGACCCCACGGCTCTCTGGGCATCTCTTCAAAACAAAGGCACCGCTTGGTGCACGAAAGGATTCGCGACCGCAGAAACCCAGCTCAAAGGCGGCGATTTTTACGTTTATTACACCCATGACCGACAGGGCAAACCAACGATTCCACGCATCGCCATACGCATGCAGGAAGATCAAATTGGCGAAGTACGCGGCGTCGCCGACAACGACCAGAATCTTGAGGGCAACGTGGCCGTAATCGCCGAGGAGAAGATGAAAGAACTGCCTGGAGCGGAGCGATACAAAAAGGCCTCCGCCGATATGAAAACGCTCACTACTATTGAGAAGAAAATAAGTCACGGAGAAAACCTCAATAAAGACGACCTTGTTTTTCTCTATGAACTGAACGCTCCCATCGAAGGTTTCGGCTACCAACGCGATCCGCGTATCGCGGAACTCCGCGGCCAAAGAAATCTCGAGGAAGACATGCCAATCGTTTTCGAATGCGAGAAAAACCAGATTGCGCATAGTATAAAAGAAATCAAAGAAGGCACGAAGGCCTATGTCGGGCCTCTCGTTCCCGGCATCTTTGACAAGATTCAAGAGCACGACATCGATCATGTTTACACCTCTTTCCCCGAAAGCAAGATCATAATTGAAAAGGATTTTGAAGCGGGCCCCATGACTCTGAGAGAATTTGAAAAGCAAATGGAACGGCACAACAGAAGCACCGCCGACAGATCGCTCCATATACAACTCTCCGGTTACGCCAAGGATATGATGCAAAAAATCGGAACGCGGGAACACCCGGCCTTGCAAGAAAAAGAAACATTCTCTCTCGTCCGGCTCAAAGTCGGCGATCTTGGTTTTCCCAAAGGCAAAAATCCGACAACCGACGAGGTATACAGACGAATTGAAGAGCTAGGCCTTGAACTCTGTCCGCCGGAAACTGGACCAGCCTACCGTCTTAAATACTTAAATCAGCCGACGGGCGAATGGTTTCGGATTGGCATGAAGCAAATCACCGACCGCGGCGGCGGCCCGGACGTCTTCGACCTGGAGCGGGACGAGGGCGGTCTGTGGCTGAGCAGCCACTGGACGAGGCCCTCGGATGGGTGGAATCCCGACCGTGGGTTCGTCTTCCGTCTCCGCAAGTTGAAACCCTCAAAAACTTAGTGCTTTGCCCTTTGACGCTTTAACCCTTTGATTCTTTTGTATTCCGTCCGCTAAATTTTTTTGATAGTATTGTATCAGATGGGTTACATCGGACGGCTACGGTTTTCCGAGACCCTTCCGGCAGATGCAGATTGAGAGTCCGTCCGGTTACGGCTTGGCGGAGAGGATTTGCATTGGTGTCAACAAAAAAGAAACAACTTGGTGCGTTGCGCTCGTGGAGTTATGCTCCCGAATAAAATACAGCTCAGTCTCATTTATTAGACGGGCAGTGGCACGGATGGCGCGGCGCACGAAACCGACCGCGACGGCAACCCGAACGTCTTCAACCTGGAACGGAACGAAGACGGTCTGTGGCTGAACAACAACTGGACGAAGCCCTCGAATGAGTGGAATCCCGACAATGAGTTCGTCTTCCGTCTCCGAAAGTACTTTCTTTCCGCGCTTACACGGTGCGGTTTTTCTTTTCTGGATTCGTCAGACTTCTTTTCCAGCCGCCGAGCATTTTGCCGATCTCCTCCAGTTTGAGAGCAACATCCTCGCATTGCTTGTCAGAAATGAGTTTTCCTTCCCAAGCCGTAGCGATCAAAAATTTGAGCAGGTCGGTTGCCAAGACACACTCCGCGATTTTCTCCGCCTTCTTTTCTTTTTCGGTAAAATAAGCGATATATGCGGATTCCAGAAGATCAAGGAATTTATTTTCAATTCTCGCGCCAATAGTATAGCGGGCGCCTTTTGCGATATGAGGAGAAATATTCATCCAAAACAAATATCCCTCTTT
>Ga0075975_109_pt1 | contig 44372 bp, 47 predicted proteins | sample RifGroA2_FD_68001 | JGI IMG/M metagenome (GOLD analysis project Ga0075975, IMG submission 68001) | Parcubacteria bacterium GW2011_GWA2_47_10
ACGGAAAAAGATCGGATATTTGCGGTTGATGCTATTCCAAAGATCAAATACATATTGGAACTCTTTGTCGAAGCCGTCCACATTTCTGCCGCAGGTAGGGCTCGGGCATTTTTCGCTCCGATGGGGAGGAACCCACAGGGGCCAATCATCATGAAATCCGATAGTAAAGCTGGCGGGAGGATTCAAAGTTGCCAAATGTCGTACAAGTTCGGGAACAAAGGACTTATTGAAGTTATCAAGATTTGGATGCATACCACCAAAAATCAGGGAAATTCCTTTCAGCGCTGCATCTCCAAATACTCGTTTGGCAGCATCCGGATTATTCTCCAGTCGGTATTTATCGAGGAACGCACTGGCGCTCCCCATAGTAAGGGGCTTTGAAAGATGTTTCTGGGAAATGCGGATCACTTCCGAAATATGTTTTTCCCATGTAGGGAGCGTCCAGCCAGCGGCCACAAATGCAAGTCCGCCTCCTTTTGAACCTTGAGCGTTGACATTGCCATTATGGCCAATCCCGACCATAAAACCGGCTACTCTCGGATCATTATTGTATCTTTCGCCGAGTGCCTTAATGAACTCCTCGTAGGGAGGATAGAAATTTGGGTCCCAGACTTTCGGTAACGATACTTGCCGTGCGTGACTGCCGACAAAGGAAATCCGCGGGACGCCAGTGTCATATACCCAGGAAGGGGTGGTGTCGTTATCATCTGAATCGCCTTCTTCGCCATCAGCAGGATCCGCTCCGTATGGCGCGATCTTTAAAATCACTTTTTTGCCGCTCGTCCCTGTCCACTGGGTGATCTTTTTATCAAGGAGTGACCAGTCATAGGTACCGCGCGCGGGTTCAGCGAGCGCCCACTTGACATTGACGATTACCGAGTCAAGGAGCGGGTGATTGCTTTGGTTGATAAAGGGCCCTCCGGCCTTATCAAGTTTGTCGGAGATGTGATAGGAAAAAGAAAGGGGAATTTTTGATTGGGGTGGGGGCGGAGGAACTGGTAATGCCTTCGCAAGAAAATTCTCGACACTCCAGCCGTCGGGAGCATTGTCGTAGTTAATATTCCACCAGATATAGCCGTCAGGAGTAACACCTGGACCGTTCGCGACAAACGGACCTCCAATAACAGTCCCCAGTGCTCCAGTGGGCTGACTTCCTAAAAGTATGCCGGTAAGAGACGGAGTCGCGCGGACGTTCAGGGTTACGGTCGTCTGTACCCGGTCGCCAATGATGAATTTATTTGTCTGTTGAACCACTTGAGTCTGAAACTGCTGTTGGGTGGGTGTTTGTTGCAAAAGCGCGCTTCCTATTATTCCTCCCCCGTCAGAAATATTTCCGGAGCCGGAACACGTTGCGAATTCACATGTTGGGCTCATGCGACTCACATAACTTCCATCGGAACACTGTTTAACGTCTTGTGTGCACACCTGTGTCGTGCCGGACGTTACTAGTGATGGGTCGGCAAGTGCGGCTCGTGTCAGTGTTCCAACATATCCGGTAGCGGATATGTTGTATGCTGTCTGGAATAACCGGACAGCGTTTGCCGTAATTGTTCCAAAATATCCTGTGGGTTGAGTGGCGGCAGAAAAATATCCAAGTTGCTGAAGCGTTTGTTGCAATAACACTACATCCAAACTATTCATCCCAAAATACAAGTTTGAAGCAAAATTAACTGTTCCGGGAGTGGAATTAACTGTCCCGGTGGTAGTGTTTGTTTGGTTAGCCACGGGACATGCCGCAAATTCGCACGTCGGACTCTTGCGGCTTACATAACTTCCATCGGAACATAATTTAACTTCCTGTGTGCAAACAATACTACCCATTGCCGTTCCGCCACTGCTTAATGTTGAGCACCAACCTGCCGAGGGTTCAGCTATAAGACAACGAGGTACTGAATCTAGACAAGCCGGCCTAGGCATACAAGCTGTTGTTCCCGGTGTTAATTGCCCCTGTAGTGAACTTGAGGGAGGGGTTGAAGAAACGGGAAGTACTGTAAAATTAAATATGGTTTGTGCCGTTAGCCCACTTCCGGTTGCGTACACCGTGACCGCATATGTCCCGGGAGTGGTTGTGAGCGACGTATTTATGATAATTACGCCACCACATGGAGGCGTGCAGGAGGATGGGGAAAGCGAATATGTTGAGCCGGAAGGAAGGCCGGCCACTAAATAGGAAACAGCGCCTAGTGCCCCCGGGCTTACGAATGAGCTTAATGAGTTTACAACACTTTGACCCTGAAGAACGGTAACATCTCCGCTGTTTAAAAGAGTGAATGCAACAGATGATGGTATCGGAGTCGGCGTCGGGCAAGAGAGCGATCCACAGCTATTTAATACGACAACCGAAACCGAATTAGAGGTCGTTTGACTTATTTTGAAAGTCGCCACGTACGTTCCGGCGCTATTATATGTATGAGTGATCGTGGAAGCAACCGGCATGGGAGTAGCGGAATATGGCGCGCATAAATCAGCAGAACTTAAGCTATTGCCATCACCAAAATCCCAAGTTTCCGTAATCCCGCACAAAGAGATATTTGACGGTGTTGCCGTAAACGTCACAGTGAGCGGAGGTTGCCCATACAAGGGTGTTGCTGAAAGCTGGATTAACGGAGTGGCTGTTTGCGCAAGCGAGAAAAAAGGAGCAAAGAGCAACCCCATAAAAATAAGCGAATAATTAAGCGAATTTCGATGTTTCATATGCATTTAGAAATTATAAAAGTTAGTTTTTTTTGACCTAAAAGATGAGTCAAAAGCCATTATTTTTGACAGGTGGAGTTTAAAGTGATTACGCGTTTTATATCGACCTATTTAAACTATTAACTATACTATTCGCGGTTTAGACTAATATTTTTATAATACGTCTAGCAGAAACTTCTCGCAAGCAGGCGGAACCTTTCCGGTTTTGCATTTTTTAAAGCCAGATTGAGGAGGACTTTTTTTTTGCCGTTAACTTTGATATAAACAGAACATCCGCGTGGTCTGTCTGCAGACTTAACGAAGCGGGGTGGAAGTCATGATATTACTTTTGACGGGGTTCCCTTTATCATCTTACAATTCAATGCTGGGCGTTTAGCTCAGTTGGTTAGAGCGTCGTATTTATTCACCTTGTTAGATTTATGGACGGTTAGCTCAGCGGTAGAGCGCTTCGTTTACACCGAAGAGGCCGCAGGTTCGAGCCCTGCACCGTCCATGAAAAATCTAACGTGGCAAGCTGCGAAGGTCCAAGGTTCAAATCCTTGAACGCCAAGTAGTGAATTGTATTGATTAAAGAATTCCAGGGAAGACCGTCTGGCATATATGCAAGAAGAGATGGGTTTAAAAAATTCGGCACACGTGTGCCGAATTTTTTAAAGAAAGCGCTTGTGGTGTTCTCGATAATTTTCTAACCAAAAAAGGATTGATTCCTTCCGCGCGAAGCGTTCGCAAAGCGTTTTAGAAACTCGGCAGAACGCCGGTTTTTCTTCCCCTTTTTTAGCCAGGGTACGCCTCAAAAGCATACAAACGCTTGCATTTAGATTATAATAGTGTACATTCAGAACTGTCGTAAGACCCTTGAAAACAACCGAATAACGGTATGGAGAGAGCATGGACCACGGCTGGAAACGCCGGGAAGAAATCGTCCGGGATCTGGAAGCGGCACTGGACCGCATTAAGGTTCTTGAAGATGACGTTGCAAAGAAAGCCAGAGAAATCGAAAAGGCGATTACCGACGGAAACGGAAAACTCGACAAGGCGTATGCCGAAATTGACCGCCTGAAAGCACAGCATGGGGAGGAAGTTCTTCGCCTGCGTGCGCAAGTCGTCGAGCTTGGAGAAGAACTCATGGCTTTTAAGGTTCCCCCGTTTACCATTGGCGTTGTGCTTGGATATAGCGGCCCGAAGGTCGTTGAAACAATGAACGAAGACGGGAGTCCCAATTCGCTTAAGCTTGAGCTTTATTGGGTCGCTATGGGCGGACGTCCTATCTGCATCAATGTTTCTCCGGCAGTCTTAAAAGAGCATAAAGAAAAGCTCATTCCGGGCGCGTATCTGCTTTTGAATGGAAGTGCGAACGTCATTGATGTTGTGTCGCCGGAAAACTATGCGCTGTTGAACCGTATCGGCGAAGAAGTAACGGTTGACGAAATTATCAGCGACGACCAGGTTCGCGTTCTGACGCGTATGGACGAAAAGCGAGTTGTTCGGCTTCCGAAGGAGCTTGTCGGCGCCTTGAAGGCAGGCGACAAGTGGCTTCTGCCGTCCGCTTCAAGCGGAATGTTTGTCGGCGGCCCGTCCGCACTTCCGAAAGAAGACATTCATGACCTTGAGCTTGAAGAAGTTCCTGATATCACATTCGAAGACGTCGGCGGGCTTGAAAAACAGCTCGAGCAAATTCGGGACCTTTCGCGTCTTATTTCAAAGGAGCGCGGCAAAGAGGTTAAGGCGTTTTTCTATAACATCAAAGGGCCAGAGCTCTTGAACAAATATGTCGGAGAGACCGAGCGAAAAATCCGAGACGTGTTCCGGAAGGCGAAAGAAAAGGCAAGCGACGGAGCTCCTGTTATTATCTTCTTTGACGAAATGGACTCGATGCTTCGGACAAGGGGTGCGGGAATTTCTTCCGACATGGAAGCTACTACCGTTCCGCAGTTTCTCTCCGAACTCGACGGTATTGAAGGGCTGAAGAACGTTATCGTTATCGGCGCTTCAAACCGCCAGGACCTTATCGATCCTGCCGTGCTGAGGCCGGGACGTCTGAGCGTCAAGATCAAGATCGAGCGTCCGGATGCCGGCGGAGCGGTCGACATTCTTTCGAAATATCTCAAGCCGGGCGTTCCGCTTTCGGTAAAATACTGGAACGGAGAGGCTCATACTTATGAGACTCCCAACCGTTTCCGCGACCTTTTGCCCGGAGCATGGAAGAAAGTTGACGATCAGCTGACGGGTGTTCGCGAAGCGCTTGACCTTATGCGCCTGGACGAAGTGAAAATGGTAAGAGCCCGTATCGACCGCGAGACGGCAGAGCGGACCATTAAAGATCTTGAGGTAAAAGATGCCGCACTTGCGAAAGAAGCGCGGCTGACGCTTGAACGCCAGCCGGAAGAATGGACGCACGAACTTTGGCACATTGAAAGCGAAAAGGACGCGTTCAACTTCCTGACGTACAAGACCATTGAGATGATTTTCATCGAGACTGACAAAACATATATGTATTTCAGCCGCGAGGGAGAGCTTGTTATCCGCGATTCCCGGTTCCTGAAAGTCCACTATCGGAACAGCGATAGCGAGATCTTGTATCATAAGGATTTTATTTCCGGAGCTGCTCTTGAAAACATCGTCAACAGAGCGAAGAAGTACGCGCTTAAAAGGCTTATCCGGACTAAGGAAAGGGGTGTCAAGCTTGTCGACTTGTGGAGAGCTGTCAACGACGAGTTCAAGGAAAACGAAGACTTGCCGAACAGCACCAATCCAGACGACTGGGCGAGAATCATGGGGCGGAAAGGCCAGCCCATCGTACACGTTGAGTCAATGTCTGGTGAGGCGCGCAAGACTCAGTTCGACAAGGCCGTAGAAAAGGTCATCAATACCGGCCAGTATCTATAATATAATTCATCCGTCTCTTAAGGGGCGGATTTTTGTTTTGTTTGCGTTTGTATTTAAAACCCGCTATGCTCTACCCAGTCCATTGAAACTCAAACAAGGACGCTATGTCCCGAGAATCGAAAGCTATCCCGAAAATGATTGGCATCGAGAACGAATACGGATGCCTTATTCGGAGCAAGCTCGGAAATTATTATACTGATGAGGGTGGAGCTCCCTTTGTCTGGGGCTTTAAACCCGAATGGTTTTCATTCGCGCGCTCTGGCGCATGGGACCCAACCGCGCGCCTCCGCGACTCGCACATGTCGGATAATGATGCGCATGAATATTTCAAAGATACCAGATGGCAGAGTTTACTGAATTTTCTTATGCCCAACGGCGCTCGGTTCTATCTTGATATGGCGCACCCCGAAATTTGCATTCCTATTTGCAGAAATCCGCTTGAAGCGCTCCTGCATGACCGCGCCTGCGAATGGATGATGAACTTTATCCGCGAGAAACACTATGAAGTTTATGGCAATGAATATCGGCTGTTTAAGAATAATACGGCGCTTGGAGACGAATTGGGCGGCAGACGGTCTATTGATTCCGGGGTTAGCTATTCGACTCACGAGAATTATCTTGTCTCGCGCGGCGTTTCCATAAAAGAGCTTGTTGCAAAAGAACTTCCGTTTCTGGTAATTCGCACCGTTCTTACGGGGGCCGGAAAAGTATGGGCACAAAACGGACAGCCTCATGCAGATTACCAGCTTTCACAGCGGTCGGATTTTTTCGGGCATACCATAGGATTGCACACGACAGGCACGTCCCGTCCTATTAAAAATTTCCGCGACCACCCATACGCAGACCACACGCGTTTCCGCCGTGTTCATGTTATTCCCGGAGACGGGAACATGTGCGAGATGGCGGAATTTTTGAAGCTTGGGCTTACCTCCATCATGTTTATGATGATCGAGGATGGTTTTCTTGACGACAGATTCTCACTCGTGAATCCGGTAAGCGATTTTCACCAAATATCGCGCGATATCTATTTCCGTGAAAAAATTCATTTGTCCGAAGGCGTTTCAAAGCGGCCCATCGACCTCATGAAGGAATACGCTGATCTCATGTGGGAGTATTTTGAAACATTCGGCATTCGGGATGAGATTTTGCGCATGGCCGTAACGGAAGCCCGTCGCCTTCTTGGGCTTCTTGATTCTCATATGGAGGATTGTTTCGGAGAGCTTGACCATGTAACAAAGCGTATGCTTATCGAAGGGGCAATTGAAAAAGGCAGAGTTTCTTCATGGAGGGATGCCAAGGCGAAAATGATGGATGTGCAGTATGCGAACATCAATCCCACGGAAGGCCTTTTTTACCGCCCGAAAACATATGCTCGGATGAAAAAGCTTCTGACGGAGGTAGAAGTTGAACGGGCTGTGTTCAGTCCCCCGCCGACGCGCTCGCGCTTTCAGGTCGAGGTCAATAAGCGGTTCGGCGTTGTTTCATGGGATTGGCAAAAAACGTTCATTGCCATGCGTGACAGACGGGAACTTTTTGTTGTTTGCACGGATGATCCATCTATCCCCTGGGAAAAGCTCGAAGGGCTTCTCTGCGATGACCGCGAAGAATTTTTCAATCGGTGCACCGAAGCGGGCATGACCTCGCCGAATTTCTTTCCCGCGAATATATCCGACTCGTATCGGTTTGTCGATACGGAAGCAAGCGAATTTTCCACTTCGACCGAGCAGGGAGGGGATTCTCTTAAGTGCCTGAAGAAGATGCGGGAGATCGAGGGCGATGAAGAATTTCTGCATAAAAAATGGCTTGAGGAACTGAGAAAATTTCTTGAGCAAAAAAAGGGCTTCTTGACAGAACGGGAGGATGAGGAGTAGTATTACGGGTGCAGATTTCTTTTGAGGAAACCGAAAAAACACGGAGGCGGCCATGGCCGAACAAAAGAAGATAAACCCGGAAGGCGAAAAGCCGGAAGAAGAAGCTTCGGAGGTTCCGGTAAGCCCCGAGCTTCAAAAGAAGGCTGAAGAGGCAAAAGAAAGACTTGATGACCTCATGGACGAGATTGACGAAATTCTGGAAGAGAATGCCGAAGAGTTCGTAAAGACATACGTTCAGAGAGGCGGAGAGTAGCTCCGCAATTTCCCCGCTTGAATAAAGCGGGTTTTTTATTGTTCAGAATATTCCATAGTTCCAGAGGGAGCGGAAGTTTCCATAAGTCGTTTTGTAGTCAGCGCCCAGTTTTAAGCGTCTAACGAATAGTATTAGTCATTCGGGGAATACAGAATTCCAGTAATGAGAGACGAGGCGGATAGCCATGTTCATTTTTATCCGCTTGTGCTACCGTCGAAACAGTACATTTCCAACAGCGGATATTTCATGGAACAAAAAGCTCCGCCCCGTATCGTAGGTCTTGAAACCGAATACGCCTTTACGCCGATTACCGACGGAAAATTTATTAATGATAGTTGGGGGTTCCCGTTGTTTTTTTTGAGGCTTTTTCCCAGCTCGTATCTGTGTACGTCTAACGACCTTTTCCTTTACAATGGCGCCAGGGTCTATATCGATACCGGCGGCCATCCGGAATATGCCACTCCGGAATGTCAGGATGTCGGAACGCTCATTCGTTACGATAAAGCGGGAGAGCGCATGATGGAGCGCGCTGAACGCTTTATGAACCAATGTTTTCTTCCTTTTGAAAACCAGAAACTTCTTGAGTGGATTCTTGAGTTTCACAAGTTTGCATCAGCCCGGGATCGCCTCAGATGGTGGTTTGAGAGCAAAAACTATCCCGTCAGGATTTATCGGAATAATATTGCCATAAATACTGTTTCCGGAAGCAAAATTGAGGGGCCGGTCTCGTGGGGATTCCACGAAAGTTATTCGGTTCCCGCAAAAATTCCGTGGAACCGGCTTGAGACAGTGCTTCTTCCGTTCCTTTCCACCCGCCAGATCTACGGAGGGGCGGGATGGTTCGGCCAGTCCGACGGGGTCATGGAATTCTGGATGTCCCAGCGAGCCTCCGTTATGTATCTGAACTCAAACCACCAAACAGTAAGCAATCGCTCGGTTCTCAACACAAAGAACGAACCGCTTTCCGATAAAGATGTTTATCGCCGCCTTCATCTTATTATGGGAGACTCCAACATGTCTCCGTGGGCGACGTGGCTTAAGGTAAAAGCAACATGCATCGTTCTTGATATGCTCGAAGATGAGGCGTTTCTTGCCGGCATTAATTTTAATTACGATAATGCCGCCGGCATTATGCGAATGGTTGCGCGCGATATCTCATTCAACCGCACATTCCAGTTCGGAGGACGGACGCATACGGCTCTGTCCGTACAGCGTTTTTTCCTCGATCTTGCAAAACGTTTTTATTTTGGGGAAGAGCGCATTGAAGCCGATGAAGAAACTAGAGAAGCTCTCGCGTTGTGGGAATTTGCGCTTGATCGAATTTACGCGCTGGATATTTCAGTTCTTTCTCCCTATTTCGACAACTTTGCGAAGATCCATATTGCAGAGGCCATGCTGCACAAGCGGGGAATAGAGACACCGAGATACCCGGGATTTCTTAGGTCATTTCGCGTCAATTCCGAAACCGCAACACGTCTGAAAGGATTTGATCTCTCGTATCACCGGGTTCTTTCCGAAGAAAGTTCTTTTATGGCATTTCAAAAGAGCCGTTCCTGTCGCGCTCTAAAAGAACAGGCGGAGCGCACTCTTCCGTTTCTTGCGCGCGACCTTGTTCCCGCAGAGGCAATAGAACACTGCTGGTGGAATCCGCCGCCCGGAAGGGCAACATGGCGATACTCACTCATCAAGGCGGCAGAAGCGTATCAGGCCCTTCGTTCAGTGCAGTACATTTCGCTCTACTGGGATAAAGGCTCTCTCGTAGATATGAACACTATTCCGATTGCAACGTTCTCAAATGACGACCCGCACAGAGAATCGACCGAAGAGCTTACAGAGTTTATCGAAAAAATGAGCGACCCCCCCGCTTCTTCTGTGTAGGGGGTTTTTGATTGTTTGTTTTAAAATGCCTTGAAATCGCCGTTTTTTTCACTATGATGGAAGGAGGCTGATCCTAAGAAATATGCCGGAATTATGAATGAAAAATACTATTTAAAATATGGAAGTGCCTCGGATGCTTCTCGGGCGCGTGACCGCGCGCTGTATAGATTGCTTGAGATAATTCCCGGAGCGCTTGCGTGGATAACGCTTCTCGGAATACTTGTTGTTTCAAAGTTTGCTCCGCTCTTCGCAAGTTTTTTCATTATCGCATTCGACGTCTATTGGCTCATTAAGACGGTTTTTTTGTCTCTTCATCTCCGGGCTTCATATCGTCACATGCAGCAGAACGCCGGAGAAGACTGGCTTGCTAAATTAAAAGAAATTCCGCATCAGTCGTATCAAAAAGAAAAAATGATCGTAGTGCTTGCCGTTGAAGAGCGCGCGGGAGAAGAGGTGCGTACTGCCGCAGAAAAGCTTGCAAAAGAGTTCGAACCAACATTTTTTAAAATTACTCTTTTTGTTCATCCGAAAAATATCGAAGGAGAACTTCCGGGAAAAGGCTCGAATGAAACATGGGCAACGCGCATGGCAAAAGAAAAAGTTATCGATGTTTTGGGCATTTCGCATGAACGCGTCATTGTTTCTTCGTTTGATATCGATACAAAAACATTGCCCGGATATTTTTCCTGCCTTACGTATCATTATTTAACCGCCGAAAGTCCGCTTCGCTCTTCGTATCAGCCCATTCCGGTCTATAACAATAATATCTGGTCAACCCCCGCTTTTTCACGGGTTGTTGCGACATCAGGCACGTTCTGGCAACTTATGCAGCAATCGCGTCCGGAACGTCTCACAACATTCTCTACCCATTCGATGCCGCTCGTAGCGCTCATCGATATGGATTATTGGCACGTGAATATCGTCTCTGAAGATTCGCGCATTTTTTGGCAATCTCTCTTGTATTATGACGGCGACTATCGCGTCGTTCCTCTCTTCTATCCTGTCTATATGGATGCAAATGTCGCCCCGACATTTTTTGAGACTGCGCGCAATGTCTACAAGCAGCAAAGGCGGTGGGGATGGGGCGTTGAAAATCTTCCGTATACGTTTTTTGGGTTCACTAAAAATAAAAAAATACCGTTTCGTAAAAAAGTTTTCTATCTTTTTAACCAATTCGAAGGGTTTTGGTCATGGGCGACAAATTCATTCATTTTATTCCTTCTTGGGTGGCTTCCTCCTTTTGTGGGAGGGAACGAGTTCGGTTCTTCTGTGCTTGCGTATAATCTTCCGTTCATTACGCGAACTCTCATGACGCTTGCGATGATTGGCATGGTCATGTCCGCCATTATTTCGACTTCTCTTCTTCCGTCTCGTCCCTCGGGACACCCCGTGAGGAAATATCTTTGGATGGTGCTTCAGTGGGCGCTTGTTCCGGTAACGATCGTTATTTTTGGTTCAGTTCCGGGACTTGAAGCGCAAACACGCCTTATGTTCGGGAAATATATGGGCTTCTGGGTTACTCCGAAGTTTCGGAGGAACTCAGAAGCGGGCTAAATAAAAGCAAATAATTTTGCTTTTAGTTAACCCTGGAATTTGTCGAGGAGGCAAATTTTTGGGTTACGCCAAAGTGGCGTGAGCAAAAAACGGGCGTGTAGAAAGCAAATGACTTTGTTTTACCCGAAACGATTGACTTTTTTAGAATTTTCGTTATAATCTCATGGCAATAAAAAAGCAGGTTTTACGCAACGTGTCGCGAAATATGCGTGCATGTCCTGGAGGGGAATAAATTAAACTATTTCTAAGGCGTTTGAAAATATGACCAATAAGAAGTACTGTTACGAAAGACCGTTTGGTCTCTCTGGACAAGTAACAAAAATGCCGCTTTTGAGGCCAAGTGTGTGCTTTTTGTGCAAAAATCAGCTATTTGCCTAGCAGCTTTAAAGGATAAAATATCAATAATTGTAACCTTTTTAGGGTTCCGGGCGTCTTAAAAAATAGAGAAAAAGTACTTTTTAAGACATTTCGAGTCCGGAATGGTCATATAATCCAGATGACGAACTTCCTCGAAGAAAAGGAAAATTTGGACGAAGGGCAAAGTATGCAGGACGAAGTTATTCTTGAGGCGTCCCAGCGCGACCCTCGGCTTTTCGAGATACTTGTACGCAAATATCAGGCGCCATTCTTCCGTACCGCGCTTAGGGTAGTTCATAACAGACAAGATGCGGAAGACGTGGTTCAGGAAGCGTTCCTCAAGATATATTCGAAAGCGCGTCTTTTCAAAAAACGCGAAGGAGCATCTCTCAAGAGCTGGATCTACGCGGTTCTTGTGAATACTGCAATCTCGCACATACGGAAACACAAACAGGCAAAATTAAAAGAACTTCAGTGGGACCCGGTTCTTGACTCCGTTCTGCCTGATCCGGAAGGGCTTCAGGAAATAGAAAAACGGGAAGTGCAGTCGGTGCTGGCAGGCATTTTAACCGAACTGCCAACTGAATTGAGAACCGTGCTTGAGATGAGATACTTTGAGGACGAGTCGTATAAAACAATCGCAGCGCGCACGAACATATCGCTCGAAAATGTGAAGATACGCATTCATCGGGCAAAAAAGGCAGCGCGAGAAATTTTAAGCAATCTTGTATAATAAAATCCGGAAGTTTTTGACCCGCCACAGTAACCGCACTATAGGCCGCTTCCGGTGAAGGGAAAAAGGCCTGCATGTAAACATATAAATATAAAAAAGAAGTATGGAACACACAGAAGAACAAATCATGTCGAAGATAGAAACTGACACCTTGCGCAAGCGCATCATGCGTCAGGTATACACACGGTGGCTATTTACGCGGAAACTTCCACAAGTGCTTGGAGAGATGGCTGTCATTACGCTTCTTGTTGTTATGGCGGAGTCCCGCATTTCGTTCGTGTCCGTTGTCCATAATGCCATTGCCGCAAGTTCCGGTCCGGGGTCTCTCGTTCAATTCTTTTTGAACGCATTGGTACAAACAACCCCCGGCGTCAAAATGCTCGGCGCAGTGCTTGCAACGCTCGGTATCATGGTTGTGCGCGACGTGTACTCGACGAAAAAATACAGCAGCGCATGGGATATGAGTTAATTCAATTAACACACCGCAAAAATCGTCCCGATGTACATCGGGACGATTTTGTTTTTAAACTCAAAATTTTTGTAACGGGCAGCGGGAATGCTGTGCAATAAGGAAGAGAGAGGATGAACCCTTTCTCAATATCAAAGGTTGTTTGTTTATAGCGTGCAAAACGCCGCCGTACCATACGGCTGTTTTTGTGTTTTTTAAAGGTGTTTTGGGCGCCGTAAAAACTCCAGGTATTTAGACAGAAAATTTTTGGCGAGGTCAAGACGCTGTGGGTATAACTTTGCTATGGATGCCCTGTTTCGTATGATACTGTAAAAAAACAAGTTCGTTGAAAAATACCTGGGGCGAAAGGTGAATTCCACCATCGGCATTGGAGTACGCTATGGTTTTATAAGCGTTCTCTCGGCGTCGTTTATGCAGTTTATCCTTACGTTTTTTGGAGTTATTCCCTATCAGGCTGGAAGCATTCTCTCCATATTTATTTCTCCAAAAGTTTTATTCGGTGAAAGTACTCCCCTGCTCGTTTTTTTTATGTGGGTCGTTGTCTTTGCTCCAATCACGGAGGAACTTATATTCCGGTTCATCCCGATACGATTGACCAAATATTTTTTTGGAGGGCGCGGAAGCTTTACTGCTGTCCTTTGGACTGTCATCATTGTTTCTTCGATAGTGTTCGGCTATGCGCACGGCTCGTGGATAAATATATTTATTCAGGGAATTTCTGGCATTATTTTTTCCTGTGCATTTCTGCGGGGCGGATATGTGTGTTCCGTTACGGCACACGCTACTCATAATGCCTCTATAATCCTTGTTGCTGTTCTTTCCAGCTTTTTATAAGACAATTAAAAGCCCCGCTTGAAGCGGGACTTTTCTTTTCATCTTAATTGAGCGCCTATTCCATCTTTACGCGGATCTTTTGCACGACGTTTTTATTTTTCTTCGGAAGTCGTACGGATAGAAGGCCGTTTTTTAGGGAAGCCTCGCACTTATCGGACTCAACTTCTTCGGGCAAAATGACGGAGCGGGAGAATGCTCCCCAGTAAAGCTCGCGATAATAATAATTTTCTTCTCGTATGCTCTCGCTCTTTCTTCTCCGGCCTCGTATGGTTATCATGTCGTTCGTGATGGAAACATCAAGGTCTTCGGGTTTTACCCCGGCAACGGTCGACTGAATGACGATATAGTCGCTGTCATCGTAGATATCGACGGTCAACTGGCCTTCAACTTCGCTTTCTTCTTCGCGGGACTCTTCCGCTGTTGCCGACTCTTGCCGCAGGGGAATATTCTCGGTTTCGTACTCGTCTCTCTCCTCATTTCGCGGGAGGGTTTTTTTTTGCACCGGGGCGCGCGCTGAAGAGAGTGTGCCGCCCTTTGCGCGAAGCGGTCGGGCAGGGGCAGACGCGAGCGTTGGAAGGTCCTCCGGCTCATCTGCCGGATCAATCGTCTTTCGTTTGAGAAGCGAGTGGTTTACAGGGGTAAACTTCGTTCCGTCGTGCATGTCGACTGGTTCTTCTTCGGCACCTCCGTTATCCTGAATTTTTACGCTTCCTGTGAGTCGTTCAAAAAATGATCGGGAGTCGTTTGCCATAATGTGTGACGCGAAAACGCAGGTACTTTGATCAAAACTCAAAAGCACGCTACGTTTGCTTTGTTGGGTTATTTTTCATTTTTAACTGTTCGAATTCTATCAGGACTGTGAGCGTCATCATCGAAAGGAGGACGATTAAAAGATCGATGTTTGTCGGCAATAGCTCTTTTTTAATTATAAGATAGTTGAATGACGTATGCAATAAAACCGCAAGAACGATTCCAATAGCCAAAAAATGGTGGCGGTAATGCGAAAAGAACGCGCGCGCAAGGAAATATCCAACGATGCCGGAAGCTGTCGCATGCAGTAGATTTGCTCCAATGAAGCGGTTTGCGGTAAGCTGCAACCCGACATCAAAATTCTTTGCTAAGTTAGGAACGATAAAGAGGGCGTTCTCAAGAGCCGCAAATCCCAGGGCCGAAGTTATCATGTAGATCATTGCGTCTATCGGCTCGTCAAACTCCGGACGGCGCAGAACAAGTATTTTTACGGCTCCGTATTTGAAATATTCTTCAATAAAAGCAATTCCCAGAAAAACAAGGAATGGCAAAGCAACAAGCGTTAACGAAGGGAACACGAACGGAAGAATTCCCTCAAAGCAGGGGCGCGCGAGGTCGCCTGGAACCTGGCAGTCCCCGAATAAAAGAAGCTCCGCGACGATGGAAAATACCGCTGAAATCATTCCTCCCACGAACACAAGAAATAGCAATCTTTTTGGCTCGGGCCGCGAGTCTTCGCGCAAATAGAACGCAAGCCAGATAAAGGCAGGAAGAAAACTTATTATGATATACCACGCATTTGTTGAGAATACGGCTGCCATGTTTTGAATAATCCAAACCCCAAGATACGCTATTCATCCTATATCAGCGCACCATTCCGTCTTTGGTATCTTAGTGCTTGCGTATTATAAATTTCTACTTAACCCAGTATTTTTTCTTTATTTCTTTATCTCGCGACTCCTCAATCAATTCTACCCTTTCTTCAGCTTTTTTACGAAGTTCTATGAGTTCGGTTTCGCTCATTTTGTTCAGTTCCTCTATTCGTTTCAAAAGGAGTTCTCGAACGTTCTTCTTCGGCTCATCCAGCACTTCTTCAAGCAGCGCCTGCAACATGTGGCCGATTTTTGGTCCTGCCGGAACACCGAGAAGTTTTTTTATGTCTTCGCCGTTTACCTTGAGCATTCCGACGCTTACCGCTTCATGCTCCCGGATTATTTTTTCCACGCGATACTGAAAATGACGAAGCCGGTAGGGTACTGCCTTTGGAACGCCCGAGCCGATGCGGTCGCAAATTCTCACCTTCACAAGATCCTCTATATTTTCTGCGCCGATGTTTCTGATGAGGCGCCTGATGGAAGAATCGGTCGTATACCCTTCGCTCATATCGGCATCCTCCGGGTCTCTGGGGTCCGGCTTTTCATTCAGTTCTTTCCGTATCTCTTCTTCCACGTCCTTGCGGAGCTTGTAGTTAAAAAGATGCCATCTGACAAGTTTTGATACCTTTTCACAAACATCCCGCGGAAAGCGCAGACGGGTCAATATCTCGTAGCCCATGCGCCCCCCTACGACGTCATGTCCGTAGAATGTGGAATTCGGCCCCTCTCCTTGTTTGGTGTGGGGTTTTGCGATGTCGTGAAATAATGCCGCAATGCGAACCGTCGGGCTCCAGTTCTGGCTTACCGCGTATTCAAGCGCTTTTAAGTTGTGATCCCAGACAGTATAAATATGGTGTTTATTTTGTGTAATGCCGTATCCGTCAAGAAGCTCCGGCAGAATGAATTTGAGGAGCAATGTCTCGCGGAGAAGTTCTATCCCCTCCTTTGCGTTTGGAAGAGAAATAATTTTTGTGAATTCATCGCGTATGCGTTCTTTTGATATTGCCTGAAAAGCATCTTCTTCAAAGCGCTTTTCCGGTTCTCCTACCGTGCGAATTGTCTTTTTTTCCAGATCTTTTTTGCCGCCGAACGGATCGACGGTATCGCCGTTAACCGAAAGGGCTATCGCGTTTATCGTAAAGTCCCGCCTTGAAAGGTCTTCTTCGAGTGTTGCGGCAAATCGTATCTCGTCAGGATGGCGCTTGTCCGTATAGCTCCCTTCCGCGCGGAATGTCGTAACTTCAACTTCTTCAAGCGACTGCTCGGCAGAGCCGGTTTTTACCGTAACGGTGAGGAATTGATTTGCATAAAAATTTTCCGGAAAAATTTTTTGTATTTCTTCCGGTTTGGCGTTCGTCGCAATATCCCAGTCGTCAGGTGTTCTTCCCAACAACAAATCGCGTACGCATCCGCCTACGGCATATCCTTCAAACCCGGCTTCTCCAAGCTTTTCGATAATATTCCGAACACTTGCCGGTATTTCTGTTTTTATTTTTTCGTCGGTTCTTTTCATATGCAAGTATCTTTGTTTTATCATATCCGGCGGCAGTTCCAGGCTAAAAACCAGCGCTGCAGCCAGAGCAGCAGTTGATGCGTTTTTAAAAAAAGACGTTCCTGAACACGTGTTTCGAGATATTGTCGAGGAGGTTTGCGATACGGTAGTAGATCTCCCTGAAGAGCCTCTTAATTGGGTCGTTGATGACTGTCCATACCAAGCTCCATGGCCAGTAAGTCATCCACATGAGAACACGGGACTTGTGACTATATGCCTTCGGGCGGATGTTTTTGGGTCTGACGTCGTCAGGACGGATGTACTCGTCGGACATCGGCCGGTAATATTTGCCGACGTTTGCAGTCCATTCAGCCTTCAACGCGTCCGGAATTTCTTCTCCCCTAATTGCGTCGACATTCTTTTCCCGGAGGAATACAAGTTTAGCATTCTCATATCTGTCGAGATGGCGATGGACAAAAAACCACCACTTAATAACCGACCAAACCGTGCCTGCGACAAAATAGAGTCCACCATACATGAGCATGGTGCCCAGATTCTCCCAAACATACCGGAGGATGTTGATTTCCACCAAAAACTGCATGACAAGAATTGTTCCAATCACTGTGAAGGACGCGAAAAATCCTTTTTCCCACTCAATCCAGATGAACATGGAAACTGTGAGCACGCCCATGAGAATCCAGAAGCCAAGTGTGCCAAAAATCAGGAATTCCATGTGGTTTTTCCTCGTTTGTGGTTTGAGATAAAAAAGAACAGCACTTTTATTGATACAGGCATTCTATACCGGCGTCAAGAGCCGTTAGGGGGTGTTCTATTGAAAAAACCTATTTTTATGGTACTTTATGTGCATATGCCATCGCAGTGAAGCGCCTGCCTGTCGTACTTGCCTCCGTAGTGAAATGGATATCACACCAGCCTTCGAAGCTGTTGTTGGGGGTTCGAATCCCTCCGGAGGCACAGAGCAAGGCAGGCAGGGATATCACGACTGCCCATAGGTTCAAATTTTGCTTGTCGTCCGTAGCCTTGGCGGAGGACAGATTGAAGAAAATTTTTTAATTTTGGGAAAAGAATACTATTCAATCTTTTAGCTCTATTGGTTCTCACGACTCTAGTTGATTTGCTCCGCGGGACGGCCTTCACGTCATGGACTATTTTCTTTCAAGGAGCACATCCACAATACATTCTTTTTTGAAATTGTCAGTTATGATCAAACAACATAAAAAAACAAAGCTTGCTGTCGGCACGATACGGCACCTGCAAGAGTATGTTAGAGGAAAAATAAAAGAGAGGGGGTTTGAGGACGAAACGCTTCACGAACGGCTCCTTTTGCTCACAGAGGAATTGGGAGAGATGGTGCATGCCTGCAGGAAAATATCCGGGATGAACGTTGACCAGCATCGGGAGATTACAAATAAAGCGGGAGAAGAGGTTGCAGATGTTCTCAATATGGTTTTTGCCGTGGGTATTGAATTGGGCCTTGATATTGAACATGAGTTTTTTGAAAAAGAAAAGAAAATAGACAAGAGGGTTTATAAAAGGAGCTCTAATAATTCTTAGTCCTGATAATTAACAGTCTCGCGCCCTGCATTTTTTGTTTTACCGGGGAGTAGCTCTAGTTCAATCTTTACAAACGCGCAATATAAAAAATACCGGTATTCGCCGGTATTTTGTTTATGCCTGATGTTCTTTAAACCCTTCTGATTTTTCAATTTTTTCTTTCGCTCCCGGGTTATATTTTTTCTCAAACTCCTGGTAATTCGATACTCCTACGGTATTCATGAAGCTTTCCATGGGGTGTCCGGAAAGCTCGCTTTTGAGCCCCCGCAGGGCGGATGTTGCTTCACGAGCAAAGAGAGACGCGAGGGTATACGTATTCGCAGAGTTTGAAAGGAGCGCGGGGTATGTCGCAAAACGGAATTTATATCCCATGCTCGCGAGCGAATCTTCCGTAAGTTCGCTTCGGAGCCACATATCCTTCGTAAAGGATGGAGAGATGTTGAACGCAAAGAATGCTCCGGGATGCTGGCTTCGCACATTATCCGAAAATGCTTTTGCGCTTTTACTGTCTGCGTTCGGAAATTCGCACCACACCATGTCGGCTCCCGCATCAAGATACGCAATTCCTCGCCGGACAGCCTCGTCGATGTCTCCGCCAATTTTGGAGTCGATCGTTGCTCCTGCCGCGGAAAATGCGTCAGTTCGGGCAATGATGATACAGTGCCCGCTCAAATGGTTCCGGATATCAGACGCCGCCCGGAGCTTGCCGGCAAATTCATCAATTGGAATGACTTCCTTGCCCGCGATGTGTCCGCATCGCTTCGGATAGCGCTGGTCTTCGAGGTGAAATCCTGCGACTGAAGTTGTTTCAAGAAGGTCCGTTACGGTGCGCACAACATTATGAACCGAGCCGTAGCCGTCGTCGATGTCTGCCACGACAGGCAATGATGTTGCTTTCGTGATAAGGCGTATATGATCCACCATTTCAGGCCCTGAAAGGATTCCCATGTCGGGCCAGCCACGTAGTCCTGCCGCGGAATATCCTCCCGCGTAAATACATTCAATACCGGCTTTTTCTGCCGCGATGGCATCAATTGCGGAAGCGACTCCAAAAGCGAATACGCCCTTCGGACGGTTAATAAGGTCGCAAAGCGGTTTTGCTTTTTTGTTGCGTAACATGTGTATCCCTCTTGCGGAACAGCGGAATTTTCAAAGATATACTAAAGAATATAGCACGCAAAAAAAAGAGAGGCAAGAATAGCTTCGCGCGGGCTTTTTCAGCAGTTTTTTGAAACACTTGACATTTATATAAAAAAGTAGTATAATTAACGTGCATAGAATTGAATATAAATGGCTTTGAACTGTTGGAGAGTGCAAAGTCGTTTGCTCATATTTTTTAGACATTTTGGCAAACGGCACGGACTCTCCGGGCCGTTTATCGTTTCGAAGGTTTCTTTTGGGTCCGTTTCTCCAACATCCGGACCCAAAAGAAGCTCTTTGAGAACAACTCGAAAACAAACAACCTATTGGTGCGCTAAAATGGCGCGGAGGAACCACATGCTCGACTTTGTCTCCGGATTCGTCCGTACGACGGTGGAGTATAAGGGCTGGGGGTTAAACCTTCTTACCGTCTCATTTCTCGCAACCGTTTTCTTCAACGTGCTTGAGGCAATGAGCTGCATGAAGCAGGCCGGCGCAATCGCGGCCCAAAAGTCACGGATGTCCGTTTCAGCGAACATGATGGCATACTTCGCAGTTTTCCACGCTGTCATCGGTGTCTACGGTGTTTACGCAAACAGTCTCGTGGCAATCTGCAGCGGAGGACTCACATTTTTTTATCTGCCAATATTGAGGGCCATGAAAAATATCGGCGGGTTCACGCGGGCAGAGAAGAGAACTATGTTCATCTTCTCTCTCCTTCTTCCGGCGGTGATATTTCTACCGTGGAAGACGCAGATTTCCGCCGTAACTTTCGTGGGCGCGTCCTTCGCGTTCTCCCAACTGCCCTGGCAGATATGGAAAGAGAAGAGCCGTGGCGTCGTTCAGATGAAGCTTGTTTTGGTCTATACCGCCTCTACCATGTTCTGGCTGTTTTACGCCTACACGGGAGGGGACATGCTTTTCAAGACGTTAACGCCCGTGAACCTCGCTCTTTGCTTCGCAACAATCGTCCTCTGGCTCGAGTACCCGAACCGGCAAGACGCGAAGAACTGAACAAACCAACAACCGAATGATGGGAGGTTGCCGAATGGCAGCCAAGATTCAGCAGGGCACGATCAAGGAAGTCGAGGTAGTCCACCGCAAAACCCTTTCCACGTTCGACGGTTACCAGCGGTATGCCCGGATCGTTGTCTGGGCAACCACGGAGAATGGCAAGCACGTCTGGGTTCGCACTGTTGAAGGTGGCCTTGACCCTCTCAACATCGGAATCAAGGTCGCGATGGCCCAAGAGTTTTTCAGCAAGCTCGTCGGCAAAAAGATCCGCTTTCACAAGGACTACGACGGAGAGAACGTATTCTTTGCCGAGCAGGATTCCCTGCCCAAGAAGTACCTGGCTTCCTACCAGGAGATCAAGAAGGTGATGTGGAAATGGGTTCAAACGAAACATGCTGGAGAACTCGAAGATCTGTGCAAGAAACGGTCTGCCAAGGCGGCGGCGACGAGAAAAGTCAACGCTGAAGCAGACGAGGCCTCAAGGAAGCGATGCTCTATCGAGCTCGGTTTGCCGAATGATTCATCCTGGGCGCTGATCAACCGTGTGGCGGAAAAAGACCGAAAGGAAAGAGAAGAAGCACGACAGGCTCAAGACGAGCTCCGGCGTAGTAATGAGCTCGAGGAGCGCCGTAAAAACGCACTCCACCTCGCGTTCAGGAAGGGCTACAACCCAAAGCGGGGAAACGAGCAGTGGGAAGCGCACGCGGATGGCCGGAAATTCGTTCTTCGGCGGGAAGATTCCTATAACCCGTCGGAGGCGGCAATCCCAGTTGAAGAGGTTTTCGACCTTGTGCCTGGGCGGATTACACTCGTCCAGCGTATTTGACCATTGCATCAACCAAAACCCGAAGCAAGAGGAGAAGACCATGCCAATGGAGACGGTAAACGTAGTCAAGGGCGACAAGATGTATGTAGCGCTGTATACGGACTACCTGCCCGAGAGAGTGTCCGCGTGCTCTCTCGGAGTGACCAAGGACGAAGCTCTTGGGCGGCTTCTCACGGCAAACGGCGAGTTTCTCGCCTTTGTCGACGGCCGGATGGTGGCTCATCCAAACCTCGTCGTGCTTTGTCCCCGCTTGGCGCTGTCGTCTGTGACAGTCACTGCTAGTGGGATGCTTGCTCCCGAGAAGGTTTGGGAAGAGCGCAGGCTGTAAACCCGAAGCAAGAGGAGAAGACCATGGCGATTCAGAAGGTGGTTGTGAGAAAGCTCGGGGATAAGGATTATATAGCTCGTTTTCTTCCGGAGAAGTCCGGCATGTACTGCGGGGGTGGTTTGACGGAGGACGAAGCTCTCGGCCAACTCGTAAGGAGAAACGCCAAGTTTCTCGACTTACAGGTTGAGATTGAAGTGGAAACAATCCCCAGCCACTTCTAGCCACGCGGGCCGAAAGAAAGAAGTCCAGGAAATTCAGGTGATAAACCCGAAGCAGAAAACCCCGTTCAAACGGAACAACGTTTGGATGGGGCTTTTTTAATTGTAAAAAGGCCATTTTTGCGATACTTTTAGAATATGGCTATCGATATACATGAAAGATTAGAAAATATTTTACGAATTTACCCTCCGCGCCTCGCGGCGCTGAAACGTCTTGGCATTGAAACCGTCCGTGAACTTTTATATTATTTTCCTTCCCGCTACATTGAATTTTCCGGTTTGAAAAAAAGCGACGAACTTATTTCCGGGGAGCATGCATCTTTCGTCGGCGTTGTTGTATCAGCCGGTTCGGAACGGTCGTGGAACAAGCGCATAGGTATTGCAACCGCGCGAATTTCTGATGAAGCCGGCATGGTAAAGGCCGTGTGGTTCAATCAACCGTACATCGCAAGTAAATTCAAGCCGGGCATGCGGGTTCTTTTAACAGGAAAAGTTCTTGAACGAAAGGGCGAATTGTATTTCGGGAATCCGAAGTGGGAGGCAATCGGAGGGGAGGGCTTGAGCGAAGACGTCCAAACTCCGGGGCGCCACATGATTCCTGTGTATTCGGAAACATACGGTATCTCATCGGACTGGCTTGGAGGACATATCGGCAACATGCTCAAAAAAGTGGATGAAATACCGGAAATACTGCCGAAAGACATTATAGAAAAATACCATCTTCCGCCTGTGAAGCGGGCGCTTATTGCCATGCACTTTCCGAAAAAACTTCCGGAAACGGAAGCCGCGCGGAAACGTTTTTCATTTGAAGAAATATTTCTTATACAACTCGACCGGCATATTCAAAGAAAAAAAATCGAAGAACAAAAAGGCATTGGTATTAAGCCTGACGAGGAAATCGTCAAAAAATTCAAAGAATCTCTCCCCTATCTGCTCACCGGCGCGCAAGAACGCGTCGTAGGGCAGATCCTGGAAGATTTTTCAAAACCTCATCCGATGGCCAGATTGCTCGAGGGAGACGTCGGTTCCGGAAAAACGATTGTCGCGGCCGTAGCATCTCTGAATGTTGTTTCGCAAAAGTTTCAAGTGGCATTCATGGCGCCGACGGAAATTCTTGCGCGCCAGCACTTTGAAGAGTTTACAAAGCGTCTTCAGCCGTTCAGGACGACAATCGGGCTTTTGACGTCATCCGAATCGAGAAAATTCCCTTCGAAGGTCGCATTTAAGAGTTCGGTGGAAGTATCGAATAATCAGCTTTTAAAGTGGGTTTTGGGAGGCGAAATAGACATTCTTATCGGAACGCATTCGCTCATTCAAGATCGCGTGAAATTCAAAAATCTTGGGCTTGTCGTAGTAGACGAACAGCATCGGTTTGGCGTTGACCAGCGTTCGCGACTGCTCAAAACAAAAAACATTCCGCATCTTCTTTCAATGTCGGCAACTCCCATTCCGCGGACTCTTGCGTTAACGCTTTACGGAGACCTTGATCTTTCGGTTCTTGATGAAATGCCTCCAGGACGGAAACGCATCATAACGCGTGTCGTTTCTTCGCGCGATCGAGGGCAGACGTATGAATTTATTCGGTCGGAAATCAGAAAGGGCCGGCAAGCGTTTGTTATCTGCCCGCGGATAGAACGAAAAGATGAATCAAAGCCGGCGGCAACCCCTGCCGCCATGATACAGCGCCTGCGGATGTCTGAAATGAAGGCGGTAAAAGAAGAATTCAAAAAATTGAAAGAAACTATCTTTCCCGAGTATCAAATCGGAATGCTCCATGGCCGGCTCAAGCCAAAGGAAAAGGAGGATATTATGCGGGCTTTTAAGGATAACAAAACGAATATTCTGGTCTCAACCTCTGTTGTGGAGGTCGGGGTGGATGTATCGAATGCCTCCATCATGATGATTGAGGGAGGAGAGCGGTTCGGACTTTCCCAGCTCCATCAGTTCCGCGGAAGAGTCGGGCGAGGAGAATATCAGTCATATTGTTTTGTTTTTACAAGCAATGATTCGGGAAAAAGTTCGGAACGCTTAAAGGCATTGCAGGAAGCAAAAACAGGATTTGAGCTTGCCGAATACGATTTACAGATTCGGGGGGCAGGGCAGCTTTCCGGAACAAGTCAGTGGGGGGTGAGCGACGTCGGGATGGATGCACTAAAAAATATTAAACTTGTTGAATTTGCGCGCGAAGAAGCCCGAAGCATCATAGAAAAAGACCCGAAACTTGAAAATCACCTGATGCTTTCTCAGCGCATCCGCGAGGTCGTTAAAAATATTCATTTTGAATAATTCAGCAAAAATTATATAGAAATTAAAAACTCACGGGCTATCCGTGAGAACTTTTACCACTGACTGGGCGGGGGAAACGGCAGGCGTCCATTGATTAGATATTGAGGATTTGCATCTTTACGAACGTAGCCGGTTCTACCCTCTTTTTTCTTGTGGCAGTCGCAGCCGCAGTCCGGATGATCGCTGGAAGCAATATGTCCTTGTTCAGACTTGCAGCGCATCTCATTTCCAACTCCCATGACAGGGCATGTGCACATTTCTGATTTTCTGACCTTTTTCTTTTTCTTGCCCACTCGCGGCCTCTCTTTTCAACCATGAACTGTGGCTATGGTAGCATGTTTTGAGTGATTGTCAATTGTTTTATTTAGAAACCGCGTTCTTGACTTATTACAAATACTGAATATACTTGAATCATTACCGCAGACAATAGGCATGTCATAAGTCCTATCGAGGTAATAAAACGCTTGTTTTTACGGGCATTTTTATTTAAAGCAGCGCATACGCGTGCTTTCTCTGTCTGCGTATAAAGGTCGCAGATTTTTTATTGTTTGCCTATGAGCGCGAGCTTCGGCGATGCGCGAATAGCTGCAAACAATAAACCCCATACTGATTTTGGGTCAAAAGTTTTTCTTTCTCTAAAAAAGCCGAGAATGCTTTTCAAGCATTCGAGGCGGATTCCGTGAGAAAAACTTCAGCACAAATAAAAACAAATTTCGAAATCAGTACTGGGGTATGAACTAATTGATAACGCATATGATAACACGGGAAAAAAAGAAAGAGGTTGTTAAGGGCCTCGAAGAAAAATTCAAGAAACAAAAGATTGCTATCATAGCAGATTTTCGCGGAGTGAATGTTGCTCGCCTTACGGGACTCCGGCGTGAAATGAAAAAAGTAGGCGCTGAATTCAAGGTCGCAAAGAAAACTTTTCTGCGCCTTGCGTTCAAGTCGGTTGGAATTGAATACGACCCGAAGGAACTTGACGGCGAGATAGGCGTTATCTTCGGATACGAAGACCAAATTGCGCCGGCAAAAGCTCTGACTAAATTCCTCAAGGAGAACAAAACATTCAAGGTTTTGAAAGGGCTACTTGACGGAAAGTTTCTCACTGCGCCAGAAGTCGAGACATTGGCAAAGATGCCTTCTCGCGAGCAATTGCTTGGGCAACTCGTCTGGACTCTTAACTCTCCTATTCGAGGATTCCATACGGTTCTTTCCGCAAATATGCGGAATTTAGCGGTTGTATTGAATAAAATAAAGGATAAAAAATAATTTCGCGAATTATCACAAATTTGAGCACGCATTTCACGAATATTTGTGACATCTGTGCCCGCATTCGTGAGTATTAGCGATACTGAACATGACAAAAGATGAAATGATAAAAGCGGTCGAGAAGATGACTGTTTTGGAACTTTCCGAACTTGTTAAAGCTCTCGAAGAAAAATTCGGAGTATCGGCAGCGCTTCCGATGGCGGTTGCCGCAGCTCCGGCCGCGGGAGGAGACGCGGGAGGTACTGAAGCAGAAGAGAAAACATCGTTCACCGTTGTTTTGAAGGAAGGCGGCGGCCAGAAGATTCAAGTCATTAAAGCTCTCCGCGAACTTACGAGCCTTGGCTTGAAAGAGGCAAAGGACCTTGTTGACGCAGCACCGAAGAACGTAAAGGAGGGTGTGACAAAAGAAGAGGCCGCGGAAATGAAGAAAAAGCTTGAAGAGGCAGGAGCGACAGTTGAGATAAAGTAACAACGTACAATACAAAAATAACCGCTTCAAAGCGGTTATTTTCTTTATTCATCTACTCTCCACGATATCGATCCCATACCATTTGATGTATGGCACGCACCGACTCTGCGACAAATATGTTATCGATCAAGAGTACAAATGGTTTTTCACGATACTCAAAAATCATTATGAGATTTTCACAGGCGGCAATATTAGCATGAAATGGATACTCTTTCTCAGACACAACAATTGTCTGCCGAAGCTGTTTGTAGTCTTTTTCAATCTGGGCCCTATACCAAGGGTCCATTTGTGGCCCGCTAATAACTACGACGCGGTTTTTACGGTTCTTTGAAACTCGTAAATCAATTAAAGATTCAGCAAAATCTTTTCCAACGTAACTATATGTCTCGGCATTTTCAAAATGAACAAAATCCCCTTTTCCCCTTGAAAAAAACTCTCGGAACGCAGTATGAATACCGGATATTCCGCTAAGCCACCGGATTTGCATGTCCTGCTCGCTTGCCGATATTTGTTGAACAAGAACCTTCGCGAGATCAACCAGGTTTTGCTTTTTCTTCTCTACAACCTCCGATAGGTCGGCGGGATTAAGTGGATAGTATTTAAGACGCTTACCAACAACTTGTTTGCGAAGAATCCCCAAAATGAGCAGTTCTTTGATTGGTTTAGGTGCGGTAATCCGAGAAATCTCTGCTTCACGAGCAAGCTCGGTCAGTGTTCCGGTCCCAAGAGTAAGGGTAGCAAAATAGAGCTTTGCCGCAGGCAGAGAGACGCCGAGATTTATATGGAGATTTTCGATTGTTTCTGCTTGAGTCATGAGCTCATTTTAATCTTTGCCTCAATCAGTGTCAAGTATGTGTATATAAAATATACATTTATTATATTGAATTTATGCATTAAAATATAGATGATAGTATAATTTCGCCACACACTATGTTGACATTTAATACATTTGTAGTATAATAAAGGTAGGACGTTAAAAACTACACACAGGAGGAAAACGATGGGCCTACTTGGCAATCTAGACAAGTTGGGTTTTATTCTTCAACGCCTTACAGTTGGTCTAAAATCGGGGCCTAGTACTCGACTCAGTAACACCCTCGCGAAGTGCTATCGGCTCAAGATAGTCGGTCAGTCGTCTGGGCTCATCACCCAAATACAGGACACCGAGCCATATCCTTGGGTTATTTTCGGAGAAGGAGAGGCCGGAAAAAAGGTTGGTGGTTTTTTGTTTCTCTGTAGCAGGATAGCGGATTGGAACAAATCGGAGACGTTAACTCCGTGGTCTTTGCGGCCTATCGAATCCGAAGATCCGGAGGTCAGGTGTTTTTTCTATTTGGAACCAACCAATAAAAATAGCGAGAGAAGCCCGGAGGTGCTCCAACAGCTAGAGAAGGAGATGCGACAACTGGCCGACTATCTTGCCGGATGGAACTTCGGTTCTCCTCAATAATAGCTACCAGCTCATCCTTTGGGTGTGGGTGGCGCAAATCCTAGTAAGCGGCCGAAAAGCATCTCGGCCGTTATTTTTATACCTGGTAGCATTGCTAAGCCGACGATTTTCTAGTAACTTTTAAAGTAGCGGATCAATAAACGAGCCAACCGAAGAACTAGCCAACTAACCCATGGACCAGACACTCGACAAATTATTCGAATCTACCTCAAAAACACGGCTTTTGAAGCTCTTTTTTATGAATCCAGAAGGGCAATTTACAATAGAAGACTTGGTAAAACAAACACAGCTGAAGCGGCCAGCCTTGAGGAAAGAACTTGCGAAGTTCATGCGCCTGAAGATCGTAAAGACGCGGGTTGTAAAAATACCGGAAGTGAAAATAAAAAGGCTGAAAAAAAAGAGGAAAAAGCCGGTTTCAAAGAAGAAGAGAATACGCCCGCGGAAAAAAGCGAGAACCGGCAAAAAAAGAAGGAGATAAAAAACCGTATCCGTAGGCAGAAAACAAATTATTGCAGATGAATATGAAAAAACAGGTTTACTATGTAAATAAAGATTTTCAGTTTTTCCAGGAGCTTCGCATGCTTATTTTAAAAGCTGCTCCTGCAAATCGTCCGGCTTTGCAAAAGCGCATCTCGCAGTTAGGCGGCGTCAAACTTGCCATTCTTGCAGGAATCTTTATTAATGCCGAAAACTCGCGGGTTGATCTTCTTCTTGTCGGCGATAGTATTAAAAAACCCCGCCTCAACAATTTCTTGTCGTGGCTTGAGTCGGAGGTTGGAAAAGAGCTTAATTATGTCGTAATGTCGACGGATGAGTTCAAGTACCGGCTCGATATGTACGACCGATTTATCCGGGACATTCTCGAATATCCGCATGAAAAGCTCATAAACAAACTTCACCTCTAAATGAAAAAACGCCCTAAACTGAGCGTTTTTTAATGTTTATGTGATGGTTTCGTTTCTTTCTGGTCCGATAGAAATAGTACGGACGCGCGTTGCTGTTGCCGCTTCAATTCGCTCGATATATTGGCGAGCCGTGTCGGGAAGTTTTGAGCGCTCACGGCATTCGCCAAGGGCGCCCCATCCATGAATTTCGCTTCCCAAGACGGGGGTCATATCCGAAAGAGAAAACATATCTACGGTTCCCTCTTTATAGTGCGTGCAGATTTTTACCGGATCAAGAAATCCGAGCACGTCCATTTTTGTAAGGGCAATCTCGGTTATGTGGTTGATATCGCATGCGTAGTGGAGAAGCGGCAGATCAAGCCAACCGCACAGGCGCGGGCGGCCGGTTGTTGCGCCATATTCCTTTCCAAATTCGCGGATTTGTTCTTCTGTTTCTCTGTCCATGCGCGTAGGGAATGGTCCTGCGCCGACCCGTGTAACATATGCCTTGGCAACCCCGATAATGCGTGAAACATCTGATGGGTTAATGCCGGTCAGCATGCACGCCGCAATACTTGTGGTGTTGGAAGACGTTACATAGGGATATGAGCCAAAATCAACGTCAAGGAGGGTCCCCTGTGCCCCTTCACAAAGCACGTTTTTGCCATAATAAAGAGCTTTTCTTATCAGGCTGCTCGTATCGGCGATGTGAGGAACAATTCTTTCCGATGCTTCAAGGTATTCGCGTTTCACATCTTCAAGAGACGGAAGGGCGACACCGTGAGCCGCCTGAAGTGCCAAGGCTTTTGAGATATAAACTTTTTCAAGTTTTTCAAGGAATGTTTGGCGGTTTATAAGGTCCCCCACACGGAATGCCTGCCAGCGGCCGGCCTTGTCTTGATAGCAGGGGCCTATGCCTCGAAGCGTTGTGCCGATGTGGGTAAGGCTTCCGGAAGAAGTAGTGCCGGCGATTTCTCTGCCTCTGTCTTCGGCAATGTGCCACGGCATAACCATATGAGCAAACGGACTTATCTTCAGTTTTGACAGGGAAACATTTTTTTCCAAAAGCTCATCCATCTCTTTTATAAGCGATGTCGGATGGACCACGACACCGCGCTCAATGATATTCAGAGTATCCGGATTAAATATTCCGGCAGGAACCAGATGGAGGGCAAATCTTCCGTGTTCATTATGAATAGTGTGTCCGGCATTGTTTCCTCCACCAAAACGCACAACAGCGTGAAACCCGCTATTTGCCAGCATATCGACGATTTTTCCCTTTCCTTCGTCTCCCCATTGAATACCAACAACTATTGTTGCGGGCATGGTTTCCTCGGTTTATTTTTAAAAGAGCAGATTGATTTTTACACACTTTTCAGTAAAATGAAATAGCAAATTTGGCGCATAGCAGAGCTCGTTAGAGCCTTGTCCCTATTTTGCTTCCGCTCGTAGCGGACTGCAAAATCGAGGATATTCGACGGCCAAAGCCGTCGGGACATTTTTCACCCCGTTACAAATTAAGCACCCTTAGCTCAGTGGTAGAGCGTTCCGTTCACATCGGAAAGGCCGTTGGTCCGATCCCAACAGGGTGCACAATAGTGGACTTTTGACGCCCTCGCGCGTCAGTCGCCGTTTCTATTTCAGAAATCTCTGAGGTTCTAACATTGTTGTTTTCCCTGTATAGGGAAATGGATGGTTTTTCGTATTGGAAAATAAATCTTCTGAAAAAGAAACAGTTTTTTGTTATTTTTGCGGAGGTTCTAACATTTTCTGGTTGCAAAAATAGTATGGAAGTGCTATCTTTAATTTAGTTCCATTTTTCGTTTCATAGGAGAAAGTCATGTCTAGAACTTTAAAATTTAGAGATCTGGGGGTTGGAAAAAAATTCGTCGGTACTCTCATTGGCCTCGGTGCGCCTAAAAAACCACAAAATTTTATAAAGATTTGTCTGGCATCAAGTGTTAGATTGACTGGTTCAAGGTGGAATGCTGTCAGATTATCAGATGGCGACCTTTGTGCTTTTGCGCCAACGGCTGAAGTAACACCTCTTGGGAGAAAAGAGTTGGGAAAAATTTTTGAAGAATGATTTAGCCGCTGGGTTTAACCAGCGGTATTTTTTAATCCAAAACTTGGGATAAATAAATCCTTTACTTCCGCCAGAGAGGTTCTAACGTCGTCTATAAAAGTGCACATGCCACACATACACAAACTCATAGATTTTACAGTAGGCGCCTTTATTGTGCACAAACATAAGGTGCTTTTAGTGAGCCACAGGAAACTAAAACAGTGGCTTCCTGTTGGGGGCCATATTGAGCTTGATGAAGATTTAGAAGAAGCTCTTTTTAGAGAAATTCGTGAGGAAAGCGGATTAAAAAGAAATGATATCACGATAGTTGGAAAAAAGAATGCAATATACGATTCAGAAGGAAGAAAGGCTCTTTTTAATCCCATATTCACCGATATTCACAGAATTTCAAGGAGGCATCGGCATATTGGTTTTGGCTATGTTATTAAGGCAAAAACAGACAAGGTAGCGCTTGCGGAAAGAGAGCACCATGCGATCAAATGGTTCACAAAAAGTGAGTTATCCAGTCAGAAATATAAAATTAATCCCGGTATCAGATACTATGCAAAAGAGGCATTACGACTTGCAAAATAAACACAATAGAACTATAAAAGACACAAGTTGTTATAAGGTTATCAACGACATATTAACGACATAAAAGACATGCTTTTAAGCTGTCTTTTATTAATTTTCTAGAGATATCAGAGTGGCATTTTAATTTAGCAGATGTTACACATGAAACATGGTCAAGACCAAAAAAAGAGAATTTGGTGATACTGGGGAGTTAGCCGCAGAGAAATATCTAATCAGCTCCGGCTATAAAATATTGGGGAGGAACTATAAGATAGCAAATATCGGAGAGATAGATATTATAGGACAAAAAAATGATATCTTGATCTTTTTTGAAGTAAAAACCCGCGATGTTACACATGAAACAAATTTTCCCATAGCTTTCAGCATAAGTTTTAAGAAAAGGAAAAGATTAAGAAGAATATGCGAAATTTATGTTCAAGAAAATGAGAAAGAATTAAGGATAAAAGAATGGAGAGTTGATGCGATTTTAATTTCAGTCAATAAGGAAAGCAACGAGAGTAAGTTAGAGCATATTGAGAACATTCTCTGGGAAAGGTATTATTAGTTAGATATATGTTTCATATGAAACAAGAAATATCAGTTTATTGCTGTTTTTACAACAAACCTATTTGTTTCATATGAAACACTTAAATATACGGGCTGTAGTATGCCGGTAGTACGTCTGCTTCTTGCCGCGTTAGAAATATTAATAATCGGAGCGTAGTATACCGGTAGTACGCCTGCTTTGGGAGCAGGTAGACCGGGTTCGATTCCCGGCGCTCCGACACGATTTCTAACGGAGTGAAGGATCAGGTAGACCGGGTTCGATTCCCAGCTCCCAGATTCAGTATTTAACGGGAACGCGGGAGCATTCTAGGGAACATTTGGCTAAAATTTTAGGTAGACTGGCTTCTCCGCTTGCTAGCTGGCATGGATTCCCAGCAACACGACCAATCAGAGCGAAGTAGATGATGCGCAAGCCAACTGCTTGACTTGTGTTTTGAATTTAAATTCTTCCATTTCTTGTCTTCTGATATAAATGTTTCATATGAAACATATAATTGAGCAATTATCAATAGTTGATTTTTTGGGAATTTAATTGTGTTTCACATGTTTTTTGCTGTGAAACTAATTGGACTTCAAAAATATGAGACTGTATAAAATCTCTCTTAATGAGATTTTTCTTTTTACCAGCCACTGGGTTATTGTCGTAAAACTTAAAAATCCAACTTGATTTTTCAAGTTTCACGTGTTACTAAGGATTTAGAGTGTATTAGCAGAAGTCTCCAAAAGAAGGGCTGTAATGCCACGGTGGCCGATCTACTGGATATCTCAGTTGATTGTCTGCAAGTTCTTTAAGTTTTTAAGTATGCTGTCTCGGCTAATGTATGGCCATATTTTCTTCCGTATAAGAGTTGATGGGAAAGAAAATATCATGGGAATTAAAGGTCCGATTATCATAACCCCCAATCATAAGACATATATTGACCATTTTTTCATTGGAGCGGCTATCCCCTTTTACTCAAACCTTCTGCCGATACGGTCAATGGCGGCAGATTGGCTTTTTGAAATAGATAGGTTGCCCGGGATCTGGTGGAAACGGTGGTTTTTACTTAAACCATTTGGTTTTATTGCGAGATGGTCGCTTATTGCTCTTGGAGCTTATCCTGTCCAAAAAGGCAAGGGGCTAGGCGTTTCACTGCGGAGTCCGCTCAAAATCTTGGAAAAAGGCCTTAGCATCCTGATTTATCCCGAAGGGGGAATAAATTTTAAGAAGGGTGTCCGCGAAGCCAGGGTGGGTGCCGCTTTTCTTGCGAGAGAATCAGGTGCCCAAGTTATTCCGGTTGCGATACGGGGAGCTGAATTTTTTACGCTTAAGTCGTTTCTTTTTGGTAAAAGGACTATTTTCCTTTCAATCGGAAAACCGTTTTTTGTAGATCCGAGCAAGGATTTGAAGATTATGGCAGAAGAGATACGGCTTGAAATAGAAAAGCTTTATAACAATATTAAAATGCCCAAATAGGGGCATTTTTTGTTGATAATGGTTTTCTTCTTTAATAATTACTTTGTAACTATATGGAATTTTTCTGATTAGTCATTTTCTCCGTCGAGGTGCGACCTGGGAAGTTCAATTCCTTTCTTTTTTGCAAGCTCTCTGAACCTTTTTCGAAAAACGGCGTATTGCGTGTACTGATTGCTTCTCATCTGGTTATACAGGTCTTTAATTTCTTCTGTGTTGAATCGTGCTAGTATATCTCGCTGAAATGAGGCTTCAGTTGAGTGGAAAAACCAAGACGAGTCGGCGTTTGAGGCAAGGGTTTCTAACAATTCTTTCGCGATGAGGTCATCGCTGACTTCTTTGTGGAATAAATGTCTGCGAGCGACTTCGTTTATGTACGAAAAACGATATGGGGTCCGGTGGAAAGTTCGTGCGGTTTCCTGCCGCTGTTCGCGGAGTTTTTGAAAAATTCCCGTATGCATGGCGCCTAAGGCAAGGAGTATTTTTATATCTTTTTTGTTCTTCAGCGCTGGATAAGGTCTTTTACTAATACTCTCACTAAGTTTGCCGAGTTCCTGCATCCAATATTCCTCGCGCTTTTTCTGAATAGTTGCATATTGCAAAAGCACTTTTTTCCTTTTTTCAAGCGCCTGATTGAAATCATCGCCGAAATTTATTGTGGCTACTGCATCAAGACTTTTTTCAAGTTCTTGAACCAAAGGGTTGCCGTCAGGCAGGTCAATCATTTCTATGGTTTTTCTCTTATTATAAAGGGCATTCAGCTGACCCAAGGAGAATTCTTTACGCGGTCCATATTTTGCAACAACCTCTGCGACGGTCATCGTACCTTGAGACACTGCTTCAAAATATTTTTTTTCTTTTTCTGTCCATCCATAATTTTCCGGAACAAAAATATCGGCTGTTTTTATGCTTTTTTCCAGCTCTTGAGCTTCTTGTTGTTTACCATGCTCAGAAAAAAAGATATCAAACGAAATACGGAGCCGTTTCCTCGTTTCTGCCTCGGCTGGTAAGGGAAACACCTTCCTGCCGGTGATGTTTCCTAAAAGAATTCCGCCCAAACCGACGCTTGCCCACTTGAGAAATGTGCGCCGGGCAATACTGGTTTCTATGGCAGTGTCAACGGCAGTATCAGCCTCTGATTTTTTGGATTCCATCTCTTCCATGCATTAAAGTTTAAAGGCTGTTTTGACTCCAGTCAATTGCCATTGGGATTGTTGCCGACTACAATCAGTGTATGGCAGATTCCACATTATTTCCTAAAAACATAGCACAAATGCCTCTTGCCGAGCGCATGCGCCCGCAAAACTTTGAAGAATTCTTCGGGCAGGATGATATCGCGGGAAAAGGAAAGCCTCTCCGGAATGCTATTGAAAAGGACGCTTTGCAATCAGTTATTTTATGGGGTCCGCCAGGCTCGGGGAAAACAACTCTTGCCCGCATGATTGCCAATAAAACCGGAGGTGTGTTCGTTCATTTTTCCGCGGCCTCAATGGGAGTCCCCGAGCTTAAGGTTCTTGTCAGAGAAGCGGAAGATCGGTCGCGCCTGCATAAAAAGCGGACCATTCTTTTTGTTGACGAGATACACCGATTTAATAAAACCCAACAATCGGCATTTTTGCCGTCAGTCGAAGACGGCACAATTATTTTAGTCGGAGCCACAACTGAAAACCCTTCGTTTGAAATAATTTCTCCGCTTCTTTCGCGTTCTCTCGTGCTTGTTTTAGAATCCTTAACCGATGAAGCGCTCGAGAAAATTTTGATTCGCGCGCTTAAAGATAAGACACAGGGGTTGGGAAAGGAAAAAGTTTCCATTGATAAAAAATCGGCTGAGCGCATGATCGGCTTTGCCGATGGGGATGCCCGCGTTCTTTTGAACACTCTTGAGTTTGCAGTCCAAAATACGCCAAAAAATAGGGAAGGGAAAATAATCATTGATGAAAAAAGACTGCAGGAAATACTTCAAAAAAAAGCCATTCGATACGACAAAAAAGGGGAAGATCACTACAATATTATATCGGCGTTCATAAAATCAATGCGCGACTCCGACCCGGACGGAGCTCTTTATTGGCTTGCCAGGATGATAGAGGCGGGGGAGGACGCCCGGTTTATCGCGCGGCGGATGATAATTTTTGCGTCTGAAGATATCGGGAATGCAGCGCCGACCGCTCTTGTTGTTGCAAACGCTGTAGCAAATGCGGTTGAATATGTGGGCTTGCCGGAAGCGGCCATTAATCTCGCGCACGGCGTTACCTATTTGGCGTCCGCAAAAAAATCAAATGCTTCGTATAAAGGGTTTCTTGAAGCAACAGCTGATGTTAAAGAGCATGGAGCGTTGCCGGTGCCGCTTCACCTGCGAAATGCTGTTACAAATCTAATGAAAGATCTCGGATACCACAAAGGATATAAATACGCGCATGATTACAAAAATTCAAAAGTTGAACAGGAACATTTACCGGAGAAGCTGAAGGGGAAGAAGTATTATCTGCCGCCGAAATAAAAAAATTTTTCTGAATATTAAATTCTCGAAAAGAAAATCTGGTTAAAGACAAAATTACGTATGAATGACACAAATGCAAATTTTTATCAGGTTTCGGTCAAGGGCCTCTTTTTTGACGAAGACGGCAAATTAATGATGATGCGCGAAGACGACGGCACATGGGAACTGCCTGGAGGGCGTATGCAGAAAGGTGAGGAATTTATCGAGTGCTTGAAAAGAGAATGCGTCGAGGAAACCGGCCTAAGGTGCGAAGTCCTTGAGGGTAAGCCGTTTTGCGCGTGGCCGGCCATTGACAACGACGGCCGTGGAAGAATAATGGTCTGTTTTAAAGTCCGGCTCGAAAGTCTGGACTTTAAGCCGTCGGATGAATGCCAGGAAATAAAATTTTTCAACAAGGAAGAAATTAAAAAGCTCAATTTAAATCCCCAAATGCGCGGGCTGTTTGATTTTATTTAGGATGCAGTTTTCCGAAGATGACGATTGACTTATAGTATAAAATATAGTATAATATAAGCATGTAGAAGTTGCTAAATTCAGAATATCCACGAGCGGACAGGAGGATTCGAACATGCTTGACCGCATTGCCAAAGTGCACTGGGGAAGGGTTTTGTTCACGGCGGGTCTTGGTTTCCTGCTCGTCATGACGGTTGCCATCGGCGCAATGGCCGCCGAGGCGCCTGGCGCGTCAGCAAAGAGCAGGGAGGAGAAGGTACCGAAGCCCGTCGTCGTTGCCCGTGAGCCCTCGTCGTCGGTGAATACACGGGACGAGAAGCTCATAGATGCGATGGAGATGCTTCTCGGGCTCGAGTGCGGCGACATCGGAGGCAACTACAACCCGGTCACGCGTGAGTGCGACACGACCAAGAGTGATGAAACCGGGCTCAATCGGTAATAGGTTTTTGAGCGGGGAACGCAAGTACGCGACCCGCTCGTTTTTTAAAAAACATTTTGCAGTTTCGTTAAGAACATTTACTTGCTCGGCGCAAGAATATATAGTTAATAGGAACGAGCAATAATTTTGGCTATGAAAGAGGGACAGAGATATAACTCACAGGAAATTGGGAAACTCGAAGCTTCGAGGACTATTTCTGATGGCGAAATGCTCAAAACAGGCGCGCACTATGTAATAGACGAAAAAACAGGAGAAAAAAGACTTATTTCGACGGATGAACAGATAAAATTCATCCGGACCTCGGTAGAAGAACTCCTTGGTAAAAATCTTTTAACGCCGGAAAACCTCAAAAGCGGGGAATTTGAAATTTCATTTGAAGAAGATGAGGGCATCGGATATGAGTTTGAGCTTGAAAAAGAACAGCGTATTATGGTTTCGCCTGAAGATTATGAAATAAAAAATTGGAAGAACCACGTCATTGATGTATACGACCAATCAGGCCGGTGCCGCATTCGCGAAAAGAACGGAGAGCCAAGACTTTCCATAAAAGTGCCGCTTCTTTCAAAAGACGGCGACCGCCATAAATTTTGCATCAGGCTTGAGTTCAAACCGAAAACAAAAAAACAAACCGAAGAACTTTTAAAGGCCAGGGAGCTTATTTTGCAGGAGGCAAAAACCGAAATTAGGGAAAAATGGGGAACACCCATTCCCTTGAGCGATGGCAAAAAGCACTGGATCAACAAAGACGACCGGGGGGACTACTGGATAGAAACGGACGAGGAAACGCACATAGAAGACTTGCTTCCCGAGGGAATCGTGTATCTTGGTCACTCAAAAAGCCAGATACCGATTGAAAAACACGCAACAGACAGAGATCGTGTTGAGGAACTTGTTGATATGGGCATTGTAAAACGGAACGCCGGGGATGCGGATATTTTCAAAAAAGTATTCAAAAAAAATATCGGGTCAACGAGCAGGACAACAAAAGGAATTGTCGATACTTCGGTAAGCGCTGAAAAAAAAGCAGCCGGAATAAGCAAAGAAAAAATCGCTTATCAGATGAAGCTGAATGAAGAAAAACTTATTGAACTGCTTTGGAACGAAAAGAGCCGCGAACTAAGAACCCCGGAAGATGTTGAAAGGCTTTTAAAGGAAATAACGGGCGCGTCCCAGGCAGGTATTTCCAAAGTCGATCCGTATGCCTTTCGTACATGGTCAGTAGATTATAACGAACTTTCTCCGGAGGCAGTACTCGAAGCCATGCGGAATTTTTACGTAAAATTTCTCGAAAATATTTCACGCGTCAAGTCAGGAACTCTTTCGCCGGCTGATTTCGCGCGCTGGGTGGAATACGAAATCGAACGAGCTATTCACCCCCTTGCTGACGGGTGTGGTAGGCTCGCAAAGTCTCTTTCGGCTTTTGTTCTGGCTCGTTTTTCATACCCGTTGCCTGAATATGGAATGCGAGAGGACTATTACAAAACTCTTAACGAAACGGGAGAAGAAGGTTTTAAGGAATACTACAAAAAAGCAATTCTCCGCTCTATAAACGAAAACTACATCCGATGAAAAAAAATCTTCTCCGAAAAGAAGATGTTGAATTTATCCGGACACATTTTATAAAATCCCTAGGGCGTAGGGGAGAATACTCATGGAAGCACGCGCGAGCTACAGCACTTTATCTTCAAAAAAAAGCTCGCGCCTGCGGCGAAGTTAAAGAAAAAGAATTATCAACAATGTTTCTCGGCGCTTTAGGGCATGACCTTCTTGAAGATACTCACGCATCAAAGCAAGAATTGGAAAAACGCTGGGGCAAGAAAACACTTCGGTATATTAAGGAAATGACAAATAAAAATGGGGATTCAAACACACAAGGATATATCCGCCATCTCAAAAGAGCCGATGAGGAAGGTTTGCTTATAAAATTCGCCGATATATACAGCAATTCCGAGAACTCTTTAAAACATTTTAAGACATTTAAAACCTCATGGATAAAAGGTTTTTGGGTGCCCCTTTTGCTTCGATATAAAAAAGAACTTTTTTGCCGGAAGTTCAAAAAATATCCGACAACGGCGAAAAGCATGATAAGGAATATTGATAAAAATATAAAACGACTTGTCGTCAGAGCAAGTGCTTTGTAAAAATTTTAACCACGACTTGTAGTAAAAAATAATTTTATTATCAATTGCCAAAATAGACATTCTCACATTCTTGAGAATGTGAGAATGTTTGTGAAATAATAAAAGACCGCCCCGATGTCCGTCGGGGCGGTTTGCCTGTCCGCCATATGGCGGACAGGGCGGGCGATTTTCTGTTGACGGGCTGAATCGCATGCCCCGCGTCTGTCGTTGGAATTGACAGGCCGCAAAGGATGGCGCGCGAGGTGGAGGGACTCGCATGCCTTCTGTTGCCACGCCGTCCTCACGGCGCCGCCGGTAAGCTGCCATTCTATCCGGTCACCCGGATAGAGACACCGAGAAGCCGGGTCAGGTAGTCGCCTACCTGCATCGTCTCCGCGGGGAGCTCGACTGCGAGATAGAGGCCGTTTCCGGCACTCTCCCAACGCCATGTGGCGTTGGTTTCCCGCAGACGAGTCTCCACCGTCCGTATCCGCTGTGAGCAGATAGGACAGTGTTGGCAAGCCGCCAACGTCACTTCCATCATCAAGGTGTTACCCTCGATGACGGTGTGACGCTGATTGCGCCATCCTGCTACTGAAAGGTAGTAGTCCCGTCGAGCCATACTATCACCTCCTTTAAAGGCGATATTCCTCCAAGACTTATCTACTCACCAATTTCACCGCGCCCTCACGCATGCTGAAATCAGTTTTCGAGCTCGGAGTACGTTTATTGCAATTCAGCAGTTACAGGCGGCTCATCCAGAGAACCACTTTTTCTTTACTTTTTTACGTTTACGATGCAGAGATATGTGATTCCAGCCAGCCCAGGCATGAGGAAAATTGCGTCGTTTTTCTGCGTGTTTTGTGCAAAAGAGAAACGATTCTTTGAAAGACTCAAGCTTGAGATACCACTCGGCCATTTCGTAGCAGTCGTCTTCGCAGCATCGATCTCTTTTATCAATCACGGCGACCCTCCTTTTTGTTTTGTTTGTCAATGTTCGCTCCATGCGCTTCCCGCCAAAACGTTCAGTATCCTGAAAACTTTGGTAGGGGCCGAATGTTTTTCATTCGGCCGGTGGATACTATTATCGGTACCAGGACATCACCTCATCATCGGAATGTTCGTCGGGGAGTTCGAAATCATCCCCAACTTCATCCTCGACGACGAAAAAATAGTGATGTGGCCCGTACTTCTGGTCCAGCCTCAGAGCCCTTTCTTCCGCTTTTTGCTTACTGGCGGTAAAGGACCTGAAGAGCATGGTGCGCTCGCCGGACTCGTCGTATGCGCGGATGACGGCGTAGACCATCATGGTTGGCTCCTTTCGCAGTTAATACCGCGTATGAATGAAAGAACTTTTGAGCGAATTATTTCGCCCGCCAAAACGTTCAGTATCCTGAAAACTTTGGTAGGGGCCGAATGTTTTTCATTCGGCCGGTTAAAATAGGGCAACGTACTTCTGGTCCCTTATCGGTTTCATGGCGAGGCGCCCCCGTAACGCCCCACTCCACTATCCGCTTGCCGCGGATCCGATTCCGCCCCCGCCCCGGGGTCACGGTTTCTCGAGTAGGTATCCGGCAGGACACCAGAGCGGGGAAGCAAACCCCGCCTCTCGAGATCCTCGCCCACGGTCGGGGCTTGGAGGACAAAGCGTGAAATTGTTCGGTCAGATATTCTGCACAACCTTAGATTTCTATCCTTTGTCCTCTTTCATTGCGAGAACCCCCGCTACTATATGCCCTGTGTGAGACCTCTATGAGCACAGCTTTCCCGATTAATGCTCTTTGTGATATTGGGAGAACGAACTTCTTGGCCTCTGTAAGGGTGCCGCCAATATCTGTTTCTAATTCGAATGCGAGCCCATCAGCACTCTTTCCGCAATATCTCAGCTTATATTCTCGGCGACCAAGTTTTTTGAAAACTTCCATCAAATACATCTCTTTCACAGAACACTCAAGGGTGTAAAAAACATAGTCACTGTCGCTTCGAAACGGCCAGGGCATGTTCTTTCCTCACTTGTTGCAATATTCTAGACTTATCATACCACCAGATGCCATATCTGTCAATAATTATACTTATGATAATATAGTGAAAAGTGCATTTTTATATAGATTTTACTAACTATTTTTAATATTTTACTTTTATTTGTCAAAATTATTGACAAATTATTTAAGTGAGAATATACTAAAAGTATGGGTATGACCCCAGCACCAAATTCCGAAAATGCGTTAGTGGTTTGCATGAGTAGTTCTCGCGGTACCACCTCCGCCGAGCAGAGTTCGGCTGCGGCTTACAAAAAGCTAAGAGTGGCTTGTATTAAAAATTGATGCGGGGTTCATAATTTATACCTAAATTTTTAAAAAAATTTAGACAAATTATGAAAATTGAAGAAGGACTTAAAAATTTAGGGTTAGCGGAAAAAGAGGCTAAGGTTTACATAGCCCTTGTTCAGCTGGGACGCGGTTCCGCACAGTCAGTTGCCGATGAAAGCGGCATTAAACGGCCGACGGCATATGTAATTCTTGAAAATCTTATTGACAAGGGAATGGCAGTAAAAATACCACGGGCACGAAAGAAGTTATATGAAGCAAAGCCACCCGATGAGTTTTTTGCCGAAGCAGAAGAGCGGTTCGCTCTCTCAAAAACCATATTGCCGGAACTTATGGCAATGGCCGATAAAACCGGCCCGAAGTTTAAGACGCTGTATTATGAAGGCGAGCAGAACGTGAAACGCATGCTTAGCGGAATAAATAAAAAAATGGCAGGAAAAGAAATATTGGGATTTTATGCGCGCGAGACCGAAAATATTTCGTCCGAGATGAATGAATTTTTCCATCAGTGGAATGAGGATTGCAAGAAAAACGGTATTACCGTGCGCGGGCTTACTCCGGACGACCCGTCTCTTGAGTGGTATAGAAAACGCACTGAATACTTCGGTCATGTATTTAAATACTTGAATATGAAAGACTACTCGAGCGAATGCTCAATCGAGATCGGCGACGATTTTATTCAGATTTTTTCTCTCCGGTATATGCAAGGCGTTTATATGGAAAATCCCGATGTTGCGCGTACCCTCCGCCAAATTTTTGAGATGGTTTGGGCCGCGCGTCCCGAAAAAATTGAAGGAGCTTTGTCAGAGGATAAATAAAGGTAAAAAATACTATCATCCGCCCAAATAAAAAATAACCGCCGAGATAATTCTCGGCGGCCTCTTTTTACACCTTCCATTTCGCGCAAATGCGAGCAGGTGAGTAGGGATCAAAAGACTCAAGAAACAAAGTGACTGGAGTTCCGAGTGTCTTACTAAACATCTCCTGCCGATTGGCTAGTTCTCTGTTAAGCGCCTCAAGACAATGAGGCAAGAATACCCAGCTGTTTTCTTCAAATGTTGTGAAAAAAGCTTCTTTTTTGCCTCGAGAGGCCGCTTTGAGCATTTTTTCCTTCAACCTTTTTTCTGTGAGACACAGCTCTGACAAATAACCATTTATGGTGCTGTCTATTCTTTGTAAACGCTCCTTCTCTTCAGCAGCCGCTTTGCACGCCATCATCTTTTTTGCAATTTTCTCTAGATGTCGGAGTTCTTCAGAAAAACTTTTTGCCGAATTCTTTTTGTTCATTTTTGCCGTCTCCTTTTCGGTGTCTGTTAGTTCACAAGCCTGTCGGATGCTCTTTCCTGCTCCCAGCGTATGCGGTTTTTCTCCTCTTGAGGGAGTCTCTCATATGCTTCCGATCTTGCCCTTGAATATTCAGCTTCAGCCCTACTTTCGCCTTCGCTGTAGCTCTCCGAGCGGGCCTGGGAAAGCATGCTCGAGAGTGTATTGGTAGAAACACGGTCATTCAATGTCTTTACGGCATTGTTCGGAGTGAGCGAACGAACCTTTTGTGTTTTTAGTTCTTGCTTTGAAAAAGAAATCAACTTTCCTCCGTCAAAAATCTGAATCACATTTTCTTCTACCAACCGCACGACGCCATACCGTCGGTCGGGGAAACCATACTCGTCTGTGCCACGCCACGAAATGAGCTGGCCGCTTCGGAGTTTTACGAGAAGATCTTCATTGGGCTTTTCGTGCTTCTCTCTCTTACTCATCTGTGTCCTCCTCTTCGTCGTTGTCATCTTCGGTGGTTATAAAATCAAAGTCGTCATAGTCATCATATCCTATGCTACTTCTTTCGGCTGAATCAGCTTCGACCTTAAGTGCAACCCTTACTTTTTCTCTTATCGTGTCTAGTTCCATTTCGTGTTTTTCTTTTGTGCATTTTCCAAGATCGCTTTTTCGCTGTTTTCGTATTCGTAAGACTTTTCCCTCTTTTTCTGCCAGAAGTTTCCAATAGAGCTTTTCTAATTTCTTTAACACGCTTCCGCTCTGGCAATAGCGGGAACATTCAAAGTCCGATGCATAGAGGCTTTTGTTAAAAATTTTACCTCCGATAACAATTGAAACTATAGGATCTTTATCGGAGAAAAGTTCCGCGCGAAGTAAAAAAGATTTATCATATTTCAACTCAATTGAAAGGTTGCAGACGTTGAGTCCCCTCTCTTTTTCGCCGGTGCGGAGAAATTTCCAATTGGCATGCGTAGTTTTACAAAGGTAATCGACGAAGGCAAGAATGTGATTGTCGAGAATCAGCGTAACGCCATCACTAATTTTTTCTTCGTATGTGCGCTCTCTCGCCGGACCGCAGAAAATCAAGGAGTTCCCCTGCACTAGTTTTTAATGTTCTATGCTATCATTATAAAGGAAAAATAATATATTGACACAGTTTTATATATTATTTATACATAATATCATAATGTATAGTAAAATCAGTATTATATAATGAATTAAGTTGACTAAAATATCGTCATATTATAATATTAAAGCATATGGATGCATCTCCAAAACTATTTGAAGAATTTGGATTGACCGAAAAAGAAGGGGGAGTTTATCTCACACTATTGAAGCTTGAGAGGGCAAAGGTAAGCACTCTTGGCAAAAAATCCGGGTTTCCAAGAACTTCACTTTATCCTATTCTCGAAAAACTCCTTAAGCGCGGGTTCGTTCGAATTCTCCGTATTGGGAATCACCAAGAGTGGGAAGCAAGCGAACCGAAAGAAATATATAAGCAGGCAAAAGAAACCATAAAAGGATTGGAAGAGGCGGTTCCTCTTCTTGAGGCGCTCAAAGGAAGTCTTGCTGGACATATTCGAACGGCTGATATCCTCTTTTACAAAAGTATTGATGGGATAAAAAAAGCATACGACGATATTTTAAAACTTAGAAGAGGAGAACGCGTCTATTCGATAGAGGGAAACTTTTCTCAACCGTCAAAACTAAGGCGATTTCGAAAGAGCTATATGCTTGAATGGCTCGCAAAGCATAAAAAAACAGAGGTTATTTACGAAGCGGTAGAAAGCGAGAAACTCTTTCAGCTTATTGAAACAATTGACCTCGAACTTTTAAAAGGACAGGCCGGGCGTCTTGTTGTTCTTACCATCCTTCCGGATCATTTGATGAACTTTGATGCTGAAATATTTTGTTTTCGAAATACGCTTGTTATTGTTATCGTAAGCCAGGATACGGCAATCTTTATCCATAACCCAGAAGTTGTCGAGGCATTCCGAAGCCTGTTTGTTATCGCGCAGACACTCGGAAAGAAAGTTGACTTTAACAGGGCTGTTTTCGAAGAACTGGCACGGAGGGGGTTGAAAAAAGAATAAAAGTATGCAACAAATCTTAGTATCCTACTTATCTTCATATACATCGAGGGAACAATGGTTGCTGGAAGCCAGACAGTCGCACTGATACTCGGCGGAACATCGGGACTTGGGCTTGAGCTTGCGCGGGAGTCCGAGCGAAATGACGTGAAGCCGATGCTGTTGGGAAGGTCAAAATCGCTTGAATTTACGGGCGACTCCCATGTGTATGTGGACCTTGCTGATAAGCACCGGGTGTATGCTCTTTGCCAATATATCGAAGAATCTTATATCATTCCGTATGCGAAATATTTCTTCTGGAATGCGGCGATGTTCGAGCGCGCTTCCATTACGGACATGTGCGACCCCAAAAAGGTTATCGAAGTGAATATTGTGTCTCCGACGAAGATAATCGAGTCTCTCATCCGC
>Ga0075975_111_pt1 | contig 43685 bp, 46 predicted proteins | sample RifGroA2_FD_68001 | JGI IMG/M metagenome (GOLD analysis project Ga0075975, IMG submission 68001) | Parcubacteria bacterium GW2011_GWA2_47_10
ACACCGAAACGCGTAACCCCTTGTTCCCACGCGTAGTCTCCCGTTACTTTGACGATATATTTTTTCCTCAGGATGCGCGCGGCACAGAGCGCGGGAAATCCCGCCGAAACAGGGTCTTGGGCAAAAAAGATATCGCAGTGCAGTCCCGCCGTGACACACTTCAGAAAATAAAGAAAATGACGGATGCCTTTCGGAATTTTCCGTGAAATGAAATATGTCCGGTATCGGATTTTGCGGATACCGCCGTCTTTTGCGTCGCCCCAAAGTACCTCCGCATCGCGATAGGAAATAAGGCGCACAAAGAAACGCCGCCGCTCAAGTTCTCCTGCCACAAGCCGTGAGTACGTCGCGGGGCCTCCGATATCAGGCGGAAATATGCCGGTTACGACAAGGACGCGCGGCTTTGCGCTTTTCTCAAGTTCCGCTGAAAATATTTTCAAAAGACTCTTTGAAATGGCTTCCCAGTCATAGCGCGCCGTTGCCAGTTTCTTTGCTTCGTTCACGAGGAGAGTTTTCAGAGATTCATCCGTAAAGACTTTCAGTATCTTTTGAGCGAGGTCTTCGGGATCGTCAACGCTCGTAAAAAGACCTGTTACTCCGTCCTTTAGAAAATCGGGAATGCCGCCGACAGGAGTCCCGATAATGGGAACACCAGCCGCCATTGCCTCAATAAAAGAATTTCCGAGGCCCTCCGAGCGCGAAGGCCGCACAAAGACATTCGCTATTTTAAGATAGTCCGGCAAATGTTCGTGCGAAACGGAGCCGGCAAATATGACATCATCAAGCACTCCGAGAGCCTTGGCAAGGCTTTTTATTGCCTGTGCTTCCTGGCCGGAACCAAGCACCAAAAATTTCAGGTTAAGCTCCGGGTTTGCTTTTTTTATCAGAGCAAGAGCCGCAACGATGGTGTCAATTCCGTTCTTTAACACAAGGCGCGAAGCGGTAATAATAATCTTCTCAAAACCCCTAAGTCCGAGCCTCCGCAAAATCTCTTCGGAGCGTTCTGCCGACGTCGAACGCGCAAAGTTTTTAAGGTCTACTCCGTTCGGAACAACCTCCCCCGGCCCTTTATAGTTTAAACGATACGCAAGGTCCAAAAGATACGCCGAAATGGCAGTCACATAGTCGCATTGTTTTAAGGCATATCTGAAACCGAGGATATGAACAAGTCCGAGACGAGATTTTCGAAGATGCTCTTCGGTATCCCCCTCCTGAAGGGTCAGAATGTATGGGACGCGCGGAAAGAAAAACTTCAACGTGCTTGCCGCGATGGAACCGTAGGACGCCATGACCACCCAGAATATCTTCTTTCGGCCTTTGAAGCGGCGCCATAAAAAAAGAACGGCAAAAAAAGCCGTGAACGGAAGGAGGAACTTATCCCATGCTTTCCCGAGCCCGAGGCGCATGATGGTAATATTTTCCTTCGTTTCTTTTTTTGGAAGTTCGGGCGCGAAACGGCTTGTCAGGACCACAAAATCAAACTCTCCGCCAAGGCGTTTTGCGTTTTCGTGAATTGCAATTTCGGCTCCCCCAATGAACGGATCGTAAGCCGTTGTGAACACGAAAATAACCGATTTTCCTGTAGTATTTTCCAAAGCCAACAGGTGAATAGTATCACAAACATAGCGCTTTTTAAAGAAGACGGAAAATATTTTGCCAGATACATATTAAAAAACGCCGCAGTATGCGCGGCGTCAAATCAGCTATCCTATAGCATAAAAAAAAACCGCAAGGAAAGATTTGGTTTCCTGCGGCGCTAGTTTCTTTTCTTCGCAAGACTTTTCATCGAATATCGCGAATCTCCGGTAACTTCCTTTATCACTTCAATAAAGGGCGGAATGAAAACACGGTCGTTTTCCTCCGTAAGCTCTATTTCGAGAACGGCAACCGGACCTCGCGACTCTGCGTACTCTCCATCCTCCTCAAGCAATCGGATAAGACGGGAATATGTCGGCTCCTCGAGCACATCGAGCTCGAAGTATTGGCCTTTCCACAAAAAACAGCTGCGGATTTTTTTTCACGACGTCCGAATCGGGATCTTTTTCGCTCTTAAGCAATTGTGCGTAGTCCTGAGGCCGAATCATGTGTTCATCCTCATGCTTGACACCTTTTCGAATATTCTTTTTTCGAGTTTCATAGTACGCGTAGTATCCGTCGCTTCCCCTCTTTCTGATACGATGCGAGCCTTCTTTGTCCGAACGAAGCTCTACCTGCTCAATATCAGCAGGTACAACAACAAACCCGTGAGCAAACAGAGGCATCTTCACGATGAACTTGCGTTCTATCTCAAGAGGAATGGGGGTTCCGAGCACACTGCAAATGCCCTTAAGGAGGCGGGAAATTTTCTCGTCAAATCCGGTGCTGTTATCGACAACCTGAACATGGTTTGCGCCAACCCAGGAATCCAGCGTCCGCCGGTCAAGGACAATTGCCTCCTCAACAGTTTCTTTCCGTGCGGAATTATTTTTTTTCGTATAGAACTCCGGAGCGCCAAGGGCCGCCGTCACAAGATGATGCACGCTTTTATACCGCAAGAGCAGTTCCATCTTTTTAAGCCCCATCTCCCTAATAAGCTTTTCAAATTTCCCCGGAGGCAGATACGCGGCATTGTCACAACATTCGCGGTCAGTAAGAACAATGCACTTCGGGTTTTTAAAGCGCCTTGCCATTTCAAGATAGCGATTTTCACGCTCAAGCTGCATTAAGAGCGCCTGCCTTTGAAAATCCTTGAGTGAGAGACCTGTCCCGCCGATGGAAACTCCATTCGTGAAAAGTTCCGTTGCAACTTCTGGAGGTGTCAGAACCGAGTATCCGAAGTCGCTCAAACGCTCAACAATTTTTGCCCTGCCGGTTGATTTGCCCCCGCACGGGCCGCCAGTCAATGCATGGAGCGTAACTTCTTTCGCGTCCGCCATTGCTTACCGTAGTATTTATAATTCAAGTTGCTGGGAAAATAGTACCATACTTACACGTGCTTTTGTCAATTGTTTGCTCCTATATTCGCCCCTGCCACCGCGTCAGCTACTGCGGAGTATTCCAGACAAACAGTGAAAAAACCGTCCAGCTTTTAGCGGGACGGCTATATTTTGCGCGAGCCCCGAACATGGCCCATTCGGCTGTTTTTTGCGTGTTTTCTGAATGTTATTTTTATGCCTGTTTTTTTGTGCACCCACCTCCGGAATCGGGAAACAACTCTTCGGGAATACGGGAATTTTCTGAAAAGTTTGACGAGAAGGAATCGGAGAAAGTTAAACTCGCGGAGAAGTATGATGAACCCGGGAATACATGCCATCCACGCGCCAAAAACCGGAATGAAAATAGCTGTCGGCGAAAGAACGATGAGAAGAACAGCCGAACAAATGCGCACGGCGCGAAAACCCCAAAGCCACTTCATAAATGCCCTGAAAGCCAGAGCCGCGCGCGAGTTCCAAAGCCACTTCACGAACGCCGCGAAAGCCTGGGCCGCTCGGGAGTTCTGAAGCTCTTTAAAGAATACTGCGAAAATAAGAACCGTTCGAGAATTCAAAAGCCGTTTTAGCACGACATATCCCGGTCCGAATGTTGTCGCGTCCGCATATCCGCAAAACCCTCTGCACGAAGAACTAGAGAAGTCTATAGCATTAGACAGCACTAAAATCAAACAAAAAACGGAGCATGATTGCTCCGCAGGAAAATTATGGGTTCGCATCCGCTTCTTGAAGAAGCTCGAGCACTACAAGACGCACGAGGGCCCCGGCAATGCCACCCAAAACCGCAAAGAATAGAATGAAGGCAAGGCTGTTCGGAACCGCCAAGAACGTGAGCGTTCCGAAAACCATTGAATACGCACTGCATGCCGTGAACATTTCGGAGTGAACAAACTTAAGAAAAAGCCGTGTGAACTTCAAGGTAGTGCGGGCAAAAAATGAGAAATTTTTCACAAACAGCACAATCCCCTTAAGCGGATAGTAACCTGCAAGAATGTGAATTGAAATAAAATTGAAATAAGTGAATCCCTTTTTTGCCAATTGCACATCTTCTTTCGACGGAGGAGGAGACAAACATGTAGCAACCAAAAAACCCACGGTAGTAGCCACGGCATGAACAAGAAATACGGTAACAGCCACCCTATAAAGAAGGTCGGATGGCATTTTATATCCCAGCAATACTTGAATAAGAAGTATAACAGTAAGGACGAGTCCAAACATTCCTGCTAGGGATACTGCGACACAAAAACCGTACATCACCCTCTGCTTGAATTGGTATTTCGGAAGACCTTCAGCAACCGCTCTCCACGCCATTTCCGCGGCAGACGCAACGCGCTTCGGTTCGGTCAAAAGACGAGCCAAATACCCAACGGCCCCGCCAACAACGATGCCAAGCGGCCAATAAATACCCAGTGCATGCGCAAACATAACACCCAAAAAAATACCTGTCGCAATAGCGAATGCATCTTTTTTAAGGTCGTTCATGGTCTTCCCGGTATTCAACTGTCAATGGACAACATTGTTATCGTAGTATATTGTATAAGTATTATCAAGGGCCTTAACATAAAAGCGCTCCTTATGAGCGCTTCATTTTTTCTAAAAATTCTTCTCCGTGTCCATAGTCGGTGTTGATAGGGCGAAGACTTTTGCACAACGGGCAATCTTCCTTTTTCCAGCTTTCGAATTGTTTTTCGATAAGCGAAAAGAGGGGTACCGCCCCAATGTCATATGACTGAATACTGCTTCTGGTCCAAAGACACGCCGCCCCTAAAACATTCCCGCCGAGATTTCGCACCAGGCCCGAAAGATTCCTGAAGGCAATGCCAGTCGTTACAACATCATCAACCAAAAAAACATTTTTTTGCGCGATGTATTTTTTGAACGCCTCGGGAATAGTAAAAGGATTCTTTTGACTCGCCGAACTTTTTTCTGCCCAGGTGAAATAGATCTTCCGCGAAACGGCTTTTGACATATGTTCGGCAAACCTCATGGCAGGAGGAATTCCGCCGACTGCCGGAGCGAGAATGACTTCCGCCTGTTTCCTGAAGCCTGAATCAAGCACCATTTCGGAGAGATAAAACATGAGCGTTGAAAGCTCTTCTCCGTCAGCACAGAGCGCATCCCCCAGCACATATTCACTGCCATGCCGACCCGAATTATAGACGTAGTGCCCGTTTTCGAGAATCGCCCCGCTCTTTCTGAACACAGAGAGCGCAAACTCTTCAACATTCTTCCGGCGGACGTCAGTTACCATATCCCCTCCGCGTATCGAATAGGTGTTGGAAAAGACCGAACGGCTCCAGTATAACCGTTTTGCGGAAAAAATCCAGTGAAACCAAAACTAAGCTATACTACTCAAGGGCATTTTGAAGCGTATCGCCCGAAGAGAGTTCCTAATAAGCGTCCAGCTGGACCCGCCGTCCCCGGGCATGTTCCCGAAATTTAATGATTCGCTGAAAAAACTCCGGAGGGCAGGCGTGAAAGTATTCGACGTAAACTCATCGCGAAGAATATGCCATGACTCCATACAGCTTGCTTCGGAACTTTGCGGAACCTCCGCCGACGTTATCGCGCACATTACGACGCGCGACAGCTCCGTAAACGGCCTTTTAAACCAGATACTTGCCGCGTACGAATGGAGCGACCTTAAGAATTTTCTTGTTATCACGGGAGACCCGTACGAATCCAAACAGGCGGTATTCCCGTCGCGCGGCGTTTTCCAAACAGATTCCATCGGAGCGCTAAAAGCTATCGACTGGCAATTCCGAAAGAACCTTGCCCGCCCCTTAAACATTGTCCTTGCGGCAGCCGTCAACCAGAACGAACATGACAGGGCAAAAGAAGGAAAGCGCATTGAAGAAAAGATCGCGGCAGGAACGGATATTTTCATGAGCCAGCCTGTGTTTGATAGCGTCCAGGCCGATGAACTTTTTAAATTTTATGGAGAGCATTCGGCGCGCCCTCTTTTCGTCGGAGTATGGCCAACGCTGAATCTCAAAACCATTGAGAACATCAGAGCCGGCTCCGTTGAAGGAGTCCGGCTTCCGAGAAAAGAGTATTCGGAACTTATTTCAAGTTTTACCGACGAAAACGAGTTGCGTCGCAAGAGCGCTGAACGAACGATCGGACTTGTCAGGCACATCCGAAGTTCAGGAAAAGCAACCGGCATCTATATTGTGGCACCCTCGCGAAATCCCCTCTTGCTCCTTCCGATCCTAAAAGAACTTCTCTAGTTCGTAATCACGAACCGCCCGGTCTCAACCAGGCGGTTTTTATGTGCAGAAAAATCTTCTTGGTTTGCAACCGCACCCAAAAACAGCTATAGTAGGATATGTAATAACTACTTAATATTGCTTGGAAATTAGCCGAAAATGTAACCCCATTTAGGCAAATTCCACATCACCTTTAGCATGAAAAAAATCATTATCATATCCGCAGTCGTCGTCCTTGTAGTTCTTGTGGGCTTTTTCTTCTATTCGAAGCCGGCCATGAGCCCGACAACGACAGAAAACACGGGACAACCGGGGATAACGCCGGCAATTCCCGGGGCAACGCCTCCTCCCGCCTCGGCCCCTGTTATGGGCAAAGGAAGGGTGGTATTTGCGGTGACTGATGCCGCCATCGGACTTGAGAACTATGACTCAATAATTTTGAGCATTTCGGAAGTCCGTGTAAGCAGTCAATCGAAAGGATGGGTGACGCTTTCCGAAGAGAAAAAGCAGTTCGACCTTTTAGCTCTTAAGCGTTCCGGCTCTATCGCCCTTCTTGCCGACGTAACGGTAGCGGCAGGAAATTATAATCAACTGCGGCTTGCCATCGATAAAGTTACTGTTGTCGCAAAAGACGGAACGACCGCCGAAGCAAAACTTCCTTCCAAAGACTTAAAAATGGTGGGAACGCTTGTTGTGAACGACGGACAAACGTCAAGCGCTTCGTTCGACTTCCTTGCGGATAAATCTCTCCACCAAACGGGTTCCGGCCAGCTTATTTTCGCCCCCGTTATAAAAGTTGAGACTCGAAACAACGTCGGAGTAACCCTTACTTCAAACCTTGTTACATTCACCGAAGGAGCCGTCAACACGAACCTGACATTTGGAATGGACGAATCGGGGCAAACAACAGTCGGCGGAGGTGTTGACGCAAAAGCATCACTTGATGTCGTTGGAGACACCATCCATATCGTCTCGAAAGGAGAGGCGGATGCGGGCGTCAAAATTACCGCAAAGGGCGCGGTGGACAAAGCGGTCGGCGAAGGATACCTGACGAACGCTCTCTCCGTAAAAACCGTAACGCGTGAAGGGAAAAAAGTATGGCTTGTGATAGGACTGAAAGGACTTGATATAAAAAATATCTACATCGACGTAACGACGGGAAATGTAGTCGCTGTTGAATAATCGGAACAGAATATAAAAACAGCCCCGCTTTTAGCGGGGCTGTTTTTTCTTGCTTTTCACAGAAACAAATGGTATATTCATAAAAAGTTTTTTAAAAACAGAAAGAAGCCATGCCGCAGAAAGTCCGGTCTTTTCTTTTTCTTGACATTGAAACAACGGGAAACGAACCGCTCCGGCTTGTCAACGGCAGTCTTTCGGCGTGGCACGAGATAATCGAGATCGGCGGAGTTGTTGCGAGACAAGGTGATCTTTCACCACTGCAGATGTTTAATATCAAAGTTCACCCGGAACATCTGGAGCACGGAGACGAAGACGCCTGGAAAATAAATGGCTACCCGAGGCGTGCTGCCGCCGGAGAATGGGATAGAGCTCTTTCGCTCAAAGAAGCTATCGGAACGCTTCTTCGCTTTATACAGGAAGATGGCGGACCGGTATTGCTTGTCGGGCATAACTTCTTTTTTGACTGGACGTTCATCGTCATTGCTTTGGCGCTTGCCGGCATACAGGAAGCGGAGTTGGCTAGCTACGTTCACTATACAAAACTCGATACCCGCTCAATGGCGGTCGGCACACTTTTAAAGCCGGGTGAGTTGTATGATCCCGGAGACTACAGCATCAGAAATAACAAAATAGCCAAACTTCTCGGCATCCCTCCGGAACCATATCCTCACCAAGCGCTCGGAGGAGCAAAACAGTCATATTTCATCTTCAAAAAACTGCTTGAACTGAAAGGCGGACAGTAAATCCGCAAATAAGAAAAGCCCCATTGGGGCTTTTTTAATTTACTAGCGGCCGTATTTTAGCGTATACCATATCTTTATCGTAATCGCCAAAGAAAAAAGAACGGACGGCAGAAGCCACAAGAAATTATGTTTTAGATAGAGAACGGTAATACCATGCTGGCTTGTGAGATAATTATACCACCTCCAGTCTCCCATAGCTGGAAAAAGCCATGATGAGTTAAAATATAGATCAGTCTGAATCGCAAGAAATGTGAGCCCTGAAAAAAAGAGAAGACATCCGAGAAACAGTATGGCGTGTTTCACTCGTAACCAGCTCATTTTCAAATTACATTTTAAAAAAGTACCACCGAACTCATGGCCTTGTCAAGCCAAAATTAAAGAACCCGAAACGGGTTCCTGCTCTTTACACGTCTTCCAGCGTCTTGAAAAGCTCCGTTGGAAGTATGGTGATTTCACAAGCAGTGCACTTTATTTTTCCAACATCGTCCCCGCCCTGAATAACAATGAGCGAGTTTTCCGGATGACCGTTTTTACACGAATCCGAGGAAAGTCCCGCCAGACGAAGCGACGCAAGCGCTCGCAGGTTGACCTCATCAGAATACTCCGCGTCGGCCCGAATAGAGTCTTGCTCATACTCCACGCCGAATGAAAGAAGGTAATTTTCATGCGCACCGAAATATGCGATTTCGCCCGGGGGCATGGAGGCTCCGGCTTTACCTGACGAAAGCGGTTCTCCCCACCGTTCGTACGAAAGCGGATATAAAACCTGGTGTGGAACCTCTTCTCCATCCTTCGTGAATACTTTGAAAGTGCCGTCGGAACCGTTGTCGAGTTCAAGAAGGACAAGCTCCGTTCCGGGAGGGCTGTCAAGAACCTTNNAATTTTAACCGTCTCTGAATCGACGGCCGCAATATCTTCACGCTCAACAATTGAGACAACATCTCCCGCCCCATCAATGATTGTAACAATGCCGTCAGGTTCAATACGGACTCGATTGCCTTTTCTTCCGTGGTTCAAAAATTCCCGACTCCAGACACCAATCCCGCCGAAGCACGCCCCCCCTCCGCGGCAGGAGTTAGGATGAAAGCGCAGAGTACCGTAGAGAGATATTGCGCCGCCTTTTTCTGCATGGGAATTCTTTAGAAATTCGAGGCCGATTGACTGCATGGCGCCCTCTCAATATTTTCAGAGAACATAATAAACTTAATATATCATGTTTAATGTATATTGTCAAATTTATCTGAATATCGGGTAATTTTTGATATTTTTAGCGCATAAAAATTTAAGTTTTTTAAGTTCCGGTAAAAGAACCCGGCACTCTAAAATTGATTTTTAGGCCTTGCAGGCATATACTTGTAATTGTTTTCACATGTATCCCAAGAATACGCATGTCGAAGGAAAAAATACTTTCGGAAAAAAGCAATGCGGTGTCCATAGCGCGGAATACATATGCCATTGGCTGGTGGCTTTGCGTTGCCGTTCTTGCGGTAAGCTCATTTTTGTTTTTATTCCGCCTGGGCAACGGGGCTTTTTGGGATACCGATGAGTCGGTATATGCGGAGGTAATGCGGGAGGCAGAAGTTTCAGGAGACTATCTGACGCCAAAGTTCCGGGGAGAGAATTTCTTTGATAAGCCGCCGCTTTACTATTGGGAGGGGCTTCTCGCAAGCAAAATATTTCCCGGCCCGGAGTTTGCGTATCGGTTTCCGTCAGCACTTGCCGGAATTCTGTCTGTTCTCGCCACGATGCTTATTGCGTTTGAAGCAACCGGAAGTATTTGGACTGCCGCCTCGGCTGGAATAATACTTACCCTCTTTCCTGCGTTCCTCGAGGCCGGAAGGCAGGTAAAGCTTGATGTGCCGGTTACATTACCGATACTTCTTGCGTTTTACTTTTTTCTCCGCGGCTTGCGAAACCCCCGCTGGTATTTGGGGGTCGGCGCGTTCATAGGGCTCGGGGTCATGACGAAAAGCGTTGTAGGCTTATTTGCTCTTCCCGCAATCGTTTTTTATGCCCTGTTTTTTAGAAACTTCAGCTGGCTTAAAAGCGCGTATGTATGGTGCGGAGCGATTCTCGGAGTCCTTATAGTTCTGCCTTGGCATGTGTATGAAACGTATCTCTTTGGTTCCCAATTTTGGAATGAATACTTTTTTCACCTGGTGGTGAACAGATTTGCAGCCGACATTGTAAACGGTTCGTCAGCCTCTGTGGGAGGATTTTTAACATATATACTTCAATACGGAGCCCCGTGGAGCATTTTACTCATCCCGCTAACAGCAGTTTTAATATTTTCGAAAAATGAAGATAGAGATGACCCATTTAAAAAGTCTTCGTATGTATTCGCGTGCGCTGCGCTTTCAATAATTATAGTATTTTCTGTATCGACAACAAAAGTTATTTACTATTCGGTCCCGAGCTTTTCGTTCATCGCCTTAAGCCTTGCACTAACAGGTAGCATACTATACAGAAAACAAAACATGGCAATGTTCTTCGCCCTTCTGGCGCCTCTTATACTGTGCGCCGCCCTTATTTATACTATTATGGCTGGATTCCACACGTACGGCGCATTTGCCGCCCTCAACACGCTTGCTCGCGATGAAAAGAAAGCCGGATTGGTACTGGCGGCGAATCCATATCCCGAAAAAGTGTATGAATATAATTTCGGCTTGTGGGACACGATCTTTTACTACAGCGGCGGCAGAAAAGTATATCTTATGCAGGAAGACCAGGTGCTTAATGAACCGTTCTTTTTAATTTTACCGACTGAATTTTATCGGCAAAAGCCGTTCCCGGAAGAACTCGCAAGCCGCTTTACCACGCGATACAGCGGACCCTCGCTAACACTTGTATCTTTTGTTCCCTAGAGCTTCGGCTGTTAAATCGGTACTTATAAAACCCCGGCGCGTGCCGGGGCTTTTTGCTGGCCTCAACCAAGAGTTAAATGTTTTACGGAAAGAGGCCCGGCGGGACCGTAGCAATATCATTTGAGGCGTCAATATCAATTCCGCCGTTATTTGTGAGAGAAACCGATTCGTCGGATAAGACCGCAGTTCCGTTATTTCTAAAAACAAGATTTTGAAGCGTTGTACTTGCGCCGCCGGAGAAAAGAAGAGCCATATAATTTTCGCCTGTTTCGTCCTTGTGGTCGCGAAATATCGTATCAGAAATCATGCCGGGATTTGTTCCCTTGAACCACACTCCCCTGTTCTTATTTTTCTCAATAACGGAATTCTTTATTGTTGCTTCCGCACCCTCAACCTTAATGCCGGCACCATTATATTGCTGAAACCTTCCTCCCGCAAACCGCACCGTCGCTCCGTCAAAAAGAGAATTTCCGGAACCCGTGATACTGATGCCTCGCCAATCGCCGAGAGTCGGCGTTGTTGATGCTCCGTTCGCATTCGTATCACCCCCGAATTCGTCATCGCTGATCGAAGTAAAGACTATGGGATTTTCGCTGTCGCCTGAAACTGTGAGCGAACCCGCTATAGCAAGTTCCGAATTCTCCATAAATTTGAAGATTGTCCCCTTCCCGATGGAAGCGAAAAGGCCGTCCGAAAAAGTATACGCGGACTCAACAATATACGGCATGTCTGCCATAAAAGAATAATTTTCTGTTGAATAGCCTTTGAGAATAACACCTTTTATGCCAGCACTTCCGTCAAGAATTTTATTTGAACTAAACGCGGGCGGAGTATTTATTACTTCAACTGCGTATGTATCTTCCAGGAATTCGTTATTCACAATACTGCTGTGAGGAGACTCCGAAATACTCATCCCGACCGCGTTATGCTCAAAATGATTCCCAGATACGGCAACGCTCCCGCCCCCGATAAGAACCGGTTGCAGTCCATTGTGACGGAAGAGACTCCCTAAAATATTGCCTTGGCACAGAATATAGGATGTTCCGATTCCCGCAGAATATTCGACAGTAGAATCAGAGATTCCGATATTTGCGCCGTCGCAAAGAATTGAAGCATTTCGACCGAAAGGCCCGGGAGAGATTCCCCCGCCAAAACGAATAATCGTGCCGGCAAGTTCGCCGATACCGCCACGAGCAACATTGATGCGAGCCCAAGAACCCGGAACCGGACAACGAGCCGTTGAAGAAGCGTCGGAGGGGCTGCACAGGCCGTCTTTATTTGTGTCTCCTCCGTATTCGTCGTCAAAAATGCTTGTGACGACGACAGGCTCCGCCACGGTCCCTTGAGAAATTAGTTTTCCTCGGACAGTAACTTCCGGACTTCCTGCAGAGATAATTTTTATTACAACACCAGGTCCAAGAGTAAGTAGTTTGCCATCAGGAACTATTAACCCTGATCGGTTTACAACATATGGCGAATTTTCTTTCGCGAGTGTTTTATCTGCTTCCAAAACACCGGTCGGAGCTACAAGGAAATTTAAACTATTTCTCGCTTTCGGCGTTCCAAAAACCTCTTCTCCTTCGCGACTTGTATGTGTACGAGCAATATCTTCTTCATAATACGTTCCCCAATTTGAAGCATTGCCACCCTCACTGTCCGGATCAATCCGTTCCATTGTGCTTCTTGCCGGTGCATACCCAGCGCACCAGCCGTAACACCCCAAAGGGGTGCGGTCGAATGTAGTGCCATTCTTTTCAAGAGACACGATAGTGCCTCCAGCGAGTATGCCTTCCAGCAAAAGAGTAACTTCATCAGCTAAAATATCGGGAAGAACATCATCTGTTTCTCCTTCTATCAAAAAGAAAGAGCGTCCGGGAATAGTTCCATGCAACTCTGCTTTTAGCGCGATATCAAGTGAGGCCGGACGCAAAAACGAAAGGCTCCACTCCGAAAGATTGACTGCTGAATACGAGCGGTTATACAGCTCAACCCAAACATCTTTGCTTGTCGTTGCGGAATTTCCCATGCCGGCCCAGGCAACTTCATTAAGAACAACGGGGGATGAATTTACTTCGACGTCTTTCAAACTTTCCGGCGATTCATTTCCGGCGATGTCTTGTGCCTGCGCAGTGAGTTCATACAAGCCTTCTGTTGCGGTAAGCACAGATGACGTAGCGTGTCCATCGTATGAAAAGTTATCACAGGACAGCCACGCGTCAGAAGGACGCTTTTTTGTTTTACAAGAAAGAGAATATGACTCAATGTCTGACGATACCGAAGAAAGCTCCATGTGGAGAGTTGATGCCGGCACGAGACACCCCTCACTCGAAAAACTTTGCACGCACTCTTCTATTGTGAGCAAAACATCCGGTGGAGTTGTATCCGGTTCCGGTGCCGGTGGGGTTGTAGTTGAGGTTGATGTCGAGACTTGTGAGTTCTCCGAAGGCATATCGGCCAGGGAAGGCCCTACTCCTTCCGGCGGTGTGAACGCCCCAAGTCCACCACTTAAAAAACCAGTAATACGCAAACCGGATTGAACCTCTGTTGTTGTGGTCCCAAAATTAAGCTGATTTGAAGCTGTAGTGCTTAAACCCAGTACTTGCCCTCCCGAAGCCGCTTCAACACCTTCCGTAGGTGAACTGGAGCCTGTTTGAGGCTCATTTTGACCTATTTCAGGGGGATTATCATGCGATGTGGGGTCTGGGCTGTTTTGGCCGCTTATGGCTGTAAGAAGGCCTGCATATTGGGTGTCTGTTTTTACGGTGTCCAACGGCGGAGAACTCCAAAAACTTGAGATAGTATCGGTTGTCCAATCCCACGCTTTCCCAAACCACGTTCTGTTTTTCTTCCAAAGAGTTTTTGTCTGTTTTTCTTTTTCTACTTCGTCAAAAAAGAGCTTTACCACACCGGCACCGTTTATGACGGCTTTTTGAGAAAGAAGGTTCCAGTAGTCTCTTTTCAAACCCAAACTTCGTTAACATTCCGTTGCTATCAACTTCGGTACCATAGTGAGTTACTGTTGGAGCACTATATTTTGCTATTAATATAGTGTCTTTACTAAAAAAATTATTGTTTGAATAATTTGCTGTATTATCAAAATAACTGTCTATAGAAGTCAGAACCGACGGACGCTGTCCCGAAGAAATAAGACTGTCGGCCGTATGAATTGTTTCAGGATTGAACTTTTCCGTCCAGCCTTCGTAGGGACTTCCTAAATACAAAAAGGGCGGGTGGGGGTCATTTCGTGTGTGATCGGGAACTGTTGCGTCTTCCACCAAATGTAAGATGTGGCCGAGCGTTACAAGACCGCGTTTTTTGTCTTTCCACGCGTATTCATATACCGCGCGTTCCCACGAAAAGTCGGTGTCCGAAGAAAAAAGAGGCAGGGTAGCCCCATACAAAGAGGCTGGACGCTTCTCGTCGTATGCCGCTTGAGAGACCGTATCGCTCGCCCACTCTTTTGAGCTTTCCCAGTCAACACCTGAAATATGAAGCCCATCGTCGTGTACAGGATCATAAAAGTGCCGAAGAGGCCGCGTCCCTACATCCTCGTCGTCGCTTCCTTGCATCAGGAGCATTATGTCCTCTGCGGTTAATTTGTTTTCATTGAAACTTGCGCTATAAAACCTCCCAATCTCTTGAGTGAGTGCCGGGTGAGTCGTTTTGTTGTCGTACGCGTAAATAAAAAGAGGGATACTCAAAAAAAGAACCCCTCCTCCTATGACACCTGTAAGGATTTTTACATTCCTAGAATTTTCCATATTCCATTTGGCCCTCGACCTAAAGAGATTGTCAAAATAAGCTCCTTTTTATCATTAACAACATCAAAGGCAACTTGACCTTCTGATATAGCGTATTTATTTTTATTCGGCCGAGAAAGGTCTCCTATCATGGAGGCGAGTAGACTACCGCTTTTAATTTTTTCCAACTTATTTTGCCAATCACTCTGCTTATCCAGCACAAAATACTTTGAGGCTAACTCCGTATCCCCTTTTTTCAATGCGTCGATGAAAAGCTGAAGGGTTTCTTCAGGGGTACTGCCGCCATACGTGTCGGCCATGTATTTGTCGCGGAGCTCCTCAAGACGTTTTAGCTCTTTATAATCCGGGGAGCCGTAATAGCGCCAGTATCCAATTCCAAAAATAACGGCCGAACCGAACGCGACAAGCAGGAGAACCTGCAGGAAATACTTAAATATTGTCCTGTATTCTTTCCAAAGGTCTTCAATGGCATTTTTTATCGCCTCATTTGACGGGTCCTGGAGCAAAACTTTTTGGTAAGCTTCAATCGCACGCGCATAGTCTTTTGTGTCGCGGTAGTACCCCGCCACATAGACCAAAAGCCCTGTGTCATCAGGATTTACGGCAAGTCCCTGGTTCATAACGTCCAAAACCTTGCCCGCATTCTCCGGCATTGAATTTCGATACAGATCGGAAAGAGCGGTGTAATACATAGCATCCAGTGGACTATTTTTAATAGCCATTTTATAGTTTGCCTCGGCTTTTGGGTAATCCCTCAAATAAAGAGCATACAGCCCCCCCAGATTAAAGAAAGACACGGAATTTGAAGGCCGAATAATGTTTACATATTCCCAAGCGTCACGCGCCCCATTATAATCCCCAAAAAACTTCTTTATGACGCCAACCTGAAGCCAGTTATCCAAATCATTGGGATTTTTAGCCAGTTTTTGCGCAAGTTCAAGAAGCTCGCGCTTTTTTGTTTTTTTTGTTTCCTCGGGGTAGGACGCCGTAACGCTTTGGTCCTCCTTTACTATCTCCACAGCCTCACCTTTATATTTTGGAAGGGATGGAGCTTTTTTAACCGGAGCAGGCGCGGGACTAATATCCGTAGTTGTTCCGACTTCGCCTCCATTATTTATATTTCCTGAAATTTCCCCGTTTCCGGCTACTTTTGAGAAATATACATACATCCCGCCGGCAAAAAGAATGGCTATTGCCATACCGCTTACGCCAAAAATAATGTTTTTCTTGGGAGTGTTCATTGTTTGTGATTTAATTTAAAAATGTAAAGATTTCAATATTTAATGACGAACGAATCTAAACGAGCGTAAACTCGCGCGTTTCCCTGCAAGATTTCAATATAAAAAGCGCTTCAAATAACGCGATACTACCCATTATTGGGAAAATAGGTCAAAAAGTCAAGAGTACTTTTAGCCAACGCAAAGACCCACGTGATGGGGTCGTTACTAATCCTAGGCTGGTGCCACACCCCGTTAGAGCTTGCGGTTACCGACAGTAACCTATCAACGGGGAAGGGCAAGACAACATAAAGCCTCCCTTTTGAAAGGGAGGCTTTATTGATTCTAGGCTAGGGCCACCCCATTAGAAGTTCGGCTTAGTTAATCAATACAATAGTTTTATTGCGCGAAGTCGCCTAACGGCTTACATCAGTAAAAAACCAAGTACTACTTAAACTTCTAATAGGGCAAGCAAAACCTAAAAAGCAAAGAACCTCCTGTAAAGGAGGTTCTTGCCTGCTAACTTAGAGCCACAAGATCTAAGTTAAGCCGAGGTTATTTCGACAATACTTCTGCCGACAAGTTCGTCGACGGGAGTCCAAGCACACCAAAACCGTTTGTCCAGTCAAGGTGTCCTACTCCTGCTGTCGTCGTTGCGTTTGGCGACCAGATGAAGTTGTCGTTCGTATCGCTATCGACTCCGAAGACTGTTCCGGCATTCGTCATCATATTGGTTGATGTTGACATACCAGAGTTATTTTTCGGAAGTGACGGATATCCCGCATCACCCTGAAGTTGGGTTGAAACGGATGCTCCAGTAACAGCTCCGGTAACTGTACCGGTAACATCGAAGTAGCGAGTTGTTCCGGCCGGTACCTGAATTGCTTCAGGTGTTGCGGCCTGTCCAATCGGATCGAATGTTATGTCCAAGTCGGTAGCTGACGATACCCATGTTGCGTTGCCAGTTGCGAGAATGGCTGTGCTATTCAACCGACCCGAGTTGGCATAAGCCGCTGTCGAGTAAGCAGAGTCGCTGTAACCGTACACAATCACGCTTGTGATTGCCGCGGTTGTGGTTGCCATTCTAAAGGTAAACTTGTAGAGACCAAGATCTCCGTGTGAATCTGCAGTTACCTTAAAGCGCAGGATCGACATTGTGCCGTTATTCAAGGTATTTGTCGGAACTGCGACTTTAGCTACAACCGGGAAGGACTTGAAGATTCGGACACCGTTAACTGCGGTATCTGCCGAACCCTGGACAATATTCGAGCCGGATGACTGGCCTGAACCCTGTGTTCCAAGCGAATCATGCCCGTCATAGTCAACCCGGAGAAGATTTCCTTGCGTTCCCGGGAGAGATGTGCCGATTGCGTTCAAGTCTCCTTTAACGGTCATAACTTTATCGCCATCCTTCGGAATGATGAAGCTTGCGCTAAGAGTTGTTGTCGCGTTCCTGTTGGAACCCGCGAACACTCCTTCGCCGACTTTCGTTGAACCATCCCAGAGGGTGTATTTGACCAAGTCTGCGGGCGAGCTTGATGCTGCCGGGCTTGTCAATTGCAATGCAAGCTTTTGAAGGCTGATTGCCTCGTTTGCGGCATGGAAGCGGAGAAGGCCGAGTGTTACATCAGTGCTGTTTGCGGCTACAACCGTGTAGGTTGGGCTTGAAGCATCAAGTGTAACGGTCAATGTACCTGCTGTTGCAAGAGTCATTGTCGGACCTAATGCCGAAACCGTATAGCTTGCGTTAACCGTTTGTCCTGAAACAAGGCCTGTTCCCGCGATAAGACTGCCTGTGGTCGGAAGATCCCAGTGCATGTTTCCTGAAATTCCTGCCGGGATATCGCACGCCATTGAAACGGTCTTTGTTACGCCTTTGGCGACAACAAGGTTTGAATCAAGCGTGAAGGTTTTGTCTCCGACTGTTGTCGGGCTTACGCGGTTTGTTCCGGAGTTCAAAGCGGTCGTGCCGTCCCAAAGGGTACAACCCGTCGGGAATGCTGTTCCGTTGAACTGGAAGCTCATCGATGTGTAGCGCACATCTTCACCTGAAGCTGTTCCGTCGAAGATGAACTTCGCGACAACGAACTGGTTGATGCCTGCTACGACGTTTTGCGCGACGGGGTCAGAACCAACTGAAACTGTGTTGGTTGCTGTTTTTACTGTCATTGTATTTCCTTGGAATGTTCCGGCTGAAGGCGTAATTGACGTACCGGTTTGCTGACCTGTTCTGTTCGTCCAATCCGCTGTCGGAGTTGTTGAAGCAGAAATCGTCTGATCAGTGGTAAAGTCGGTTCCAAGCTTGCCTTTCAAGATATACGTGCTCTTCCCAACCGGGAATGTAACCGTATCAGTGAATGTTACAGTACCATTTCCATCAGGGTCCGCATCACACGCAGTACCTGCCTGGTCTTCACACGCGCCGTCTTTCGGACCTGCGACAACCTTTCCTGTTGAGTCATAAAGCGAGATGTTTGTGATATCAGCCACATCAGCTGCTGCTGTGTCGCTACCGATAAAGAGGCGGAAAACCATCTGACCAACCTGTACAGGTTCGCCCTTTACTTCAACGTCCCATCCGCCCAATGGCTGGTCTGAAAGCTGAACCGCGATGTTTTGCGCTGCTGGCGCAACACCTTTCGATACTGTCAAGCTCCCTGTTCCAACGGTTGTCGTGTAGGAGTCATAGTTCGGATTTGATGCCTGGAACGTTCCGTTGTGGTCAGTTGCTGAACCACCAGAATCCGTTGCGCTCGGCAAAATACCGAATCCGTAGGTTCCTCCGAGAACGTTTACATCTTCATAGCGATAAAGGTCGAACATGATGGTCCGGTTTGAACCCGAAACAACATCTCCCTTTACCGTCATTTCAATGCTATTTCCCTTCAAAACCTGAAGTCCGTTTGCCCCGAAAGTCGCGGTGTAGTATTTGCCATCAGAGCTTACAATCGTGTCATAAGCGGTTCCGTTGACGTATACTTTGATATTTGCAACGTCAGAAGCCGCCGCTGAACCTGATTGGTTGAAGCGGACTGTCTTTACCCAGACATCTTCACCGGAGCCGGCTGTTCCTTTGATAGAAGCAAAGGTGTAGCCAACTGTTCCGACTTCTTTTGTCTGGCTTGAACCCGGGTCGTTCGGACCGCGGGTAAGCGTGAATGATCCAACAGTCAATGTTTCGTTGATGGTTTGTCCTGTTCCGGTTACGGGAAGACCTGTAACGGAAGCTCCTCCTGCATCAACTGCTACTACGGTCAAGCGAAGAACTTCCCCTCCATGTGCGCCTGCCGCACCGCGGTTTGCGCCAATTTGCATTGCCCTCGATGTTCCTGCTTTCACAGTAAAGGGCGAGGTCAAGATCGCCTGATGGTTTGAATTCAATGTCTTTGAAAGTCCTATCTGCATTCCGTTCTCGTCAAGAAGAACAATGCCCGAGAGTGAAGCATCTGCTCCAACTCCTTCGCGCTGAACTGTGACCGAGTTTACAACGATGTCGCCATCAAACCCTGCCGTAAAGACGACATTGGTGAAGGGCGAGCGTGATACTCCCGGCGGAACGATTGATGCCGCCGGCTGGCTTGCCGCTGCGGTAACCGAAAGGGCTTGTCCCGTTGAAACCGTCGGTTGCCCAGATATCGGTGTTGGTGCCGGAGCTGGTGCCGGGGCTGGTGCTACTGCCACCGAACTATATTTTGCCTGTGAGAGCGGGCCCCAGTAACCTGCTGTCGGCGAAACTCCATTGGCTGATTGCCACGCAGCAACTGCTGCTTTGGTAATTCCACCAAAGTAACCGGTTGCTCCACCCGAATAGGTGAAGTGTCCTGTTGATGTCAAGTAATTCTGCAAGCACGTTACATCGTCTCCTCTGGAGCCGATGGTAAGCGAGCGGCTGAATGTGCATGCCGCTGAACTCGACGGGCTTGAGGCCTGAAGAGCTGCAAGCTGTGCCGTAAGAGCTGCAATCTGAGCCTGTAAGTCCGATAGCGTATCCGCAAAGGATGCGACCGGAACCAAGACGACAGCAGACGCAAGCCAGACTGCGGCTGTAGTTGAAATGAATTTATTCATAAATTTATTTTTAATTACTTCCCCTCTCAAAAATTTCTTTACAGAAAAATTTGAGAAAGATTTTACACTCGCGTTCCGAAATTTTTTCGACTCCCGGATAAAACGCCGAAGGCGCATAACCGGAAAAAAATTTGAACCGCGAATCAATAATCAATAACGAATTATCAGCGGAGCGAAGTCACCATTCGTTCGCCATGCGTTCGCAAGAATTTTTTGAAGAGAGTTTTTACGCTCGCCTTCTTCTCCCGACGCACGGGCTAGAAATGGGGGCCGCCTTAGGATCCGAAGATTTCTTTATACAAGAACCTTTGAATCAAAAGGGGTCGACCGGACCTTTAGCTCCTAATCGAAATTCTAGTTAAGTTTGTTCCGTAAGTATCTCCGAACTGTTTCCGAAAGGAAACAGATGAACTTTCTTTACAGAATCACAGAAAAGTATTTTTTAGTTATCAAAGTTCTTTCCGCTCAGAAAATATACATTCATTTGCAACCAAATTTCGAAGGATAAAACAAACACAAGCGTCCCCTCATTCTAATGACCAATTCATATTACCAGCCCCGAAATTTATTTGCAAACCCTCAATTGTGGATAATAAAGACCATAACTAAGCCAAAAAATGGCTCTTAAATTGATTAAATCAGACCATAGGCATCCATCTTTAACCTACTCCTATAGTATAAAATGGGGCAAAAACCTTGTAAACCCCCGTTGTGGATAAGTTATTATGCGGTTTTTTAATCAATAAACATCTTGAAGGCCTGTTTTCCTGGAAAAATCCTGCTAAAAAATCCTCTGAATGAAGATAACTGCCAAAACTCACAAAATTCGACGGTTCGCCATTAGAAAAAAGACTTTCTTAGGGTAATTCTCTCATATATATAAGTCAACCCCGTCAGAAGTCCAGCCATGTTCCCCGTCGAGAAATACTTCAGAAAAGCGAAGGTGCCGGTGGCTTATTTATTCTTTAAACAAACATTCTACTTAGACCCCTAACGGGACAGACAGGATAATGAGGTATCTTCAACCATGCGTGCCCTCCGTCTTCCCTCGGCATTCTGCGGTTTTCTGACTTCTCGCGTTCGTATTCAAGAATATTGGAGATAGCCTTAAAAGATGCTTGAAATAGCTGGCGGTAAACAAAATCTATAATCACCTGCCGCTTTATAATAATCATTCAATTTTCTTTATTATCATTACCCGTATCACTATTTTATTATTATCTGTTTTTCAGACCTTAGTTCATTCAAAAAAATAATGCAACAACCCGGGCTTAGTGCAAATTATAAAGATGCTCCCGCAACCCCTTCCCAACATCGGGATGCCGCAGACCAAAATCAACAACCGCTTTCAGAAGTCCGAGTTTGTCTCCGCAGTCATAGCGCGTTCCCTCAAATTCATAGCCGTATATCTTTTTGCCGTGTTTGAGCATTTTTTTAAACGCTTCAGTAAGTTCAAGTTCTTTTCCCGATTTATATTCCAGTCGCGATAATTCATAAAAGACATCCGGAGTTAATATGTATTTGCCCACAATAGAAAGATCCGATGGCGCATCTTTCACGGCAGGTTTTTCAACGACGGCGTTTATGCGATATGTCCTGGTAGCAACTTTTTTTGCGTTGACAATCCCATATTTATAAACTTGTTCCATGGGAACCCTTTCAAGAGCAAATATGGGTGCCTTATATTTTTTAAAAGCGACAATAAGCTGTTTAAGACACGGTGTCTTTGAATAAACGACGTCGTCTCCAAAAAGCACAGCGACAGGTTCATCTTTTATGAGATGAAATGCCTGAAGAAGAGCATCGCCGTTCCCGCGCGGTTCTTTTTGCCGCACGAACGCAAAATTCGCGAGAGAAGAAATTTTCCGTATCTCACGCGCAAGTTCATGCTTGCCTCGTTTCTCGAGAAAGTATTCGAGTTCAGCGGCGTTATCAAAATGGTCCTCAATAGCACGCTTGCCCCTTCCCGTTACAAAAATAATCTCATTTATTCCCGAAGCAACCGCTTCTTCAACGAGATATTGAATAACCGGCTTATCAACAATCGGAAGCATCTCCTTTGGCTGTGCTTTTGTCGCAGGAAGAAAGCGGGTTCCAAAACCCGCAACCGGAATTATAACCTTTTTTATGTTGAGATTAGCCAAGGTGTTTTACGAGGCACCACCGCTGAACAAGTCTATTTTGTTTGGACAGCAGGCATACCAACCTATTATCTCTACTAGATAGCTGATACCAGGTATATGCGAAAAATGTCGCTTTGTCGTTTATAAGATGTCGTTTAATGGCTGTCGCTTATCCTATTAGATGCTTAAAACAGAGTAATTTATAGCGCAATGTCTTTTGAACGATACCAACCTAACTCCAGATAAAATCATCAGAAGAAATGCCTCTAATGGGGTTTATATCTTTATCCTGTAAACAGCCCATCTTTTGTCACCCTCCTTTTCAATGGCATTTTGGCTAATAAGAGAGGCCAAATCCCGCTGGAGAGTCTTAATGCTGAATCTATTGGCAAATATACCGGTAAGGTCAGTAGACCGAACCTGTTGATTTGAGCGAATATGGTCGAGAATTGTCTTCTGCCGGTCATTAAAAAATTCGCTTGCTGATATGCGCTTTTCTATTCCATTTCTGTCGCTCTCCTGCATTTCTTCCTCTCTTATTGGTTCATGGCCAATTTCTACAATATTAGTGCTCCTTTTGGCGTCCTTCTTGATCTGTATAGCACTTTTCCGTTCTGTTCTTACCTGCCTTACAACATGCGGCGTATTAAGTAGCGGCTTTATGGCGATGGGCGCTTTTTGCTCAATTTTTGCTTCATTTATAAGTCCATTTGCTTCTTCCACGGCATAGTTAAATTCGCGCTCAAAAAAATTAGAAAAAAAACTATATTCCCTATCAAGAACCATAATATTAACCGGCTTTACCATACTGCTGAAACGAGCGATGCTTAGAAGGGAGCGGACTGCCTGAATTTTTGCGAGAACAGAGGAAATTGCCTCCGCCTTCTTATAGGCAGTACCGTGTTCCAGAACGGAAGACATTATTTCGTTTGCCTTTTCCCTGACCTGTCGTTTTAAAACCTCACTTTCCGGGAATAGGTCGGTTACCCTGTAGACGGCGAGGGTAAGTTCGAATATTTTTCGGTTCATTTCACTTGTCATGGTTTTTTGATAGTTAAGAGACAACACACCTCCTGAGTTTATAAAAATAAGCCAAGACCTGTCAACCCCATTAGAGGTTTAAAATTCTTCATACTTGTTCAAACCATTGTAAGACGAAGGCAGCTTCGTCCCGTTAGAAGTTCAGCCGAGACCGACCTAAAGCAAACATTATAACGCGAAATCGCCTTCGGCTGGAGTTAACACAATCACAGCAAGTCAGTCCATAACTTCTAACGGGACTTCGCCTATTGTTTTCTCTCACAAGAAATGCGTGGGCGACCTCTAGTGGGGTCAACTCTATACCCCAAAAACAAACCTCCCTCAGCGTCAAGCGCTGAGGGAGATGCCAAAACCAACACGTCAAATCCGCGCGAGTTCCTTTTTCTTTCCTTTTCCACCCTCCCCTTTTATGGCTTTTATCTCTGAAGAACTCTTCAGGAATGCAACTTCCCCGCCCCGAGCATCGCATACCACCTCGTCACCCTCCTTCATACGGCCCGAAACAATTTCTTCGGCAAGGCGGTTTAAGACATACGTTTGTATCGCGCGCTTTACCGGACGCGCTCCGTAGCGTTCGTCGTATCCCTTTTCCTGAATATACTTTTTAAGGGCATCGCTGAATGAAAGAGCAATGCCTTTTTCTCCCATGCGTACCCGGACCTTATCCAAGTGCTGTTCAACAATCCTCGCTATGACCTTCGGGTTGAGGCTGTTGAAAATAATAACTTCGTCAAGGCGGTTCAGAAACTCCGGTCGGAACCTTCTTTCAAGAGATTTTCGTATCTTTTCTTTGAGTTCTTCTTCCTTATTCTCCCGAGACTCTTCTACGCCATCGGCAAATCCGAGGCGGGCTATCTCCTGCATAAATTCGCTCCCCACATTCGATGTCATGATGATAATTGTATTCTTGAAGTTTACCGTTCTTCCTTTTGCATCGGTCAGACGCCCGTTATCGAGTATCTGAAGCATGACATTGAATATCTCCGGATGAGCTTTTTCTATCTCATCAAAGAGAATAACGGAATAGGGCCGATGCTTTATCTTTTCGGTAAGCTGGCCTCCTTCTTCATATCCGACATATCCTGCCGGAGCTCCGATGAATTTCGCAACGGTATGCCGCTCCATATATTCGGACATGTCGAAACGGATGAGCGACTTTTCGTCGTTGAACATGAATTCGGCAAGCACTTTTGCAAGCTCGGTTTTTCCAACCCCCGTAGGCCCTAAAAACATGAGGGACGCAATGGGACGGTCCTCATCCTGAATTCCGGCCCGAGAACGCCGCACCGCGTGCGCTACTTTTGAAATTGCTTCAGCCTGACCGATAACGCGGTTTGAGAGGACTTCTTCAAGACGCATGAGTTTTTTTGACTCTGCTTCAAGCATTCGCGTTACGGGAATATGCGTCCACCGCGCAACAACCTGCGCAATCTCTTCCTCCCCAACCTCTTCCCTTAGGAGCTTCCTGCTGGATTGCATTTTCTTCAATTGGTTCTCAAGTTGGATAAGTTTTTTTTCAGAGGTGGGAACAATACCATACCGAATCTCCGCAACGCGTTCGAAATTCCCCTCACGTTCCGCCCGTTCGACTTCCTGGGAAAGAATATTCATCTGCTTTTTCATTTCGCCTATCTGATTTATAAAATCGCGTTCTTCCTTCCACCTTGAGCTTACTTTATCAAATTTTGCCCTTTCTACGGTTATTTGCTTATCAAGCGTTTTTAAGCGGCTTTTTCCGTCCTTCTGCGGCTTTTTTGGAGCTGTTTCCTGTTTAAGCGCTTCCCGCTCTATCTCGAGATGTGAAAGATTTTTCTTTACTTCCTCAACCTCTTTCGGCAAAGAATCCATATCAAGCCTCAAGGAAGACGCGGCCTCGTCAATGAGGTCAACTGCCTTATCGGGCAAAAATCGATCAGTAATATAACGGCTTGAAAGATGTGAGGCCGCAATAATTGCCGGATCTGTAATGCGAATGCCGTGGTGAACCTCATATTTATGCTTCAGGCCGCGCAAAATCGCTATTGTATCCTCTACTGTCGGCTCATCCACATATACCGGCTGAAAGCGCCGAGCGAGGGCAGTATCTCTTTCTATATACTTGTGGTATTCCTTTAGGGTCGTTGCCCCAATAGCGCGAAGTTCCCCGCGCGCAAGAGCCGGTTTTAGCATATTTGACGCATCAATGGCTCCTTCTGCGGCACCCGCACCAACAATTGTATGCAATTCGTCAATAAAAATGATGTATTTGCCATTAGAACGCTCAAGCTCTCTTAAAATTGCTTTCAGGCGGTCTTCAAACTCTCCGCGATACTTTGTTCCGGCAACCAAAGAGCCGATATCCAGTGAAATAAGGTCCTTTTCTTTCAACGGTTCGGGAACATTCCCTGAAATAATGCGCTGGGCAAGACCCTCGACAATTGCAGTTTTTCCAACTCCGGCTTCCCCAATAAGAACGGGGTTGTTCTTTGTTCTCCGCGATAAAACCTGCATAACTCTGCGGATCTCGTCATCCCGCCCGATAACTGGGTCAAGCCTTTCCTCTCTCGCAAGCTTGGTCAGATTCCTCGCATACTTTTCCAAAACATTGTATTTTGCCTCCGGCTCCGGATCGGTCACCCGCTGAGAACCCCGAAGAGACGCAAGCGTTTTCAGGATATTTTCATGCGTAAGGCTCATTTCCACCAACATATCTTTTGTTTTTGTTGGAACTTCCGCAAGCGCCAAAAAAAGATGTTCTGTTGAAATAAATTCATCTTTGAGCTGTTGGGCTTCTTTATTCGCCTGCTCCATAACTTTCGCAAGGTCTTGAGAAAGATAAAGCGAAATAACCGGAGAAAGGGCATTTACCCGGGGAAAGTTATCGAGTTTTTGCAAAAGTTTGTCTATAAGAGTTGAAACGTTTACTTCCAGCTTTTCAAGAATTCCCTGGACTGTGCCCTCCTCCTGCAAAACAAGAGCGGTTACAAGATGAATCGGCTCTATCTGCTGATGAGACCGCTCAATCGCAAGGTCATGCGATTTTTTCAGCGCCTCTTGAGCTTTAATTGTAAAGTTGTTGAATGGTGTCATGATAGTTTGTCTAATCTTAAATTTTAAATTATGAATGCTCCGCGCACAGAATGTCGTTTATGCCTAAACGACAATTTTGCAAATCACAGAGCCTCGTAAATACGAAACTTAATCGAATTATCTATCTTTATTATATCAAATTTTGCCTGTCAATAATAGAACGCCGTGCGGAAAGGATTTGTTTTTATACTACGTATCTATTTTGTTAATAGTGGGTACGGAATAGGATTCTTTGCGATATTCTTATATTACAGCACTCTATGCTTCCGACGCGGAAAGAATACATTGAGCGCAATATATTCAATATATTGTGCGCTAAGAAAAGTCCCGCATTAGCGCGGGATACGAACTGGAGCCGGCTGAAGCGACCCGCTAACGGACAACTCTTTAATCCGTTCGATACTAGTATTTTTGAATTTTTCAAACATTGATTTTGCCGGAGGCATGGGGTCACAGCACCTAAAAATCATCATGAACAAGACCAGCATAAAATTGCATGAGAGTATCAGGAAATAAGGAGACCAAACACGTGGGGCAGTAAATCTATAAAAAAGGAATGATGTGCTACAGACAAGGAGAGAACACCCGATGAGCATTGTGCAGAATTCTGCCCTAAGTTTTAAGATATTTGCCAGGCCGGGCTTCCGCCAAACTTCATCCTCCCTATTCTTGATATCTTTCAGATATCCGGGAACCCCGAGGGCTATGGGTAGATTCAAAACAACTAACCCTAAAGCGGCGGCGAAATGCTCATACAAAAGCAGCATTACTGTCCCAAAAGCACAGCCGAGCACATAGGAAGCAAGACATGCCCTGGCAAGCCAAAAGCAATCACGCCCAAACATCTTTTGGAACTTATGGCTGAATTTTTCAAAGCGCTCTATTACCCAAAGCCCAAATGCGTGCATATGCACCTCCTTTTTGGCTCTGATAATGCTATATTAGCATATTTTTAAATTTGTGTCAATTTTGTGCTTTTATAAAAGAAAAACCCGAACGAAGGATATTTTCATGCGGGACTTTTGTTCGCGCCCTTAGATGGTTTTTTAAGGGAACTGATAAGATAAAACGCTGCAAGTGCCATAATGACACCCCAGGCAAGATCGACCTCCCTGGGTCACGAAAACTCTCCGATTTTTAAAAGAACTTTAACTATTCACAAATTTGTACCACAGACGATAAATACAAACAAGAGCACTAAAAAAGGGGCTCCCGCCCTCTTTTACGTCAACTGCGAATATTTTTTTATTTGTTATATATAACCGCGTCCCCGATTGTGATGTTGTTTGCATCCGAAAAACCCGCAGAAACCTCGAGAACATATTGGACAGGGAATGAAGGTTGAAAATGCCCCGGATACGATTCGGGCAAGGCGCGTTTTGTAATATCAACGACCCGCCAATCCTCTCCTATCCATATCATGTCAAGCGGAAACCGCATGTCCTTCATCCAAAATGAATAGCGCGCCGGGCTCGTAAATATAAAGAGCATCCCCTCGCCCTTCCCGAGCGGGTTATGCCCGGAAAGCCCTTGGCGGGATTTTTCGGGAGTATCCGCAAGTTCAACACGGACGGTCTTCCCGCGGATCTCAAGCGTAGCGCTCGTATAACTGCTCTGTTGCGGTTTTTCTATCATAGAAATTACTGAAACATAGAATACCGCAATGACGCAAGCGGCCGTTACGATATAACCGATTATTTTTTTCTTACTCATATGCGTGAACAGATTATTCCGAAACCTCAGCGATAAGTTTTTCTGTAAGTTCTTGCGGGAGACCCATTATAGTCCCCCTCTCTCCTTTGACGGAAGCGACATAAGGCGCGATCAGGGGATCTTCAATGGCAAATCCTCCGGCAAATCCAAAAACATCTGCCCGCCGAATGAGATTTTCGATATTTTCCTCCGGGATCTTCAGAAAAAAGACGCGCGCTTCATCTACGCCTCCGGCTCTTTTTTTTGTTTCCGTGTTTGTTACAACAACGGCGCTATAGACGAACGAAGGGTGTTCGGAGGCGGTTTCCAAAAAAAATCGTGCCTCTTTTGCATCAACCGGTTTTTCACGAAGTGTCCCATCCCATGTAACAACCGTATCGGCGGTAATAAGAATGCACGACCCCTGAAGCCGTTTGCAAAGCGAGTCGCTTTTTGCCATCGCAAGAGCTAGCGCAAGCTCCTTTGGACCGCTTCTCCTGATGGACCGTTCGTCAATATCAGAAGAAATAACTTCGAACGCATACCCCATAGCCATAAAAATGTCCTTTCGCTGTTTTGAAGATGAACCAAGCACTATTTTCATACGTGAAGAAACTTTCCTTCATTCATAATAGTAGGCCAAAACCGGAAAAACGGCAAAGAGAAAACCGCCCTAACGGCCGCCGGAGCGATTCCTATTTTGCAAGAAAATTAGAGTTGTGCGCCAACACTTTCCGTTCCCAAATCGCCGGAGTTTCTTTCAGCGCGACACGCTTTGCATTCTGTGACACTTATACAACTAAGACGAATGAACAGTTTTTTCTTACGCTTGTTATAACTTAAAAATATGGTCTCTGACTAAAAGCCTGCCGGACATGCTCCACCCTACGTCATCCCCAGTATGCGGGCATAAGGCCTATAAAAAGTAATGAACACCATGCCGGAGAGTATGATGACCAGAGAGGCAACGACAATGGGGGTTTCGGGGGTCAGACGAGCCGCAATAAAGCCGGAGAGGATCGGCGGAATTGAATACGCCAACGCCTGTACGCTTGCATTAATACCCAAAACCTCTCCCTGAATGGACGAGTCAGAAGATTTACTGATAAGTCCTGTGATATTTGAGAACGAAAGACCGTTTGCCATCGCATAGAGCGGCGCAACAAAAAGAAGCCCCCACCAGTGGTCCGGCAGAAAAAATAACATCATCAAGATGCCAGCAGCAAACAGACTTACGCGAAGTATTTGATATTCGCGAAACCGCCGCGCGGCAAGACGCACGACTACGATATGAGAAAATGCTATCCAGACACCGACATACGCAAACCAGTCTCCGATGTTGCCCTGCGTAAAGCCGAATTTATTTATGAGAAAGACCGAAAAAAAAGTCGCATAAAAAGCAAACCCTCCTTGAAACAGAAAGGAAGTAAGAAAAAGCGGCCGAAGACTTCTGAAGTTGAGTGCCTTGATGATGTTACCTGTTGCCTTGGCCCAAACGATATCCCGCGAATAAGTCGGAGTAGCGTGCGTTTCTTTTAAAAAGAAAAAAAGCGACACGACATTAAGGAAACTTAGGACAGAGGCAAACCAAAAAGGGGTCGTCGCGGAAAACCATGAAACGACGGAAGGGTCGGAAAGTTTTCCCCCAAGATAGGGTCCGATAATAAACCCGCAACCAAAAGCAGCCCCGATGAGACCGAAATTTTTTGTGCGATCCTGCGGAAGCGTTACGTCGGCAATTGAAGCTTGCGCTACGGAAATATTTCCTCCAGTAATGCCATCAAATGCGCGCGCAATAAAAAGAAGCGGAATGCTCTGGAGCAGTATTCCGTACCCGAAAAGAATATAGGAAAGACATGTTCCAAAAAGAGCTATGGCAAGTATCTTTTTTCTGCCATAAGCGTCCGAAAGCTGCCCGAGGATTGGGGCTGCGATGAACTGAGCAAGCGGAAATACCCCGAGAAGAAATCCGAGCAGAATATATCCGGTTGAGACCGGTATTCCCCCAGAAAGCAGATAATATGGAGAAGCGGGATTCGCAAGAAGCTGGGGAACGACCGGGATAAGGATGCCGAAACCAAGAAGGTCGACAAAAATCGTAAAAATCAGGATAGGAAGGGGGTTAGTTACGCGTTCACGCAGTTTCATCGGCTAGATTTGAATTTTTACAAGTCGCCAGCATTTTTATTGTTGTGGTTTTTCCAGCGCCATTAGGCCCGAGAAACGCAAATATCCCTCCTGCCCGAACTGAGAACAAGATCGAATCAACGGCGCTAAATTCGTCGAAGGTTTTTGTTAAATTTTGAACGGATATAATATCATTTTTTTCTTCCATACGCATCCTTACCAAATGGCTGTTCTTCATTATATCATATTTTTATCGCTGAATGAACCGCCAAAAAAATGTTTACCGGCCTTTCATTCTTTCGCAAATCAGCTACACTAAAGCAATGAATGCCTCTCCCTACCCTATCCGCATCAACCGCTACCTTGCAGAAAAAGGATACGCAACGCGGCGCGAGGCGGACAATATCATTTTATCCCGTCGCGTTTTCATAAACGGCCGTCTTGCCGTTCTCGGAGACAAGGTCGGGGAGAAAGATGCCGTTGAAGTGCGTCAAGAAAGCGCTGGCCAGAAAAAAGAATATTCGTATTTTGCCTTTTATAAACCAGCTGGGATTGTAACGCATAGCCCTCTGCCGGGACAAAAGAGCATCAAAAATATTTTGGATACAAAACCGGCGGTGTTTCCCGTTGGTAGGCTTGACCGAGCCTCGGAGGGGCTTATTATCCTTACAAACGACGGCAGGATAACGGACAGGCTTTTGAATCCCCGGTATGAGCATGAAAAAGAATATATTGTAAAAACAATAATGCCTTTCAAGGATGGATTTTTGAAACGAATGGCACGGGGAGTCAGGATAGAGGGGTATTTGACAAAACCAGCCCGAACATATCGACTCGGAGAACAGGCGTTCCGAATTATTCTTACCGAAGGGAAGAAACACCAGATTCGGAGGATGTGCGCCGCGCTCGGAAACGACGTCCGCAGTTTGAAGCGTATGCGTATCATGAATATTGAACTTAGAAGCCTAAGACCCGGAGAACAAAGGATGCTGGAGGGCAAAGAACTAACTATATTTTTACAAAGTCTGGGTCTTGCCTGATACATAACAAAAACATTCCCCGAGCGAGGGATGTTTTTTATTTGTTTTTTATGAAACTCCGAGCTTTTTTTTGACGAGAAAAATAAGCTCATCAAGCATCCAGTCTGCTTTAATAAGGTAATCAAACACTCCTTCCTCCATTGAGTCGGAGACTTTTTTTTCATCGCTCAAATTTGTAAGCATGAATATTGAAGCTCCCTTTCCCCATGAGTCTTGACGAAGTTTTTTCAACATCGTTATGCCATCCATTTTAGGCATGATGATGTCAAGCAAGATAAGATCGGGGTGTTCTGCCAGAGCCATTTCGAGTCCTTCAACACCGTCGTTCGCGGCAAGAACAGTAAATCCTTCTCCCACAAATCGGTTTTTGATGGTGTCCCTCAAGGCGGGCTCGTCCTCCACAACCAAGATTTTTTTGTGTATTTCCGCCATACCGTATGGGCGAGAAAGTGACTCCAGTAACTTTTACCTTGTAAACGCCACCGCAACTTTCTTCGCCGGTTACTAGCCGTTGAACCGGCTTTTCCTTTTTAAAAATATCCTCAACCCTCGTGATAAGACCAGAGATATCAAAATTTGCCTTCTCAATGTATTCGGACACGTAATATTTGCGCATTCTCTTTCAATTTTTCATCGGGCATAAGACTTGAAATGATGACGATAGGAACATTCTTTCCCCACTCTCCATTTGTCCGCAGCTCACTTAAAAAATTAATACCATCTGTTTCAGGGAGCATGAGATCAAGCAGAATGATATCCGATTGCTCCGTAATCGCACGCGCAAAACCGTCGGACCCGCTCCCTTTCTGAATAACGCGATAGCCCGCCTCAGTCAGCCGTTCGGCTATCATTTCACGTAATGAGGCGTTATCCTCGACAATGAGTATTTTTTTGATTTTTTTTAAAAAATTTGTTGAACATCCGCTCTTTGTATTCTATCAAATTGCCGATTTTACCACCACACAAGAAATCCACTTTCCGACAAATTTCCAATGTTTTAGACGGAATAAAAAAGGATAAGAAGATGTTTTTGGTCTAACTGCTATCCCCCTGTTTGAAATTCTTGTTTTAAAAGCTATAAGTAGCCGCCCGAGTCAAGGCCTCGATAGATAACATCCAAATCGCTTATTGGCACTCCTTTAATATTTCCTTTTTTAAGAAGCGGCCTGAATGCCTTAAGAGGAAAAAATTTTTTCTCAAAAACGTCGCCGTCTTCCGCGCGTCCCCCACCGTGATGCTTTTTACAGAGCATTTTATTTTCCCGGCATCCTTCGGCAACGAACGCGTGTGAAAATCCCGTCGAGTACACGTCGTCGAAATAGGCGCCGATGTATTTCATGCGCTTCACGTGGACATGTGCCTCTTCGCAAAGTTCACGTTCCGCAGCGAGCCTGAAAGAACCTCGATCTTTTGCATCAACCCCTCCTCCCGGAATCCCCCAGGCCCAACGCCTCGGCCCGCGTTCAAATTTCCTTAAAAGAATAATGTCCCGCGCGTTCGTAAGAGGAACTATCATAACAGAAGGCCGCTGTGTGTGTATGAGGAACGAACCTTCTTCATTTGCATATTCAATGCGCTTAATTCCCCGCCCATATGCGCGATATTCCTTCGGAAAAAATTCTTTTTCTTTTTTAATCTTCTGAATTTTCATAGCTATACCAACTCAATAAACGCATCCATTCCCGGAAGTTTTTTGAGTTTTTTCGTTTCTTTCTTCGTGAACCACCCTATGTCGCTCACTTCTTTGTTGTTTACTTTCGGTTTTCCTTTTTTAATCCGGCATTCAAAAACCAAAACAAAGACATGGCGATGATATTTGATAGTGCCCTCTCGATGAGTCCATGTATTCATTTTAACGCGTGGCAAAAACCGTTTGACCGCAACATCGCACCCCATTTCTTCTTTGCATTCGCGCACAACCGCGCGCTCCGGAGTCTCCCCCATTTCAACCGCCCCTCCCGGAAATTCCCACTTGTCGTGAGCATCTTTATAACGAGGGTCATTCCTTTTTTGCAAAAAAATTCTGCCTTTATTGTCGGTAATAATGGCCGCGGCACATATTGTTTGCTTTTGCAATATTTTCATAGAGATTATTTTGAAAATAGCCGAAATTTGATGATTTTTACAGTCGTATCGGGACCGGCTTCTTTCCCATAATATCCCCGAAGTGCTTCGTACATTTTCTCCTTGTTTTTATACATTTCGTGCCCCTCGTAATCGGCTCCCTCAATTTCCGCAAGCTTTTTTTCTTTCATCGAAACAATCTCTGCTTTTGCAAAATTTTCATCAGTTTCTTTATCAACAAGCAAAAGTTCGTCCCCTTCCTTCAAGTTCTTATCGTCAAAAAGCCTCCACGTTGAAGTTTTTTCTCCGGATACAATCAACGGCACGAATTGATGGGCAAATTTGAGTGTTTTCATGATGAATTCTCTGATTCCCTATACATGTGCTTACTTCTTTGTATTTTTGTTGCCATACTTAAGCACGTCTCGCTCTTCTGTGAGTGTTTTGAGAATATCTTTCAACTGCCAGTCAAGAAGCCGTAGCAGTTTTTCCATAACCATGCGCTTATACCCCTCCTCAAGGGTTGCTGTCGAAAGAAGTGTGACGATACTTTCGAGAATTTGTTTTCGTTCCTCTGTTTCTGGAAAAACAACGCGGTACTCACTGCTATCAATCATGTCGATCACGGTCGGGAAAAAGTCCCTATCGCTCGGAAGAATTGTTTTCGATATCAATGAGTGGCTGTCGTCATCCGCATCGGGCCCGTGTGCCATGACACTTACGCCTCCAGAAAATATTTCGCCAAAGCGCAGAGAAAGCTCCATGCGTGCCTCCTCGATGGTACCCGACACGTCAAAGTGAAGCCCCTCATTAACACTTACAGGACCTATATCGCGCTCATCCATGCGCCGAATGATATGAAATGAGATTGAATTATCCATTTGGTTTGTGGTTTGTTTGAATAAATAACTTTGGAGGCGTTATAGTACCGCCGGAAAGCTTTGTTGCGACATAATCCGAATGAGCTTTCTTGTGGCTTAAAACATCAAAGTCCGGGTCAGTTTTCGCAAAAAACCACTTGATAAGTTCGAGATCTTTCGGCGAAAGGCGTCCTGGGTCCTTTCCTCCATTCCAATAATTTGGCGGGTGCGCAAAATATTCTTTCACAATCACTGCCCAGTATTCACCTGCCCTCAGCCGCATGTCCTCTTTAGGAGATTCTGTCCCGCGTATAGATTCGACATACTCCGATACAAACCGGTCAGGAGCAACAACACGCTCAAGGACTTTCTGCTGGAACTGGAGTCGTTCTTCAAGCGACATTACTTTGTTTTTGTTCCAGTCAACGCTATGGCCGAGCTCATGAGAAAGCGACTTTAACAGCTTGTTTGGATCTTTGCAGTCAGCAAAAAACTCTATTGATCCGCGCTCTCTGTCCATTTCCCCGCAAACCTGCCAATCTTGTAGATTTGGACCATAGTCAGGGCCCATCTTCTCTGCTCTATTCGTATACGTAATTGAGCTGATGTGCTGAAGCCATGATTTTGGATATGCGGCCTTTAAGTAAGCTTCAAACTCTTCACTTTTGATATTCGCCAACTCAAAACCCTGAAGCGTTGGCCCCTGCTCCTTCTGCATTGCTTCCGGCCGCTTTTTTACCCACTGTACGAATTCAACATATGATATAGGACCTGACATCCCCATTTTTTCCTGCTTTGACTCTTCTCCCTTCCTGTATGCAAATTTTGACGGATAGTACTCAAACCAAAGAGTGGAAGCGTGCATCTTTTCCTCCGTCTGCCGAATCATTTCTTCTATTCTTTCCATCTCGGCATTCGCCTCTATCATCTCCTGTGTTTGGACCATTTCTTTTCTTGGCGCCGTCACACCGCGCGACTCGATAGCTCCGCCATTTGTGAGTGTTCCTTTTTTCGCTTCTGGCTTTTGGGCGTCTCTTTTAGACCTGCCCAAGTAATCGGTCAGCCATTTAAAATCCAAAGGAAGCTTTTTCTCTTTCTCACGAAGCACTTCGGATATTGACGTCCGCGAGCGACCTTTCTCTCCAGCCCCTTTTTCAATAGTACCCGATATCGCTCCCATTGCCACCCACGCGCTGAAAAGAACGGCGCCAATCTTTGCTGTCGTCTGCTTTCGTATCCGTTCGCGCCGCCACTGAAGCTTTTCTTGGTTCAAAGCTTCCAGCTCTTTGGCGCTAAGTTCGCCTTCAATATTTTCAGGTTTATGTTCCATGATACTTTTGATGTATGAAAAACGCTGCTAGTTTATGACGAACCACTTTCCTTCGCTTATAACTTCAACTTCTCCATCAATAACCTTGAGGGCGGAATTATCGTCGAGGACATAAATTTTTTCTTTCATTCCTTTTGTGGCATCCTTTACGTTGCCTTCTCTTAACTTCTTGAAATAAGGTGAATTAAAGTGCGGCAAGAAATAAAATTCTACAAAGTTAAGACCCTTCATATCTTCCGATTTGTCTAAATCCTCTTCGTAAACAATTTGAGAGATTTTAAGAGCTAAATCAGGATTTGTTACCATACTTCCCGCGCTTAAACCTACATAGACTTTGTTCTCCAACAATTCGGGAAGAAGAGAAGCGAGGCCAGATTTGTTTATCCATTCCATCAAATAGTATGAATTGCCTCCCCCGAAGAATAAAATATCTGCCTCCTCAAATTTCGGCTTCCATATTTTTTCACCAACCGCTGAAATATCCGCAATATCTATAGATTTGAAATTCTGTTTTTTCAAATTCATCAAATCATCGATCAGCCAGCTCTTATCACCCTTTTCCACGTTTGAAGCGGTTGGAATAAAAACAAGTGAAGTATCTTCTGGTTTTTTACCAACCAAGTCAAATAAGGCGTTTTCTATAGACTTGTTAGTGATACCGCCTGATGTAAGTAACAATTTCATAATTTCTCCTATTAACACAACACGTCGCAAAATGTCATCTCATTTGCTGTAACATTTTTTTAAATACGGTTCTAATGGGAAATGCTTTGGCTTAAGAGCTTTAAAACTCTACCACGATACTCCTCCATCTCTGCGTCACCGCCTGCAATCGGAATCTCTTTACGGAGTGTCTTTAAACATCCGAGCGCAAGACGAAGTTTGAAATCATTTTTGGAAAATCCTTTTTGATACAAAAAAGTATCAACAATATCGGTTCTTGAAAGCGGCAGAAGGTCGTAAATTGGATATTTTACAAAACCCATCATGGGGTCTTGAAACGATGCAGATTCAAAATCCAGGTAGCCAGTTATCTTCCCGTCTTTTGCAAGAAAGTTTCCCGGCTGATAATCGCCGTTGGAAATAACTAACGGCGTATCTACATTTTTAAGAACGTTTCGTAAATAATCTACCGCTTCTTGAAAGACCTTTTCATGAAACCATTGATTATCCTCTTTGTTAAGGTCTTCAAGCTCCATTGCAAGAGTAAAACGCGGCATCAATTTTGCTACTTCGTGCTTCTCAATAAATGGTGTAGCATTCATTAATATAAGAACCGCAGAAACAAGCAATCTCTTTGCCTCTTGCAAGCCATCTTCGGAGCGCATGCTAAGCTTTTGTAAATTTTCTCCAGGAAGAAGCGAATATACCACCTCGCTTTCTCCCGCGTCATTTTGAAAGGGCCCTGCCAGAACTTTTGGAACAGGCAAACCGAATTCTTCCAGCGCATGAAACATTTGTATCTCTGTTCTTACCTCGCCGTGCCTATTTTGCCTTAAAACGACATCAACAAGGTTCCCGCCCGCTGTTTTAATTGTCACCAAAACAGGACACGGCAAATCATAGTTATCAAAATACTCGGCTTTCACAATAGAACGATAGTCAGCACTGACGCCAAGAAGTATTTTTTCTTCGGTCGGAGTTAATTCAACTTTTCTTTCTTCATCGCTATGAAATGTATTCATTGGCTCAATTTTCATAAATTTTTCTATTTACTGCGGCGCTTCTTGATGCGTTATGCTTACGGAAAAGAATTTTTAAGCTCATACCTCCAGCCCGGTTGCCATTTCCATGGGGCGAGGACGACTTCTTCCAACGGCTTGCCCAAAATCAGACTCTCAAGGGCGTATTGCGTCGCGCGATGCCCAGTTCGTAGGAAGCACTTTTACCCAAATATCCCTCCGGATTTACGAAATAACTAAAGCCATTTTCGCCGAGACGTTTAAGATTATGCAGATACAACAGCTCTATCATGCGCGAATCGGTTTCCGTATCGGTTGAGAGCATTGCAAAACCGTCTTTTGTTCCGATAACTTCCGAAGCGCTCGGCTCCAAAACTTCAATGCCAGCATCCGTAAACAAACGATGAATGCGCTGAATTTCGCCAAAATGCTTCCGGAAGCTACCGTGAAGCACACACCGGAATTTTGCTTTGTTGGTATTTTGATTCATAAAAATTTTATATCTCATAACATTTTTTGATATGCGATATGAATGGGAAATTATTAATCGCTATCAGGTGCTACCTTTTCTTTCTCTTCGGCAAAAAGTTGAAATATCCTTTCAAGATATTGCTGGGCGCTACTGCGTGTTTCATCATCCTTAAGGCCCGCTATTGCTAGCTTTATCTTTGTGGGAGAAAAAGCCAACACCCAACGACTTTTTGATTTACTAAAATAAAAAGCTGGGAATGGCTCGACGTATATAATGTCCCCCTCGTCTCCTATCCCAAAATTATAGACCGACCTTTCGGGGTGTACACCAGCTTCATACAATTTTTCAACAAACTTAGTCACTTTTTGCTTTCGCCATAAGAAAGTTTCTTACTTGCTTTCCGTGCTTGATCCGTAAACTCATCCGTGCGCGGGTGGTTTGAATCGAGCAATTTCTTTAAAGTCTTATGTTCTTCGCCTAGCTCAACCCTTGTTCGCCCAACCGCATTTGGACCTGAAGCCGCAAATTGCACATCGGGAATATTCGCGGGAAACAAAAGATGTATTATTTTTGTTAAATAATACGTTGCCTTCATTGACCGAGGCGTTTCCTCGCTCCCTTCGTGATATATGCCTACTACGCGGTCAGGATGATCCGCGGAAGGATAGACCGTCCGCTCCGCACCCTTACCAAGTGGTTCGTCAAAAAGATGAAATTTTTCTTTACCATTTTCCATATTTTTTACACAGCGTCATGACATTTTTTATTCTTCTTCCTCGACCCGTCCTCCGGAGGCGGGCTTCGCTCGTTCCATTTTGATTATGAGTTCTTCCCGTGACAATTTTTGTACTTTTTTGGGGTTCCGTCCGAGTACGTCACTCCGCGTGAGCAGGGGTCATTTCTCCTATTTTTTCCCGGAAAATAGGGTTAGCGGTATACTTTGCTTCGCCCATGCGTACAAGAGGCGGTTCATAAAATCGCGCGACGAATGGCCCTCTTCGAGAAAATCGGAAAGTACCCAGCTGACCGTAACTATTGTGCAATACTCCTCGCCTTTTTCATCTTTTGCTTTCTGCCAGAACGGATGAAGCGTATTTACGAATATTGTATCCTCAACCATGCGCCCCAACGGACACCCATCCTCGCTTCCGAATTCTTCAAAACTGATTTTGATGCCAGGAGATTTTTTTATGCCCTCCTTTTTACCGTTACTTTTTTTAATTTCTTTATTTTCAGATTGAAAACGATCCGATAATTTTTGTTTTAATGCGTTCTGTTCTTCATTGGGTTCGTTGTGTTGCGATATGCCAGTAAGGTAATCGCTTCCGGTGTGATTTGAAGTCTTTGCAAAGTTTCCAGTACCTCTTTGTCTCCGAACGCCGAAAAATCCCTCAAGTTCAGGAAAATCACGCACAACATGATCAAGCGCTGACTCAATCTTGCGAACAAACGGACGCGCTAACGCTGATGCTCCATCTTCTGACAATCGATCCTCGCCCAACGAACGCAAAACCGCTAAAACGCCTTCTTGTATCGCTTTGCGGTATCGGTAATACTTTTTCAAACTTCCGGCATCCTGCAAAAAATCTGATTTATTTGTCGTTAGTATTTCCGCAAGACCGGGCACCTCAACAATTCCATATATCTTCTCATGCGACTTTGGAAAAAGCCCAATCCATTCCCAACCCTGCCGGATAGTTTTTCCGTAGGTTGATACCATAATTCCATGAAAGTGAGGAGTAACATTCGGCATGCTGTCCGCGTGCATGATGTATCCGAACCCAACGGGACGGCGGCTCGCCTTGCCCAATTTCACTTGGAACGCAAAATTCGGAATGGGAGGATAAAACTCGTCAATTTTCTTATCATTCACAAAAAGTTCTACTCCTTTCGGGTAAATGTAGCGAAGAATCCTGTCTTTAAGGAGAGAGTCTAAAAGCGGAAAAAAATGATGCTGGATAGTATTTTGAATAAATAAGGCGTCAGACAAAGATGAATTTTTGTCTAGAAGAAAGAGAGCAATTGCAGTTCCGTGCGGAGATTCTACATAGTCCGGAGATTTGATGTAATTCCATGGCGCTCGCGTTGGACCCTCAAGGCGCCATTCTGTTGCGGATTGCGACCTTCGTGGCCCATGCGATTCTGTTATGACGCGGGACGCGACAAGAAGCGAGAGCTTGGCCCCAATGCCTGCAAAACCGATACCCCGGCCCCGTTCTTTGGTTGTTGCGGCAATATTATGGTACTCCCCTAAATCTCGCCGGCTCATTCCGCGTCCGTTGTCGACGCACCGAAGAATTCCTTGTTCACTGTCAGTAAAAAAACTGATACGCGTAGCGCCAGAATCAAGAGCATTCGCGATAAGCTCGGTAATAATTACTTCTTCAATAGGTGTTGAATAGCTATCGCGGATATCCTCAAGAAGGTGTTTGAGATTTACACGGGTTTCATGTCTCATATGCATTGTTACAGCCGAAGCATGCGCCGCGTAATAATCGGCACCTCGCGCCGGAAATAGGCCTTGATCGTTTTCCAATCTGCTTTGAAAAAAAGTTTTGGCATAGGATCGTCTTCGGCGTCGGCAAAATATACCAGGCTTTTCAAAAAATGCGGCAAACTATGTTTTTGATCTGGATATTGCGAGATTGCCCGCTGAATCGTTTCATCAAGCAAACCGCAATAATTGCAATACCAATACAAATCCACAAAATCTCGTTTTCTGCCGCGCTGGCTTAAGGCAATAATTTTCATTGCCGCGATATCATCGGGAAGAATAATTTTCACGGTTCCGCACCGAAGAAACGACGATGAAGGATGAAAAAAAGGATAGGCGATAAAACTAACTTTTGCACCATTAAAAATTCCGTACAGCGTTCCTTTTTGCCTCAGTACAGTCGCCCATTCGCCTTTTTCGAGAAGGATGCGTTCAATGCGAGTTTCTTGAAAATTTTTTTTCTCAAGAAAAAAATCGAGATCAACTGACTGCCTGTGGCCGACCTGGAGCGATAAGGCAGTCCCGCCCGCCAAATACCAACCCGGTGATTTAAGAAAATCAAACGACGTAAAAGATAAAAACGCCGCTCGTGTTACCCGAGGGAGTCTATCAAGAAATACATTTTCCTGCGCTATTGTTTTTGAAGAAGAGACCATAATGACTTTGATTTTTCATGAACAGGACTTCGCGGAAGATTCATAATTTTTTTAATACGCCCTCGAGAATAATGCGCAAAGAGCCATCGAATTTCTTCACCGGTGCCAAAATCAAGCACGCGCTCGATAATATAACGCGCGTGCTTTTTTGGATCTATTGTCTTCGGATCGACATCCCAAAAAAGCGATTGTCGGAATCGAATCTGCTTGATATTTTTTTGCGCATGCGTTCGCCTTAAAACGCGTTTTCTTGTGCTTTTTACTTTTTGCATATGCTTAACTATATCATGAAACTGACGCAAAAACAAGCTTTCCGCCACGGCATAATGTCAGATTTTTTAACGACGACTCTGCTGTTTCAATAACCAATTGAGGGGGTTTTATTTTAAGCCCCGCCTTCGCCGCCTACTCCGCCGAAGTAGCTTCGGCTACGAAGGCCGAGAGGCTTCGGCGGGCAAGCATTTTTTGGGTTACTTGTCCTGAGTTTGTCGAAGGATAGAAAATGTCATGTGGATACTTGCTTTTAACTTTCTTAACTGCTAATCTTCATACAATTATCGGTTCTTTATTTTCAAGGGGAACATCGATGCGAGAAATCGCTCACGGCTACGACCCTATTCGAGATTATTTCACAAACGAATTTTGGAATCCTGATCATGATGTGACCGTCAATTCGATAGACATAGATCCAACGCATCAGCGATTATACAATACTGGGCTTTACTTTATCTGCAATGCATCTCGCAACAATTTCTCTGCAAGAATCCAAGAATTGGATGCTCAGGGATATAAGATAGTGACTGTTTGTGAAACTGCTTATACTGTATGCGGTGAGCCGTCTTATTCACAAGTTTCGCTCTGGGGCAAAGAAAAATTCTCCAAGAAATTTCGCCGCTTTTTACAGTCATCTGGCCTACTTCGGTAGGCCTTTTCCTTTTCCCTACGCCCCATGACACTTTTTCTAGCATCCTCTATCGATCTAATAATATTTTCTGGGTCAGTTGAACCAATCCGCCGAGTTGATTCCAAGCAATTATTCATTCTTAAAACAGTCTTCGCTAAATCATCTTCTGGGACTTTTTCTTTTCGTAGCTCCTCGATGATTTCAAGATATTTCCGATGAATTGGTTTCAGATACTTCTCTATCAGAAAATCTTTTTGCGCTTCTTTCACCCAACCAATTGATAGTGCATACTGAACACACATATCAACATATTCCTGCTCTGTGCGAACACGAGACTTGTCTTCTCTTTCTTGATTAATTGGTGCTTTTTCTGTCATATTTTTTCCTATTGGCCATGACATCGCTGCTTTTTCAATAACCAACCGCAGGAGTTTCCTTTATTTCAAGGCGTTTTTCCAATCATTCGCAATCAAATTAGCTGAATTATAGAAAATGCCACGCGGATTAATTATTTGACATCTATGTCAGTGCAATATATCATGCCCATAGATCCAATCAATTCAGAAATATTCGGAGGTAAACGATGGTCAAGATTCTATTCTGCGACTGGAACGGCACTCTGTTGGATGATATGCCTATCTGGGATGAAGCGAGGCGGAAAACATTTCTTGCATTCGGCGTAGAGCCACCTACCGTGGCTGACTATTTCCGAGAACTTGAAAGCGGTGATTATCTGGAAGTATACCGGAAACGCGGCATTACTGCATCGCGAGATGAACTGAATGCCATATACGAACCTGCGTACGAAGAGCGGCTAGCAGATGCGACACTCTTTTCAGGAGTTGCGGCGACACTGCATCAGCTTTACGAAAACGGTATTCGCCTTGTCCTTGTCACATCACAACAGAATGCCCTCGTTGTTCCTCTACTGAATAAGTTTGACATCGATCACCTATTCGATGAGTGCGCCTTTCATATTTTTGACAAAAAGACGGTCATTACAGAAATTGTTCAACGAAATGGAGTAAGTCCGAATCAATGCTCTTTTGTCGGCGATTCACCTTCTGATATTCGACACGCCAAGAAAGCTGGTGTTACTGCGATTGCTTTTCTCGGTGGGCATATCCCAGAAGAACTGATCACCGGCGCAGATCACCATATTCGCACATTTGAAGAAATCCTAAATCTGTCTTAATCCCGGGGCCGCACATGCGGCCTTTTTTCTTCTGGAGGTGACAAAATGAAATTCCTGGTAGTTGGTATCCTCGCGCTATCCTTATCCCTTCCTTCCAACCTTCTTGCGGGGCAGGTATCATCTGTAGGCTACTCTGTGCCCTTTGAAAATTTAATCGAGAAAGGATATAGCTGTTCGTCAAAGGCATCGAAGAAGCAGGTCGTCGTGAGCTACGAATCAGACGATTTGACAGAAAAATGGCATTTGCTCATTGGTGGCGAGCCAGATCCAAGAATAGATATCAGCAAAGAAATCGTTATCTTCATTTTATATGGCACAGCTCCAAATACCAGCTATTCACTGACAGTAAAAGATGTGAAGCAACATATTTACTACAGCAAGTCGTTAAATTTGCTAACCAACTCTATCATAGTTACAGCAGATGTTATTTCTGCCACCGGCTTCTCGGGACAGGCAATTACATACCCTTGTGCAATATTGAGAATTCCAAAGTTCAAACTGCTTCTCATACCACAGCTACCCAAGCCCCAAATTTACTGGCAGGGAAACATTATAAAACCGTTTTCTTTGCAAGCAGAATAACGCATCTAATTCTCTAGCCTCCCTTTTACGGAGGCTTTTCTTATCCCTCACTTCCCATGACACTTTTTATACTTCTTCTATCACAGAAACTGTCACAGGGATTTTTTGATAGTCCCAAAACCGATCATTTAATATGAGATTCTCTTACTCCCCAGATGGCCCGTCGGGATGGTGCCGTCGGATCATCTGGGAGTAAAAGTCGGGTTGTCAAAGTGCTTTCTTTTCTATCGCACCACAACCCTATGCTTGGTTGTCAAAGTTATCAAGCGGATGGGAGTGGATAACTTATGCCTCACTTACATTATATATTATTGGCACCTTCTATCAAGCTGTTAAGCATC